>Ga0076929_100014_pt1 | contig 572522 bp, 558 predicted proteins | sample HotLakConUCCSL28_FD_87104 | JGI IMG/M metagenome (GOLD analysis project Ga0076929, IMG submission 87104) | Hypersaline microbial mat communities from Hot Lake, Washington, USA - Hot Lake Consortium UCC-SL28 (version 3) (version 3) | ecosystem: Environmental > Aquatic > Thermal springs > Hot... | reverse complement strand
GACCAAACTCCCTTCAAGGAGCTTGAATCACGACCCAGCTGATTTGGGAATCCCGTTTATGGGTACAGAACCTAGCCGTCGCGCTTGGCCTGGGCTTTCTTGATTTGCTGGGACACCCGGCCGACCTCGCGCGGATCGGTGATCTGCGCGGCCTTGTCGCTGGTGTTCTTTTTCATGCCCTTGCCGGCGGTGCGCGATCCCGGGCGTGTGGTCTTCGGCGCGGCGCGCTTCATCGCCAAGGCTTTCTTCATGCCCGACCGGGTCTCCTCACGCGCGGAAGACGCCGCGCGGCGGGCGTGTTCGGCGTTCAGGCGCTTGAGCGCGCTGGCAAGCGCGGCCGCTTTTTCCTTTGAGCCCAGATTGTCCGCCGCGGGCTTGGCGCCCTGGGCTTGCGCCTTGCCGCGCATTTCGCGGCGCTGGCGCTTGGAAATGTCCAGCGCGCGCTGACGGCGTTCACGCACCAGCTTGCGGGTGTCGGCCAGCGTCTTGTCGTCCAGCGACGACAGGGCGGGATGGTGCGAGCGCTCGACCAGCTCCAGCTCGTCCTTGGTGAACAGGCGGGCTTCGTCCTTGCGGCTGACGGCCATGGGCTTGTCTCCTTCAATCAGACGTCTTGACCAATCATCCTTGCAAACCGAGCCCATTGCAAAGGCGCGGCGCCGATAGGGACTGCAATCGCCAGCGCGCGCCTGTCCGAACCGTAAGATGCGCGCGCGCTGATTCCGGGCTTGTCTGGGCGCCGTGGCGACAGATCAGGGGAGGCAATGCGATGAACAGGATGATGACAGGGCTGGCGGCGGGACTGGCGGCGGCCGTGATGGTTGCCGCACCCGCCCGCGCACAGGAGACGCCCGGCGCAGCGGTTGAGGCGCTGTACGCGGTGATCTCCGGGCCGGTGGGCGAGGCGCGCGACTGGGATGCAATGCGCGCCCTGTTTCTGGATGGCGCGGCCATGCATGTGTCGGTCACGGACGCATCAGGGGCCGACCGCGTCGTGACCCTGACGGTGGAGGACTATATCGCGCGCAATGGCGAGCGCCTCGCCGAGATCGGTTTCACCGAAACCGAGACCCGGCGCGAGACCTTTGTCTACGGAGGCATGTCGAGCGTCCTCAGCGCCTATGTGGCGATCCGGGCTGATACCGGCGCGCAGATCGCGGAAGGCGTCAACGCCCTCACCCTGATGCGCACGGACGGGGACTGGAAAATCGCCGCCATCGCCTGGCGCGCCGCCGACGCGGACTGGCCGGTGGAGCGGGCGTTCGAGGCGGTGGAGTAGGACAGGCGTCGGCTCAGCGTGGGGAGCCGGGCTCCCTATACGCTGAAAGGTCAGCCTCATAGTCCCGCCTGATCCATCCGGGAGGGCCGGGACGAACATCAACCAGCCGCCCCTGGTCAAAGGTGAGGACAAGCTTGGGGCTCTGCGCCGCCACCGAGTTGTCATAGACGAGACCTTTGTCGGCGAGTTTCACAGCCGCCGGGACCAGTTGCGCCGTCCGGTCATACCGCTCGCGGATTTTCGTCTCCGGAACAGAGTGTCCGCCCGTCGCGGCCCGGTAAGCAACCCGCGCCACGGAGAGGTCAGCGCTGTCGACCCCCACATGCATCACCCAGACGGTATAGCCCAGCTGACGCGCTTCTTTCACGAGCTCAAGTTTCGAGGGGTGCGAAAAAATCGGTCTCGGTGACGAAGTCTGCGCCCTTGGCGAGCATCTCGCTGCGCTGCTCGGCAGCGATCTCGGCGGCCTGGTATGCGGCCTGCGGGCTGGGATCGCGGAGCTCGTCGCGCTGGATCATATCGGCATTAATGAAGGGGCCGGCGAAGGCGGGCGCCACACGTGTCTGGTAGAGGGTCGACTTGCCGGCGCCATTCGGGCCGGCGAGCAGTATCAGGGTCGGACTCATTCTTCAGGCGGAGCGTCCGCATGGACGATCCTGCCCGACGCATCGAGACCGGGCGCCTGGCCGCTCTTGCGAAGCTGCGCAAAGACGGCGTCTTCACCCGGGCCGGGCTCGGACATTTTCACAAGGAAGCGCTCTGACCAGACAGCTTTTTCCTCGTCGGTCAGGCGGCTTGTCTCCAGATCGCCTGCGAGCACACGCGAGATTTTTGCATGATCCAGCCTGCCCGATCGCTCGATGGCGCGGCCCAGACGCGCCCAGTGGGTGATCTGGCCGGAGAGCGAACGGCTCTGCACTTCGGCTTCGGTGCGCGCATCGTCAATCAGCGACTCGTCGGCGAATTTGACAGACTTGGCCATGGGTCGCCTCCAGATGCTAAAGGTGGCGTTTTGCTACCCTAAAGTCAAGGCGCCAGCAAGAGGCGTATCCCGGCCGCGATCTGCGCCCATCGCGGCAATAAAAAACCCCGGAGCCCTGAAGGACTCCGGGGTTTTGAAATGGACCCGCCGGGAAGGCTTAGAAGCCTAATAGCCCGCCTTGCCCAGCTCTTCTTCGAGCTCTGGCACCGCCTTGAACAGGTCGGCGACCAGGCCGTAATCGGCGACCTGGAAGATCGGGGCTTCCTCGTCCTTGTTGATGGCGACGATGACTTTGGAATCCTTCATCCCGGCCAGGTGCTGGATGGCGCCCGAAATGCCCACCGCGATGTAGAGCTGGGGCGCGACCACCTTGCCGGTCTGGCCGACCTGGTAGTCATTGGGCACAAAGCCGGCATCCACCGCGGCGCGCGAGGCGCCGACGGCCGCGCCCAGCTTGTCGGCGACTTTCTCGATAATGGCGAAATTCTCGCCCGAGCCCATGCCGCGCCCGCCGGAAATGACGATCTTGGCGCCGGCGAGTTCGGGACGGTCGGATTTCGACAGCTCTTCACCGACGAATTTCGAGACCGCTTTCGGCGCCGGGGCGTCAATCGTCTCGACCGAGGCCGAGCCGCCATCGCCCGCCTTCTCGAACGTGGTCGGACGCACGGTGATGACTTTTTTGGCGTCTTTGGACTTCACCGTCATCATCGCATTGCCCGCATAGATGGGCCGCACGAAGGTGTCGGCGCTTTCCACCGAAGTGATGTCGGAAATCATGGCCACATCCAGCATGGCCGCGATGCGGGGCATGAAATTCTTGCCCGACGTGGTGGCTGGCGTGAGGATCGCGTCATATTTGTCGGCGATGGAGAGGACGAGCGCTTCCATGGCCTCGGCCAGGCGCTTTTCCAGCCCGTCCGCGTCGGCATGCAGGACGGTTTTCACGCCGTCCAGCTTTGCGGCGGCGTCGGCGACGGCCTTGGCGCCCTTTCCGGCGACCAGCACATGAATGTCCCCGCCGATCTTGGCGGCGGCGGTCACGGCGGCGCGCGTCGCGTCATTCAGGGCGGCGTTGTCGTGTTCGGCGATGACCAGGACGGACATTACAGCACCCCCGCATTCTTCAGCTTGGAGACCAGATCGGCGACACTCTCCACCTTCACGCCGGCCTGGCGCTTGGGCGGCTCGGCCACTTTCAGCACCTCAAGGCGCGGCGTGATATCGACGCCGTAATCGTCAGGCGTCTTGGCGTCGATGGGCTTGCGCTTGGCCTTCATGATATTGGGCAGCGACGCATAGCGCGGCTCGTTCAGGCGCAGATCGGTGGTGACGATGGCCGGCAGGGCGATATGGATGGTCTGCAAACCGCCATCAATCTCGCGGGTGACGTTCAGCCCGTCGCCATCCTTTTCCACCTTGGAGGCGAAGGCCGCTTGCGGCCAGCCCAGCAGGGCGGCGAGCATCTGGCCGGTGGCGTTGGTGTCGTCGTCGATCGCCTGCTTGCCCAGAATGACCAGGCCGGGCTGCTCTTCCTCAACAATGGCCTTGAGGATTTTCGCCACGGCCAGCGGCTCGACAATGCCGTCGGCGGCGACGTGAATGCCGCGGTCGGCGCCCATGGCCAGCGCGGTGCGGATGGTCTCCTGCGCCTGGGCCGGGCCGATGGAGACGGCGACGATTTCCTCGGCCAGCCCCTTCTCCTTCATGCGGATCGCCTCTTCGACGGCGATCTCGCAGAACGGATTCATGCTCATCTTCACATTGGCCAGATCGACCCCGCTCTGGTCCGGCTTGACGCGGACCTTCACGTTATAGTCGACCACCCGTTTGACGGGGACGAGGATCTTCATCAACGGCTCCGGTGCTTTTCTGGTTGAACGTCTGGATCGCTGGTGCGGCGCCCGACCGGCGCGCCGCTGTCAGCGCTGGAATCTAGGCGCGGAACCTGCCCGCGCCACCCTTGGATGTCAACGCACGCTGCACAAATGTCCGGACAAAGACTGCAAGCCGTTCAAGCGCCGGTTTATCCAGACCCAAAACGTGCGCGGCCGGCGCTCGGGGGAGCGCCGGCCGGCAGGGATATGCGCCGCCTCGGGGAGGGGCAGGCGCAAGGGTCGTTGGAGAGCGGCTATTCTTCGTCGGTGACGAGGGCCAGCTCGGTCTCGATCTCGATAGTGATCGCGTCCGATACGTTGGGCACGCCATAGCCCATGCCCCAGTCGGAGCGCTGGATCACGCCCGAGGCCGAGAAGCCGGCCACTTCGCGCCCGCTCATCGGGTGCGGTCCGCGCCGGTTCAGCGTGACGTCCAGCGTCACCGGCCCGGTCTGGCCCAGCAGGGTGAGGTCGCCGGTCATCACGCCGGTTTCGCCGTCCTCGGTTTCAAATCCGGTGCCCACGAAGCGCGCCGTGGCGTGCTCGGCGGTATTGAACAGGTCAGGCGAGTTGAGGTGGCCGACGAAACGGTCCTGATCGGCGCCGACCCAGAATCCGCCATCGAGATTGAACTGCACGTCGACGGTGGAGTTTTCCGGCGCTTCGAAATCGAGGATCAGAACGCCTTCATAGTCGGTGAAGTGCAGCGACTGGCGCGACAGGCCCAGATGGTCCCAGGTCGCACGGATCGTGGTGTGGCTCTTGTCGAACGCATATTCCTGTGGTTCGGCGAACGCCTCGGCGGACAGGGCCGGGGCGAGGAGGAAGGCTGCCAATGAGGCGGCTGCATAGGCGGTCTTCATGGGGCGTCCCTTTGCTCTGCGAATGATGACACGGACCAATGCGGCCATGCGCCGCACGCCTCAGGAGATATGGGCGCAGCAGCGCGGGCGCCAGAGGGGCGGCGCGAAAACCTGTCTTTCCGGCGCGGAAACGCCGCTTGACATATTTCGATAATTAGCTAAATAACAATTATGAACCGCGTATTCAAAGCTCTCTCTGATCCCACGCGCCGCAAGGTGCTGGAATTGCTGCGCCGCTGCCCGATGACGGCGGGGGAGCTGAGCGGCCATTTCACCGTGTCGAAGCCCACCATGTCGGCGCATTTCAACGTGCTCAAGGAGGCCGGCCTCATCGAGGCGGACAAGCAGGGCGCAACCATCACCTACCGGCTAAAGCTGTCAGTGCTCGAAGATGCGCTGCTGGGCTTCGCCCAGACTTTCGGCATCGGCCCCGCCGCCGCACCTGATAGCGCCCGCTCTCCCGAGGAAGGACCTCAATCATGACCCGCTTGCTCCCCGCCATCGCCCTCGCCGTCGCGTTCCTGGCCATCGCCGCCGGCCTGAAAATGGCTGAGTCCGCTGGTCTGCTGGGCGCTGACTCGGCCCAGCGCGCCGTTCAGGTCATCATCGGCCTGGGGCTGGCCGGCTTCGCCAATGTGATGCCCAAGCGGCTCGGGTCGCGCCGGATGTCGCCAGCAGCTGAGGGCCGGATGCAGACCGCCCGGCGCATAGGCGGCTGGGCCCTGACCCTGGCTGGACTGGCCCACGCAGCCATCTGGGCGTTCGCGCCTGTGAGCATTGCCGCCATCGCCTCGATGACGGTGGTTGGCGGGGCGCTCGCGGTCACCCTCGTGTTTGCGGTCCGGGCGTGCCGCAGTGCGGGCAAGGGCGCCCCGGCCGGGCCGGCGTCCGGCGCCTGATCCGGGTCTGCCTACGGCGCCTTGCCCGGCGCCCATTTCACATCCGCCCGTCCCTCGTCATTGGCGATGCGGGCGGCGACAAACAACAAATCCGACAACCGGTTGAGATAGGTGATCACAGCCGGACTGACCGTGCCGCCTGCCGCCATCAGCGCCGTCACACACCGCTCGGCGCGCCGGGTGATGGTGCGGGCCAGATGCAGGCGCGCCGAGGCTTCGCTGCCGCCCGGCAGGATGAAGCTGTCCAGCGCATTGAGCCTAGCGTTGAAGCCGTCGATGACGCCCTCCAGCCGCACCGTCTGTTCGGGCTTCATGCGAAGCGGCGTCCAGCTGCGCGGTTCCTCGCTTTCGGGCACGCACAGATCGGCGCCCAGATCGAACAGATCGTTCTGGATGCGCGTCAGCTCGGCGTGCAGCGGGTCCTCCGGTTTCAGCGCGGCTACCGCCAGCCCGATGGCGGCGTTCGCCTCGTCCACGGTGCCATAGGCCTCCACGCGCGGATCGTGCTTGTCGGCTTCGCTCATATCGCCCAGCCGCGTGCGGCCTTCATCGCCGGTGCGGGTATAGATCGTGGTCAGCTGCACCATGGCAGGCCTCCTTTGGATCGCTGGGACCACACTTGCGCCATTGGGCGGCGGATTCAATGATGGCCCGCGCTTTAGCGAAAGGAGACATCCATGCTCGCCATGCTCATCGCCGCCGCGCTTCTTCAGGCGCCTCAGGACGTGGATGCCCGCGCCCAGTCCCTGCTGGAGGCGACAGGCTCGCCCGGCGCCATGGTCGCGGTGATGGATGCCGACGGCGTTCGTGTCGGCGCGGCAGGGGTGCGGGTGCGCGGCGGGGATGCGCCGGTGACGCCGGATGATCTGTGGCATATGGGCTCCAACACCAAGGCGATGACGGCGACTTTGGCGGCGCGGCTGGTGGAGCAGGGCGTGATCGGCTGGGACAGCACGATCGCGGAGGTGCTGGGCGCGCTGGAGTTGGACATCCATGCGGATCTGGCTGGCGCGGATCTCGCCAGCCTCCTGTCCCATCGCTCAGGATTGGCGGCGAATGCCGGGATGCAGACGTCTATGAGGCTCGCCGGCGCCGATGCAGACCGGGGCGCAGCGGCGGACCGGCTGGTCTATGCGCGCTCGGTGGTTTCCGCCCCGGGCGGCGAGCGCGGCGATTTTCTCTATTCGAACGCGGGTTATGTGGTCGCGGCCCTGATGCTGGAGACGACGGCAGGGGAGAGTTATGAAGCGCTGATGACGCGTGAGGTGTTCGGGCCGCTTGGCATGACCAGCGCCGGCTGGGGTCCGCCCGGAGAGGCCGGGGCCGCCGACCAGCCACGCGGCCATCGGGGCGGCCTGTTCGGCCTGTCAGCGGCGGAGCCGGGCGCCGGCGCCGATAATCCACCGGCCATGAACTCCGCGGGCCGGGCCCACATGAGTGCGGCCGATCTCATGGCCTTCCTCGACCTTCACAGACGCGGCGCGGCGGGTGAGGATACCGGCTATCTGACCACGGAGAGTTTTGCGCGGCTGCATGCGCCCGTGGGCGATTACGCGCTGGGCTGGGGCGTGCGGGCGGACGGGGCGCTGTCCCATTCAGGCTCGAACACGATGTGGCTGGTCAGCATGGTGGTGCACCCGGGCGAGGGCTGGGCGGCCGCCGCGGGCGTCAATGACGGGCGGCTGGACCGGGTGTCAGGCCCGGTGCGCGCGGCGCTGGAGCGGGACTAGCCGCCAAACTGCTGCTTGGCCCAGACGGCGCCGATCACGGCCAGAATGGCGATGAACTGGAACAGGACCCGCGCGCGCATCAGCTTGTTCGACCAGGTGCGTCCGAACTCGCCGCCCCGGAACAGGGCGTAGATGCCCGCCGCCAGAATGACGAACACAGCCGCCATTGCACCATATACGATTATATCCAGGAGCGTTGTCATTTGTGTGCAGATAAGCGCTTGGCGCTTGCGTGGCAATGGCTGCGCCGGGGGCCATATTGACGCGTGAACCAGGCTCGGCGTTCAACGGTAGCGCTTGCATTGCACCGCAAAGCTGTATATCAGCCGCGCGCACTGCAGCCGGGGGGATGCGCAACTGGAACATGTGGGCGGGCTGATTGAATGCGGGACACTATAGCCAAACGAAGCACGCGGCGGGACGTTCGCCGCGAGGCCACACGCGCTGTTGTGCTGGAGGCGGCGCGCGAAGTCTTCCTGTCTGAAGGCTATCAGGGCGCAACCATCAAGATGATCGCCGACCGCGCCCATGTGTCTGCGGGCACGGTGCTGAACGCCGAACCCTCCAAGGCGGCGCTGCTCATGGCCATCATGCGCGGTCACTATGAAGGTGTGGCGGAGACCCTGGGCAATCTGGAATCAGCCCTGTCGGGCCGGGCCGGCGACCGCCTGGCCGCGCTCCTGCAACTGATGATGGATGCGCATATTCGCCAGATCGAGCTGGTGTCTGCCGCGATCGGACACAGCTGGCTGGTCCAGGACGAACCCTATCAGCGTGCGTTTGATTCGATGGATTTCGCCTGGGAGCCCATCAGGCGGGTGTTGGCGGCGGGCATCGAGGCGGGCGAGTTCCGCCGCGATCTCGATCAGCGCGCGGCCTTCGGCGCCATCGTGGACCTGTTCATGGGGTCGCTGCGCGAGTGCCGCCGCGCCGATGGCGAGGATACGCACACCGCGCTGAGCGCCCGCCTGGCGCTTCTGGTCCACGGCATGGCGGCGGACGCTAGCGGCGCCTGAGGCGCGGCGGGGCCGGCAGGCGCGGCCCGGTGCGCTGGGCGATATAAATCCCGGCCAGCACCAGCCCGGCGCCGAACCATTGCAGCGTCACAAAGGCTTCACCGAACAGGATCCAGCCTGCGGCTGCGGCCACGACCGGCTGCACCAGAATAATCAGTGACGCGAGCGCCGCAGGCGTGCGGCCAAGTCCGAAGGCGATCCCGCCCTGTCCCAGCGCGTGGACCACCACGCCCAGCGCGATCAAGGGCGCCCAGCCCGTCAGGGTTTCGGGGAGCAGGCGCTCCCCGGCCAATAGCGCGATGGCGAGCGAGAGCGGCGTGGCGGTGAGCGTCGACCAGAACATCACCGCGGCGGTCCCGGCGCCCTGAAGGCGCGCAGCGCGCACCGCCAGCAGATAGGCGGCATACCAGAATGCCGTCAGCGCCGAGAGGATGTCGCCGGTCAGGCGTTCGGGCGCGAAGCGGACATTCGCAGCGCTCAACAGCACCGCGCCGCCCAGCGCCACGGCGGCGGCGATCACGAAGCGAAACGTGATGCGCTCCTTGAACAGGGCCCAGGCCGCCAGCGCCACCAGAATCGGCGTCAGATTGGCCAGCAGCGTGGCGTTTGCCGCCGTCGTGATCTTGATCCCCGCATGCCAGAAGGCGAGATCGCCAGTAAAGAACACGCCCGCCAGCACCAGGATGCGCCAGAGACGCGCGGGCGACGTGGACGGGGTCTGTGCGGCGGTGCGGCGGCGGCGCTGCTCGATCAGGAGCCAGACGCCCAGCACCGGAATGGCGAAGGCCAGCCGCCAGAACGCGATGGCCTGGGGGCCGAGCTCGGACAGCTTCACGAAGATCGCCGCAAAACCAATGACGCAGGCGGCCGCAGCCAGCGCCAGCACGCCGGTCAGCGAGGTCTCGGGCCGGGCGGCCTGATCTGTCATGCGCCGCGCCTCCCCAACGCCACCCGCGTCCCGGCGGTGAACACCGGGTCTAGGATCACGGCTTCTTAAGATCACGGCGCGCGCCTGCGCAAGCGGCGTGGCACGCCTTGCCAGACGTGGCGGGGACGGGGCTTATTGGCGGGGCACTCCGGGGAGGGCTTTGCCTGTGTCCAACGCCGCCATCATCCTGACGACCCTGATCGTCTACAAGGGCCTGCTCATCGCCATCGGGGTATGGGCCAGCCGGCGCACGGGCACGGAAGCCGACTATCTCATTGGCGGGCGCACGCTGGGGCCGTGGGTGGCGGGTCTGTCCTATGCGGCGACCTCGTCCTCGGCCTGGGTGCTCTTGGGCTTTTCAGGGTTTGTGTTCCTGGCCGGGGTGAGCGCGCTGTGGACCCTGCCGGGCGTCTGGGCGGGCTATGCTCTGTTATGGATCGTCATGGGGCGCTCCATGCGGCGCGAAGCGGCCGAACGCGGCCATATCACCATGGCGGATTACCTGTCGGGCGACGCAGGCGCGGCGGGCAAGCGCCTCATCGGGCTGATATCCGCTGCGCTGGTCGTGTTTTGCTTCATCTTCTACGTCGCCGCGCAATTACAGGCCGCCGGCACGGCCATGCAGAGTTATTTCGGGTTGGGCGTGGCCGAATCGGTGCTGCTGGGCACGGGCGTGGTGCTGATCTACTCACTTCTGGGCGGCTTCTGGGCGATTTCCGTGACGGACATGCTTCAGGGCCTGGTGATGGCCTTCATCGCCGTCATAGCACCCGTGGCCGCTGTGATCGCAGCCGGTGGACCTGAGGCGGTGTTTGCGGCTTTGGCCGCCGACCACCCGGGCCATCTCGATGCGTTTGGCGGGCGCGCCGGCATGATCGCTGCGGGTTTTGTCCTCGGCCTGTCCAGCATTGGCCTGGGCACGGCGGGCCAGCCGCAACTGGCCGCGCGGGTAATGGCCGTGAAGGACGATGTGGCGCGCCGGCGCGCGTTTCTCATCTCGATCAGCTGGGCGGTCATGGTGTTCACCGGCATGGCGGTGCTGGGCCTCGCGGGCCGCACGCTGGCGCTGGGGCTTGGCCCCGGCGAGCATGAACAGCTCCTGTTCGCCGCCGTCGCCACCCTGTTTCCCCCCGTCATGGCGGGCGTGGTGCTGGCGGCGCTGCTGTCAGCCGTGATGAGCACGGTGGATTCAGTGCTTTTGAGTTCGGCGGCCGCGATCTCCCACGACGCGCGGGTGGCGCGCATCTTCCCCGGCCGCGAAGTGCTGATCGCGCGCCTGGTGATGGCGGCGCTGTGCGCGGCGGCGGTGGTGCTCACCCTGGCGGCGCCGTCAGACATTTTCAGCCGGGTGCTGTTTGCCTGGAATGCGCTGGGCGCGGCCTTCGGTCCGATCATTCTGGCGCGGGTGTTTGTCTGGCGTCCCGGCGCGGCGGCGGTGATCGCGGCCATGCTCGCAGGCTTCGGCCTCACCGTCTTCTTCAACCAGACCGGTCAGGGGCCGGGCGGGCTGTATGAGCGGCTGATCCCGTGGATCCCGCCGCTCATCATCCTGTTCGCGGCGCGCCGCCGCACGGCCTGACGCGCGCGCCGCGCCGCTTCAGGTCTGCGCCAGCTCAGCCAGCCGCAGATAGACCCCGCCGGGAATGGCGCTGAGCTCTGCGTGCGTGCCCTGCTCGACAATGGCGCCGCCCTGGAACACCAAAATCCGGTCTGCATCCCGGATCGTGGACAGGCGGTGGGCGATCACAATGGCGGTCTTGCCCGCCGTCACCTCGGCCAGCGCCGCCTGGATATCGCGCTCGGTCTCGTTATCCAGCGAGCTGGTCGCCTCGTCGAACACCAGGATGGGCGCATCGGCCAGGATCGCCCGGGCGATGGCCACGCGCTGGCGTTCACCGCCCGACAGCTTGATCCCGCGCTCGCCCACCAGCGTGTCATAGCCCTGAGGCAGCGCCTCGATGAAGGCGTGGGCGCGCGCCCGGCGGGCCGCCTCGATGACCGCCTCGCGGCTGGCGCCGGGGCGGGCATAGGCGATATTCTCCGCCAGCGTGCGATGGAACAGGGCCGGGTCCTGCGGCACCACCGCGATCGCCCGGCGCAGGCTCGCCTGGGCGACATCGCGCACATCCTGGCCGTCAATGCGGATCGCCCCGCTATCCACGTCATAAAGCCGCTGGATCAGTTTCACGAAGGTGGATTTGCCTGATCCCGTCGGCCCCACCAGCGCGATCTTCTCCCCGGCCCTGATGGTCAGGTCGAAATTCCCGTACAGCGGTGCATCCTGCCCGCCATAGGTGAAGCGGACCTGATCAAACACGATCTCGCCCTGGCCCGGCTTGAAGTCCGGCGCGCCGGGCGCGTCGGCGATCTGAAGCGGCGCCGTCATGAAGCCGGCCACGTCCTGAATGTCGTCCATGCCCTTCTGCAGGCTCTGCACCTCCTCGCCGAAGCGGCGCATATAGCCGGCCATCACCAGAAAGGCGGTCAGGGCGAACACCACGTCGCCTGCGGTCGCATCGCCGGCCTGCCACATGGACAGGAGCAACCCCGCCAGGCCCGCCTGCAGGGCGAGCACCAGGACGGTCTGCACCGCCCAGGTGTTGACGAACCGGAACCAGGTCTTGCGGATCTCGCGGCGCCAGTCACCGGCGGCGCGGGCGAATCGCCCCGTCTCGCGCGCTTCTGCGCCGAAGCTCTTCACCGTGGTGATGGAGGTCAGCGCGTCGGCCACCGCCCCGCCCAGATCGGCGTCGCGAGCGTTGGAGATCAGGTTTTGCGGGCGCACATAGCGCTCCATCATCAGCACGGTCAGCGCGATGAAGAGCGTGTTGACCGCCAGCACATAGGCGCCGGCCAGCGGCCAGTTGAGCAGCATGTAGACGCCGAGGCCATAGGTCACGCCGAGGCCCGGCAAGATGCCGGCCCACAGATACATCGTGATCTCCTCGAACGCGCGCATGGAGCGGGTGATCTTGCGCACCAGCGCCCCGGCGAAGGCGTTGGCGTGCCAGTCGGCCGAGAACGCCTGCACGCGCTCGAACGCGTCGGTGGTCATGTCGGCCATCACGGTGCTGGTGGCGATGATCTCGATGCGCACGCCGGTCTGGCGGGCGATGTTGACGCCCGCCGCCAGCGCCAGAAACAGGGCCAGCGCCATCCAGTGGCCGCCGCCCAGAGGGTCGGCCTGTGCGCCGCTGATGGAATCGATGAGGCGCCCGGCGGCGACCGGCACAAAAACGTCCGCCAGCGTCGCCAGCGCCATGAAGGCGACATAGGCGCCGTACAGGCGCGGCTTGCGCATCCACTGGCGCCAGACGAACGCGGCGACGGCGATGTTGGAAAGGGTGCGATCCGCGCGTCCGGGCGCGTCGTCGTCAAAATCAGTCATGGGAGGCTCTCAAGGCTGTTGCGTCCTGTCGGGACGCGGCTGATCAGGGTCTGTGAGCGGCGGGCCGGCCATGGCGCCTGGCCCGGCGTACACGAGAGCTCTCATGGTCGAGAGGGCGTGCAGTCCGGTCCGGCGCTGTGCCCGCATCCGGCCGTCAGGCCGGGCCGCAGATATGAATCAGACCGATCGCAACATGGGTCAGCTGAGCCTCCGCCGTCAGGCCGGGCGTCCCGTCCTGATCGGCGCGCACCATGGCGGACAGCGCTGGCCGGCGCCAGCGCTGAAACGCGCACGGCGCCCATCGGGGGGCTTCAGTGTGTCCGCCGCGCCACGCCAGCCTCTGGCCAGGCGCGTCCGGCGTGCTACATCTTGAGCGCAACGAGGTGACGCCGGACCGCCATGAGCCAGACTGAAGACCTGCCCCTTGAGATCGCGCTGTTTCCGATCCGCGGATGCATTCTGCCGCCGGGCGAGCATTTGCCGCTGAACGTGTTCGAGCCGCGCTATCTCAACATGATAGACGACGCCATGGCCGGCGATGGCTATATCGCCATGGTGCAGCCGCGCGGCGATGGCCCGCGCGATGCGCCCCGGTTGGAGCGGGTGGCGACCGCCGGGCGCATTGTCAGCCATACCGAGACCCAGGACGGGCGCTATCTGATCGTGCTGGCGGGCATCTGCCGCTTCACCCTTGCGGGCGAAGCGGTGCGCCGCACCCCCTACCGGGTGGCCCGCGCGGACTATTCCGGCTTTGAGGGTGATCTCGCCCCGCCGCCCTCAGCCGATCATATGCGCAGCCCGCTTCTGGAGGTGATGCGCGCCTATTTCGATCTCACCGGCCTGTCGGCGGACTGGGCGTCCTTGCTCAGCGCGCCGGTCAACACGGTGGTCGACCGGGTGGTCATGGCCGCGCCGCTGGACCAAGACCACAAGCAGGCCCTGCTGACCGCCCATGCCGGGCCGGATCGCGCGTCCATATTGTGCGCCCTGATGGAAGAGGCGCTGGCGCGCGCCGGCCAGGCCGGACGCGCCTGAACGGTTTCATCGTGGCGGCGGCGCGCACTGGACGCGGCGCCAGCCTGAGATTATGTGCTGAGGCATGAGCAACACAGCTGACACCTCCCGCCCGGCCGAATCCGGTCTCGATCCCAAACTGCTCGAGATTCTGGTCTGCCCGCACTCGCGCGGGCCGCTGGAATATGACCGCGCCGCGAACGAGCTGATCTCGCGCCAGGCCGGGCTCGCCTATCCGATCCGCGAAGGCGTGCCTATCATGCTGGTCGAGGAAGCCCGCGAGCTGGACCGCTAAGGCCGTGGCCGCCGGCGCCCCCTGGCCGGAAAAGCTGGAGTTTCGCGCCGGCGCGCGCGCCCTCGACATCCGGTTTGACGACGGCGAGACCCTGTCCATTCCGTTTGAATTGCTGCGCGTGGAAAGCCCCTCCGCCGAAGTGCAGGGCCATGGCGCCCATCAAAAGAAACTCGTGGCGGGCAAGGCGAATGTACAGGTCACCGGCGCCGAACCGGTGGGCCGCTACGCCGTGCGTCTGACTTTCGACGACGGCCATGATTCAGGGATTTATTCCTGGCGCTATCTGCGCGAGCTGGGCGAGACGGCGGGCGAGCGGCTGGATGACTACGCCCGGCGGCTCAAGGCCGCCGGGCTGTCGCGGTGACGGACGGGCGAGGTCCGGTCTAGCGGATCAGGCGCACAAAGCGTTCGCCCACATCATCGTATTGCGGGCACTCCATCACCACGCGGATATCGTCGAAGTCACTGTCGGTCCACGCCACATGGGTCCAGTTGCCGCTCGGGCCTTCGAGGCCGGGCGGGCGGTCTTCCCAGCCGTAATACATGAACTTGCCCGGCTCGCAGGCGCGCGTCTCGCGGTTCGGCGTGCGGTTCTTGCCTGACGGGATGACGCCGCCTTCGCTGGCCGGCCGGCATTCCTCATAGGTGTCGCACAGCACCGTTTCGACGATGTCGAGATCGAGCCCGGTATGGTCCTCGACATTGTTCACCATGCGCGTATCGGTGTGATAGTTGAACCGGCAGGGCGCCGGCCGGTGATGGCACCAGGACTGGCCATCCGTGGAGGCGTCGTCCCATCGGGCCGGCGCGGTGCGCGAGAAGCGCACATTGTAGAGCTCGAAGCTGATGGTCTCGCCTTCCTCGCAACGCGGCCAGGTATAGGAATAGCTGGTGCCGGCATTGTCCTGGATCGCGGTGCGCTGGGTGCGGCGCTCCTCCAGCGTCTTGTCCGCCATGGGGTCGGGATCGAAGCAATAGACATAAATGCGGTTATAGTCGCCGGCCTCCGGATCGAGATCGCTGATCAGCGGCGGCTCGTACTGCAGCAGCGGCTGGTGAAGGCGCGCTGTGGCCTCGGCGCGGATGTTCACCGTGTCGCCAAGACCGGGCAGGACATGGACCAGCGCCGTGGTCATGGTCCCGGTGATCGACACCGTGTAGTCAGGGCCGCTCCACGATCCGGTAACCTGAAGATTCTGCATGGCGCGCCGGTCAAGAACGCGGTCGCGCGCGATGGTGCGGTAGCGCGCAAAATCGCCGTCAGGGCCCTCGACCGCGCCGTTCAGCGCCGCCTGGTCCGCCTCGTTCTGGAGCTGGGCGCGCACACCCATCAGCTGGGCGGTGTCCACCGCGACCCCGCCCAGACCGCATAGCGGCACCAGGGCGAGCGCAAAGGTCACCGCGACATTGCCGGCCTTGTCCTTGAACAGTTTCATCTCGCGTTCTCCCAGCACCGCGTCAGGCGAGTCTCGGGCCATTCGCAGCAATCTCGATGCCAGATTACGCGCGCGCCGTTAACGCCCGCTTTGGAAGCGCGGTAAACATCCGGTAAACGGCCGGGCCGTCTTTACATGGGCTTCACTTGGCCGTGAGGCTGACGCTCGCCTCTCGCGCCCGCCGCGTACGCGCTGTAGGATGATCCAAGCCGGGGGGCGAAGCAGACGGGACAATCCATGGCGTTATCAGCTTTTGTGAAGGCGGGCCTCGCCGTTCTTGTGTTCGCGGCGGCGGCGATCGCCGCGCCAGCGCGCGCCGACATGCCCGATCCCGCCACCTTCCCGGCCTGGCTTGAGTCCTTTGCTGAACGGCTGGAGGCCGAGGGCGTGAGTGAGCCGGTGCGCGCCTCCATGCTGGACGGGCTCACGCCCGATCTGCGCATTGTCGAGCGCGACCGCACCCAGCCTGAGTTTGTCCGCCCGGTCTGGCAGTATCTGGCGGGCGCCGCGTCAGCGGACCGGGCTGCGGGCGGCCAACGCGCCGCTGCGCGCCACAGTGAGGCGCTGGACCAGGTGGAAGAACGCTTTGGCGTGGACCGCCATGTGCTGACCGCGATCTGGGGTCTGGAAAGCGCCTATGGCGCCATTCAGGGCGATTTTGACGTGGTGCGCTCGCTGGCCACTTTGGCCTGGGAGGGCCGCCGCCGAGCCTTCGCCGAAGCCCAGCTGATCGCCGCTGCGCGCATGATCGAACGCGGCTACGCCACCCGCGATGACCTCAAGGGCAGCTGGGCGGGGGCCATGGGCCAGACCCAGTTTATCCCCACCACCTATCTGGAACGCGCCGTGGACATGGATGGCGATGGCCGGCGTGATATCTGGGCCAGCGAGGCGGACGCGCTGGGCTCGGCAGCCAATCTTCTGGTCAATGCCGGCTGGGAAGCGGGCGCGCCGGTGGTGGTGCAGGTCGTCCTGCCCGAGGCGTATGATTTTTCCCGCTGGAGCGAAAACGCCCGCCGCCCGGTCTCGGCCTGGGCGCTGGATTCGGTGCGTCCGGCCAGCGGCGAATGGCATTCGGATGACCTTTATCGAACGGCGCGCCTCGTGCTGCCCGCCGGGGCGCGGGGGCCGGCCTTTCTGGCGTTCGGCAATTTCGAAGCGCTGATGCGCTATAACAATTCCACCACCTACGGGCTGGGCGTGGCCTATCTGGCCAAGCGCCTGTCCGACGGCGTCACGCCGCCCGAGGGCTGGCCGGAAGATGACCCGCCCATCACCCGCAGCCAGTCGCGCGATCTGCAGGAAGCGCTGACCGCGCTGGGCTATAATACCGGCGGCGTGGACGGGATTGTCGGCGCCAATACCCGCGCGGCGCTGCGCCGCTTTCAGGCCGATAACGGCCTGATCGCCGACGGCTATGCCGGGCGTCAGGCCCATGACGCGGTGATGGCGGCGCGCGCGAACCGCTAGCCTGAAACCGCTAGACCGGTCCGGGCCCGGCATCCTCGTGGGTGTCCATGGCCTGGGCCGCGGCGGCGCGAATGCGCGGGTGAAGGAGGGCCAGGGCGAAGCCTGCCGCGCACAGCGCCGCGTTCAGGGCGAAGGGGGCTGCGGGCGCCACGGCCTGATAGAGCCAGAGACCTGTCAGCGGCGCGATCAGGAAGCCCACGCCCGCCGTCGCCGTGGTCAGGCCCGCCACGCGCCCCTGCTCCTCAGGGTTCACGGCCAGAGAGGCGCCGCCGGTAAAGCCGGAGCGGCCCAGCCCGAAGCCGAAACTATTGAGCATGAAGGCCACGACAATGCCGGCATAGTTGGGCGCGAACACCAGGCCCACATTGCCCACCGCCATCAGGATCGCGCCCAGAATCATCAGCACGCGCGGGCTGGTCTTCAGCGCCGGGATCACGGCGAGCTGGGCGAAGATCAAAGCCGCCGCCCCGGCGGTCAGCGCCACGCCCGCCAGCTGCAACCCCTCGTCGGGGCCGATCACCAGCCGGTCCATCACGTAGAAGGACACCGCCTGCAGCCCGGCCGCCTGTGACAGCCAGATGGCGCAGCCGAACAGCATGAAACCGGTCAGGCGCGGGTCCAGCGCAAAGCGGAACTGCACCAGCGGATTGATCGGCCGTCCCTGCTTACGCTTGGGCGGGGTTTTCTCCGGCAGGGTCAGGCGCACCACCACGGCGCCGACGCCCACCAGCGCCGCGATCACGATCATGAAGGGGGCGATGCCGATGCGCTCTACAAAGGCTGCGGCCAGCGCCGGCCCGATCATGGCGCCCAGACCGAACGCCGCCGTCAGCCCGGCCAGCGCGCTGGTGCGTTCAAGCGGGCTGGTGCGGTCGGCCACATAGGCCTGGGCCGCCGGATTGGTCGCCGAGCCCAGCCCGCCGAACAGGCAGCGCGCCAGCGCCATCGCCACAATAGCCGCCAGCGGCGGCAACAGGCCGGACTGTCCCGCCCAGGCGCCGGCTGCGAACACCAGCGTGGAGACAGCAAAGCTCGCCAGGCCGAACACGATCAAAGGCCGCCGCCCCACACGGTCTGACAGCGCGCCCCAGACCGGGCTCATGGTCAGGAAGAGCAGCGCCGACAATGTATAGATCGCGCCGACATAGATTTCGGCCACGTCGAGCTCGCGCGCCAGCGGCGGCAATATGGCGAACAGCATGGAATTGCCGATGCCCGTGGCCATCAGGCACACAAACAACAGCCGGAAGGCGCGCCGGCGCGCCTGCGGACTGGAGGGGTTGAGGGGTTCGGACGCCGGGCTCATCGCCCCGCCAGCCATACGCCTGCACAGCGCCAGCGTCTATGGCGCGGCGGCGCAAGCGGCGAGGCCTTCCACGCCATCCTGATCAGCCACCATCACCCAGCCTTGCCCGAATATGGCGACGCGGCCTGGCGCGATTTCGCGCATGGCTCTCGGGGCGGAGTAGAGGGTGGCAATACGGGTCAGCCGGCCGGGAAACTGGAATTCGTCGTTATCAACGCGATCGAGAGCGCCGGTATCGCCCATACCGTGGCCCAGACCCGACAGCACCATAACGGCGCCGCCTGTTTCAATCATCGCTGTGACATTGAGTGAAGGGTGGAGTATGCGGCTCACCCCTGCGTCGCCCATGACAGCCAGCGCGCCGCCCCATTCGCCGATATCTGAACCATGCAGCATGGTGCGGCTGTTCAATCGTAGAGAGGTAAAATTCCGCCGCTCATCACCCGGGTCTTCAAACTCCAGTCCCTGCCATGACCAGCGGCGGCATTGCGGTACGATTATTTCGTAAGTTTGATCTTCGGTCCGCTGAACAATCCTGATCAGGTCTTCATCAAATCTGAAGAGGAAGTATCTGGGGGTGGGAGGTGATTGCGAGTCTGTCCTGTAAGCGTCTGGCGTGACCCAGACAAATGGGCCAGGATTAGTGAACTGCCTCTCGGCCCACTCAATACCGGAGCCGTCCACTCGCCCCGTCCGCATGACATGAAGCGCCAGTGCGGCCTGTTCCCGCACGGCTGGCATCCAGTGGTCCTGCGCCGCCTTCTCCAATGCGGCCTCGGCGCCTGCGTCCCTCAGACCGGGCATCATGGTCAGGGCGAACGCGGCCTCAAAGGCCAGGCGCCAATTGCGCCGCCAATGCGCTTCTGAAAGCGCCTCTATAAACAGCGGCACGGCCTCTATCCGGCGCTCGATGGCGATATTGGCGATGAGGCGTGTCCGGGTTTCCAGAGTCAGGCTGGCGAACATGTCTCTGACAACTGCAACCGCTTGCGCGCCGAACCCCAGATCGGTGGCCTGACCGTAAAGGCGCGCACAATCAAGATCAGACGACCGCCAGTTTTGAAAAGGGTAAGCTGGCTCCTCCGTGCACCGCGCCAATAGCGCCAGAGAGGCTTCACCTTCGCCGCGTTCGGCCAGCCCGTTCAGGGCGCTGAGCGCGACCACCGGCTCGCGGCTGGTGCTCAAGCGCTGGAGGATAGGCACGACCAGCGCATCATGGCTGAAGATCCGCCTGATGAACGTCAGCGCCGCCAGCGTGTCGGCCATCGGTGCGCCGGGATCGTCAAGAATGGCGGCGATCTCACGGATTACTGGGTCAGGCCACTCTTGCTCGCCGAGGGAATGGGGATGGCCGAGGGTTACGTCCCAGTCGGGTAAATTGGCCCTCAGCGCCGCCTCTGCCGGATCGGCGCCCAGGGCCTCAGCCGCACGAATGAAGGCATGGCCGTCGATCTGATTGAGGCGGACGGCCTCCTGACACTCGGGCAAGGTGGCGCAGGCCGGCTCGGCGGCGCTGACCGTGAGCAAAAGGGATACTAAACCTGTGAGCATAGCCGATTCCCGTCTGGCCCGTTTACCATGAGGCCCTCCGTTCGATTTGCTAATATGCGGTCAGCGCGCCGCACGCGCCACCACACACCCCGTCTGCGGCGCCCTGTACGTGAAACTCAAAGCGACCGGCAGGCGTTGGGGCGCTATTATGGGGGCCAGGCCCGCATCCCGCGCGGGCGCACAGGAACATCATCATAATGCCCAAAGAAATCAGGCCGCGCGTCCTTCTGACCTATTCGCGCTCGCTGATGGCGTTGACGGCGGCGCAATCCCTGTCCGATCACGGCATTGATGTGGTGGGCTGCGACAGCGTCGACATGACGGTGCTGCAGTTCTCCAAGCATTGCCGGGGCCACAAGCTGGTCGCCGATCACCGCGAAAAGCCGGAGAAATTCATCACCGATCTGATCAAGGCGGCAGACGCGCTGCGTCCGCGCGGTGATGTGCCCTTCGTGCTGATGCCGATCTTTGAAGAGACCTCGATCATCGCCCGGCACGCTGACCGTCTGCGTGAGGCGGGGCTCATTGTCGCCGCGCCCGATCACAACTCCATCGTGCAGGTGGAGCCCAAGGACAAGCTGCCGGAGGCGGCGGAGGGCGCCGGGGTGACTTTCCCGCGCACAATCTATCCCGATTCCATGGCGGCGCTGGACGCGGCGCTGGAGAGCCTCGCCTTTCCGCTGATCACCAAGCCGGCGCGCGGCGTGGGCGGACGCGGCGTGGCGCGCCATGACAGCGCCGCCAGGCTGAAGGCCTGGCTTGAAGACAAGCCGCCGCGCAGCAAGACCGAATGGCCGCTCGTACAGGAGGCTGCGCCGGGCGATGATTTCTGCTTTTGCGCCCTGTGCGAGGATGGCGAGCTGCGCGCCTGGATGACCTATCGCAGCCTGCATGGCTTCCCGCCCAAGCGCGGCGCGGGGGTCTTGCGCGAGACTGTGGACAGTGCACCGTTCAAGGAGGAGGCGGCGAAACTTCTCCGTTATCTTAAATGGTCGGGCGTGTGCGAGATCGATTACCGCTGGACCGGCAAGGCGGATGACAAGCCGTCCCTGATCGAGGTCAATCCGCGCTTCTGGGCGGGCCTGTTCCAGTCTGTCGCCAGCGGGGTGGACTTCCCCTGGCTGCTCTACCGGCAGGTGACCGGCGATCCGGTGCTTGAGCCGCCCAAGGTGACCATCGGCCGGCGCTCCAAAGTGCCGCTGCTGGCCTTCCTGAGCGCGGCCCAGTCCATCGCCGAGGAAGACTCCTATTTCAAAAACCTGTCCGAGCGCTGGGACAAGCTGGCGGACCGGGATCAGAAAGGCTTTGGGGAATTCATCAACGGCCTGTTTGATGTGAAGTCGCTGGGGGCCTATCTCAAGGCGCTCGGGGAGACCCGCGAACAGACCGCCGGCGCGGCCACGGACTTCATTCCGCTGGATGATCCGGGCACCACGCTGGGCGTCTTGTTCGTCCTGTCGTCCATGATCCGGCGGGGGGAATTGCCGCCAGAGCTGAGATTTGATGAGTGAATCTGACGCTGACCCTGACACCGCAGTGCGCCGCCCCACCATCGCCGTCACCACGTCGGCGGGGACCGATTATGGCGTGTTCACGCTGATCTGGGCCGGCGTGCGCCTGGCGGGCGGACGGGCTGTGCGCGTGACGCCGCGCACCGCGGACGCCCGGCCGGACGCGTTCGACGGGCTTATTCTGGCGGGCGGTCTGAACATTCATCCCGACGCCTACGGGCGCGATGTCAGCCCCGGCGCGCGCTATGACCGGGGCCGTGACGGGCTCGAGCTGGAATGGGCGCAGGCCTTCTGGGCGCTCCGGCGTCCGGTGCTGGCGATCTGCCGGGGCATGCAGCTGCTCAATGTCGCGCGCGGCGGGGCGGTGAGCGACATCCTCGATCAGGAAGTGCTCGACACCCTGCCGTCCACGCCGCTGGGCTACATGCTCTACCGCAAGAAAGTCGACATCACCCCAGGCACACGGCTGGCGCGCCTGTGGGGACGGACCCGCGCGCGGGTCAATTCCCTGCATCGTCAGGCGGTGGACGATCTCGGCGAGGGCCTGCGCGTCAGCGCGCGCGGCGAGCATGGCGAAGCGCAAGCCCTGGAAGGCCCGCCCGGCGTGCTGCGCATGGCTGTCCAGTTTCATCCTGAAATGATGCTGTACCGGCGCGATATGCGCGCCCTGTTCACCACTTTGGTGGAGGCGGCGCGCCGGCCAGATGGTGAATCGCCTGCTAACGCCACGCAAACTGGGCTTTAAGCATCCTCTGTCATAACCGTCCCGAAATCGGACGCATCTCCACAAAAGCCTGACAGAGCGGGACCACCCGCCGGGGCGGAGAGCGGACGGACAAAAACGGGTGGTGGGACATGTTTCAGATCATCGGCATCGTAGCCGTATTCGGCCTCGTGTTTGGCGGCTTTGTGCTGTCAGGCGGCAAGTTTGACATCATCCTGAAGGCGCTCCCCTTCGAGATGATGATGATTGGCGGGGCGGCGGTCGGCGCCTTCCTTATCGGCAATGCGCCCAAGACGGTCACCAAGACGCTGGGCGATCTGGGCAAGATCGTCGCGGGGGCCAAGTGGAAGCAGCAGGATTATATCGACCTGCTCACGCTTCTGTTCCAGCTGACCAAGACCATGAAGACCAAGGGCGTCATCGCGCTGGAAGCTCATATCGAGAAGCCGCACGAGAGCGCGATCTTCACGGCCTATCCACGCATCCTCAAAGACCATTTCGCGGTGGATTTCATCTGCGACACGCTGCGCATGATGACCATGAACCTGGAAGATCCCCACCAGGTCGAGGACGCGATGGAAAAGCAGCTGGAAAAGCACCATCACGAAGCGGCCAGCCCCGCCCACGCCATGCAGACCATGGCCGACGCCCTGCCGGCGCTGGGCATCGTGGCCGCGGTGCTGGGCATCATCAAGACCATGGGCGGCATCGATGCGCCGCCCGCCATTCTGGGCAAGATGATTGGCGGCGCGCTGACCGGCACCTTCCTGGGCGTGTTTCTGGCTTATGGCTTTGTCGGCCCGTTCGCGGCGCGCATGCAGGCGGTCTATGACGAAGAGGGCATTTTCTACCAGATCATCCAGAACGTTCTGGTCGCCCACCTGCATGGCAACGCCGCCCAGATTTCCGTCGAGATCGGCCGTGGCGCGGTGCCCAGCGCCTTCCAGCCGAGCTTCATGGAGCTGGAAGAAGCCATCTCCACCGTGCAGGCGGCGTAAGGCCGCCGCCACTCAAGCCTTGCGTCCGCCGTGGCCATCGGCCATGGCGGACGCATCATGGCGTCTGAACCCCCCATCCTGAAACGTCCGCATGCGCGCCTCGACTGGCCGTCCGGTCCGCTGGCGCGCGATCATGGCGACATGTATTTCCAGCCCGAGGACGGGCTGGCCGAGGCGCGCGCCGTGTTTGTGGCCGGCGCCGGGTATCCCGAGCGCTTCCATGGCGGCGTCAACGTGGTGGGCGAGCTGGGCTTCGGGACCGGGCTCAACTGCCTGGCGCTGTGGGACAGTTTCCGTCGCCACGCACCCGATGGCGCCCGCCTGCACATCGTGTCTGTCGAGGGCTTCCCGCTGACCCGCGCCGATGCCGGCCGGGCGCTGGCGATGTTTCCGGAGCTCGCCTCTCTCGCCGAAGCCCTGCTGGACGCCTGGCCGTCGCCCCATTGCGGGCCGCACCGGCGGGTGTTTGACAACGGCCGGGTCTGCCTGACAATCCATCATGACGCGGTGGCCCACGCGCTTGATCAGATGGATTTCGCGGCGGATGCCTGGTTCCTCGACGGCTTCGCGCCGGCGAAAAACCCGGACATGTGGGGTGAGGCCGTGCTGGCGCGCATCGCCCGCCTGTGCGCGCCGGGCGCCCGCGTGGCGACCTTCACCGTGGCGGGCGCCGTGCGCCGGGGTCTCGCCGCCTCGGGCTTCGATGTGGCCAAGCGGCCCGGTTTCGGGCGCAAGCGCGAGCGGCTGGAGGCGGTCTATGCCGGGCCGCCGCGCACCCCGCTGGCCGGGCCGTTTGCGCCGGCCGGTCAGATTGACGGACCTGTGGCGATCATCGGGGGCGGCATTGCTGCGGCGAGCCTCGCCGACGCCTTCGCCCGGCGCGGGCGCCAGGTCACCGTGTTTGCCGGCGGCGGCTGGGGCGCAGGCGCGTCGGGCGCGCCGCTGGGCCTGCTGACGCCGCGTCTCGAAGCGGCGGACCGTCCCCATAATCGCGCTCTGCTGGCAGCGTTTGATTTTGCGGCTCAGCGCTACCGCCAGGCCGGGGCGTTCGACGGCGCGGGCGTCCTGCGCCTGGGCGGGGCCGAGCGGCTGCAGCGCCTGGCCGACGCGCTGGACGATGATTTCACCTGGCTGGAGCCGAGCGATACCGGGCTTTCCACAGGATGGGACGCACCCGGCCTGTTCATGGCCCGCGCCGGAATATTCGAACCCTCGCGCCTGCTGGCGGCGCTGGGCGGCGCGGCGGAGCTGCGCGATGCGCGGGTGGCGGCGCTGGAGCCCGGACCAGACAGCGTGCGGCTGATCGGTCCGGACGGTGGAACCCTCGGTGAGTTCGCCGCTGTGATCCTCGCGGGCGGCGCGGCGGGGCGTCATCTGATGGCGGGCCAATTGCCGCTGGAGGCCACGGCAGGCCAAGTGGCGGTGTTCGCCAGCGCGTTTGCCCCCGCCTCCGCCGCGGCCTGGGGCGGGTATGCGGCGGCCATGCAAGATGGCCTGATGCTGGGCGCCACCCATGACAAGGGCGATGATCCCGGCGAGGCGGCCCGCGCCGAGGCGGCGCTGCGCGCTTTGGCGCAGGAGGGGCCGGCGGGGCTGGCACAGGCGCTGGGCGCCGTGCGTGACCAATGGGGCGGCGTGCGGGCCGCTGCGGCGGACCGGTTGCCGGCGGTGGGGCCGCTGCCGGATGAGGCATTCTCCGCGCTCTGGGCTCCTCATGCACAAGGCCGTGCAGGCGTGGTTCCGCCACAGCCCGGCGCCGGGCTGTCGCCGCGTGTCTTCACCCTGACCGGTCTGGGCGCGCGCGGTTTCGCCCATGGGCCTCTGCTGGCCGAGGCAATGGTCAGCCAGATCTGCGGCGAGCCGTCGCCGCTGGAGCGCGCCGCGCTGGAGGCTTTGCACCCGGCGCGCCTGACCTGGCGGGCGTTGAAGCGGGGCTGACGGCCCGGCTTTTGCGCGCCTCCCGCTGCGAGACCCGCCGCGTGGAGCAAAACGGCACGCCATGACTGCGCCCCAGACCCAGCAAGCCTTTCGTGCAGCGGCGCCGCTCGTCGACCGCCGGGTCGCCTCGCGCCATGTCTGGTTCCTGAACACGGCCTTCGACCGGATCGGTTTTAACACCGCGCTGGAGCGCATCGCCATGCGGGCGCCGGACGCCCCCTTCGCCTTCGTCGTCACGCCCAATGTCGATCATCTGGTGCGCATGCGCCACGACCGCGCGCTGGCGCCGCTCTACGCCCAGGCGTGGCTGACCGTGTGCGACAGCCGGGTGCTGGAATTACTGGCGGCGCTGTCGGGCGAGGATGTGGACGTGACGGCGGGGTCTGACCTGACCGAAGCCCTGTTCGAGACCGCCATTGACCGGGACGAGCCCGTAGTGGTCATAGGCGGGTCGCAGGTGGTGATTGACGGGGTCAAGGCGCGTTATGGCCTGACCGATGTGCGTTGGCATGAGCCGCCCATGGGCCTGCGCCACAAGCCCGAATCGATTGCCGAGTGCGCCGCCTTCGTCGCCGCCAATCCGGCCCGCTTCGTGTTTTTGTGCGTGGGCTCGCCCCAGCAGGAAATGATCGCCGAGGCCTGCCTGGAGCGCGGTGACTGCACCGGCGTGGGCCTGTGCGTGGGGGCGTCATTGGATTTCCTGTCAGGCCAGGCCCGCCGGGCGCCGCGCTGGATCCAGCGCCTGCGCCTGGAATGGCTGCACCGGCTGAGTGAGGAGCCGGCCCGCATGTGGAAGCGCTATCTGGTCGAGGGACCCAAGGTGATGGTGCTGTGGTGGGAGTGGCGCAAGGCGCGCGCCCGGTTGCGCGCATTCGAGCGCGATCTGCAAAAGTTGTTTTAGCGCCGCAGCCCTCCGGGCTGCGATGTTCCGCGCATCAGCGCGGGCGGCCGTTCGGCCTTGCGGCCCCTGCGGGGCCGGAGGGCGCTTGACCAGGCCGGATTTATCCCCCGGCGCGCAGCGCCGAGAGCGCGACTGCGCGCGCGAGCTGATGCGAGGCGCGACGCACGGATGTGCGGAGCATCAAAAAACGGCGCGCAGCGCCGCAAGCGCAAACGCGCGCCCGAGCTCATGCGAGGCGCGACGCACGGATGTGCGGGGAATCAGAAAAAATGGTGGGCGCGACAAGAGTCGAACTTGTGACCTCTACGATGTCAACGTAGCGCTCTAACCAACTGAGCTACGCGCCCGCACCAGACTTTAGAGCCCCCGCCCGGACCAACGCGCTGCGCCGCCTTGCGGGAGGACGCGCGTCTTAAGCTGGCCGCGGCGAGCCTGTCAATCTCGCTTGGCTGCGGGAGCGGGCTGACCCCCCGCGGCCGGGAAATTACGGCGCGATTAAGACATTATGGCTTTTCTGCAACAATCGCGCGGCAAAAGCGGTAAATCACGGGCGGATCACGGTTGACGGCGCTTTACGTGTCCGCGTTGAGCCCCCCATAGTCCCCGCTAAGTGCGGCGATCCGCGCTAGCAGCCGGTCGCCGGCGCAATAGAACGGTCCAACACAAAGGGGAACGATCGTGAAAATTTGGGAAAAGGAGCGCCTCCTGCGCTCGACGATTTTGGCGGGCTTCGCCGCGGTCAGCATGACCGGCGCGGTCGCTTATGGTCAGTCTGAAGAAGACGAAGACGAGGAGGACACGCCGCCGCCGCCTCGCGCCCAGCAAAGCTCGGACCGCATCGTGGTGACCGGCTCGCTGCTGCGCCGCGATGAATTCACCTCGTCGGCGCCCATCCAGGTCATCACGGCCGAGATCGCCTCCATCGAGGGCTTGGTCGACACTGCCGAAATCCTGCAGGACAGCTCGATCGCCGCCGGCTCGCAGCAGATCAACACCCAGTTCGGCGGCTTCATCGTCAATGGCGGACCGGGCGTTCAGACCGTGTCGCTGCGCGGCCTTGGCGCCCAGCGCACCCTGCTGCTGTTCAACGGCCGGCGCTTTGGACCGTCGGGCGTGGAAGGCCGGGTCGGCGCTGTTGACCTGAACACCATCCCGCAATCGGCTGTCCAGCGCATCGAAATCCTGAAGGACGGCGCGTCCTCGATCTACGGCTCTGACGCCGTGGCCGGGGTGATCAACGTGATCACCCGCACCCAGATCGACCGCCCGAGCCTGCGCGCCTCCGCGTCTGTGCCGTTTGAAGGTGCGGGCGAGACTTATACGGTTGACGGCGCCATGGGCTTCAGCTTCGACCGCGGGTTCATCACCGCGTCGGCAGCCTACACCCGTGTCGAGCGCATCCAGCGCGGCGATCGCGACTATTTCAATTGCCCGCAAGACTATGTGTTTGATCCGGTCACCGGCGCGCGTATCGACCGGACCGAACTGAACCCGCTGTCGGACAATATCGGCGAGTTCAAGTGCTTCAACAGCGGCGTGATCAACGCCATTGACGCCAACGCCGCTGGCGGCGCCCGCCGCTTCATCATTGACCCGAACGCCGCCCCGGGCCAGCGCGCGGAAGGCGTGTTCCCGGGCTTCCGCCTCAGCGGCTTTGACGGCCGGGGCATTGACCCGACGACCGGTCTGCCGTTCGGTCTGCGCGAAGTTGACACGAATGATCCTCGTCTGCTTGCCGACGATATCATCCCGCAGACAGAGCGTCTCGCCATCTATCTGACCGGTGAGTTTGATCTGGGTCCGGCCCAGCTCTATGGCGAGCTGCTGTATAACAACCGCCAGACCAATCAGGAACGCTCGCGCCAGTTCTTCCCGTGGAGCGCCAACCCGAACTTCTTCGGGGCTAACAACATGGCGGCGCGCACCAACGCGTATGCCGCGTCCACCTTGCCGGCGAACTGTCAGAGCTCCACGACCGGACTGTTCAATGTCAGCTGCGGCGGCACGCCGAACTATGTGCGTCCGATTACGCTGATCCCGTTCGGCACCGAGGTTGACATTGATTACTGGTACGGCGTCGGAGGCGTGCGTGGCGATTTCGGCCCGAACTTCGGCTTCCTGTCCAACTGGTCGTGGGACGCCTCGCTGTCGCACTCTATCTCTGACGGCTCCTACACCCGCGATACGGTCGACGTGCGCAACGTGCAGGACTCGCTGGATGCGCGGTCGGACGTGATGCACGTGTCCGACGGTCTTGGCAACATCACCTGTATCCGCCCGTCTGACGGCTCGTCCTGCGTGGCGATCAACTATTTCACTGCAGACTTCATGGCTGGCAACCTGACCCAGGAGCAGCGTGACTTCCTGCTCACCACCGACTCCGGCAACACCGAATACACCCAGACGACCTTCAATGCGATCATGACGGGCGAGGCCTTCAGCCTTCCCGCCGGTCCTGTGGGCGTCGCCATGGGCGTCGAGTACCGCCGGTCGGAGATCGACGACCAGCCCGGCCCGTTGTCATTCGGGAACAACCAGTGGGGCCTGACCTCGGCGGTCAACACCCAGGGCGTCGACGAGCTCTATGAGATTTTCGGCGAAGTGGAAGTGCCGATTCTCGCCGGTTTGCCGGGCATCGAGAGCCTGACCCTGAACGCGTCGGGCCGCTACTTCGATTACGACCTGTATGATGCGGACTCAGTCTACAAGCTGGGCGCCAACTGGCAGATCAACCCGCTCCTGCGTCTGCGGGCCACCTACGGTACGTCCTTCCGGGCGCCCGGCCTGTTCGAGCTGTATCTGGGCAACCAGACCGGCTTCGGCGGTCAGGGCATCGACCCCTGCATCAACTGGGGGCAGAGCACCAATGTCACCCTGCAGACCAACTGCGCTGCGGACGGCATCCCCGACGATTATAACGGCGTTGGCCCGTCAGCTCTGATCATCTCGGGCGGCGGCGCGGGCGTGCTGCGTCCGGAAACGGCGGACTCTCTGACGGTCGGTCTGATCTTCACCCCGACCGAACTGGCTCTGTCCATCGCGCTCGACTATTTCGAGATCGAGGTCAACGACCAGGTCGCGCAGCTCGGCGGCGGCAATATCCTGGCGGCATGCTATGGCGCTCCGGTGTTCCCGAACGAATTCTGCAACCTGTTCGTTCGTGACACCGATCCGTTGAGCCCGGGCTTCCTGAACATCGTCTCGGTCAACAACAACTTCGTGAACATCAACTCGCAGCGCACCACCGGCTTGGACGCCACGGTCCGTTACGAGCACGAGTTCTCGTTCGGCCGCCTGTCGGTTGACGCCAACGGCACCTGGACGTTCGAAGATGTTGTGGATGCGTTCGGCGGCCTGAATGGCTTTACGTCGAACGACTTCAACGGCCAGCTCGGACAGCCCGACTTTGTGGCCCGCGCCAATATCGGCTTCCGCCGTGGCGACTGGACCTACTCCTGGTTCTCCGATTACACCCAGCGGATGTCGAACGATCAGGCCTTCGGCGGCAACATCTTTAACTTCCGAGGGGATAACGGCCTTCAGCAGGCCTTCTTCAAGCAGACCACCGAAACCCTCATCACCCATGGCGCCTCGGTGCGCTATGTGGGCGGTGACTGGTCTGTGATCGCGGGCGTGCGGAACATCTTCGACGAGCAGCCGCCGTTCGTGTCCACTGGCACGGACAACCGCTTGGGCAACTCAGCCCTGTCGGCGACGCAGTTCGACCTGCGCGGCCGCTCGGCCTTCTTCCAGGTGGCCAAGACCTTCTAGGTCTGAAACCACCCACTTGCCTTGAACGAGGGGCGGCGGATTTTCCGCCGCCCCTTTTTCGTGCCGGCCGCCATGCGCTTTTCAATCCATTGAAATGCGCGCGAGCCGGTGCGCGCCGTTGACCCCATCGCGCTTGCGGCCTAACTTTCTATCCATGTTTGTCAGCCGCAAACGCTTGGCCTGGCGCGGGGGGCGCCAGAGTCACACAATGAAGGGGAAGACCTTGCGCACACTCATACTGAGCCTGTTGGCGGCCGCCGGCGCCGCAGCGCCCTTGTCCGCAGCCGAGATTACGGCCCGCCCGATCCCGCCCGAGGCTTTCGCCCGGGTTCCCGAGATTTCTTCGGTGTCGATGAGTGATGAAGGCGATCTGATCGCGGCCATCGTCGCCGCCCCCGGATCAGACGGCCAGCGCACTGCGCTGGCGACCTGGGACCTGACACAGGACGTGGACAGTCCGGCGCTCGCGCCCAATTACATTACCCCCAGCGGAAATCGGATGGAATTCATCGCCGCCAGCGCCCTCAAGGGCGGGCGGGTCCTGGCCATCGGCCGCCAGGAATTCACCGGCCGCCTTGGAGGGTGCGGCGAAGGCAGTATCGAAGGCGCCACCGCAACCTTTCTGACCAAGGCCTATCTTACCGACCTCGAACATTCTCGCTTCGAAGATGCCTTCGCCAGCAACACCCGCGCCGTCGGGATCAGCCCGGAGCTGCAGCGGTGCTTCGAGCTTGCAGGCACCGCGAGCCTGATCTCGACCCTCCCGCTCGATCCCGATCACGTGCTGGTTCAGCAGCTGAACACCATCTCGCTGGCCTCGAACGTCTATCGCTACAACGTGCGCACCGGCGCAACGGAGCTGTTCTACCGCTCCGGCGGCCGGTCCTCGCCGGCCTTCTTCAGCCCGCGCGACGGTGAAGTCCTGGTCCAGTCGCGCACCGAGACGGCGGGAGGCGGCGATTTTGAAATCTTCACCGAGCTGAAAAACCCGGAAACCGGCGCGTGGGAAGTGCATGACGCCCTTACGGTCCGCGCCAGCGAGCGCTTCAATGTCTCCATCACCGGCATCGACGAAGCGACCGGCCAGTTCTACGTGACCACCGACAAGTTTTCCGATCTGGCGGCGGTGTATCTCTATGACCCCGCCACGCGCCAGTTCAGTGACGAGCCGGTGGCGGCCCATCCTGAGTTCTCCATGTCTGGCGTGGTGCTCAGCACCCGGGAGAGCAATTTCAACCAGCCGATCGCGGTGACTTACCTGGGCGCTTCGCCCGGCCGGATCTGGCTTGACGAGAATCTGCAATCGCTCCAGGACGCGCTGGACCAGGCCTTCCCCGACACTAGCGTGTCGATTGTCGACTGGACTGATGATTTCTCGACCGTTCTGTTCTCGACCGGCGCCAGCAACCGCCCGGCCTCCTTCTACGTGATGCGCGATCTGAGCCGCGTGCAGCTGCTGGGCCATTCGCGTCCCTGGCTACATGATTATCCCATGGAGCGCACCACGCTGGACTATTATGAGGCGCGCGACGGACTGCGGATTCCCGCCCTGCTGACCCTGCCGGCAGGCTGGACACGCGATGACGGTCCGCTGCCGACCGTCGTGCTGCCCCATGGCGGCCCCTGGGCGCGAGACTTCGCCACCTGGGACGCCTCGGGCTGGACCCAGTTCCTCGCTTCGCGCGGCTACGCTGTGATGCAGCCCCAGTATCGCGGTTCGACCGGCTTCGGCCGTGAGCTCTGGCTCGCCGGTGACGCCGAATGGGGTCAGGCGATGCAGGACGACAAGGACGACGGCGCCGCCTGGCTGATCGAGCAAGGCATCGCCGACCCGGACCGGTTGGCCATCTTTGGCTATTCCTATGGCGGCTTCGCTGCGGCCGCGGCCGTGGTGCGTCCGGGCGGACCGTTCCAGTGCGCCATCTCTGGCGCCCCGGTGACCGAGCTGACCCGTCTGGGCAATACCTGGTCTGAAAACCAGCTGCAGCGGGCCTTCCAGGGCCGAACCGTCGCCGGCATGGATCCGATCCAGAACACGGATCGGGCCGATATTCCGGTGCTGATCTATGTGGGTGACCGCGATGTGCGCACGCCCGCCTTCCACGCGCGCAATTTCTACAATCGCGTGCGTGATCGGGTTCCGGCCCAGCTGCACATGATCCGCAACATGCCCCACAGCTTGCCTTGGTACTACGACCACCACATCGAGACCCTCAATCTGATCGAGAACTATCTCGCCAATGATTGCGGGCCGGGCGGGCTATAAGCTCTCTTTGCGTCTGAATCGAAAGGGCCCGCCGGATCGCTCCGGCGGGCCCTTCTCATTTCAGCTGGAAAAGACTCAGGCCGCTTGCATCACCCGGGCGACCTCATCGACCAGGTCGCGCAAATGGAAAGGCTTGGACAGCACCTTGGCCTGGGCGGGCGCATTGGCGCCAGCATTGAGAGCCACCGCCGCGAAGCCGGTGATGAACATGATTTTCAGGCCCGGATCGACTTCGGCCGCCCGCCGGGCCAGCTCGATGCCGTCCACGCCGGGCATCACGATATCGGTGAGCAACAGGTCAAAGCCGCCAGGCGTCTCGCCCAGAGCCGCCAGTCCTTCTTCACCATCGGCGACCCGTTCGACCTCGTGACCGGCGCGTTCGAGCGCCTTGGCCAGGAAATCCCTCATCGAGTCATCGTCTTCAGCCAGGAGTATGCGGGCCATTGGTCTCCCCCTTCATGGTATCCACCAGCTTCACCCTATGACATCCGGGTAAAAGTCTGCTGAACGCCGATGGCGGCGCGATGTGATTGACCCGAGGGGCCGGGGCGCGGACACTGCGCCCCATGTCCAACCCTCAAGAAGCATCCGATCCCGGCCTTGACGCCGGTCCCGGCCACGGCGCAAGCGCCGTGCGCGTGCATGCGCCCGAGCGCCGGACATCCGCATTCGTGTTCGCCTCGCCCCATTCAGGGCGCGACTATGCACCGGACGCCCTGGCGCGCGCCCAGCTGCCGCTCGGCGTGCTGCGCCAGTCTGAAGACGCCTATGTGGACCAGCTGCTCGCCAGCGCGCCGGACCATGGCGCGCCCCTGATCGAGGCGCTGTTTCCGCGCGTCTTTGTGGATGTGAACCGGGCCGAGTGGGAGCTGGATCCCGACATGTTCGACCCGGCCCCGGTCACGACCCGCCCGGTGAGCGCACGCGCTGCAGCCGGGCTGGGCGTGATTCCGCGCGCCGCCGCCGACGGCCGCCCGCTTTACGCGGGACGGCTGGCGCTGGGTGAAGCGGAAGCGCGCCTGGCCCGGTGCTATCGACCCTATCATGCCGCACTGAAGGCCGAGCTGGCCGCCGCGAAAGCTGCATTCGGGGAAGCCTTTCTGATCGACTGCCATTCCATGCCGGCCGCCAGCGCACGCGGCGCCGACATCGTGCTGGGCGACCGGTATGGCGCCGCGTGTTCGCGCGCCTTCATCGCCGCTGCAGAAGCGCAGTTTCGCGCGCTGGGCTTCACTGTGGTGCGCAACCGCCCCTATGCCGGCGGATATACAACCGAACATTATGGCCGGCCGGCGAGAGGCGTCCACGCGATCCAGATCGAGATCAACCGCGCCCTTTATCTTGATGAGCGCAACGTCACTGCGTCGGCGCACCTGCCCGCGCTGGCGGACGCCATATCGGACTGGATTGCGCATATGAGTATGCAATTGCTGGCCGCGCCCCGCGCCGCCGAATGACCGGGGGGGGTCACTTTAACGTGACAAGCGCGTGACACGACCGTTCAGTCTGCGCTATACGCTTGCGCGGGGAATAAGCGTGTGACTTGTTACGTACGGGGTTGATTGCATTTTGTCCGGACGTTCCGGGTCACAAGGTCAGGTTTCCGCCCCTTTAAGGATTTGAGTGCCATGACTAATGAAATTGACCATCACGTGGGCAAACGCATCCGCCGCCGCCGCCGCCTGCTTGGCCTGACCCAGCAGCAGTTGGCCGTCTCGGTCGGGATACGTTTCCAGCAGGTCCAGAAGTACGAAAGCGGCGCCAATCGCGTCAGCGCCAGCCGTCTGTTCGAGATCGCTGAAGCGCTGGACGTGCCGGTTCAGTATTTCTACGAAGGCCTGTCGGGCCGTGGCGAGAGCGCCGTGCCTGAGGGCGAACACATCGCCGCCGACATCCTGTCGCAGAAAGAAACGCTGGACCTGATCCGGGCCTATTACCGGCTCAATGAGCGTCCGCGCCGCCGCCTGCTCGAGCTGGCGCGTTCGCTGGATCCTGACAGCAAGTCCGACGCCGCCTGATCGTGGCGCCGGCCCGGCCGGATATCACCGACGAGCTCGCGTTTCTGGAAACGCTGGCGGACGCTGCGCGGCCGCTGGCGCTCAGGCATTTCCGCACCGGCATCATCTCCGAATCAAAAACCGACGGCCGTGACGCGGAATATGATCCCGTCACCGCCGCCGACCGTGAGGTGGAGGCGCGCCTGCGCGCCTTGATCGCGCAGCACCGTCCCGGCGATGGCGTGCTGGGCGAGGAGCAAGCGGCGACGCCGTCCAGCACCGGGCGTACCTTCATCATCGATCCCATAGACGGCACGCGCGCCTTCATCGCCGGCCTGCCGACCTGGTGCGTGCTCATTGCGCTCAGTGGCCCGGACGGCCCCATGGCCAGCGTGATTGATCAGCCCTTCACCGGCGAGCGCTTTCTGGGCGTCACCGGCGAGGCGGCCTGGCTGGATCGCGGGGAGGGGCGTCAGCCCATCCGCACCCGCGGGCCAAGCGTGGCCCGGATCGAGGACGCCATCATCTCCACCACCGATCCGGGCCTGTTCAATAGCCCAGAAGCCGCCGCGTTCAGCAGCCTGGCCGCCCGCGCCCGCGTGCGCCGGTACGGGCTGGATGCCTATGCCTATGCAGCGCTGGCGCTGGGCGGGATCGATCTGGTGGTGGAAAGCGGGCTCAAGGCCTGGGATGCGGCGGCGCTGATCCCAGTGGTGACGGGCGCAGGCGGCGTCATGACCAACTGGCGCGGCGGCCCGTGTCATGAGGGCGGGCAGGTGGTCGCTGCAGCGAACGCAGAGCTGCACGAATTGGCGCTCGAGCAACTTTCACCGGCGGCGGCCTGAGCGAGTAGCCTCAAAATGTGAGGGGTTGAACCGCGCGCGCCGTCAGGCCATCTGTGTAACAGAGCAAAGGCGGCGCGACATGTTCATCCAGACTGAAATCACCCCCAATCCCGACACGCTGAAATTCCTGCCTGGCCAGGAGATCGCGCCCGGCACGCCGCGCGACTTCGCCTCGCCTGAAGCGGCTGAATCTTCCCTGCTGGCGCGCGAGCTGTTCGCCATTGACGGCGTGGTCGGCGTGTTCGCCGGCGCCGACTTCGTCTCGGTGACCAAGCGTGAGGAAGCCGACTGGATCCAGATCCGGCCCGCCATCCTGGGCGTGATCATGGACGCGGTGCAGTCCGGCCAGCCCCTGTTCGGCGAAGCAGCCGGGACCGGCCATGCCGAATACACCGGCGAAGCTGAAGGCATTGTGCGCGAGATCATGGAGGTCATCGACACCCGCGTGCGCCCGGCCGTGGCCCGCGATGGCGGCGATATCGTGTTTCACGCCTATGACGCCGACAGCGGCGTGGTGCAGCTGCACATGCGCGGCGCCTGCGCCGGCTGCCCGTCCTCGGCCATGACGCTGAAGCACGGCATCGAGAACCTGCTCAAGCACTACGTGCCCGAAGTGACGGGTGTGGAGGCGGTGGTTTAGCGCCGCCTCCGGCCCGGCGCTATTGAGGCGTGCTGGCTGCAGCCTCGCCGCCCGCCAGCTTGGCCGCACCCTGCGAGAAGGCCGCGCCGTGACGGCGCACGCCATCCGCCTCCCATTGCTCCGATGCGAGGTGCAGCGCTTCAAGCTCCGCCTGGAGGGCGATCACCTCCAGGCGCACCCGTTCCATGGCGTTTTCCAGGGTATAGGTCAGCTCGTGAATCTCGTTCATCGAGACTTCGTCGAGCTCGCCGGCCAGCGCCGTTTCCAAGGCTGGCAAATTACTGCGCAGATTGATCAGCGCCTCATCAAGGGTCTCGGCCGGCAGGCCCTCGAAATGATCGTCATCATCAGACGCGAGCGCTGCGGGCGACGCCAGCGCGGCGGTGAGGGCGGCCATCATCACAAACATTCTCATGGGTTTACTCCTTCTGAAGGCCCCGTCACAGGACGGCCGGGGCCAGAATGAAAGGCAGGAGAGTGAGGCCCAGCGCGACCCATCTGATCCTGCCCATGGCGCGCCAGGTCGCGACAAGGCCCGTGATCAAGCGTGCCGGGATGCGATCCTGCTTGGCGATGCGCAAGACATAGATCACCACGCCGGTCACGGCCAAAGCGCTCAGGATAACGCCGAACACGAACCAGATTGTCTTGGTCCAGTAGCCGCCGAACGTGCCAAAATGCAAAGGATCGGCCGCCTCGGATATGCGCGTGTGCACGCTAAGGGCGCCGGGATCGGCGGCGCCGGCGATCGCGCCTGTGGCAGGATCCGCCCAGACGACACTGGCGCGCGGGCGCACCAGAATGGCGCGATCAGAATAGCCTTGGATTTGGAACAGGCCGTCCTCTCCTCGTGGCCAGTAAACCTGTTGCACCCGGTAATCGGGCCGCTCGGACAGCAGGCGGGCAATCGCGCGGTCGACGGCTTCGCCGGGCGAGGCGGCGGGCAAGGCGGCGTGCGGATCAGCCAGCGCGTGCATCTGCGCGGCCACTGGCGGGCGCGCCGGATTGGGAGACGGCGCCGCGCCCCCCCATTGCTCGGCGAAATACCAAAGGCTGGTGATCACCATCAGCACGACAAACCAGATCGACCAGAGCCCGCCAAAGCGGTGCAGATCGCCAATGAAGGCGCGCGCAGTGCGCCCCTGCGGAAGCCGGAAGAAGCCCCGCCACCACTTCTTGTAAACCCAGAAGGAGGTCACCAGGCTGACCGCCAGGAACACCGCCGCGAGGCTGACCAGCGACACGCCCCATTTCACCGGGATCATGAGATGGCGGTGGGCGTTCCTGAGAAAGCGCTGAATTCCGGGCCAGGGCCCCGTCCCGGTCACCTCGCCGGTGCGCGGATGGACATAGATGTGAACCGGGCCGTCCGGGCCGCTCATCACCACGTCAAAGGTTGAGGCCGGGTGAAGCGGCCCATAGACGTTCAGCACCACGGCGTCAGGCGCATGCGCCGCCGCGGCCTCGCCCACCGCGCCCCAGCTGACCCGCTCCTCCGCCGCTGTTGGCGCAACCCACATGGCCGGGCGCGCCATCCAGTCCAGCTCGTACGAAAACACCGCCAGCGTGCCGGTGATGAACACGAACGCCAGAAACAGCGACATCTGCAGGCCGGCCCACTGATGCAGGCGCCACCATATCGACCGCTTCTTCGCCGGGCGCGCGATGACGCCCGGCCTGGCCGTGGAAGCGCGCAGCGTCTGGCCGGCTTCGTCTACCATGTGCGGCTGATTTCGACGAACACGCTGCGCGGTTCACCCGGGAAATGGCCCGTGCGCGAAAGAAAGCCGCTGGTCGCATAGGTTTCGTCCAGCAGATTATCGACCCGCAGGAGCAGGCGCCACTCGTCGGCCTGGTAAATCAGCGAGGCGTCAAACACGAGATAGGGCCGCACCTTCTGTCCGCTGAGAGACCGGCGCACATCCACATAATCTCCGCCCAGCGCCACCGCCGTGTTGATGGCGGGGAATTGATAGCGCGTCCAGAAGCCGGCCTGATGGCGCGGTGCGTTGGCGAAGCGGTCGCCCACAGCGTTGACGATGGCCGAGGCTCCGGTGCTCCGGGTGATCCGGGTGTCGTTATACCCGTAGGAGGCCGTCAGCACCCAGTCGGGCGTGATATCGGCCGCCAGATCAGCTTCAATGCCCTCACTGGTCACTTCGCCAAACGCGATGAGCGGATCCAGCCCGCCGGGCAGGGGCGCACCATTCGGATCGATCTGGACGATATTCTGCCGGACGATCTGATAGATTGACGCGGAAGACTGGATACGACCGCCGATCAGTGCCGTCCTCACGCCCGCCTCGATTATCTCGCCTTCGACCGGATCGAACGGCCCGCCACGCGCCGGGTTTTGATTGCCTGCCGGCTGTGGCTCGAAACTGTTGGCCCACTGGGCGAACAGCGACACGTCCTCGCGCAGGCGATAGACGGCGCCGAGCCGCCAGGTGAAGGCCTCATCGGACACGCCGTCGCCCGTGCGCCGGTCAATGTCGTCAAACTGATCAAACCGCACGCCGCCGCTCACGATGACATCGCCGAAACTGGCTTCGTTCAGCAGGTAATTGCCGCTGCGCTCCAAGCGAGTGCGCAGAGAGTTGAAGTTAGGAGTGGCGGGCAATGTGTAGGAGGCTGGATCAGTCACGCCATATTGCGGATCGGAAAGGCTCAGCGGCGTCGGCTGGCCAGGCGCAGCCGCGATGCCCCCGGCGACCGCGAACCCGTCGAAATCGGCATCCTCGCGATACCAGTCTGTTCCCGCCAAGAGGCGGTGGGAAATCGCCCCGGTCGTGTAGGACCAGACCGCGTTGAGGCCAAATGAAAGGGCCTCGTTGGCCCGCCACTGATCTCGGAACTGACGCACCACCGTGTCGCGCGCGCCATCGCCATTGGTGTCGAACGGACCGAAAGGCTCGTGATATTGCTGGGTTTCCGTGCCCGAGCTCCAGCGGAAACCGGCGTCAAACTGGAGCGTGCTGGTCAGCGCATATTCGGCGCGGGCCTGCAGCACGTCCGATTCAAGACGCAGGAAATCGCTCGCCTCATTATGGTTCCACCGCCGGTCCGCCAGGAAGCGGCCAAGACTGTCTGTGGGCACGCCTCGCAGACGATTGCCGCCTAGGTCCTGCTCATACCGGGTCGCCTGAACCATCACGAAGCCGTCGCCGAGATCAAAACGCAGCCCGGCATCAGCAATCGTGATGTCGCTATCAGCATTGCGGCGCGGCAGATTACGCTGCTCATGGAATACGCCGAGCCTACCGGACACGGGTCCAGACAGCGTGCCTGTCATCTCACCGGACAGGCCGTAGCGCGCTTCCGTTCCGGCGACTGCCGAAAACGCGGCCGAGAAGGTCTCCTCAGGCGTCTTGGTGATGTAGTTGAACAGCCCGCCCGGCGCGCCAGGGCCATAGAGCATGCCCGCCGGTCCCTTGAGGAATTCCACGCGCTCGATATTGAACAATTGCGGCACGGAGAAGCCTGCATACGGATCGCCGCGCAAACCGTCGAAGAAATTCTCTTCTTGGCGGAAGCCCCGCGCCGTCACGCCGGCATAGCTGAACACGCTGACGCCGGAGAGATTGCGGTACAGGTCCTGGGCGTCGCGCGCGCCCTGGTCCTCGATCAGCTGCGCATTGATGACCTGGATCGTCAGGCTCGAGGCCAGTGGCTCGGTCGGCAGCTTGGCCGACGACACCTCTCCTACGCGGTACAGCGCGCTCGCCCGGCCGGTGACGATGACGGTGTCGCCGGTGTCTTCGGCTTGCGCTGCTGCGGGTGGCGCAACCTCCTGTCCCATCACCTTTTCCCCGCACAGACCCGCCGTCAGGCTGGCCGACACCAAAAGCGCGATACGAAACCCCATAACCACCTCCTGCGAATGAGAATAGGTCTCATACGCAGGAGAGTTTCATCTGTCAATTTCTCCTGAAGAGGTCCGGGTAGCTTGGCTTTCCGGTTTTGAAACAGCGTGTTTCCCGCCGCCGGGGTGGTGAGGCGGGCGCCGCCGCCTTATGTGTCCGTTCAGCTTTCAACTCTGAAAGATGATACCGGAGACCGCCCCATGACCGATTCCGCCCCGCTCGCCCTCGCCGACCGCCACAATCCGCTGAGCGACCACGCGCTCGATCAGCTGTTCCGCGGCGCGCGCACCTTCTATGCCTGGGAGGACCGGGACGTCTCCGACACGACGTTGAAGGCGCTCTATGAACTTCTGCAGTTTGGGCCGACCAGCGCCAATCAGAGCCCGGCGCGCTTCCTGTTTCTCAAGGGCGAGGCACAGGCCAAACTGCGCCCGCACCTGATTGAGGCCAATGTCGAAAAGACGCTGACCGCGCCGGTGACCGTGGTGCTCGCCTGGGACTGGAATTTCCACGACAAAATCCCGGAGCTCTTCCCGCACAATCCGGGCGCCCGCGACTGGTTCGCCGGCGACGAGGCGCGGTTTGAAAACGGCTTCCGCAACAGCTCGCTCCAGGGGGCCTATCTGATCATGGCGGCGCGCGCGCTGGGCCTCGATTGCGGGCCCATGTCCGGCTTCGACAAGGCGGGCGTGGACGAGACCTTCTTCAAGAACGATCCGGACATGGGCGCCTGGCGCTCCAATTTCCTGATCAATCTGGGCTTTGGCACGGAGAAGACTCTCTTCCCCCGCCTGCCCAAGCTCAGCTTCGACAGCGCGGCGAAAATCCTCAGCTAGGCTGCGGTGATCAGCCGGTCAGACCCGCCAGCGCCCGCGCGAAATCGCGGGCGCTGAACGCCTGCAGATCCGCTTCGCCCTCGCCGACGCCGATGAAATGGATGGGCAGGCCGTAACGCTCGGCCACCTGGACCAGCGCGCCGCCCTTGGCGGTGCCGTCCAGCTTGGTCATGATCACGCCGGTCACCCCGCCAGCCTCCATAAAGGCCTCGGCCTGGGACAGGGCGTTGGACCCGACCGTGCCGTCCAGCACCAGCAGCACGTGATGGGGCGCGGTTTCATCCATCTTGCGGATCACGCGCACGATCTTGCGCAGCTCATCCATCAGCTCGGTCTTGTTCTGCAAGCGCCCCGCGGTGTCGATCAATACCGCGTCCGCGCCCTCGCGCCGGGCCGCCTCCACCGCGTCATAGGCCAGACCCGCCGCGTCCGATCCGATGGGCCGGCTCATGAAGCGGGCCCCCGCGCGCCGCGACCAGACGCCCAGCTGCTCCACGGCCGCCGCACGGAACGTATCGCCCGCCACGGTCACGACAGACGCGCCCTCGCGGGTCATCTTCACCGCAATCTTGCCCAGCGTGGTGGTCTTGCCCGATCCGTTGACCCCCACGAACAGCACCACGCGCGGCGCCGGGCCGGACATGTCGAGCGGCTGCTCGCAGGGCTGCAGCGTCTCGGCCACCACAGCGGCCAGCGCCTCGCGAATGTCCGAACCGGTCACCTCTGCATCAAACTTGTCACGGGCCAGCCGCGCGGTGACCCGCGCAGCCGCCGCCGCGCCCAGATCGGCGGAGATCAGCAATTCCTCCAGCTCTTCCAGCGCCGCAGCGTCGAGCTTGCGCCGGGCGAACACGGTGGTGAAAGCCTCGGTCAGGCGCGAGGAGGATTTCTTCAGCCCTGAAGCCAGCCGCGCGAACAGGCCCTTTGCCTCTGGAGCAGTGGCCTCGGCCTTGATCACGGGCGTTTCAACCTGTGCGTCATCTGCGGAGGGCGCGTCCGGTTCCGGCGCATGGGACACCGCCGGGTCGGCGTCCGGGGCTGGCGCAGGCGCGGGCAGGGGCTCCACGGCCGTCTCAGCCGGATAGTCCGGCTCAGGCGTATAGCGGATCCGTTCCGGAATGGCTTCGGGCGCAGCCGGCACCGGAGCGGCGTCCGCAAGCGCGTTGTCCTTGGGCCCGGCGTCTTTGGACCCGCTATCCTTTTGCTTGTCGTCCTTCTTGCCGAAGCCGAAGCGGAACCAGCTCATAGTGCGGCCTCCAGCGCTGTTGCGATCAGCGCCTGACCATCATGGCCGGTGATCGACGCGCGCACCAGCGCGCCGGGGCGGGCGGGCGCATCGATGCGCACAGGGGTGAAATCCGCCGCGCGCGCCTGACCGCCGCGCTCCATCAGCACCTCCAGCTCGCCGCCCTGGTGGCGGTCCAGATGCCGGGTCAGCGCCGCCGCCCCCGCCTCGCGCAGGCGGGCGGCGCGGTCCTTGATCACGGCGCGATCCAGCTGCGGCATGCGCGCGGCCGGCGTGCCGGGCCGCGGCGAAAAGGGGAAGGCGTGCACGAAGGCCAGATCGCACTCCTCGATCAGGCGCAGCGTGTTTTCGAACATGGTTTCGGTCTCGGTGGGAAAGCCCGCGATCAGGTCGGCCCCGAAGGCGATGTCGGGCCGTGCGGCGCGCAATTGTCTGGTCAGCGCAATGGCGTCGGCGCGCAGATGGCGCCGCTTCATGCGCTTGAGGATCATGTCATCGCCCGCCTGCAGCGACAGATGCATGTAAGGGCACAGCCGCTCCTCTTCCGACACGGCGCGCATCAGATCGTCATCAATCTCGATGGCGTCGATGGAGGACAGGCGCAGGCGTTTGAGGTCCGGGACCTGTTTCAGGATCGCGCGCACCAGCCGCCCGAGCTTTGGTATTCCGGGCAGGTCGCCGCCCCAGCTGGTCATGTCCACGCCGGTGAGCACCACCTCGCTATGGCCGGTTTCGACAAGGCGGCGCACCTGATCGACCACATCGCCCGCCGGGGCCGAGCGGGCATTGCCCCGCCCATAGGGGATGATGCAGAAGGTGCAGCGGTGATCGCAGCCGGTCTGAACCTGCACGAACGCGCGTGCGCGCCCCTCCAGCCCGTCCACCAGATGGGGCGAGATCTCGGTCACGCTCATGATATCGCCAACGCTGACGCGCTCGCCGCCCGCGATCGCCAGAGCGCGGAAGCTGTCGGCGCGCAGCTTCTCGGCATTGCCCAGTACACCATCCACTTCGGCCATGCGGGCAAAGCGTTCAGGCTCGATCTGGGCCGCGCAGCCGGTGACGATCAGGCGCGCCTCCGGGCGCTCGCGGCGCAGGCGGCGCAGGGTCTGGCGCGCCTGACGCACGGCTTCGGACGTCACAGCGCAGGTGTTGAGAATGATCGTATCCTCAAGGCCGGCGGCGCGTGCATGATCGCGCATCACCTCGCTCTCCCAGGCATTGAGCCGGCAGCCGAAGGTGATGATCTCCACGCTGTCGCGCGCAGCCGTTTCAGGGGCCGCCGGGGCCGGGATGTCCTTGATGGGGGTCATGGCCGCGCAAAGTGGGCGCGCCCCGCCCACGGGTCAAGCCGGGCGCGTGTGTCGGGGCCCGCCCAAATTCCGCCCGAAGCCTTGCCTTTCATGGCTAATGAGGCCAACCCTGACCCGTGTCCGCTGTCTCAAGGGATTTTCATGCCCCAGTATGACTCCGCCACCCGCCAGCCCGTCCCGCGCAAGGCGCGCTTCACCGGACCCGGTCAGTACATCCTGTGGATGGCGGTGTTTATCGGCGCTGTGGCCGCTCTGTGCGCGGTGCTCAGCGGTCCGCTGATTACGGCCTTTCAGGCGAACCCGGCGATCAATGGCGTCATCCTGGCCGTGCTGGTGATCGGCGTGGCCTATACCTTCCAGCAAGCGCTGGCCATCGGGCCCAGCGCGCGCTGGCTGGTGCGCCTGCATGGCGCCGAACATCCCGACCAGCTGCCCCCGCCGCCGGCGCTGATCGCGCCCATGGCGGCGCTGATCACCGACGCAGCGGACGGCCGCTCGCGCATGACGGCGGGATCGGCCCGCGTAGTGCTGGACTCGGTGGCCGCACGCATGGCCGAGAGCGGCGCGTTCACGCGCTATTTCGGCCGGCTGCTGATTTTCCTGGGTCTCTTGGGCACGTTCTGGGGCCTGCTTCTGGTGGTGTCCGATGTGGGCGCGGCGGTGCGGGCGGTGTCGGCGACCGCCACCGGCGCGGGCGAGACCGACGCCATGGCGTTGATGTCGGCCATCGAAGAACCGATCCAGGGCATGGGCACAGCCTTCGCCTCCTCCCTGTTCGGTCTGGCGGGTTCGCTGATCATCGGTTTTCTGGAGCTGCAGGCCAGCCGGGCCCAGAACCGCTTCTACAACGAGGTGGAGGAATGGCTGTCCTCCATCTCGCGCCTGTCGGCCGCCGGCCCGGCCGGGTCGGGCGATGACACAGGCGGCGCCTATGTGGGCGCACTGCTGGAGCAGAGCGCCGATGCGCTGGACCGGCTGTCGCACACGCTGGAGCGCCACACCCGCCAGCTGGAAACCATCATGGCGCGCTTCGCCGAGGACTCGGCTGAAAGCCAGCGCGAGGCGGCGCGCCTGCTGCGTGACGAGATCAAGGTGCTGGTGCGGGCGCTGGAGGCCCAGGCGCGCATCAACCGGGAACGCGGCGGCGGCGAGGACCGCTAGTCATGGCCCTGCCGCGCCATCTTCAGCAGAATCAGGGCGACCAGGGCGATTACTGGCCCGGCTTCGTCGATGCGCTGGCGACGTTGCTGCTGGTCATCGTGTTTCTGCTGGCGGTGTTCACCGCCGGGCAGTTCGCCCTGTCCACGGCGCTGACAGGCCGCGACGAGCAGCTGGCCGAGCTGAATGCCCGCCTGTCCACACTGGCCGAAGAGCTCAATCTGGCGCGCAGCGATAATGAGCGCCTGTCGCTGCGGGTCAGCGGGCTTGAGACCGAGCGCGACGAGCTGGCCGCCGTGAATGCGGATCTGGAAGCCTCCATGGCCGGCATGCGCGAGGGCCTGGCCGCCGCGCAGGCGGCGCTGGAAGAGGAAGAAGCGCTGAGCGAGGAGGCGCAGGCCACCATCATGCTCCTCAACAACCAGATGGCGGCCCTGCGCGAGGAGCTGGCCCGGCTCAATGAAGCCCTCAACGCCGCCGAGGCGCGCGAGGCGGAGCTGGGCGCCGAAGTGGTCAATCTGGGCCGCCGCCTCAACGCGGCGCTCGCGAGCGAAGTGGCGCGCCTGGCCCGCTACCGGTCGGACTTCCTCGAGGCCATGGTGGAAGTTCTGGGCGACCGCTCGGGCGTGCGGGTGTCGGGCGACCGTTTCGTGTTCGAGACCGACGTGCTGTTCAGTTCCGGCTCGGCCGAACTGTCGGAAGAAGGCCGTACGGCGCTGACGCCCATCGCCGATGCGATTTTGCAGCTGATCGGCGAATTGCCGTCCGATCTCGACTGGGTCCTGCGTGTGGACGGCCACACCGACCGGGTGCCGCTGGGGCCCAACGCGCCCTTCCGGTCGAACTGGGAGCTGTCCACAGCGCGCGCCCTGTCGGTGATCAATTATCTGGAATCGCGCGGTGTGCCGTCGCGGCGTCTGCTGGCGGCCGGCTTTGGCGAACACCACCCCATCGCCCAGGGCCGGACCGCCGAAGCCTATGCGCGCAATCGCCGTATCGAGTTGAAACTGGACGCGCGCTGAGGCGCAAACTCGTCCGAATGCGGATATCCACAGGAAGTTTTTTCGCCCCGTTTGGCTAAGTCCTTGAGCGGCCACACGGCGCCTTTTGTGGGTTGAAGTGCGCGTGCGCCGGGTATATACACCGCCGCTCAATTTCGGCAGGATTGCAATGGCAAGGTTAATCGCCTTGCAAGCAGAACGGTCCGAAGAGTTCGACACAGAAAATCATGGCGACAGCCTTCGGGTGTCGCGGATCACAGGGGCCGGAGCGGCGCAATGAAACAGGATATTCACCCCGACTACCACTTCATCGAGGTGGTGATGACGGACGGAACCCGCTTCAAGACCCGTTCCACCTACGGCAAGGAAGGCGATGTCCTCAATCTGGACATCGACCCGCGCACCCACCCGGCCTGGACCGGCGGGTCGCAAACCCTGGTGGACCGCGCCGGCCGCGTGTCGCGCTTCAAGGACAAGTTCAAAGGCTTTGGTGTCTAAGCGTCCATCCCCCCTCGATCGGACGAGAGCTCAGCTCCATCAGGGTCTTTAGAAGAACGCCCGCAGCCTCCCCTCGGCTGCGGGCGTTTTCTTTTCCGGTGATCAGTGCGCTGCGCCTGCGGCGCCGTGGCGCTTTTCTGACGGCGGCGCTGCGTTATGCTTGTCTCCATGAGCAATCGTTTTTTCTCCGGCGATGTTGTGGTGTCCGGCGGCGGTCTGGCCGGGCTGACCCTGGCGCTGGCCCTGCACCGGGCGGGCCTCAGCGTGGCGATCATCGATGCCATGGCCCTGGACGCGCGCACCGCGCCGGCCTTTGACGGGCGCGCCTCGGCGCTGGCCTATACCAGCTGGCGCATGCTCGAAGCCGTCGGCGCCGCCGCCCATCTCGAACCCCACGCCCAGCGCATCGAAGACATTCTGGTGGTGGATTCCCGGCCCATGGACGGGCTCAAGCGCGGTGGGCCGGGACCCGACCAGCTGCATTTTGACCGGCGCGAAATTCATCCCGGCTCTCACGGCGAACCGCTGGGCTGGATGGCGGAGAACCGCCACACCCGGCTCGCTCTGGCGCGCGCGGCTGAAGAGGCGGGCCTGACCATGATCGCGCCGGCGCGCGTCACCGGCATGAGCGACGCGCGCGGACGCGCCATTGTCACGCTGGAAGACGGGCGCGAACTGGACGCCGGCATCGTCGCCGCCTGCGACGGCAAGGCCTCGCCGCTGCGCGAACAGGCGGGCATCCGCAATTTCGGACACGCCTATGGCCAGTCGGCGCTGGTGCTGACGGTGGAACACGAGCGCGCCCATGAGGGCGTGGCCTATGAAGTTTTCATGCCGTCCGGCCCGTTCGCCATCCTGCCCCTGCCGGGCGACCGGTCGAGCCTGGTCTGGACCGAACGGACGCAGGCCGCGCAGGCGCTCCACGCCATGGACGAGGCGGGCTTCCAGGAGGCGCTGGAGGCGCGGTTCGGCGATTTTCTGGGCGCCGTGCGTCCGGTGAGCCAGCGGTGGTGCTATCCGCTGGGGCTGGTGCTGGCCGAGCGCTTCACCGCGCCGCGCCTCGCGCTGGTGGGCGATTCCGCCCGGTCCATCCACCCCATCGCCGGTCAGGGCTTCAATCTGGGTGTGCGCGATGCGGCGGCTCTGGCCGAAGTGCTCATCGAGGCCAAGCGCGCCGGGCTGGATCTGGGCGCCGCCGCCACCCTGACGCGCTATGACCGCTGGCGGCGCACAGACTCAGCGGCGCTGGTGCTCGGCACCCATGGCGTCAATGCTCTGTTCTCCAATGATCATGCCCTGGTGCGCAGCGTGCGCGGCCTCGGCCTGTCGCTGGTGGACCAAATCCCCGCCGCGCGGCGCTTCTTCATGCGCACCGCCGGCGGCGAGATCGGCGATCTGCCCGCCTTCCTGCGCGGCGAAACGCTGAGCTTGTAAACCTTTAAGTCGGATCGGATTCGGCCGGCTCCGGTTCGCGGCCCGTGCGGCGTGTTCCGCCCAGCCTGGCCGGCCCCAGAAACACCGCGCCGCCCTGCAGGCGGAAGGGCAGGGCGATGCCGTCCTGACGCGGCGGCGCCATCAGGGCCGCCAGACGCAGCGCCTGGCCCTGTTCTTCATTGACCAGACCCGCCGCCACCAGGGCGCTGGCGAGCCGCTCCGGGTTCGACACCACCACGCTGAGGCGCCCTTCCGGCATCAGGGTCTCGTCCAGCGTGAGCTGGCCGGACCCGCTGGCCTGCGCCGGGCCCCAGTCGAGCAGCGCCTGATTAACCTCCAGCGCGCCGCCGCTGCGGGTCCAGGCCAGCGGATCGGCGCTGCCGGCCAGCGCGCTCCACGCCGTCAGGTCGGCATGCAGGCGGACGGCTTCGGCGCGCGCGCCGAACGCGCCGAGGATCCGGCTTGGCAGGACGCCCGCGCCCGTCTCGGCGCCAGACAGATCGACGCGCAGGCGCAGAACGTCCGCGTCCGAGAGCAGGCCGGTCAGCGCCAGCCGCTCGATCCGGGCAAACACGGGCTCAGGCCCCTCCAGGGCTGTGACCACAAGGGCTTCGGCTTCGGCGCCCAGGCGCGTATTGGCGCCGTTCTCGCCGGTCAGGGACAGGCGCAGCGATGTGGCCTCAATCGCGTAGCGGGCGGGCCTGTCGTCGATGTCCGTCGCAAGCTCGCCTTGGCCGTCCAGCACCAGAATCCAGTGATTGAGATTGTAGAACTGCGCACTGGCCGCCACGCGGTCCCAGGCGATGGACCATCCGCCGGCCTCCGCCGGAGCGGCGAGGGCGGGCGCCACCGCCCGCACCGAAAAGCGGAACGGATAGCCCGAAACGGTGAGGCCCTCATGGGACACGGCATAGCCTGCAGCTTCCTGCTCGGCGATCCAGGCGTCCGCTGTCGTGCGGATCTGACCCGACATGAAAGCCCAGTAGGCGCCGTGCAGCGCGATGATCACCGCCAAAAGGGCGAACGGGGCCAGCAGCGTCAGGCGCGAGGGCGGTTTGCGGCTCATGGGTCTTCAGCGCTTTCCTGTTTCAGCCAGCAGGGCGCTGGAACCGGTCTCGATACGTGTTTCAAGTTCGGCCATGAAGGCGTCCCTTGGCAGGCCCGGTTCGATGGCGGGCAAGAACTCGACCACGATGGTTCCGGGCTGGCGCACCATGCCATGGGCTGGCCAGTACAGGCCTGAATTGAGCGCCACGGGCACGCACGGGACCTTCATGGCGCTGTAGAGCCCCGCCACCCCCGGCTTGTAGGTGTCGGCCTCACCCGGCTCAAGGCGGGTGCCCTGTGGGAAGATCACCACCTGGCGGTCTTCGCCGGCCCGGTCACGGGCCTGCTTGAGCATGTCGCGCAGCGCCTTGGCGCCCGCCGAGCGATCCACCTTGATGTTTTTGAGCTTCATGGCGTACCAGCCGAAGACCGGCAGGAAGGCGAGCTCCTTTTTCAGGATGATCGCCGGATCGGGCAGGATCGCCCAGAAGGCCAGCGTCTCGAACATGGACTGGTGCTTGGACGCGACGAGCGCCCCGCCCGTTGGCATGTGCTCGCGCCCGCGCACCTCGTAGCGGATGCCGCACAACACCTGCAGGCCGCCAAACACCAGAGCGAGATAGACGCGGAAGGCCCAGCGCGTCCAGCTGCGCGGACCCAGCAGGGTGGGGGCGAACAGGATGCCCAGCACTGCCATCAGGCCGTACATCCAGACGACAAACACGATTGAACCGATCCAGGCCATGGGGCGTCCTTGCGTGGGGTCAGGCGGGCGGGGCGTCAGCGGCCGCACGGTCTGCGCGGGTGCGCCCGGCCGCGCGTTCGCGTACGAACACCGCGATATATTTGAAGTATTCCTGCAGCCAGCGGCGCCCCTGACCCGGGCTGCTCAGCGGGCCGGGCGCACGCACGCCGTGGGCGATCAGCGCCAGCTCCGGCGCGGCGGCCTGCAGCTCCAGCAAGGCGCGCGGCATGTGATAATCGCTGGTCACCACCAGGATGGCGCCATAGCCGCGCTGGCGCGCCCAGGCGGTGATCTCCAACGCATTGCCGGCCGTGTTGGAGGCTTCCACGCCGATATCCACGCAGCATTCGAAAATACCGGCCGGCGCGCCTGCCGCGGCGGCGATATCGGCGGGCGGGCTGCCGGGATTGGAGCCGGAAATGAGCAGGCGCTCGGCCCGGCCGGCCTGCAAGAGCTCCACGCCCGTCGCTACGCGCCCGCCCCCGCCGGTGAGCACCACCACGCCCGCCGCCTCTGCCGCCGGGTCCGGGCCCAGGCTGCGCGCCTCGCGCACGAACAGGGCGAAGCCCGCCGCCAGCGTGAACAGCGCCACGAAGGCGAGAAAACGGGCCAGGCTCAGCACGCCGCTCATGGCCAGCGCGCCTTCAGCTCGCCCGTCACCGCCAGACGCGCGGCGCCCGCGGCGATCAGGGCGGACGCCAGAGCGGCGCCCGGCGCAATCGCCGCCGCGCTCCAGCCCAGCGCCGGGACCGGCAGGAAAAACACCGCACCCGCCGCGCCCGCCCCGTGGGCCAGGCCATAACCGGCTAGCGCCGCGAGCCCTGCGCCCGCAAGGCCGGCCTTCAGGCCCAGGAAGAAGAACCGCCGCTGGAAAATCCCGGTGACGTACCGGTCCGGCGCGCCCACCAGGTGCAGGGCCTCGGCCACATCCCAGCGCGCCGCCAGCGAGGCGCGTGCGGCGAACGCGATGACGGCCGCAGCGGCCAGCGCCAGGATCGCCACCAGGCCCAGCGCGAAATACCGCACGGCGCCCGCCGTACGCTGCACCGCCGCTTCCCAGCGCGCGTGATCATCCACCACGACTTCGTAGGGGTTATCGCGCAGCAGCGCCTCAATGGCGCCGGGCGCGGGCGGGGCTTCGGGATCGACACGCACGGCGATAAGGCGCGGGACAGGCAGATCATCGGGCAGGCCCGCCCCGCCCAGCCAGGGCCGCAGCAGCGCCTCGGCGTCCGCCCGGCTGCGGGCGGTCGCCGAAATCACGCCGGGCAGGCGCGCGATCTGCGTCGCGGCGTCCACCGCGTCGGCATCGGCGTCGCGCGCGTCTTCGGCGATCAGTTGTACGGTGAGTTCGCTGGACAACTGGGCGGTCCAGCCCTCCGCGGCCTGCCAGGCCCCCGCCGCGCCGAAACCCGCCAGGCTCGCCAGAAACACCAGGATCGCCGCCACGGCGAACAGCGGCCGGTCCCGGGCGTGATCGGGCGGCAGGAGCGGCGCCGGGCGCCGGGGTCTATCAGGCTGGGTCATGCCGCCCTCGGCCGGCTGACCAGGCGCCCGTCCGCCAGCTCCAGCACCGGCGCGTCCAGTGCGCGCACCAGGGTGATGTCATGGGTGGCGATGAGCACCGTGGCGCCCAGCCGGTTCAATTCGACGAACAGGCGCAGCAGGCGCCGGCCCATGGCCGGGTCCACATTGCCGGTGGGCTCGTCAGCGATCAGTAATTCCGGCTTGGTGATCACCGCGCGGGCGATGGCGGCGCGCTGCTGCTCGCCACCGGACAGGCTCGCCGGGTGGGCGTGCATGCGCTCGCCCAGACCCACCCAGGCCAGGAGGTCGGCCACATCATCGGCATAGCTGGCGCGCGCCTGACCGGCGACGCGCAAGGGCAGGGCGACATTGTCGAAGACGCTGAGGTGCTCGAGCAAGCGGAAATCCTGGAACACTACACCGATCCGGCGGCGCAGACCCGGCAGCGCGTCGCGCGGCATCAGGGAGGTCTCCCGTCCGAACAGGCTGATCAGCCCGCGCGAGGGCTGGCGCGCGCGGTAGATAAGCCGCAGCAGCGAGCTTTTGCCGGCCCCGGACGGTCCGGTGAGGAAATGGAAACTTCCGCTTGGTAGATCAAAGCTGAGATCGCTGAGAATCTCCGGGCCCCGCCCATATCGAAGGCCCACCGAATCAAAGCGCACCGCCGCATCGCGGTCGTGCATCAGGTCCGGTGCGGGGCGGGGGTTCAGGGTCATCGCTCTGCGGTCCGGGAACAAGTCCGAGTGGCGGGATTCGCCATCAACTATGCAGGAAAAGCGAGCGCTGCGTCCATGATCGTCACCTGTCCCAGCTGTGATGCGAAATACCGCGTCGAGCCCGCCGCCCTCGAGGCGCGGGGCGGGCGGGTGCGCTGCGCATCCTGCGGTCATGGCTGGCAGGTGGAGGCCGAGGCGCTGACCCTGTCCGAACCCGCTGAGCACCCGGCGCCCGCCGCGCCTGAGCCTGTCCCGGCGCCCAGCCTGCGCGACAAGCCCGCCGCCGCCATCCGCGCCCGATCCGAAGCGCGCCGCCGCAAGGCCCGTGTGGCGGTTGAAGGCGCGGGCTGGATCGGCGTCGCTGCCGCCTTCGTGGTGGTGATCGGCGGCGCGGTGCTGATGCGCGCCGATATCGTATCGGCCTTCCCGCGCGCCTCCGGCGCCTATGCCGCGGTGGGGCTTGAAACCCATCCGCTGGGTCTGGCGGTGGAAGAGCTGGTGGCCAGTTTCGAGGATGCCGACGGCGCCCCGGCCCTGGTGGTCGAGGGTGTGGTGCGCAACACCACCGGACGCATGCGCCGCACTGCCCCGCTCAAGGCGATGGCGCTGGATCACGAGGGCCAGGTGCTCGCCGAATGGGTGGTCATGCTGGAATCCACCGCCCTGCCCGGCGGCGGGGCGGAACGCTTCCGCACGCTGATGACAGCGCCCCCCGACGCGGCGGTCCGCGTCGAGGTCGTGGTCGAGGGCTGACGCGTTCTTACTCGCTCTTGACGGGTTCCAGCGCGCCCGGCTTACCCGGACCGCGCGGACGCAGTCCTCCCTGACCGATCAGTCCCTGGGCGAACTCGCTGACAAGCGACGCGAACCGGTCGGCGCGCGCGGCGATATAGATCATCGGCCCGTCGGGATTGCGCCGGAAGTTGGAATCCACCGCCACCACATGCCAGCGCCCGTCTTCCTGGATCAGGAAGGGCGAACCGGAATCGCCGCGCGTGGTGTCGCAATCATGCGACATGGTGTTGTCGTCCACGGCGGCCAGGATGCGGCAGGCCTCATTGCCCGACAGGTTATTGCCGGTATCCCAGGAATAACCCGCCTGGCTCAGCTGGACCTCACGCGCGCGCGCCTCGCCGCGCGTGTCGACCAGCGCCAGCGGATGCAGATAGCCCAGCTCGTCGCCGAGCGGCGTGTCGATGCGCAAAAGCGCCCAGTCGGTGCCGTCCAGATCGTCGCCGGCGCTGAACTGGGCTTCGTCCCACTCGGGATCCAGCAATACGTCGACCACGCGCGCGGTGCGGGTGCCGCCGGGCAGGCCGTCGCCGGTCTCGAACAGGCCGGCGGGCCGTATGCGGCCTTCGTCGCTCACGCAATGCGCGGCGGTGGCCAGCACGTTGGGGGCCACCAGCGAGGCGGTGCACTGGCTGCCGGTTTCAAAGCGGACCCGGCCGACCACCGACCAGGGAAACACGCCGGTGTCCATCAGGACCCGGTCGTCATTGCCGAAGAAGTGATCATTGATGGTCAGCGGACGGGTGCGCCCGGCGCAGTCGGCGCGGTCGGTGCGCGCCTCGCAGCGGCCCGTGCCGATCTCCGGCTCGTCGCACACGCCGTCAAAGGCGCGGGTGCAGCTGTCGCTACGGAAGCGCAGCCCGGTCATGTCGCCGCAATCGGTACGGTCTGTGCCCTGGGTGCAGGCGCCGGTGCCGATGCCCGGCTCGTCGCATTCGCCGTCATTGGCCCACTGGCAGGAATCGTCCTCCAGCCCGGTGATGATGCGCCAGCAATCAGAATAGTCGGTTCCCGCCGAGCAGGCGCCGGTGCCGATGCCCGGCTCGTCGCACTCGCCGTCATTGGCCCAGCGGCAGCTGTCATTGCCGGCATGGGTCCCCAGGGGTCCCGTGGCGCTGGGCCGGCCAGCCGCGGCCGGGGCGGGTTTGGAGGGGCGCTGCACTGTCTGCAACAGGCGCGCATAGTCGCGCGATCCGGGCTGGCTGGAAAAGCCAGCCGGCAGGACCAGCGCGTCGGCGCTGGCGGGCGCTTCAGCCGTCAGCAGCGCGGCGGCGGCGATCGCCGCCAGGCCGCTCGCGAGCCCGGACAGGCGCAGGAAATGTCTCATGATGTTGGTCCCCCCTCAAACTGCGCGCCAAGCTAGCGCGTTCGCGGCGCTTGGCAAACGGGATTTGAAGGCGGTAAGGCGGATCAGGCCGGGCCGGGCCGTTCGCCATCCCGGGTCGCCAGACCCAGCTCCGGGACGGCGGCGCCGGCTTCGGCGATGAGCGGCAGGTGACAGGTTACCCGCGTGCCCTCGCCCGGTGCGCTTTCCAGCGCCACCCAGCCGCCATGCAGGCGGACGATGTCGTTGACCAGCGCCAGACCCAGGCCGGCGCCGCCGCCCTCCCCGCGCTCAAAGCGCTCGAACACATGGGCCTGACGCTCGGCGGCGATTCCGGCGCCATCGTCGGAGACCCACAGCGTGATCTCGCCTTCCTCTACGCCCGCGCCGATCTCCACCTGACCGCCCGGCTCGATATGGTCCAGCGCGTTGGTCAGCAGATTGTACAGCACCTGCTTGAGCCGCTTGGCGTCGGCGCGCGCCACGGGAAGGTCATCGGGCGCGGCCTGGGTGATGCGCACACCGGCATGTTCAGACCGGGTCAGGATCAGCTCGGCGGTTTCCGAGATCAGCGCGTCCAGGCGCACATCGCCCAGCTCCAGCTCCAGCTGACCCGCATCGATGGCCGCGATGTCGAGAATATCGTCGATCAGCTTGCCCAGCTGGCCTGAAGCCTGCTGGATCGCCGACATGTGCTCGGCCTGACGCTCGGACAGGGGCCCGGCGAACCCGCCGGCCAACAGATCGGCATAGCCGTGGATCGTGGTGAGCGGCGTACGCAGCTGATAGCTCACATGCTCCACAAAGCCGGTCTTGATCTTTTCCGATTCCTGCAAAGCCTCGGCCCGGTCGCGCAGGGCGGCCTCCACCCGGCGGCTGTCGGTGATGTCGTCCCAGGCGATCAGCGTGGCGCCGTCGGGCAAAGGCCGGGTCAGCCAGGTCAGGGTGGACTGGTCGGTGCGCCGGATCTCGCCCGCCACCGGCGTGCGCGCGTCCGGGCTGGGGTCGGTGATGCGCGCTTTGAGCGCCCGCCAGGCGTCCGCATTGGGATAAAGCCCCATGCAGGTCTCGGCCACCACGTCGAAGGGCGCATCGTCCAGACTGCCGGGGTCCAGCGCCCACAGGGTCTCAAACGCGGCGTTGCGCAGTTTCAGCCTGCCGTCGGAGCCGAACACCGCCACCGCCTCGTGCAGCTTGTCGAGCGTGGCGCGCTGGACCTTGATCAGCGTGTTATAGCGCGCCTGCAGGGCCAGCTGGTCGGTCATGTCCTCGAAGATGACCAGCAAGCCGCCCATCAGATGACGCTGGCGCGCCACGCGCAGCATGCGCCCGTCGGGCAGGGCCCAGAGCTCGTCGGGCATGTCGGCGTCGGGCGCGGCTTCGTAGAGCGCCAACTCGCCCGCCTTCCAGCGCCCGTAATCTTCCTGTTCGGGCAGGCGCCGCTTTTCGCGCAGCCGGTCGAGAAGGGCCGAATGGGCGGGACGCTCGTTGAGCATCGCCTCTTCCAGCGCGAACAGGCGCACAAAGGCCTGATTATAGAATACCAGCCGCTTGGCCCGGTCGAAGATCGCCACCGCCTCGGCCATGTGGTTGAGCGTCTGGTCGTGAGCCTGACGGAAGCGTTTGAGCGCCGCGCGCGCCTCTTCGGCCTCGGTGACGTCCACGGCGAAACCGGCCGCGCCCCCGCTGACCGGATAGACATGAAAGGCCATGATGCGCCGCTGGCCGCCGGCCACGGCGCCGCGCACGCTCAGGCGCGGCGACCCGGAGCGCAGCGCATCCAGCGTCTGCTCGGCCAGGGTCGGCTCCAGCAGCACCTGCTCATCCACCGCGTCGGCGGGGCTTTGCGCCTCGACGGCGCGGGCATAGGCCTCATTGACCCAGATCAGGCGTCCGGCGGCGTTCATGCGCCAGGCCGGGGCCGGGTTGCGCGCCGCCATGTCGTGACTGGCGGCGGGATCGGAATCCACCAGCTTGCGGGTTTCCGCCACCCGCCCTGTCGCGCCGGCGTCCTCCATCTGGCGGATGGACGCATCGGTCAGCCACACCGCCAGCTGGCGGCCCGCCGCGCGTCCGTCGACTTCCAGCGTGCGTCCCGAAGGACCGGCGATGGTCAGCGAAAAGGCCTGTCCGGTGTCCATCAGGCGGCGCAGGCGCTGGCGCAGCGTGGTGGCGTCGCCGCGCGCGCTGCGCGCTTCGAAATCGGCGATGCCGTCAAGAATCTCGCGCCCGGCGTCCCCGCTGGCCGCCGCGCCCTGACCCAGATCGGCGAACTGGACCATGGCGGCGAGCGCTGCGGGCGAGCCGAAAATGCCCGGCTGGCCCCAGTCTCTGGAATCGGGATCAGGCGGGGTTTCCCAGACGAGGATGAGGCCGGGATGGGCGCCCAGGACGCCGCCCGCGCGCTCCAGCCGGTCTTCCAGCTGCGCCATGCGGGCGCGCCAGTCGGCCCGCGCGGCCCGTGCCCCGGCGGTCATGCGATAGGCCCACACGCCTGCGGACAGGGCGAAGGCCACCGCGCCTCCGGTGACGATCAGTGTGGCGAGCTGGATCGGCCCGGCATCCGTCATGCGGTCTTGCGCCCCGACATCTGGCCAGCCCTGCGCCCATCGCGGGCGAGGCTTTGCGAATCACATCTTACCGGAAGGCGAATCGCGACGCGACACGCCACGCTCCGAGCCCGTCAGGGTTCGCACCCGGCTACGCTGGAGCGAAGCCCCGGCTTCGCCGAGGCGACAGCGCGCCCGCAGCGTCAGCGAGGATCGCGAAGCCCCTGACGGGGCTGAGGACCAAGGGGACCTCCCCTTACCTCACCCGCACCAGACCTTGCGTGAACTCAAACAGCACCACGCATCCGGTCAGCCTTGCGCCCGGTTCCAGCTGGGCGAAGCGCCAGCCGCGCACGGCCCTTTCGGCCTCTGTGTCGAAGCTGCCCCCCGGTACGCCGCGCGCCACGCGGACCTGGTCGGTCGCGCCCGCTTCGGTCACGTCGAACTGCACCACAGTCCAACCCTGCAAACCGCGCGACCAGCCCCGGGCGGGATAGTCGGGCAGGCGCGCCTCCACGGCGCTGAGCTGCGCGCCCGAACAGCCCGAGGCGTCGGCGGCCCGCTCCACATTGGGCGGCGTGGGCATGTCGGACAGAACCCGAAATGGCTGATCGCGCGGATCGGACAGCGGATTGACCGAGCCGCAGGCGCTCAAGGACAGCGCGGCGAGCAGGGCGGGCGTGAAGCGGAGCGCGTTCATGGCCGGACTGTGCCGTCCGATGCGCCGCGCTTCAAGCGGACACGGCGCCCGCGCGCGAAAGATGCTGAGATTGTCATGTGCCAATAGCGCGCCGAGCCACTACTTTACTTCGCATGACCCGCGCCGAGCGCCGCCTGGCGGCCCAGATTGTCCGTGCCCGCGCCGCGCTCCTGTGGGAGCGTGCGGCGCCGGTGATGGCGCCGGCTCTGGCGGCCTTGGCCGTGTATCTGATGCTGGCCTTGTTCGGCGTGTTCGAGCGCTTTGGCGATCCGTGGCGGCTCATCGCGCTCCTGACGCTGGCCCTGGCCGGCGGCTGGGGCGTGGTGCGGGCGCTGGCTGGCTGGCGCGCGCCGTCGCGCAGCGAGGCCGAACGGCGGGTGGAGGATGATTCCGGTCTGGTTGGGCGGCCGTTCGAGGCCCTGCGCGACGCGCCGGCCTCGGGCTCGGGCGACTGGTGGGCGGCGCACCGGGCGCGCATGGCGGCCCGGTTGACAGGCGCCCGCGCCCGCCGCCCCAAAGCCGCCTGGGCGGCGATGGACCCGCTGGGCCTGCGCGTCTTCGCCCTGATCGTAATCGCCTGCGGCGCCTTTCTGGCGGGCGATCTGGCCGCGCCGCGCCTGGGCGACGCCTTCGCGCCGCGCCTGATGGCGGGCGGGTCTGTGGCCGGGACCAGCGTCGAGATGTGGGTCGAGCCGCCGGCCTATACCGGGCGGCCCGTAATCTATCTGCGCGACCGGCGTGAGGCGCGGGCGCCCGCCGGCTCGGTGCTGGCGGTGCGGCTGGCCGGAACCGGGCGGACGCCGTCGGTCCATGGCGCGCCTGCCGAGATCGAGACCCTGCCGGGCGATGTGCGCCTCCTGCGAATCGCCCCCGAAGCCGATGGCGAGATCCTGATCCGCGCGGGCGGCTGGCGTGAGCGGGTGACTCTCGAGCTGATCGAAGACCAGCCGCCGCAAGTGCGCCTGGCGGCCGAACCGTCCGGCGACGCGCAAGGACGCCTCGTGCTGGAGCTCTACGCCGAGGATGATTATGGCGTCGAGGCGTTGGTGTTCGCCTTCGCGGCGGAAGCGGGCGGCGCGGCCGAAGAGATCGAAATCCCTGCCGGCTCGGTCACCGTGGCGGGCGAGGACGGGTTGCAGACCTTGCGTCTGGACCTGTCGCGCCACCGGCTGGCGGGCGATCGGGTTGAGGCGCGCCTCATCGCCGTGGATGCGCTGGGCCAGCGCGGCGCTTCGGGCGACATCGCGCTGACCCTGCCCCAGCGCGTGTTTCTGGATCCGCTGGCGCGCGCCGTGGCGTCAGAGCGCCGGCGCTTTCTGACCGACGAGGCGGAGTACGCGCCCATGCCCGATCTCGCCTCGGTGATCACGCTGGCCGGGGCCTTTCTGGACGATGAACCCGAGCGCCGGATCGAGCGCGCGCCGCCGGGCGTGCAGCGTCTGGCGCTGGCGCTGGATGCGGTCAGCGACGCGCCCCACGGCTATTTCGATGACCCAGTGGTGTGGATGGGCCTGCGCACTGCGCTTCAACAGGTGCGCCGGGCGCGCGAGCGTGAGGCGCTGGGTCATCTGGACGAGGATCTATGGCAGATCGCCCTGCGCGCGGAGCTGGGCAGCCTGGCCGACGCCGAGGAAGCCCTGCGCGCCGCCGAGCAGGCGCTGATGGATGCGCTGGCGCGCGGCGCAGACCCTATCGAGCTGGCGGCCCTGTTCGATGCGTTCGAGCGCGCGGTGCAGGTTTATATGCAGGCGCTGGCCCGCGAGGCCGCCGAGGCCGGGCGCTTCGCAGAGGGCGGGCCGTCGGGCGGCGGCATGAGCGGCATGGACGCCGACGGGCTGCAGGCGCTGCTGGATGCGATCCGCGAGGCGGCCGAGCTGGGTGACGAGACCGGCTCGCGCCGGGCGCTGGCCCAGCTGACCGAGATGCTGCGCAATATGCAAATCACCCTGTCCCAAGGCGGGCGCGGCGAGGGTCAGGACAGCCCCATGGCGCGCGCCCTGCGCGAAGCCCTCGAAGAGCTCTCTGAAGCCATTGGCGAGCAGCGCGCCCTGACCGAGGACACGTTCAATCGTGATCGCCAGTCCGGCGGCGGCGGCGCGCCGCGCCCGCCGGGCGCCGACGCAATGCCCGGCGATGAAGAGGCGGGAGATGCGGAAGAGGGCGAAGGTGCAGGCGGTGAGGAACAAGAGGACGCACAAGGCGCGGGTCCCGGCTTCCGCGACCTAGCCGAGCGCCAGCGGGCGCTGGAAGAGGGTCTGGATGCGGCGCAGAACGCTCTGGACGGCGCTGCGGCGGGCGGCGAAGCGCGCGCAGCGCTCGATGAAGCCCGGCGCGCCATGGAAGAGGCGGCGCGCGCCCTGGGCGAGGGAGATGGCGAAGGCGCGCTGAGCCAGCAGGATGACGCCCTGCGCGCCCTGCGCGAAGCGTCACGGGAAGCCGCCGAGGCGCTGGAGCGGGAAGCAGCGGGAGACGCCGAAGGAGCCGACCCGCTGGGCCGCGGCGCCGCCGGGGGCACGAATGGCGAGACGACTGTGCCCAGCGAGGCCGAACGTCAGCGCGCGCGTGAAATTCTGGAAGAATTGCGCCGCCGCGCCGCCGAACGCGGACGCCCCCAGGAAGAGCTCGACTATATCGACCGGCTGCTGGAGCGCTTCCGCCGGTAAGCCGGTAAGCCGGCAAGCCGTGAGCCCTCAGCGCACCGCCGCTTTCAGGATCGCGCCGACAATGGCCAGCGCAGCGCGGTATTGCTCCATGGTCTCGGGCTTGCGCACCGAAGAAACCACGTTGGGGAAGCTGGAGGAGGCGCGCTGCAGGCGCGCCACATCGCCTGAAAACACGATCACCGGAATGCGCGCCAGCGCCTCGTCGTCCAGCAGACGGTCCAGCAGCCAGAGCCCGTCCTCGCCGGTCAGGTTGAGGTCCAGCACAATGCAGTCGGGCGCCGGGCCGGACTGCAGCTGGGCCAGCGCCCCGGCGCCTTCCAGCGCCCGGTCGATGCGCGCTGCGCCGGCCTCCTCGCGCAGCATTTTGGAGAACAGAAACGCGTCCTGCTCGTCATCTTCGACCAGGAGCACGCGGGCTCCGGCTGCGTCCTTGGTCATGGCATGCCCATCACGTGTTGGCGTCGGGGCGCGATGCTAGGGCGTCACGCGGCGCGCGCAAAGGTGCAATTCCACTGTCCGCCGGGGCGGCGATCACGCGCCATTCGGCGAGGTCAGGCGATCTGCGCGCCCAGCCGGGCCATATCATCAAAGAAACCCGGATAGCTGGTGGCGATCATCGCCACATCATCCACCGTGACGGCTTCACGGGCGCCAAGGCCCATCACAAGCCCGCTCATGGCCAGGCGATGGTCGTGACGGGTCTCCACAAGGCCGCCGCCGGGCACGCCGTCTGCGCCGCAGCCATGGACCACCAGATAATCCTCGCCCAGCTCGAATTTGACGCCATTGGCGGCGAGCAGGGCGGCGGACGCGGCGAGCCGGTCGCTTTCCTTGGCGCGCAGCTCGGCCAGCCCTTTCATCACCGTGACGCCTTCAGCGAAGGCGGCGATCACGGCCAGGATGGGATATTCGTCGATCATGGAGGGCGCGCGGCTCTCATCGATCTCGATGCCTGTCAGCATGCCCGAGCGCGCCGACATATCCACCAAGCGCTCCCCGGCGCACGCGCCGGCCGGCGTGATGGTCAGGTCTGCGCCCATGTCCTGCAGCACCGCGTAGAGCCCCGAGCGCGCCGCGTTGTCCATCACGCCGGTCAGGGTCACCGCGCTGCCTTGGGTCACAAGCGCCGCCGCAATGGCGAAAGCAGCCGAGGACGGATCGCCCGGCACGGCCAGATCATGGGGCGTCAGCACCCGCCCGCCGCGCACCCGCACAATGAGGCCGGCCCCGTTGCGGGCGGCGTCCATATCGGCCCCGTACAGTAGCCCCATGGTCTCGGTATGGCCGCGCGTGGCGTGGGCCTCGCGTACAATGGTCTCGCCGTGTGCGCCGAGCCCGGCCAGCAGGATGGCGCTCTTGACCTGGGCCGAGGCCACGGGCGGCGCGTAATCGATGGGTTTCAGCTGGCTGGAGCCGAACAGGCGCGCGGGCAGGCGGCCATTGTGTGATTCGCTGCGCGCCCCCATGGCCGCCAGCGGGTCCAGCACGCGGGCCATGGGCCGCGCTGACAGGCTGGCGTCTCCGGTGAACACCGCTTCCAGATCAAAGCGCGCCGCCGCACCCATCAGCAGGCGCACGCCTGTGCCCGCATTGCCCAGATCCAGCGGCGCTTGCGGGCTGGACCAGCGGCCATGGCCCGTGACCGTCCAGGCGCCGGGGCCGTCCTGGCGCACGTCTGCGCCGAGGGCGGCGACCGCGCGGGCTGTGGCCATGACGTCGGCGCTCTCCAGAAGGTTGGTGATGCGGCTGGTCCCGGCGGCCAGTGCGGAAAACATCAGTGCGCGGTGCGACACCGATTTGTCCGGCGCAGCGGACAGTTTTCCGGTCAAGCGCTTGGCGGGACGGGCGGTTCTCGGTCCGGCGGGAGGCGGGGAGGCGGCTGTCATGGGGGCGATTGCGGTCCGGGTGCGAAAAAAGCTCAATTCGGGTTTTGACAGCGCGCGTTTAACGTGGCAACTGGCGCGCCGATTTAAAGACGCCAACCAGCGCTGAAGGACAATGCCAGTGCCCAAAACCGATCTCGGCGTGAAGCGCACCTGCCCGGAGACAGGCAAGAAATTCTACGATCTGGGCAAGGACCCGATCGTATCGCCCTTCACCGGCAAGGAATATCCGGTGTCGTATTTCGAGGAGGTGATCGCCAAGACACCCCCGAAAAAGGCCGCCCGCCCGAAGCCTGAGCCCAAGGAAGAGGTTGAGGACGAAGACGAGGACGAGGACGTCGAAGACGCCGTCGAGGCTGATGAGGACGAAGACGAGGCCGAAGACGACGAGCCCGAGCTGGACGAGGAGCCCATTGATCTGGGCGAGGACGAGGAGGATGACGACGTCGCCGCCCCGGCCAAGAAGGCCAAGGCCGCGCCCGTGGACGAAGATCTGGACGGCTTCTCCGAAGGCGAGGCCGACCTGGACGACGAGGATGATGACGACACCGGCATCCTCCTGGACGATGACGATGATGATCTCGACGATGTGGTCGTCGGCGACGACGATGATGACGACGATCTCTAAAGCCTGATCTTCATGGCCGTATCCGGCCCGCCCGGGGGTGCTGCACAAGGCGCTGCAGAGGGCGGCGCCGGGCAGGCTTGATCGGCGTGCGGCGCGCGACTAATGTCCGCGCTCTCGATCCGGCGGGGGTCCCTCCCCGCCCGCCTTCACGGGCGTTTCGGGGCCATAGCTCAGTTGGTAGAGCGCTTGAATGGCATTCAAGAGGTCGGCGGTTCGATTCCGCCTGGCTCCACCATATCAAAACCCCCGCAGCCAGCCGGCGCGGGGGTTTTTTGTTTTGGGGCTCGCGCCTGATTCAGCTCAAGCAGGCGCGGGCGCCCCTGCGGCCGCGTGGATTTCCGCCACGAGCGATGCCTCCAGGCCCAGCCGCGCCGCCAGCAGTTTGAGATAGGCCGCTTCGGCGGGCGTCTCGCATTCGATGGCCACCAGCGAGGCGGCGTAGATTTCGGCGGCCATTTCCGGCGTGGCGGCGCCCGCGACGACGGCATTCAGGTCCAGCGGGGCGTTCAGCTCGTCAAAGACAAAGGCCTTGGCGTCGGAATCCAGCTGCATCGCCGACAGGCGTTCGAAAATGCGTGTCTTCTCGGCCGGATCGATCTTTCCGTCCGCCTTGGCCGCTGCGATCATGGCGCGCACCAAGGCCTGGCCCAGCGCCTCCTGAGCGGCGGCATCGTCCGGCGCGGGCAGGAAGGCGGTTCCGGCGGGCGCGGCTTCATAGTCGACGATAGCGTGCGTTGGCGCCAAGGTTGCCGCGCCCGGGGCCGATGCCGCTGCCGACGCAGCAGAGTTGCGCTGGTGGTTCTGCCAGGCGTGATAGGCCAGCCCGCCCACGGCGGCGATAGCGCCGTATTTGGCGGCTTTGCCAAGGAATTTGCGGCCCGAGCCGCCCATCAGCATCGAGGTGGCGAGGCCGGCGGCGAACCCGCCTCCGCCCGCCAGGGTGGCGTTGCGCGCGGCAGGGTCGTTCTGCAGGGCGTCGACGATGCGATTGAAGTCGATCAAGGGGGGTCTCCATGAAGCGAGAAGCGCGATTGGGTCAGGCCGCGCGGGATATGGGCAGGGGGCTGGCGAAGGTCAACACCCGCCCCCGCCCCTTGACCCTCCACCTCACGCCCCCCACCTTTAAATCAACACTGAAGAGGGCCTCGAGAAGGAGCGCGCCATGAATGTTTCGACAGATGAAGCGACCCGCGACGATGCGCCGACGGTCTATGTGCGCGCCATCGCCGGCGCCGAGGTGATGGAGGCGGCGGCCGCCAGCGATATCCGCATCGCGGCGGACGACACGCTTTACGCCATCCATGATGCGACCGGTCAGCGCATGGCGGTGTTCTCCGACCGTGACGCGGCCTTCGCCGCCGCGCGATGGCACGGCGCCGAGCCGGTGAGCGTGCACTGACTATTCTGATTCTATGTCGCCGACTGAACTGCGCCCCGGTCGTTCAAGGCCGGGGCGCTTTTCGTTGGGCTGCGTCCAAGCGCAGGGTCAGGCGGCGATGACCTGGCCGTTCTCGACGCGCACGGGCGCGGGCGTCAGCACCGATTTGCCCGCCGGTCCGCCCACGCACGCGCCGGTCTCCAGATCAAAGCTGGCGCCATGGAACGGGCAAACGATGAATTGGCCCTCGCTCACCAACGTGCGCCCTGACGGCAGGCAGAGCGGGCGGCCCTGATGGGGACAGACATTCACATAGGCGCGCACAGTCCCGCCCGCGCGCACGATCAGGATCGGGACGGCGTCATAATCGGCGGGCGCGCCACCGGGATCGGGGATGGCGCCCAGCGCCTTGAGCACTGTGCCCGGCGCGGGCAGCGTCACACTCACGCCAGCGACCTCACGTCAGGCCCTCGGGCGCTTTCAGCGTCCATTTGAACGGCATCCACACCACGTCGGCGAACAGATCCGCCCTGGCGTAGGGGTCATCCTTGAGTATGGCGCGCAGCTGCTCGCCGTCCTCGGCTTCCACGATCAGCAGCGAGCCGGCGGGCTGGCCTTCAGAATCCAGCAGTGGCCCACCCATTTTCACCGGCGAATGCGCGGCGCCCGCCCAGGCCAGATGGGCCGCGCGATGCTCCAGGCGCACGCTCAGCGCGCCAGCTCGATCTGTGCAGGTGACGGCGAACAGCATGGCCAGACCCTCCGTACGGGAACCGATGCCCGCTTGGTTACCGCGCCCGGCTACGCTCTGCCAAGCCCGGGCTGCGGCGGACGCTGGGCAGGGCGCGGCGCCGGCGCTAGCACTCGCGTCCATGACGCTTGCCTCGCTCGCCGCCTTCGCCGGCGCCATCCTCATCCTGTTCTTCACACCGGGGCCGGGCAATCTGGCCATGGTGGCGCGCACGCTGGACGCGGGGCCCGTCCATGGCTGGGTCTATGGCGCGGGCATCATCACCGGCGACATCATCTGGCTGACCGTGGCGGTGTTCGGGCTGGCCGCCGCCGCGGAACTGGCGTCGGGACAGCCCGCCCTGTTTCTGGCGGCGCGCCTGATCGGAGCAGCGATCCTCATCTGGTTCGCCTGGGGGGCCTTGCGCGGATTTCTCAAACCCAAGCCTGCCGGCGCGACCCTGCCGCGCGTGACCGGGGCGGGGCTTGCCGCAACGTATGTGGCGGGCGTGGCCATGCCCATGACCAACCCCAAGCCCATCGTTTTCTATCTGTCTCTGCTGCCAGCCTTTTTCGACCTCAGCCTTGTGGATGCGGCGAGCTATGCCGCCATGGTGGCGATCATGCTGGCCATGTATGCCCTCACGGCGGCGGTGCATGTGGGACTGGCCGAACGGGCGCGCGGCTGGATGGCCTCGCGCGGGGTGAAGCGCTGGGCGGATCTGGTCACGGCGGTGATCCTGGCGGGCGTGGCGGTGCTGCTTCTGGCGGGCTGAAGCCCTCGCGTGCGTGCGCGCGCAAAACCGGTTACCAAAGCGTAGCAAAAGCCTTTAAAAGAAGACCATGTCAGAAAACACGAATCAGGAATACGGCGCAGACTCCATCAAGGTCCTCAAGGGCCTCGACGCGGTGCGCAAGCGGCCCGGCATGTATATCGGGGATACCGATGACGGTTCGGGCCTGCATCACATGGTCTATGAGGTGGTGGACAACGCCATCGACGAGGCCCTGGCCGGTCATTGCAGCCAGATCGTCGTGACGCTGCACGCCGACGGTTCGGCCAGCGTCACCGATGACGGGCGCGGCGTGCCGACCCAGATCCACACCGGCGAGGGTGTGTCGGCCGCGCAGGTCATCATGACCCAGCTGCACGCAGGCGGTAAGTTCGACCAGAATTCCTACAAGGTGTCCGGCGGCCTGCACGGCGTGGGCGTCTCGGTGGTCAACGCCCTGTCCGACTGGCTGGACCTGACCATTTGGCGCGAGGGCAAGGAGCACTTCATGCGCTTCCGGCTGGGCGAGCCGGAAAACGGTCAGGATCTGCAGGTCGTGGGTGACGCCAATGGCCGCAAGGGCACGTCCGTGCGCTTCCTGCCCAGCGAGGCGACCTTCTCTGAAATCGTGTTCGACCGCGCGCGCCTGCATCACCGCCTGCGCGAGCTGGCCTTCCTGAACTCGGGCGTGCGCATCCTGCTGCGCGACGAGCGCGAGGCCGAGCCCGTCGAGGAAGTGCTGCAATATGATGGCGGCGTGGCCGCCTTTGTGAAGCATCTCGACCGCAACCGCACGCCGCTCTTCCCCGAGCCGGTGCTGATCGCGGGCGAACGCGACGGCGTCACCGTGGAAGCCGCCCTGCAGTGGAATGACGGCTATCACGAGACCATGCTGTGCTTCACCAACACCATCCCCCAGCGCGATGGCGGCACGCATTTGGCCGGTTTCCGCGGCGCCCTGACCCGGGTGATCAACCAGTATGCCGCCACCTCCGGCGCCGCGACCAAGGCCAAGGTGGCGATCACCGGCGATGATGCGCGCGAGGGGCTGACCTGCGTTCTGTCGGTGAAAGTGCCCGACCCGAAATTCTCAAGCCAGACCAAGGACAAGCTGGTCTCCAGTGAAGTGCGCCCCGCCGTTGAGGGCGCGGTGTTCGACACGCTGTCGGAATGGCTCGAAGAGCATCCGGGCGAGGCCAAGGCGATTGTCGCCAAGGTGGTCGAGGCGGCCGCCGCCCGTGAAGCGGCGCGCAAGGCGCGCGAGCTGACAAGGCGCAAGAGCGCGCTCGACATCTCCTCCCTGCCCGGCAAGCTTGCCGATTGTCAGGAGAAGGACCCGGCCAAGTCCGAACTGTTCATCGTCGAGGGTGATTCGGCCGGCGGCTCGGCCAAGCAGGGCCGCAATCGCGAGAACCAGGCCGTGCTGCCCCTGCGCGGCAAAATCCTCAACGTGGAGCGCGCCCGCTTTGACAAGATGCTGGGCTCGGACCAGGTCGGCACGCTGATCACGGCGCTGGGCGCGGGCATTGGCCGCGACCAGCTCGATCTGGACAAGCTGCGCTACCACAAGGTCGTGATCATGACCGACGCCGACGTGGACGGCGCGCATATCCGCACGCTGCTTCTGACCTTCTTCTACCGGCAGATGCCCGAGCTCATCGAGCGCGGCCATCTCTATATCGCCCAGCCGCCGCTCTACAAGGTCGCGCGGGGCAAGTCGGAGCGCTACCTCACCGACCAGGCCGAAATGGACGCCTTCCTGATCGAGGAGGGCGCCCAGGACGCCGTGCTCGCGTTCGCCAGCGGCGAAAGCATCACCGGCGCCGATCTCGCCGCCCGGGTGAAAGCCGCCCGCGGCGTGCTCCTGTCGCTGGAGCGTCTGGCCGCGCGCGCGCCCATTTTCGCGCTGGAAGCCGCCGCCCTGTCCGGCGCCCTGTCCACCGAAGCCGAGCCCGACGCCATCGACCGGGCGGCCCGCCGCCTGGCGGCCATGGCCGATGAGGGCGAGGATGGCTGGACCGGCCGGCGCGCGCCCGAAGGCGCCATCGTGTTTGAACGCGAAGTGCGCGGCGTCACCGAGACGCTGATCCTCGATGACCGGGTGCTGGCCAGCCCCGACGCACGGCGCCTGGCCGAGCGGGCGGCGGCGGTGGCCGAGGACTATGACGGCCCGGCCGTGTTCCGCCAGCGCGGCAATGAAACCATCATCCACTCCCCCGCCCAACTGGTCCACGCGGTCCAGGCCTCGGGCGCCAAGGGGCTGAAAATCCAGCGCTACAAGGGTCTGGGCGAGATGAATCCCGGCCAGCTGTGGGAAACCACGCTGGACCCGGATGCGCGCTCCTTCCTCCAGGTCACCATCGAGGAAGCCGACACCGCCGACGAGCTGTTCTCCAAGCTCATGGGCGACGTGGTCGAACCCCGCCGCGACTTCATCCAGGAGTTTGCGCTGGAAGCGGAGGTGGATGCTTAGGGGGGGGGCTTTCCTGCCAAGCTGGCAGGTTGGGACGCCTTGCACCTCAGCTGCTTTCCCGGACGGCGTAGCCGATCCGGGATCCATCTCTGATCATCTCCACCGCTGCGCGGGCTGATGGGATTGGTGGATGGGTCCCGGCGCTCCCTGCGGTCGGCCGGGAAGGCAGGATCGGTTTCCTTTCCCTGGATGGAGGCAGGATAATCACCCCCTACCCCCCCATCGCCGCCAACACCGCCCGCGCCAGCGCGTCCAGGTTCTCCCCATCCAGCCTCTGCGCCTCGAACCGCCCGCGCACATGGGGCTCGAACCGTTCGCGCTGGCGGGCGTAGCGCGGGTCGTAGTGCTCTTCCATCAGACTGGCGGCGAGGGCTTCCAGCGCGCCGTCTGCGGCGAGGGTGCGCCATTCACTGATCAGCGCCTTGGCGTGGAAGGGTTGCAGGCGGGAGATGAGATCGTCGAGCCGCGCGGGATCATCGGCGATATCGCCATAGGCGCGGGCGAGATAGGCGGCGCGGGCCTCCAGCGGGGCGCTGATGACGAGGCGCGGCGCATCGGCCATGGCGCTCCACAGGGCGGGGGGCAGGATGCGCGCGCCGATCTTGCTGGATTCGGCTTCCACCAGCACGGGCCGGGCCGGGTCCAGCGCGTCGATGGCGGCGGCGAGCGCGCTTTCAAAGGCTTTCTGGCTCGGCTGGGGCGCGGTGAGGGCGCCGAACAGCGAGCCGCGATGATGGGCGAGGCCCTCCAGATCAATCACCTGCCCGCCCAGCGCCCGCACCCGATCCAGCACCGCTGTCTTGGCCGCGCCGGTATCGCCGTCGATGAGGATCAGCGGCGCCGGGAAGGGCGCGTCATAGACGCGCTGGCGGACGGCGCGGCGATAGCGCTGATACCCGCCGTCGAGCACGCTGACCCGCCAGCCGATCTCGGACAATATGGTGGCGAAGGCGCGCGAGCGCTGGCCGCCGCGCCAGCAATAGACCAGCGGGCGCCAGCCGCCGGGACGGTCTGTCAACACGTTTTCGATATGGTCCGCCGTATTGCGCGCCACCAGCGCCGCGCCGATCTTGCGCGCCAGGAACGGGTCTTCCTGCACATAAATCGTGCCCACCCGCGCCCGCTCGGCATCGTCAAGCACCGGCAGGCTCAGCGCGCCGGGCATGTGATCTTCGGCAAACTCGCCCGGCGAGCGCACATCGATGATCTCGTCGCAGTTCAGCGCTTTGAAATCGCCGAGCGTCTCCGGCGCGACACGGGTCACAGCCGCGCCTGAAGAATGGCGGCCTGAACGTCCAGCGCCTGGACCGTTTCGCGCACGTCATGGACGCGCACCATGGCGACGCCGGCCCGCGCGCCATACAGGGCCGCCGCCAGCGAGCCGCCGAGACGGTCTGCAGCGTCTGTCGCGGACGGGTCGATCCCGGCGATGAAGCGCTTGCGCGAGGCGCCCACCAGGATCGGAAAGCCGAGCCCCGCAAAGTGCTCCAGTGCGCCCAGCAGGGCGAGATTATGGGTGAGCGCCTTGCCGAACCCGATGCCGGGATCGAGCAATATGTGCTCGCGCGCCACGCCCGCCGCGATCGCCGCGCCCGCGCGCTGGCCCAGAAACCGCGCCACGTCGGTGACCACATCATCATAGCGCGGCGCGTCCTGCATGGTACGCGGCTCGCCCTGCATGTGCATGAGGCAGACCGGGCGCCCGAGGCCCGCCGCCATCTCCAGCGCACCGTCCGTGCGAAGCGCGCTGACATCATTCCACAGGGAGGCGCCCGCTCCGATGGCCGCGCCGGCGACGCCGGGCTTGATGGTGTCGATGGAGATCAGGGCGCCCGGCCGCGCGGCGCGGATCGCCTCGATGACGGGCAGGACCCGGTCCATCTCCTCGGTCTCGCTGACGGGCTGCGCGCCGGGCCGTGTGCTCTCGCCGCCAATATCCAGCCAGTCGGCGCCCTGATCCATGAGGGCCAGCGCGTGCTCGCACGCCGCATCCGGGCCCGCAAAGCGCCCGCCATCGGAAAAGCTGTCCGGCGTCACATTGACCACGCCCATCACCAGAGGGCGGGCGGGAGAGCGGGGGGCGAAGGGGGTGATCATGGGTGCGTTTGAAGCGCGATCAGGGCTGTGTGGCAATGAAAAAGGCCCGCGCCGTGCGGGGCGCGGGCCTTGTGCGTTGGACGTCGCCGCGCCTCAGGCGAGACCGGGCTTGGGTCCCAGACCGCCGGGGGCGGCGACATCGTCCTCGTCATCGGCGACTTCCGGCACCGCGCCCGAGGGCGGCTCGCTGACGTCGGATTTCGGCGGGACGGTCGTGTCGCGCACCGGCGGCTCGCCCTTGAGCAGATTGGTGATCTCCGCCCCGGTCAGGGTTTCGTATTCCAGAAGGCCCTGGGCCAGGCGCTCCCAGTCGTCGCGCTTGTCTTCCAGGATCTGCACCGCGCGGACATAGGCGTCCTCGATGAGGCGCTTGACCTCTTCCTCGATCACCCGCTTGGTTTCGGCAGACACCGAGAAGCCGCCCGTGTGGCCGGTATAGCCTTCATGGGCTTCGGAATAGTCGATATTGCCGATCTTCTCCGACATGCCCCAGCGCAGCACCATGGCGCGGGCCAGAGCGCTCGCCTGCTGGATATCGCCCGCCGGCCCGTTGGAGACGTGTTCTGCGCCGTATTTCAGAACCTCGGCGGCCTTGCCGGCCATGGTCATGGCCAGCTTCTGCTCGCACTCGTCCTTGTGCCAGTTGAGCCGGTCCATTTCAGGCAGGGACACCACCATGCCCAGCGCGCCGCCGCGCGGGATGATCGTGGCCTTGTAGACAGGATCGCACAGCGGCAGATTCAGGCCGACAATGGCGTGGCCGGCCTCGTGATAGGCGGTCTTTTCCTTCTGGTCGTCGGTGAGCACCATGGAGCGGCGCTCCGGGCCCATCATGACCTTGTCCTTGGCGTCTTCCAGCTCGGCCATGCCCACGACGCGCTTGTTGCGCCGGGCCGCCAGCAGGGCGGCTTCGTTGACCAGATTGGCCAGATCCGCGCCGGAAAAGCCCGGCGTGCCGCGCGCAATGGTCTTGGCGTCCACATCGGCGGCCAGCGGCACTTCGCGCATGTGCACTTTCAGGATTTTCTCCCGGCCCGTCACGTCCGGGTTGGGCACGTGGACCTGGCGGTCGAAACGGCCAGGGCGCAGCAGCGCCTTGTCCAGCACGTCGGCCCGGTTGGTCGCGGCGATGATGATGATGCCTTCATTGGCCTCGAACCCGTCCATCTCCACCAGAAGCTGGTTGAGGGTCTGTTCGCGCTCGTCGTTGCCGCCGCCCATGCCGCCGCCACGCGACCGGCCCACAGCGTCGATCTCGTCGATGAAGATGATGCACGGAGCGTTCTTCTTGGCCTGCTCGAACATGTCGCGCACGCGGCTCGCGCCGACGCCGACAAACATCTCCACGAAGTCCGAGCCTGAAATGCTGAAGAACGGCACGCCGGCCTCGCCCGCGACGGCGCGCGCGATCAGCGTCTTGCCGGTGCCCGGAGGGCCGACCAGCAAGGCGCCCTTGGGAATTTTGCCGCCGAGGCGCTGGAATTTCGAGGGATCTTTGAGGAATTCCACGACTTCGCGCAGTTCTTCCTTGGCTTCGTCCACGCCGGCCACATCGTCAAACGTGACCCGGCCCGATTTCTCGGTCAGCAGCTTGGCCTTGGATTTGCCGAACCCCATGGCGCCGCGGCCGCCGCCCTGCATCTGGCGCATGAAGAAAATCCACACCGCGATCAGAAGCAGCATCGGGAACCAGCCAAGGATCAGGCCCCAGAAGCCCATGCCGCCGTCACTGGCCGAGCGCGCGGTGATCTCCACATTGGAGGCTCGCAACGCATCGGACACCCGCGCATCGCCCGGGATCACTGTCCGGAACTCGCCGCCATTGGTGGTCTCGCCATTGATCACATCGCCCTGAATGGTCACGGACTGGATCTGGCCGGCTTCAACCTGATCCAGGAAATCGGAATAATTGACCTCGGTAGCGGCAGGCTCGCGCGCCGGGCCCTGCAGCATATTGAACAGAGCCAGAAGCAGGATGAGCAGAACCGCCCAGACGAGAATATTGCGCATGTTCATGACGTTGCTTGTGTCCTTCGCGCGTCGTGTCCGCCAGTCGAGCCGGCTCGGACAGGCTCGGCGGCGAACCGCCTTGAGCTTCAGATATGGGTCTGCACAGGCCCGATCTCCAGTGCGGCGTCTGCGCGCGCCTGTGCGTCTCTTGCATCAAACCACGCCGGGAGCGCGGGCGGAAGCGTCAGACTGCGCTCCCGGTCGCGTAGCAGCCATCGTCCGGGGCCATCAGCGCCCGCGAGAACCGGGCCTGCGGCGGTCTCGGTCAGGATCAATCCCGGGCGCAGAACGCCCGGCGCCGCCGCTTCGCCAAGCCCGGGCCGGCGCGCGCCCAGAAGCTCCAGGCGGATGGGACCGGCCGCTGTCACCTCGTACCGGCCGTCGAACACACCGGTCTCGCCGGGCTGAAGCTGCAGGGGCGCGACACGGGGCGCGCCGTCCGCCCGTCCCGCCGCGCCGGGGTCGCGGCCCATGACGCCCGACGGCGTGAGATGGGCGCCTGCCCCGGTCATGGCGCGCTGATTGTCCAGCGCCGCCAGAAAGCGCCGCACCAGTTCCGGTCCGGGCTCCGCCGCGGCGCCGGACACAGCCGTCAGGATGGCCGACACGGCGCGCAGGCGCACAGCGGCGTCCCCGTCTGACAGTGCGCCGGGAGACATCCGGACGCCGCCCCATGGGGTGTCCTCGCAGGCCCGGTCAATCAGGGACGCCGCAGCGGCTCCCCTCTGCGCCGCCAGCGCGAGCGCCGCTTCGCCGGCGTCCAGCAGGGCGCCCTCTTCTGCCGGGCTGAGCGGGGACTGGCGCACCCTTACCCGCTCATGGCGGCGGTCGGCGTTGGAGGGGTCCTCGATCCAGTCCGCCTTCAGCCGCTGCAGCGCCGTGCGCAAGCCGCTGCGGCGCAGCGCCAGCAGCGGCCGCACGATCGTCAGGTCCCGTCCCTCCGGCCACACCGGCGAGGCGCTGACCGGTCCCATGGCGGCGAGGGTGCGCCCGCCGCCATCGCGCGCCGCGCGCATGCGCAAGGTCTCGATCCGGTCGTCGAGCGTATGGCCCAGGCACAGGACGCGCGCGCCCAGGCGCCGGCAGGCCAGCGCCATCAGCCGGTGACGGGCCATGCGGGCTGCACCCTGACCCGGCCGGGGTGCATCCCAGACGAGAATATGGGGGGTCGCGCCGAGCGCCTTTGCGCGCCGGGCGGCAAGCCCGGCCTCGGCGGCGCTGTCCGGGCGCAGGCGGTGATCGACGATGAGGGCGTGCAGGATGGCGTCCGGCCACAGCGCCCGAAGGGCAATCAGCAGCGCGGTGGAATCCCCGCCTCCGGAAAATCCCGCCGCCAGGACAAGCCCGTCCCGGCCCCCGGCCTTGCGCTGAGCATAGCTCGTCACCGGCCTGTCAGCCCCTTGCGGTCAGCAGCCGGTGCGCGACCGTTCCCGCTCGGCGCGGCGGCGCGCATCCTCGCTGGCGTCGGGATACTCGCGCGCGAACGAGCCCAGAAGCTGGCAGGCGCGTCCGGTCTCGCCCAGACCGGCGAAAGAGGCGGCCAGCCGCACCAGCGCATCCGGAGCGCGTTCGCCGCGCTGGTCGGCGCGCAGCGAGGCGATATAGGCGTCGGCGGCGTCCTGCAGATCGCCGTTCACGAAATGGGTCTCACCCAGCCAGTACCAGGCTTCGCCGGCGCGCGGATGGTCGCCGTGCTGGTTGGTGAAGGCCTGGAACCCGTCGCGGGCGCCGGCGAAGTCGCCGTCCAGCAGCCGTGTGCGGGCGCGTGCGAAGACCTGATCCGGGTCGCCCGCGGACCGGGGCGCGGCAGCTTCACCGGCGAGAGAGTTCTGCTCCGGCAGACGCAGCGGCTGGACGGTTTCGGCCCGCACATCGCCGAACGGATCGTCCGGATCAATCTCGTCAGCGCCGAGCACCCCGGCCTCATCGGCGGGCATCGGCGCCGGGGCGCGCTGAAGCTCTTCCAGTGTCTGGCGCAGCTGGCGATTTTCATAGTTGAGCCGCTCGATTTCGCCGGTCAGCACGCGCTGTTCGCGCTCCAGTGCGCTCAGGCGCGACAACAGAGTCTCCGCCAGCGGATCACCTGCTTCGGCGCCCGCTTCCAGCTGGGCCAGGCGCGCCTCGAGATTATCGAGCCGCATTTGCAATTCGCGCCGGCTCTGGGCCTCCGCAGGCGCGGCGAGTGCAATGGACAGGAGCACAAAGAGGGCAGGCAGGGCGGCGCGCAGCATGGCGGTCTCCGAATTCGGCAGGGCGGCAGGCGGTCAGGCGCGACAGTGTCCGCGCTGGCGCGGCGAAATCAAGGCGCCGCCGGATCCCGGACAGCACAGCGCCCGCAAGCGGTCGCTTGCGGGCGCGTTGCAGGCGTCGAAAACCGGTGCGGAGCTTAGGAAACCGCGCCGGCCTGGATCACCGTGGTGGCGTTCCGGTTGACCGACCAGCACTGTTCGGTGGACTGGCGGCAGGTCGGCCGCTCCTTGCCATACGAGACGGTCTGGATGCGCGACGGGTCCACGCCCTGGGCGACCAGGAAGTCGCGCGCGGCGTTGGCCCGGCGGGCGCCGAGGGCCAGGTTGTATTCACGCGTGCCGCGCTCGTCGGCATTGCCGGCGATCAGGACGCGGGTGTTCGGGTAGCTGGCCAGCCACGCGGCCTGGCGGCGAAGCGTTTCGCGCGCTTCATTGGTCAGGTCGTGACGGTCATAGCCGTAGAAAACCCGGTCGCCCGCGGTCGCCTCGAAGTGAGCGGTGCTGCCCGGCGTTGGGCCGTCCGGCTCGACGTCGCGGGTGTCAGGCGTGACAATGTCCCGCTCGACCGGGCGCGGGTCGGGGTCGGGTTCAGGACGGCTGGCGCAAGCCGAGGCCAGAAGGCCAAGGGCGGCGACGGCGGCGAAGGTGAGGCGTATCATGTTTGTTATCCCTCTCGAAGCCTGCAGGCCGAGGCAGCAAGGCACGCGCTTGTATCCGAAATTCGGGCCTGCGCGCAATTCCCCTCGACAACGCCCAAGCCCAAAAACAGTTGCATGCAAACCCTATTCGATCAAGGGCGACCAGGCCGGATCGGACGCCGCGCCCTGGGTGGGCAGGCGGCGCAGGTTGAAGCCGGCCAGGTCCACGCTCCAGATGGAATATTGCGTGCCGTCGCGGTCGAAATCGCCCCGGGTGAAAGCCAGAATGCGTCCATTGGGCGCCCAGGTCGGGCTGTCCACGAAATAGCCCTCATAAAGGATGCGTTCGCCGCCAGAGCCATCGGCCCGCACCACGCCCAGCGCGAAGCGCCCGCCCGATTGCTGGCGCACGAAGGCGACCAGATCGCCGCGCGGCGACCAGGCCGGAGCGTAATACTGGCCTTCGCCAAACGTGATCCGGCGCACATTCGCGCCATCGGCGTCCATGACATAGAGCTGGGAGCGGCCAGAGCGGTTGGAGGAGAACACGATCTGCGTACCGTCCGGAGCGGGCGAGGGCGAGACATCGTCGGCGGGGTGGCTGGTGATCTGGCGCAGGATGCGGCTGCGCAGGTCATAGCGGAAGATATGGTGCGAGCCATGACGCTCGGCCGCCACCAGCAACGAGCGCCCGTCCGGCGCGAAGCGCGGCGCCAGGGATTGGCCCCCGGCGCTGATCGACGGCCCGCCGCCTTCAAACAGGGATTCGCGCCGGCCCGTCGCCAGATCGTAGAGATAGCTCATATTGCGCCCGTCTTCGCGCTGGGCGACGAAGGTGATCTGCTGGGCGCCGGGCGAGTAATTGGGCAAAAGCGCCATGAAGGAGCGGTCGGTGAGAAGCGACGGATTGGCCCCGTCCTGGTCCATCACCGCGAGACGGCGCAGGGTCTGGCCGTCCGCGCCGGTGGATTCGGCGACATAGACGATGCGCGAGTCAAAATAGCCCTGCTCGCCGGTCAGGCGCTCATAGACCGCGTCGGAGACCTTGTGCGCAATGCGCCGCCAGTTGTCTGGCGTGGTGGCGAATTGAAGCCCCAGCAATTGCTGCTCGGTGGCGGTGTCCCACAGGCGGAAGGCGATCTGCATGCGGTCTTCACCGTCAATGGTGACGCGCCCGGTGAGCAGGGCCTGGGCGTTGATCACCCGCCAGTCGCCAAAGCGCGGGCGCAGATCGATGTTTTCGATGGTCTCGATGAAGGCGTCTGAATCCACCGGCGTGAACAGGCCCGTATTGCCCAGATTATTATTGATCACCCGCGCGATCTGCGCGCCGGCGTCCGCCGCCCGCCCGTCTGCGCCGATGAAGTCAGGGATCGCCACCGGCATGGGATCGAGGTGGCCGTCCGTGACATCCACCCGCAGCGGGCCCTGGGCGAAGGCGGGTGCACCCAGCAAGGCGAGGGCGGCCAGCAGGGCCGCGAAGCGGGCAAGGAGGGCGATGATCATGAGGCGGCTCCGGACTTGAGGACGGGGAAGCAGGCGCTATCGGATACCCTGGGTGTCAACATTGACTTCAAGAAGGCGCCACTGCGCATAGGCTTCAGGCGGCAGGCGATAGGGCTGGCAATCGATCACGGCGCGCACGGCGCGCTCGCCGGCCACCCGCAGGAACGGGTTGGACGAGTTCATTACGCGCGATTCATCGCGCAGGCGCGGCGGGCTTGACAGGGACCCGTCGCGCTCCAGGCGCAGCTCCACCACCACGCGCAAGTCCATATTGGATGGGGCGTCCGCGTTGGAGCGGGTGCAGCGTGCAATCTGGCTGCGCAGCATGTCCTGCAAAGTGGCGGTCATGGCCGTGCCCTCGCCGGCGCCGCGCCGGGTCTCGCCCTCCTCGGCAGCGCCCGCCCGGCTCTCCTGACGTGAACGGTCCACAAGGCGCGACAGATCATCCAGATCCAGCCCCCGCTCGGGCTCGGGGTCAGGCTGGCGCGCAGGCGGCTGCACGGGCTCCGGTTCAGGTTCCGGCTCCGGCTCTGGCTGAACAGGCTCGGGTTCAGGCTCCGGCTCCGGCTCGGGCGGCAGCGGCACGGGTTCGGACTGGGTTTCCGGTTCAGGTTGCGCCTCCGGCTCCGGCGCGACCGGTTCGGGTTCCGGCTCTGGTTCAGGCAGGACCGGCTCGGGCTCGCGGCGCGCAGCGCGCACATTGGTCACATCGGCCAGCGTCACCAGCTCGACGGGCAGGATCACCGAGTCCGAGGCATAGCGCGCCGCTTGCGGAAAATAGATGAAGCCCGTCGCCACCAGGGCCACGTGAAGCAAGGCCGACACGATGAATCCGAGGGCCTGGCGCATGGTGCGCTCCTAGTCGCGGACCGGGTCTGTGACGAGCCCGATATTCGGGTAGCCGGACGCCGACACCCGGGCCATCACCCGCACCACCTCGCCATAGGCCACGCCCTGATCGGCGCGGATATAAACGCGCGTCTGCGCGCCCGCGCCCGCGATCGCCCGGAGACGCGGGCCGAGCTCGTCATAGCTCACTGCGGTCTCCATCAGGAAAATCGTGCCGTCGGGCTGGATGGTGATGGTCAGCGGCTCTTCCGACGTGGTCATAGCGCGTGCTTCGGTGTCGGGCAGGTCCACCTCGATGCCCACGGTGAGTAGCGGCGCCGAGATCATGAACACGATCAGCAGCACCAGCATCACGTCCACGAACGGCGTGACGTTGATCTCCGCGTTCGGCTTCCAGCGCCGCCGCCCGGCGCCGGAGCGCCCGCCTGAGTCTATCCGCGCGCCCATGCTCTAGCCCTCCCGGCTGGCGAGCGCGGTCAGATCGTCGACAAAGCCTTCGAGCCTCGCGGCGTACTTGCCCAGATTGGAGCTCAGCGCGTTGAAGAAGATCACCGCCGGGATCGCCGCAATCAGGCCGAGCGCCGTGGCGAACAGCGCCTCGGCGATGCCGGGCGCCACCACGGCCAGCGAAGTATTCTCGGCCGTCGCGATCGCGCGGAAGGCGTTCATGATGCCCCACACCGTGCCGAACAGACCGATAAACGGCGCGGACGACCCGATGGAGGCCAGAATGCCCAGGCCCTTTTCCATCCTGGACAATTCGCGGTTGGCTTCCGCCCCGCCGCTCTTGGCCACCGAGAACCCGTCCCAGTCGCGCAAGGCCGCCGCCAGCACCCGGCCGAACGGCTCCTTGGGATCGCGGGCATAGCGCTTGGCCAGATCATCCAGCGACGCGCCGGACCAGAAATCGTTCTCGAACTTGACCGCGCGGCCGTGGGCGCGATTGAGCTCCATGGCCTTTTCAATGGCGATGGCCCAGGACCAGATCGACATGAAGACCAGAATGCCCATCACGATTTTCACGATGATGTCGGCGCGCATGAACAGGTAGAGAATGGTGAGCTCGCCCTGCGGGCTGGCCAGTTCGACGGCGACGCTTTCCATGATGATCGACCAGACCCCTGTTTGGCGCGCCGGACGCGGCGCGTATTGGCGATGGCGGCGGCGCCCCCCGGCGGCGGCGTCAAGCTGTGTAACCGCGTGCAAGCCGCGCGCCAAGCTGCAGGCTTGCTATTGGCCCGCATGAACGCGTCTGAATGCGGCGATTTAAGGGAAAAAGGCTTAACGCTGCTGCGCTTGGGCGTGCGTTCAGGGGCCTGGCGGCGGGCCGATCAGCCGCGCCAGCGAATCCCGTGTCGCGGCGGGCAGGCGCTTTGGCCGTCCGGCGAGATCGATGCAGGCGGCCTCCACCTGCGCGGTGATGAGGACGGCGCCCTCTTTGAGGATGCGCTGGGAGACCGCCAGCCGGGCGCCGCGGGCTTCAGTGAACCGGGTCTCCACCACCAGCGCGTCATCGATGCGCGCCGGGGCGATATAGTCCACGGTGATGCGGCGCACGGCGAAGCCCAGCGGCGTGTCCAGCTCCAGAAGATCGCTATGGGACACCCCGGCGGTGCGCAAGGCGTCGGTGCGGCCGCGCTCCAGAAATTTGAGATAATTGGCGTAATACACCACGCCGGTAAAATCCGTGTCCTCGTAATAGACCCGAACCGGCATGCGGTGCGCGCCCTCGCGCCACTGGCCGGCGTCCGGCGTCATGGCGCATCTCCGAACAGGTCAGGCCCGGTACGCGGCGGCTCCAGCCCCAGATGGCGCCAGGCGCGTGCGGCGGCGACCCGGCCTCTGGGTGTGCGCTGGATGAAGCCTTGCTGGATCAGGAAGGGTTCGACCACATCCTCCAGCGCATCGCGCGCCTCGGCGCAGGCCGCCGCCAGCGTCTCCACGCCCGCCGGTCCGCCTGCAAAGCTCTCGATCAGCACCCGCAAATAGCGCCGGTCCAGGCTGTCGAGGCCCAGCACATCCACTTCGAGGCGCGCCAGCGCCGCGTCGGCCACAGCGCGGTCGATGACCGGTGATCCATCGGATTCGGCAAAGTCACGCACCCGGCGCAGCAGCCGGCCCGCCACGCGCGGCGTGCCGCGCGCGCGCCGGGCGATCTCCATGGCGCCGTCCTGGGTCATGGCCGCGCCCAGCTTGCCGGCGCCGCGCGCCACGATATGGGCGAGCTCTGCGGCGTCATAAAACTCCAGCCGCACCGGCACGCCGAACCGGTCGCGCAGGGGCGTGGCCAAGAGGCCGGCCCGCGTGGTGGCGCCGATCAGGGTGAAGGGCGGCAGGTCGATGCGCACCGTGCGCGCGCTGGGTCCCTCGCCGATCACCAGATCCAGCGCGAAATCCTCCATGGCCGGGTAGAGAATTTCCTCCACAATGGGCTGCAGGCGGTGGATCTCGTCGATGAACAGGACGTCGCGCGGCTCCAGATTGGTCAGGATGGCGGCGAGATCGCCGGCGCGGGCAATGACGGGTCCGGAGGTGGCGCGAAAACCCACGCCCAGCTCGCGCGCGACGATCTGGGCCAGCGTGGTCTTGCCCAGACCCGGCGGGCCGGAGAGGAGCACATGGTCCAGCGCCTCGCCGCGCCGGCCGGCGGCGTCGACAAACACTTTGAGATTCGAAATCGCCGCCGTCTGGCCCACGAAATCGCCAAATGACAAAGGCCGCAACGCCTTGTCCCGCCCGTCCCCGGCCTGATCCTCGGGCGAGATGATGCGGTCGGGTTCGCTCATCGCGCCAGCTCCTTCAGAGCAGCTTTGATCAGCGCCCCTTCGCCGGCCTCATCGCCCAGATCGCGCAGGGCCTGGGCGGCGGCGCGGCGGGCGTCGCTTTCGCCATAGCCCAGATTGATCAGGGCCGAGACCGCCGCTTCGCGCGCAGCGCTGGCGGCGGGGGCGGCGAGCGCGGACGGCGCGGTTGAACCGACAGACGCCGCCAGCGCCGCGCCCCCGCCCAACGTACGGCCCGCCGGGGGCGCCTTGTCTTTCAGCTCCGCCGCGATGCGCTGGGCGAGCTTGGGGCCGACGCCCTTGGCGCGGGAGAACGCCGAGGTGTCGCCCAGCGCCGCGGCGCTTTCGATCTCGCCCGGCGCGATCGCGTCGAGCATGGCCAGCGCATGGCGCGCGCCGACGCCCTGCACCGATTGCAATCGCACGAACCAGGCCCGCTCGGCATCGGTGAGGAAGGCGAAGAGTTTGAGCGCGTCCTCGCGCACATAGGTCTCTACATGCACGCTCACCGCCGCGCCGGGGCTGAGGCGTGACAGCGTGCGCGCGCCGGCATGGATGAGATACCCCACCCCGTTCACGTCGATGACCGCCTCCTCCTCGCCGACGCTGTCCACGATCCCCTTGAGCTTGCCGATCATGACGCCGCCCTTGCTGAGGCCATCCCGGCGGAGCGCCGGTGATGGGCATGACAGATCGCCACGGCCAGCGCGTCGGCGGCGTCGGCTTCGGCTTTGGCGCCGGGCAGGATGACCGACACCATGGCCGCCACCTGGGCCTTGTCCGCCGCGCCGGTGCCCACCACCGCCTTCTTGACCAGGCGCGGCGCGTATTCGGCCACGGTCAGTCCGGCCCGCGCGGGCGCCAGCATGGCCGCGGCGCGCGCTTGCCCGAGTTTCAGGGCGCTTGCCGGATTGACGTGGACGAACTGGTCCTCGACGGCGGCTTCATGGGGACCATGTTCGGCGATCAGGGCGTCCAGCGCGTCGTAGATGGCGCACAGCCGCTGCGCCATGGGCGCGCGCGACGGCGCGCGGATCACACCATAGGCCACAAGGGTCAGCCGCGACCCGGACTGATCAATCAGCCCCCAGCCCGTGGCGTTGAGACCGGGATCGACGCCGAGAATGCGAATCGCTGCGCTCATGGCGTCAGCATAGCCCGCCTCGCCCCCTCCCGCTCCTATGGTTTCAGACGCCCTCAAGGCTGCGAATTTTCGCTCGCCAGCGCGTGGGAAGAGGCGTAGCATCAAGGTGTTGCAGCTTTGGGGGCGGGCATGGCGAAATTCAGACCACTGACGCGGCGATCGTTTCTGGCGCGTGTGGCCGGCGGCGGGGTGGCGCTGGGCGCGGCCGGCCTGACCGGATGCGCCACCGGCCCGTATACCGGTGCCACCGATTCCGATCCGTTTGACGCCGTCGGCCATGGCCGCTCGGGCGGATATGGCGGCGGGCCCGTTCACGGGTCGGGCTGCACGGACGCCGATAGCGGGGCCTATGCCGATCCGGGCGGTCAGGGCCGCCGCTGCGGCGGGTACGAGCCGGGCTATACCGGCTTCACAGATAATGATGGCGGTGCCTATGCCGACCGCGCCAATTATGGACACGGGCGCGGCTCCGGCGGCGGACGGGCTTGCTCGGACGCCGATAGCGGGCGCTATGCCGATCCGGGCGGGCAGGGCGTGCGCTGCGGCGGGTACGAGCCGGGCTATACCGGCATCACCGACAATGATAGCGGCTCGTATGCGGATCGCGCCAATTATGGCCGCGGCGGATCGCGGTCCTGTTCGGACTCTGATTCCGGCCCCTGGGCCGACCCGGGTGGTCAGGGGCGGCGCTGCTGATCATGGACGCCAAGTCCGGCCCGTTCGGGCTCGCCGAGCTGATCGCGCCGCACGATGAGGCCGGTTTCCTTGATGAGGTCTATGAAAGGCGCGCGCTTCACGTGCCCGGGCGCGATCCGGACCGGTTTCGCGCCCTGATCTCCACGGCCGACATTGACCGCCGCCTGGCTGATGAGCTGTTCCGCGAGGGCGAGGCCTCCATGGCCCGCGCCGAACCCAAGCTGGCTGAAAGCGCCTATATCAACCGCCTGGGCGTGCTGGACCGGGGGCAGGCCGCGCGCCTGTTCCAACAGGGCGCGACCCTGATCCTGCCCCAGCTGCACACGCGTGTGCGCCCGCTCGCCGATCTGTGCCGGGCGCTGGAGGCCGATCTGTCTGCCCATGTGCAGACGAATATCTACCTCACCCCACCCAACGCCCAGGGCTTCCAGACCCATTATGACAATCATTGCGTCTTCGTCCTCCAGGTGGAGGGCGAGAAGCGCTGGCGGCTCTATGACTCGCCCGTCGGTGCGCCCTATCGTGGGGAGCGCTTCACGCCGGGCCAGTACGCGGCTGGCGCGCCGAGCCAGGAGCTGATCCTGAAACCCGGTGACGTGCTCTACGTGCCGCGCGGGCTGATGCATGACGCGGTCAATGAGGGGTCGGGCGCGCCGTCTTTGCACATCACCACCGGGGTCATTACCCGCACCTGGGCCGATTTTCTGCTGGAAGCGGTGTCGGAGGCTGCCCTGCGCCTGCCCGAGCTGCGGCGCTCCCTGCCGCCGGGCTTCCATCACAGCGCGGATGCGACAGTGTTTCAGGCCCGTTTCACCCAGGCGCTGCGCCAGGTCGAGGCCGAGGCTGACATCGCCTCGGTGATCGCCCTGTTCGCCGATGAATTCGTAACCAGCCGCACGCCCGACACCAGCGGCGCCCTTGCCGGCGGCGCGGTCAAGGATTCGACGCAAGTGCGCCGGCGTCCGCTGATCGCGCTGCATCTGGCGGAAGACGACGGCCATATCGCGGTCACAGGACCCGGCGGGCCGGTGATGATTGATCTGGCCGCCGGTCCGGCGCTGGAGCGTTTTGTGGCGGGGGAGACTGTCAGCGCCGCCGATTTCGCCCTGCTGGGCGAGGACAAGGCCCGCGACGCCATCGCCCGTCTCCTCGCCTTCGGCCACGCGCAGCGGGTTTAGATCTGTTCAATAAAAACAATGGCTTGAAGCGTCACAACCTCGCAAATCGAAAATGAAATGTTAGATTTGCGAGGATAACAGCCCGGATCAGAACAGAATCGCCGTGGCGATGGAGAAGTAGACCAGTATGCCCATTACGTCGGCGATGGTGGCGATCAGCGGCGCGCTGGCGGTCGCCGGATCGACCTTCAGGCGGCTGAGCAAGAAGGGCAGGCTCATCCCGATCAGGCTGCCGACCAGCACCACGATCACCATAGAGATCGACACCACGAGCGCGATTCCCATGTCGCCGCGCGCATAGCCAATCGGCGCCACAGCCAGCGCCATGGTCCCGCCCAGCATGGCCGCCACCAGCAATTCGCGGCCCAGCAGCACGCCCCAGTCCTTCATCACGACGTCGCCCGTGGCCAGGGCGCGCACCATCAGCGTGGCGCCTTGCGCCCCGGCATTGCCGCCTGAACCGATGATCAGCGGCATGAAAATCACCAGCGTCACATAGGCGGCGATAGTGTCTTCAAACACCGCGATGCCGGCGCCGGAGAACAGATTGGCGAAAACCAGGATGACCAGCCAGACGATGCGCTTGCGGTAGAGGGTGAAGATCGGCGCATCGCGCACGCTTTCCCCGATGGCGCCGGCGGCGGCGAATTTGTGGAAGTCCTCGGTGGCCTCCGCCTCGACCACGTCGATCGCGTCGTCATGGGTGACGATGCCGACCAGCTCTCCGGACTCGTTGATGACCGGGATGGCCAGCACGTCATAGCGCGCGATCTTGCGGGCCACTTCCTCCTGAGGCTCTTCCAGACGCACCACCAGCGCGCCGCGCTCCATCAGGTCGGCGATCGGGGTGTCCGGCGAGGCGAGGATCAGCGCCTGAAGGCGCACCGAACCCAAAAGCTTGCGCTCGTCGTCCACCACATAGGCGCGGTAGATGGTTTCCTTGTCCGGCGCTTCCTTGCGCAGGGAATCGATGGCTTCGCCCGCCGTCAGTTCCAGGCCCAGCGTGGCGTAGTCCGAGGTCATGATCGCGCCGGCCGTGCCCTCTTCGTGAGAGGCCAGGCGGCGGATATCTTCACGTTCGGCGCGCGCCAGCCCGGGCATCAGCGCCGCGCGCTGGTCTTCGGTCAGGCGGTTGTAAAGGTCGGCCCGGTCGTCGGAGTTCATCTCGCTGACGATTTCGACCAGCTTGGCGCGCTCCAGGATCAGCGCCAGCGCCTCCTGGGTGTCGCCATAGAGATAGCCGAATATCTCGGTCTGATGATCCAGCGTCTGGGCCATCAGAAGATCGCGCGCCTGTTCAGGCTCCAGCTCGTCCAGCAGCGCCGCCGCATCCACCGGGTGGGCGTCGGCCACGAAGGCGATCAGCGCTTCGGTGTCATTCAGGTCGAGGCCGTCCTCGGCCATGGCTTCGAGCACGCTCATGAGCGATCCGTGTTTGCTGCGGGCAGAGCGCGCGCGGTCAGGTGTGCGCGCCGGAGGCGGTATAGGCTTATACGCGCTTGAGGGCCTCAGCCGCCACAGCCTGCGCTGTAATCGCGAAATGATCGTAGAGCGCCTCGGCCGGCGCCGACGCGCCAAAGCCGGTCATGCCGACAAATCCGCCCGCGCGTCCGATCAGCGCGTCCCAGCCCCAGCGTATCCCGGCCTCCACCGCCACGGCGGGCAGAGCCGGATCGACCACGCTGTCGCGATACCCCTTGTCCTGGGCCAGGAAGGTCTCGACGCTGGGCGCGGACACCACGCGGGCGTCCACGCCGCGCTCTTTCAGGAGGCATTGGGCTTCCAGCGCCAGCGCGGTCTCTGTGCCGGTGCCGATCAGGGTTACCTGAGCCGTCCCGTCCGCCTCGCTCAGCACATAGGCGCCGCGCGCGCTGAGATTCTTCGAGCCGTCACCCGTGCGCAAATGCGGCGTCTTCTGGCGCGACAGGATCAGGCAGGTCGGCCCGTCCCGGCGCTCCAGCGCCATACGCCAGGCTTCCGCCGCCTCCACCGCGTCGGCAGGGCGGAACACCGCCAGATTGGGGATGGCGCGCAGGGCGGAGAGGTGCTCCACCGGCTGGTGGGTGGGGCCATCTTCGCCCAGCCCGATGGAATCGTGGGTGAAGACATAGATCACCGGCTGGTTCATCAGCGCCGACAGGCGCACCGCCGGACGGCAATAGTCGGAGAACACCAGGAAGGTCCCGGCATAGGGACGGACCCCACCATGCAGCGTCATGCCGTTCATGGCCGCCGCCATGCCGTGCTCGCGCACGCCGTAATGGATGTATTGGCCGGCATAATTGCCGGCGCTGAGCGGGCTTTGCCCCTTCACCAGCGTATTGACCGAACCGGTGAGGTCCGCCGATCCGCCGGTCAGGCCGGGGATTTTGTCCCAGAAGCTTTCAATCGCCTTGCCCGACGCGGCGCGAGTGGCCAGCGCCGGTTTGTCGGTCATGAGCTTGGCGATATGGGCGTCCAGCGCGTCCAGCGCGGCTTTGGGCGTGTCACCCGACAGCTGCGCATCGAACTGCGCGCGCGACGATGATTTGGCGTGGCGTTGTGCCCAGGCCGCGCGGGCCTGCGCGCCCCGCTCGCCCACCGTCCGCCAGCCGTCATAGACGGCGTCCGGAATCTCGAACGCGCCATGGGTCCAGCCCATGGCCTTGCGGGCGCCGGCGATCTCGTCCGCGCCCAGCGGTGAACCGTGGGATCCGGCTGTGCCGGCCTTGGTGGGGGCGCCCTTGCCGATAATGGTCTTGCACGCGATCAGCACCGGATTGTCGCTGGCGCGCGCCTTTGTCAGCGCCGCATCCACCGCCGCCGCGTCATGGCCGTCCACGTGCATCACGGTCCAGCCCGCGCTTTCAAAGCGCGCGCCGTGGTCAGTGGTGTCGGATAGATCGGTGGAGCCATCGATGGAGATGGAGTTGTCGTCCCACAAGACCACCAGGCGGTTCAGCTTCCAGTGACCGGCCAGCGCAATGGCTTCCTGGCTGACGCCTTCCTGCAGATCGCCGTCGGACGCGATGACGAAAGTGTGGTGGTCGACCAGATCATCGCCATAGCGCGCGTTCAGCATGCGCTCGGCCAGCGCCATGCCCACCGCCGTGGAGATGCCCTGGCCCAGCGGGCCGGTGGTGGTCTCCACGCCCGGCGTATGGCCGTATTCGGGATGGCCCGGCGTTTTGGAGCCGAGCTGGCGGAAGTTTTTCAGCTCCTCCATCGTCACACCCTCCACCCCGATCAGGTGCAGGATGGAATAGACCAGCATGGAGCCGTGACCGGCTGACAAGACGAACCGGTCCCGGTCCGGCCAGGCCGGATCGGCGGGGTCGAATTTGATGTGGCGCGTCCACAGGACCGCGGCGGCGTCCGCCATCCCCATGGGCATGCCCGGGTGGCCGGATTTGGCGGCTTCCACCGCGTCCATGGCGAGGGCGCGGATGGCGTCGGCCAGCGGCTGGATCGCGGTCGGATCCAGAGGGGGGAGAGCGGGGGTGCGGGTCATGTGGGCGAGCCTTCGTCAAGAGCCGGTCTTGAGCGCGCTTATAAGCGGATTCGCGCCGCGGAAGCGAACGCCTAGGAAGCGTCCAGCCCCAGACGGCGGGCGAGGTCAAGCGCTACGGGATCGAAGCCGCCCGTGTCGCCGGAAAGCAGGTCACGGGCAAGCGCCTTGCCCAGCTCCACCCCCCACTGATCAAACGGGTTCAGGCCGTAAAGCGCGGCTTCCACAACGACTTTGTGTTCATGCAGCGCCACCAGGGCGCCCAGGCTCTCCGGGCTCAGGCCGGGCAGGAGGATGGTGCTGCTCGCGCGGCCGCCGCCAATGGCCTTATGGGCCGAGAGCGCGCCCTCGCCGCCGCCGCGTCCCGTCGTGAGTGCTGCGCCCTGGGCGGCCAGATTGGCGTTGAGGGCGCGGGCGCGCGGGTCTTCCATGAAGACCGCGTCCTTGAGGGCGATGAAATCCACCGGCGCCTCGTCCTGACCCTGATGCAGCCACTGAAAGACCGAGTGTTGCAGGTCCGAGCCGCGCCCGCCCCAGACCAGCGCGCCGGAATGGGCCGGGGCGAGGGCTTCGCCGCCGTGCGTCACCGACTTGCCCAGACTTTCCATCTCCAGCTGCTGCAGATAGGCAGGCAGGCGCTCCAGCCGAGAGGAATACGCCGTGACGCAGCGCGAGGGGAGCCTGCGCGCGGCCCGGTTCCACGCGTCCACCAGGCCTTTGGCGATGGCCATATTGGCGCCGGGCGGCGCGTCAATCACATGGTCGTCCATCACCCGTGCGCCGTGCAGCAGGCGCGTATAGACCCGCGAGCCCACCGCCAGCTCGATGGCGATCCCCGCCGGCGACCACAGCGAATAGCGACCGCCCACCCCGTCCTCGAACGGGAAGATGCGCGCCTTGTCCACGCCGAATGCCGCCGCCTTGTGTGGCGCCGCGGTGGCGGCGCACAGGCGCGCATTGGCGCCCGCCTCGCCCAGCCGGGCGGCGAGCCAGTCGCGCGCGGCCTGGCCGTTCATCAGGGTTTCCTGGGTGGTGAAGGATTTCGACACGATGACCACCAGCGTGGTCTCGGCCTCAGCGCCCTCCAGCGCATCGTCCAGATCGGCCGGGTCGAGATTGGACACGAAGCGCGCTTCGACCCCCTCGCGCCGCCAGGCTTTCAGCGCGTCGTAGATGAAGCGCGGCCCCAGATCCGACCCGCCAATGCCGATATTGATGATGCGCCGCAAGGGATGACCGTCCAGCGCATCAGGCGCTTCAGTGGCATCCGTAAAGGTGGCGGTGCGCGCGCGGGCGTCGCGCAGCCGGTCCGCCAGCGCCTTGTCCGCGAGCCGGTCCGGATTGCGGCAGGCGGCGTGCAAAGACGGGCGGCCTTCCGTGGTGTTGACGATGTCGCCGCGCATCATGGCCGCGAAGGCGTCCGGGATTCGGGCCTCGGCGGCGGCGGCCAGCAGGGCGGCCCAGGCCTCCAGATCGATCCGCTGGCGGCGGGCGTCAAACACCAGTCCGGCGGCCTCCACCACCAGCGCGTCATCGCGGCCCGGCTGCGCGATCAGGCCGCTCATGTCCGCGCTGGCGAGGCGGTCAGCGTGGGCGGTCAGAGTAGCGAGGGTCATGGGCGGCGCTCCAGAATGTCAGTCCTGCCGGTGTTCGGCGGCCCAGATCAGTACGGTCAGCCCGCCCTTGATGCCTTCAGGCTCAAGCGTGACCAGCTGTTTGAGGTCAAGCCCGGCGCCGGTCAGCCAGCCGGTGACCTGGGCGGGCGGGAAGCCGAGATGGCGGTGGTGATGCTCCACGCGCAGCGCCTCATGCCGGTGCTCGGCGAAATCCACGATCAGCAACACGCCGCCGGGCGCGAGTACGCGCGCGCATTCGCGCACCGCCTCGCGCGGGTCGGAGAGGTAATGCAGCACCTGGTGCACCGTGACGAGGTCGGCTGCGCCATCTTCCACCGGCAAGGCCGAGGCGTCCGCCTGGCGCACGAAGCGCGTGCTCAGCCCGGCCTCAGACAGCTTGGCGCGCGCCACCGACAGCATTTCGCGCGACAGATCCACGCCCATGCCTTCATCGGCCTGGGCGCTGAACAGCTCCAGCATGCGGCCCGTGCCCGTGCCCACATCCACATGGCTATTGAAGCGCCGCCCGGCGACCAGCCGCACCAGCTCGGTCTCCACCGCGCCTTCAGAGAAATGCATGGAGCGAATCTGCGCCCATTGCGCGGCGGCGGCCTCGAAAAACCGTTCGGCGCTCTGGGCGCGCAGGCGTTTGAGTTCGCTGAGGCGCTGGCGGTCACGCTGCACCTGGGGGTCGTCAGTATCGGTGAAATCCTCGATCAGCGCGGCCAGCCGCGAGACCGGTCCGGTGCGCACCAGCCGGTAGAACACCCAGCCGCCTTCGGGAAAGCGCTCGCACAGGCCCGCGTCCGCGAGCAGCTTCAGGTGGCGCGACACGCGCGGCTGGCTCTGGCCCAGCACCTGGATGATTTCGCTCACCGTCATTTCGCCCTGGGACAGCAGCGACACGATGCGCAGGCGCGAGGGCTCGGCAAGCGCCTTCAGTTTCGCCAGCAGATCAGTCTGCATCCCGCCACCTCGCTCCGCGCCGGACCGGAGCGCACGCGCGGCCAGACCCTTATGGCTTAGCGGGGCCGGGGCGATTTGTCATCCGGGCGCACCCGCGCCCGTTATCAGACCAAGCGCGTCCAGCACGCGCGGAATCGCCTTCTTCAATCTGAAAAAGCCCTTGTCCGCGTACGGAAAGAACGCGCTGTCCCAGTCCCGGCGCAATTCGCACAGCGTCAAACCGGCGGCCTCCAGCGCCGGCGCCGCCGAATCAAGCACGTCGCGGGCCGGGCCCTGACAGGGGCGCTGGGTGATGATCTGGCGCGCGCCCGCCTCGCGGGCGAGCGCAATGACCGCCTCCATGTCCGCCGCTTCGCTGACCGCAAAGCCGAACACGCTCGCGGCGCGCTGGCTTGCGTCCTCAAACGCGGCGCGGGTGAAGGCGTTGGCGGCCTCGCCGACAGGCAGCGGGCTGAGGGCGGCGGACGTATCCAGCGTCGCCGCGCCACGCAAATCCAGCCCCTCCACGCCCCAGCTTTCCGGGTGAAGGTCTTCGCTGGTGATCAGGAGGAAGGCGGGCGCATCGGCATCGGGCTGCGCGCCCGGCGCCAGCGGGACGGGCGGGGGATGGCCCGGGTCCACGGCCAGAGGCGGCGCCTCCGCGGCGAGATCAGGCGCCCTCACTTTGAAGCGCTCACCGGTGAAGCGGGCGATATTGCCCGCGCGCGCCAGATAGGTCTTGCCCGGCGTGTGCAGTCCGCATACCCAGCGCCAGCTCAACGTGTTCGACGCCGGGTCGGCGTCGATGAGATGGCGCAGGAACCAGTCCGCGCCCAGGCGCCAGGGCAGGTCCAGCGTGTAGATCCAGATCGACGCCGCCCACATGCGCGCATGATTGTGCAGATAGCCGGTCTCGTTGAGCTCGTGCGCCCAGGCGTCAAAGCAGTCCAGCCCGGTGCGGCCTTCGATAGCGGCGGCGTAGCGCTGCGCCATCGCGCCATCGCGCTTCAGCACGTCCAGATCGCCCGCCAGCCCGGCGCGGTAGTCGGCCCACACGGAGGGCCGCATCTCCAGCCAGCCTTTCCAGTAGGTGCGCCAGCACGCCTCCCCGATGAAGGTCTCGGCCGCCTCCAGCCCGTGGGCGTCGATGGCGGCGCGCACCAGCTCGTCTTCGCGGATGATCCGGCGGCGCACATGCGCGCTCAAGGCTGAGACGTTGGAGCGGTCGTGCGGTCCCCGGTCCTCATTTCGGTGCGCTGCGTAAACGCCCCCCATGGCGGGTGTGAACGCCTCCAGCCGCGCCAACCCGGCGGCGCGCGTCGGTGCGGGAAAGGCGAAGGCGGGCAGGGCCGTGTCAGCGTCAGGCTCCGGCGCCGGGACGTCGTCTGCGGGTGCGGCGACCTCTGGCGGAGCCGCTTCTTCAGCAAGATTGACCTGTGCCATCGGCGCAGCCTGCGGCGCGCGGGCCCAACCCGTTCCGCCAGCGCTGGCGCAGGCCGCCAGATGGGCGTCGAGATGGGCGCGCCGCGTGGTCGTGATCAGCACTGTGTCGACTTCCGCGCGCGCCAGCGCAGCGCGCACGCCCTCCACCGGAGCGACGCGGCCCCGGCCGGGGGGGGCGGGGCGCAGGGCGCGCGCCAGCGCATACAGGTCCGCCGGCTGGCGGGGCATGCGCCGGGGCGGGGGCGTGTCGCCGGCGCTCTGGATCGCGATCACCGCCATGCCACGCGCCCGCGCCGACGCCAGACGCGCCTCCTCGCGCGCATTGATGAACGGGTGCACGGGCGTCATCATCAGATCAAACCGCCCCGACGCGATGGCTGCATCCAGCTCCGGCCCCAGACCGGTGACGCCCAGCGCCGCGAAGGCGCCCGCTGATTTCAGCGCGGCGAGCCGGGCGAACAGCTCATCCGTCAGCTCATACGGGTCCGGCCCGTGCAGGAACAGGGCGTCCACGCCCTCCACCCCCAGCCGCGACAGGCTGGCGTGCACGCTGGTTTCGATGCCGGCGGGCGAGAAATCCCGCAACCGCTCGGAGACACCCTCGCTGGCTATCCCCGCCTTTGTGCACACAAAGACCTGATCGCGAGGCAGGTCGCGCAAGGCCCGGCCCAGACGGCGTTCCGCCTCGCCCGCGCCATAGGCGGGCGCCGCGTCGAACACCCGCACGCCGCCCTCGAACGCGCGCGCGATCAGCCGGCGCGTGGTCTGCGCTGGTACCAGCGGCGTGCCGTGAGCGCCCGAGACGCCGAAGCCGAGACGGGAAAGACCGTGAATCATGGGGGCGAGGTTTACGGGCTTTGCGCGCTCACGGGAATGGATTTCGCCATTGTCCGGCGGCTTGGCTATCAGCCGCCCCGTCTGCAGCCCTCATGCTTCCTGGACGCAACTCAAGGAGACAGGCATGGACAGGTTCGAGACGGCGCTGGCGCACGTGTTTCACTGGGAGGGCGGATTTTCCGATCACCCGGCTGATCCGGGCGGCGCCACCAATTTCGGCATCACGCAAGCGACGCTGGCCGCCTGGCGCGGGACGCCGGTGAGCCGGGAGGATGTGCGCGCCCTGACCCGGCAGGGGGCTGGGGCGATTTACCGGGCGCGATACTGGGAGACCTGCCGCTGCGATGAACTGCCGGCGGGCGTGGACGTGATGGTCTTTGACGCCGCGGTCAATCACGGCCCCCGCCAGGCGGCTCTCTTTCTCCAGCGCGCGCTGGGCGTGGCTGACGATGGCGCCATCGGACCCAGAACCCTAGCCGCCGCCGCCCGCCAGGACGCCAGCCAGACCGTGTGCGAGATCGCGGCGCGGCGCATGGTGTTCTACGCCCGCCTCAACACCTTCCCCAGCTTCGGTCTCGGCTGGGCGCGGCGGCTCATGAGCACGGTGATTGAGGCGGCGGCGCTGGCGGCGGCGTGCGGGGGCCTCGCGTCTGCTGGATATTGAAATGCCGGCGGGCAAGCGCCATACTAAAGGCACTCCGTGATGCCCGCATATATTTGGAGGCCATCACGGCATAAAAGGGCTCCTTCGGGAGCCCTTGCTATTTCGGAGGCGCTTCGATGGACCAGATCGCGGTGTTTGTGGACGCCGGGTATCTGTATGCTCAAGGCAGCGCCGCTCTCTCAGGGCAGCGTCAGTCCCGAGACCGTCGGATCCTGGACACAGAAGCAGCGATTGCCTGTCTTTCTCAGACGGCCCGGGAATGCGAACCCTCCTGCAAGCTCCTGAGAATATACTGGTATGACGGCTCCATTGGCGGCGCGTGGCCCACATCGGACCAGGCGGCGCTGGAGTAAATGGATTAAGTTAGATGTCTAAGTACCATAGCAAAATAACCAATCGATCGGAGCTCAAGTCGCGCTCGGGCAGCGCTATTCATTTTCCTGTTGGATTTTGCGATTTGAGCGCCAAGATTATTTCACGCTGCTCATTTTTGCAAAATCAAATTCAACGCGTAATTTACATTACACATGGCCCTGAGATTCTTTCTGCAAAAAAGACATTAACTGACTTCCCGAATCCGAAATCCAGAATGGATTTTCTAACCACTTTTCCATACAGCGATGCAGACCCTGTTGTTTCTGCTGTATTTGATTATACAAAGAGTATTTTTCTAGATATATACGAGCTGCGAAATATACTGGCCCACGAAGATTGGATGTGTAGCGATGATTATAGTGATGCTATTTTATTTTCATCAATTAATGAAAGTGCGCGATTAATGATGGCATCCGGAAAACTTCTTCATATCGAAGAGGCGACCGCTCAAGAAACTTACAATTCAATAATTCGATACATACAAAATATTAAGATTGTTACTTGTAAAAATCTTCATGAAGCTTTGAAAGATGCTGATTTGTGCGCATGGATGCTGATGCATATTACCAACGTCATCGAAGAGAAAGACCCAGTTAAAAAGGACGAAGCGCGTAGGGCATTTTTTGTATTCCGAGGAACATCTCACTTATTTGATGGGGCCGGCATCTCTAAGGAAAAAGTTCATATACAAAGATCTAGCAGCAAAACAATCCGGCGGTGATGAATTTTTATTGTGAAACGGCGTCGTGTGAATTTGCAAACTGTAGCTCTAGCGTGTTGGCCTAAGCGCTTAGAAGGCGTATCGAGTGGCGTTCCAACAAGCTGCGCAGCTCACGCCGCCTTGCCACACGCTACGGCAAGGCCGCCGACAGATAGCTGGCTTTATCTATCTCGCCTCGATCCGCCTATGGTTCCTACACTTCGTCAAAAGCTTCTAAGGGCTGTGAGTTTGCAGCCTCAAGCCCGCCAGCCTTGCCGCAACCGCCTTGCGCTGATACACCCGCGCCCGATCTGACGCGGCGCGCCCGGCTCGTATTCGAGCCCGGCCAGCAGGACTGACACTCGCCCATGAAAATCAACGGCAATGAAATCAAGCCCGGCATGGTGATCAAGCACCAGGAGACGCTGTGGACGGCGGTCAAGGCCGATCACGTGAAGCCCGGCAAGGGCGGCGCCTTCGCCCAGGTGGAGCTGAAAAACATTCTCGACGGGCGCAAGCTCAATGAGCGCTTCCGCTCGGCGGACAAGGTCGAGCGCGTGCGCCTGGAGCAGCGCGATTATCAGTATCTCTACGCCGAGGGCGAGATGCTGGTGTTCATGAACACCGAAACCTACGAGCAGATCTCCCTGCACATCGATTTCGTCAGCGAGGAGCGCGCCGCCTTCCTGTCCGACGGCATGAAGGTGATGGTCGAGCTCTACGAGGACAAGCCGATCGGCATCACCCTGCCCAACCATGTGGAGCTGGAAGTGGTCGACACCGAGCCGGTGGTGAAGGGCCAGACCGCGGCCAATTCCTACAAGCCGGCCGTGCTGTCGGGCGGCGTCAAATCCGCCGTGCCGCCGTTTGTGGGCGTGGGCGAGAAGGTGGTTGTGTCCACCGAAGACGGCGCCTACGTGCGCCGGGCCGACTAGGCCCATGGGAAATGTCTCCGCCCTGATGCAGGTGATGACCGGCGCGGTCCGCAAGGCCGGCCGCAAGCTGGTGCGCGACTTCAACGAGGTCGAGCATTTGCAGGTCTCGCGCAAGGGCCCCGCCGATTTCGTCACCAACGCCGATCTGAAATCGGAAGAGATTCTGTTCGCCGAGCTGTCGCGCGGCCGCCCCGGCTATGGCTTCCTGATGGAGGAGCGCGGCGCGGTGGACGGCACGGACCGCTCCCACCGCTGGATCGTCGATCCGCTGGATGGCACCACGAATTTCACCCACGCCCAGCCCCATTTCGCCATCTCCGTGGCGCTGGAGCGCGAAGGCGAGCTGATCGCGGGCGTGATCTATAATCCCGCCACCGACGATCTGTTCCACGCCGAAAAGGGCCGCGGCGCCTATGTCAATGACCGCCGCCTGCGCGTCGCCGAGCGCCGCCATTTCCAGGACTGCGTCATCGCCACCGGCCTGCCCTTCTTCGGCAAGACCGGCCATGCCCGCGCCCTGAAGGAACTGCACGCCATCATGCCCATGTGCGCCGGCATCCGCCGCTATGGCGCGGCCTCGCTGGACCTGGCCTGGACCGCCGCGGGCCGGTTTGACGGCTTCTGGGAGCGCGGGCTGAAGCCCTGGGACATCGCGGCGGGCATCGTCATGATGCGCGAAGCGGGCGGCTTCGCCGGCGCGATTGAGGAGACCGGCGACGTGCTGGAAACCGGCGATATCGCCGCGGGCAATGAATATGTGCTGGCCGAGCTGCGCGAGCGGCTGAAGAAGGCGGCGGGGTAGGGGGAAATCCCCCCTCTCCCTTGACTCTCCCCCCGTCTCCCCGTATCCCCCGCGGGTTCTCTGAAGCGACCGGCTTACCGCTCGTCATCACCGGCACACGGAGCCCGCGAAAGCGCGGGACACCCTCCTGGAGGCCGGCGAGACACCCAGGCTCGACGCGTTGCGTCCAGCGGGGTTGTTGCGGCGTGTGCGCTTGCCGGCGGGCTTTGGAGACGCGCGCGGCTATTGAAGGGTTTTGAATGTTCGACACGTTGACCGACCGCCTGTCCGGCGTTTTCGACCAGCTCACGGGGCGCGGCGCGCTCTCTGAGAAGGACGTGGACGCGGCCCTGCGCGAGATCCGTGTGGCGCTGCTGGAGGCCGATGTGGCCCTGCCGGCGGTGAAGGACTTCATGAGCCGGGTGCGCGCCGAGGCGGTGGGCGAGCGCGTCATCCGCGCCGTGGCGCCCGGCCAGCAAGTGGTCAAGATCGTCCATGACGAGCTGGTTGTGCTGCTGGGCGGCGAGGGCGAGCCTGAAGGCCTGGCGCTGGGCGGCGAGCCGCCTGTGGCGATCCTGATGGCGGGCCTTCAGGGCTCGGGCAAGACCACCACCACGGCCAAGCTCGCTTTGCGTCTGACCAGCCGCGAGAAGAAAAAGGTCCTGGTCGCCTCGCTCGATACGCGCCGTCCCGCGGCGATGGAGCAGCTCGCCCAGATGGCGGAAAAGGCGGGCGTCGCCTGCCTGCCCATCGTGAAGGGCCAGTCGGCAACCGAAATCGCCAAGCGCGCCATGAGCGCCGCGCGCCTTCAGGGCTTTGACGTGGTGATCCTGGATACGGCCGGGCGCACCTCCATCGATGAAGAAATGATGGCCGAGGCCGCGCGCATCGCCGACATCGCCCGCCCGCGCGAGACGCTGCTGGTGGCCGACGCCCTGACCGGTCAGGACGCAGTGGAGACGGCGCGGCGCTTTCACGAGCGCCTGCCGCTGACGGGTCTGGTGCTGACGCGGATGGATGGCGACGGGCGCGGCGGCGCGGCCCTGTCCATGCGCTGGGTCACCGGCCTGCCGATCAAGTTTCTGGGCGTCAGCGAAAAGGTCGACGGGCTGGATGCGTTCGATGCGCGCCGCCTGGCGGGCCGGATTCTGGGGCGCGGCGACATCGTCTCGCTGGTGGAAAAAGCCGCCGCCGAGGTGGATCAGGACCAGGCAGAGCGCCTCGCGCGCAAGATGGCCAAGGGCAAGTTCGACCTGGAGGATTTCCGCCAGCAGCTCGCCCAGCTCAAGAAAATGGGCGGGCTCGCCTCGATCATGGGCATGATGCCCGGCATGAACAAGGCGGCCAAGGCGCAGGTCGCGGCGTCTGGCTTTGACGACAAAGCCATCTCGCGCCAGGAGGCGATCATCCTGTCGATGACCGCCGAAGAGCGCGCCAAGCCCGACATCCTCAAAGCCAGCCGCAAGCGCCGCATCGCCAAGGGCGCCGGCGTGGAGGTGCCCGAGGTCAACAAGCTGATCAAGATGCACCGCCAGATGGCGGACATGATGAAGAAGGCCGGCAAGGGCAAAGGCCTGCCCGGCATGCCCGGCGGCGGCAAAATGCCCCCCGGTATGAGCGGTGCAGGCCTCGACGCCGCCGCCGCCGATCTTCTCAAAGGACGCGCGCCTTCGGGCGCGGGTGGACTGCCAGGCCTGCCGGGCGCTGGCGGATCGTCACAGCCGCCGTCTTCCGGCGGCTTTCCGGGTCTGCCCGGCCTGCCCGGCGGCAAAACCAAACGCTGACATTCAACCAACCAAAGGACTTAAAATCTCATGGCCGTTAAAATCCGTCTCGCCCGTGGCGGCGCCAAGAAGCGCCCCTATTACCGCATCGTCGTGGCTGACAGCCGCAATCCGCGCGATGGCCGCTTCATCGAGAAGATCGGCACCTATAACCCCATGCTGCCGAAGGATCACGAGAACCGCGTGACCCTGGACACCGAGAAAGCCGCTGACTGGATCAAGAAGGGCGCCCAGCCCACCGACCGCGTCGCGCGCTTCCTCGCCGCCGCCGGCGTGATGGAGTGGAAGCCGGGCCAGAACCTGAAAAAGGGCGAGCCGGGCGCCAACGCCAAGGAACGCGCCGCCGAGCGCGCCGAGAAGGAAGAGGCCCGCAAGGCCGCCGCCGCCGAAGCCAAGGCCGCCGCCGAAGCTCCGGCCCCGGTGGAAGAGGCGCCTGCTGAAGAAGCTCCGGCTGAAGCCGCCGCCGAAGAGGCACCCGCCGCTGACGCCCCGGCTGAAGAGGCCCCGGCTGAAGACACCAAGGCCTGATCATCGCGCCGGCCCTGCGCATCGGCGCAGGGCCGGCCCGCGCTGAGCCTTGCTCATGGCAACCAAACCCGCCGATCCGTCACCGGAGCTGATCGTCATCGCCGCCCTGGCCGGCGCCCACGGGGTGCGCGGCGAGGCGAAGATCAAGGCGTTCGGCGATCCGGCGCTGGTGTGCAGCTATGGCGCGTTTCTGGACGCGTCGGGGAAACCCTTGCTCACCCCGGTCAAGGCCAAGCCCGGCGCAGGCGGTTTCGTGATTGCGAGCGTGCGCGAAAACCTCACCCGCGAACAGCTCATGGCCATGAAGGGCACGCTCCTGCACGTGCCGCGGGCCGTGTTGCCGCCGCCGGACGAGGACGAGTTCTACCACGCTGACCTCATTGGCCTTGAGGCCCGCAATGCGGACGGAACGCCCATGGGCCGGGTGCGCGCGGTGCAGGATTTCGGCGCCGGCGATGTGCTGGAAATAACCGGACCGGGCGGCCTCACCTACGCCCCCTTCACCCGCGGGGCCGTCCCCCACGTGGACCTGGCCGGCGGCTGGCTGACTGTGGTCATGCCCGACACGCTGGACGGGGATGCGCCTTAGGCAATGATTTCCCGACCCGTCTTCCCGGCTGCCTGAAAGGCAAGCTGGCCAAATCTACCGAAGGTTTTGAGCTCGCGCGGCGGCTGCGACGGCCTGCGAAGAGCGGGTGGAGCGACGCCAGCCACGCGCCGCTTCTCAGGCGCGGGCTCTCCACCCGGCCCTGCACTCTCCTGGCGGCGCCCGGGCAGCCGGACTGCAATCACTTGACACGCGATGAGGTCGGCCCTCAAATCTGTGTGGGGTTGTATCTGGATCGGGGGGTGCACGTGAAGGCAGTATTGCTACGCGCCGTGGCGCCAGTGGCGGCGGTGATGACATTTGCAGGCTGCATGGCCAGCCAGGGCGTTTTGCCGATCCCTCAGGTCTCCGCGCCTGCGATCTGCACGGCCACTGATACGCGAGACATATGCGTGCTGTACCGCGACGCATCCAATATGCGTTCGCAATATCAAGACGTACTTGATTACGTGGACACGGAGCGGCAGGCGCTGGAATCAGGCTCCTTGCTCGCAGCCGCGCTGACCGCCGGCTACACGCTTTTCGGCACCCATGAGGGCAATGTCCGGGCGTCGATTTTCGGCATGGGCCTGCTCGGCGCCGCGCGCACGCAGCCCAACCGGACAGAACGCATCGCAATTCTGTCTGATGCGATTTTTAGCCTTGACTGCCTGATGGTGTCTTCGAGCTTGATGTCTGAAGTCTATCAGACTTCGGATGACAAGACTCGCCTGGCAGAAATGAAGGCACTGGCCGCAGACTTGGCTGCAAGCGTACCCTTGGCGCAGGACATGGCGCGCGGGGCAGACGGGACCGACGGAGAGCGCGCTGCGCTGCAGGGCCGCATCACGCAGGCCCAAGCAGCCCTGGCCCGGCTGCAAGAGGGCGTTGGTGCTGTGGAGCGGTATCCGGCGGCCTTCCGGTCAGTCCAGGCTGGCGTTGTACGCGCCGCCTTCACGCGCTGGGAGACAGGACGCGGCTCGGTGGACGGGCTGGTGGATTCCATCCTCGCCCTGCGCACACAGGACGTCTCGACGCCGGCCCCTGCTGAAGAAGCTGAAAACAAGATTCAGGGGCCAGTCACGCCGATGGAAGCCGCCGCCGCCCTGCAAGGGATGATAGATGCCGAAATCAGTCTGAACCCGGCCCGGTACGCACAGCAGTATCGTGATCTGGGCAATTGCGCCATTCGCGCCGCAGGAGGCTGAGGGCGTCTGTTGTCTGGGGCGTCCGGGTGGGCATTTGCCGGGTCACCGATGCCCGGCTCACCGCGCCCGGACGCCTGCAAAATCGCCACTCACGCCGCCGATGCGCCAGGCCGGTTCGCCTGCTTCGTGCAGCGCGGCCAGCGCGGCGTCTGCGTGTTCAGCGGGCACCGCGGCCAGCAGACCGCCCGCCGTCTGGGGATCGAAGAGCAGGTCGCGCAGGGGCCCTGAGGGTGCATCCACCGGCCCGGCGCCGGCCTGATTATCTTCAAACAGGGATGAGCGCACGCCTGCGCCCGCCAGCTCCAGCGCGCCGGACAGCACCGGCACAGCGTCCAGAACCAGATCCGCGCCCGGACCCTCAGGTCCCAGAAGGCTGGCCAGATGCCCGGCCAGGCCAAATCCCGTCACATCGGTCATGGCGCTGGCGGCTTGGGCGAGGATCGCGGCGGCGCGTCCCTGGGGCCGCGCCATCATGTCCAGCGCCGCCATCACATCGCGCCCGCGCGCTATGAGACGCATCTCGGCGGCCAGGATCACCCCGGTTCCAACAGGTTTGGTCAGGATCAGCACATCGCCGGCCTTCGCGCCGGTCTGGCGCACCGGCTTGTCCGCCAGCCCTGTGATCGTGAAGCCGATGGTCAGCTCGGCCCCGATACTGGTATGCCCGCCCGCCAGCTCCGCCCCGGCGGCGCGCAGCACGGCGCCCGCCTCGGCGAGGATTTCGGTGAGGGTGGAGGCCTGCAGGGCGGCGCTCATGGGCGGCAGGATGATCTGGGCCAGCGCCGCCTGGGGCGCGCCGCCCATGGCCCACACATCGCCCAGCGCATGGACCGCGGCGATGCGCGCCAGAAGGCCGTGATCATCGGTGAAGGCGCGCACATGATCGGTGGTGATCACCTGAACGCCGCTCCCATGGACCAGCACCGCCGCGTCATCGCCCGGCCCGGCGAGCAGGTCTGCGCGGGTCGGCGCGGGCAGGGACGACAGGACGCTCGCCAAAGCCGCACGCCCGGCCTTGGCGCCGCAGCCGCCGCACAAGGGCGGGGCGTCCGCGTCGCGTCCCGCCGCCGCCCGCGAGGGCAGGGCCGGGGGCGCCATGAGGGGCAGCTCGCTCAGACCCTCCATGAAGTCGCGGTCGATCCGGTCCTTCCATCGCCAGACCCAGCCGCCGGAAAGGCTGAACCCGTTGCGCGCCGCCAGCGCGCGCTGGCCGCCGAGCGAAATAAGGCGCAGATAATCGCCCTGGGGCGCGAAGCGCTCCAGCTTTCCCGTTCCGCGCAAGACGGTTTCCAGATTGCGCGCCAGCACCGGCGCGGCGCGCACGGCATAGACGCCCGCCTTGGGCCGGGGCGCGTGGGTCAGGTGGGCGCAATCGCCACTGGCGAAGATGTTCGGGTGGGAGGTGCTGCGCAAATGCGCATCCACCGCCACATAACCCTCATTGAGGGCCAGCCCGGTCTCACCCAGCCAGCCATGAGGCCGCGCCCCGGCGGCGGACAGGGTCAGGGCGGAGGGCAGGCGGGTTCCATCGGCGAGGGTGACGGCTTCGCCGCTGACCTGCGCGATGCGGGCGCCCGTGATCACGCGCACGCCTGCGCGCTCCAGCGCCCGCACCAAAGCGCGGCGTGGCCCGCCGGGCAGGTCTGCGACGATGCCAGACCGCGCCTCGACCAGCGAGACGGACATGTCCGGCGCGTCCAATGTTTTCAAACGGTGCATCGCCGCCAGCGCCAGCTCCACCCCGGCGGCGCCCGCGCCGATAACGCAGACCTCCGCACGGGCATGGCCCGCTTGCACCGCCCGGATGAACCCACCCCAGCGCGCTGCGAACACGTCCAGCGGCTTGGCCGCCAGAATATGCTGCGCGCCGGGGGCATCGGGGATGGCGCCCGAAATGCCGATATCCAGCGACAACACGTCAAAGCGCACCGGCGCACGCCCCGTCACATGCACCAACCCCGCGTCCGGATCGATGCCCTGCGCCATGCCCGACACCAGCCGCGCCCCGGCGAAGCGGGCGAGCCGCACCAGATCGATCTCCAGTTCATCGAGCGTGTAGCGCCCCGCTGCATGACCGGGCAGCATGCCGGTATAGGGCGCGGTGGCGCCGGGATGGATCAGCGTCACGCGCGCACCGGGCAGTGGCGCCATCCCCCAGCGTTTCAGCACCAGTGCATGGGCATGCCCGCCCCCGACAAGCACGAGATCACGCGTCAGGGTCGCGGGCGGGGCGGAGCGGGTCAGCATCGCGCCAACCTAGCCCTGCCCGGCCTGCCCGCGCCAGTGGGCTCCCCCGCCATTGACCGAACGCGCGTGCGCGCGCATCAAACGGGCATGAGCTCCGCCGCCCCGACCCCGACCGCTGATGTCACCATCCTGATCGTCGCCTATCGCAGCCGGGCGACCCTGCCGCTGGTGATTGAGACTCTGGCGGCCCAGACCCTGCGCCCGGCGCGGGTGCGGCTGCTCGAGAACGGCTCGCCGGAGGGAGAAAAGATCGAGGCCGCCAGCGTGCCGGACTGGGTGGAGCATATCGAGAGCGAGACCAATCTGGGGTTCGCGGGCGGCAATAATCTGTTGGCGCGCGGCGCGCAGACGCGCTGGCTGCTTCTGCTCAATCCCGACGCCTATCCCGATCCGGACTGGCTGGAACAGATGATGGCCGCCGCGGCGCGCTGGCCGGAGGCGGCGCTGTTTGGCTGCACCCAGCGCGCTCACGGCTCGCCGGGCAAGCTGGACGGGTGCGGGGATGTGTATCACTGCAGCGGCCTGCCCTACCGGGCCGGCTATGGCCGGGCGATCCAGCCGCCGCCCGAGGGTGAGGTGTTCGGACCTTGCGGGGCTGCGGCATTGATCCGGCGCGATGTGTTCGAGGCGCTGGGCGGGTTCGACGAGGCCTATTTCTGCTATGTGGAGGACGTGGATTTCGCCGCGCGTGCGCAGCTTCTGGGCCACACGGCGGTTCAGGTGCGTGATGCGGCGGTCAGCCATGTGGGGTATTCCTCCACCGGGCGCCGGTCGCCCTTCGCCACTTATCACGGCGCGCGCAACCGGCTGTGGACGTTCTTCAAGGTCACGCCCGGCTGGCTGGTCTGGGTGCTGGCGCCGGGTCATATCGCGATGACCGCCCTGCTCTGGTTGTCCGCGCTGCGCTTCGGCCAGTTCACCCTGTTCGGCCGGGCCTTGCGCGATGCGCTGGCCGGCTGGCCTGACCTGATGACCAAGCGCCGCGCGCTGCAGGCCCGGCGCGTCGTCACGCCCCTGGGCTTTGCGCGCCGGCTCAACTGGAACCCGCTGAACCTGCTCACCCGGGCGCCGGATGTGCGTCCACGCCGGTAGTGCAGCGCGAAGGGGCTTTCCTTGCTGCGCCTGCGAGGCTAACACACCACAGTCACGGGATGACGGGGGGCTCATGAGCGATATCGCCAGCCAGATTCGCAGCTATGCCGCGCGCTTCACCGCGCCCCGGCCGCGCGAGCGCCCCTTGTCGCCGCACCTGGCCTCGCTGGAGGCGGAATCCATCCACATCATGCGTGAGGTGGCCGCCGAGTTCGAGCGCCCGGTGATGCTGTATTCCATCGGCAAGGATTCAGCGGTGATGCTGCATCTGGCGCTCAAAGCCTTCTATCCCTCGCGCCCGCCCTTCCCTTTGCAGCACGTGGACACCACCTGGAAGTTCCGCGACATGATCACCTATCGCGACGCCCTGGCCGATGCGCTGGGACTGGAATTGCGCGTGGAGATCAATGAAGAGGGATTGAAGCGCGGCATTAACCCGTTTGCATCCGGCTCCAATCTGCACACCCAGGTGATGAAGACCGAAGCGCTGCGCGCCGCGATGACCCGGCACCGCTATGACGCCGCCTTCGGCGGGGCGCGCCGCGATGAGGAGAAGAGCCGCGCCAAGGAGCGCATCTTCTCCTTCCGCGACGGCCATCACGGCTGGGACCCGCGCAATCAGCGCCCGGAGCTGTGGCGCACTTACAACACGCGCATCCGCCAGGGCGAGTCGATCCGGGTGTTCCCGCTGTCCAACTGGACCGAGCTGGATATCTGGCAATACATCCTGGAGGACGACATCCCGATCGTACCGCTCTACCTCGCCGCCAAACGGCCGGTGGTGGAGCGTGACGGGCAAATTCTCATGGTCGATGATGACCGCTTCCCGCTTCAAGCCGGTGAAACCCCGCAAATGCGCCAGATCCGCTTCCGGACGCTCGGCTGCTATCCGCTCACCGGCGCCATCGAGTCCGGCGCCGACACCATGGAGGCCATCGTTCTGGAAATGCTCACCGCGCGCACCTCGGAGCGTTCGGGGCGGCTGATCGACCACGACGAGGCGGGCTCCATGGAGAAGAAAAAGCGTGAGGGGTATTTCTGATCATGGCCGCTATCTCCCCTGAACGCGCCGCCCTGCTGGACCGGCTCACGCGCGCGGGCGAGCGCGGCGTGCTGCGCTTCATCACCTGCGGCTCGGTGGATGACGGCAAGTCCACCCTGATCGGCCGGCTGCTGTACGATTCCAAGCTCCTGTTCGAAGACCAGATCCGGACGCTGGAAAAGGATTCGAAGAAGCACGGCACCACCGGCGAGAACGAGATTGATTTCGCCCTACTGCTCGACGGCCTGGAAGCCGAGCGCGAGCAGGGCATCACCATCGATGTCGCCTACCGCTTCTTCAACACCGAAAAGCGCAAATTCATCGTCGCCGACACGCCCGGCCACGAGCAGTACACGCGCAACATGGCCACCGGCGCCTCGACGGCGGATCTGGCCATCATCCTGGTCGATGCGCGCCGCGGCGTGCTGACCCAGACCCGCCGGCACACCTATATCGCCGACATGATGGGCATCCGCCACGCAGTGGTGGCGATCAACAAGATGGATCTGGCCGGCTATTCGCGCGCCCGCTTCCACGAGATCGTGTCCGACTATCTGCGCATCGCCGAAGAGCTGGGTTTCGACACTATCACGCCGATCCCGATCTCGGCGCGCTATGGCGACAATATCTTCGCCCGCTCGGCCAACATGGCCTGGCATGACGGGCCGACCCTGATGGAGCATCTCGAAAGCGTCGAGACCGACGCCGCCGAGGCGGTGGATCACCCGTTCCGCATGCCGGTGCAGTGGGTCAACCGGCCCAATCTGGATTTCCGCGGCTTCACCGGGTCCATCGCCGGCGGCCGCGTGGCGCCGGGCGACGAGATCGTGGCGGCCCAGAGCGGCAAGACCGCGAAGGTCGCGCGCATCGTCACCGCCGATGGCGATCTGAATCATGCCGAAGCGGGTCAGGCCGTGACGCTGGTGCTGGACCGCGAGATCGACATTGCGCGCGGCGACATGCTGGCCGACGCCAAGGGCCGGCCGGACGTGTCGGACCAGTTCGCCGCCGAGATTCTGTGGATGGCCGAGGAGGAGATGATCCCCGGCCGCACCTATCTGCTCAAGGCCGGCGGCCAGGTCACCCCGGTCTCGGTGACCACGCTGAAACACAAGCTCAACGTCAACACGTTCGAGCGCGAGCCGGGCGTGAGCCTGCAGCTCAACGAGATCGGCGTGTGCAACTTGTCCACCTCGCGCGCCATCGCCTTCGACCCCTATGCGGAGCTGCGCGAGACCGGCGCTTTCATCCTCATTGACCGCTTCACCCAGCAGACCGTGGCGGCGGGCATGATCGCCTTCTCCCTGCGCCGGGCGAGCAATGTGCATTCCCACGCCATGGACGTGACCAAGTCACGCCGGTCAGAGCTCAAGGGCCAGAAGCCGGCGGTGTTGTGGTTCACCGGCCTGTCGGGCGCGGGCAAGTCGACCATCGCCAATCTGGTGGAGCAGAAGCTCGCCGCCATCGGCCGCCACACCTATTCGCTGGACGGCGACAATATCCGCCACGGGCTGAACCGGGATCTGGGCTTCACCGATGTGGACCGGGTGGAGAATATCCGCCGCATCGGCGAGGTGGCCCGCCTGTTCGTGGATTCAGGGATCATCGTCACCTGTTCCTTCATCTCGCCCTTCCGCGCCGAGCGCATGATGGTGCGCGAGCTCATGGAGCCAGGCGAGTTTATCGAGGTGTTCGTCGATGCGCCGCTGGAGCTGTGCATCCAGCGCGACCCCAAAGGCCTCTACCGCAAGGCGCAGGCCGGCGAGATCAAGAATTTCACCGGCTTTGACAGCCCGTACGAGACCCCCGAAAAGCCCGAGCTGCACCTCAGGACTGCTGATCTGACTGCGGAGGCTGCGGCTGAAGAGGTCATCGAGCAGCTGATCAAGCGCGGGATGATCGGCTAGGGCGTTTCCGGTGAACCGCCCGGCTCAGTTGGCCTTCTTGGCCGGCGCCGGCGCGAACGGTTCGGGCAGGGGCGCGCAGGGCACGCCCTCTTCGCTCAGCCGCTCGCGTTCAGCCGGGGTGGTCTCGCCATAGATCAGGCGCTGTGGCGCGTCGCCGGCATGGATGGCGCGGGCCTGTCTGGCGAAATCCTCGCCCACATAATCATAGTGGCTGCGGATATGGGCGCGCACCTTACGCGCCACCGCCTCGAACTCGGCTGGCGCATTGATGCTAGGCGCGGCGCCCGGGGTGCTGTCTGGCGCGTCAGGGCGAACCGTCTCAAGCGCCTCTCTGGAGCGCCCCTCTTTCGAGCGCGAAGTGCGCACCGCCGGGGCCATGATCTGTTTGCGCACCTGCGTGGAGCCGCAATGGGGACATTCCACCAGTCCCCGCGCCACCTGGTCGTCATAGGCGTCAGAGCTGGAGAACCACGCCTCGAAGCCGTGGTCGTCCTCACACGCCAGGGCGTAGCGGATCATGGGCCGGACATCTCCCGGTCGCCTTTCAGCGCCGGGATGCGCCTGCGGGCATCGCGCGATTCTTCCGGATCGATCTCGGCGTACAATATCCCGGGCTCGTCATGGGCCAGCTGCGCGATGATCTCGCCCCAGGGCCCCACCACCATGGAATGGCCCCAGGTCTTGCGCCCGTCCTCATGCTTGCCGCCCTGGGCGGGCGCCAGCACGAAGCTGCCGGTCTCGATGGCGCGCGCGCGCAGCAGCACCTCCCAGTGGGCCCGGCCCGTGGGCCGGGTGAAGGCGCTGGGCACGGTCATGACATTGGCGCCGGCCTTGGCCAGGCGCCGGTACAGATACGCAAAGCGCACGTCATAGCAGATGGTCAGGCCGAGCTTCAGGCCCGCCGCGTCCGCCATCACCGCCCGGTCGCCCGGTGCATAATTTTCCGACTCCGAATATTCCTCGCCTGCGCCCAGCGACACATCAAACATGTGGATCTTGTCGTAAAACGCTTTCAGCGCGCCATCGGGACCGAACAGGCAGGAGCGGTTCACCGCCCGCCCGTCCGGACCCAGCAAAGCCAGCGAGCCGACGACGAGGTCAATCCCCAGCGTCTGGGCCAGATCGGAGAAGCGCACCAGAGACGGGTCCTCGCCCGGCGTGCGCAGGGCGTCGAACAACTCGCCTGAATCGCGCTGGACCAGATTGGTGACTTCGGGCGTCACAATGAGGCGCGCGCCATTGGCCGCAGCTTCGCGGATCATCGCGCCGGCATCATCGGTATTGCGCGCCGGATCGACGCCGGAGCGCATCTGGATGAGGGCGATCTTCACCCGGCTCATGCGTCTTTGGCCTCGGCCAGCAGGGCGTCCAGCTTGCCCCGGCGTTCCAGCGCCATCATGTCGTCACACCCGCCCACGTGAACATCCCCGATAAAAATCTGCGGAAAGGTGCGCGCGCCGCCGGCGCGTTCGACCATCTCCGCCTTCTTCTGCGGATCAAACCCGGCCTCGATCTCCTCGAAGCCCACATTCTTCTTCTTGAGCAAATCCACCGCCTGCACGCAATAGGGACAGAAAGGGCGGGTGTAGATCGTGACGGCCATGACGGCGAACTCCGGTGCTGATCTCCCTTATTTAAGGAGGTTCACCGGTTTCACAACGCGCGCCAATGTCACGGCGCATACCGAGGCGGCGCCAGCGCGTTTCAGCGTGCGCGCGCACGCCTCCAGCGTGGCGCCGGTGGTGTGGACGTCGTCAATGAGCACGAGGCGCTTGCCCTTGATCGTCTCTGCGTGTCCCGCCCGCACCGCGAACGCCCCGGCCACATTGCGGGTCCGCCCCCCGGCGCTGAGGCCCCCTTGCGTCGGAGTCGCCCGCACTCGCATCAATATATGGGGGTCCACCGGCACGCCGCTGGCGCGCGACACGGCCTGGGCCAGCAGGAGCGACTGGTTGAACCGGCGCTGACGCAGCCGCCGCCGATGCAGCGGCACCGGGATCAGCGCATCGGCGCCGGGCAGGAACTCCGCCCCCGCGCGCGCCATCCAGCGGCCGAAGGCGGCAAGCCCGTCCGTACGCCCGGCATGCTTCAGCCCCAGCGCCAGCGCCCGGCTGGACGCCTCATAGACAAACGCCGAGCGCGCCCGGTCATAAACCGGCGCCCGCGCATGACAGGCCGGGCAGATCATGTCCGGGGCGCTGGGATAGGCGAAGGGCACACCGCACGACGCGCACCAGGGCGGCGCAAGAAACCGGATGCGCGCCCAGTCGTCCGGGTCCAGCAATCCCGGCTCGCTCACCGGCCGCCCTGACAGGGGCGAGAGCGGTGGCCAGATCAGATCGAGCAGGCGCCCGAGCGCAGCCCCGGCTTTGCCCGCCGCGCCAAAGCGTGCATATCCGCCCCATGGCTGCTTCACCCCCGCCCTCCGCCACTGCCTCGCCCGGTGCGCCGCGCCTGTTCGACCGGGCGCTGGTGCGCGCCCGCCGCAATCGCGCTGCAGGCGAATTTATAGCCTATAGCTTCCTTCATGCGCGAGTCGCCGATGATCTCCTCGACCGTGTGGAAAGCGTCTCGCGTGATTTTCCGGTCGCGCTGGTGCTCGGCGGCGGCGGGGCGGTGGGGCGCGCGCTGAAACACCGTCCCGAAGCCGCCGCCAAGATCGGCACGCTGATCGAAGCCGACATCTCCCCGGCCATGGCCGCTCTGTCATCACATCCGGCGCTGTGTCTCGATGAAGAAGCCCTGCCCATCGCGCCCGAGAGCGTGGACCTCGTCCTCTCCTGCCTGTCGCTGCACTGGACCAATGATCTCGTGGGCGCGCTCATCCAGATCAATCATGCGCTGAAACCCGACGGCTTCTTCGCCGGGGCCATGCTGGGCGGGGCGACCCTGACCGAGCTGCGCCAGGCCCTGCTGGCGGCTGAAAGCGAGCTGAAGGGCGGCGCCCATCCGCGCGTCTCGCCGTTTGCCGACGCCTTCGATATGGCCGGCCTCATGGGCCGGGCGGGTTTCGCCCTGCCGGTGTCGGATGTGGACCGGGTCACCGCGCGCTATGGCAACGCCTTCGTCCTGATGCGCGATCTGCGCAAGATGGGCGAAACCAGCGCCCTCCTCCAGCGCCCCCGCACGCCTGCTACAAGGGCCCTGTTCGTGCGCGCCGCGCAAATCTACGCCGAGCGCTTCGCCGATCCCGACCGCCGCCTCCCCGCCCGCTTCGAAATCCTCCACATGGCCGGCTGGGCCCCCCACGAAAGCCAGCCCAAACCCCTGCGGCCGGGGTCGGCCAAGGTGAGGCTGGCCGATGCGCTGGGCGTGAAGGAGCAGGGCGCGGGAGAGAGAGCGGGGGGTTAGGGGGTGGCCCCCTTCACCCCCTCCAACACCGCCGCCGCCCTGTCTCGATTACTCCGCGCCGTAGCCGCGTAGGCGGCGTGGCCGGCGGCGTCGAGCGCTTCGGCTGCGGCGTCGATCGCGGCGATGGCGCGCTCGATGATGGCCGGGTCGCGCCGGCCGGCGCCCAGCGCCTGCAGGGCGTTGCCGAGATTGTTCTGGGTCATGGCCCAGTCCACCGGCGCGGCCTCGCGGGTTCGCACGCTCAGCGCAGCCTCGAAGGCGGCCACCGCGCGCTCCAGCAGGGCTTCATCGCCGCGCCGCGCGCCCAGAGTGTTGAGCGCGCCGCCCAGATTGCTCTGCGCCAGCGCCCAGTCCGCCGGGGCGGTGTCGCGGCGGCGCACGGTGAGCGCGCCTTCAAACGCAACCACCGCCCGCTCGATCAGCGCCTCGTCCTCGCGCCACAGGCCCAGCATCACCAGCGCGCCGCCCAGATTGATCTGGGTCATGGCCCAGTCGGCCGGTGCGGCCTCGCGCGTGCGCACGGTCAGGGCGGCCTCATGGGCGGCGATGGCGCGCTCCAGAAGGGCGCCGTCGCGGCGCTGCAGGCCCAGCGTCCACAGGGCGTTGGCGAGATTGGTCTGCGCCTTGGCCCGGCCGGCGGGCCGGTCGCCGGCGCTGTGCAGGGCGAGGGCGGTCTCATGGGCCTCGATCGCCCGCTCCAGCATCGCCTCGTCGCCGCGCCGCTCGCCCAGCGCGCGCAGCACGGCGCCCAGATTATTCTGCGTCATCGCCCAGTCCGCCGGGGCGGCCTCGCGCGTGCGCACGGTCAGCGCGTCCTCATAGGCGTCCACCGCGCGCTGCAACATCACCTCATCGCCGCGCCGTTCGCCCAGCGCCTGGAACACGCCGCCCTGATTGTTCAGCGTCATGGCCCACTGGTCAGGAGCGGCGTCGCGCGTGCGCACGGCAAGGGCGGCCTCAAAAGCCTGCGCCGCGCGCGCCAGCAGGGCGTCATCGCCGCGCCATGCGCCCAGCACGCGCAGGACAATGCCCAGATCATTCTGCACCCCGGCCCAGTCTTGCGCAGCGGCGTCCTTCGGCCTCAACGCCAAGCTCGCCTCAAACAGCGCCGCCGCCGCCTCCAGCCCCCTCGCGTCTCCGATGCGTTCAGCCCCGTCCACCAGGCTGCCCGCCGCGCGCACCGCCTGCGCCGCCGCCGCATGAGCGTCGTCCCGGCCCGTCAATTCCACCGCCTGCAGATAGAGATCGCCCGCCGCCCCGTAATCCAGCGCCAGCGCCGCCGCCTGCGCCTCCTCGGTCAGCAGCTCGGCCTCTTCGGCGCGCGCCCGGGCGGCTTGCGCCTCCTGTTCCTCGCGCAGCCGGGTCTGCGCCTCGCGCGCCTGCCTGAGCAGGCCGCGCGCAGCCTCGAGCTCGCCCGCGTCCAGCCGGGCTTTCGCCTGATCGCGCAGGCGGGTGATCTCGGGCGAGACATTGCGCCCGCGGTCGATGCTGCGGGTGAGCTCGCGGTATTCCTCCGCCTTGTCCTGGAGGAAGTCGATCAGGTCGTCCCTTGTCCACTCGCCGCGCAGGCTGCGGTCAAAGCTGCGCGCGATGGTGCGCAGCGTCTCCACCGGCACCTGCCGGTCGGCGGACACCTGATCGGCCAGCGCGCGCAGATCCTCGCGCATCGCTTTCACATCGCGCGCGATTTCCAGCGTCAGGCCCGGCGACAGGGCGGCCAGGAACCCCCGCTCGGCTTCCAGCGCCGTCAGAAGCGCGCGCACATGGGCGCGGGCGATCGCGCCGGCCCGGCTCTCCGGATTGCTGAAATCAGCGCCGGCGCCCGCGCTTTCGGCCAGCCGCGCGACTGTCTCGGCGGTCAGCACCTCGATGTCAAACCCGGTCTCGATGATCCGCTGGCGCGCGGGCAGGACAAAGCGCACATGCTCCATCACCACCCGGCGCGCGTCATTCTCCTCAAGGATCTGCTCCCATTCCTCGCCGCCCGGGCGGTAGAACAGCACCAGCTCGTCACGCGCCCGCCGCACCACGCCATTGACCGCGGCTTCCAGCGCACGCTGGTCGGCATCCTTGAACCGGCTCCTGAAGGCGAGGATCAGGCCCGCGCCCGCCAGCGCAATCCCGCCATCAGGCACCAGACCTGCCATGGCGAGGCACCCGCTGCCCGCAGCTTCCTCAAACAGCTGACGCAGTCTCACCATACGCGCCCCCCTTACCAAGCCCGGCAGAAGTCAAGCGCGAGTCAGCGCCCCTGTCGAGCGCTCTCTAAACCATCCCCTTGAGCGCATAGATCAGCTCCAGCGCGTCTTTCGGGCTGAGGCCGTCGGGGTCGACGGATTTGAGGCGCTCTTCCACGGCGCTGGGCTTTACCGCCGGGGCAGGGGGCTTGGCGGAGAAGAGGGGCAGGTCGGCCAGCGCCGCCGCGGGCGCGCCGTCAGATTCCAGCCGGTCGAGAATCTCGCGGGCGCGGGCCACGGCGGCAGAGGGCAGGCCGGCGCGGCGGGCAACCTCCACGCCATAGGAGCGGTCGGCGGGGCCGGGCTGGACCTCGTGCAGGAACACCAGCTCGCCCTTCCATTCCTTGGCGCGCAGCGAGCAATTGCCTGCCGCTTCCAGCGCGTCCACCAGGCGGGTCAGCTCGTGATAATGGGTGGCGAACAGGGCGCGGCAGGTATTGACGGCGTGCAAATGCTCCACTGCGGCCCAGGCGATGGACAGGCCGTCAAACGTGGCCGTGCCGCGCCCGATCTCGTCCAGAATGACCAGGGCGCGCGGGCCGGCCTGGTTGAGGATGGCGGCGGTCTCGATCATCTCGGCCATGAAGGTGGAGCGCCCGCGCGACAGATCATCCGCCGCGCCCACGCGCGAGAACAGCCGGTCCACCAGGCCGATGCGGGCCTTGCTGGCGGGGACATACAACCCCGCCTGCGCCATCACCGCGATCAGCGCATTCTGGCGCAGGAAGGTGGATTTGCCCGCCATGTTGGGCCCGGTGACCAGCATCAGGCGCGGATGGGTCTTGCCCGCGCCATCCAGCGCGCAGGCATTGGGCGTGAAGCGCCCCTCTCCGCCGCGCGCCAGCGCGGCTTCGACGACAGGATGGCGCCCGCCCTCGACCTCGAAGGCGAAACTGTCATCGACCACGGGCCGCGAGGCGCCGCTTTCGGCCGCCCACTCGGCGTTCGCAGCGGCCAGATCCAGCGCCGCCAGCGCGGACGCTGCGGCGCGGATGGCGTGGGCTTCGGCCTCGACCCGCGCGCGGAAGGCTTCAAACGTCTCCAGCTCCATGGCCAGAGCGCGCTCGCCGGCCTGGGCGATTTTGGCTTCCAGCTCGCCCAGCTCAGGGGTGGAGAAGCGCACCGCATTGGCCATGGTCTGGCGGTGGATGAAGGCATGGTCGCCCATCAGCGCATCGCCATGTCGCGCCGTGACCTCAATGAAATAGCCCAGAACATTGTTGTGCTTGACCTTCAGGCCCGCCACGCCGGTCTGATCGGCATAGGTTTTCTGCAGGCCCGCCACCACACGCCGCGACTGGTCGCGCAGGCTGCGCGCCTCATCCAGCGCGGCTGACCAGCCCGGCGCGATGAAGCCGCCATCGCGTGCCATGAGGGGCGGTTCAGGCGCCAGGGCACGCTCGGCGTCGGCCACAAGCGCCGCCAGCTCGGGCCGCGCCGCCAGCGACAGCGCGTCCAGCGCGGCGGCAAGGCTGGCGGGCGGGTTGGCCAGACGATCCTTGGCAAAGGCTGCGATCAGGCGCTCGCCTTCCTTCAGGGCGCGGGCCAGCTGGGCCAGATCGCGCGGTCCGCCGCGACCCAGCAAGAGCCGGGTCAGGCAGCGCGCCGGGTCCCCGGCGGCCTTCAGGCGCTCGCGCACGCTGGCGCGCACGGCCCGGTCCCCGGCGAACCAGGCCACGGCGTCCAGCCGCGCGTTGATCTCGACAGCGTCCATGGATGGGCGGGCGAGGCGTTCGGCCAGCAGGCGGGCGCCTGGCGCAGTGACGGTCCGGTCGATGGCGTCAATGAGGGAGCCCTTGCGCGCGCCCTGCAGGGTGCGCTCGATCTCCAGGCTGGCGCGGGCCGCCGGATCAATCGCCATCACCCCGCCAGCGCGTTCGGACCGGGGCGGCGTCAGGCGGGCGGGCGCGCCGGCTTGCGAGAGTTCCAGATAGTCGAGCAGCGCGCCCAGCGCCGCGATCTGCGCGCGGCTGAAATCGCCGAACGCCTCCAGGCTCTGCACCTCGAAGCGCTGCTTGAGCCGGCGCTCCCCGGCGCCCGCATCGAACTTGGCCCGCGCGCGCGACGTGATCGCGGCGGACGGGGCCAGGGTGGCGGCCAGGCGCGCATCCTCGTCCGCACACAGAAGCTCTGACGGGTTCAGCGCCGCCAGCTCGGCCTCCAGCGCGTCATCTGTGCTGAGCGCTGTGGACGCGAATGTACCGTCAGTCACATCGGCCCAGGCCAGCGCCCGCGTGCCGTCGGCCAGACGGGCCAGCGACGCGATGCGGTTGGCGCTGCGCGCGTCCAGCAGGTCTTCTTCTGTCAGCGTGCCCGGGGTGACGATGCGCGTGATGGCCCGGCGCACCACCGATTTGGCGCCGCGCTTCTTGGCTTCCGCCGGGTCCTCGATCTGCTCGCCCACGGCGACCTTGAAGCCCGCCTTGATCAGGCGCGACAGATAGCTCTGGGCGTGATGCACCGGCACGCCGCACATGGGGATGGGCTCGCCCTGATGCTCGCCGCGCTTGGTCAGGGCGATGTCCAGCGCCTCGGCGGCGCGCACGGCGTCATCGAAGAACAGCTCGTAGAAATCGCCCATGCGGTAGAACAAGAGCGCCTCGGCCGGCGCCTGCGCCCGCAGCTCCAGAAACTGCACCATCATGGGCGTGGCCCCCTCCGGCGTGGGGAAGGCGCGCTGCATCAGCGTGTCAGGATCAGCCGGACAGTTCATTGTGCGCAAATTACCCGTGCGCGGGCGCGGAGCAAGGCCTCATCCCGCGGCCTGACAGCGAGTTTGCCGCCGCGCCCGAACCTTGTAGGTTAGCGGTCCCGCCGCCCGATTTGTGACCCAGGAACACCCCGCCATGACCGACCGCCGCCCCCGCGTGGATGATGAGGAAGCGCTGAACTTCCACCGCTATCCCACGCCCGGCAAGATCGCGCTGCAACCCACCAAGCCCATGGCGACCCAGCGCGATCTGTCGCTGGCCTATTCGCCCGGCGTGGCGGCGCCGGTCAAGGCGATCGCCGCCGATCCGGACGCGGTCTACGACTACACCTCCAAGGGCAATATGGTGGCGGTGATCTCCAACGGGACCGCCATTCTGGGCCTGGGCGATCTGGGCGCGGCGGCCTCCAAGCCGGTGATGGAAGGCAAGGCGGTGCTGTTCAAGCGCTTCGCCGATGTGGACGCCATCGATATCGAGGTGGAGGAAAACGATCCTGCCGCCTTCGTGGAATGCGTGCGCCGGTTCGGCAATACGTTCGGCGGCATCAATCTGGAAGACATCAAGGGCCCCGAGTGCTTCATCATCGAGCAGCGCCTGCGCGAGGCGCTGGATATCCCCGTCTTTCACGATGACCAGCACGGCACGGCGATCATTACCGCAGCCGGCATCATCAATGCCTGCGAGCTGACCGGGCGCGACATCAAGGACCTGAAAGTCGTGGTCAATGGCGCGGGCGCGGCGGGCATCGCGGTGCTGGAGCTGATCAAGGCCATGGGCGTGGCCCATGACAACGCGATTTTGTGCGACTCCAAAGGCGTCATCTACAAGGGCCGCACGCAAGGCATGAGCCAGTGGAAATCGGCCCACGCCGCCGACACCGCTGCGCGCACCCTGGCCGAGGCTCTGACCGGCGCGGACTGTTTCATCGGCCTGTCGGTGAAGGGCGCGGTGGATCAGGACATGGTCAAATCCATGGCCGCCAATCCCATCATCTTCGCCATGGCCAATCCCGATCCGGAGATCACGCCCGAAGACGTGCGCGCGGTGCGCGCTGACGCCATCATGGCCACGGGCCGGTCGGACTATCCCAACCAGGTCAATAACGTTTTGGGCTTCCCCTACATCTTTCGCGGCGCGCTGGATGTGCGCGCCAAGACCATCAATGAGGAGATGAAGATCGCCGCCGTGATGGCGCTGGCCGAGCTGGCGCGCGAGGACGTGCCCGACGAGGTCGCCGCCGCCTATCACGGCGCCCGGCCCACCTTCGGCAAGGATTACATCATCCCCGCCCCCTTCGATCCGCGTCTGATCAGCCATGTGCCGCCCTATGTGGCGAAAGCCGCGATGGATACCGGCGTGGCGCGCCGGCCCATCCCGGACATGGTCAGCTACAAGGCCTCGCTGGCCCGCCGGCTCGATCCCACCGCCGCGATCCTTCAGGGCATTCAGGATGAGATCCGCTCACGCCCGCGCAAGACCATCGTGTTCGCTGAAGGCGAGGAGCCGGCGGTGATCCGCGCCGCCTTCGCCTTCCAGAACCAGGATCTGGGCCGGGCCATCCTGATCGGGCGCGAGGAGCTGGTGCACGCCAATATGCGCCTTCTGGGCGTGCCGTCTGACGCCATCGAGATCATCAATGCGCGCCTGTCCGATCACAACGCCGACTATGCCGACTGGCTGTTTGCGCGCCTGCAGCGCCGGGGCTATCTGCGCCGCGACGTGACCCGCCTGGTCAACAATGACCGCAATATCTTCTCCGCCTGCATGGTGGCGCTGGGCCAGGCCGACGGCATGGTCACGGGCGCCACGCGCAATTACGCCCAGGCGCTGGACGATGTGCGCCTGGCGCTCGACGCCGCGCCGGGTGAGCGGGTGATGGGGATGAGCGTGCTGCTGTCGCGCGGACGCACGCTGTTCATCGCCGACACCAGCGTCACCGAGTTTCCCTCGCCCGAGGCGCTGGCCGATATGGCGGTGGAGACGGCGGCCGCCGCGCGCCGGTTCGGCGTCACGCCGCGCGTGGCCTTCCTGTCCTATTCCACCTTCGGCAATCCGGCGGGCGACCGGGCCGAGAAGGTGATCGAGGCGGTGCGCCTCATGGATCAGCGCGAGATCGATTTCGAATATGAGGGCGAGCTCAACGCCGATGTGGCCCTCGACCCCGACCACCGCCGACTCTACCCGTTCTCGCGCCTGTCCGGCCCGGCCAATATCCTGATCATGCCGGCCATCCATTCGGCCTCCATCGCCACCAAGCTGATGGGTGCAGCGGGCGGCGCCACGGTGCTGGGGCCCATGCTCCTGGGCATGGAAAAGCCGGTGCAGATCGCGCGCCTGGGCGCGGGCGTTTCCGACATCCTCACCCTGGCCGCGCTGGCCGCCCACGATCTGTCGCGCGAGGCGGCTGACAGCGTGGAGGCGGCGGAGGGTTAGGCTTCTTCCTCACACCCCAGGCCGCCGAGAATTTCCGCGCCCGCTTCCTCGCCCCAGAAACCCAGGGCGCGGGCGATCTGGCAGCGCTGCTCGGCGTCTAGGCGCGGGTCTTGCCCCAGATCGTCGATAATGGCGGCGCGCGTGTCGGCGCCGCGCATCAGCGCCGGTCCGCCATCCTGCGGCGTGTCAAAGCGCATCAGGGGGCCGTCGGCTTCGAAGCGCGGCCAGTCCGGTCCGCCCGCATCGCCGGGCGCCCCATCCCGCGCAAACGCCGCCCAATAGGCGCCCATGGAGCCGGCCAGCGCCTCGCGGCCCTCGCGATTGCGGCGGTTGAACAGGATGGGATCAATCTGGCCGAAGAAGTCGAAATTGTTGAAGATGAACGGGATTTCCATGGCATGGGCGGCGCCCAGCACGCGTGAGAGGTCCATGGTCAGGAATGATCCGCCTTCATCCCAGTCAAACCGGTAGGCCCAGATCGCGTCATGTCCGCCCGCGCGCATGGTGGCCGCCGGCTCATCCACCGCCCGCACGCGCCACATCCGGCCCTGATAGTCGGACAGCGCATCATAGAAATCCGGATCGCGCGGGCTGAACAACACGCCCAGCCGCCGGCGCGTGAGCGTCTCGACAAAGGCGTTGAACAGCTTGGTTTCATCCCGATTGGTGCCGGTGATCAGCGGCACGGCGTTGAACCCGTCGGCGCGCGCGAACGCCCCGATCAGCCCGTCGCGCGGCAGGCTCACCCCGTCGGCGATCATGCGTGGCAGATCACCCAGCGGCCCGCCGCCGCCATAGGCCCGGTATATGTCCGCGAGGTCCGCGCCGCGCACGGCATTCGCGTCCGCGTCAGCCCCGGCAAAGCGGGCGGCGGCGTCCAGCGCGTTATTCTCCGCAACCGATTGCGCGTCTTCCAGGCTCATCGAGGTGAAGCTGCCCGACTGGATGATGGCGCGGTGAAACAGGCCCGAGGCCAGCGGCGAGGCCAGAAGGCCCGCCACATTATGCCCGCCCGCGCTTTCGCCGAAAATCGTCACCCGCGACGCATCGCCGCCAAACTGGGCGATATTGTCCTGCACCCAGTCCAGTGCCGCGATCAGGTCCAGCAGGGCGAAATTGGCCGCCGCGTCCTCGGGCGTCTGCGCATCGGCCTCGATCAGCGGATGAGCGAAAAAGCCCAAGGGCCCCAGCCGGTACTGCACCACCGCCACCACCACATTTTCCGCCGCCGCCAGCGCCGCGCCGTCATACTGGCTGGCATGGCCCCAGACATTGGAGCCGCCGTGAATCCACACCATCACAGGCAGGGCCGCGCTGTCCGGACCGGCGCCGGCGGGCGCGTAAATGTCCATCTGAAGGCAGTCTTCCGATCCGATCAGATCGCCCGGACTCACCCCGCTGGCCGCCGCCGACAGGGCGTTGGCCACCTGCGGACAGGGATCGGGATGGGCCAGCGCCTCGCGCACGCCCTCCCAGGCCGGGGCGGGCCTGGGCGCGCGCCAGCGCAGATCGCCCTGCGGCGCAGCGGCGAAGGGCACGCCCTGCCAGATATGGGCGCTGGCGCCGTCAATCGCGTCTTCGCGGCTGAAGCCGATGATCTGGCCTTGCGCGATGGTGCGCTGCGTCGCCGCATCCGCCACCGGCGCCTCAGGGCCTCCGGCGCAGGCCGATGCCAGCGCGCTCAGGACGAGCATGGCGGTGATGGTGCGCATCATGGGCAAGTCCCCCTTCAGGTCCGGCGCGGACCTCATCGGGAAGGGAGTATGGCGCACCGCGCGCTCACGGCAAGCCGGGCTTGGCCACAAGACGCGCGAACGGCATAAGGCGTGGCCCGTTCACCTCAGCCGCCCGGACTTTCGAGATGAAACCTGACGCCTTCCGCCTGACCCGCGAGACCTATCCGGTCTCGGTCATCGTGCCGTCGCGCTTTCGTGATCTGGACACGCTGGGCCATCTCAACAATGTGGCCTTGGGCTCATTCTACGAAGAGGGCCGCGCCTGCCTCAACCGCGCCGCCTTCCCGCTTGAGATGCGCCATGAGAGCGGGCTGCGCATGCTGATCGCCGACGTGCACATCGCCTATCTGGCCGAGGCGCACTATCCCGGCGATATCGAGGTGGCGGCGGGCGTCAGCCATATCGGCCGGTCGAGCTACACCATCGCGCTCGCCCTGTTCCAGAACGGCGCCTGTGTGGGCACGTGCGAAACCGTGCTGGTTGTCACCGATGACAATGGCGCGGTGGAAATCCCGCCCGCCCAGCGCGCGGCGCTGGAGGGTCTGAAGCTGACGTCGGATTGAACCACAGCCCGGACCGCGCGATCGAATGGCGGTGGCCGGCATCAGCGCCCAAGATACATGTATTGTGACGCGATCGGATCGACGACGCGATCAAAGCGGGCGTGATAGTAGGCCGAGTTCGTGACCCCCGGAACTGGCTTTTTGGGGAAATTCACCGACGGGTCGGTCAGCGCAATCACGTCGGTGAAGCCGGCGAATTCGATCATTCGCTTGAACAAGGCGTGCGTCGGATGCCAGCCGGCAAGGACCTGCTCGTAAGCTTCCCAGCGCTCCGGCGACATCGCCGCTGACGTGGACAGCCGGTTGGCCATAATCAGATCGTCGCCCGCACAGGTCTGGTTCGAAATGATGAGGTCTTGCCCCTTCACCGTGGACAGATAGTCGAGCACGAACTGCTGGGAGCGGAAATGGTAGATCAATCCAAGACACATCACCGTGTCGAACGCGCCAAGCCTGTGCGCGTCAAACAGGCCCTCGCTGCGCAGTTCGATGTCAAGGCCTTCCTGCGAGATGATCTCGCTGACAATTTTGACAGCCTTCCCCTTATTCATCCCGTACGGGTCCGGCTCGATGGCTAGCACAGACGCCCCTCGCCGGGCGAGCTCAATGCTGAGGCCGCTGGTATTCGCGCCGATATCCAGCACCCGGCGTCCGCGCCAATACTCATCACCCAACGGACCGGTAACCGCATTGAGCAGTGACAGGCTGTTCCAGCGGCCAGGGAACAGAACTTCCCCCGACGGGGCATGAATCGACTGGCAGCCTCTGATGGTGGTCTGGTCGGTCATCATCGTCCCCGGCAGCCATTGGCTTAATTCGATCACATGTATTTGTTCCAGAGGCGAGACTACGCGACGTTCGACGGAACCGTCATCACACGACTTCCCGGACGAAGACGCGCCGCGCTCAACGGTCCGCCATCTGCGCCGTATCAGGACGGCAACGAGCAGGGTGTCCGCGAAAGGCCGGCGCTGGCCGGACCGTCGTCAGATCGCGCCCTGCACCCACTCCACCAGCTTGCTCTTGGGAAGGGCGCCGACCTTGGTGGCGGCGATCTCGCCGTTCTTGAACAGGATCATGGTGGGGATGCCGCGCACGCCATACTTGCTGGGCGCCATCGGATTTTCGTCGATATTGACCTTGGCCACGGTCAGCTTGCCGGCCATGTCGTTGGAAATATCTTCCAGCGCCGGGGCGATCTGGCGGCAGGGCCCGCACCATTCGGCCCAGAAATCCACCAGCACCGGGCCGTCAGCCTTGAGCACGTCGGCGTCAAAGGAATCGTCGGTCACCGTCTTGGTCGCCATCGAAATCGCTCCTTGTCATATCCTGGGCCGGTCCGGGGTCGGGCGGCCCTTGGGGTTGTCCGCATCTAGGAAGGCGCGCGCTTGCGGTCAAGCGCGCCGGGCTTTGCCGATCCGCGCCAGTGTCTCGTCGAGCAGCCCCTCAGGCAGCTCCATCAGGCGCGGACCATCGGTCCAGAGCAGGGCGCAGCGCACCGGCCTGCCGGCATGCAGGCCCTGTAAAAGCGCGCGGTACGCCGCCATCTGGGCGAGATAGGTGAGCGGCACGTTCGCCACGTCCTGCGGCGGCGGGCGATTGGTTTTGTAATCCACGATCAGGATTTCGTGACCGGTCACCACCAGCCGGTCGATCTGGCCGTTGATCACCACATCCTCCGGCAATCCCGGCGCCCGGCCGGACACCGACACCTCGGCGCGCGACCCCGGACCAAAGAGCGGCGCAAACGACGGATCGTCCAGCACTTTGAAGGTTTCCGCCGCGATCTCGGTGCGCTGCGCGTCGTTGAGATCAGCCTGGGCGGCCAGATAGCGCGCGGCGGACGACCCGCGGCGGTCGCGCGGCAGATCGGGCAGGGTCTGCAACAGCTTGTGGATCAGCGCCCCGCGCCGGAAGCGCGCCTCGCCGCCCTCGGCCAGCGGGGACAGCGACACGGGCGCAAACCCGCCCGCCTCGTCCTCCAGCAGGCGTGAGGGCGCCGCCGCGCGCGGGGCCGCCGGCTCTGCGGGGACAGGCGCGCGCGCCCAGACGGGCAGGGCCGCGTGCGGGGCGGCATCCTGCGCCTTGCCCAGCGGCTGCGGATTCGGTCCCAGACGCAGGCCGGGCTCGGACAGCCAGCCATGGCGGTCGGCCATCGCATTGACCGGCGTCCGGATTGGGCGCCAGTCCGGCCCTCGCCAGGCCCGAGCGCACCGGTCAAACCAGCTGCCCGCGCTGACCTCGCCGGTCCCGTGGCCATGGCGGTGGCCGCACACCACCAGCCGGTCGCGCGCCCGCGTCAGGGCGACGTAAAGCAGCCGGATATACTCGCCATCCTGATCCAGTTCGGCGCGTTCCTTCATCGACGCCACCAGACGGGGCGGCACGGAGGAATCCGGCGCCCAGATCAGCCCGGCGTCCGGGTGGGCGTACAGCCCGCTGGTCCTGTTCCTGGGCAGCTGGGTGGTGTCGGGCAGGAAAACGATGGGCGCTTCGAGGCCTTTGGCCCCGTGGACGGTCATCACCCGCACCTCGCCGCGCCCGGCCTCCATCTCACGCTTGATCTGGCCATCGTCCGCCGCCAGCGCCGTGATGAAACGCGCCAGCGAGGGCGCGCCCTCGCGCTCATGGGCCAAAGCCCGGCTCAAGAATTCCTCTACCGGATCGCGCGCCTCTTCGCCCAGCCGGGCATAGATGCGCGACAAACGGCTTTCGCCGGTGGCCGACGCGCCCGTCAAAAAGCCGGCGAACAGGGCGTAGGGCGCCTCGGTCTCCACCCGTCCGCGCACCGCGTCCAGGGCCGCGCGCGCTTCAGCAAAGCGCGGATCATCGCTATGGCGCAGCTTGTCCCACAGCCGGCGTCCTGGCCGCTGGCTGAGATCGAACAGGGCGTCGTCATCAAGGGGCGGCAGCGGGCTGGAGACCGGATGGAAGACGGGGCTTTTGAGCACTTCAGCCAGCGCCAGATCGTCTTCGGGCAACAGCGCGAACCGGCCCAGGGACAGCAAATCCTCCACCACCAGCTGGTCGGGCAGGGTCATGCGGTCGGCGCCGGCCACCGGAACCCCATTGAGTTTCAGCCTGCGGATGATCTCCTCGAACAATCCCCCGCTGCGCCGGCGCACCAGCACCAGAATATCGCCTGCCTTGGCAGGCCGCAGCCGCCAGGGCTTGCCTTCCTCCCACACGCCATCGCCGCGTTCGATGATGGCGGCGATTTCGTCGGCTACCGCCTGGGCCAGCTGATTGCGCTCGGACCGCTCCTCGCGCGCATCCACCGGCTCGATCTCCAGCGTATCGGCTTCCAGACCCTCCGGACGCGGAATGGCGGGCCAGATCTCGACGCAGCCCGGCATGCCCTGACGCGCCGCGCGATGGGGCGGATAGCGGTGGAACGGCAGGGGATCGCGCGCCGTCTCCGTCTCCGGGTCCGACATCAGGAATTTGCGCTCCAGCACGGCGCCGGCGTCATCAGGCTCCGCCGCCTCAAGCGCCGCCTGTTCGGCTGAGAACGCGTCATCCACCGCCCGCAGCACTTCGGGCGCGGAGCGGAAAGACGCATCCAGCGCAGGGCTCGCAAAGGCGAGGCCGGCGCCATGGGTTTCGGCTTCAAGCCTTGCGCGCTGGGCCAGGAACTGGCGCGGATCGGCCTTCTGGAAGGAATAGATGGACTGTTTCTCGTCGCCCACGCAGAACACGGTGCGCAGCGGGCCGTCGGCGCGGGCGCCGGACCCGGAGAAAAATTCCTCCGTCAGCGCATTGATCACCGCCCACTGGTCGGGCGCCGTATCCTGCGCTTCGTCCACCAGCACATGATCCAGCCCTTCATCGAGCTTGTAGAGCACCCAGGCGCTGAGGTCAGAATCGGTGAGCAAAGCACGCGCGCGCACCACCAGATCAGCGAAATCCACCCGGCGCAGGCGGCTCATGCGCGCCTCATACGCCTCGATGGCGGCGAAACCGATCTGCAGGGCGGCGCGGGTGGCGGCGTTGGCGCGCGCGGCGGCGATGGCGGGCAGCACCTCGTCCATGATGCGGTGCATTTCATTGCCGTCATCGCCATAGAGCGTGGCCAGAATGCGGTAGCGCTCGCCCAGCGCCTTGCCGTAGAAACTGCCGGGTTTCTTGAACGTGCCGCTCTTGGTCAGCACAAAGTCGAGATAGTCCGAGATCGCGTCTTCACCCGACACCGTGGCGGCTTCCAGAACGCTGGCGAGCGCCGCGGCGCTCTTGTTTTCAGTCTTGGAGGTCCCGGCCTGGAACGCGGACAGCGCCGCTTCCAGATCATCCACCGGCGTGTCGTCCCACGCCTCCTCCAGCGCGGAGGCTTCATCCGCATCCGGAGCGACTTTCAGCGCCGCGCTCGCCCGGTTCATCAGCGCGTCCAGCGACCCGGCGGCGTCCAGGCAGGCGCGCAGCTCGTGACGGCGGGCCAGGGCGAAGCCAGCGATATGGGCCGGCGCCTCGGCGCCCGCATTCAGCGCCAGCGCGATGGCATAGGCCAGATCGCCATTGGGCGCGCGCGCCGCCTCGCCCCAGACCGCCTGCAGCGCCTCTTCAGTGATGACGCCCTTGACCGCATCGTCCTGCACCTCGAAGCCCGGCGGCAGGCCGGCCTCCAGCGGGAAGCGCCGCAGAAGGCTTTCGCAGAACGCATGCAGGGTCTGGATTTTCAGCCCCCCCGGCGTCTCCAGCGCGCGGGCGAACAGCTGGCGCGCGGCGGCGAGATCATGGGTTGCTTCAGCGCCGCCCGACAGCGCGGCCATTTCCGCGCGCAGCTGATCGTCCGGCATCACCGACCAGGCGCCCAGCTTGCGGAACAGGCGCGTCTGCATCTCGCCTGCGGCGGCCTTGGTGAAGGTCACGCACAATATGCGTTCGGGCGCCGCGCCGCCCAGCAGCAGGCGCGCCACCCGGTCGACCAGAACGCGTGTTTTGCCCGATCCGGCATTGGCCTCCACGAACACGCTGCGCGCCGGATCGGCGGCGTCACGCTGGGCCTGGCTGGCGGCTTCGACGACAATCGGATCAAATCCCGGCGTGCTCATGATCCGCCCCCCTCGCCGCCTTCGCCGGGGGCGCTCGCCCATTCCTTGCGCCGGGCCAGATGATCATAGACGCCGTAGGTGTTGACCCATTTGCGCCGCGGCTGGCTGGGATAGCCCGTCTCCGGATCGTCAAACCGCGTAATCCAGTCGACCAGATCCTCGCGCGCATCGCGCATCAGGTCAGACGCTTCATCCGTGCCCGGATATTTGACGATAGAGGCCTCTTCGCCCGGGTCCTTGCCGCCGCCGGCTTTCAGATAAATCAGATCACCCGGCTCGTGGCGCGGGCAGTCCTCAAACCCGCCCTGCGCGGCGATCAGGGCGGTGAGCGCCAGCTGGGGCGCGAAGAAGGCGGCCGCCTCTCTGGCGCTGGGGGCCGAGCCGGTCTTGTAATCAATAATGTCCAGCGCCCCGTCCGGGCGCAGATCAATCCGGTCGGCGCGCGCGCTCAGGGTGAACGGTCCACCCGGCGCGTCGTTCAGGGTCAGCGCGCCGCGCCTCTCCAGAATCTCGGGGAGGAAGCCGGCCCGCCGCCGCTCACCCTCCCAGTCCATCATGAAATGCGCCGCGCGCGCAAACCGCGCCAGCTCCAGCCCCAGCATGGCTTCGGGCATCCCGGCCTCCAGCAGCGCGTCGCGCCCCGCCGCCATCAGCCCGTCCCACGCGTCGCGCGGCAGATCATCCGCGCGCCCCAGGTCTTTGACCCAGACCTCGAAGGCCGTGTGATAGGCATTGCCCCGCTCGGCCGGGCCTGGCGCCTGGTCGGGCGCCTTCAGCTCTCTCAGGCCCAGCACATGCTTGGCGTAGATCGCATAAGGATCGCGCACCCAGGTGGAGATGTCGGTGACCCACAGCGCGCGCGGCCGCTTGTCCACCGGCGGGCGCGGTTCGGGCGGATTGACGCCGGTGCGGGCGCCCGGCTCATCCAGCTGGCGCGCCAGCGCCAGATAATCCGTCGCCGGCGCCAGCGCTTTATCCGCCGCCTCGCCCAGCGCCCCGCGCGCCAGCGTCTGCAGCCGCCACAGCCAGCGCGACGCCACGGTGGGCGCGCCGTCCACGCGGGTGGAGCGGGTCAGGATCACCTCGGGCAGGCAGGCGAGCTGGGCGAAATCATGGGCGGCCAGGCCAAAGCGCTGTTCAGGCGCGGCGAGGCCGGCGCGGGCGCGCATCCCGAGACTCATGAACGGATCGGCCTTGGCCGGCGCCGGCCAGACGCCTTCATTCAGGCCCGCCAGGATCACCCGGTCGGCGCTGATCAGGCGCGCTTCCAGCGGGCCCAGCACCTGCAGGCGCGGATGCCCGCCCGCACGCTGTCGCACCATGCGGCTGCGAGCGGCCTCCAGAAAAGCGCCGGCGAAATCATGCAAGGACAGCGCGGTCAGCGCCTCGGCCTCATGCAGGAAGGCGCGCACCAGCCCTGCTGCCGCCTCGCCCGCATCCCCGGCCCATAGCCGGTCCGCGCCCGCATGCGTCTCATCCGCCGCCAGCGCCTCGCCAGCCTCGGCCAGCGCTTTGGCCCAGTCCGCACACGGATGATCGCCGGCAAGCCCCGTCAGCGGGGCCATCGCCGCCATCGTCAGGTCGATCAGCGCCAGCCAGCGCTCGCGCTGCGGCTCGACCCGGTCAGGCAGGTCAGCGGTCTCGACCGAGCGGCGCAGGGCGGCCCAGTCATGGCCGGGCCGGCGCCCGCGCAGGGTCCAGCGCTCCAGCGCCATCAGGTCCAGCGACAGCTGGGCGCGCGTCTCGCCCAGCGCAAACAGGGGTGAGGCGGACAGGGCGATGAAGGCCAAAGCGGATCCCGGATCGCGCGCGGCTTCGAGGATGCGCATCAGAAAGGCGCCCGGCGGCGTGTCGGACAGGGGCGCGCCGGCCGAATCGTCCAGCGTCACGCCAAAGCGCTCCATCTCCACGATGACCCGGCGGGCCAGCCCCCGGTCCGGCGTCACCAGCACGGCGCGGCGCGCTGGTGTCTCCAGTGTTTCACGCAAGGCCAGCGCAATGGCGCGCGCTTCCTCGGCGGGGGCGGGGGCCTCGATCAGGCTGAGCCCGTCGAGGGCCTGAATGAAGGCCTGATCGCCGCGTCCCGCTTCGATGGCGCGCACCTGGTTGAGCCAGTCGCCGGTGGCGCGCGCGGGCCGCAGCGCCTCGGCGATGACCCGCGCCCGCGCCGCCTGCCTCGCGCCGGGCTCGGCGCCGGGCCAGACGGGGATGGTGCGATGGTCGAGCTCCAGCCGCTCCAGCAGCGCCTTCATGGCGCGCTGGGGATGGGTGTCGTCCACCTCGTCCCACGCCGCCTCGTCCATGGCTGTGTCGAGGCCGGGCAGCACCACGCAGCCCTGTTTGAGCTGCGCCACCACAGCCAGCAAATCGGCCGCCGCCGGGATGGAGCCGGTGGAGCCGGCCGCGATCACCGGACCGGGCGGCGGCGTCTCGCGCCAGCGTGCGGCCAGCGCACTTAAGAGCCTTGAGCGCCGTTCCGCCGGGTCCACAAGCCCCAGCTCGGCCAGACGTGCGGGCCAGGCCTCCAGAATAATGTCGAGAAACAGCGCCGCTTCCTGCCGGTGGGCGGGCAGCGCGGCGCGGATATCGGCGTCCAGCGCCGACAGATCACGCACCCCCGCCGTCGCCAGATCATCCACAAGGCGCGCCAGATCCCCGGCCAGCGCCAGCGCCCCGCCCGCCCCCATGGACCGGCCTGCCGCCGCCTCGCGCTGCAGCACCAGGCGGGCGAGTTCAAACTGGCGCCGCGCCGGCGAGACCGCGTCGGGCGCAGCCTCAGCCAGTTCGCCGGGCTCGAACGGGGGATCGTCGGCGTCCACATCGCCAATGGGGCGGATCATGGGCAGCAGCGCCGCGCCGGGTCCGCCTTCAAGGCCTGCAAAAGCGTCCGCCAGCGCCCGGCCCGCCCGCCGCGTGGGGGCCAGCACGGTCACGCCTGCCAGCGCGCCGGGATCGGGAAAGGCGCGGCTCAGCCCCCGGGCGAGCACGCTTAAGAATGGCGCGCCTGCGGGCAGGGTGAAGACACGCGGCGCAGGGCCGGCAAACAGATCGGTGGCGCTCATAAACCAGAGCGTAGCCGATTCTCCGCCGCGTCACGCGCTTGCGGATCGCCCACATGCATCCAGAACGCGTCCATGACGCAGCCGAACACGCGGCCCTTCGCCAGCGCCTCATCCCACAGCCGGTTGGTGGAAAAGGGCTCGACGGCCCGGCCCGCCAGCACGCGGGGGTTCATCACCTGCACCCCGGCATAGGCGAAGGGGGCGGTCGGGCGCTCGCCGCGCCGCGTCAGGCGGCCCTCAGCGTCCAGATAAAAATCACCCGGCCCGTCAAAGCCCAGCGTGTGATCGAGCCGCGCCAGCATCAGCCGGAAATCCATGCGCTCGGGATCGAAGCCATCGGCCAATCGCGGCAGCTCCGCCTGCGTCCCGTCCACCCACAGCGCATCGATATTGGCGGTGAAGATGGGATCGGTCCCCAGCAGCGGCGCGGCTTTGGCCAGCCCGCCGCCGGTTTCGAGGAGCTGGCTGCGCTCGTCGGAGATGAGGATGTCCGGCTTGGTCCGGCTGGCCAGATGCGCCTCCAGCGCGTCGGCGAAGTGATGGACATTGACCACCGCGCGCACCACGCCTGCGCCCGCCAGCTTGTCCAGCGTCCAGTCGATCAGCGCCTTGCCGTCCACCGCCACCAGCGCCTTGCAGCGGTCATCGGTCAGCGGACGCATGCGCGAGCCGACGCCCGCCGCCATGACCATGGCGGTGGTGATCGTCACGTGTCCGCCTCCGCATAGACGCCCGGCGCGGCCTCACGCACCAGGGCGCGCACCTCGGCCAGGGCGGGATGGGCGATGTCGCGCACAAAATGGCGCGCCACGCGTGGCAGAAGGTCGAGATATCGCGCCTTGCCGTCGCGCTCGGCGAGACGCACGAAAATCCCCAGAATCTTGGCGTTGCGCTGGGCGGCGAGCACCGCGCAGGCCGCGTCGAACGCCTCGCGGTCGGCCAGACCGGCGGCGGCGAAGAAGCGGTCGGTGAGCGGGCGGGCGAGCTCCGGCTTCACGTCGCGTCTTGCGTCTTCGATCAGCGAGATCAGATCATAGGCGGGGTGGCCGAACAGGGCGTCCTGAAAATCCAGAAGGCCCACCTGCGCCTCGGCCTGCCGCTCGGGCAGCCAGATCAGATTCTCCGCATGGAAATCGCGCAGCACAAGACCGGGCGCATGGGCGTCCAGAACCTTGAAGGCGCGCCGCCAGGCGTCGGCCCAGTCATCGCGCAGGGCGGGCTTGAAGTCGCCGCCCCGGAAGGGCGCATACCAGTCGAGCATCAGCTCGGTCTCGGCCAGCAGGGCTTCGGCGTCATAGTCCTGAATGCGCCAGCTGCGCCCGAAGGCTTCGGGTTCGGCTTCGATTGTGGAGCGGTAGAGCGCGGCCAGCGTGTCGATCGCGGCGGCATAGAGCCGCCCCTCATGGGCGCGCTGGGGGATCAGGCGGGCATACAGATCATCGCCCAGATCCTCGATCAGCAGATAACCCGCCTCTTGGTCGGCGGCGTAAACGCGCGGGGCGGAGAAGCCGCGCGCCGTCAGCGCGCTGGCGATGGCCGCAAAGGCGGCGGTGCTGTTGCCCGCCAGCCGGGCGCGGGCGTTATAGCCCAGCGCCCTGCGGGCCTGCGGATCGGCGTCCGGCGGGCAGGCGGGGGCTTCGGCGGCGCCGGGGGCGTCCATCAGCACAGCCGACCGCCCGCCCTCGCTCAGGCGCACATAGGCGCGGGTGGAGGCGTCGCCGGGGAACGGCGTCTCGCGGGCGTCCGCCCAGCCGGCGTCGCGGATCAGCGCAGCCCGGCGCTCCGTGCGGTCAGAGGAGGGAATCAAGGCGCGTCTCCCAGCTGCCATGGGCGGCAAGGCGCACATCTCGCCCGCCATCGCCGGTCTCTTCAAGGCGAATGTCCAGCCGGTCCGCAGGACGCCACGCGCCCAGCCGGTCAGGCCACTCGATCAGCGCCGCGCCGTGGTCCAGCGCTTCGTCCAGGCCCAGCTCGTCTAGCTCGCCAGTATCTTCCAGCCGGTAGAGATCAGCGTGCAGCAGGCCGAACCCGGCCTGCGCCTCATAGCTCTGCACCAGCGTGTAGGTGGGGCTCGGCGCGTCGGTCTCGCCGGTCAGCGCCGCGATGACGGCGCGCGCCAGCGTGGTCTTGCCCGCGCCCAGATCGCCTTCCAGCAGCACTGCGTCGCCCGCCTCAAGCTGCGCCGCGATGCGCGCGCCGAGCGAGGCGGCGTCGTCAGGGCTGGCGAGATGGAGGCGGCGTTCACGCATGACCGCGCTGATAGCGCGGCGCGCGCGGTTGCGGCAAGGCGTGAACCGCCTGCTTGACTTCGCGGCTTCCGCGCGGCGTCCTGCGGCCCTCATGACGGCGGAACAGGCGGCGCGGGCGTGACAGCGGGAACCGTGATCATCGGGGCGGGCCAGGCCGGCCTGTCGGCGGCCGAGGCGCTGCGCAAGCGCGGCTATGAGGGCCCGGTCACGCTGATCGGCGTTGAATTCGCCCCGCCCTATCAGCGCCCGCCTCTGTCCAAGGGTTATCTGTCGGGCGAATTGCCAGCCGAGCGGCTGTGGCTGAAGCCCGAAGCCTATTTTGACGCGGCCCGCATCCATTTGCGCACCGGCGTGCATGTCACGCGGATCGACCGGGGCGCCAAATGCGTCATCACCGGCGAGGGCGAGGCCATCGCATACGACCACCTGATCCTCGCCACCGGCGGCGCGGCCCGGCGTCTGGCTCTGCCGGGAGCGGAGCTGCCGGGCGTGCACGTGCTGCGCAGCCTGGCCCAGGCCGACGCCCTGTCGGACGCCATGGCGGGCGCGAAGCGGCTGGCCATTATCGGGGCGGGCTATATCGGACTGGAAGTGGCGGCCAGCGCGCGAAAGCGCGGGCTTGAAGTGAGCGTTCTGGAAGCCGCCGACCGGCCCATGGCGCGCACGGCGAGCCCCCTGCTGGGCGGCTGGTTCGGGGCGCTGCATCGCGGCTATGGCGTCGATCTTCAGGTCAGCACGGGCGTGGCGGCCATCACCGGTGCGGCGCGCGCCGACGGCGTGCGCCTGGCCGATGGTGAGCGGATCGAGGCCGATCTGGTGCTGATCGCCGCCGGGCTGGTTGCGGGCACACAGCTGGCAGAAGAGGCGGGGCTCGCCTGCGCTGACGGCATTCTGGTGGACGCGCATGCGCGCACGAGCGACCGCGATATCTTCGCCATCGGCGATGTCGCGCGCTTTGAGTCCGGTCTCTACGGCCGCTCGATCCGGCTGGAATCGGTCCAGAACGCTATCGAACAGGGCCGCGCCGCCGCAGCGGCGATCTGCGGCGCGCCGGCCGTCTATGACCCCGTGCCGTGGTTCTGGTCGGACCAGTACGCCATGAAACTGCAGATCGCCGGGCTGATCGACGGCGCCGACCAGATGGTGCGCCGCGGCGATCCCGAAGAGGGCGCGTTCGCCCTGTTTCACCTGAAGGATGGCGTGCTGATCGCCTGCGAGGCGGTCAACGCCGCGCCGGAATTCATGGCCGCCCAGCGCCTGATCGCGGCGCGCGCCCGGCCCGATCCCGACGCATTGCGGGACGTGACAGTGGCGATGCGCGCCTTCCTGTCCTAAATAGCGCCCCGGCGCACGCCTCTGACCAGCATGGGACCCGACTTCTTCATGGCGAAAATCACCTATATCGAGCATTCCGGCGCAGAACATGTGGTGGATGTAGAGACCGGCCTGACCGTTATGGAAGGCGCGATCCGCAACCTGGTGCCGGGCATCGACGCAGACTGCGGCGGCGCGTGCGCCTGCGCGACGTGCCATGTCTATGTCGACCCGGCCTGGATGCCGCTGACTGGTCCGCGCGAGTCCATGGAAGAGTCCATGCTCGATTTTGCGGGCGATGTGCGGGACAATTCGCGTCTTTCGTGCCAGATTAAGGTGAACGAGGCGCTCGACGGTCTGATCGTGCGCCTGCCCGAGCAGCAGGGCTGAGACGATATCGCCTGTGATCCGCTGGGGAGGGCGGACGCAGGCGGCGCTCCGCAGCGCTGCGCCCGGACGCCAGCGAGGGGACGCACGCCATGGCGCAATCGCAACCGGCAGGATCAGGACTTGCGGCGCCGATCTGCGTCCTGATCGCAGCATTGGCCCTGAGCGCCTGTTCGGAAGGCGCTCCGCCCCGCACAGTGACTGTCGGCGAGGACAGCTATCCGGTCCATCACCTGGTCAGCCTCACCGATCCCTGGACTGATCTCTATATCGCGCCGGACCACAACGTGTTCATCGAGTTCGGCCGCGCCGAGCCGGTGATCGCCTGCGAAGCGGCGGGCTATCATTGTCAGGAATGGCCCTTCGTCTTCGCCTTCCCGCTGCGCGGCGACGCGCCGGAGGACGGCTGGAGCGCCGGCGACTACCAGTTCCGCATCGTCGAGCAGGTGGAGCGGCGCTTTTGCGGGCGCGCGCGAGAGGCCTATCTGATCGAAGGCGCCAACCCCGCCGGCTGGGCGACGCGGGTCTGGTACCATCCTGATTTCGGTGTCTACGCGGTGATGAGCGGCCAGTCTGAAGACGGCGAGATGGTCACGGTAGAGCGCGCCTACACCACGTGCGACCGGGGTCTTTACGCCCGGCAAGGCGGCGGGCTGGATGGTCTGATGGACGGGTGGCCGTTCTAGGTCATCGCGCCAGCAATCGCGCCCAAAACTGATCCAGGTTAGCTCGACGGCCGCGCGAGCGGCTATCTTCACATTGCCGGGGAAACGAGCGAACGCAAGACAAGCGGAGCGCCCATGGACCGGAACACCGACCTTGCCAAACCCATGCCCTTTTCCCGGCTTATATACCTTGCCGGCTTCATCGTGCTTGCCCGGGTCGTTCTCGGATTCCTCGGGCTGCATTGAGCCTGCGGGCAAGCGCCCCGCTCTGATCGTCAGCCCCAACTGAAACCAACCGGCGCGCACCTGTCGCAAGCGACAGGTGCGTGTTGATGTGAGCCCCGGCACAATCCGGGGTCATCGCCCCCTGTCTGGAGAGACCCCCATGAATGCTATGACATCGCCGAACAAAGCCTCTGGCGACCACGACGACCTGAGGGCGCAGATTGAATCCCTGCGCAAGGACCTGAGCGAGCTGGCCGCGACCGTCTCCGACGACGTGTCTGACAGCATCGAGGATGCCGGCCGCAAGATCAGCAAGTCCGGCAAGGACGCCACGAAACGGGCCACCAAGGCGGTGCGTAACAATCCGCTGGCGGCTGTGGGCATCGCTGCGGGCTTCGGCCTCGTTGTGGGCCTGCTTCTGCACAAGGGCTGATCCGCCATGACGTTGCCGCTCCTCGCGCCTCTGCGCGACCTGATCGCCGGTCATGCCGGCAAGGCCGCGGAACAGGCTGCAGCATCGACCGCCACCGTGGCGCTCGGCGGGGTCGCGGCTGCCTTCCTGACAGCGGCGGGCGTGGTATCGCTCGCCGCCGTCATCGGGTTTGCTCTCGCCTCGCTGGCCTTCGCCGCCCTGTTCGTCCTGCTGGCGCTGGCCGTGCATCTGTACGCCCGTCAGCGCGCCAAGCGGCGCGCGGCCCAGATCGCGTCAGCCGAGAGCCGCGCTGTCGCCGACGCCGCCATGGCCAGCGCCGCGCTCAAGCTGGTGGTGCCCTTGCTGTCTGTGGCAGGCGGTATCGCCGCCGTCGTGATGGCGCGCCGGTCGTGATGACGGCCCGGAAGAATCGCCCGGCCCGGCCACGCCGGGCGGGAACGAAAACCCGCTGATGCACGTTAGCGTGATACCGGCGATGCCCGGTGAAGATGCCAACCGCTCAGGCCGTCTCCAGTTCAGATCCCTGGCCTGGTCCGGCGCTGACGATCAGGAAAAGGATGACGATCATGGGTGACGACCGCACCAAAGGAACCGCCAAGCAGGCCAAGGGCAATGTCAAGGAGACCGCCGGCAAGGTCACCGGAAACAAGAAGCTGGAATTTGAAGGCAAGGCCGACAAGGCCGCCGGCACGGTCCAGAAGAATGTCGGCAAGGCCAAGGATGCGGCCCGCAAGGGTTAGACCCTGACGCCAGCCTGCCGCCCGGACGGGGCGCAGCCTGACCGAACGCCGCTAGGCGGGCGTCAGGCGCGCTCCGTTCAGCGCTTAATCGCCGGACCATTTTGAAGAAAAGGATAGCCTCATGCTTGGAACCATTCTGATTATCATCCTGATTCTCGCCCTGATCGGCGCGCTGCCGCGCTGGGGCCACAGCCGGTCCTGGGGCTACGCGCCCAGCGGCGGGGTCGGGGTCATTCTTGTGATCCTGATCATCCTGGTTCTGCTGGGCTATCTGTGACCCCATGATCGGCTGGCGCACCCCGGGGCGGACGGACAGGCCGCACGCCCCGGGGTCCCGGCGGACGTCGTCATCAGGGGCGGCGCACCGAATTGCCGCCGTCCAGAATGCTGTTGATCAGCGCGGCGACGGCGGCGTGGAGCGCGTCATGCTCGCCTGCGGGCGCTTCTTCATGGGCGGACGCCGCATCCTTGAGGATTCCGACAATTTCGGCCTCGGGCAGAATATTGCGGTCGTTCAGCGCCAGAAGCAGCGATTCACAGATCGCCAGCGCTGCCGTTCCGGGCACGTCGTGAGGTGTGGTCATGATGGGCGTCGCCTTCAAATGGGGAGCAAACAGTCCCGCACCGGTTTGCTGGAATGCGCCCCGATCATAGGGGGGTGCTGAGGTGCTGGACTTATACAGAGCAGCTTTAAGCCTTGTATTCTCAGCGGCCCGGACCGGCTGGCGTTCGCTTGCCGACCCAGGCTGGACGTCATGCCGTTGATCCAGCCCAGCCCGCTTACGCGAAAGCTGTCGGCTTTCGTCGCCTTGTCACAGACCGATCTGTCCACGCTGGCGCGCTTTGACCGGCGCCGCCGGACGTTTCTGGGCGGCCACCAGATGGTTCATGAGGGCCAGCGCAACGCGTCAGCCTTCATTCTGTCGGACGGCTGGGCGTGCTCGTACAAAATCCTGCCTGATGGCGAGCGCCAGATCGTCGACTTCCAGATCCCCGGCGATTTTCTCGGCCTGCGCAGCATCCTGTTTCGCACCTCCGATCACACCATTGAGGCCGTGACCCGGATCGAGGCGTCCGAAGTGCTGGCGTCAGACATTTTCGACGCCTTCAGCAGCGCCCCGCGCCTGGCCGCCGCCGTGCTCTGGGCTGCCTCGCGCGATGAGGCGATGGTGGTTGAGCATCTGGTCAATCTGGGCCGGCGCTCGGCCGACATGCGCATGGCGCATTTCCTTCTGGAGCTGGCTACCCGGCTCAATCTGGTGGGCGTGGGCGACCGCACGGGCTTTGTCTGCCCGCTGACGCAATATCATGTGGCCGATGCACTGGGCCTGACCGCGGTCCATGTGAACCGCGTCCTGCGTCAATTGCGCGAGCAGGGTCTGGTCACCTTTCAGAAAGGGCGGGTCACCTTCCACGACTTCAACGCCCTGGTGACGCTGGCGGGCTTTGACACCGGCTATCTCGATCAGGACGGACCGCTGCTGCGCTGAGGCCTTACTCCGTGCGCCAGGCGAGCTTTTTGAGCTGCCGGTCGAACACCGCCAGCACCGCCTCCAGCTCGTGGCCGCGTTTCAATATGGCGCCGCCCCCGCCCATGACTTTCCAAGCGCCCTGACGGCGCGCATCGCCAGGCGTCTTGACGATGCGGTAGAGCGGAAAGTCTGCTGAATGGCGGAACACCGAGAACTCGGCGCGGTCCTTCAGCCCGTCTATGGCGTAGTCGCGCCACTCCCCGCCCGCGACCATCATTCCGTAGAGCCAGAGTATGCGGTCGAGCTCGGCGCGCTCGAACATGACCCTGTCATCGCGCGGCGCGGGCGGATTGAGTGGCGTCATGAAATCTTCCAATGCGATAATGGCGGCAAGCTTACAGACAATTCACGTTCCGCCGCAATCCGGCCATGATTTGGTCCTTGCGCAGCCTCACCACGCTCCCACCTTCAGTCTTGCCGGTCAGTGCGGTCAAGACCGCCGGGTCTGGATTCACAGCCCCCCCAGCCCCCCGGATCCGGAGGGTTCGCACTGACCGGTGCTTTACCTTCCATTATGGCGATTACGTCACCATCGCGCCCGACCACCCAAAGGCGCCGGAGCGGTGGCGCATGGCTGCGCCATGCGATATCGCTGGTGCGTCCCGGATTTCAGCAAAGCTTGCGGACGCCCAATGATCCTCGCCGACTCCCTGGTCAAAACCTTCGCCGGCAAAGCGGCGGTGGACCATGTCAGCTTCGAGGTCCGTCAGGGCGAGGTCCTCGGCTTTCTCGGCCCGAATGGTGCGGGCAAATCCACCACCATGCGCATGATCGCCGGCTGCCTCGAGCCCGATGGCGGCCGGGCGACGGTCGCCGGTTTTGACAGCGCGATGCAGCGCCGGCAGGCCCAGACCCAGCTGGGCTATCTGCCCGAGGGCGCGCCCGCCTACCCGGCCATGACCGCGCGCAGCTTCGTGCGCTTCTGTCTGAGGGCGCGCGGGTTTTCCGGCGCTGATCTGGACCAGGCCGCCGAGCGCGCGCTCGACCGCGCCAATCTGGGCGAAGCCGCAGAGAAGGCCATAGGAACCCTCTCCAAAGGCTACAAGCGCCGCGCGGCCCTGGCCGCCGCCATCGCCCATGACCCGCCCGTGCTGATTCTGGATGAACCCACGGACGGGCTCGATCCCAATCAGAAAGACGGCGTGCGCGCGCTCATCACCGCCATGGCGCCGGACAAGGCCATCATCATCTCCACCCATCTGCTGGACGAGGTGGAGGCGATCTGCACGCGCGCCATCATCATTGCAGACGGGCGTATTCTCGCCGACGGCACGCCGGCGGCTCTCGCCGCGCAAAGCCCGGATGGCGACATCCGTTCGGCCTTCCGCGACCTCACCTCGCTCAGCGGCGAGGCGATCTCCAGCCGGCGCCGCAGGCGCGCGCCATGACCGGTCTCAACGCCATCTACCGCCGCGAGCTGGCGGCCTATTTCCAGACGCCTCTGGCCTGGGTCTTCCTGACCGTGTTCGCCATCGCCGCGCCCAGCCTGACCTGGCAGACCGGGCGCCTGTTCGAAACCGGACGCGCCGATCTGGCGCCGCTGTTCGACTATCTGCCCTGGCTCCTTCTGGTGCTGATGCCGGCGCTCGCCATGCGTGCCTGGGCCGAGGAGCGCGACCGCGGCACGCTGGAAACCCTGCTGGCGAGCCCCGTCGCCCTGTGGGAGGTGGCGGCGGGCAAGTTCCTGGCCGCCTGGACGGTGGCGGGTCTCGCGCTGGCGCTGACCTTTCCCTTGTGGATCGCCATCAACTGGCTGGGCTCGCCCGACAACGCCGCCACCGCCACGGCGTATTTCGGCGCATTGCTGCTGGCGGGCGGCTATCTCGCCGTCGGCCAGGCGCTGTCGGCCACCACCACCAATCAGGTGATCGCGTTTGTGCTCGGCGCGGCTGCTTGCCTTCTGATCACGCTGGCCGGCCTGCCGCTGGTTCTGGATGCGATGTCGGCCTGGCTGCCGGGCGCGGCGGCCGAGGCGCTGGCTGAGCTGTCGGCCCTGTCGCGCTTTGAATCCCTGCGCCGCGGCGTCATCAGCCTGCCCGACATCGCCTATTTCCTCAGCCTGATCGTGCTGGGCCTCGCCTGCGCCATGACATTGATCGACGCGCGCCGGGGAGGCGGGCGATGAGTGCGGGGCGTTTCATCGCGGTGATGATCGCCAGCCTGATCCTGGGCTTCGCCGGGTTGAACCTGTTCCTGCGCGCCACGCTGGAGGGCGTGCGCCTGGACCTGACCGAAAGCCAGCTCTACCGCCTGTCGCCGGGCGCGCTGGGCATGATTGACCGGCTCGACGAGCCGGTAAGCCTGACCTTGTATTATTCGCGCAGCGAGGCGGCGCAGTACCCGGCCGTGCGCGCCTATGGCGCGCGGGTGCGCGAGCTTTTGCGGACGCTGGTCGCCCTCTCGGGCGGGCGCCTGATCCTGCAGGAGATCGACCCCGCGCCCTTCTCGGCCGCCGAGGACGCCGCCATTGCCGCGGGCCTGTCGCCTCTGCCTACTGATGATGGCGGCCAGATTTTCTTCGGCCTGACCGCGCGCAACGCTATCGATGAAGCCCGGCGCATCGCCTTCTTCGATCCGCGCGACGAGGCGCGGCTGGAATACGAGATCGTGCGCGCCATCACAGAGCTGGAGCGTGCGCGCACGCCCGTCATCGCCATCGCCACCTCACTGCCGCTGGCGCCGGCCCGGGGCGGGACGGCGTCCAACCCGATTATCGCCGATCTGGCCGAAACCTATGAACTCGTCTGGCTGGACGAGGCGTTTGACGCCATTCCGCCTGAAGCCGATGCGCTCTTCCTGATTCATCCCGAACCCCTGACCGACGCCCAGACCTATCTGGTGGACCAGTTCGTGCTGTCGCGCGGACGGGTGCTGGCGGCGGTGGACCCGCTCTCCCATGTCGCCCTCAAGCCCGGCCCGGACGGACTGCCGCCTTTGCGCGCCCGGCGGGAGTCGGACCTCGCAGGGCTCTTGTCCCATTGGGGCGTGATGTACGACGTCAACACCGTGGCCATGGACGCCGAGGCCGGCCTGCCGGTGCAGATCCAGGAGGCGGGCCGCACGCGCATGCGCGCCTACCCGCTCTGGTTCTCTGTGCCGCCTGCGGGCCTTGACCGTGATCTGCCGGCGGTGGCCGCCCTGTCGCGCGGAATCAATCTGGGTTCGCCTGGCGCGCTTTTGCCGGCGCCGGGCCTCGAAAGCCGTTTCTCGGCGCTGATCCTCACCGGGCCGGACGCGGCCCGGCTGGACGTGGACCGCGCCGCCGCCTCGCCCTCGCCCGAAGATCTGATGCGCGATTACGAGACCGCCGCCGACGCGCCGCTGGTGCTGGGCGCCCGGGTGTCAGGCCGCTTCGCCAGCGCCTTCCCCGACGGCCCGCCGGCGGGCGAGGGCGTGTTCGCGCCCGGTGATCATCTCGACCGCTCCGCCGTGGACGCAGAAATCGTCATTCTGGCGGACTCAGATCTGTTCGATCCGGCCTTCTTCCGGCGCAATGACCCGGTCCAGGGCCAGCAGGTGGTCGCTGACAATCTGGCCCTCGTGCTCAATCTCGCCGACTGGCTGGCGGGCGATCCCGCCCTGGTGGGCCTGCGCGCGCGGGCCAGCTCGGCCCGGCCCATGGTGCGCGTCGACCAGCTGCGCAGCGAGGCCGAAGCGCGCTACCTGACCCTGGAAGACCAGTTGCAGGCGAGCCTTCTGGATGCCGAAGCGCGCCTGGCGGAGCTCAGCCGCACCGGCCGCGCCTCGGCGCTGGGCGGGGCGGAGACCGCCGAGACCGTGGAGGCCGACGCCCTGCGCGCCACAATCGCCGACGCCCGCGCCCGCCTGCGCGAGATCGAGCGCGGTTTCCGGGTGGAGATCGATGCGCTGGAGCGCGCCCTGATGATCTGGACGCTGTGGATTCCGGCCGGCGGCGTGATCCTGGCCGGCGCCGGGTTCGGCCTCTACCGGCGCTGGAGGCGGCCATGACGCAAGCCGCTCCCGATACCCAAACGCCCGAGGCGCCAGCACCGGCGACGCCGCCCCTGACCGCGCCCGCCCTGCGCCGCCGGCGTCAGGCGCTCGCCGCCGCGCTGACCGCCTCCGCTCTGGTGATCATCAGTGTGCTGGCCCTGTGGCGTGAAGCGGCCACCGGCGCGCCGCCGGGCGTGTCGGGACCCGTCGCGCCGGGCTGGGCGGATGAAGCGCCGCGCGCCGACCGGATCGAGATCATGAGCGCGGACGGCCAGTTCGTCCTGCAGCGCACGGCGGATGGCTGGATCATGCCCTCGCGCGGCGGATACGCCGTGCGCCCTGAACGCATCGCCGAGCTGGACGAGGCGCTGCGCGGCCTCACCTTCGCCCGCGCCCTGACCCGCGACCCGGACCGCTTCGAACGCCTGGGCGTGGATGACCCGGCCGAGGGCGGGGCGGGGGTGCGGCTCACTGTGCTGGACGCCGACGACCGGGTGCTGGTCTCGCTCATCGCCGGCGCCAGCCGGGGCGAGACCGGCCAATATGTGCGCCCTGACGCATCGCCGCGCGCCTTCGCCGCCGATGGCGCGCTGCCCGAGCTGGCCGATCCGGGACGCTGGCTGGGTCTCGATTTCTGGGATCTCGATCCCGGCACTGTGGCCCGCGCCGACATACGCCCGCCCAGAGGTCCGGTCTACGCGCTCGCCCGCCAGGCCCCCACCGACCGCCACCATGCCCTGACTGCGCCAAGCGGCTGGCGCCTGATCACAGCGGGCGCGGCCAATGGCGTGGCCGCCGCCGGCGCCCGGCTGCGTTTTCGCGATGTGCGCCCGGACCAGACCCTGACCGGCGCCTTCACCGCCCGCCACTCCGGCGTCAGCTTTGACGGGCTCGCCTGGCGCTTCGATTTCCTGGCCGAAGGCGAGGAGCGCTGGGCCCGCATCGAGGTGCGCGCCCTGACCCCCGAGGCCGAAACCCGCGCCGCCGAGCTCAACGCCCGGACCGAGGGCTGGGCGTTTCTGGTCAGCGCCGACGCGTATGAGCGCCTGACCCGGCCGCTGGCCGAGCTGGCCGAGCGCGGGGGTGGCTGAGGCCGGTGCTTCGCGGTGTTTCGCGGCGGCCGGCGGTCTGAGCCGCCAAACGCGCCGTCATGACCTCAACGCCGCTGCTTTTGTCACATAAACGGCAGACTTTGACCCCATACACGCCGGTCATGACCGCACGCTATCCCCGCTCGGCCCGGCTCTCTATCCCCCGCGGCGATCTCCCGCTATCCGGCCTCCGGTTTCGCCCGCTATCCCCGCCCGCTCCGCCGGTCAGCGGAGCGTTAACGCTCTCATGGCATATGGGAATGATGAGCTCTGGACCCGCCCCTTCACCTGACGCGAACCGCGTTCTGGACGCCCTTGGCGAGATGGTCGTGGTGCGCGATGCGGACGGGCGCGTGGCCCGGGTCAACGCAGCGTTTCTGGCGGCCTTTGGCGGCCGCGCGGAAGACTGGGCCGGGCGCTGGTTCGCCGTGGCGCCGGGGCTGGGCGAGGCCGGACAGGCCCGCCGCTTTGATTCAGCCATGCAGACCCGCGCCGGGTCCCGTTTCATCGAATGGTCGCAGACCCCGCTGGCGGGCGGCGGCGCGGTGGCGCTGGGCCGCGATGTCACGGCGGAACGCCAGGCCCGCGCGGCGGCCAGCGAGGCGGCGCGCGGCAAGACGGTGTTCTTCGCTTCGGTCACCCATGAGCTGCGTACGCCTCTGGCCGGCGCGCTGGGGGCGGCGGACCTGTTGCGCGAGACCCGGCTGAAGCCCGACCAGCATGCGTATCTGGATGTGATCCGCGCCAGCACCGAGCATGCGCTCAAGCTGATCGACGACATTCTCGACCTGTCGCGCCTTGAGGCTGGCCAGCTGGCGCTGCGGCCCGAACCGGTCGATCTGCGCGCGCTGGTGGAGGATGCCTGCGAGCTACTGGCCCTGCGCGCCGCGCAAAAGGGCCTCACCCTTGATCATGTGATCCATCCACACGTGCCCGAACGCCTCAGCGCCGACCCGGCGCGGGTGCGCCAGATACTGTTCAATCTGGCCGGCAACGCGGTGAAATTCACCGCCACGGGCGGCATTCTGGTTGAGGCCGATTATGTCGACGGCGCGGTCCGCCTGAGCGTGCGCGACACCGGACCGGGCATCAGCGAAACCGATCAGGCGCGCCTGTTCGAACAGTTTGAGCGCGGCGCCCAGGAAGGCTCCGGCGCGCCCGGCGCGGGGCTGGGTCTGGCCATGGTCCGCCGCCTGGTGCAGGCCGCCGGCGGCGATGTGGGCGTGGAATCGCGCCTCGGCGAGGGCGCTGTGTTCTGGTGCGCCTGGCCGTGCGAGCCCATCGAGCCGGCGCCCGCGGCCCGGCCCCTGCGCGGACGGACGGTTCTGATCGCGGCGCCGTCGCCGCTCCAGCGAGAAGCGCTGGCGGCTCAGGCCGCGGCGCTCGGCGCGAAGGTCGTCTGCGCCAGTGAGCCGCGTGAGGCCATGCGGCAAGCAGCGCGCCTGCGCGAGAACCTCACAGTGATCCTGAGCGAGCGTTGGGCGGCCGAAGCACGCGCCGTCAAGGCGGCTGCGCCGCGCGCGCGCCTGATGGCGCTGGCGCGGCCCCAGACGAAGGATTTGTTCAGCGCTGCGGCGCGTCCCGTCGGCTTTGACGGCTGGCTGGTGGCGCCTGTGCGCCTGGCGTCCCTGGCGGCTTTTGCAGCTGGCCATGATGCACCCGATGCCAAGCCTGACCGGCGTGAGCCTTCGCCGGTCCCCACCGCGGCATCTGCCCTCCGCGCCGGCCAGCCGCTCAAGGGCCTGTCGGTGATCCTGGCTGAAGACGATCCGGTCAACGCCCTGATCGCGCGCACGGTTCTGGGGCGTCTTGGAGCCGACGTCCTCCACGTGACCGATGGCAAGGCGGCGGTGGACGCCGCCGCCACCGGCGCCCATGACGCGGCGCTGCTGGACTTGCGCATGCCGGTGATGGACGGGCTGGCGGCCGCGCGCGCGATCCGCGCCCTGACCGGCGCCGGGGCCGGACTGCCGCTGGCCGCCCTCACCGCCAACGCCACTGAGGCCGACCGTCTGGCGTGTCTGGCTGCGGGCATGGACGCGTTCCTGGCCAAGCCGCTCAACGCCGATATGCTGGCCGACACCCTGACCGGCTTGTGCGCGCCCCAAAACCGCGCAAGGCTCGCCTGACGCCGCCAGTGAGACGCCAAAGCTGATGACTGACGCCTCAACCGACGCTTCCCTCTCCGGCGCTGAACCGCGCCTGACGCTGTGGCGGGCGCTGTCGAGCCTCGGCTGGCGGCGCGCCTGCGTGATGCTGCTTCTGGGCTTCGCCGCCGGCCTGCCGATTTTGCTCGTCTTTTCAACGCTTTCCGCGTGGCTGCGGATTGAGGGCGTATCGCGCACCGAGATCGGCTTTTTTGCCTGGGCGGGCCTCTCCTACACCTTCAAATTCATCTGGGCGCCGTTGGTCGACCGGCTGCCCTTGCCGTTTCTGGACACGCTTCTGGGCCGGCGGCGGTCCTGGATATTGTTCGCCCAGCTGATTGTGATCGCCGCGATCCTGCTGGCCGCCTCGGCGTCCCCCGCCGACGGTCTGGTGGTGATCGCCTTCGCCACGGTGATGATCGGCTTCGGCTCGGCCACCCAGGACATTGCGCTGGATGCCTGGCGCATCGACATCGCCGAGGACCGTCTTCAGGCGCTTTTGGTGGCGATCTATCAGTGGGGCTACCGGTTCGGGATGATCGCGGCGGGCGCCGGCGCGCTGGTGATGGCCGATTATGGCGGGTTTCCATTTGCTTACGGTGTTCTGGCAGGCTTGATGGGCATCGGCGTCGTGGGCGTTTTCCTGGCGCCGGAACCGGCCCGGCCACAGGCGCTGGGCGGTGGAGCCGAGGCCATTGAAGGGGCGGTGAAAGGCAATCCGCTGGGCCAGGCCGCCGCCTGGTTGTACTCCGCCGTGGTGGCGCCGTTCGTGGACTTCATCGTGCGCTATCGCTGGATTGCGCTTCTGATCCTCACCCTGATCGGGGCCTACCGGCTCAATGATTTCGTGCTCGGGTTCATGGCCTATCCCTTTTATGTAGACATGGGCTACACCCTATCGGAAATAGCGGCGGTTTCAAAGATTTACGGCGTAGTCGCCATGCTGGCGGGCGCCATGCTGGCCGGCGTCGCGGCGACCCGGTACGGCGTTTATCCGGTGCTGCTCTTCGGGGCGATCATCAGCGTGGTGTCCACCTTCGCCTTCGTGTGGCTCGCCATGATCCAGCCCACCGAAGCCGTCACCACGCTGGATGGCGTCGCCTTCACCCCCTGGCCGCTCGCAAAAGACCCCTCCATCCTCTACCTCACCCTGGCGATTACCGTGGAGAACGTGGCGATCGGCTGGTCCGGCACTGCGCTCATCGCCTACATGTCGAGCCTGACCAACCGGGCGTTCTCGGCGACGCAATATGCCCTGTTCAGCTCCTTCTACGCCTTGCCGGGCAAGTTGTTCGGCGGGTTCTCAGGCATCATGGTGGACGGTCTGGGCTATGCCAGCTTCTTCGCCACCACCGCCCTGATCGGCGCGCCCGCCATTGTACTGGTGTGGATCGTCATGCGCTGGCGCGCCGCGCGCGAGGTGGCCAGCGCGCCCCCTCAGATCAGCTAGGCTCACGGGCGCTCGTCCGCCCCTTGCGCACGGCATGTGAACGGTGTTCACTTCAAGGCATGACCCGCCGTCTGGAGCGTAAGACCGCCATGGGATCTCGCCCACCGGAGCCCGTTGAAGATCTGGACGTCCTGATCGTCGGGGCCGGCATTTCCGGCGTCGGCGCGGCCTGGCACATCCAGCACCGTTGCCCGGGGCGCACCTACGCCATATTCGAAGCGCGCGCGGCGATGGGCGGGACCTGGGATTTGTTCCGCTATCCCGGTATCCGCTCCGACAGCGACATGTACACGTTCGGCTACGCCTTTCGGCCCTGGGTGGACGGCAAGGTGTTCGCTGACGGGCCGGCCATCCGCAGCTATATCGAAGACACGGCGCGTGAAGCCGGCATTGACCGCCATATCCGCTTTGGACGCCGGGTGGTGTCGGCGCGCTGGGACAGTCCTACGGCGCGCTGGACCGTCGAGGCGGAGGGCCCGGACGGGCGCGAGATCGTGACCGCGCGCTTCCTGATGCTGTGTTCGGGATATTACCGGTATGACCATGGCTATATGCCGGAATTTGAAGGCCTTGAGGATTTCACCGGCCGGGTGATCCACCCCCAGCTCTGGCGCGAAGGCACCCGGTTCGCCGGCCAGCGGGTGGTGGTGATCGGATCGGGCGCCACCGCGGTTACGCTGGTCCCCGCCATGGCCGACGAGGCTGCCCACGTCACCATGCTGCAGCGCTCGCCCAGCTATATCGCCGGGCGTCCTCAACACGACGCCATCGCCGACGCCCTGCGCAAAGTCCTGCCGGGCGGGATCGCCTATGGGATCACGCGCTACAAGAATATCGCCCTGGCCATGGTGTTTTTTCAGCTGGCGCGGCGCTGGCCGGACTTCGTGCGCAAGGGCGTGCTCAAGCAGATCCGCGCCGAGCTGGGCGAGGATTTTGACGTCGAGCGCCATTTCTCGCCGCGCTATAACCCGTGGGATCAGCGCTTCTGCCTGGCCCCGGAAGGCGATTTCTTCCAGGCGCTCAAGTCCGGCCGCGCCAGCATCGTCACCGACGAGATCGACCGGTTCACGCCTGATGGCATCCGCCTGAAATCGGGTGAAGAGATCAAGGCCGATCTGGTGATCCCGGCCACCGGGCTCGAGATGCAGGTGGGCGGCGCCATTGAGATATCGATTGATGGCCGGCCCTTCGTGCCGTCAGAAACCATCACCTATCGCGGCATGATGCTGTCGGGCGTGCCCAATGCAGCGATGGCGTTCGGCTACACCAACGCCAGCTGGACGCTGAAGATCGACCTGACGTGCGAGCGTGTGTGCCGCCTGTTGAACCACATGGCTCGCACGGGCGATGATTACTGCGTGCCCGTCCCGCCAGAGGATCTGGAGACGCTGCCGCTTCTGGATTTCTCCTCGGGTTATGTGCAACGGGCCTTGCCCGGCCTGCCGCGTCAGGGCGCTCATACGCCCTGGAAAACGCACCAGAATTACCTCCAGGACATGCTGTCGATCCGGTATGGGCGGCTGGAGGACGGGCATCTGCAATTTGGCAAGGCCGCAGGTGCGCACGCCGGCGCGGCGCTGGCGCCCGCCGCCGCGCGCTGATCTGCGCCATCCTGACGCAGGCGTGGCCAAATTGCGGCGCCCGTGTGATCCGCGCCCGTGTGAGGCGCGTACAGATGGCACGAATACAGACAATCGCGAGCCGCTATGAAAGGCGCCAGCCATGACCACGCGCGTTGCTCCTTCCAGATCCGTCGACCCTGATCGCCGCTATCTCAAGCGGGCCATGGCGACCCCTCTGCTTGAACGCGAGGAGGAGCTGGCGCTCGCCACCGCATGGCGTGAAGAGGGCGACGAGGCTGCGCTGCACAAGCTCACCAGCGCCTATATGCGCCTGGTCGTCGCTGTGGCGGCCAAGTTCCGCCATTACGGCTTGCCGTTTCCGGATCTGGTCTCTGAAGGCAATATCGGCCTGATGCAGGCGGCTGCGCGCTTCGAGCCGGAGCGGGGCGTGCGCTTTTCCACCTATGCCAGCTGGTGGATCCGTTCCTCCATCCAGGACTATGTCCTGCGCAACTGGTCCATCGTGCGCACCGGCACCACGGCGGCCCAGAAATCGCTGTTCTTCAATCTGCGCCGCCTGCGCGCCCTGATCCGCGATGTCAGCTCCGGCGCCCTGACGCCGGAAAACCGGGCCTATGTGGCCCAGGCGCTGAAGGTCGGCGAGGATGATGTGGAGCAGATGGCCTCGCGCCTGGCGGCTGTGGACCGCTCGCTCAACGCCCCGTTTGGCGAGGATGGCGAGGGCGAGTGGCAGGATTTGCTGGCCAGCGACGCGCCCAGCCCTGAAGCCTCCGTCATGGAAAGCCGCGACACCGCCAAGCGCAGCGAATGGCTGGGCGCGGCCATGGACCGGCTGAACGCCCGCGAGCAGTTGATCATACGCGAGCGCCGCCTGCGTGAGGATAGCGTGACCCTGGAACAGCTGGGCGAGCGTCTGGGCATCTCCAAGGAGCGCGTACGCCAGATCGAGCACCATGCCCTCTCCAAGCTCCGCAAGGCGCTGGTGGAGCAGGTGGGCGACCCGGCCGAGGCCGGGCTGATCCCGATGGCCTGAGGCCCATCAGCCCACGTGCAGCAGGGCCAGTGCGCCGACCAGCGCGGCCGCCAGCAGCGCCCGGCGCACGCCGAACGGCTCTTTCAGCACCAGGGCGGCGAGGATGGCGCCGAACACGATGGACGTCTCACGCACCGCCGCCACGGGCGCGACCGGCGCCATGGACAGGGCGTAGAGGGCCAGCCCGTACGTGGTGATGTTGAACAGCGATGACAGGGCGGCGCGGCGGAGTTCCGGGCGCGCCTGAACCACGAAGCGCCGCCCGCGCCGGATCACGGCCGTGGCGGTCAGGGTCGCGGCGCTGAGGACGAAGAACCAGGCCAGATAGCTCAAGGTGGACCCGGCGGCGCGCACGCCTGACGCGTCATTGACCGTGTAGCTGGCCGTCATCACGGCGGCCGACAGGGCGAACGCCAGCGCCGCCGCCTTGGGCGCGCCGCCGCGCTCGGGCCAGGCGAAGGCGACCAGCGCTGCAGACGCCAGCGCCAGCCCGGCCATCGAGAGCGGGCTCAAGGGCTCGTTGAGGACGATCACAGCGAACAGGCCCGCCAGCGCCGGCGCCGCGCCGCGCATGACCGGATAGACCAGATTCATCTGGCCGCGCGTCATGGCGGAGATCATCAGCATGTTGAACGCCCAGATGATCACCGCGCCCAGCAGCAGAAAGCGCCAGGCCTCCCAGGGCGGGAAGGGCGCCAGCACGAGCACCGGGATCATGAGGATGGCGCAGATCGACATGGTCACGGCGCGGAACACCAGCATGTCGCGCGCCTGCTTGGTGAACAGGGTCATGCCGGCGTGGGCCATCGCCGAGCCCAGCGCTGCCAGCAGCGCGATCAGCGGCGTCTCGCTCATGTGGTTTTGTCGGCGATCAGGCCTTCCCTGAACGCAAACGGCCCCGCGCAGGGCGGGGCCGTTATCGCGTCAGCGCTCGAAAGCACCCGCGCCCTTACAGGCCGGGAAGCTTGGGACGCACCCGGCGGCGTTCGCGGGTGATCTCCACCTGGCCGCCGCCTGTCACGGCGGCAGCGCGGGTTAGTTCGTCTTCATAGTCGACCGGGTCGCCGCCATGCTGCTCAAGGCGGTCATTGTCGCGCCAGAACAGGATGCGGTCGGCGATGCTGGGCGGCTGGCGGACAATGGCGGCGGTTTCGCCGTCGATCAGCGCGCGCACATCCGGAATGGCGTCCGCAGCGCCGGCGCGCTGGGCGAACATGATCTCGGCATCGGTGGCGTCAGACGCCGCCATGTCGCCAAACAGGGCGCGGCGCGCGGCCTGGTCCTGGAAAATATCTTCGGGGCGCAGCTCGCCCGGACGCGGCGGACGCAGATTGAACTCCGGCGGCACGGTCAGCGGCGCGATGGTCACGGTGCGGAACTCGTCGGGCACGGTCTTGTCCGCGCCCAGCGCCTGACGGACGCCTGACGTGCAGGCCGAGGCGCCGAACAGGGCCGCGGCCGCAATGATAAGGGCAGTGCGCATGTGCATGGCGGTTACGCTCTTTCTCAGTTTTCAGTGCGGTCTCACCCGCGTTTGTAACAGAGCCGGGGCGGCTATGGCCAGTGCGCCCGGCGCCCGGTCTAGCGCTTGCGATCATTCAGCAGGAGATCGATGAGCATCACCACGACTCCGATGGAGATCGCGGCGTCGGCGACATTGAACACGAAGGGGAAATACAGCCCCGAAAAATCGAGGAAATCTGCGACTGCGCCATAGGCGAGCCGGTCGATGACATTGCCGATGGCGCCGCCGATGATCAGGCCGAAAGCGCCCGCCTGCAGCGCGCGCTCGGCGCGCATCATCCAGACGGCCAGGAAGCCGGCCACGGCCAGCGACACCGCCACCAGGATCAGGCGCTGCCACAGGCTGTCGGCGGCGAACAGGCCAAAGCTGATCCCGCGATTCCACACCATGGTCAGATTGAACCAGGGCGGCAGCACCAGAATCTGGCCCGCCTCGGGAAGCCCGGACGCATAGAGGATCCAGGCCTTGGACGCCTGATCGGCGGCCAGGACGGCGATCACCGTCAACAGCCCGATCAGGACTGGCGCCGAAAAAGTCCGGCGTCGCGCGAACATGAACTTCATGCGCCTGTCGTCCTCCTCCCCCGCCCCGTGTTGGCTAGCAGGCCCGGGCGCTGCGGTCCAGTGACAGAGCGCTCATGCGCCCAGCAACCGGCGGGCCGTCTCACAATCTTCGGCGATCTGCGCCTTCAAGGCATCCAGCCCGTCAAACCGCTGCTCCGGGCGCAGGAAAGCCACCAGCGCGCAGGAGATGCGCCGTCCGTACAGGTCCGCGCTGACATCGAACAAATGGGCTTCCAGCCGCGCCTGCGTCCCGTCCACGGTGGGGCGGCGCCCGATATTGGCGACGCCAGGTATCGCTTCGCCGGCGCCCAGATCGACGCGCACGGCGTAAACGCCGAACGCCGGGCGGACATACTCGCCCAGCGCCACATTCGCGGTGGGAAAGCCCAGCGTGCGCCCGCGCTGATCGCCCTGGCTGACCACGCCCTCGATGGCGAAGGGCCGCCCGAGCAGAGCCGCTGCGCGCTCCGGATCGCCTGCCCGCAAGGCCTGGCGCACATCGGAGGAAGAGATTTTGCCCGCTTGCTCCTGCGTGCTCACCGGCCGGGCGATGGCGACCGTCAGGCCCCGCGCCGCCCCCAGGTCCTGAAGCGCCTGCGCATTGCCTGACCGGTCCTTGCCGAAGCAGAAATCAGCGCCCGTCACCACGCCCGTCAGGCCCAGGCCGTCATCGAGCACCTCGGCCACGAAGCGTTCCGGCGTCATCGCCGCCAGGGCGCGGTCAAACGGAATGTGATGGACCAGCGCCGCGCCCGCTTCGCCCAGCGCCCGTACCCGCTGGGCGTCGGTCATCAGAGCGAAGGGCTCGCTGTCCGGCTGGAACACGCGGCGGGGATGCGGGGTGAACACGGCGGCGGCGGCCGGCGCGTCGAGCGTGCGCGCCAGATCCGCGGCCTGCGCCATCACCGCCTGATGGCCCAGATGCACACCGTCGAAATTGCCCAGCGCCGCGACGGCGCCGCGGGCGGCGCCGGGCAGTCCGGTATAGCCATGGAAAATCTGCATCAGGCCGGTCAGGCGCTGGCCGGCCGGCGCTTGCGCACCACCACCTCGGCGTCGGCCTCCATGCAGGTCTGGCCGTCCACTTCGCATACGCAGGCGAGCTTCACCTTACGGGCCTTGACGTCGATTTCCACCACTGTGGCGCGCGCCACCACCGTGTCGCCGATGCGCACAGGGCGTTCAAACCGCATGGTCATACCGGCGAACACAGCGCCCGGGCCGGGCAGATGATTGCCCAGCACGCAGGAAATGAAGCTCGCCACCAGCGCGCCATGGGCGATCCGCCCTCGGAAAGGCGATCGCGCGGCATACGCCTCATCCATGTGCAAGGGATTGAAATCGCCTGACACTTCAGCGAAGCGCCGCACTGTGTCCTCATCCACCAGACGCGATATCTCCGCTGTCTGGCCGATTACGAGTTCGTTGATCCCAAAGCCTTCGCCGCCGGTCATGCGTGTGCGCCCCTTTTTGGTCTGGCGCGGTGTTTAACCGAATTTTGATTGCACTTGTCTAGCTTTGTTTGCGCGTGGGGCGTTCATGGACATCAGTCCGGTCGCCTCCTGCGCGCGTCGAAACAGGTGGGAGGGTGGTCAGATGGCTGTTGAGATGAACATGCCGATCCTGGTGGTGGACGATTACAAGACCATGGTGCGCATCATCCGCAATCTGCTCAAGCAGATCGGATTTGAGAATGTGGACGAGGCCAGCGATGGCGCCGAAGCGTTCGAGATGATGAAAAAGCGCAAATACGGGCTGGTGATCTCCGACTGGAATATGGAGCCGGTGACCGGCTACGAGCTGCTTCAGAATGTGCGGGCGGACGACACGGTGAAATCCACCCCGTTCATCATGATCACGGCTGAATCCAAGACCGAGAATGTGATCGCCGCCAAGAAGGCCGGGGTGAACAACTATATCGTCAAGCCGTTCAATGCCGGCACGCTGAAGGCCAAGATGGCCGCCGTGATCGGTGATTTCTGAACGGCTGCATTTAAATTGAGGGCCCGTCACAGCGCGGTCAACGCGCGACAGGGCCCGAGCGTTACGAGGGAAGGATAGTCCATGCCTGCAGCCGAGGTCGCCGCGCGCGTGCGCGAATCCCTCCGGTCGGTGAAAGCCGCCGATCTCAAGGACGCCCAGCTCATGGAGGTGCTGCGTCTGGCGCAGCAGCTGACCGACACCATGCAGATGTTCTTCGGGTCGCTGGATCAGTCGATCCATGCCGAATTCAACGATATCGCCGCCTATATTGCCCGCACCCGCGACGAGATCGCCCAGCTGCGCCCGAACGATATTCGCGAGCAGCGCATCCCGGTCGCCGGCGCCGAGCTGGAAGCGGTGGTCGGAGACACCGAACGCGCCACCGAGTCGATCATGTCAGAAGCCGAGGCGGTCATGGCGCTCGGCAGCGGCGATTCCACCACCTACAAGGCCGAGGTCGACGCAGCGATGACGCGGATCATTGAGGCGTGTGCGTTTCAGGACCTCGCAGGGCAGCGCGTCTCCAAAGTGGTGACGTCCCTGCGCCATATCGAACAGCGCGTGGCCCGTTTCGCCGCCACCATGGGCGTGCGGGACGCCGAGGCCAGCGAGGACGAGCGCGCCGAGACCGACCGCCGTCAGAAGCTGCATCTCAACGGTCCGGCCCTGGGCGGGCCGGAGACCGGCCAGGACGATGTCGACGCGCTGATGGGCATGGACCAGGACGCCATCGACGCCCTGTTCGACTAAAGCCTCCAAGGATCATCCGGGCTGAACACAGGCCCGGCGCGTCAAGGCGCCGGCCTCTGCTATGGTGGGGCGTGTGATTCCCCCGCGAGCGGAGGCCCGTGCGCCCGCCATGTCCGCCCTGTTGAGCGTCAAGGCGTCGGTTCTCTTTCCGATGCCCTTGCCCGAACCGTTTGACTATGCGGTCCCGGACGGCGTGGAGGTGCGCCCGGGCGATCACGTGGTCGCGCCGCTGGGCAAGCGCTCAGCCGCCGGCGTGGTCTGGGCGGTCAGCGCCGATGACGGGTCGCGCAAGCTTAAATCCATCGAGGCGGTGATCGGCGGGCCGCCGCTAAGCGAAACCACCCGGCGCTTTATCGACTGGAGCGCGCGCTATCTTGTGGAGCCGCCCGGCGTGGTCCTGCGCGCGGTCCTGCGCAGTCCGGGCGCGTTGCGGCCCTCGCCCATCGAAACAGTTTACCACCTCACCCACGCAACGCTCGCCCGCCTGACGCCCGCGCGCCTGGCCGTGCTGGAGGCCGCGGGTGAAGGCCCCGCCACCGCCGCCGAGCTGGGCCGCCGGGCGGGCGTGTCCAGCTCGGTCGTGTCGGGGCTAGCTGAGGCGGGCGGCCTGCGGGCCGAGGACATCGCCACCGATCCGCCGTTTGCATCGCCTGATCCCGAGCAGGCTGGTCTGGAGCTGACAGATCTTCAGGCCAGCGCCTCGGCGGCGCTGAGGCGCATGGCGGCGGCGGGCGGGTATCAGGCGGCCTTGCTCGACGGGGTGACCGGATCGGGCAAGACGGAGGTGTATTTCGAGGCCGCCGCCGAAATCCTGCGCCGCGAGCCCGACGCCCAGGTTCTGGTCCTTCTGCCCGAGATCGCCCTCACTCAAGCGGTGACCCGCCGCTTTGAGGAACGCTTCGGCGCCGAGCCCGCTGTCTGGCATTCGGGGATGTCCGACAAGGCGCGCCGCCGGGTCTGGCGCGAGGCGGCGTCGGGACGCGCGCGCATTGTGGCCGGCGCGCGCTCGGCGATCTTCCTGCCCTTCGCCAAACTGCGCTGCATCATCGTCGATGAGGAGCATGATCCGACCTACAAGCAGGACGAGATGCTCGCCTATAACGCCCGCGATCTGGCGGTGGTCCGCGCCAAGATCGCCGGCGCCCTGTGCGTGCTGGCCAGCGCCACGCCTTCCATGGAGAGCCTCGTCAACGCCGAGACCGGGCGTTATGTCCATGTGCGCCTTCCTGCCCGCGCCGCCGGGGCGGTCCTGCCCGAGATCGAGCTGATTGATCTGCGCGAGCATCCGCCGGAGACAGGCGAGTGGATTTCGCCCGTGCTGGCGCGCGCCGCCGCCGAGACGCTGGCGCGCGGCGAGCAGGTGATGTTCTACCTCAACCGGCGTGGCTACGCCCCGCTGGTGCTGTGCAAGGCCTGCGGCCACAAGATGAAAAGCCCGCAGGCCGACCGCTATCTGGTCGAGCACCGCTATACCGGTCGCCTCGTCTGCCACGTCACCGGCTTTTCCATGCCCCGGCCCGAGGCCTGCCCGTCCTGCGGCGCGAAGGACAGCCTGATCAGCGTCGGCCCCGGCGTCGAACGCGTCGCCGAGGAAGCCATCCGGCGCTTTCCTGACCAGCGCGTGGAAGTGTTCTCCTCCGACACCGCGCAGGGACCCGACGCCGTGCGCGACATGGTCGCCCGCATGGAGAGGGGGGAGATTGATATTCTGGTCGGCACCCAGATCGCCGCCAAGGGCCATAACTTCCCGCGCCTGACGCTGGTGGGCGTTGTGGACGCCGATCTGGGTCTGGCGGGGGCTGATCTGCGAGCCGGCGAGCGTACCTATCAGACCCTCGTGCAGGCGGCGGGCCGGGCCGGCCGCGCCGACCGGCCGGGCCGGGCATTATTGCAGACCTGGAACCCCGAACACGAGGCGCTGCAGGCGCTCGCCGCCGGGGACCGGGAGGCGTTTCTGGATGCGGAGCGGTCCGTGCGCGAAATGCTGCGCCTGCCGCCGTTTGGACGCCTCGCCGCTATGATCCTGTCAGGCCCTGACCCAGAGGCGCTGGAGGCCATTGCGCGCACCATAGCCGCGGCCGCGCCACTGGCGGACGGGGTGGAGGTGTTCGGCCCCGCCGATCCGCCGCTCGGCGTGGTGCGCGGGCGCTGGCGCAAGCGCTTTCTGGTCCAGGCTGACCGCCAGGTGGATATCTCGGCCTATATGCGCGCCTGGGCGGCACGGTTCAAAACCCCGCCCTCGATCCGGGTCAACCTGGATATCGAGCCTTATTCCTTCTTGTAGATGCTAGCTTTGCAGGGCGGCGCTCGCCTGTTTTCCTTGACCTGACCGGGCGCGCTTGTATTGTCCCGCGCTTTCCAGTCACCCGGCAGGCTTCATCATGAGCAATCGCGCCGCAGCGGCGCCAGTCGCCATCGTCATGGGTTCGCGTTCGGACTGGCCGACCATGAAGGCGGCCGCCGCGATGCTGGACACGCTTGAGGTCAGCTATGACGCGCGCGTGGTCTCAGCCCATCGCACGCCGGACCGGCTTGTGGACTTCGCCAGTGGCGCAGCAGAGGCTGGCGTGAAGGTGATCATCGCGGGCGCAGGCGGCGCGGCGCATTTGCCGGGCATGGTCGCGTCCATGACCTCCCTCCCGGTGCTGGGCGTGCCCGTGCAGTCCAAGGCCCTGTCCGGGCTCGATTCCCTTCTGTCCATCGTGCAGATGCCGGGCGGGGTGCCCGTAGGCACGCTGGCGATCGGCGAGGCGGGCGCGAAGAATGCCGGCCTCCTGGCCGCATCCATCCTGGCCCTGTCCGATCCCGCCCTGATGGCCCGGCTGGACGCCTGGCGCGCCGCCCAGACCGCTTCGGTGCCCGACAGCGTCGAGGACTGAGGTGAGCGCGCTGAAGCCCGCAGACCGCATCGGCATTCTCGGCGGCGGCCAGTTGGGCCGCATGCTGGCGCTGGCCGCGGCGCGCCTGGGTCTCGACGTGGTGATCTATGATCCCGAGCCCGATTGCCCGGCGTCCCGGGTGGCGGCGGAGCATGTCTGCGCGCCCTATGAGGATTTGGAGGCGGTCGCCCGTTTCGCCCGGTCCGTCTCAGCCGTGACCTTCGAGTTTGAAAACGTGCCGGTGGACAGCGCGCGCGAAGCGGCCCGTCACGCGCCCCTGCGTCCGGGCGCCCGGGCGCTGGAGACGGCGCAGGACCGGCTGACTGAAAAGACCTTCCTCAACGCCCATGGCGCGCGCACGGTGGACTTCCGCGCCGTGAACAGCGCCGGTGACGCCCGCACGGCGCTGGCGGAGCTGGGCGCGCCGGCGATCCTGAAGACAAGGCGCTTCGGCTATGACGGCAAGGGCCAGGCGGTGGTGCGCAGCGCGGATGAGGCTGCCGCCGCGTTCGTGCGCTTTGAATCCCGGCCGGCCATCCTGGAGGCCTTCGCGCCGTTCCGCCGGGAGCTGTCGGTCGTGGCCGCGCGGGCCCTCGATGGCGAGGTGCGCGCCTTTGCGCTGTCTGAAAACCGCCATGCGGGCGGGATTCTGCGCGAGAGCCTTGCGCCCGCTCATGTCAGCGCGGCGGCTGCAGCAGAGGCCGGCCGCACCGCGCACACCATTTTGAGCGCGCTCGATTATGTCGGCGTCATCGCGGTGGAGTTGTTCGAGCTGGAGGACGGGTCGCTGCGGGTCAATGAGATCGCGCCGCGCGTCCACAATACCGGCCACTGGACCATGAATGCCTGCCAGACCTGCCAGTTTGAACAGCATATACGCGCCGTCGCGGGCTGGAGGCTGGGCGATGCCGCGGCGCACTCAGGCGCGCGGATGATCAATCTGATCGGGTCCGACGTGGACGACTGGCCGCGCTGGCTCGCCGAGCCGGGCGCTCACCTGCACCTGTACGGCAAGCGCGAAGCCCGCGAGGGCCGCAAGATGGGCCATGTGACCCTGACCGGTCCGCTGGATCAGGACTGACGGGCTTCGGCTGCGTCCAGCTCCTTGCCGTTGCGGGTCAATATTCGCGTGGCGGCCAGATCGCCCGTCACGTTGACCGCGGTGCGCGCCATGTCGAGGAAGCGGTCCACGCCCAGCACAAAGACCAGCCCCTGAGGCGGGATGCCGAAGCTGACGATCAGTCCGGACAGGATGGCGATGGACACGCCCGGCGCCCCGGGCGCGCCGATGGAGGCGGCCACCAGCGTGGCGATCATGAAGGCGACCTGGAAGGGATCAAGGCTCACCCCGGCGATCTGGGCCACGAAAATCACCGCGCAGGCCTGATAGAGAGCTGTACCGGCCATGTTCACCGTCGCCGCCAGCGGGATCACAAAGCTCGCCGTGGACGAAGGCGCATGTAGTTTCTTCACCGCTGTGCGGATGGAAAGCGGGATGACGGCGGCTGAGGACGAGGTGGAGAAGGCGAGGAGCTGCGCCTCGCCGATGGCGCGCTGAAACGCCAGCGGGCTCATCCGTCCAAATAGGGCGACGCAGGCGTAGTAGAGCAACAGTAAGCCCGCCAGCCCTGCCAGAACCGTCGCAACATAAGCGCCCAGCGCCACCAGCGATTCCGCGCCCAGCCGGGCCAGCAACTGCGCCGTCAGGCCGAACACGGCGTAAGGCGTGATGTACATCGCCCATTTGACCACGGTCATGGCGACTTCCAGCAGGCCTTCCAGAACCCGCAGCAACGGATCGAGCCGGGTCTTGGTGGGCGAGGCGACATAGGCGGCGCCCAGGAAGATGGAGAAAATCACCACCGCCAGCATCTCGCTTTCCACCATGGAGGCGAGCGGGTTGTCGGGCACCAGCGCCGCAATCATGCCCGGCGCCTCCATCGCCATCTGCGCGAACGGATCAGCGGCGGCCGCCGCTTCCGCCGGGTCCGGGCGCAGGCGCGGGACGGGTATAACATCAGCGGCCACCAGCGCGCCGGGTTTGAAGGTGAGGGTCAGGACCGCGCCCAGCGCCGCCGCCGCCGTGGTGGTCGCCCCGACGAAAATCGCCAGCCTGCCGCCCACGGCGCGCAGGCGCGCGGGGTCTGCCGCCCCGGCGGCGAGGCCCAGAATGATGGAGCTGGCCACCAGGGGCATCAGCACCATCTTGATCATGGCCAGGAAAATATGCCCGGGCAGGGCCATCCATTCGCCGAGCGTGGCGGCGAGGCTGCGGCTGACCAGTCCCGCTTCCGGTCCCAGCATCAGCCCGGTCCCCAAGCCCAGCACCAGCCCGATCAGCACCTGCGCCCACAGGCGCGAACGCACCCAGCCCTCCAGCGAGCGGGTCAGCATGTTGTAGCGGATGCGCCGGGGCGGGCGTGGTTTGATCATCGTCATCCTGTGTGCGGGCTGCGATCCGGTACGCATCCGGGTCAGCGTCATAACATGATGCGCGCTGCGGATCGAAAGCCGGGCCGGGCGCACAGACATCAGCCGGCGGTCAACGCAAGCCGCGGCCAAAAGGATTCAACTGCAATTCATTCTCATGCGCTCTGGACCGGGCGGTGCGCTTCCTATAGCTGAGAATGCCTCTCAAGAACGCACCCGGGGACTCTCATCGCCATGAAAACCACGCTTCTGTCGAGCGCCGCTATCGCGCTCCTCGCCGCCCCTGCCATGGCGGACGCCGCGGCCAACACGGACGCCGCCGTCAGCACCGACACCATCGTCATTGTCGGCCTCAAGGGCGATGCGCGCGAAGTGGCCGGCTCGGCGGCGGTGATCACCACTGAGGCGCTTCAGATCCAGGACTACAGCGATCTCAACCGGGTGCTGCGCGCGATCCCCGGCATCAATATCCAGGAAGAAGACGGATACGGCCTGCGCCCGAATATCGGCCTGCGCGGGGCGGGCCTCGACCGGTCGGCCAATGTGCTGATCATGGAGGATGGCATTCTGGCTGCGCCGGCCCCCTATGCCGCGCCCGCCGCCTACTACACCCCCTTCATGGGCCGCATGGCTGGCGTCGAAGTGATCAAGGGCGCGGCTGGCGTGCGTTATGGCCCGCGCACCCAGGGCGGCTCCATCAACCTGTTCTCCACCCCGATCCCGGACAACTTCTCAGGGCGCGTGGCGGTCACGGTCGGCGAGGAAGACGCGCGGCGCATCCACGCCTGGACCGGCGGCATGACGCAGACCGCGCCGGGCGTGCGTCTGGGCGGGCTGCTGGAGGTGTTCACCGACACTGCGGACGGCTTCAAGACCATTGATTTTTCAAGCCAAACCACGGGCTTCGATCTCGCTGACTATGGCGGCCGCCTGCGTCTGGAGATCGACGGGACCGGCGTCACCCACAGTTTCGAGGCGCGCTACCAGACCTCGGACGAGACGTCGGACGAGACCTATATGGGCCTGACGGACGCGGACTTCGCCGCCAGCCCGTACCGGCGCTATGCCGCCAGCGCCAATGACCAGATCAATGTGGACCAGTCGCGCTATACACTGACCTGGAACGCCGATTTCGACAGCGGACTGCGCGTCACCGCGCTGGCCTACCGCAACGAGGTGGACCGCAACTGGTTCAAGGTCGAAGGCGTCAATGCCGGGGGCGGGCGCCGCTCGCTGGGCGCGGTGCTGTCCAACCCGTCCGGCTTCGCGGCGGAGTACGCTGTCCTCACGGGCGCGCCCGGCTTTGTCTCCAACGACAATGCGATCATCTCGCGCAATAACCGCCGCAGCTATTACGCCGAAGGCCTGCAGGGCGAGATCGCCGGGGATGCGGCCTGGCTGGGCGCGCAGCATCGCTGGCGCGTCGGCGTGCGCGCCCACCGCGACCAGGAAGACCGCTTCCAGGAGGAGATTTTCTTCCGCATCGACAATTCCGCTCTGGTGCAGACCGGCCAGCAGACGCCGGGTCAGCAGGCCAACCGGGTCAGCACGGCCGAAGCGCTGGCGGTGTTCGTGCAGAACGACATCACTTTCAGTGACCGGCTGACCCTGACCCCCGGCGTGCGCTTCGAGCGCATCGAGGGCGAACGCCTCGACTATGCTGCAACCGACGCCACCCGCAGCGGCGCCCCGACCGTGCGCACCAGCACCGATGAGGTGTTCATCCCGGGCGTGGGCGTTCGCTACGATGTCAGTGACGCCGTCACCCTGTTCGGCGGCGTGCACCGGGGCTTCTCCCCGGCCGCACCCGGCTCCTCCAGCCAGGCGGAGACGGCGGTCAACTGGGAGGCCGGCGCGCGCTGGACCGGCGCAGCCGGTTATGCCGAGGCGGTCGGCTTCTACAATGATTACGAGAACCTTCTGGGCACCTGCACGGCGTCCACGGGCGGGGGCTGCACAATCGGTGACCAGTTCGACGGCGGCGAAGTGAGTGTGCGCGGGCTGGAACTGTCAGCCGGCGCCGATCTGGCGGCGTTCGCCAATGTCGATGGCGTCGCCATCCCGGTGCGTCTGGCCTACACTCTCACCGACGCCGAGTTCGAGACGGCGTTCCAGTCCGGTTTCGGTCCCTGGGGCAATGTCCAGTCGGGCGACGAGCTGCCTTATCTGGCCCAGCACCAGTGGTTCGCCTCCATTGGACTTGAGCGCGGCCGGCTGGGTGGCGAGCTGGCGCTCACCTGGCTTGACGAGCGCCGCACAATGGCCGGTCAGGGCGCCAACCCCGTTGGCACAGGCCTTGAGTCCTTCGCCGTGGCCGATCTGGCCGTGTGGTATGATCTGACCGACGCCCTGCGCGCCCGGGTCCAGGTGCGCAACCTCACCGATGAGGTCTATGCCGCGTCGCGTAGCCCCGCAGGCCTGCGCCCGGGCGCGCCGCGGGCGGTGCTGTTCGGGTTGGCGGCGAATTTCTAGGGCCGGTCTTGAAACCCAAGACGAAAAAGGCCGCGTCCCTCAAGGGACGCGGCCTTTTCATGTCTTGGATCGGCGACGTGCCGGCGTCAGTGCGTCAGGACGTTGAACAGCGCTTCCAGCTTGCCGATTTGCGCCTGGGCGGCGTCACGCTCCATGTCGTCACGCGCCATGGCAAGTGTTTCGCGCGCCTGCTGCAGCTCCACGGCGACGGCATCCGCGGTGACGGTATCCAGCGCGATGGCTTCCTCGGCGAGGATGGTAAGCCCGTCGGGCGTCACTTCGGCGAAGCCGCCATGGATGAAGGTGCGGGTGACCGCGCCGCCATCATGGATCGCGATGGCGCCCGAGCGGATCGTGGACATGAAGGGCGCGTGGCCCGCCAGCACGCCGAAATCGCCCAGCTCGCCAGGCACCACCACCATGTCCACCTCGCCGGCGAACACGCGTTTCTCGGGCGAAACGAGGTCGAATTGGAGCTTGTCAGCCATCAGCAACACCTTTCTTGAGAGCGGTCTCTAGCAGTTAAATCCGCGCCTGTGAAACCCTGTTGTGCAAGTCATTCCGGCGCGTCGGTGAAGCATCCGCGCAAGGGCCCGGTCAACTGCGACAGCAGCACCTGCATTGATCCTGCGCCCTGTCCCTCGAAGGTCACCCGGACCTCTGTATCGGGATAGAAGCCGGCTGGAATCGTCAGCACTTCATGATCTGCGCCCGGCGGGGCGGATGGCGGCGGAGCGGGCGTGCCCGCCGGCGGACCGTGCGGCGACAGGGACAGCGACATCCCGGCCAGCCGGTCCATTGCTTCCCCGATAGCCGGGCAATCATCCTCGCGCACGTCGCGCGTCCGGATCAGCGCGTCGAGGCGCGTGAAGACGGTGTCTTCCAGACCGAAGCCGCTGCGAAAGTCGCGAGTCACCGCGTCCGGTGCGATGCCCTCAGACGCGAGATGCTGCGCAAATTCCGCACCGTCAAACGTGTCGTAGACGATGGCGTGAATATCGGTCTCGTGCGCGTCGAAGAAAGCTGAGCGGTAGCGCCAGAGGCAGCCCTTGGGATATTGGCCGTAGCCCTCGCTGACCGGGCAGACGCGTTCGAACGCAAAATGCACACCATAAGGAATCCAGTAGCTGCTCGAGACATAGTGCGGTCCCTGCAACTCGCTGCGCCAGGCTGATGGTTCCTGGCTCCACCCCGGCAGGCGCAGCGCCTCGAAAGCCGCCAGGCGGCGGTGAGCGGTCTGCTCGCGCACCCAGTAGATGTAGGCGTACCACAGGGCCTCGGTGGGATAGTTGTCATAGGCGGCGGGCAGCCCGGCCGGCGGGCCGGGGGGCGGCGGCGGAATGCTGGCGCCTAGCGGAGAGGTGAATGCCAGCGTTGCGCTGGCCGCTGCACAGATGATCGACCGCATCATGATTGTCTCCCAGTCAAATGGGCCATCGGGCTGCGCGAAACTGGCGTTTTCAGGCCACAGATCAAAAAAAGGCCGGCCCCTGAAGGGCCGGCCTTTTCCGTTAGAGCGTGGTTGTCACGTTACGCCGCTTCCGCCGCCAGCTTCTCGGCTTTCTTCACGGCGTCCTCGATGGTGCCGACCATGTAGAAGGCCGGCTCGGGCAGGTGGTCGTACTCGCCGTTGCAGATCGCCTTGAACGAGCGCACGGTGTCTTCGATCGGCACCTGGATGCCCGGCGAGCCGGTGAACACTTCGGCCACGTCGAAGGGCTGGGACAGGAAGCGCTCGATCTTGCGGGCGCGGGCCACGGCCAGCTTGTCCTCTTCGGACAGTTCGTCCATGCCCAGAATGGCGATGATGTCCTGCAGCGATTTGTAGCGCTGGAGGATTTCCTGCACACGGCGGGCGGTTTGGTAGTGCTCTTCGCCCACGATGCGCGGCTCAAGGATGCGCGAGGTGGAATCGAGAGGGTCCACAGCCGGGTAGATGCCTTTTTCCGAGATCGCGCGGTTGAGCACCGTGGTCGCGTCCAGGTGGGAGAAGGTGGTGGCCGGGGCCGGGTCGGTCAGGTCGTCGGCGGGCACGTACACGGCCTGCACCGAGGTGATCGAGCCCTTCTTGGTCGAGGTGATGCGCTCCTGCAGCGCGCCCATGTCGGTGGACAGGGTCGGCTGATAGCCCACCGCCGACGGAATGCGGCCCAGAAGCGCCGACACTTCCGCGCCCGCTTGTGTGAAGCGGAAGATGTTATCCACGAAGAACAGCACGTCCTTGCCCTCTTCGTCGCGGAAATACTCCGCTTGGGCCAGACCCGACAATGCCACGCGGGCGCGCGCGCCCGGCGGCTCGTTCATCTGGCCGAACACCAGCGCGCAGCGCGAGCCTTCCACCGAGCCGTTATTGGCTTTGGGGTCCACGTTCACGCCGGACTCAATCATTTCCCAGTAGAGGTCATTGCCTTCACGGGTGCGTTCGCCGACGCCGGCGAACACCGAATACCCGCCGAACAGCTTGGCGATATTGTTGATCAGTTCCTGGATCAGCACGGTCTTGCCCACGCCCGCGCCGCCGAACAGGCCGATCTTGCCGCCCTTGGCGTACGGGCAGAGCAGGTCGATGACCTTGATGCCGGTGGGCAGGATTTCCGCCTCGGTGGACTGCTCTTCGAAGGTCGGCGCTGAACGGTGGATCGACGCCATGGCGACGCTGTTCACCGGGCCGGCCTCGTCGATCGGATCGCCGGTGACGTTCAGGATGCGGCCCAACGTTCCCGGTCCCACCGGCACCTGGATCGGCGCGCCGGTATCGGTCACGTCCTGACCGCGGCGCAGGCCTTCGGTGGCGTCCATGGCGATGGTGCGCACAGAGTTTTCACCCAGGTGCTGGGCGACTTCGAGCACCAGCTTGCGCTCGCCGTTGGTGGTCTCCAGCGCGTTGAGGATGTCCGGCAGTCCGCCTTCGAACTCCACGTCCACGACCGCGCCTGTGACCTGTACGATCCGGCCTTTAAATGTGCTCATCTTGCTCAGCCTCTTCTTGTCCCGGGGCGGCGCGGTCGCGCCCGCCCGATAGTGTGTGATGCGCTAGACCGCCTCGGCGCCGGAGATGATCTCGATCAGCTCCTTGGTGATCTTGGCCTGGCGGGTGCGGTTGAATTCCAGTTTCAGCTTGTCGATCAGCTCGCCGGCATTGCGCGTGGCTGAATCCATGGCCGCCATCTTCGCGCCCATCTCGCCGGCCGCATTCTCCAGCAGCGCCGAGAGAATGACCGTCTTGATATAGCGCGGCAGCAGGGCGGCGAGGATCTGTTCCTCGTCCGGCTCGTACTCGTAGATCGCGCCCTTGAGATCAGGACGCGCCACGCTCTCATCGATGGCGTCGCGCGCCGGGATCAGCACCTGGGCGCGCGGCTTCTGGGTCATCACCGAGATGAATTGCGAGCTGATCACCTCGCAGACGTCGAACTCGCCCTCGTCAAAGAGCGACACGATACGGTCGCCGATCTGGCCGGCCACCGCGCCGTCCAGCGCCTTCACGGTCCGAAGCTCGATCACGCCGATGATCTTGTCGGCATGCAGGCGTTTCAGGGCGTCTGCGCCCTTCTTGCCCACGCACAGGATCTTCACCGTCTTGCCCGCGGAGGTGAGCGCCGCAATGCGTTCGCGCGCCAGTCGGGCGATATTGGTGTTGAACCCGCCGCACAGGCCGCGGTCAGCCGCCGCGACCAGCAGCAGGCGCACCTCGTCCTTGCCGGTTCCCACCAGCAGGCGCGGGGCCCCGGGACCGTCGGCGGCAGTGGCCAGGTTCGCCATGACAGCCGCCATGCGCTCGGCATAGGGACGCGCGGCTTCAGCCGCGTCCTGCGCCTTGCGCAGCTTGGCGGCGGCGACCATCTGCATCGCCTTTGTGATCTTCTTGGTCGAATTGACCGAGCTGATCCTGTTTTTCAGTTCCTTGAGGCTGGCCATGATTTCCGTGCCGCTCGTGTCAATTCAGTCGCCGGCGGCCTGAACCGCCGGCGCAGAGGATCAGGCAAAGCGCGACGTGAAGGTCTCGACCGTGCTTTTCAGCTTGGCCTCGGTGTCGTCGCTGAGCTTTTGTTCCTTGCGGATCGTGGCCAGCAGGTCGGCCTTGTCGGCATGAAGATGGCGCAGGAAGTCCGCCTCATACCGGCCCACATCACGCGCCGGAATCTTGTCGAGATAGCCGCGCGTGCCGGCATAGATCACGCAGACCTGCTCTTCCATGGACAGCGGCGAGAATTCGGGCTGCTTGAGGAGCTCGGTCAGGCGCGCCCCGCGGCCCAGCATGCGCTGGGTGGCGGCGTCCAGATCGGAGCCGAACTGGGCGAAGGCGGCCATTTCGCGATACTGGGCGAGCTCGCCCTTCATCTTGCCGGCGACGGATTTCATTGCCTTGGTCTGGGCGGCCGAGCCCACGCGCGACACGGACAGGCCGACATTCACCGCCGGGCGGACGCCCTGATAGAACAGCTCGGTTTCCAGGAAGATCTGGCCGTCGGTAATCGAGATCACGTTGGTCGGGATATAGGCGGCCACGTCATTGGCCTGGGTCTCGATGATCGGCAGCGCCGTCAGCGAGCCCGAGCCGTGCTCTTCGTTGAGCTTGGCGGCGCGCTCCAGCAGGCGCGAGTGCAGGTAGAACACGTCGCCGGGATAGGCTTCGCGGCCCGGCGGGCGGCGCAGCAGCAGCGACATCTGGCGATAGGCCACGGCCTGCTTGGACAGATCGTCATAGACGATCAGGGCATGCATGCCGTTATCGCGGAAATACTCGCCCATGGCGCAAGCAGTGAACGGCGCCAGGAACTGCATCGGCGCCGGGTCCGAGGCGGTGGCGGCGACCACGATGGTGTAGTCGAGCGCGCCTTTTTCCTCGAGGGTCTTCACGATCTGGGCGACGGTGGAGCGCTTCTGGCCGATGGCCACATAGACGCAATAGAGCTTCTTGCTCTCGTCATCGCTTTCGTTGATCTGCTTCTGGTTCAGGATGGCGTCGAGCGCGATGGCGGTCTTGCCGGTCTGGCGGTCGCCGATGATCAGCTCGCGCTGGCCGCGTCCGACCGGGATCATGGCGTCAATGGCCTTGATGCCGGTGGCCATCGGCTCGTGCACGGATTTGCGCGGCAGGATGCCCGGCGCCTTCACGTCCACGATGCGGCGCTCGGCCACGTCTTTCAGCGGACCCTTGCCGTCAATCGGCTCGCCCAGCGCGTTGACGACGCGGCCCAGCAGGGCCTTGCCGACGGGCGCGTCCACGATGGAGCCCAGACGCTTGACGGTGTCGCCTTCCTTGATGCCCCGGTCTTCACCGAAGATCACGCAGCCGACATTGTCGCGCTCCAGGTTCAGGGCCATGCCCTTCACGCCGCCGGTGAACTCCACCAGCTCGCCGGCCTGGACCGCGTCCAGCCCGTGCACGCGCGCGATGCCGTCGCCCACCGACAACACCTGACCGACTTCGGACACGTCCGCAGCGGCGCCGTAATTCTTGATCTGCTCTTTGAGAATGGCGGAGATTTCCGCAGCCCGGATGTCCATGGCGTCAGGCCTCTTTCAACGTTTTGCGCAAGCCCTCGAGCTGCGTGCTCAGGGAGGAATCAAACAGGCGCGAGCCGACCTTGACGATCAGCCCGCCGATCATGTCCGGCCGAACTTCGGCGCGGATTTCAACGTCTTTGCCCAGCGCGGTCTTCAGCGCCTCGGCCAGCTCCTTGAGCTGGGCGGCGCTCAGCGCATCGGCGCTGGCCACCTCGGCCGTCAGGGCGCCGCGGCGCTTGGCCGCCAGCACGGCGAAGGCGCGCGCCATATCGCCCAGTCCGCCAGCCCGGCCATTGCGGGCGGCGACTGCGACGAAGCGCCGCGTCAGGTCGTGGAATTTGAGCGCATCGGCGAGCTTGTCCAGCGCGGCGGCCTTGTCGCCGGTCTTGTGGACCGGGCTGGCCATGGCCCGCTGCAGCGCGTCTGATTGCGCAAAGGCGGCGGCCAGCGCCGCCATGTCGGCCTCGGCGGCGTCGAGAACGCCTGCCTCGCCTGCAAGATCGAACAGGGCGCGCGCATAGCGCCCGCCCGCTTCGCTCGTGATCGCATCCTGTCCGGTGGTCACCGTTAGCGCCGCTTTCTTCTCATGATGCCCGTCTGCGGGTCGCGCCTGAAAGGCGGACGCAAACGTTTGAAGGACCGTAAGTTTTTAGACGGCGCGACTGGCCTGAGCCCAAGCGTCCGTTAGAACCCGGCGCCGAACTAGCACAGGGGGATGCAGGCGGCAACACCGCGCGCAGGGCCGGTGCAGGGAGAGAGGCGATCATTAAGGCAGCGCGTCCTCGCTGCGCTGGCGGACGTGAAGCACGCGCAGGATTTCGATCCCCGCATCAACCGGGCGATACCAGACCACATGACGGCCCGCAGGGTAGCTGAATACGCCGGGCCGGACATCCTCACGGTGACGGCCAAGACCAGGCATAAGGACGAGACGATTGAAGGTGTCGTTGAGCCGGTCGAGATATCGCTCGCTCTGCTCCTCTCCCCATTCCTGCGACGTATACCGGCCTATCGCCAACACATCCTCGCCCGCTTGAGGGCTGAGGCGCCAGCTAGGCATTACGCTCTTGGCGCAGGCGGGACTTGATGTCGTCCATGCTCCAGTCGAGCAGTTCCCCGCGTTCGGCTTGCTGCAGGCCGATGTCGATCTGGGCGCGCAAGGCCTCCAGGTCTTCGGCTTGCGTGCTCTCGGCGCGTATCTGCGTGCGCAGGGCCTCGCGGATCACTTCGCTGGCATTGTTGTAAAGCCCGCTCTCCACCTTGGCGCGGACCCAGGCTTCCAGACGGTCGGTGAGGGAGATGTGCATGGCGGCCTCCGGCGCGATGTGACGCCGTGACCATACACGCTTTGACAATGTTTGTCGCTATGGCGCCCGCCGGACGGCGCCGGGCTACAGGATGAATTTGGACAGGTCGGCGTTCTTCGCCAGCGAGTCCACGCGCGCCTTCACATAGGCCGCATCGATCACCAGCGCGTCGCCGGACCGGTCAGACGCGGTGAAGCTGATTTCCTCGACCACCTTCTCCAGAATCGTCTGCAGCCGCCGGGCGCCGATATTCTCGATGCTGGCGTTTACTTCCGCCGCGTAGTCGGCGACGGCGTCGATGGCGCTGTCATCAAACGACAGATCAAAGCCTTCGGTCTCCATCAGCGCGACATACTGGGTGACCAGGCTGGCTTCAGGTTCGGTGAGGATGCGCCGCAGATCGTCGCGGGTCAGTGCCTTGAGCTCCACCCGGATGGGCAGGCGGCCCTGCAGCTCGGGCAGGAGATCGCTGGGCTTGGTCACGTGAAACGCGCCCGAGGCGATGAACAGCACGTGGTCGGTTTTCACCGGCCCGTACTTGGTGGCCACGGTGGCCCCTTCGATCAGGGGCAGGAGATCGCGCTGCACGCCTTCGCGCGACACGTCCGCGCCGCGATTATCGGCCCGGCCCGCGACCTTGTCGATTTCGTCGAGGAAGACAATGCCCTCGTTTTCCGCCAGCCTGATCGCGTCGATCTGGATCTGGCTTTCATCCAGCAGCTTGTCGGCCTCTTCATTGATCAGGGGCGCATAGGCGTCCTTCACGCTGGTGCGCACGGTCTTGGACCGCCCGCCCATGCCTTTGCCCAGCATGTCTGACAGATTGATCATGCCCATGCCGCCGGGCATGCCGGGAATGTCGATATTGCTGAAGGGCGAGGAATCGTCGGCAATCTGGATCTCGATCTCGCGGTCGTCCAGATCGCCCGCAATGAGCTTCTTGCGGAAGGATTCGCGGGTGCCAGCCGACGCATCGGCGCCGACGAGGGCATCCAGAACGCGGTTCTCCGCCGCCTCGTGGGCCTTGGCCTTCACCTCTTCACGCTTGGCGTCGCGCACGATGGAGATGGCGACCTCCACCAGATCGCGCGCGATGGAATCCACGTCCCGGCCCACATAGCCGACTTCGGTGAATTTGGTGGCCTCGATCTTCAGGAAAGGCGCGCCGGCGAGCTTCGCCAGGCGCCGGGAAATCTCGGTCTTGCCCACGCCGGTGGGGCCGATCATCAGGATGTTCTTCGGCGTGACCTCCTCGCGCAGCCCCTCGGCCAGGCGCTTGCGCCGCCAGCGATTGCGCAGCGCGATGGCCACCGCCTTCTTGGCCTCGGACTGGCCGACAATGTGACGGTCGAGCTCGGAGACGATCTCGCGGGGAGAATAATCGGTCATGGGGCAGGTCCGGTGTATGGGCGGCGTACGATTATCCCATGTAGGGCCGCCGGGCCGCACGCACAAAGGCCCTTGCTGCATCGTACACGCCGGACGCTTGACTTGAGACGGGCTCTGCCGCCGTCTGGGCGCAGACCCTCTGACCCTGATCTGAAAGGACGCCACAATGTCCCGCCCCCGCTTTCATCTGGCCTTCCCGGTTCATGATCTGGCCGCGGCGCGCGCCTTCTATGCCGGCGTTTTGAACTGTCCGACGGGCCGCGAAAGCGAGTCCTGGATCGATTTCGATCTGTTGGGCCATCAGATCGTCGCTCACCTCTCGCCCGGCGACTGCACGCCCGTGGGCGCGGGCGGGGTGGACGGCCAGGCGATTCCGGTGCGTCATTTCGGGCTGATTGTGGACTGGGATGTGTTTGACGATCTCGCCGCCCGGCTGAAAGCGGCGGCGACGCCCTTTCTGGTCGAGCCCTATCTGCGCTTCGCCGGATCGCCGGGCGAACAGAAGACGCTGTTCGTCTCTGACCCCAGCGGCAATGCGCTGGAGTTCAAGGCGTTCCGCGACGAGGCCATGATCTTCGCCACCGATGGCCGCTTGTTCGCCTGAGCGGGCGGGTGGCGCGTGCTTTTGCGCGGGCGCGAAATCGTCTAAGACCGCCAGCCATTCCCTGACGCTCCAGACATCACGGTCCTGCGCCCATGAAACCGTTTCCCGATTCCTATGACGCCAAAGCCAATGAAGCCGCGCTGCGCGCGCGCTGGGCGCAGGATGACGCGTTCCGCTGGGACCCGGCCCGTCCGGCCGACACCGACTATGTGATCGACACCCCGCCCCCGACCGTGTCGGGCGCGCTGCATGTGGGCCATGTCTATTCCTACACCCAGGCCGATATCACGGCCCGCTACATGCGAATGAGCGGGCGCAACGTGCTCTATCCCATCGGCTGGGACGATAACGGCCTGCCCACCGAGCGGCTGGTGGAAAAGGTGCGCAAGGTGCGCGGCGGGACCATGGCGCGCGATGAATTCGTGGCGCTGTGCCGCGAGGTGATCCCCGAGTATCACCAGCAATTCCGCGACCTGTTTTCGCGCCTGGCGTTGAGCGTGGACTGGAGCCGGGAATACCAGACCATTTCCGATGAAAGCCGGGCGGTGTCGCAGATGTCCTTCCTGGACCTGTACCGCAAGGGGCTTCTGGAGCGCCGCCTGGAGCCCACCTTGTGGGATCCGGCTGACCGCACCGCCATCGCCCAGGCCGAGGTGGACGAGATCGAGCGCGACGGCCTGCTCAACTACATCGCCTTCGAAGTGGAGGGCGGCGGCGAGCCGGTGGTCATCGCCACCACGCGGCCCGAGCTCATTGGCGCGTGCGGCGGGCTGATGATCCATCCGGATCACCCGCGCGCCGGTGAACTGATTGGCAAGCGCGCCATCAGCCCGCTCTACCGTGTGCCGGTGGAGATTTATGCTGAGTCCAGCGTCGACCCGGACAAGGGCACCGGCGTGGTGATGTGCTGCACGTTCGGCGACGTGACCGATATTCAGTGGTGGCGCACCCACAAACTGCCCCTGCGCATGGTCATCGATCAGGCCGGCAAGATGATCGAGGCCTTGCCGTTCGGCGAAGAGGGCTGGCCGAGCCTGGACCCGGACGCGGCGCGTGACGTCACCGCGGCGCTGGCCGGGCAGAAAGCCGCCAAGGCCAAGGAGATGATCCTTGATCTGCTCAAAGCCGCAGGCGTGGTGTTGAAGCAGGAGCCGACCCGGCAGGTGATCCCGGCGGCCGAGCGCTCGGGCGCGCCGCTGGAAATCATCGTGACCCCGCAATGGTTCATCCGCACGCTGGACTTCAAGGACGAGATCCTGGCCAAGGGCCGGGAGATCAATTGGCGTCCCGCCTATATGCGCCAGCGCTTTGAAAGCTGGGTGGAGGGGCTGAAATGGGACTGGTCAATCTCCCGCCAGCGCCATTTCGGCGTGCCTTTGCCGGTCTGGTACTCCAAGCGTCCCGGCGAAGAGGGCAAGATCATTGTCGCGTCGAAAGACGAGCTGCCGGTTGACCCCACCTTGCAGGCGCCAGGTGGCTACGAACCCCACGAGGTGGAGGGCGAGCGCGATGTGATGGACACCTGGGCGACCTCGTCGGTCTCGCCCCAGCTGGTCACGCGCTCGATCAATGCCGATTTCGCGTTCGACTTTGAGAGCCACAAGCGCCAGTTCCCCATGGCCCTGCGCCCGCAGGCCCATGAAATCATTCGCACCTGGGCGTTCTACACCATCGTGAAGGCGCTCCATCATGAGAACGTGACTCCCTGGAGCGACATCGCCATTTCAGGCTGGTGCCTGGCCGGCGACGGATCGAAAATGTCCAAGTCCAAGGGCAATGTGACCGATCCGATCAAGCTCTTGGACGAATACGGGACGGACCCGGTGCGCTACTGGACGGGGACCTCGCGCCTGGGCCAGGACACGGCCCTGTCAGTCAATACGCTCAAGCAGGGCAAGCGCCTGGTCACCAAGCTGTGGAACGCGTCCAAGCTCGCCCACATGGCGATCAGCGCGGCCGAAGCGCATGGGGGCCTGAACCCGGACTCGCCGCGGGCGGACATCGAGGCGGGCCGCATCAGCCATCCCATGGATGTCTGGCTGATGGGCAAGCTCGCCGAGACCGTGCGCAAGGCGACCGAGGCGTTCGAGACCTATGAATACGCTGCGGCCCAGCGCGCCATCGAAACCTTCTTCTGGAGCGATTACTGCGACAATTATCTGGAGATCGTGAAACGCCGCACCCGGTTTGAGGGCGCCCCCAGTGAAGAAGAGCGCTCGGCCGTGCTGGCCCTGTGGCACGCAAACGACGCGCTGATCCGCCTGTTTGCGCCGTTCATTCCGTACGTCACCGACGCGCTCCACGCCATCTTCCATGGCGATAAGGCGGGCACGGTGCATGCCTGCGGGATGTGGCCGAAACTGGCCGATCAGGCGGACGAGGCCGTCTTCCGCACTGAGGGCGAGGCCTTCCTGGAAGTGCTGGGCGCGGCGCGCAAGGTGAAGTCTGAAGCCCAGCTGTCCATGAAGACGCCGGTCACGGTGCTCACCGTGATCGGCGAGGGCGCGCTGACCGATCTGATCGGCGATACGGTCGAGGACCTTAAAGCCGTGACCAGCGCCGAACGCGCCGAGCGGGCGCCGTCGGCGCCGGAGGGCGCCCGTCAGGCGTCAAGCCCGGACGAGCGCCTCACTGTGGCGCTTGTGCTGACGCCGCAAGAAGGCTGAGGGGGCCTGCGATGACCCATATCGATCCCGAACGCGCGGCCTTCGAGGCGTTCAAGGCCCTCCCGCGCGGTGAGCCGGTGGAGATGCTCAATCTGATCGCCCTGCATGACCGCGCCGCCTATCCCGACGGGCGCGCGATCAGCGGCGCTGACGCCTACCGGCTCTATGGCGAGACCTCCGCGCCGGTGTTTCAGCGTGTCGGCGGGCGCATCCTCTGGCGCGGGGCGCCGCGCTGCGTGCTGATCGGACCCTCAACCGAGCAGTGGGACCTGGCCTTCATCGCCGCCTATCCCAGCGCCTCCGCGTTTCTGGAAATGGTCACCGACGCGTTCTATCAGGCCGAGGCCGTGCCCCACCGCCGCGCCGCCGTGCGCGACAGCCGGCTGATCCGCAACGCGCCGTCCGGCGCCGGGTCAGCTTTCGGCTGAGGCTGTGTCTGCATCGGCGGCCTCGGGCTCCACAACTGGCAGGGCGGGTCGCCACGGGTGCAGACGGCGATGGGCCTTGATCACCGTGTCGCATATCTGCCGGATGCGGCGCGCATGCATCAGGGCCGGATCCACTGCGCTGACGGCCAGATCGCCCGACGCGACGCCATTGAGCAATTCAGCCTTCACATCGCTATAGGCGGCCTGAAACGTGCGGTCCAGGCTGCGGGCCCGCGTCTCAAATCCGGCCTCGTCGAGATTGCTCACGTCCAGCGCCAGGACGGCGTGCAGCGCGTGCTGAAGGCCCGTCCACGCCTCGCTCTGGCCAAACCGGCCGGGCGGCGCCGTGTCGGACGCGATCTCGGCCGACAGCATGGCCAGTTCTTCCAGATGCTGCAGGGCGCGCACCAGATCGGGCACGGCCGCTGTGACGCTGCCGGGCAGGGCTGAGGCATTCATGCGCGCCAGAAACGCCCGGATCTGCTCGCCCAGCTGCATCAGCCCGTCCCGGCGCAGTTTCAGGCGGGTCTTGGCCATGGGCTGGGGCCCTGCCGCCTCGCGCACCAGGTCGAGCGTCAGGCCGGTCATGCGCACCAGCTCCTGGGCCAGCGCATTGAGCGCCAAGCTGGGCACGGGCAGGGAGGTGGGGTCGAGATGGACGGGGCGCGCCAGCGTCTCGTCTTCTGTCACGAAACGGGTCGACAGCCACGCCACCGCCTGGCCCACAAACGGCCAGGCCAGCGCCACGCCGGCCACATTGAACAGGGTGTGGAACAGGGCGAGCGTTGCGGGCGTGTCCTCAGAACCCAGCACCAGCCCGGCCAGCTCACGCGCGGCCGTCAGGAGCAGCGGCAGTGCTGCCAGCGCCACCAGGGCGGCGAACACATTGAACGCGATATGGGCGCTGGCCACCCGGCGGGCGGGCGCGCCGGCGCCCAGCGCGGCGAAGACGGCGGTGGAGGTGGTGCCCAGATTGGTGCCGATCACGGCGGCGGCGGCGAGCTCAAGCGGGAAGGCCTGGCCGGTGCTGGCGGTGAGCACAATGGCGATGGCGGCGCTGGACGACTGGGTCAGCACGGTGACCAGCGCGCCGAGCGCCACAAAGGCCAGAACCGAGAGAATGCTGGCGGTTTCCGGGGTAATCGACGCCAGCGCCGGGGCCAGATCGCCAAATCCGGTCTGAAGCACGCCGACTCCGAGGAAAAACAGGCCGAATCCGGTCAGCGCCCGCCCCGATCCGGCGATGCGCGCCCGCTCGCCGGCGCCCAGCGCCAGCGCCATGCCGATCCCGATCAGCGGCAGGGCCAGCGCACCCACATCCACCTTCACCCCGACCAGCGCCACCAGCCAGCCGGTCATGGTGGTGCCCACATTGGTGCCCAGGATCACCCACACCGCCCGGCGCAGGCTCAACAGGCGCGCATTGACGAAGCCCACCGTGGCCACGGTCACGGCGCTGGACGACTGCACCACAGCGGTGATCAGCACGCCCAGCGCAAACCCGCGCACGCTCGACTTCGTCCAGGTCTGCAACAGGGTGCGCAGCGCCCCGCCGGCGGCGATCTTCAGCCCGTCGGTGAGCAGCCCCATGCCCAGCAGGAACAGCCCGATCCCGCCGGCCAGGGTCAACACCGCCATCATCGACGTCCGCTCCTGATCTTGCTCCGGGTTCGGACATTACAGCGATTTGGCGCCGCTTGGAGCGGGCAGGGGCAGCGGGGATTGTGAAAGGGGATGGTGCGGCCTGGCGGACCCAATTCGAACCCGCAGGGTTCGCAAGGGCGAACGCCCGCCCGCAGCGTCAGCGAGGATTGACTGAGCGGAGCGAAGGAGAATGGAAAATGGCGCCGCTTGCGTGACTCGAACACGCGACCTACGCATTACGAATGCGTTGCTCTACCAGCTGAGCTAAAGCGGCTAGCGACCCGAGCGAAAAACCCGGTTCAGCTGGTGGCGGTCAGTGCGCCTGGCAGCCCTCGAGCACCATGGTTTCGCGCACTCTTTCGCGCTCTGCAAGATACCGGTTAATTTGGGCGGATTCCGCGGCAGCATTATGATCGGCTGCTTCCAAACGCGCGAGTAATTCTACAATGTTCCGGCGCTTGTCAGCCTCGAACTGGGCCAAAGCTGCGGCTTGGCCCGCCATGTCGGCCCCTTCGCTCAACACGTCCCGAGCGCCCGGCCGTCGGTTCGGTGAGCGGCGGCGTCGTAAATTCACCAGGCCTCCCAAAATGCCCACGGGGTTGAATTGTTCGGCGCGCTTTTCTGCGATGAGGGCTCTGAGCCGCCCGGCTTGTTCGCGATAATTGTCACGGCGGTCTTGAGCGCGAGCTATATCAGACTGATAGCTGTTGTAGGTGTTCAGCAAGCGCACGCAGCGCTCCAGGCTGAATCTTTGCGGCGATGACACTTGAGGCCGCCCTCTTTTCAAGAAATGTAGAGGCGGCTATCGTGCGGCCCATGATCAGAGGTTGGATAAGTTTCGCGCTGTCGGTCATGCTTGTGGCGACCGCTCATCCTGCAAAAGCGCAGGAAGATGTGGAGGCGCTCATGGAGCGCATGGAGCGGTTTCCGGCTGATTGCGCGGCGCGCTTTCCCCATCGCCGGGGCCTGGGCGACGCTGTGGACGCGGGCGATGCGTTCGCGCTTCGTTGCGCCATCGACGCTTGGGGCGGCTCGGAGACCCAAGCGTTTGATCTGCGATACAAATACTGGCGGGTAACCGGGGAGGAGCCAGTTGGGCTCGACGAGAGTGCGCGCGCCATGGAGCGCGAGACCATCACCGTCAGGATTATTGACCTGCACGAGCGGCACGAGTTTCTTACGCCAATACCCAGACATCGCCTGACAGGCTGTCCGCGCTTCGACGCGCCCGCCCGCGCCCTCATCGAACGCGGACGCGGCGCCCACCCGAGCTGGGCCTGCAACCGTTTCGGCTTCTGATAGAGAAAAATGGTGCCGCTTGCGTGACTCGAACACGCGACCTACGCATTACGAATGCGTTGCTCTACCAGCTGAGCTAAAGCGGCTCTGGACCCGGCGCGTGGCCCGGTTCAGCGACGGCGGAACCTACCCTTGAACGCCGGGACGGGCAAGCGGGCAGTGAAGCCCGGTTTCAGCGCTCGATACCCCGCTGTTTTGAGCCTCACCCTTGCTCGTCCCGGAACCGCGCGATGGCGTCGCAGACCGGGCGCGACAGGCTTTCGAAGAACGCGGTCAGGTGATCGCTGGGGCGCGCGGCGGCGGCGTCATTGCGGATCACCAGATGGGCGTGTTCGCGGCCCGGCGCGGTCCATTCATGGTGCATGGGGCGCACGGTGCGCAGATACTGGCCGACCACCGACTGGGGCGTACGGCCGCGCTCATTGACGTCGCGCAAGAGGCGGCGCGCCAGGCGGATATCATCGGGCGCATCCACATAAACGCGCAGGTCGAAAAGGTCGCGCACCTGCGCATCGCAGAACAGGTGAATGCCTTCCACAATGATCACATCGGCCGGTTCGATGCGGCGCGTATCGGCGCGGCGGCGGTGAATCGTGAAGTCATAGATCGGCGCCTTGACCGGCTTGCCGTCCTTGAGCGCCGCCAGCTGGCGCGCCAGCAGGGCATGGTCGCGCGAGGCCGGATGGTCAAAATTGAACGCCGCCGGCTCGAAATCCGGTTTGGCGCCGTGGTCGCCGTAATAATCATCCTCGGCCATGACCAGCGCCGACAGGGGCGCGGCGGAGCGGGCGGCGGCGCGCGCGATCTCGGTCTTGCCCGAGGCGGACCCGCCGGTGACGCCGATCAGCAGGCGTTTCTTCGGTGCAAGCAGGCTCATGGGCGGCATCAGTCCTTGCGGGCGTCATCCTCAACGCCGGGATCATCCGGCGCGCGCGGGGCCTGATAGCTGTCCGTGGCGGCGCTGTCGCCCGGTTTTGCAGCGCGCGGTTTGGCCGGCGCTTCCAGCAGGGCGCTGTCGGGCGCAGCGGCGGCGGCGATCTCATAGCGCTCATGGCGCGGGTGGATCAGCCGGCTTTCCCGGCCCCAGGCGTCCACCATGCGCTTCCAGTCCTCGTCGGTATAGGGGAAGGCGGCGCCGGTCTCGTCGATATCCGACCAGTCGGCTTCGCCGGGCGCGTGGGCGGCGCGGGTCATCCAGCGCCGCGCCCCGGCGGCGTCGCCGTCCAGCTGGGCGGCGCGGGCGGCCAGTACACAGACCCGCGCCGAGACAGGCGGCTGGGCGGTCAGGCTGGCCAGCGCGTCGCGGGCGGCGTCGCGATTTTCCTGATCCAGCGCCGTCTCGGCCAGCAGGATGCGGCTTTCGCGGTGCTCGGCGTTGAGGGCGGCCAGCGCCCGCTGGCGTTCGGCGCGCTTGGCCTTGGTGTCGGACTTTCGCAAGGCGCCATAGGCGCGCGCCAGCGCCGGGTGGGGCGCGCGCGTCCAGGCGGTTTCCAGAATTTGCGCCGCCTGCCGGTGACGGCGCTGATCGGCCAGCAGCCGGCCGGCCAGTTCCGCAGCGGGGGCGAAATCGGGCGAGGCGCCCGCGGCGCGCTCGGCCAGCCGGGCCGACGCTTCGGGGTCGGAGGCCTCCATGCGGCGCGCCTCGGCGGTCAGCAGCACCGCGCGGGTGCGCGCCGCGCGCAGCTTCTCCACCAGTCCGCGCTTTTCACCTTCGGACAAAGTCGTTTCCGCCTCGCGCCAGCGCGCGGCGTTCACCTGGGCGGCGAACAGCGAATCATAGGCCCAGCGCGCCGGGCCGGAGGTCTCGAACGCTTCGCCGGCATGGGTGATCACGCCCAGCGCATCGCCGCGCGCTTCGGCGATGGCGGCCAGGCCCCGCCGGGCCACCAGCCGGGTGCGCGAATCCTCCAGCATGGCCTCATACTGGCTCTGGGCGCTGGCCAGATCGCCGTCGGCTTCGGCGGCGCGGGCTGACAAGAGCCGCGACAGGGCCGGCCGGTCCAGCAACGCCTCGGCCCGGGCCGCCTGACGCACCGCCAGCGCGCCCTGGCCAGCGGCCGACGCGATCAGCGCGCGCTCCAGCGCATCAAAGCCCTGATCACGCTTGCGGCGCTGACGGAATTTGCGGAACGCGTCCGGCGCGCCCCAGACCTTGGCGATCAGCCACCAGGCGACCACCAGCAAGAAGGTCGCGAGCAGCAGCACGCCCATCGCCAGCGCGAACGGCCCTTCGGCCTGAACGCCCAGAAACTCCACGCGCACCACGCCCGGATTGAGAGTCAGGAAGACGGCGAGCGCCGCGGTGAATACGCACAGTGCAATGGTGGCGACCAGGCGGATCATGGCGCCACCTCATCATCCAGCGCGGCGCGCACCTGGCTCAGCGCCGCCTCGACCTGCAGGCGGGCTTCCGCGCCCTGCAGCCAGTCTGCGATCACCGCGCGGGCCGGGTCTTCAAGGGCGCGGGCGTCCTGCACTGCGCCTTCCAGATCGCCGTCGTCCAGCGCCGCGCGAAGTGAGTCGCCGGGACCCGGGTCTTGCGTATTGCGGGCGATGCGCAGCACGCCGAACCACACCTCGGTCTGCGCACTGGCAGTTTGTAATTCGTCTTCAGGCAGCTGGGCCGCCAATTGTTCGCGCGACGGCGCGCCGGTGCGGGCATGGCCGCGCAGTACGGTCAGGCCCGGCGCATCCGGCCAGGCGCGGCGCAGCTCGGCCAGCTCCACGGCGAACGGACCCGATCCGCGCGCCGCCGAAGCCAGATCGGCATAGGCGAGGGCGCGGCGCGCCCCGTCGGGTGAGGGCGGGGCGGCGTCTGGCGCAGCCTCCACCTCCGCCAGACGCGCGTCCAGATCGTCCAGGCGGCCGGTCGCCGCATCGAGGCGGGACTGAAGCTGCGCCGCTTCGTCATTGGCCCGTTCTGCGGCGGCGATCCGGTCGGTCAGCGCATCGATCCGGGTCAGCACCGGGTCCAGAGCGGCGGACACATCGACGCCTTCACCCGCCTCACCGCTTCCCAGCGCGGCGATCCGGGCCTCCAGGGCGTCGAGGCGGCGGGCGGCGTCGCTGGCGGTCTCGTCGATGCGCGTCTCCAGCCCCGTCAGATCGGTGTCTTCCGGCGGCTCTACAGCCTCCAGCGAGTCCACGCGATCGCGCAGGGCCGCGGCGTCGCGCACCAGCTGTTCCAGCGCCTGCCCGCGCAGGGCTTCGCCCGGATCTTCGGTCTCCAGCGCACTCAGGCGCGTCTCTATGCGTGACAGGTCTGGCGGGGGTATTTCAGCGGTTTCCAGAGCGCCCAGGCGCGCTTCCAGCGCGGTGAGATCCGGGGCCGGCGCCGGCATGGCGCGCACCAGCACCCAGCCGGCCGCGCCGCCAATCAGCGCGGCGGCGACCACAAATCCGGTCAGGCGCAGTATCGCCAGCGCCCGCGACAATCCCTTGCGGGGTTCGGGTTCGCTATCCACCGGTTTGAACTCGGCATCCACCGGTTCGGGATCGCCGTTCGGCTTTGTCCGCCCGCTCATCGCGCCTGCCTCGTCAGCAGCCTGTCATCCATAATGCGCTCGAGTCTAAGCCGCGCCGCGCCTGCGCGCCACCGCCCGATGTCAGGTTTCTCGCGGCGCAAGGATTGTGCTGAGCGCTTCGAGCAGCGCCGCTTCATCAGGTCGTTGCGCTACCGTCACGCGCCCTGCACCCGAATGGCGCAGCGGCCCGGCGGCCGCGTCGGAGATCGCCAGAATATGCGCGCCGCCAAGCGCTGACAGCCGGCCTGCGGCCTCCACCAGCGCCAACAGTCTTTCGGTCCCGAGCGGCGAGTGGAGCAGCACCACGGCGCCGGGTCCGAGCGCCTGCAGGGCGGCCTCAGGCAGGGCGTCCACCGGGCGCGCCTCATAGGCGACGTGGCTCTGGGCGTCGCGGCCCATGGCGGTCAGGGCGCCGGACAGATCAAAGGCCTGATCGCGCCCGCGCACATGGAAGAGGCGGCCCGGATCGGGCGCGTTGAGGATGATGTCGAGCAAGCCGGCCGCATCGCCCGACCCGGTGACCACGTCCTCATGACCGGCGGCGCGCGCTGCGGCGGCGCTGGCGGGGCCGACGGCGAAGATTTTGAGAGATGGCGGCGCGCCCAGGCGCGTCAACTGACCCGCGCCATTGGGGCTGGTGACGATCACGGCGCCCGCGCCTGTCCAGTCCGGCGCGCCGTCCGTTGCCGCGATCTGCGCCGTTGCGGCGTTCACCGCGTGATAGCCCAGCGCCGCCAGCCGCTGGCAGGTGAGCGTGGCGCCGGGCTCAGCGCGCGTGACCAGCACCGGGCGCGCTTCCGTCATCTCATCCGGTTCCGGCGATGATCGCGGCCAGCGCTGCGCCGCCTGCATCGCGGATGTGCTCACCCACGCTGCGTCCCAGAGCTGCGGCCTCGGCCAGACCCATAGCCGGCGCCGAGCCGGAGCCGGTCCAGCGCTGCTTGCCGTCTTCGGACAGCGCCTCCGCGCTCAGCCGGATTTCACCGTTTACGATATGGGCGTAGGCGGCGATGGGGGTGCGGCACGATCCGTCCAGCGCTTCCAGCACGCCGCGTTCCGCCGCCGCGGCCAGCGCGCTGTCGTGATGCTGGATGGCGGCGCATAGGGCCTGAGCCTGCGCGTCGCCCATGCGAATCTCCACGCCGACGCAGCCCTGGGCGGGTGCAGGCAGCATGGCGCCGGTGTCGATGGGCGTGAGCTTCGCCTCGTCCCGCCCCAGCCGGCGCAGGCCGGCGCGGGCCAGGAAGGTGGCGTCAATGGCGCCGTCGCGCACCTTGCCCAGGCGTGTATCCACATTGCCGCGCAGAAGCGTGACTTCGAGGTCAGGCCGCGCCGCCAGCGCCTGGGCCTGGCGCCGGATGGAGGCGGTGCCGAGCACCGCGCCCTTGGGCAGATCAGCGAGCTGGGCCGAGCCGTTGGCCACCAGCAGCACGTCGCGCGGATCTTCGCGCTCCAGGATCGCGGCGATGGCCAATCCTTCCGGCAGGCGGGTCGGAACATCCTTCATGGAGTGAACGGCGAAGCGTGCATCCCCGGCCAGCAGGGCGGTCTCCAACTCTTTGGTGAACAAGCCCTTTCCGCCCGCCGCCAGCAGCGCGCGGTCGGTGATCCGGTCGCCGGTGGTGGACAGGCCCAGGATCGGAAACGCTGCGGCGTAATCCTCCACCCCGGCGGCCTGGCCCAATATGGCCTGCAGATTATAGGCCTGGGCGAGGGCCAGCGGCGAGGTGCGCGTGGCGATAGGCATGGGTTCAAAAGGCATGGCCGCTCCTGAACGGCGCCGCCCATTGTGTGCGGGCGCGCGCAGCGCTAACGATCTGTCATGGCGTTATCCCATGCTTTTCCGTTCGGGCAACCCGTCGCGTCACCGCAAAAGGCGTTGACCGTGCTGGGTCTTGAGTCCAGCTGCGACGATACCGCCGCCGCCATTGTGCGCCGCGAACCCGATGGTGCGATCACGATTCTGGCCGAAGCGGTGATCGGTCAGAACGACGCCCATGCGCCCTATGGCGGGGTGGTGCCCGAGATCGCCGCGCGCGCCCATGCCGAGCGGATGGACGGTCTGGCGGCGCGGGTCCTGACGGAAGCCGGCCTCTCGCCGGGCGATCTTGACGCGGTGGCGGCCACCGCCGGACCGGGCCTGATTGGCGGGGTCATGGCGGCGCTGATGACTGCCAAGGGCATCGCGCTGGGCGCCGGCATTCCGCTGGTGGCGGTCAATCACTTGGAAGGCCACGCCCTGTCGCCGCGCCTGACGGGGCGGCTGGTCTTCCCCTATCTCCTGCTCCTGGTCTCCGGCGGCCATACCCAGCTCCTGATCGTGGAGGGCATCGCGGCGATGACGCGGCTGGGGTCCACCATTGATGACGCGGCGGGCGAGGCGTTCGACAAGACCGCCAAGATCATAGGGCTTGGCTTTCCCGGCGGCCCGGCGGTTGAACGCGCCGCGCGCGAGGCCCGCGATCCGGGCCGATTCCCCCTGCCGCGCATGCTGACCGGCAAGCCGGGATGCGATTTCTCTTTTGCCGGCCTCAAGACCGCCGCGCGGCGGTCCTGGGACGGGCTGGATTCGCCCGGCGAGGCTGACCGCGCCGACCTCGCCCACGCCGTTCAGGGCGCCATTGCCGCCCATCTGGCCGAGCGTACAGGCCGGGCGATGGACGTGTTTACAGACCGCCTGCCCGAAGCCGGGCGTACGCTGGTGGTCGCTGGCGGCGTGGCGGCGAACCAGACGGTGCGCAGCGCGCTGACGGCAGAGGCCGGGGCGCGGGGCTTCACCCTGGTGGCGCCGCCGCTGAAATACTGCACAGATAATGCGGCCATGATCGCTCTGGCGGGCGCCGAGCGTCTGGCGCTGGGGCTGACGGACGGGCTGGATGCGCCGGCGCGCGCGCGCTGGCCGCTGGACGCCGACGCAGCGGCGCTCGCCCCGGCGACGGGCTCGGGCCGTAAGGGTCCCAAGGCGTGACGGGAGGGGGCATGAACAGGTTTCAATCCATCGGCGTGATCGGCGCAGGCGCCTGGGGCACCGCGCTGGCCCAGGCCGCCGCCAGCGCCGGGCGCGATGTGACGCTCTGGGCGTTTGAGCCGGAAGTGACCGACGCGATCCGCACCAGGGCTGAGAACACCGCCTTCCTCAAAGGCGTGGCGCTCAATTCCGGCATCCGCGCGACCTCCGATCCCGAGGCTCTGGCTGGGTGCGCCGCGTATCTGCTGGTCACGCCAGCGCAGCACGCACGGCGCACGCTCGCCGCGTTCGAAGGCCATATTCCGGCCGGCGCGCCGGTGCTTTTGTGCGCCAAGGGCATTGAGCAGGGCTCGCTGGCGCTGATGACGCAGGTGCTGGCCGAGACCATTCCCCATGCCGTGCCCGCCGTCCTGTCCGGCCCCAGCTTCGCCATCGACGTGGCGCGCGGCCTGCCCACTGCGGTGACGCTGGCGTGCGATGATGAAGGCCTGGGCCAGCAATTGATGGAGGCCATCGGCTCACCGGCCTTCCGGCCCTATTGGAGCTCGGACCTGATCGGCGCAGAGGCGGGCGGGGCGGTGAAGAACGTGCTCGCCATCGCCTGCGGCATCAGCGAGGGCAAGGGGCTCGGCCGGTCCGCCCATGCCGCCCTGATCGCGCGTGGTTTTGCCGAGATGACCCGCCTGGGCGTGGCGCTGGGCGCCCGGCGCGAGACGCTGGCGGGGCTGTGCGGGCTGGGCGATCTGGTGCTCACCTGCTCCTCGCCGCAATCGCGCAACATGTCCTGCGGGCTGGCGCTGGGCCGGGGCGAGGCGCTGGCCGACATCATGGCGGCGCGCAGCGCCGTCACCGAAGGCGTGGCCACCGCGCCTGCCGTCACCCAGCTTGCAAAGCGCGCCGGCGTGGAAATGCCGATCTGCGCCGCCGTCGATGCCGTCCTGTCCGGCGCGCTGGATGTGGACGGCGCCATCGAGGCGCTGCTGTCACGCCCGTTCGGGCCGGAAGCCGCCTGATAACTGGTTCGCCGTGCTAGCGGGCCAGCACGTCCTGCCATTCGGGATGACGCTGGATCTGGGCCTTGGCGAACGGGCAGAGCGGCACGATCTTCACGCCGCGTTCGCGGGCATCCAGCACCGCCCGCTCCACCAGCGCCTTTCCCACACCCATGCCCCGCCACTCATCAGGAACCCCGGTGTGGTCGATGATGATGGTGCGCTCATCCATGATGGAAAACGTCAGCTCCGCCTCGGGCTTGCCGTCAGCGCGAGCGGCATACCGGCCTTTCGAGCCGGACCGTGTTTCGGTGATCTCGTAGTCAGGCGTGGTCATGATATCGCTCCGGGTCGCGGTGGTTGATGGGTCAGTGGCGATCCACCGCGTGAGCGGTCAGCGCCTCCAGCGGGACGATGGCCAGCGTGCGGGCATGGGTCGCCGCCAGATCGACCCGGGGCGCGCAACCGGCCTCGTACGCTTCCAGCCACCGCGCCGCGCACAGGCACCAGCGGTCGCCGGGGCGCAGGCCGGGGAAGTCGTATTCGGGGCGCGGCGTGGACAGATCATTGCCGCGGCTCATGGAAAATTTCAGGAAATCCCCGGTGAGCACAGCGCAGACCGTGTGGACGCCGCGGTCCTCCGGCCCGGTATGGCAGCAGCCATCGCGGTAGAAGCCAGTCTTGGGATCATGGCTGCAATCGGCCAGTGGCCCGCCCAGCACATTGCGCGGGGCGCCGCCGGAACCGGATACGTGATCGAAGGGCATGGCGGGACTCTCAGCTTAGCGGATGGTCAGACTGGCGCGCATGGCCGGTGCGGGCAAGGGGCAGGCCGGGATGTGAGGCGCCGATCACATGGGCTTCACAACACGCTGAGGCGCCTTTTTCTGGCCCGCACGGCGCGGCACAGTGGCGGGCATCAATCCTGACCCGTTGGAGGGCCGTCCCATGATTACCCGCTCTGTCGTTCGCAAGCTCGCGTGCGCGCTTGTTGTTTCTCTCGCGGCCCCCGCCGCCCCCGCCGCCTTCGCCGCCGCCGATCCTGATCCGGCCGACCTGTCGCGTGAGGCGGCGGCGGCGTTCGGTCCGGCGGTCGGCGCGCAGGCGCCTGATTTCGCTCTGCCGGATGCCAGCGGCCAGACCCGCACGCTCGCCGATATCGCCGGGCCGAACGGCGCGGTGATCTATTTCAACCGGTCGCTGGACTGGTGCCCGATCTGCATCGCCCAGACGATCGAACTGCAGGCTTCCGCCGAGGCGTTCGAGGCCGCCGGCTGGGGTCTGGCGGTGCTAACCTACGACAATGTAGAGACTTTGGCCGCCGCCGCCGAGCGGCGCGAGCTGACGATGACCCTGTTGTCGGACGAGGACAGCGCCGTGATCGATGCGTTTGACGTGCGTGACCCGATTTATGCCGAGCCGCGCCACCGCGCCCATGGCGTGCCCTATCCGGTCGCCATCGCGATTCGCCGGGACGGCAGCGTCGCCGGCAAGTTCTGGCATGAGGGCGGGCTGGGTTCCGATCGCGGCTATGCGGTCCGGGTGAGCGCGCAGGAGGTGCTGGCCGCCCTCGACTAGGCGCTTGCGTCTGGCGGCGCGCGGGGCGATTCTGGCGGGTGATACGCACCGCCGGGGAGGGTGGCGCTATGCTGGACGGACCGGTTCTGGAGACCGCGCGCCTGCGCCTGCGTCCGCCGCAAGAGGCGGATTTTGCAGGGCTTTGCGCCCTGATGGGCGACGAGCAAACGGCCCGGCACATCGGCGGCGCCACCGAACCGGCGCTGACGTGGCGCTCCATGGCCATGCTGATGGGTCACTGGATGATCCGCGGCTACGGCTTCTTTTCGGTTGAAGACAAGACCACCGGCGACTGGGTCGGCCGGGTGGGTCCGTGGAACCCCCATGAATGGCCGGCGCCGGAGGTCGGCTGGTCGATCCTGCGCAGCCAGTGGGGCAAGGGCTATGGCCCGGAAGCTGCTGGCGCAGCACTGGATTTTGTCTTTGACCGGCTCGGCTGGGAGCGGGTGATCCACCTGATCGCGCCGGAGAATGTCAATTCGGCCGCCGTGGCGCGCAAGCTGGGCTCGGTCAATACCGGCGAAAGCGCGCAAATCCCTGGTTTTCCAGGCATTCTGACGGATGTCTGGGCGCAGTCAAAGGCGGACTGGGCGGTCAATCGTGCGCGGCTTGTCCACGCCCTGACGCCGTGAGCGGGGCGGGGACAGATGCGCGGCGGGCGCGGCGATACAAGCCCTGTGATCTCCAATTCAGGTGTCGAAAATGGCCTGGCATGTGTCCAAAAGGGCGCCTTGAGGGGTCAAGGGGGCGCATTACGGGGTCAAGACGGACGGATTCATGGCCTTGACGGCGCCAGGCCCGTTCAGTCCCCGCCCTCGCACCCCCTCAAAACCACCCCGCCTCCTTGAGCGCCGGGTAGTAGCTGCGGCTGACCGGGACCTCGGTGCCGTCGGTGAGGATCAGCACGCCGCGGCCATCGCCTTTCCTGGCGTCGGCGATGGCGGCGCGGGCGACCCACCAGGAGCGGTGGGTGCGGGCGCCGTCGAGGGCGGCGCAGGCGGCGGCCGCGTCTGACAGGCGCATCAGGATCAGGGTTTCGCCGGCATCGGTGCGCACGCGCAGATAATGATCCTCGGCGCTCATCGAGAGGATGGCGGCGCGGCGCAGGCGCACGGGCAGCTTGTCGATGAGGGCGGCGGAGGCGCAGGCCGGGGCGGCTGCGCCGGCGTCCGCGTCGGCGGCCTGCGCGCCCGCCGCCATCATACGGGTCTGGCGGTGGCGGACATAGCTGATGCCGGTCATGGCGGCGGCGATCACCAGCACGAAGACGCCGAGTAGGGGCAGGTGCGACCAAACCGGCGCGCCCCTGCGCACCGCATCGATGGTGAACACCATGGCCGTCACCGGCACGGTGAGGAACACGGCGGCGCCGGCGAACCAGATCCCGTCCGGTCCGTGCGGGCGCAGGCGCCGCACGAGGCGGACGCCCAGATCGCCGCTGATCCCGCCCAGGAGGATCAGCCCCGTCCAGTAGACCCAGACCAGTGGCCATCCAAAGACCTGCGTGCCATAGGGGCCCAGCACGGCCAGAAACGTGCCAATGGCGATGAGCACGCCCGCTTCGCGGACGGCTTTTACAAGCCGGTCCCGGCTGATCATCCTGGCGACCCCTCCCGTTGGCGAAGCGTGAATGACAGCCATAGCGCCATTCACGACGGCTTTCAGCCCTTTCGCGTATTGACGGTTTTCGCGCCCCGCAGCGGCTGGCAGGTCTGATGGGGCCCGCCGCAATCGTGCGCCGGGACGACTGCATCAGGAGCCGACCATGAGACCCCGCCATTCCATGTCCCGCATCGCCCTCGCCGCTCTTCTGGCAGCCCCGCTCATCGCCTTCGCCGCGCCCGCCTTTGCCGATGACGCCGCCAGCCCGACCGGGCGCGTCAGCCTGGAGATCACCGGCATGGTGGGCGCCGGAGGCGAGATCGCCGTCGCGCTGTATGCCCAGGACGGCGCCTGGCTCGGATCTAACCCGGTGGCGGCCCAGCGCGCGCCGGTCTCCGATGGCGTGATGACGATCGTGTTCGAGGACCTCGCGCCGGGCCGTTACGCCGCGTCGGTCTATCAGGACGTCAACGCCAATGGCGCGCTGGACACAGGCTTCATGGGCATTCCGACAGAGCCGTACGGCTTTTCGGCCGGCGCGGCCGCGCGGTTCGGCCCGCCCTCCTTTGATGCGGCGTCGTTTGAAATAACAGAGGGGCAGGAGACGGCCCAGACCGTCACCCTGCGTGCAGGGCGCTGAGATGAATCCCGACGCTTTCTTCGCCGCCCCCTGGCATATCCAGCTGCACGCCGGGTCCGCCATCGCGGCGGTTTTGCTGGGCGCTGTGCAGCTGATCGCGCCCAAGGGCACTCTGCCGCACCGCCAGCTGGGCTATGTCTGGGTCGGGCTTATGCTGACCGTGGCGGTCACGGCCATCTTCATCCGCCACAGCGGCAGCTTCAGCTGGCTGCACATCTTTGTGCCGCTGACTGTGTTCGGGGTGGCCGGGCTGATCATCCAGGCCCGCAAGGGCCTGGTCAGCCGGCACCGCAATTCGGTGCTGGCCCTGTATCTGGGCGCCTTGATGATCCCCGGCGCGTTCAGCTTCATGCCGGGGCGCCTCATGTGGGACGTGGTGGCGGGGTGAGGTCGTCATTGACCTGACGCAGGCATGGCGTATCAGGGACGGATCCCGCGTGTAACTGGAGCACCGCCCATGTCCCGCCGTCTGACCCGTCTCGCCCGCCTGGCCGGTTTCGCCGCGCCGCTGGCGCTCGCCCTGGCCGCGTGCGGCGAGCCGGTGGCTCTGGACCCGGCCCGCGACACGCCGCCGCCGACCCCGCAGATGATGCGTGATGCCGGGCTGAGCGAAGCGCCGCGCACGCCATGGGCGGCGCTTGAGCCCTTCTATGACCAGCTTGAGTATGATGTGCCGCGCGCGCCCGCCGGGCCGGCCCTGCCGGGTTCCGACCGGGCGCTGACTTCCATCGCGTTCGGGTCATGCAATACAGCCGAGCGCGAGATCCCGATCCTCAACGTGATCGCGGATGCGGGCCATGACCTGTTCATCTATGGCGGCGACAATGTGTATGGCGATGCGCGCGCCTATGACGCGACGCTGCCTGAGCTGCGTGAAGCCTACCACCAGCTGGCCGCGCGGCCGGAGTTCCAGCGCCTGCGCGCCGCCCTGCCGATGCTGGAAGTGTGGGACGACCACGACTACGGCATGAACGATATGGGCCGCGATTTCGCCTTCAAGGGCTTCGCCGAGCGCCTCTTCCTCGATTTCTTCGGCGCGGGCGAGGACGATGTGCGCCGCACCCGCGAGGGCATTTACGACGCCCATGTGTTCGGCCCCGAAGGCCAGCGCGTGCAGGTGATCCTGCTCGATACCCGCTGGTTCCGCTCTGAGCTGACCCCCACCGATGAGCGCGGCGCAGTCGGTCGCGAACGCTATCTGCCCAGCGAAGACCCGAACCAGGACATGCTGGGCGCGGAGCAATGGGCCTGGCTGGAAGCGCAGCTCCAGGTCCCGGCGGAGGTGCGTCTGATCGTGTCCTCGATCCAGGTCCATGCGGACGGCCATGGCTGGGAAGCCTGGCGCACCATGCCGCGCGAGCGTGACCGGCTCTACGCCCTGATCGGCGAGACCCGGGCCAATGGCGTGGTGCTGGTGTCGGGCGACCGGCATTCCTCCGGTCTGTATGTGCGCGACGACCTCATCGACTACCCGCTCTACGAGATCACCTCGTCCGCGCTGAACATGTCGTTCCGCGATGAGAACAATGAGCCCGGCCCGCACCGGATCGGCGACATGTTCGCCCCGGAAAACTATGGCGTGGTGGCCATCGACTGGGAGGGCGGGGTACTGAACCTGGAAATCCGCGACAATACCGGCGCCACCGTGCGTGAGCAGGCGGTGTCCCTCGCTCAGATCGGGGCGCTGCGATAGAGGGCGCACCCGCCGTCACGATCGCGTTGACGCGCGCGCGGGGGGGAGTAGGGTGCGGCCAACCGCGCCCGGCCCCTCCCCGCACCCATCGCCCGGCGCCCTTTAAAGAAAGGCGCACCCAGCCATGGCTGACAAGTTTGACGTGATCATCATCGGCGGCGGCCCCGGCGGCTATAACTGCGCCATCCGCGCCGGCCAGCTCGGCCTCAAGGCCGCCCTGATCGAGAAGCGCAAGACGCTGGGCGGCACCTGCCTGAATGTGGGCTGCATTCCGTCCAAGGCGCTGCTGCATGCGTCTGAAATGTATGAAGAGGCGGGCGTGCACTTTGCCGACATGGGCATTGGCGTGGGCGAGCTGTCGCTGGACCTGAAAAAGATGATGGCGCGCAAGGACGCGGCGGTGAAGGGGCTCACCGACGGCGTCGCCTTCCTGATGAAGAAGAACAAGGTCACGGTGTTCCATGGCGCCGGCGCGATTGCGGGCCAGGGCAAAGTCACCGTCACGCCCGAAGACGGCGGGGCGCAGACGCTGGAGACAAGCCATATCGTCATCGCCACTGGCTCCGAGGTGACGCCGCTGCCGGGCGTGGAGATTGACGAGGACCGCATCGTCTCGTCCACCGGGGCGCTGGAGCTGGCCTCCGTTCCCAAAAAACTTACCGTGATCGGCGCGGGCGTGATCGGGCTGGAGCTGGGCTCGGTCTGGCGCCGCCTCGGCTCCGACGTGACCGTGGTGGAATATCTCGACCGCGTCCTGCCGGGCATGGACGGCGCGGTGTCGAAAGCCGCGCGCAAGATTTTTGAAAAGCAGGGCGTCAAGTTCCAGCTGGCGCGTAAAGTGACCGGCGTGGAGACCGGCCAGGCCGGCCTGATGGTGAAGACCGAGGCGGCCGCTGGCGGCGACGCCCAGAGCCATGAAGCCGATGTGGTGCTGGTGAGCATTGGCCGCCGGCCCTACACGCACGGGCTGGGCCTGGACACGGTGGGGATCGGGACCGACAAGCGCGGCTTCATCCCCAATGAGCACTTCCAGACGTCCGCCGACGGCGTGTGGGTGATCGGCGATGCGACCCACGGGCCGATGCTGGCCCACAAGGCCGAGGATGACGGCGCGGCCTGCGCCGAGCTGATCGCGGGCAAGGCGGGGCATGTGAATTATCTGGCCACCCCCAACGTGGTCTACACCTATCCGGAGATTGCCGCGGTCGGTTACACCGAGGAACAACTCAAAGAACAGGGCCGCGAGTTCAAGACCGGCCAGTTCCCCTTCATGGCCAATTCGCGTGCCCGCACCATCCACCAGACCGACGGCATGGTGAAAATTCTGGCTGATGCGAAGACGGACGAAATCCTCGGCGCGCACATCATCGGTCCCCATGCGGGTGAGATGATCGCCGAGCTGGCGCTGGCCATGGAGTTCCGCGCCTCGTCTGAAGACGTGGCGCGCACCTCCCACCCCCACCCGACCCTGTCGGAAGCGATTCGACAGGCGGCCATGGGCGTGGAAGGCTGGACGATGCAGATGTAGGGGCCGCGCGGATATGCGCAGCGGGGCAGATATGTTCGCTGCACACACACGCGGCGGGCTGACGGTCACAGCGGTGCGGCGCGCCGTGGTTCAGGGCGGGCGCATGGGCGTGTGTCACAAAAGTTTTGAGAGACTTCCGCGCGCGGCGCTACGATATAACGCTTGGCGAGGCGTGGGGTTGGGCGGAGCTGAGGCATGACCGGGTCTGGAACGCGGATTGACGTGCGGACAGAACGCTTGCGTCTGGTGGCGCTCGACGCCGTCCTGGCGCATCTGCAGCTGCATGACCGGGACGCTTTCTTCACGGCCCTGGGCGCGCGGCGCGAGGCCGCCTGGCCGCCGGAGCTCAGAGGCCATTTTTCCATGGACCGGTCGCTGGACGCGCTGACCGCCGCGCCGGGCGAGGCGGGCTGGCATGGCTGGGTGTTTCTGATGCCGGTGCAGGGCGGTCTCGACCGCGCCGTGGGCGCGGGCGGGTTTCACGGCGCGCCGGGCGCCGACGGGGCCATCGAGATCAGCTACGCCATGCTGCCCAGCTTCCGCGAGCAGGGCCTCGCCACCGAGGCGGTGGAGGGGCTGCTGGGCTGGGCCTTCGCCAACCGGAATGTGAAGTCGGTGCGCGCGCGCACGCCCGCCCATCTGGCCGCCTCACGCCGCGTGCTGGAAAAGACCGGCTTCCGCCAGACGGGCGAAGGCGAGGCGGGCGGCGAACAGGTCGCCGACTACGCCCGGGCTGCGCCGCAAACTTAGGCGCCTCGCCGCTAGCGAAGCTGCAACGTCACCGGCGCGTGGTCTGAGGGCTTGTCCCAGTCGCGGCAGTCTTCCCAGACCTTGAAGCCCGCGCGGCCCGGCGACATTGCCGCCGCCTCCAGATCGCCATTGACCCAGATATGATCCAGCCGCCGGCCGCGATTGGAAACGCGCCAGTCGCGATTGCGGTAGCTCCACCAGGTGAACAGCTTCTCCGGCTCGGGAACGAGAGCGCGGGGCGCGTCGGCGAACCCGCCGGAGATGCGGATGCGTTCGAGCGCCTCGGTCTCCACCGGCGTGTGGGAGATCACGTTGAGCAATTGTTTGTGCGACCAGACATCATGCTCCAGCGGCGCGATGTTGAGATCGCCGACCAGAACGCGTGCGCCGGGCTCGCTGCGCCGGCCGGCCAGATAGGATTCCAGCGCCGCAAGAAAATCCAGCTTGTGGCGGAAGCGTGGATTGATGTCCGCATCCGGCTCGTCGCCGCCGGCGGGGATGTAGAAATTGAGGATTTCCATCCCGTCCACCTTCACACGCTGATAGCGCGCTTCAGCCTTGGGGCAGACTTTGTGGGGCTCCAGCGCCTCGATCGGCAGGCGTGAGACCACGGCCACCCCGTGCATGCCCTTCTGGCCGGTGACGGCGGCGTGGGGATAGCCCATGTCGGCGAAGGCGGCGTAGGGGAATTGATCCTCCAGGCATTTGATCTCCTGCAGGCAGATAATGTCGGGCGACGCCTCGGCGGCGAAACGGGCGATCTGGGGCGCGCGCAGCCGCACCGAATTGATGTTCCACGTCGCCAGTGTCAGCGCGCGCATGAGCCCGTCCCTTTCGCGTTCACAGAATGTTGTAGCTGGCGCCCGACACCGCCACCGGCCAGCGCCCGCGCACATAGAGCCGCCAGCGCGCCAGAAACGGATGCGGCGGCTGGTCGTCTTCAGCCTCGGCCAGCAGGACCAGCACGGCGCCGTGGGCGGCCTGGATGAGCCCTCCGGCGGCGGCGTTCACGACGTCCTCGTCATAGACATCGTCCATGGCGGCGCTGGCCTCGGCAGCTTCGCGGGCATGGTCGGCGATGCGCGCCTGCACCAGCGAGAACGCGGCATTGACCGCCTCTTCGTCGAGGCGCTCAAGCACCTGACCGGTCAGGGCGGCGCGCAGCATTTCCTCGGCCTCCCAGGCGGCCGGGTTCTGGTCCAGCGTCTCGGCCACGCCCGCAGCGTCGGCCCAGTCGCCCAGAAGCGCCGGTTCAGCCTCGGGAAAACCCAGCCCGTCCAGATAGGCGCGCGCCAGCGCCAGTTCGCGGCTGTCCAGCCGCTCGCCCAGACGCGAGAAGAAGGCCGGGTCATTGAGCGACTCGGCGAACGCGCGCGCCTTGAACAGAAGCGGGATTTCATCAAGCAGGCGGGCGATTTCGTCTTCGCCGCCGCCACGGGCATGGGGATCGGTCATGCCGGGGGTTCTAGCGCGTTTTGATGGGCGCCGGGAACCGGTTTGACAGATGAGTTTGGTTTCGGAGATGGCGCCAGACAATGCGCGCCCGGCGGCTGGGGAACCGCCGGGCGCTGCTGTCGCACCCTGGGGTGAGGGTGCGAGGTCGTGGCCGGGAGGGGTTCCGGCTTGAAGCCTGGCGACGCACGCGGGGGGACGTTGGCGCCAGGAGCGGTCCGTTTGAGGTCCGCACGTGCAAATGTGCCACAACTGACGAGGTTTGTTCAATTAAATTCGAGAAAGAATTTGGATGTTGCTGAAATAGCACATCCAAATCGGCGGCGCTGCAGCCGCCCCGTGTCCTGTCGGCCAGCCTAGCCGGCGATCCGGGCCGCTTTGGCGCCGGGTGCGGAGAAGCGTTCGAACTCGTCCAGAGGCATGGGCCGCGCGAACAGGTAGCCCTGGGCCAGCGTGGCGCCCAGATCGCGCAGTGCGGCATATTGCTCTGCGGTTTCAACGCCTTCAGCGACGGTCTTGAGCTTCAGCGAGCGGGCCATGGCCAGAATCGTCTCGACCACGATGCGCGCATGCTCGTCATCCATCATGTTGCGCACGAAGCTCTGGTCGATCTTGAACACGTCGAACGGCATGCGGGTCAGATAGGACAGGCTGGAATGGCCGGTGCCGAAATCGTCGATGGCGAAGGTCACGCCCATCTCGCGCAGCGGCGCGATCTGCGCGATGACCCGCTCGGGATCGCGCATGGCGGTGGATTCAGTCAGCTCCAGTTCCAGGAGCTCGGGCGGCAGGCCGGATTCCTCCAGCGCATCCATCACGCTTCTGGCGAAGTTTTCGCTCTCGAACTGCATGGCCGAGACATTGACCGCCACCGGCTTGGTCAGGCCGCTGGCGCGCAGGGCCTGGGCGTCGCGGCAGGCGCGGCGCAGCACCCAGTCGCCAATCTCACCGATCAGCCCGCATTCCTCGGCGGCCTGAATGAACGCGCCCGGCGCCAACATGCCGGCGGTGGGGTGGCGCCAGCGCACCAGCGCTTCGGAGCCCGCAATGGACCCGTCAGCAAAGCTGATCTTGGGCTGGTAGAACACCACCAGCTGGTCGTCACGCACGGCCTCGCGCAGCTCGTTCTCCAGCACCAGGCGCTCAAACGCGCTGCGGTTCATGGAGGCTTCGAAATATTCATACGCATTGCCGCCGCTGCGCTTGGCAGCGGCCATGGCGAGGTCGGCGTGGCGCAGCAGGGTCTCGGGATCGTCGCCGTCGCGCGGGAACAGGGCGATGCCCGCTGACAGGCCCAGGAAGACCTGATGGCCGGAAATCTCGAACGGGCGGCGCACCGAATCGATGATCCGGCGGGCCAGGCGCGCCGCGTCGGCCGGATCGTTCACCTTGGGCAGCAGCACCGTGAACTCGTCTCCGCCCAGGCGCGCCACCATGGACGGCTCGGAGCCGCCTTCGCCATGGGCGAGATCCCAGCCGCGGGCCGCTTCGCGCAGCCGGCGCGCCACAGCGTCCAGCAGCCGGTCGCCTTCGCCGATGCCGAGTGAGTCATTGACCCGCTTGAACCGGTCGAGATCGAGGAAGAGCACTGCGCCCTCCTGACCGTCCGCGGCTTCGCGGGTGACGCGCTCGACTTCCTTGCGGAAGCGTTCGCGGTTGGGCAGCTCGGTGATCATGTCCACATAGGCCAGGCGATGGACGCGCTTCACGCTGGCTTCGAGGCGCGCGAACATGCGGTTGAAGGCATTGGCCAGCAATTCCAGCTCGTCGCCGGTGCGGATATCGATGCGGATGTCCAGATTGCGCGAGGACGCGGCGCGGGCCGCCTCGATCAGCTTGCGCATGGGGCTCAGCGCGCGGCTCACCACCAGCGCCACCAGCGGCAGGAAGACCAGCAGCGCGCCCAGAGCGATCAGCAGCTGACGGCGCAGAATTTCTCCGGCGGGCCGCGCCACGGCGTGGATCGGCACCACCACGACAATGGCGCCTACCAGGCGGCCGTCGTGGAAGGCCGGGGCGGCGACATGAATGTCCTGACCGATGGTTTCGACGCGCGTGTCCACGGCGCCCAGCGCCGACTGGATCAGCGCGTCAGCGGCGCGCATGCCCGGATTGACCGGCACGTCGCCCTCTGACGCCAGCACGATGCGGCTGACATTGACGGCGTAGATGCCGTCCACGTCGGCGCGGTCGGCGAACTGGCCCAGGCGCGTGACTAGAAAGCCCGCATCGCCGCTGGCGATGGCCGGGGCGAGGGTGGTGGCGAACAGCTCGGTGATGACCTGTGCATGCTGCAGACCGGTTTCGGTGTTTTCAGCGCGCTTGAGGTAGTACTCCACGCTCATCAGGGCAGCCGTCGCGAGGATCAGGATCAGGCCGCACAGCAGCGTGAACTTGATGACCAGCGAACGCATGACGCGTGAAATCGCATGTCTGATCGGCGCCATGTCCCCTCCCGAGCACACCTGCAGGCCGTCTTCGGACGGGACCCTGCCACGGGGACAGCATTGCGTGCTGTGCTGAATATAGGGTTAAGCGGCTGAAACCGTTCATTGAGCCGAATTCAGGCGGGGGCAATGAGTAAAACTACTCAGAGGCGGGGGTGGAAGCCGAACCACCAGCCCACGCCAAAAGCAACAAACCCGCGCCGGAACCGTTGGCGCGGGCTCGTCTTCAGCCACGTTCGATAGTGTTGGCCCGGCAGATGCCTACTGGTCCAGCGACAGCCCCGCCTTGGCGGCGAGATCCTTAAGATTCGCGTGGGGGCGGGCGCCGAAATGGGTGATGACTTCGCCCGCGGCGATGACGCCGAGGCGTCCGCAGGTCTCCAGATCGCGGCCCAGTGCATAGCCGGTGAGGAAGCCGGCGGCGAACTGGTCGCCGGCGCCCGTCGTGTCCACGAGGCGCTCGATTTTGGTGGCCGGCACGCGGGCCTCCTCCTGTCCCGACACGATCACGGCGCCTTTTTCAGAGCGTGTGACGGCGGCGATGCGGGTTTCGGCGCGCACGGCGGCCAGGGCCTCGTCGAAATTGTCGGTCTCGTAGAGGGATTTCAGTTCAGCCTCGTTGGCGAACAATACGTCCACATGGTGGCGCACCAGATGGCGGAAGCTCGCCCGGTGGCGCTCCACGCAGAAAATATCCGATAGAGTGAGGGCCACGGCGCGGCCGGCGGCGGCGGCGAGCTCGGACGCGCGCACATAGGCGGCCTTGGCCTCCTCGCGGTCGAACAGATAGCCCTCGAGGAACACCACGCGGGCGGCGGCGACCAGATCGCGGTCGATGTCATCGGGGTCCAGCAAAGTAGAAGCGCCCAGATAGGTGCTCATCGCCCGGCGCGCATCAGGCGGCACAGCGATCAGGCAGCGCGCCGTGGATGGTCCGCCGCTTAAGGGCGCGGTGTCGAAATGAACCCCCGCCGCGCGCAGGTCGCGCGCGAAGGTCTGGCCCAGCCCGTCATCAGCGACCTTGCCGATATAGGCGCCGCGTGCGCCGAAGCTGGCGACGCCCGCCAGCGTGTTGGCCGCTGATCCGCCCGAGATTTCCTCGCCTTCAGGGAAGGCCGCGTAGAGCGCATCGGCGCGCGCTTCGTCGATGAGGATCATCGCGTCCTTGACCAGGCCGTGGGCCTCGATGAAGGCCTCATCCACGGGGGCGAGCACGTCGACAATGGCGTTGCCGACGCCCAGGACGTCGAAGCGGGTTTCGGACATGGAAGGCCTTTCAAAAAGGGCGGGCAGGAGGGCAGGCAGATTGGAAGACCCGGACTTAGCCTGCATGGCGTCCCGGCTCAAGGCGCCGCGGAGGCTGGCGCGGCGCGCGCCTGCGCGCTATGGCCCCGCCCATGAGCGCACGGGTCTGTTTTCTCACCTCCGCCGACATGATGAAGGACCGCCCGGGCGCGCGGACCGACTGGGTGGAGTTCGACCTGGAATTCGACGCGCTGGCGGGCGCCTGCACCGATATCGGCATTTCGCTGGAGCACCGCGTTTGGGACGAGGCGTTCGACGCATCGCGCTTTGACGGCTTCATGATCGGCACGGTGTGGGACTATCCGCCCAAGCTGGCGCTGTTTCTGGAGACCATCGACCGGCTGGCCGGCCATGGCCCGGTGTGGAACCCGCCCTCGGTGGTGCGCTGGAATATCGAGAAGACGTATCTCAGGGCGCTGGAGGTGGCGGGCGCGCCGGCCATCCCGACGCTATGGCGCGACCGGGCGGATGACAGCGCGATCGCCGACGGATTTGCGCTGTTCGACACCGACCGGCTGGTGGTCAAGCCCCTGGTGGGCGGCGGCGCGTGGCGTCAGGCGCTGATCCGGCGCGGCGAGGCGCTGCCCGGCGCTGACGCCCTGCCGCCCGGCGCCTGCCTGATCCAGCCCTTCCTGCCCAGCGTGCCCGAGGAGGGCGAGTATTCGCTGATGTTCTTCGGCGGCGAATTTTCCCACGCCCTGGTCAAGCGCCCCAAGGCGGGCGATTACCGCGTCCAGTCCATGTTCGGCGCCCGCGAAGAGGTCTGGACGCCGTCTGAAGCCGAGCTGGCGCTGGCGCGCAGCGTGCTGGACGCCGCCGCGCAGATCACCGGCGAGGCGGACCTGCTCTATGCCCGTGTGGACATGGTGCGCGGCCTCGACGGCCAGCTGGCCGTGATGGAGCTGGAGGTCATCGAGCCGTATTTCTATCCCGAGCAGGGCCCGGACATGGGCGAGGTGTTCGCCCGCGCACTTCAGGCCAAGCTCACGGGCGGCGCTATTTCACACCGGCGGTGATGCGCCCGTCGGCGTGGACGATGGCGTGCTTCATGCCGGGTGAGTTGTACTGCGCGCTGACGGCGCCCGACGCGTCCACGGCGATGATGCCGCCTTCGCCGCCCAGATGTCCCACATCATCCAGCGCGCCCTTGACCGCCGCCTCCAGGTCCGCGCCAGCATAGCGCACGCGTGCCGACACATCGGCGGCGGCGTTGGCGCGCATAAAGAACTCGCCCTGGCCGGTGCACGACACCGCCACGCGTTCGTCCGCCCAGGTGCCTGATCCGATAATGGGCGTGTCGCCGACCCGGCCCCACACCTTGTTGAGCGTGCCGCCCGTCGACGTAGCTGCCGCCAGCGCGCCGGAGGCATCCAGCGCCACTGCGCCCACCGTGCCGGTGGGAATAGCGCGATTGTCGGGCGCGGCAGCGGAGATGTAATAGCCCTCGGGGTCGCGCACCGGCGCGAGGCCGCGCTCGCGCACGAAATGCGCCGCGCCCGCGCCCGCCAGCAGGACATGGGGCGTGTGATCCATCACCGCGCGCGCCGCGTCCACCGGCGACAGATAGCCTTCCAGCGCCGACACCGCCCCGGCCCGGCGCGCGCGCCCGTCCATGACGGCGGCGTCCAGCTCATAACGCCCGGCGCGGTTGGGCGCGCTGCCCTTGCCCGCCACATAGAGCCCGGAGATTTCCATGGCGCGCACCATGTCGCACACGACATCCAGGGCATCGGCGCCCGCTTCCAGCGCGGCGCGGCCCTCTTCGGCGAGATTGCGCAGGTGCGCGATCTCCACATCATAGGACCGCTCGGCGAGCACGCCGGCGCCGCCATGCAGAACGAGGGCGGACCTGGGGGCGGTCTGGGTCATACAGTTGTCTCCGGTGAAAGCGTGGGCGTGCTCTAGCAGAGGCAAAGCTCGGCTCCAAGGCGCGCTGCTTTGCCTCGCGCTTCCATCCCTCGCACAGGCGCGCTATGTCCGGTCCAACCCGCGCGGACGCGCGACGACATCACAGACCACCAGCTTTCAAGGGAAGACAGTCATGGACATCAAGGGCAAGGCAGCGATCGTCACCGGCGGGGCTTCGGGCCTGGGCGAGGGCACGGCCCGGCGCCTGGCCGCCGAGGGCGCCAAGGTCGCGCTGTTCGATCTCAACGAGGCGCGCGGCCAATCCGTCGCAGCCGAGATCGGCGGCGTGTTCGCCAAGGTCAATGTGGCCGATGTGGACAGCGTGAAGGCCGGGTTCGAGATCGCGCGCGCCGCCCACGGGCAGGAGCGGATCATGGTCAATTGCGCCGGCATTGGCTGGGCGGAGAAGACCGCGCGCCGCTCGTCGGCGGGCGATATCGTCATGCACCAGCTCGACAAGTTCGCCCTGGTGGTCAGCATCAATCTCGTCGGCTCGTTCAACTGCGCGGCGCTGTCAGCGGCGGGCATGCTGACCCTGGACCCCGACGCGTCCGGGCGCGGCGTGATCATCAATACCGCTTCGGTCGCCGCCCAAGACGGGCAGATCGGCCAGGTGGCCTATTCCGCCTCCAAGGGCGGGATTTACGGCATGACCCTGCCCATGGCGCGCGATCTGGCGCGCGAGGGCGTGCGGGTGAACACCATCCTGCCGGGCTTTTTCGAAACCCCGATCTACGAACAGATGCCGCCGGAGGTGAAAACCAATCTCGCCAGCCATCTGCAATTCCCCCAGCGCTTCGGCACCCCGGCCGAGTTCGCCGATCTGGTCGCGTTCATGGCGAAAAACGACTACATCAACGCCGAATGCGTGCGTCTGGATGCGGGCGCCCGCATGCCGCCGAAATAGGGGTCAGTCCTCAGACGCTTTGGGGCGGCGGCGCGCGCGGAAAAAATCCTTCAGCAGCGCCGCCGCCTCTTCGCTCCGCACGCCGCTGGTCACCTCCGGGCGCCAGTGGCAGGTGGGCTGGGTGAAGAAGCGGGGGCCGTGGGCCACGGCGCCGCCCTTCACATCGGCCGCGCCATAGACCAGGCGCCCGATGCGGGCATGGCTGATGGCGCCGGCGCACATGGCGCAGGGCTCCAGTGTCACGTACATCACAAGGCCGGTGAGCCGGTAATTGCCGATCGCCTGCGCCGCTGCGCGCAGGGCGAGAATCTCGGCGTGGCCGGTGGGATCAAGCCCGGAAATCGGGGCGTTGCCCGCTTCGGCGATCACCTCGCCACTGGCCGGATCCACGATCACGGCGCCTACGGGCGTCTCGCCCGCAGACGCTGCGGCTTGCGCCCGGGCCAGCGCCCGTCCCATAAACGCGTGATCGTGCGCATCGCTCATGGATGCGCCATAGCCTTGGCCCGGAGGCCAGTAAAGCCTTGACCGAGACAGACGACAACCAGGCCGGTTCCGGCGAGCGCATCGCCAAGGCGCTGGCCCATGCCGGCGTGGCCTCGCGGCGCGAGGTGGAGCGGCTGATCGCGGCGGGGCGCGTGGCGGTCAATGGCAAGGTGCTCGACACCCCTGCCTTCAAGGTCACGCCCGACGACATCATCACCGTGGACGGCAAGGTGGCCGGCCCGCGCCCGCCCACGCGGCTATGGCGCTATCACAAGCCGGCGGGCCTGGTCACCACCCATGCCGATCCGCAGGGGCGCGAGACGGTATTCGCCGCTTTGCCCAAGGATCTCGGCCGGGTGATCTCTGTGGGCCGGCTCGATCTCAATTCCGAAGGCCTGATGCTGCTGACCAATGATGGCGAGCTGGCGCGGGTGCTGGAACTGCCCGCCACCGCCTGGACGCGCCGCTACCGCGTGCGCGCCTTTGGCGATGTGGACGATTCCGCGCTGGCGCGCCTGGCCGCCGGGGTGACGGTGGAAGGGATCAGCTATGGCCCGGTGGAGGTGGCGGTGGACCGCCATACCGGGTCGAATGTCTGGCTGACCGTGGGCCTGAAAGAGGGCAAGAACCGCGAAGTGCGCAAAGTCCTCGCCCATGTGGGGCTGACGGTGAACCGGCTGTTGCGCACTGCCTATGGCCCGTTCCAGCTGGGCTCGCTGGAGCGCGGCAAGGTGGAGGAAGTGCGCCTGAGCGTGCTGCGCGAACAGATGGGCAAGCTCTACCGCCTCGGGCCTGACGGTCATCCGCTGAAAGCCGGCGAGGAAGCGAAGACGCCCGCCAAGACCGAGGACGGCGTGCGTGGTCCCGGCCGGGCCAAGCGGCGCGAACCCAAGGGACCGACCCATGCGGATCGTCGCCGGCGTCCATAAGGGCCGCCCGATCGCCGCCCCGCGCGGCATGACCACCCGGCCCACGTCGGACCGGGCGCGCGAGTCCATGTTCAACAAGCTCGTCCATGCGCCGTGGGCGCCGGACCTCACCGGCGCGCGGGTGATCGATGTGTTCGCAGGTTCCGGCGCGCTGGGCTTCGAGGCGCTGTCGCGCGGGGCAGGCTTTGTGTTGTTCGTGGAGACTGATCCCGGCGCGCGCGGCGCGATCCGCACCAATGTGGAGGCGTTCCAGGCCTTCGGCGTCACCAAGCTGCACAAGGGCGACGCCGTCGCGCTGGGTCCCAAACCCGACAAGCTGGGCCCGCCCTTTGCGCTGGCTTTGCTCGATCCGCCCTATGGCAAGGGTCTGGGTGAGCGCGCACTCGCCAAACTTCACGCGGGCGGCTGGCTGGCCGAGGGCGCGCTGGCGGTGCTGGAGACCGGCGCGGACGAAGAGCCTGACCTGACCGGCTGGGAGGTGCTCGACACCCAAGCCAGCGGCGCGGCGCGCTTCTGGTTCGTGACGCGGGGCTGAGCCCTACTTCCCATCCATCGTCTTTTCCTGACGCGCCATCAGGGCGCGCGCCAGCGGGTCGGGCAGGATGCGGGCCAGGCCCGTCATGAATTTGTAGAAGGCGCCCGGCACGCGCAGGGGCACGCCGCGCTCCACCGCGTCAAAGCCCGCCGCCGCCACATCCTCGGCCTTGAGCATCCAGTAATCGGGCACGTTGGACACGGTTTCGCGCGCGCCGTTCACATCGTGAAACTCCGACCAGGTATAGCCCGGCGCGACCGCCGTGACGTGGACGCCCTGGTCGCGCAGCTCTGCGCCCAGCGCTTCGGACGCCTTGATCAGCAGCGCCTTGATCCCCGGATACATCGTGCCGGAATAGCGCGTATGCGCCTTGGCGATGGGCACCAGCGCCGAGACTGAGGAGATGTTGATGATGCGCCCGAAGCCGCGCTGCGCCATGCCGGGCGCTGTGAGGTGCATGAGTTTGAGATAGCTGGTGACCATCAGTTCCAGAAACCGCGCCTGATCATCCCAGCTGGTCTCGCAGAAATGGCCCGGCTGGCCGGCGCCGGCATTATTCACGAGGCCATCGATCTGGCGCCCGGCTTTCGCGATGGCGTCGACGATGGCCTGGGGCGCGCCGGGGTCGGCGAGGTCCGCGGCGATCACCAGCGTGTCCACGCCGTGCTTGGCCTTCATCTCGGCGGCCAGCGCCTGCAGCTTGTCCTCGCGGCGCGCCACAACGGCCAGATCCCAGCCATGGCTAGCGAACTCGCGCGCGAAGGCGGCCCCGATGCCCGACGAGGCGCCGGTGACGAGAGCGAGTTTGCGGGCCATGGCGTAAGCTCCTTGCGGCGGCGGACAGTAGAGAAGATCAGGCGGACGGTTGCGCGTGGGCGGCGGCGTGTCCAGACGGCGCGGCCAGCTCTTTACGGATCGCGTCGCCCAGGGTGCGGGTTTCGTCAGCGCGGGCCGAGCCCTTGCGCCAGACCAGGCCGATCTCGCGGCCCACAACCGGCGGATCGAAGGGGCGAATGGTCAGGTCCATCTGGTCGGCGAGACCGGCATCCACCGCCATGCGCGGCAGAAGGGTCGCCCCCAACCCGCTGCGCACCATCTGGATCAGCGTGTGAAGGCTGGTGGCGGCGAAGTCGGAACGGCCCGCGCCGCGCCGCTCCGGGCTGGCGGCGCAGACGGTCAGAGCGTGATCGCGCAGGCAGTGCCCGTCTTCGAGCAGCAGGAGCTGCACGCCGGCCAGCATGCCGGTCGTCAGTTTGGGAACATTTGAGAGCGGATGATCGGGCGGGGCGGCGAACAGGAATTCGTCGGCCATCAGCACCTGCGTCTCCAGCCCGTCCGCCTCATAGGGCAGGGCGATGACGGCGGCGTCGAGGCGCCGGTCTTTCAGTGCATCGACCAGGCGATGGGTCAGGTCCTCGCGCAGGAACAGCTCCAGTGCCGGGAAGCGCGTGCGCAGATCGGGCAGGGCGCGCGGCAGCAGGAAGGGCGCGATGGTGGGGATCACACCGAGCCGGAACGGCCCGCTGAGCGGCTGGCCGGCCGCGCGGGCGGCATGGACCAGGTCTTCAGCCTCGGTCAATACGACGCGGGCGCGCGCCACAGCGGTTTCGCCCGCCGGGGTCAAGGCCGCGCCCCGGGCGCTGCGCTCCACCAGGGTGGCGTTGAGGATGCCCTCCAGCTCCTTGATGGCGGCGGACAGGCTGGGCTGGGTGACGTGACTCATCTCGGCGGCGCGCGAAAACGTGCCGTGATCGGCCAGCGCGACCAGGAAACGGAGTTGGCGCAACGTGGGCAGAAGCGTGCTCATGGCTATTGGGATAGGCTATGGAGACCAGAGTGACAATCCATTGGATTTATCGCCCCGGCCTACCATATGGAGAAGGCGATGCTGCACTGCCGCAAAGAATATTGCAGCGCAGCCAGACTGGCGCGGTCCCGCCGCGCCGGCGCTTTTGCAGGTTCAAGGTTCAACAGGAGAGTTACATGCTCGGTATTGGCGACAAGCTGCCGCAATTCGAAGTCACTGGCGTAAAGCCGAAATTCAATGCGCACGAAGAAAATGGCGTATCGGCCTTCGAGCCCATCACCCAGGACAGCTTTCCCGGCAAGTGGAAAGTGATCGTATTCTACCCGAAGGATTTCACCTTCGTGTGCCCGACCGAGATCGTGGCCTTCGCCAAGCTGAACGGCGAGTTCGCTGATCGCGACGCGGTGGTGATGACCGGCTCCACCGACAACGAGTTCTGCAAGCTGGCCTGGCGCCGCGAGCATGCAGACCTGCGCTCGCTCGATCAGTGGCAGTTCGCGGACCCGACCGGCTCGCTGGTGGACGCGCTGGGCGTGCGCTCGCCTGAAGGCGTGGCCTATCGCTACACCTATATCATCGACCCGCATGGCGAGATTCAGCACGTCTATGCGAATAATCTCAATGTCGGCCGTAACCCGGAAGACACGCTGCGCGTTCTCGACGCGCTGCAGACCGACGATCTCTGCCCGTGCAACCGCCAGGTCGGCGGCGAGACGCTGGCGGCCTAAGACTTCCCTATGCCTGCGGCCGGACGCGCGACCCCCGTCCGGCCGCAGTGCGCCTTTTGACGCCTCCTCCCCCCATAAAAAATCAGGAATGCCCCGATGAGCCTCGACGCGCTGAAAGACTCCCTTCCCGACTACGCCAAGGACATCAGGCTGAACCTGTCCTCGCTGGCGCGCGAAACCGTGCTGGACGACCAGAAGAAATTCGGCTGCTTCCTGGCCAGCGCCTATGCTGTCGGCGAACCGGCGGTGGTGCGCGCCCTGGGCGCCGAGTTTGAAGGCAAGCTGTCGCCCGATGCGGCCCAGGCGGCCAAGGCCGCCGCCGCGATCATGGGCATGAACAATGTCTATTACCGCTTCGTGCACCTGTCCTCGTCCAAGGATTACAAGACCCTGTCCGCGCGCCTGCGCATGAACGTCATCGCCAATCCGGGCGTGGACAAGGCCGATTTCGAGCTGTGGTCGCTGGCCGTGTCGGCCATTAATGGCTGCGGCATGTGTATCGACGCGCACGAACACGAACTGCGCCAGGCCGGCCTCACCACCGAGCAGATCCAGGCCGCCGTGCGCATCGCCTCGGTGGTCAACGCCGCCAGCGCGATCCTGCGCGCGGAAGCGGCTGCGGCGGCCTGACCGACGTCAGCGCGCCGCAACTGCATCCAGGCCGTTCTGCCCGTCCGCGCGCTCCGTGGGCGGGCGGATTGCGTGTGAGCGCAGGCTTTGACAGGCGGTTAATTTGTCCGTATAGTGAGCAAATGACCCGCACACTCGACCAGTCCGAACATGCACGCCGCGCCCGGGACAGGGGCCGGACGACGCGTGCGTGGACGTGGTTTTCGCGCCGCACCATCGAGGCGGGCAGCCATTATCGCGATCTGAGCTGGCGCACCGTGTGGGTCCAGGCGGCGATGGCGGCGGGTCTGACCGTAATGTCGCGGATTGACCCGGGTTTCGCCCTGGCGCCCTGGGCGCTGCTGGCGGGCGGTGTCTGGTCGCTGCTGATTGCGCGCATCGCCCTTCTCAAGCTGACCTGACCGCCTGAGCTGATCATCCAGAGACGACGGCCGCAGACGCCTTGCGCCGCGGCGTTGACCTTGGGCGCGGGCGGCTTAGGCTGTCATGTTGTTGAACGGCTGGCGGCCAATCAAAAGGGGCTCTCATGACTTGGTGGTTCGGGACCGCGCTGTGGATGCGCGTGCTGGGCGCGCTTGCGCTGGGCGTGGTGTTTGCGCTGGTGCTGGCCCAGGTGATGGGCCAGGAGGCGGCGGCCGCCTTCATCAGCAGCTTCGTCCAGCCAGTGGGCGAGCTGTTTTTCAACCTGATCCGCATGCTCATCATCCCGCTGATCCTGACCACGCTGGTGGCCGGGGTGGTCAGTCTGGGCGATCCCAAGAAGCTCGGCTCCATCGGCGGCAAGGCGGTGGCGCTGTATCTGGTCACGACGTTCTTTGCGGTGTGGATCGGCATTGGCTTTGGCCTGGCCTTCCAGCCGGGCGCCGGGGTCAATCTCGGCGGCGCCGAGCCGATCCCTGTGGACACCAATGCGCCGGGCATAATCGAGCGCCTGATCGCCATCGTGCCGACCAATCCGGTCGCGGCCATGGCCGACACCGACGTTCTGGCCGTGATCTTTTTCGCGATCCTGCTGGGCATCGCCATCATCATGGCGGGCAAGTCCGGCAAGCCTGTGGGCGATCTGTTCAGCTCGGCCGCCGATGTGGTGCTGAAAATCACCCATATCGTGATGGAAGTGGCCCCGTTCGGCGTGTTCGCCCTGGTCGCCCACACCGTGGCCACGCAAGGCATCGAGGCGCTGGCTTCCGTGGCTGTGCTGATCGTCACGGTGTATCTGGCGCTGATCGCCCATGCGATCATTGTCTATGGCGGCTTCATCCGCTTTGTCCTGAACCTGCCGGTGTTCAGCTTTGCGCGCGGCATTATCGACGCTCAGGCGGTGGCCTTTTCGACAGCTTCGAGCGCGGGCACCTTGCCGGTGACCATCGCCAATGTGACCGATAATCTGGGCGTGAAACGCTCGGTGGCCGGTTCGGTGCTGCCGCTGGGCGCCACGATCAATATGGACGGCACGGGGATTTATCTGGGCATTCTGGCGCTCTTTACGGCGCAGGCCTTCGGCTATGATCTGAACTTCGCCCAGTACGCCATGATCGCGATAACGGCGGCGCTCGCCTCCATCGGCGCGGCGGGCATTCCCAGCGCCGGTCTATTCCTGCTGGCCATCGTGCTGGGCACGTTCGACGTCCCGCCCGAGCAGATCGCCATCATTGTCGGCTTCATCCTGCCGGTGGACCGGATCATGGACATGGCGCGCACCACGGTGAACGTGACCGGCGACGCCATGGTCGCCACGGCGGTGGCCAAATGGGAGGGTGAGCTGGACGAGGACCGTTTCCGCGCGCCGGCTGACAAGCCCTACACCGCACCCGACCGTGCGCCGGATGTGGCGGACGCGGATCGCGACTGAACGCGTATATCTGAATTGAACGGATGACGTGCGCCTGAACCAGGCTCTTGCGCGCCGGGCTCAGGCGGCGTTTGAGCGCACGCTGCCAGCGATAATGGCGCCGATTGCGTCGGCGTCCGGCGCGGCGCGCACGGCCCGGCGCACATCTTCGCGGCGGAACAGGCGGGAGATCTGAGCCAGCGCCTTGAGGTGTTCTGCACCGGCGTCTTCCGGCGCCAGCAGCAGGAACACCAGATCGGCCGGCTGGCCGTCCACGGCGTCAAAGTCCACGCCCTGCTTGAGGCGCGCAAACACGCCGCACACCCGGTCCACCAGATCGGTGCGGGCATGGGGGATGGCCACGCCGTCGCCAACGCCGGTGGAGCCGAGGCGCTCGCGCTCGATGACGGCGTCCAGCACCGGCCGGCATGGCGTATTCAGCGTGCGCTGCGCCAGTTCGGCCAACCCGTGGAGGGCCTGCTTGCGGCTCGTGGCGTTCATATCCGCCACAATGCCGCCCTGCGGAATCAAGTCGATCAAGGTCATGTCCTGCTCAGCCAGACTGAAGCGCGGATCGCGCCGTCAGGCGGTGACGCTTGCGCCCGCCGCCGGCTTCGCGCCGTCTTTAGCGCTTCGCGCCGGATCAATCCAGCCCACATGTCCGTCAGGGCGCCGGTAGACGATATTCACCGCGCTGTTGACCGCGTTGCGGAACATCAAGAAGGGCGCGTCGGCCAGATCCATCTCCAGCACCGCCATGGACACGGTGAGCGTACGCAGCTCGCCGGCGGTCTCAGCGATGATCACCGGCTCGTCGCCGCCCACCGCGCCGCCATCATCGTCCTCGTCCAGATCGGCGTCCACATCCGCGTCCGCCGCGCCATTGCGCCGCCCCGACTGCAGGACTTTGATAGACGCGCTTTCCGCGGGCAGGGCCGCCTTGTTGTCAGCGTGGTGATCTTTCAGCCGGCGCTTGTAGCGGCGCAGGCGCTTTTCCAGCCTTTGGGAGGCCGCTTCGGCGGCGGCATAGGCGTCTTCGCCCGAGCCCGACGCCTGCAAGAACGCGCCGGACGGCAGGTGCAGCGAACAGTCGACCTTGAACCCGAACCCCTCCTTGGCGGCCACGACGAAGGCTTCGGCGGGGCGGCTGAAATACTTCGCCGCCGCGTCGGACACGCGCAGTTCGATGCGCTCGCGCAAGGCGGGCGAGACGTCGATGCCTTTGGAGACGAACTGGATTTGCATGGGAACTCCCTTTGCAGCCTGTGGCCGCGCACCGCATTCGGCGCATTCGGGCTCTCCCGCCGCGCCGGTGCGCGGCCCGCTCCCGATCAGGGGCGGGTAGATACGGTATCGGCGCACAACAGGGCGCGTCAATGCGCGAGGCTCAGGCGCGCTCAGGTGCGCCAGCGCAAAGTGGCCGCACGCACCGGGTTCTCAAAGGCCCGGCCCTCGGCCCGCGCGCCAGCCCATTCAGCCTTCATCCGGCGGTACCAGATGAACAGCTGGTCGCCGTCACGGATCAGCATTTCACGCAAACGCCAGGGCGCGGCGCGCTGGCGCAGCGTCATGATATGCACGTCCTGCTGCAGGAAACCGCGGGTGAAGGGCCGCACGAAGGGGCTGACCAGGCTCAGCATCGGCGATCGCCAGTAGAAAATCTGCCGGATGCGCGTGGAATGGGCGTCCACCGGCGTCAGCGTGGTCAGGCCGAGTACTTTATTGGATGTGTTGGAAATCCATTCGCTGCGCAGGGCGGGCAGCTGGAAGCCGATCTCCACCTGCACCCCGCCGCCAATCACCTTGTAGGCGGCGGAATTCTTGGGCTCGTGGGCCAGCATGGTGAAGCCCAAGGGGCTGGGCACATAATCCTTGGCCTTCTCGCGCAGGGTCCGGCTGGAGCGCCAGAGCGGGCTGGCGTGCACATAGGGGCCATGGGCGGGATCGAGCAGGCCGTAGACCGCATCGTCATAGGGGCCGGGGAGAAGCGCCTCCTCGACAAAGCGCACCTTGCCGCCCGGACCGTTGAACACGGGCGGGCCGCAGGGCGGCGCCTCGCCCTCGGGACCGGCCAGCCAGGCCCAGATCAGGCCTTCGCTTTCGCGCACGGCAATGGGATTGGAGCTGGCGTCGATGACCACGCCTTGGGCATCCCGTGTCAGGCGCAGCGTGCGGCCAAACACCGGCTCGGCATGCTCAGCCCCGGCGCGCACCTGGCGGGCGATGGCGGCGACATACCACAGGCCCTCGGGCGCGGCGGTGGAGGCGTCGGTCGGGGCGGCGGCGTCTGGCATGGCGGAACCCGGATTGATCAGTGCGGCGCAAGGCGCACGCAAGGAAGGCCAAGCCTCCTAGCACGCCTTTCGTTGAAGCGGGAAGCGGGGCGGGGCGAACGGGCGCGCACTCTCCGTGTTGCTCCGGCGGCTAAATTGATCGCGGCCCCCTTGCGTCGCGCCGTCAGGATACGCAGATTCACGATTGGGCGGAACTTGCCGCCTCGAGGTGTGCTCCCGTGGACTATATTTTTGTTGTAGGCGGCCTGATCGGGCTGTTTTTCGGGGGTGAGGCGCTGGTGCGCGGCAGTGTCGGCATTGCGCGCCGTCTGGCCATTCCGCCTTTGCTGATCGGCCTGACCGTGGTGGGCTTCGGCACGTCGATGCCCGAGATGATGGTGTCGGTCGGCGCCGCTTTGCGCGGCGTTCCCGACATCGCCATCGGCAATATCGTCGGTTCCAACATCGCCAATATCCTCTTGATCGTCGGCGTGTCCGCGCTGGTCTGGCCGATCAAGATCATGGGCGCGACCCTGCGCCGCGATACGCTGGTGATGATGGCCGCAGCGCTCATTTTGCTGCCCCTGTTCGCCCTGGGCGAGCTCGGGCGCGTGGCCGGCCTCGGCCTGGTGCTGGCGCTGGCCGGTTATCTGTACTGGGCCTACCGCCAGCCCGGCGAGGCGGTAAGCGAGGATACAGACGCGCCTGCGCCGCGCTCGGCCTTGATCTCGGCCCTTTGGGTGATCGCCGGTCTGATCGCGCTGGTGGCCGGGGCGCGCTTTCTGGTGGACGGGGCGGTGTCCATTGCGCGCGGGTTTGGCATATCGGAAGCCTTTATCGGCCTCACCATTGTGGCGGTGGGCACCTCGCTGCCCGAGCTCGCCACCTCGCTGATCGCGGCCGTGCGCCGTCAGTCGGAAATCGCCATCGGCAATATCATCGGGTCGAATATCTTCAACGTGCTGGGCATTCTGGGAGTCACCGCGCTGATTGCGCCAATCCCGGTGGCGCAGCGATTCCTCACGCTCGACCTGCCGGTGATGATCGCCGTGTCGCTGGTTCTGACCGTTCTGCTGCTCACCCGCAAGGTGATTGGGCGGGCCGCCGGCGTCCTGCTGCTGGCCGGATATGCAGTCTATATCTGGTCCGCGCAGGGCTGATCCCGGCGTCCTCAGGCGCGCGTGTGCTCAAAATTCCGCCGCCCATGCGACGGAATGGCGCGCGTGGGCGCGTACAGGATACCAAGGCGCACGGCCCGGAGAGGACTGATCATGAGCGCACGCGACGCCGCCATCGCCGTCAACCGCTTCGGTCTGGGCGCGCGCCCCGGGGACATCGGCACGGCCGCACGCGACCCGCACGCCTGGCTCGCCGCCCAGATCGATCCGTCGGTGATTGCAGGCCCGTCCCCCGGAATGACGGCCCGGGAAGGCCTGGTGTATCTGCAGACCGAATATCCCCGCTTCCGCGCGGAGATCGAGCGTGCGGGCGCCGATCCTGAAGAGATCCAGCGTCAGGTGCGTGAATTGCTGCGCGAGCCGCGCCTGGCCCATATCGCCTGGCGCACCGGCATTGCGGTGACCACGCCGGACGGCTTCGCCGAGCGCTGGGTGCGGTTTTGGTCCAATCATTTCTCGGTGTCGTCCAACACGCTGCCCATGGCGGTGGTCGCACCGACGCTGGAAGCCGAAGCGATCCGGCCCAATGCCTTCGGCCCGTTCGCCGATCTGTTGCGCGCTGCCGAGCTGCACCCGGCCATGCTGATCTATCTCGACCAGGCGCTGTCGCTGGGCCCGAACTCGATGGCCGGGCGCTTTCTGGACCGGGGCATCAATGAAAACCTGGCCCGCGAGATTCTCGAACTGCACACGCTGGGCGTGGCGGGCGGATATGGTCAGGGCGATGTGGAGGCGCTGGCGCGCATCCTGACAGGCTGGACCGTGGGCAGCCGCCGTTTGCGGTCGGACCCGCAGGATTATGGACGCGCCGTGTTCGACGTGCGCCTGCAGGAGCCGGGCGCCCACACGCTGCTGGGTCAAAGCTTCGGAGGGGAGGGGCCGCAGCGCGCCGGCGAGGCGCTCGACTTCATCGCCGCCCGGCCCCGGACGGCCCGCTTTCTGTCGGAAAAGCTCGCCCGGCATTTTCTGTCCGATGATCCGGCGCCCCGCGACATCGCCCATATCGAAGCGGCCTGGACGCGCAGCGGCGGCGATCTGGCGGCGGTGGCGCGCGCCGTGATCACGGCGCCGTCGGCGTTTGATCCCGCCTTGCTCAAGTTCAAGACGCCCGAAGAGTTCCTGATCTCGTCACTGCGCGCGGTGGGCGCGCCGGCGCCGAACCCCCGCCAGCTCTATGCCGGCTATGTGGCGCTAGGCCAGGCGCCGTTCTCCGCGCCCTCGCCTGCAGGCTGGCCCGATCAGGCCGAGGCCTGGGCCAGCCCGGACGCCGTGCTCAAACGGCTGGATTTCGCCACCGCCGTGGCCGCCCGCGTCGGCCGTAACGCCCGCCCGCGCGAACGTGCGGTGGAGGTGCTGGGACCGGCCCTGACCGGCGCCACCGCACAGGCGATTGCGCGCGCCGAAACGCCCGAGCAGGGGCTGACGCTTTTGCTGATGAGCCCGGAGTTTCAACGCCGCTAGCCCGGCTGAGGAGAGTATTGTCATGACCGACATGTCCACCACCCGCCGCCGCTTGCTTGTGTCGGGCCTGGCCGGAGCCGGTCTGGTGCTTCCGGGCGCCGCCGCCGCATTCGCCCAGGCGCCGCGTGCCGCCGGGCGCAAGCTGGTGGTGATTGTCCTGCGCGGCGCGCTGGACGGGCTCGCCGCCCTCGCCCCGGTGGGCGAGCGCCGCTATGGCGCGCTGCGCGGCGATCTGGCTCTGGAAAGTGGCCTGCCTGCGCCGGGACCCTTCGTGTTTCACCCCGCGATGGAAACTCTGGCCGGCCTGTTCGCGTCCGGTCAGGCGCTGGCCGCCCACGCCATCGCCACCGATTATCGCGAGCGCTCCCACTTTGATGGTCAGGACCGGCTGGAGGCGGCGACGCCCGCCATTCGCGACGGCTGGATGAACCGGGCGCTGACGCTGATGGGACCGGACGCGCCGGGCGCGGTGGGGGTGGGCCAGTCCATGCCGCTTCTGTTACGCGGATCTGCGCCGGCTTCGACCTGGGCGCCGGCGGTGCTGCCGGGCGCCGATGACGACACGATCTCGCGGCTGATGGATTTGTACGCGCGCGACCCCATGCTCGGTCCCGCGCTGGCCCGGGCGCTGGAGACCGACGCCATCGCCTCTGGCATGACCAGCGAGTCCGCCATGGGCGGGCTGGGCGCGCGCGGCGCCGGGCCGCAAGCCTATGCGCTGATCGCGGAGGCGGCGGGCAATATCCTGACGGCGCCAGGCGGTCCGGATGCGGCGGTGATCAGCTTTGACGGCTGGGACACCCATGTGCGCCAGGGCGCACTCGAAGGCCAGCTGGCCAACCGGCTGGCCGGGCTGGACGCAGCCATCGCCGCCTTGCATGAGCGCTTGTCAGAAGCCTGGGACCGCTCTGCGATCCTGGTGGTGACCGAGTTTGGCCGCACCGTGCGCATCAATGGCGCCGGCGGCACGGATCACGGCACAGGCGGCGCGGCCCTCCTCATCGGCGGGGCGGTGCGCGGCGGGCGCATCATCGGCGAGTGGCCGGGGCTGGACCGCCTGTATGAGGACCGCGACCTGTATCCGGCCAATGATCTGCGCAGCCTGTTCAAGGGCGTGCTCGCCGGGCATTGGGGTCTGGACCGCACTGACCTGGAGCGCACGGTGTTCCCGGGCGCGGGCGCGCGGCCATTCGAAGGGCTGATCCTCTAGTCAGGCAAAGCGCCTAGCTGGCGCCCTTCATGATGCGGCGGCGCTGGACCGAGGAGGGGATGTTCATCGCCTCGCGGTATTTGGCGACGGTGCGCCGGGCGATATCCACGCCGTCCGCCAGCAGGCGTTCCACAATGGCGTCGTCGCTCATCACCTGATCGGCGGTTTCAGCATCGATCATCGCCTTGATCCGGAAGCGCACGGCCTCGGCCGAATAGGCTTCGCCGCCATCGGCGGACGCGATGGACGAGGTGAAGAAGTATTTCAGTTCGAACAGGCCGCGCGGCGTGGCGATGTATTTGTTCGAGGTGACGCGGCTCACCGTGCTCTCGTGCATGCCCACGGCGTCGGCCACGGTCTTGAGGTTCAGCGGGCGCAGCCAGGCCACGCCCTTGACCAGAAAGGCGTCCTGCTGGCGCACAATCTCGCTGGCGACCTTGAGGATGGTGCGCGCGCGCTGGTCGAGGCTTTTGACCAGCCATGACGCATTCTGGGCGCACTCGGTGATGAACTGCTTTTCCTGATCCGAGCGCGCGCCGCGGCTGATCTGGGCGGCGTAGCGGTTATTCATCAACACGCGCGGCAAGGTGTCGGTGTTGAGCTCCACGGCCCAGGTCCCGTCGGGGCGCTCGCGCACGGTCACGTCGGGCTCCACCGAGCGCGCGCCGTCGGCGCCAAAGCCCAGGCCCGGCTTGGGCGTCAGGCGTTTGAGCTCGGCGATCATGTCTTCCAGGTCTTCACCATCCACGCCGCAGGCCGCTTTCAGCGCCGCGTAATCGTGCTTGGCCAGCAAGGGCAGATTATCCACCAGCGCCGCCATGGCGGGGTCCAGCCGGTCGCGCTCTTTGAGTTGAAGCGCCAGGCATTCCTGCAGCGAGCGCGCCATCACGCCACACGGCTCGAACTGCTGGAGGCGGTCGAGCATGGCCTCGGTCTCGGAGCGCGTCACACCCAGGCGCTGGGCGGTCTCGTCCAGATCAGCCCGGAAATATCCGTCCTCGTCAGCCAGATCGATCAGATGGGCGGCGATCATGCGGTCGGATGCGGCCAGCACGAGGTCGGCCAGCTGGTCGTGCAGGTGCTCGCGCAGCGTCTTCTCGCGGGCGCTATTGGCCGCCGCGTCATAATCCTCGCCGTCGAACCGGCCGCCGCCGCCCGCGCCGGCGCGCGACCAGTCAATGGCGCCGCCGGCCGGCTCGGCGCCCGCCATATCGGCCTTGGAATCGGAGTACATCGCCTCGGTATCGGCGTCGATCGCCTCGGTGGCGCGTTCGGGCGTGTCGAAACTCAGCTCGGCGCCGGGCGCGGTATCCGTGGCCTCGACCGGGTCGGCGCGCTCATCGGCGGCGGCGTCTGTGCGCTCTTCGCGCTCAAGCAGGGGATTGCGCTCCAGCTCGGCCTCGACGAACTCGGCCAGCTCCATATTGTTCAGTTGCAGCAGCTTGATCGCCTGCTGCAACTGGGGCGTCATGACGAGGCCTTGCCCCTGACGCGCCTCGAGCCTGTGTCCGAGCCCCGCCATGTTTCCCCCTAGTTGAACTGCTCGCCGAGATAGTGACGGCGCACGCTTTCATCGCGCCGGACTTCCTCGGGCGTGCCTTCAAACAGCACTTCGCCGTCATAGATGATGGTCGCGCGATCGGTGATCTCGAGCGTTTCGCGCACATTATGGTCAGTGATCAGGATGCCGATGCCGCGCCCCTTGAGATAGGTGATCAGGTCGCGGATGTCGGAGATGGCCAGCGGATCGATCCCGGCGAAGGGTTCGTCCAGAAGGATGAAGCTCGGCTGGGCGGCCAGGGCGCGGGCAATCTCCACCCGGCGGCGCTCGCCTCCGGACAGGGCCACGGCCGGGCTTTTGCGCAGATGGCTGATATTGAGCTCTTCGAGCAGTTCGTCCACCAGCGCCTTGCGACGGGTGCGGTCAGGCTCGGCCAGTTCGGCCACTGCCGTGACATTGTCCTCCACCGACAGGCCGCGGAAGATCGAGGCTTCCTGCGGCAGATAGCCGATGCCCAGGCGTGCGCGCTGGTACATGGGCAGGTCGGTGATGTCGGCCCCGTCGAGCATGATGGTCCCGCTATCGGCCCGGATCAGGCCTGTGATCATATAAAAGCAGGTAGTCTTGCCCGCGCCGTTCGGACCTAACAGCCCCGCCACCTCTCCACGCTGGAGATCGAGCGAGACATTGCGGACAACCGCCCGCCGGCCATAGGCTTTGCCCAGCCCCCTGACCGAAAGCCCCGAACCGCTCGCGCCGGAGGCTTGCGCCTCCGCCTGCTTCGCCGTGTCCATCATGGTTAGCTCCAGCACGCCTAAGATTTGGTGAAGCCGCGCGCGGGCGCGGTGCGATCGGCTTTGAATCGGGCGACGGAGGCGGGGATCAGCGTCCGTCCGGGAAGGGGCGCGGACCGTCTCCGGGGACGGCGGGAAGCGGGCAGCTCCCGGCGGCCTGTTCGGCCTCGGGCCCGGTGAAGAAGATCGAGCGCACCCGGCCGCCCTCGCCGCTGCTCAGCCGGGCGACCCCTCCGTCGATATCGGCCTCCAGCCGGTCGCCGGTGGAGACATTGCATCCCTGTGTCAGCACCACCGACCCGACAAGGGTGATGGTGCCTGCCTCCAGATCGTAAACGCCGCTATCGCCGCGCGCGACTTCGCCGGGGCGCACATAAAACACCTCGCCCGTCGCCACCACCCGGCGCAGTCCGCCCATGCCGCCGCCGGAGCGCCGGTCGAAGAAGGCCTCGACCCGGTCGGCGCGCAGGCGTTCATCGCCGCGGATCATGTTCACATCGCCCCAGTAGACGAGGCGTCCCTGGGGATCGAGCATCTCGCTGTTCTGCGCGCTGATATCGAGCGGCCCTGTCTGGCCGGGCGTTTGCGCCAGGGCGGCTGAGGCCGCGGCATGAGGGGCGGCGCAGAGGAGGGCGGCGCAGAGCAAAGGGCGGATCATGGTCTGGTCTCCTGATCATCTGACGGCCTGCCGTCAGGATAGATGCGGGTGCGCACATCGCCGCTGAGGATAACCCGGTTGGCGCCGTCTTGCACCTCGAACGAATCGGCGCGCACAGCGCCCCATGGCGCTTCGCCGGAAACGCCTTCCTCTCCGCTCACCGTGCCGTCGCGCAGGCTGATGCGCGCTGACGGCGCCTCGAACCGGTACCCGGCGGGCGTGGCGAACCGCACATCGGTGCGCAAGGTGAGCATCTGACCGGCCTCGTCGAACACGCCGCTTTCGGCCAAAGCCTGAGAGGCGTCGCGCAGACCCTCGATCCAGGCATAGTCCAGCGCCGGGCGCTCCAGATCGGTGAGCGGGGACACGCCGCCCAGACGGCGCACGGCGGCGTCGGCGGTGACCACGAAGGGCGTGCCGCCGCGGTCGCGGCCCGTGAAGCGCGGATTGGTGATGCGCTCGGCGTCGCCGGCCGGCGTGAAGGCGGGCTCGGCCGGGCCGGACGCGCCGGAGGTGAATATCTGAAACACGACATTGCCCGCCACCAGCACCATGGCGGCCAGCAGAACGGCGCGCAGAATCCGCACCCGCCCCGAACGCGCGCGCGCACTGGTCAGCGAGCGCGCACGGCGTTCCCCGATCAGGCTGTCGCGCGCAAGGGCGGCGGCGTTCATTCAGGTGTCTCCCGGCCGGGCTGGAGGGGCTGAGCCATCATGAATGGGAGAAAATGTCGATTTCAGGCCAGCCGCCGAGATCCAGACGCGCACGGGCAGGCAGGAAATCAAAGCAGGCCCGCGCCAGGTCGGTGCGTCCCTCGCGCTCCAGCATCGCGGAGAGACCGTCGCGCACCTGATGCAGGTAGAGAACGTCAGAGGCCGCGTATTCCAGCTGGGCGGCGCTGAGCTCCGGCGCTGCCCAGTCAGAGCTCTGCTGCTGCTTGGACAGTTCGATGCCGGCGATCTCGCGCACCACGTCCTTCAGCCCGTGACGGTCTGTATAGGTGCGCGTGAGTTTCGAGGCGATCTTGGTGCAGAACACCGGCCCGGTCTCCACGCCCAGATCACGCAGCAGCATGGCGACGTCAAACCGGGCGAAGTGGAAGATTTTCTCCACGCTGCGGTCGGCGAGCAGGGACTTCAGGTTCGGGCAGTCTTCGCCGGAGCGCGTCAGCTGGACAATGTGGGCGTCGCCATCACCGGCCGAAAGCTGGACCAGGCAGACGCGGTCACGCGTCAACGACAGGCCCTGGGTTTCGGTATCCACCGCCACGCGCGGGCCGAATTCGAGCCCGTCCGGCAGATCGCCCCGGTGAAAGTGAATCGCCATGTCTTCGCCTGTACGCGCTTGTGTGATAGGATGCCGTCATGGGTATCGGACCTTCCGTCCGGCGCGTCAATGCACACGCTGGTGCAAGGCGGACTTGCGCGCGCGGAGTTGCTGATCGGGCCCGTTACGGGCCATGGCAAGGTTATAGGATGCGGGGATCCCAGCCCCGGCGTCCGTGACGTCACACGCCGACCGGGCAGGCCCAGATGCTGAAATTCCGTCTTTCGCGCCAGGACAAGGCCGCTATCGACATCCGCTTCGAACCGGATGTCGGGCTGATCAGCTTTCTGTGCGAAGGCGTGGTGACCCAGGACGATCTCAAGCAGGCCCAGGCCGAGGCCGACCGCCTGGCCGATGGCCGCAGCGTGCGGGCCATGATGATCGATGCGCGAAACTCCTCGCCCGGCTACCCGCCAGGACAGCTGGTCGAGCCGATGTCAGCGGTGCTGGAGGAGCTCAGGATCAGGCGCTGCGCCTTTGTCAGCGTGCGCGGCCGCGACGAGATTCTTGATGTGATCGAGACCGTGACCTTTCCGTATGCGGTGCGGGTGCGCGCATTCGACAGCGATGCCGAGGCGCGGGCCTGGCTCCTGAGCTGACTGAAGCGTCGCGTTCAGCCGAACAGCGACCAGTTGCCCTTGCGGAAGGTCTGGTAGAGATCGGGGTCGGCCTCGCCGTCAATGCGCGCGAAGTGCTCGCGGTGCAGGTCCTCGCGCAGGAATACGGCGTCGCATTGCCACAGCGCGCCATCATAATAGCACGGCTCGGCCAGGTCGAAGAGGCGGAAGCCCGCATCGCGCACCGCGGCCGCGCGCTCGGGCAGCGTGTCCACAGTGCATTCGACGATCACCACCGAGCAGCGCGGCAGGGTTTCGCGCGCGCCGGCGAGCACCTTCATCTCATGGCCGTCAATATCGATCTTGAGCAGGAAAGGTTCAGGCAGATCACGTCCGGCCAGAAACCCGTCCAGGGTGATCGCCTTGACCGTCCGCACCGCGCCGCCGCGCTGGGCGCCGCCTGACACCATGCCGGCATGGGTCAGCGCGCCGGTGTCGGGGCGGGTGTGAATCTCCAGCTCGACCTCGCCTTCGGCGTCACTCACGGCGGCAATGACGATCTGGTGGGCGAGGGTGCGGTAGGTGGCGGCGATGGCGCCGTGCAGCTCGGACACCGGCTCGAACAGGATGTGAGGCGCGTCAGGGTAGGCGCGAATGAGCTCCGGCGTGCCGTTCAGGGCGCCGACATCCAGAACGCAGCCCACCGGCACGCCGCGGCCGACCAGCATGGCCAGGGCCTCCTGCTTCAAGGGCGCGCGGCGCGGCATGGCGAAATCCTCTGCGTTTGAAATTCGGGCGCATACAACGCCGTGCTGCACCTGCGCGCAAGGCGGAATCTGCGCCTTGCGCATCCCGGCGCCGGCGTCCTATCGATGTACGGGCGCGCAGCGGCACAGACAGGCAGGCCCCATGGCCGTGATCAGCTTCCAGCACCGGTTCGTCTTCATCAAGACGCAGAAGACCGCCGGCACCAGCATCGAGATCGATCTGGCCCGGCGCCTGGGCCCCGACGCCATCGTCACACCGGTGAAGCCGGCGGTTGAGGGGCATGAGCCGCGCCATCATGTGAACGGCGAACGCACATTGTCCGCGCACGCCAGCGCAAGCGAGATCAGCGACTTCATCGGCGCGGACGCGTTCGCAGGCATGGCCGTGATCTGCGTCGAGCGCGAGCCGGTGGACAAATGCCTCAGTCATTTTCACATGAAGCGCAACTCGTCCTACCACAACCCGGACGGGGCCTATCAGCTTGATTGGGCGGGCTATTGCGAGGCGGGCGCCTTCCCGGTCGACACGGCGCGCTACGCCACGCGTGACCGTCAGACCGGGCGCTGGCGCCGCCGCGCCGATCATGTGATCGCGTATGAGCGCCTTGACCAGGACCTGCCCGCTCTGCTGGGCGCGCTGGGCCTGGCCGGGTTCGGTCTGACCGCGCGCGCCAAGGCCGATTACCGCACGCCCGTCCTGGCCCGGCCCGAAGAGGTCACTGCGCAACAACGCCAACGTATATATGACGCCTTCGCCGACTGCCGGGCTTTGACGGGATTGTATCTGTAGGCGCCGGTCAGCGCCCGTCGACCCCGCCCAGCGTGAACAGGACCAGCTCGAACCGGATGGATTCGCTCGGTTCAAGATTGCTGATGCGCTCGTTTTCGCGCTGGTAATAGATGCGCATCAGCGTGCATTCATCCCGGTAAATAAAGCCGGCCTGGATGCGCCGGGCTTCTCCGGCATCCAGATCCTGGAGCTGGCGGTAGAAGCCTGACCAGCGATCGGTGATCTCGACCTGACCAGCCGTGCTGAGCTCGCGCAGGGCCGAGCCTCCGGCTTGCGCGGCGACATCGGTGTAGCGCGCCGACAGGCTGGCGCGCCACAGCTGCACCGAGCCATTGGCGTCGAGCCGGTTGGTGGCGCCGGTGTCGCCATCAAGGCGCGCGCGCGCGCCCAGGGTCAGCCAGTCATAATCGAGCTGGCCTTCGGCGACCCAGTCGGACGCGTCTTCGGCTACGCCCGACGCGGCGGGGAAGCGGTCATCGCCCGACAGGCGGTAGCTGCGCCCGGCGAACAGCTCCAGTCCGCGCGGGCCGCCCGCCTCATTGAAGGAGGCCGACAGGCCCAGATCGGCGCGCGCGCCGTCTTCCCAAAAGTCAAATCCCGGCGAGCGCACCGGCGCGAACAGGAAAGAGCGGTCCAGATCGAGGGTCTGGCTGTCGAAATTGGGCGGCGCATTGCCGGTTCCGGCTTCTGTGGAGGCGATGGCGGCCAGGCGCGGCGCCAGGATCACGTCCACCCGCTCGCCGGGCCGCAGGAAAGGCCAGCTCACGTCCAGCCCCGCCGCGCCGAGCCAGCGCGCGGTGTCGAAACGGCCGGTCTCGACGCCCGCAACATCGCGCTGGGTGATGTCGAATACGTCCGCGCGCGCCACGGCGAAGGGTTCGGCGCGCACCCCGCCGGGCAGGATCATCGCGCGGCTCCACTCCGCGCCGGCGCTGGCGCGGTGATAGTCATCGCCCAGCTCGCGCGTCAGGCTGAGCGCGTGGAACGACAGGTCCGCCACCCCCGCCCCGCCCGGCAGGGCCAGCTGGTAGTGGCCGCGCACCTGCGGCGCCGCCAGCGGCAGGCGGTCGTCGTCAAACGTCTCGCTGAGCTGGTTGAAGTGGAAGGCGGCCGCGTCGGCATACCAGGCCGGTCCGCGTCCCGCCGTCCAGACCTGACTGATCAGCGTGCGCCGGGGCGCTGTGAACAGGCTCTGATAACCCTCGGCGTCTTCCGAATAGCCATAGCGGCGCAGAAACAGATCGCCGCCGGTCACAGCCTGGGCGCCGAAGCCCCAGCGCCAGTGGCGGGAGATGTCGAACTCGCCTGTCGCAAACAGATGCCCGCGCAATTCGCGGTCGCCGAACGGCCCATCGCGGTCAAACTCGCGCTCATACGTGGCCGATGTCTGCACGCGCAGTTCGCCGGACCAGAACCGCCTGCGCCAGTCCAGCTCCAGCAGCGGATTGACTTCGGTCATCACCCGCGGGGCGATGGTCAGGTCCTGGTATGGGCTGATGGCCCAGAAATACGGCTGCTGCCACGAAAAGCCGAGCCGGTTGGAGATATCGATCCGCGGCGCCAGAAAGCCCGATTTGCGCCCCACGCTGGGATCGGCGTGGGCGAAGGCGGGCGAGTACAAGACCGGGACGCCGCGCACTTCCAGGCGCACATTGCGGTACCGGATCATGTCGTTGTCGACGTCCTGGATCACCTGATCGGCGCGCAGCCGCCAGGTCGGCTCGCGAGAACCGTCCTCGCACAGATCACAGGCCGTGTAGTAAGCGTCGTTGAGCTCGACCCCGCCATCGGCGCGGCGCAGGGCCAGCGCGGCGGCGGTGCGCCCGTTATTTTCCAGCAAGGTGGCGAAGCCGCGCGCGAAGCCCTCGCGCATCTCATCGTCCAGCTCGACATAATCGGCCAGCTGGGCGGGGCGTCCGGGCTCGTGGATCTCGACAGAACCGGTGGCGATGATGCGCCCCAGAGCCGGGTCATAGGTGATCTCGTCGGCCAGCACGACACGCTCGTCCGAGCGCATGCGCACGGCGCCGCGGGCGATGTAGAGCCCGCGCGCCCGGTCCTCGATCAGCTCGGCGGCGTCCAGATAGGTGCGGTCAGCCTCGCTCTGGCGGGCTTCGGCGAGTCCGGCTGTTAGCGCTGCAGCAGCGCAACTGAGTGCGAGCAAAGACCGTCTCACCGCAGACCTCGATCCCGACCAGCGCCCCGGCGCCAAGCCCTCTGGGTGTACCGGATGAAATGCGGCCCGTCCACGGCCTGCTCAGGCTTCGGGCACAGCCCGGCTCAGACGCCCTCCGACACGCAGCGGTTCGCAGCGCACGGCCAGCCCCGTGCGCGGATCGGTTTCGACGAAGACGCCGCTGATCGTCGCCTCGCCGCTGGCGGCGGTGAAGCGCGTGGAGCGCATATGGGTGACGAAGCGCGCCACCGGCTCGGTCTTCTCCATGCCGATCACCGAATCATAATCGCCGCACATGCCCGCATCGGTCATGTAGGCGGTGCCTTCATTGAGGATCATGTGGTCGGCGGTAGGCACATGGGTGTGGGTGCCCACCACCAGGCTCGCCCGGCCGTCGCAATAATGTCCCAGCGCCATTTTCTCCGACGTGGCTTCGCCATGCATGTCCACGATGATCGCGTCCGCCACCTGGCCCAGCGGGCAGGCGGCAAGCTGGCGGTCCACCGCCGCGAAGGGGTCGTCCAGCGGCTGCATGAACAGGCGCAGGAGCACGTTCATCACCAGCACCTGGCGCCCATCGGGCAGGGTGTAGAGCGAGCAGCCCCGGCCCGGCGCGGCGCCTTCGGGATAATTCACCGGGCGCAGCAGGCGTGGCTCGCGCTCGATATAGGTGAGGGCTTCCGACTGGTCCCAGGAATGATTGCCCAGGGTGAGCACATCGGCGCCGGCGTCATAGAGCTCGATGGCGGTGCGCTCGGTGATGCCGAAACCGCCCGCGGCGTTTTCCGCGTTCACCACCACGAAATCGAGCTTGAGCTGCTTGCGCAGGCCGGGCAGGTGCGCCGTCAGGCCGTCCCGGCCCGCCTTGCCCACCACATCGCCAAAAAACGCCAGCCGCATGCCGGATGATCCTTTTCCTGTGTACTCGTCGACGCGCGATATAGCGCATGCCGCCGCGTGCGGCCACGAAACGGCTCAGGGCGCAAGGCCGCCAGCGACCGCGTCGGCAAAGATGCGCCCGGCGGGCGTCAGGATGAGGCGCGCGCCATCACGGCGCACCTGACCGCGCGACAGGGCGAGGGCCAGGCCGTCAGCATCGACGTCAAAGCCGGTAAGCGCCTTGAGGGCGTCCAGATCGAGCCCCTCCTCCACCAGACGCATGCCCATCAGCACCCGCTCCACCGCTTCGTCGCGGGCGTTCAGCGCTTCGATCTCATGGGCGGCGCCGGATGCCACGCGAGCGATATAGTCGGCGGGTTTGCGCGCCGCTTCCGTGGCGAGGCGTCCGCCGGAGGCATGGGCGCCCAGACGCCCATGGCCGCCCGGACCGATGGCGATCCAGTCCGCGCCCTCCCAGTAGAGCCGGTTATGCACCGAGTGATCCGCGCGGGTGCGGGCGTGATTGGAAATCTCGTAGGCCGGCAGGCCGGCGGCTTCGGTGAGCTCTTGCGTCAGCGCATACATGTCCGCCGCATCGTCATCGCCGGGCGGGGTGAGGCGGCCACGCTCGGCCTGGCGGGCGAAGGCGGTGCCCGGCTCGATGGTCAGCTGGTAGAGCGAGAGATGATCGAGCCCCATGGCCAGCACGCGGGAGAGTTCGCCCGCCCAGTCATCCGGGCTCTGGCCTTCGCGGGCATAGATGAGGTCGATGGAGAGGCGGTCAAACAGCGCCTGCGCCGTATCAAGCGCATGCAGCGCGCCAGCAGCGTCATGATCACGGCCGAGGCGGGCGAGGCTTGCGTCGTCAAGCGCCTGCACGCCCAGCGACAGCCGGTTGATCCCGGCGGCGGCAAGCCCGGCGAAGGATGCGGCCTCTTTGGGATTGGCTTCCAGCCCGATCTCGGCGCCCGGCGGGATGCCCCACAGCGCGTCGGCGCGCGCCAGCACGGCCTCGATCTGGGCGGGCGTCATCAGCGAGGGCGTGCCGCCGCCGAAATGCACGCTGGCCAGCACGCGTGGTCCGGTGCGTTTGCGCCAGTTATCCAGATCGGCGAGCAGCGCGTCCGTTAGCGCGCCGCTATCCGCGCCCGCCGCCTTGTAAACGTTGAAATCGCAATAGGGGCAGATGCGCGCGCAATAGGGCCAGTGGATATAGAGGCCCAGCCGGACGGGCGATGCGCTCATGCGCCGAACACATCGTCAGTCATGGCCGCGAAGGCGCGGGCGCGGTGGCTGAGCGCGCGCTTGGCGCTCGCGTCCATCTCGGCGAAAGTCCGGTCATGGCCCTCGGGCAAGAAGATCGGATCATAGCCGAACCCGTGTTCGCCGCGCGGCGGGAAGGTCAGCGTGCCGCGCACCTCGCCCTCATAGAGCCGCGTCTCGCCATCGGGATGGGCCAGAGCCAGCACGCAGATGAAGCGGGCCGTATGATCGTGTGCGCCCTTCGCCTCCAGCTCTGCGCGCACGCGCTCCATCGCGGCGGTGAAATCCTTGCCTGGCCCGGCCCAGCGGGCGGAGTAGACGCCCGGCGCGCCGCCCAGCGCATCCACCGCCAAGCCGGAATCATCGGCCAGCGACACCCGGCCCGAGGCGCGCGCAGCCGCCTCGGCTTTCAGCCGCGCATTGCCGGAAAAGCTGGTTTCAGTCTCTTCGGGCTCGGGCAAACCAAGCGCCCCGGCGCCGATAACGGTCAGGCCGTGAGGCGTCAGAAGTGCATCCAACTCTTTGATTTTCCCCGGGTTATGGCTCGCCAGCACCCAGGAATCCGTCCGTGTGAAGACATTCATGCATAACCGTCCTGCTGAAAGCTCATATCGCCTTTCGGAAAATTAATATCGAATTTCGATATATTTTTGTTGCCAAGCGATGCGGAGTGTCCTAGATGTGTTCTCGAGGCGAGCGGGAACGCCCACCTCATAAAGCCGACAGCCCGGCGGAACAATGACCGGGCGAGGCAAAAAGTTGGTCGACACGTAACACAAGGAGAGTATGAGATGGTCAGGACCACTAACACCGCAGGACACGCCGCAATCGCCATGGTTATCAATCTGGTTCTGGTGGCGGGCGTCTTCGCCGGTATGGCCGCCGCGATCGCACCGCTGGTCGCGTAAGGTAATGGCGACGGCTGACGGCCGGAAGCTCTGAGATGAACCGCGCCTCCCCGGCGGATTTCGATCAGACGCTTTCCGGCCACAGCCCGTTCGTCGCCCGGGTTTGACGAGGAAGAGGGGAGGGCAGCATGAGAACGCTAGGCGCCGGGTCGCTGGCCTCCATCCTGAAGGTGCTGCTCGATATCGGCTATTTCGTGCTGCTGGCCGTGCTCGGCCTGGCCAGCCTGATCATCGTCCTCATCGTTTTCAGCGGCATTTATGGCCTGCTCGGCTTCGGGCCGGAGCTGCCGGGGCTTCTGCGCCAGTTGCTGGCGCGCGACTTTGTGGTGGCCCTGCCCATGGCGATCGCCGCCTGGGCTGCGCTGACCTTTATCGTTCACCGCCTGCGCCTGATTTTCGCGACCCTGCGCGCGGGCGATCCCTTTGTGCCGGAAAATGCCGGCCATTTGCGGGCCATCGCCATCGGCATCGCGGTGTATCAGCTGCTGCATTACGCCGCGCACGGCGTGCTGGCGCTGGTGATCACGCTGCTGGGCCGGTCGCCGGTGGAAAGCGGCGCGCGGGTGATCCCTGATTTCAGCCTCAATCTGGCGGCCTGGTTCTCGGTGCTGGCGATCCTTGTCCTTGCGGAAGTGTTCCGCGAGGGTGCTCGCCTGCGCGACGAACAGAAGCTGACGATCTAGGGGAGCGGGGACAGAGCCATGCCCATCCGCGTCACCCTTGACCGTATGCTGCTGGAGCGGCGCATGTCGCTGACAGAGCTGTGCGACCGGGTGGGCATCACCATGGCCAATCTGTCGATCCTGAAAACCGGCAAGGCCAAGGCGGTGCGCTTCTCCACGCTGGAGGCGCTGTGCCGGGAGCTGAATTGCCAGCCGAGCGACCTCCTCGTCTACGATCCCCACGGCGATCCTGACGAGGATGATGACGCGGACGATTGAGGCTTACTCCGTGCAGAACATCAATATCCCGCAGAACACCGCCGGGATGCTCAGCATGGCCAGCACCACCAGCACGCCAAACCCGAACAGCCAGACCAGCGCGGCCAGCGCCAGCGCCGCGTTGAGCATCACCCAAGGGCCGGCGCGGTGCGGGTCCTGCGCAATTTCCCTCAACATGTGACCCAGAAAAGGCACGGCCAGCAGGAGACGCCCCAGCTGGCGCGGCGGCATCAGCAAAAGTGCGGCCGGACGGGTGAGCCAATGGCCCATGGGCCGGCCGCTCTGGGCCGCGGCGATCACGCCGGCCATCGCCAGACCCGCCAGCGCCACACCGGCCACCGAAGCGGCGCCTTCGCCCGTCCGGACGATCCACCAGGCCGATGCGATGGTGAGCACGAGGGTCAGCGGCGCCATCGCCTGGCTGATCCGGCGCGCAGGCCCCCAGACGGGCGCGGTCTCTCCGGACCGCCCCGACATGGAGTTGGCCACAAAGGCGAGCCCCGCCATGCTGTGGTACACGACCAGCGGCAGCGACACGATCAGCAATGCCGTGGTCAGCGGCGCATCGGTGATGCCCGATTGCGGACCCGGCATGACCGTGGACAGCCCCGCCCAGATCACAAACGGGGTGAGCAGGAATATCCCGAACACATAGGGAAGATATCGCATGGCTGCGCTCGCTTAGGGCTTCGTGGCTTCAAGAGGCGCGCCGGTATCGCGGCCAAATCGGGCGCCCGCAAGGCAAACCGGTGCGGCCAGAAAGCGCTTACCGGTTGTGGGGTTGTTGGCGGGCCGGTCTACGCTAATCGCCGTATTCTTCGACCCGCGCCCAGGTAGTAAGTTCATGACGCTACGCTAAACCTGTCGACAGCGGCGCGTGGTTTGGGCGGGTCAGCTGGTCTTGCGGGAGCACACGCCCGCAAGATGTCAGCCGCCCAAGGCGGGAGGCCCGACCCCTCAAGCGGCCTCCCGCTGCCCGCCGGTCACTGGAAAGCCACCGGCCTGCGCCCCACCGCTACCCCTTCCGCCCCGCAATCAGGCTGTCAACTACGCCGGGATCGGCCAGGGTGGACACATCGCCCAGCGCGCCGGTTTCGCCTTCCGCGATTTTCCTGAGGATCCGGCGCATGATTTTGCCTGACCGGGTCTTGGGCAGGCCGGGGGCGAACTGGATCACGTCGGGGCTCGCCACCGGGCCGATCTCCTTGCGCACCTGGTCTTTGAGGGCGGTTTCCAGCGCGTCATCCGGCTCACGCCCGGCGGTCAGGGTGACGTAGCAATAAATGCCCTGGCCCTTGATATCGTGGGGATAGCCGACCACAGCGGCCTCGGCGACCGCCTCATGGGCGACCAGCGCGCTTTCGATCTCGGCCGTGCCCAGCCGGTGGCCGGAGACGTTGAGCACATCATCCACCCGGCCAGTGATCCACCAGTATCCGTCCGCATCACGCCGGGCGCCGTCGCCGGTGAAATAGGTTCCCGGATAGGCGGTGAAATACGTGTCGATGAAGCGCTGATGGTCGCCATAGACCGTGCGCGCCTGGCCCGGCCAGGAACCCAGCAGGACCAGATTGCCCTGCGCCTCGCCCTCGTCGGGCAGGCGCTGGCCCTCCGCGTCCATCAGGGCTGGCCGGACGCCGAACATGGGAAAGCTCGCCGAGCCGGGTTTCAGGGCGTGTGCGCCGGGCAAAGGCGTGATCAGGTGCCCGCCGGTCTCGGTCTGCCACCATGTGTCCACCACCGGGCAGCGGCCTTCGCCGCACACGGCGTGATACCAGCGCCAGGCCTCGGGATTGATCGGCTCGCCCACACTGCCCAGAAGCCGCAGCGAGGACCGGTCATGGGCGCGCACCGGCTCATCGCCGAAGCGCATCAGGGCCCTTATGGCGGTTGGGGCGGTGTAGAGGACGGTGACCCGGTGCTTGGCGACGACTTCCCAGATGCGGTCCGGTCCCGGCCAGGTGGGCACGCCTTCGAACATCAGCGAGGTGGCGCCATTGGCCAGCGGCCCGTAGACGATATAGCTGTGCCCCGTCACCCAGCCCACATCGGCGGTGCACCAGAACACATCGTCCTCGCGATGGTCGAACGTGTAGTCATGGGTCATGGAGGCCCAGACCATGTACCCACCGGTGGTGTGCATGACCCCCTTGGGCTTTCCCGTGGACCCCGACGTGTACAGGATGAAGAGCGGGTCCTCGGCGTTCATGGGCTCGGGGTCGCAGTGCGCGTCCACCTCCAGCGCGCGCTCATCGTGCCAGTGGTCGCGCCCCTCCACCCAGCCAACATCGGCCCCGGTATGACGCACGCACAGCACGGCCTTCACGCCCGGCGCCTGGGCGAGCGCTGCGTCCACATTGGCTTTCAGCGGCACCGGCTTGCCGCCGCGCACGCCTTCATCGGCGGTGATTACGAATGTGCTCTCGCAGTCTCGGATGCGACCGGCGAGCGCCTCGGGCGAGAAACCGCCAAACACCACCGAATGGACCGCGCCGATGCGCGCACACGCCAGCATGGCGTAGGCCGCTTCGGGGATCATCGGCATGTAGAGCGTGACCCGGTCGCCCTTCTTGACGCCCAGGCTTTTGAGCACGTTGGCGAAGCGGCAAACATGGTTGAACAGCTGGGCGTAGGTGATGGCGTGATGGCGCGCGGGGTGGTCGCCCTCCCAGATCAGCGCCGGCTTGTTGGCCCGCTCCGGCAAATGCCGGTCCACGCAGTTCCAGCACGCATTGAGCACCCCGTCGGCAAACCAGCGGATATGCAGGTCCTCTTTTTCGAACGTAACGTCTGAAATCTCTGTTGGCTTGCGGATCCAGCCTATGCGCCCGATCTCCTCGCGCCAGAACCCGTCCGGGTCGGCGATGGAACGCTGATACTTTTCCTCATAGAGCGCAGGCGTGATGCGCGCGCGCGCAAAGCTGGCGGGGACAGGGATCAAGGCGTCAGTCATCGCTCGCTCCGGATTGGTTTGCTAGCCCCCAGCTTGGCCCGGCGCGCGGGGCCGGTGCAAGCACCCGTCTGAGCGCTTGCCGGAAGTTGCGCGCCCCGCCATGATCGCGCAACACGGGAGGGGCGCATGCATATCATCCTGGCCATTCTGGGCGCACTTGCGACGGTGGGCGTTATCATCTGGCGCGTGCGCATGGCCATGGAGGCGGCGCGCGAGCTGTCAGACCTGGCCGGCGAGGCCGCCAATCTGCCCCGCAAGATGCGCTTCCGCGCCAAGGCCCGCCGGGGCGGGTTTCAAACCATTGACGATCCGCGCGAGGCCGCAGCCGTGCTGCTTTACGGGGCGGGCGCCTGCGCCAATCCGCTGTCGCCGGAGGACAAGGCCGCCCTGTCGGCCGATCTGGCCGGGCTGTTGGAGATCAGCGCCGGTGACGCCGACGAACTCACCGCCCGCGCCGCCTGGCATGTGAACCAGTTGAATGATCCCATGAACGCCGTGAGCGCGATGACCGACCTCATCGTGCAGCGCGCCGGGCTCGAAGCGCTGACCAGCCTGATCCCCGTGCTTGACCGGGCCATCGACCGGTCCGGCCCGGGCACGCATGAACAGACGCTCTATCGCGACAAGATCCTGCGCCGCGCGGGCCTGCGCTGAGCGAACCTACTCGATCGCCAGCCCGGTGTGGAAGGCGATGAAGGCCCATTTGTCGGCGGTTTCCTCGATCAGCTTGGACACTGGCGTGCCCGCGCCATGCCCCGCGCTGGTTTCGATTCGGATGAGGGTGGGCGCATCGCCCGTGTCCGCCGCCTGCAGGGCGGCGGCGAACTTGAACGAGTGGCCCGGCACGACCCGGTCATCGGTGTCGGCAGTGGTGATCAGGGTGGCCGGATAGCCCTCGCCCTCCGGGATGGTGTGCAGCGGCGAGTAGCCGTAGAGCACGTCGAACATGGACGGGTCCTGGGGGCTGCCATAATCGGACACCCAGAACCGTCCGGCGGTGAACTGATTGAAGCGCAGCATGTCCATCACGCCCACGCCTGGCAGGGCGGCGGCGAACAGGTCTGGGCGCTGGTTGGACACCGCGCCGACCAGCAGCCCGCCATTGGAGCGGCCCTCGATGGCGAGATGGTCCGGGCTGGTCCAGCCCATGTCGATCAGATGCTCGGCGGCGTTGATGAAGTCGTCAAAGACGTTCTGCTTCTCGGCCAGGCGTCCGCCATCATGCCAGTCGCGGCCGTACTCCGAGCCGCCGCGGATATTGGCCAGTGCGAAGACGCCGCCCATCTCCATCCATTGCAGGCGGCGCACGTCGAAGCCCGGGCGCATGGGAATGTTGAAGCCCCCATAGCCGAACAACAGCGTCGGGCGGGCGCCGTCCGGCGTCACATCGCGGTGGTGCACAATGAACATCGGCACGCGCACATCGCCGGTGGATTCGAAGAACACCTGTGAGACGACATAGTCGTCGGGATCAAACGTCAGCTCCGGCGCGCGGAAGACGGTGCTCTCGCCGGTCTCCACGTCATAGCGATAGAGCGCGCCCGGCTGGTTGAAGCTGGAGAAGCTGTAGAAGGTTTCAGCGCTGTCCGGCTTGCCGCTGAAGCCGGACGCCACGCCCAGGCCCGGCAACTCCACCTCGCGCACCCGCGCGCCGTCGAGATCATGGACTGTAACGGCGCTGGCCACGTCGCGCATGGTCTGAACGATCAGATGTCCGCCCACATGGCTGGCGCTGGTAATGGGGAAATCGCCTTCAGCGACGACGTCACGGCGCGCCGCCGGATCGGACAAATCCACGGCGACGATGCGCTGGTTGGGGGCGTTGAGATCAGTGCGGAAGAAGAAGGTCTCGCCCGCATTGCCCACATAGCTGTGGTTATTGGCGAAACCTTCAAAAATCTCGACCGGCTCGCCTTCTTCGGCTTCAAGATCCAGCACCCACACGCCATTGCCGTCGGTGCCCTGGCTGGAATTGATCACCAGATAGCGCCCGTCATCACTGACCGACCCGCGCCAGCTGGTTTCAGGCGCTTCGGGATCGGCGATAATCAGCCGGTCTTCGCTCTGATCAGTTCCCAGAGCGTGGAAATATATGGCCTGGTTCATGTTCAGAGAGGTGAATTCCTCCCCCGCCGCCGGCTCGGGATAGCGCGAATAGAAAAAGCCCGACCCGTCGCTGGCCCAGCTCAGCGGCGAGAACTTCACCCAGCGCACTTGGTCTTCCAGCTGCGCGCCGCTGTCCACGTCGATGACGCGAATAGTGCGCCAGTCCGAGCCGCCTTCCTGGATGAGATAGGCCACGCGTGAGCCGTCGGGCGACGCCACCGAACCGGCCAGCGCCGTGGTGCCGTCCTCCGACCAGGCATTGGGATCGATCAGCGCCTGCGCCTCACCGTCAAGGCCCTCCTGGACCACCAGGACTGACTGGTTCTGCAGCCCGTCATTTCGGGTGAAGAAATACCGGCCGCCGCGCTCTGTCGGCAGGCCGTAGCGCTCATAGTTCCACAGCTCGGACAAGCGCTCGGCAATACGCGCCCGGCCTGGGAGCGCCTCGAGATAGGCGTTGGTGACGTCCTGCTGGGCGCTCACCCAGCCGGCGACGTCATCGGAGACGCGCACATCGGCTTCCAGCCAGCGATAGGGATCGGCGATCGCCACCTCGCCCAGCGACGCAGACTGGTATGTGTCGCGCTGATCGGTGGTGCGGGTCTCCGGATAGACCGGCGCTGAAGGGCCTGGCGCCGCTTCGGGCGCCGGGTCGCTGGCGGGGGCCTCGGGCTCGGGCGCGGGGTCCGGGCTGCAGGCGGCGAGCGCCAGCAAGGAAGCAAAGGTCACTAGAGCGGCGCGCATCGAACGTCTCCATCAGGCGGATTCATGAACAGGCGCGCAGACTAGGGCGCCGGTCCGGACCTGAAAAGCGGGGCGGCTGGCGCGGCGCAGCGTGCCCAAGAAAAAGCCCCGGCGCCGCATGGGCCGCCGGGGCTTGTTCGTCTGCTCGAGACAGTGCGAGACTTACGTGCCCTCGTACTTCACCGAGCAGCCATAGGGCTGGGTTTCCGGCGTTGAGACCGGCTCGCCGGCGGCCAGCTCGTCCAGCGCCTGGCTGACATAATTGCGCGCGCCGTTCAGCGAGGCGGGGTTGGCGCTGGGCTGGTCGTCGATGGCGCCAGCGTACTGGATGACGCCGTCAGCGTCGATGACGAACATGTGCGGCGTGGTGCGCGCCTCATAGGCGCGGCCGATTTCGCCGCTTTCATCCAGAATGACATAGGTCGGGCTGGCGCCGCGCTCGTCATTGAGCTCAAGGGCGCGCTCGCCGGACACATGGCCTTGCGTGCCCGGGAAGGAGGAAATGATCTGCAGCCAGACATGGCCCTCATCGGCGGCGCGCGCCTGGAGGTCGGCCATGGTGGTTCCGTGATTATAGTGCTTCATCACGAACGGGCAGTCATGATTGGTCCATTCCAGGATTACGGTCTGACCGGCGAAATCGGACAGAGAGACAGTCTCGCCCGCAGCGGTGGCGCCGGAGAAGGCCGGGGCCGGATTGCCGGGGAAGGGGTCCGCTTTCGCCAGACCGGTGAACGCAGCGATGGCGAGCGCCGAAGCGGTCAGCAAGGTGGCGCCGAGCATCATGTGGCGGCGGCTGACGCCGGCGGTTCTGGCGGCGGCTTTGATCATGCGGGTCTCCTGTCGAGGGCTTCGGTTGATCTCAGGGGCTCACGGCGCGGTCAACGGCGCGGGTGACGATGGTCCCGGTCAAAAGCGGCGGCAGTATGTCGGGCGCGCCGCCGCTCGCCGGGTACATCAGATAGAGCGGCACGCCCGCGGCGCCATGCTGCGCCAGCGTATCGGCGATGCGCCGGTCACGATTGGTGAAATCAGCGCGGAACAGCGCCACGTCATGGGTTGCGAAATGCTCGGTGACGCTCCGGTCCGACAGAGCCCCGGCCTTGTTGACCTGACAGGTGACGCACCAGGCGGCGGTGAAGTCGACAAAGACCGCGCGGCCCTCGCTGCGCGCCGCGTCCACGGCCTCGGGCGACCAGTCGGCCCAGCGGGCGTCGGCGTTGGATGGCGCTTGAGACACCGTCGGCTGGGTCGCGGCGGTGTAGAGCAGGCCTGCGGTCAGCACGGCAGCGGCCGCCGCCGTGACCCGCGACAGCGTTCCGTGCAAGGAGAACGCCCAGGCGGTGAAGCCCGCGGCGAGCAGCATGATCAGCGCCCACAGGACGCCATTGGGCCCGGTCTGGGCGGCCAGCACCCAGACCAGCCAGATCGCCGCGCCAAACATGGGAAAGGCCAATACCTGGCGCAGCCGGACCATCCACGCGCCAGGCTTGGGCAGGAAGGCCAGCAAATGGGGATAGAAGGCCACGATCACAAACGGCAGGGCGAGACCAATCCCGAGGAAGGCGAACACCGCCAGCGCCACGTGGGGCGGCTGACCCAGCGCATAGGCGAGCGCTCCGGCCATGAAGGGAGCGATGCAGGGCGCGGCGACAAACACGGCCAGCACGCCGGTGAAAAAGGCCCCGCGGCGCCCGGAATCCCGCACGCCCGAGCCGACGGACTGAAGCGAGGTCCCGATCTCGAACACGCCCAGGAAATTGAGTCCGATCAGGAACATCAACAGCGCCAGACCCGCCACCACGCCGGACGACTGGAGCTGCATGCCCCAGGCGGCATCTCCGCCCGCCGCGCGAACGGCCAGGAAGACCGCGCCCAGGGCCAGGAAGGTGAGGATCACGCCGGCGCCGAAGATCAGGCCCAGAAGACGTCCTTCGCCCCGTTCGATCCCGCGCTTTTCCACCAGGGTCAGCGCCTTCATGGACAGGACCGGAAAAACGCACGGCATGAGATTGAGGATGAGCCCGCCGATCAGCGCGAACAGGGCCGCCTGGAGGAAGCCGATGCCGGATGAGGCCGGGGCGGCGCCCGCAGGATCGGCGTCCGGTGCTGTGTCATTGAGGGCGTCCGGCGTCCCGGAAACCGGCGCAGAGGGAGCCGGTGCGGCGGCGAGGTCCGAAACCTGAGCGCCCGGCGCGGCTTCAATTGTATAGGCCATGCGGACCGGTTCGCCGCCGTCCAGGCGGTCAAACGTGATGACGCCGCCATAGGCTTCATCGACCGACTGCCGGGTCAGACGGCCCGGGCGCATGTCGATGCGCGCCTCGCCCGTTTCCAGCGCCACGCGCTGGGGTGCGGCGTGGTCGATGACGGACGGGTTGAAGGGGAAGAAGGCCAGGTTGCTGACGGCGTCCGCGCCGTCATCCAGCGGCGCGCCGGCAAGCGTCAGGATCAGGGAGTCCGGTCCGCGCATGAGCCCGGCTTCGATCGCGCCGGCCGGTTCCGGGGCGGCGTCGAAGGCGGCGGCGATCAGGTTCCCGCCGGCGCGATCCGGGCGGCTGGCGCCGACATCAATGATCAAGGTCAGCTGCGCGTCCTCGGGCACGCAGATATCCTCGCACACCAGCCAGCTGGCATAGGCGGGTATCTCGATCCGGCCGGGCGCCGCGTCAGCCGGGACGGTGACCGGCACGGGCAGGGTGACGGCGTTGGAGTAGCCGTAATTGGTCAGCGGCCCGAGCGGATAGGCTTTTGGCGCCGGCCAGACGATGTCCCCTGCGGTCCAGCCCTCTGGCAGGGTCAGGTCAATCTCGGTCGGCAGGCCGGAATCGCCGGGATTGCGCCAGTAGGTGTGCCAGCCCGGGGCAATGTCCTGATGCAGGGCGATATGGAAGGTCTCTCCCGGCGCCACCGAGACGCGGTCGGCGGTCAGGCGCGGATGCACCCACGGCCCGTCCGGGCTGAACTCCTGTGCCGACGCGGCGGCTGAGACCAGAAGCGCGGCGAGGGCGGCGAGCAAGCGGATCAAATCAGGCATCCTTCGGAACCGGGGCCGGGCGGGGCCGTCTGCAGACCCATGCATATACGCCCTGAGCCCGCGGGCTGAAACCGGGCTGACACGCTTGTGAACGCGCAGTGATCGTGCGGTGCTGACGCCCAAGAAAAACGGCCGGGGGTTATCACCGCCCGGCCGCTTTTGTGGTCACATATGTCTGGCGTCCGCGCCTACAGCTCCGGCGAGGGCGGCGGCGTGGCGGGCGGGAGCTGGAAGTTGGCCTGGGTCTGACCCTGGCGCCGGCCGGCGCGCTGAAGCAGCAGCTCCCACTGGGACATCGAGATCATGTGGGCGTAGATCGCGCCCAGCGCCGTCGAATCGCGCAGCTTGGCCAGATTGTCGTGGGACAGCGCTTTGACCTTCTCGCCGGACACGCCCCAATAGCTGGCGACGACCTGCGGCTCCCCCACAGGGTTGCCTTCCTGATCGCGCGGCTGGAAATTGGTTTGTTGCTGGTCGAACAGGTCCAGATCGCGCAGTTCCTTCACGAACTCGACGGTCTGGGCGACGTCGCTTTCGAAGCGGCGCACATAGTCGATGGCGCGCTCCAGGAACGGCGTCGGCGTGCCGTCCTCGTTGAAGAATGGCTCTTCAGGCGTGTCGGAGAACAGGTGCGATCCGGCGTCCACACACACGGTGAAGCGGTCGCTGTCGTCGCCATGGCTGGCGGCGACAAACGGATAACGCCGCACGAAGGCCGGCAGATAGCAATTTTCTTCGTACAGGCCGTTCTGCGGATTGACGAACAGATTGGCGCCCTGCTGCAGGCCCATTGCGGCTACCGGTGTGCGGTTCTCGCCCAGGAAAAGGATGGGAAAACGCGATGCGGCCAGTCCGAACTCGCCCACGGTGAGCGGCACGAAATGGGTGTCGGCCAGGAAATCAAACGGCCGGCCGGTATAGGTGATGCCTTTGCCCTTGTGGGCCTGGGCGCTGAGCGGTTCGGGCTTTTTGTAGAGCGGCAGCTGGCCCTGAATGGTCGGTTCGTTGGCGGTGGCGTCGGCCATGTCGGTTCCCCCTGGATGGACGGTTGCGGTTCGTTAGCGCACGCGGCGGCGCGAGGCAACAAAGCCTGGCGCCGCCGTGTCAGGCGCCTACCTGCAAGTCCGGGGCCTTATGCGCCGCCAAAGCGGGCGCGCACGCCGACATACAGCGCGCGGCCGATGATCGGCGCTTCGTCCTTGAAGAATGAGGTGTGGCGCCGGCCCGCCTCGTCCAGAAGATTGCGGCCCCTGAGATAGATAGTTGCGTTCAGGTTTTCGAACGGCAGGTCATAGCTGGCGTCGAGCGACACCAGATCATAGCCCGGCGTTGCGCTCTCGGCTTCAGACACGCGGTTCTGGGCGTTGACCCTCGGACTTTGGTCGGGGCTGGCCTAGAACCCGGCCCGGATGGCCAGGCGGACATTGCGTCCGGGCAGCGGGACCAGATCCTTCAGGAAGGAGGTGTGCGCGCGCGCCTCTTCGTCGGTGATGTTGCGCACGCCCGCGATCAGAGCCACATCGCGCGCTTCGGCGAACGGGCGCCATTCCACAGACGCGTTCAGCAAGGTGTAGCCGTCTGTCGGCAGCTCGAAAGCCGCAACATCATCCTGCTCATCCACCAGGCGCGCCTCGCCCCGGGCCGAGAGGGACCCGAAGTCGGCCTCGATCCCGATCAGGCCGGACAGGGGCGGGATGCGCGGCAGGTCGCCGCCGTCAGTATCGCCTTGAACATAGTCGACTGCGGCGTCCATGGACCAGGCCGCGCCGAACGCGTCGCCAAGCTCCAGACGGCCGGAGACTTCGAACCCGGTCAGGGACGCATCGGTCTGGCGGTACTCATATACGTCCAACTCGTCTTCTTCGGCCCCCGTCCCGAACAGCCCGATGAAGCCGTCATAGTCGGAGTGGAACACATTGGCCTGAGCCGACCAGCGCTCGCCGCTCCAGCGCGCCGTGCCTTCAAGCGACCAGGCGGTTTCAACGCCCAGGCCCAGGTCGCCGACCTCGAAGGTTTCGGTGGCCAGGTGCGGGCCGTTGGAGAACAGCTCGGTGTCGGTGGGCGCGCGTTCGGTTCGTGACAGCGTGACGGCCAGGAAGGCCTGATCCGCCGGCCGGAAGAAGAGCGAGCCTGAGGCGGAGACCGTATCGAAGCTGCGCTCCGTGTTCTGTCCGGTGAGGTCGCGCCTCTCAAGACGCGCGCCCGCTTCCGCGCCCCAGCTCTGGAAATCCCAGCGCTCCACCGCGAACAGGCCGAAGTCCGCGGTGTTGACCGACGGCACGAAAGCTTCCTGGCCGAGCGCGGCGAAGTCCTGATTGAGGAATTGCAGCCCCCAGGCGCCTTGGCGCGCGCCTTCATGGGCGTGAGCAAGCTCGATGCGGCCTTCGACCCCGTCGCGGGTGAACGTCACGCCGACCTCGCCATCGCCTTCGATTTCGGAGTGCTCGTATTCGCCGTAGGCGAAGGACCAGCGAACCCGGTTGAAAAAGCCGTCAAGATTCAGCTCGCCACGCAGATCGATGCGGGTCTGATTCATGACCAGAAGAGCGCCGCCCTCTTCGTCCCCATGTTCGTCATCATGGTCCTCGTCATGATCATGGCCGTCGTCGTGATCGTCCTCGCCGTGCTCATGGGCGTGGCTGTGACCGGGCAGGCCGTACTCGCCGTCGGTCGATTTCACCGCGACGCCGACAAAGCCCCAGTCCTCTACGAGCGAGATCGCGCCGGAGACCGTCTCGAACGTGTAGAAGGAATTCGAGACAGTCCCGAAATCCTCTTCGTCTTCTTCCTCCTCGTGATCATGATCCTCGTCGTGATCGTGCTCGTCTTCTTCTGCAGCGCGGAAGGCGGCGGATTCGGCGAAGCCGGGAATGTCGAAATTCTGCGCTTCCCGGCGCAGGGCCTCCAGCTGGAAGACGAAAGGTCCCGCGCCGACCGCGACGCGCCCGGCGGCTTGGGTCCCCTCATCCACGCTCGTCGCGCCCAGATAGGCGAAGCCGTCAAAGAGGCCGTCCACACGCTCGGTCGGAACGCGGCCGTCCAGGATATTGACCACGCCGCCGATAGCATTGCCGCCATAGGCGATGGCCGCAGGCCCGCGCAGGACTTCAACGCCGCGCGCGCCGAGCACTTCGCCGACCACGGCATGGTCCGGGCTGGACGCAGAAGCGTCCATGGCGGTGAGCCCGTTGATGAGAACCGCGACGCGATCCTCGCCCAGGCCGCGGATGACGGGACGGCCCGAGGCCGGGCCGAAATAGCTCGAATTCACACCGGGCAGAGCGTCCAGCGTATCGGCGATGTTGCCGCCGAACAGCTCCAACAGCCGCTCCTCTGTGAGCACGGTCACCGCGCCGACGACCTCATCGGACTGAAGGCGCAGGGGCGTCGAGGTCACGGTGATCACATCCGGCTGCTCAGCAACGCCCGTGTCCGCCGTCGTCTTGGCGAAAGACGGGGCCGCGTCGCCGCGCTGCTGCGCCTGTGCGGCGGGCGCGCCGGCGGCGGCCAGCAGCGGCGCGGCGAGGGCCGTGGAGACAAGGAGGCGGGCGAGGATGGGGAGGGACATGGGGACGGCTCCGGATTGTTATATTATTACGAGCCGGTGTGATACTGTAACGCCTCTTCTGTGGCAAGCCGGTCATCCGCCTGCGGAATCACGCCTGCGTGAGGTCTCGCCCGGCGCGCCGGACCCGTTTAGGATGCCCTTCATGACCGAGGAGATGAGTCGCGCATTGTCCGCCGCCGAGCGGATCTGCCGGAGCCGGGGCCTGGCCCTGACGCCCGTGCGCAAGCGCGTGCTGGAGCTGCTGCTGGAAGCCAATGCGCCGGTGAAGGCGTATGATCTGCTGGCGGCGCTCAAACCCGGCGCTGCGGCCCAGCCGCCGACGATCTACCGGGCGCTGGACTTTTTGACCCGGGCGGGCCTGGCCCACCGCGTCGAAGCGCTCAATGCTTATACCGCCTGCGTGCATGCAGGCGGGCGCGGCACGGCGGAGCTTTATGTGTGCGAGACCTGCGGTCTTGTGGAGGAGCGTCACCGCAAGGACGCCGCGCCCGCAGGACCGGGCGGGTTTCAGGTCAGCCGGTCGGTGATCGAGCACTATGGCCATTGCGCCGCGTGCGCCGCCGCCAGCCAGAACGCCTGAGCGGGAGGCGCGCATGATCCCTTTGTGGCGCGGCAATGCCAATGCCTGGGAATGTGACGAGCTCGGCCATCTCAATGTGCGCTTCTATCTCGCCAAGGCGTGGGAGGCCGTCGAGGCGCTGTCCGAGGCGCTCAACATGCGCGCGGCGTTTCAGCCCGGCGCCACGGCGACGCTGATCGCGCGCGAGATCGATATCCGTTTTCTGGCCGAGGCGCGGCCCGGCGCCCCGCTGGCGATCCACGGCGTCATCACCGGCTCTGACGAGGCGAGCCTGACGGCGGTGCTGGTCATCGAACACGCCGCGCTAGGGCGCACGGCGGCGACCATGCGGCTGCGCCTCGATCACACCGATCCGGTCAGTGCGCGTCCCTTCGCGTGGAGCGGGCGCACACGCGCCCATATCGATACCCTGATCGGCGAAGCGCCGGCCGAGAGCATTCCGCGGTCTCTGTCCACAGCCGCGCCGGCCTCTGACGTGTCAGTGGCGCGCGCCGACGCGCTGGGCCTGCAGGAGATCGGACGCGGCCGCATCAACGCCCAGGAAGCCGACCGGTTCGGCCGGATGCGGCCGGAATTCGCGCTGGGCAAGGCGTCCAGCAGCGTGGTCCATTTCACCGGCGGTTTTCCCGAGCAATACGAGGCGTACCGCACCGGCGCAGCGCTGGATGTGGCCAGCGTGCTGCTGGAAGCGCGGGTGATCATGCGCCGCTGGCCAGTGGCGGGCGAGGGCTATGTCATGCGCTCGGGCCTCGCGGGCGCCAGCCGCAATGTGCGCCATCTGGTGCACTGGGCCTGCGACCCGGTCAGCGGCGGACCGCTGTGGTCCATGGAGGGCGTGGGCGCCCTGCTGGATCTGGAGACGCGCCGCCTCAGACCCGTCGAGCCGGACGCGCTGGCCGCCCTGCAGGCGTCGGCGGTTGACGGGCTGGCGGTTTAGGCGGCGGCGCGGCCGGCCGTGGGCGCGCGGGCGTACAGGCCGCGATGACCTTCGACGGGGCGCAGGGCGTCGGACAGGCCGATAACCGTCTCCGCCGCGCCCAGGATGAGATAGCCGTCATCCGCCAGCTGCGCCGCGAGCCGGTCGAGGATTTTCGATTTGGTCTCGATATCGAAATAGATCAGCACATTACGGCAGAAGATCACGTCCATCGGCCCCAGGCGGGAGAAGTCCTCCAGCAGGTTGGACTGCTCGAACCGGACTTTCTGGCGCAGGTGCGCCTTGACCCGCCAGGCTTCGCCGGCCGGGTCGAAATGCTTGACCAGGCGCTGGATGGCCAGGCCGCGCTGGACCTCAAACTGGCTGTAGAGCCCGGCCCTGGCCTTCTCCAGCACAGCGCCGCTCATATCGGTGGCCAGGATGTCGGCGTTGGGCCCGCCCGCCTCGTCCAGCAGCATGGCCAGCGAATAGGGTTCCTGGCCCGAGGACGCCGCTGCGCACCAGATTTTCAACGGCCGTCCGGCGCGCGCGGTCTTCAGCGTGGGCGCGATCACCTGCTCGAACAGGTCGAACGGGGTCTTGTCGCGGAAGAAGAAGGTCTCGTGAGTGGCCAGCGCCTCGCACACATCGGTGTGGATCGCCTTGTCGCCGCGCATCATGGCGTCCACCAGCGGCTCGATGGCGGAGAACCCGGATCGGCGCGCCAGCGGCCCGAGCCGGCTTTCCACCAGATAGGCCTTGTCCGGTCCCAGTACGAGGCCGGTGCGCGCGCGCACCTCGCGGCACAGATAGTCGTATTTGGCCGGGGCGAGCTGGGTCATGACCATCCTCTCAGTCGGCGGGCGATTTCCGGCCCGATTTCGCTCAATGGCAGAACCATGTCAGCCAGGCCGGCCTCGACCACCGCGCCGGGCATGCCCCAGACCACGCTGCTGGCCCGGTCCTGCGCGATGACATGGGCGCCGGCCTCATACAGGCGGCGCGCGCCTTCGCGCCCGTCCGTCCCCATGCCGGTCAGCACCACGGCCAGCACGTTCCGGATGTTGGCCTCGGCGAGACTCACAAACAGCGGGTCGACCGCCGGACGGCAAAAATTCACCTTGGGGCCCTGGTCGAGTGCTGCGTGCAGTCCGCCGGGCCCCGGCGTCACCCGCATATGGAAATCGCCCGGCGCCAGATAGATGCGGCCGGGCCGCAGCGCCTCGCCATCCACAGCTTCAGCCGCCGGCAGGCCCAATTGGGACAGATGCTCGGCCAGCATGGCGGTGAACAGGCGCGGCATGTGCTGGGTGATCAGGATGGGCGCGTCCGCATCGGCGGGCAGGGCGGCGACCACTTCGCGCAAGGCCTGGGGTCCGCCAGTGGAGGCGCCGATGGCGATGAGGGATGGGCGAGAGACCGCCGGGCGTTGATCGGGACGCAGGGGCGCGGTGACGCGCCGCGGCGGCGCCGGGCGCGGGCACAGCGCGGTCAGCTTCTCCAGAAGGTCGATGCGGTAGGCGTCCGCGCCGCCCAGCTGTCCGGCCCCGGGCTTGGCCGCGAAATCCGCCGCGCCCAGAGACAGCGCTTTCATCGTCACCTCCGCACCCTGTCGCGTCAGGGTAGAGGCCATCACCACGCGCGCCTTCGGGGCGGCCTTGAGAATCAGGGGCAGGGCGGTCAACCCGTCCATGCGCGGCATTTCCACGTCCAGCACGACCAGATCGGGCTGCAGCTCGGCGGCCCGGCGCAGGCCCTGCTCGCCATCAGGGCAGGTCCCGGCCAGCTCCAGCCGGCCGTCGGCCTCGATCCAGCGCGCCACCAGACCGCGCACCACGGCGCTGTCATCCACCACCAGCACGCGCGGGCGGGACCCTGCGGGCGGCGCGGATGGCGTATCGGGCCGGGCGGCGGTCACGGCGCGTATGGCTCCCGGAGGATCATCGCCCGCTCAGACCAGGCCGGCTTCAGCGAATTTGGATTCGATGATCTCGCCGTCGAACGGCTTCATCACGTATTCGTCCGCGCCTGCGCGCAGGGCTTGGGTGATATGGGCCATGTCGTTTTCGGTGGTGCAGAACACCACGACGGGCTTCTTGCCGCCGGTCTCCTGACGCAGCCGGACCAGGAAATCGAGCCCGTTCATCACCGGCATGTTCCAGTCGAGCAGGATCGCTTCGGGCATCGCCTTGCGGCAGGCGGCGAGCGCCTCCTGTCCGTCGCAGGCCTCTTCGCACACGAAGCCCATATCCTCGACGATCTTGCGCGCCACCTTCCGGATCACCCGGCTGTCATCGACCACCAGACAGGTTTTCATCACGCGCCCTCCTTCAGGCCGCCAGTGCGCCGCGCCGCCCGATCAGGGCGCGCACGTCGAGAATGGGAAGAAGCTGGTCTTCCAGCCGGTGAACGCCCCCTATGAGGGTGCGCCATTGGGGATCGAGATGGCCGGGCGCCGCATCCGCCGCCGCCGGATCGAGGCGCAGCACCTCGCCCACCGCATCGACCAGCACCCCATACAGGTCTGCGCCCTCGTCCAGACCCAGCGCCATCGCCGGTTCGTCGGCGCGGCGCGCGGCGAGCCCGAGGCGCGTCCGGGCGTCGATCATGGTGACGATGCGGCCGCGCAGATTGAGCAGGCCGGCGACGCCGTCCGGCGCGCGCGGCACAGGGGTGATGGCCTGGGGGCTGAACACTTCGCGGATCTCGCTGACCGCCACGCCGAAGCCTTGGCCGCCGATGCGGACGGTGACGTATTCGATCAGCTTTTGCGTGGCCATTGAGCTGTCCTTCACGCCGCGCGCGCGGCCTGGTCGAGCGCTGCGATCAGACCGCCCCGGTCGCCGGGGCGCATGATCGCGACAAAACCTTCAAGAATGCCTGAATGCCCGTCGCCGACGCCCAGCCTTGGCACCTCTGCAAACAGGCCCTCCTCGCTCAGACGCGCCAGCGCCCCGGGGTCACCCACCAGCACGTCGTAGCGCGCGCCCATCCGGGCCGCGTCGCGCGCCTCGTGCAGCCCGCTGGCCACCGTCAGCTCATAGCCCGCCGCCGCCAGCAAGGGCGCCAGCATGCGCCGGGAGAAGGCGTCAGCTTCCACCAGCAGCACGGCCGGGCGGGACGTGCGCGCCGCGGCGCTGCGCTGGGGCGCGCCATCCCAGGCGCGCTCCATGTACCAGGCGATGTCGAGCATCTCGGTCGCCTTGCCTTGCACAATCGCCGAGCCGATCACGCCGGGCCGGTCAGAGCCGAGCTCAAGGTCCAGCGCCTCTTCGACCACGTCGAGAATGGCGTCCACCGCCACACCCGCCGAGCGTCCGTCTTCAGCGAACACCAGCACGGGCTGGCGGCCTTCGGCGCGGAACGCTCCGGGTCCGGCCGCATGGGCCAGCGGCAGAAGCCGGCCACGATACTGCACCACATGGCGCCCGTCCACGATCTCGATGGCGCTGGCGTCGATCTCTTCCAGGCGGGTGATCAGGCTGACCGGCACGGCCTTGGGCTCCGGACCGCCGGCCCGCACCAGCAGCAGACGCTGGCGCAGGGCCGCATGGGCCATGTCATCATTGGCGGCATCCGCCCCCACCTCCCCGCCCTCGCCTTCAAGCGCGCATTCCTGCGCCAGCCCGTTGGGATCCAGGATCATGATCACCGAGCCGTCGCCGAGTATCGTGGCGCCAGCGAACACGCCGGTCTGGCGCAAGGGCGCGGAGAGCGGTTTGACGACGATTTCCACCGTGTCGATGACATCGTCCACGATCAGGCCGATGCGCCGGCCCGGTGCTTCGAGCACCACGACATAGCCTTCGGGGGTTTCTGTCGCCGCCGCGTCCGCGTCCAGCACGCTGGCCAGCGCCGCCACCGGCAGGAGCCGGTCGCGCAGGCGGATGAGATGGACGCCGTTGATGGTCTCGACCTTCACCGGCGCGTCCGGGCCGACGCGCACCAGCTCGCGCACGGACAATTGCGGCGCGGCGAAGCGGCCGCCGCCCGCCTCCACGATCAGCGCGGAGATGATGGCCAGCGTCAGCGGAATCTTGATGGTGAACGCCGTGCCCGCGCCCGGCGTGGAGGACAAATCAACGGCGCCGCCGATCTGTTCGATATTGGTGCGCACCACGTCCATGCCCACGCCGCGTCCGGACAGGCTGGTCACGGCGGCGGCGGTGGAGAAGCCCGGCGCGAAGATGAAGCGCTGGATCTGCGCCTCGGTCATGCCCGCCAGTTCTTCCGGGGTGGCCAGGCCCTTTTCAAGGACCTTGGCCCGGATGCGCTGCGGGTCCAGCCCGGCGCCGTCATCGGTCAGTTTCAGGATGATCGCGCCGCCTTCGTGATAGGCCGACAGGCGGATCGTGCCGGTTTCGCTCTTGCCGGCGGCCGCGCGCACGTCGGGGCGCTCGATCCCGTGATCGCAGGCATTGCGGATCATGTGGGTGAGCGGATCCTTGATCAGCTCCAGCACCTGACGGTCAAGCTCGGTGTCCTCGCCCTCCTGGATGAGGCGGATTTTCTTGCCCAGGTCCTGACAGGCGTCGCGCACGATGCGCGGCAGCTTGCGCCAGGCATCGCCCACCGGCTGCATGCGGGTCTTCATAACCCCGTCCTGCAGCTCTGCGGTCACCGAGGTGAGGCGCTGGAGCGGACCCTTCAGGGCGCTGTCATCGGCGGCGTTCACCAGTTGCTGCATCTGGTTTCGCGCCAGCACCAGTTCGGACACCGTGGTCATCAGGCCTTCAAGCACATCCACGCTGACGCGGATCGTCGCCGGGCTGCGCGCGCTGGCCGCGGCTACCGCCGGGGCGGCGCCGGCTGACAGCGTATTGGCGGGCCGGGCGGCCCTCCAGGCCTCGTCTCCCGCGTCCTCAGCGGCATCGTCGAAATTCGCCTCGGCGCCCGCGTCCGCCTCATGTGTGTCATCCACATCCTGAGGACCCGGCGTGGCCAGGAAGGCGGCCTCCAGATCGGCCAGTGACACCTCGCCCGGACGCAGGGCCCGGCCCAGATCAGCGTCAAAGCCCCACTCGCCTTCCGCCTCAGCCTCAAGACCGGCTTCCACCGGCGCGGGTTCGGGCTCCGGTTCGGGTTCACGCCGCGCCATCGCCTCTGCCCCGCCGCGCCCTTCGGCCAGCGCCTCAAGGCGGGTGATCAGGTCCTGGTCGTCGCCTTCCGGCTCGGCGCCGGAGGCTTCGATCCCGGCGAGGATCATCTTGATGCGGTCCAGCGCCTCGAGCACCAGCGTCACCGCCGTGCTATCGGGCGCCCGGCTGCCGTCACGAAACCGGCCCAGCAGCGTCTCGCCGGCGTGGGCGACCGCTTCCAGACGGGTCAGGGCGAGAAAGCCGCACGTGCCCTTGATGGTGTGCAGAAGGCGGAAAATATTGTCCAGAATGGCCCGGTCGCCCGGGTTCGCCTCGAACTTCACCAGCTCCACGTCGATGACGTCGAGACTCTCTGCGGTTTCTGCGAGAAATTCGCCGATCAGATCGTCCATGACATCGCCCGGGGCCGGAGTGCGTTCAGCATCCGCGACGGTGTCATGATCCGGGTTAATGCAACGTTGGCAATTTGCGCAGGGCCCGCCAGGTGCGGGCGGCTACTCCGCCGCCTGCACGCGCTGCCCGGGACCGGTCAGGGCGGAGAACTCGATGCGCTCCTCGCTGACGCTCGCCTCGGCGCGGCCGCCGCTTTCGCGCGCAAGCAGGCCGGCATAATAGGGCTGGACCGAACGGCCGTCGAAACCGTCTTCGGGACGCTCCCCTCGCAGCGCCACGACATAGGATGGATCGAGGCGCAGGCGCGGCCCGGCCGAGACCACGCGCAGGCGCGCGCCGCCTCCAGCCGAGGCGTGGGCCTCCACGGTGACAGTCCCGCCGCGGGGCAGGGCGTCCACCGCCAGCCAGATCAGATTGAGCAGGATGCGCGCGGCGGTCTTGTCGATCACGCCGTCTGTGGATTTCCATGCCAGTTCCGCTCGCGCCTCGCTGAACATCGGCGTGCTGAGCGTCTGCAGCTGGGTCAGGCTCATTTCGCCGCCGCGGGTTCCGCCGGCGCCGAAGCAGACCCGGGCGTATTCGATCTTGGCAGCCAGCTGGCGCACGCCCGAGCGCAGCAGCGCGAGCGCGTCCTCGCGCATGTCGGCGGCATTGGGATCGTCCAGGACGCCGATCGCCGAGTTCATGCCCTGCACAGGGTTTGCGAAATCGTGACACACCCGCGAGGCCAGCAGCGCCGCGAGCTCGGAGGCGGAGGGGATGATGTGCGTGCTCATGAGCTGAGCCTTAGCCGATTCGCGGCCCGTCAGAGGTTAACGCGCTGCGTGATCGATCACGGCTCGCGGTCGATATCGTCATGGCCGTGACGCGCCGAATAGAAGACCAGCGTCATCAGCCCGCCGCCCACGGCCAGAGACACCACCACGCCGATGGCCATGGCCAGCCACCCGTGCCAGGTGATCTGCAAATCCCCGCCGCCCAGCCCCCAGATCGCGAATGCGATCGAAGCGACGAGTAGAGTGCCCAACGTCCCGGCGAGTAGCAGTGTCTTGGTCATGGCTTCAGCTGTTTTCTCACATGGCCCGTCGGGGCGTTGTCTTATCGTTAACGTCCGGTAACGCTAATTGATCTTGGCAATACGAGCCGTCTGGGTCACCATCATATGCGTGCCGGCTGACCGCAAAAGCAGACTGATCCAGATTGGTCTGGTATTTGCTAGCTGGTACGCAGCGCTCCGGCGCCGGCCTCTAGATGCTCATCTCGGAGGGGAGATGGGACCTCAGACCATAGGAAGCAACAGGGATACCTGAGTCCATGTCAGGATTCGACGTCCGTCTCGATGACGCCCGCCGTTCCCGTACACTGGTGTTTTTCGCCACGCTGGCCCTGGGCCTGATCATCGTGGTGGGCGCCCTGCTGTTGCGGTTTACCAGCCCCGGCGCACCGTCCAGCCAGGCTGCGCCCATTCCCGCCAGCGCCAGCGCGATCGAAGCCCTGTCCGAAACGGCGGGCCAGGCGATTGAGGGTGCGGCCAGCGCGGCGGCTTCGCCCTTGCTGGATTCAGCGCGCGCGGTCATTGAGGCCGAGCACGCCCTGTTCACCGCCGCGCCGCTCCGCGCCGCCGTGGAAAGCGTGGACGTCACTGTACGCTCGGGTCAGACGCTCGCCAGCGTGCTGACCAATGCCGGCGCTGAACGCATCGAAGCGGCGCGCGCTATCGCGGCGCTCGATCCGGTGTTTTCGGTGCGCCGGCTGCGCGCCGGTCAGGATCTGACCATCTTCTTCGAAACGCCTGCGGGCCTGGACGACAGCGAACGGCGCCTGGCCGGTCTGTCTTTCCGTCCCGATGTAGAACGCACGCTGACCGTGGCGCGTTCCGGCGACAGCTTCCGCGCCCGCGAAGCCGCCCTGTCATTGCAGCGTGAGTTCGTGCGCGTGCGCGGCGAGGTCAATTCCAGCCTGTATATGGCGGCCATCGAGCAGGGCGCCACTGACCGGATCGTGGTGCAGCTGGCCGGCATTCTGGGCTATGCGGTGGATTTTCGCACCATTCAGCCCGGCGATGCCTTCGACATGGTCTATGAGCGCGAGGTCAACCGCGACGGCGAGACGGTGCGCACGGGCGAGATCGTCTATGTCAATTTCGCCGGTCGCGGATCGCCCATCGAGTATTTCCGCTACACCGCCCCGGACGGAGAGACCGGGTTTTACACCGGCGACGGTGAAGCCGCCCAGCGCCTGCTGATGCGCATGCCGGTGAACGGCGCGCGCATCTCCTCCTCGTTCGGCATGCGCTTTCACCCGATCCACCGGGTCAACCGGCCGCACAATGGCACCGACTTCGCCGCCCCGCGCGGAACGCCCATCATGGCCGCAGGCGCGGGCGTGGTCACGCGCGCCAACTGGCATGGCGGCTATGGCAATTATGTCAGCATCCGTCACGCCAATGGCTATGAGACGTCTTATGCCCACCTTCAGGGCTTCGCCCGCGGCATACGCGCCGGCGCGCGCGTCTCCCAGGCGCAAGTGGTCGGCTATGTGGGCTGCACCGGCTCGTGCACCGGCCCGCACCTGCACTATGAGGTGCACAATAACGGGCGCCCGCTCAATCCGATGCGCCTGGACCTGCCCACAGGCCGCCGACTGACGTCGGGCGAGCTGCCCGACTTCACCGCGGAACGCGACCGCCTGATGACGCTGCGCGACAGCGTGGTCTTCGCCAATGGCGCGCCGCCGGCGAACGGTGAAGGCGCGCCGGTGATGATGGCGGCCCGCGAGGCCGGGCGCGCGGCAAGCGGCAGCCGCTAAGGACTGCCGCCGCGTCCCCTCTGCCTACTCGTTCTCGCCCAGCCGCTTCTTGCGGTCCGCGATGAGGCGCAGGCGCAAGGCGTTGAGGCGGATGAAGCCTTCGGCGTCTTTCTGGTCGTAGACGTGATCTTCCTCGAAGGTCACGTGGGCCAGCGAGTAGAGCGAGGCTGGCGACGTCCGGCCCACCACCAGCACATTGCCCTTGTAGAGCTTCAAGCGGACCTCGCCGCTGACATGGCGCTGGGAATGGTCGATGGCTGCCTGCAGCATTTCGCGCTCGGGGCTGAACCAGAAGCCCTCATAGAGGAGCTTGGCATATTTCGGCATCAGCTCGTCCTTCAGGTGCATGGCGCCCCGGTCGAGGGTGAGCTGTTCGATGCCGCGATGGGCCATCATCAGGATTGTCCCGCCCGGCGTTTCGTAAATGCCGCGCGACTTCATGCCGACAAAGCGGTTCTCCACCAGATCGAGCCGGCCAATGCCGTGCTTTGAACCCAGCGCATTGAGCGCAGTGAGGAGCGTCGCGGGCGACATCGCTTCACCATTGACGCTGATGGCGTCGCCGCGCTCGAAACCGACGGTGATGTATTCAGGCTGGTCCGGCGCCTCCTCGGGATGGGTGGTGAGCAGGCAGACCTCGTTGAAGGCTTCTTCAGCGGGGTCTTCCAGCATCTTGCCCTCTGACGAGGTGTGCCAGAGATTGGCGTCCACCGAGAACGGCGCCTCGCCGCGCTTGTCCATGGGCACCTGGATGCCATGCTGTTCGGCGTAGGCGATCAGCTTGGTGCGCGAGGTCAGATCCCATTCGCGCCACGGTGCGATCACGCGCAAGGACGGGTCCAGCGCCGCCACGCCCAGCTCGAAGCGCACCTGGTCATTGCCCTTCCCGGTGGCGCCGTGCGCCACAGCGTCGGCGCCGGTTTCGTGGGCGATCTCCACCAGGCGCTTGGCGATCAGCGGGCGGGCGATGGACGTGCCCAGGAGATACTGGCCCTCATAGACCGCATTGGCGCGCACCATGGGGAAGCAATAGTCGCGCACAAATTCCTCGCGCAGATCATCGATATAGATCTGCTTGATCCCGGCCTTCTCGGCCTTGGCGCGCGCCGGCGCCAGCTCTTCGCCCTGACCCAGATCGGCGGTGAAGGTGACGACCTCGGCGTTATAGGCGTCCTGCAGCCATTTCAGGATGACGCTGGTGTCCAGCCCGCCCGAATAGGCGAGGACGATCTTTTTCACGGGGCGGGCGGCAGGTGAGGTCATGAGCTGAAATAATCCGGTTGGAAGGGCATGGTGCGGCGCGGCAATCTAGCGGCTTGGCCGGGCGCGTCAAAGCCCCGCCGTCAGGGCGGCTTGCTAGCGCCCGCGCGCAGCGCGATGCTGGACGCCCGCAGCCGGAAGCCTGTCACCCCGTGCCCAAAACCACCAGACCCGATTCCGCGCCGGCCCTGTCGCCGGGCGCCTTCCGCACCCGCCCTGCCCAGTTCGAGCGCGCCGCACCCGCCACGGACAAGGCCGAGAGCGCGGCGGCCTGGCGCGCGCTGGCGGCGCGGGGAGAGCCGTCGGGCCAGGCGCTGCTGGAGGCGCTGACGGCGGCCGGGCTGGGGCCGGACGATCCGCGCCTCTCGGCCACCCGCGCGGCGTTTGCCAATTCGGGCGCGCTGGATAAAGACCATTTCATCCTGCCGGGAGACGAGGCGTGCCTGGTGCGCGCGGCCCTGACCGGCGCTCTGGCGGCGAGTGATTTTCAGGCGTTCCGGGGGCGCATCACCAATCTGTTCCACTACGCCTCGGGCGTCAGCGCGGGCAAGGTCGCCAGCTATATCCCGGAATTGGCCAAGGCTGACGCGGAAGCCTTTGCGCTGGGTTGCTGCACGATTGACGGCCAGCGCTTCGAGCTGGGCCTGCGCGAGGACGACGCCAAGCGGCGCTTCTGCGTGCAGTCGGTGATGAAACCAATGAATTACGCCCTGGCGCTGGAGCTGGCGGGGGAGACGACGGTGCACGCCCATGTGGGCCGCGAGCCGTCGGGGCAGGGCTTCAACGAGATCACCCTCAATCACAAGGGCCGGCCCCATAACCCGATGATCAATGCCGGGGCGATCCTGACCGCCGCGCTGATCCGGCCCGGCCTGCCGGTCGACCGGCGCTTTGCGCTGATCAACCGGCTCTGGCGCGGGGCGGCGGCGGGTGATGCCCCGGGTTTTGACGAGGCGGTTTACGCCAGTGAGACCCAGCACGCCGACCGCAATCATGCGCTGGCCTACTTCATGCGCGAGCATGGCTGCTTCCCGCCCGAGGCCGACATGCACGAAGCGCTGGAGCTATATCTGCGCTGCTGCGCCATCGAGACCGATGTGCGACGGCTGGCCTGCGTGGCGGCGACGCTGGCCAATGGCGGCGTGTGCCCGGTGACCGAGCGCCAGCTCATCTCTCGCGAAAGCGTCAAGGCGGTGCTCTCGCTCATGCTGAGCTGCGGCATGTATGATTTTTCCGGCGAGTACGCCTTCACTGTAGGCCTGCCAGCGAAATCCGGCGTCTCCGGCGCGCTGATGATCGTCGTGCCCGGCGTCGCCGGTTTCGCCCTGTACAGCCCGCGCCTCGGCCCCGCCGGCAATAGCGAGCGCGGCGTGGAGTTCTCCCGCCGCCTGGTGCAGGCCTTCCCCTGGCATGTGTATGCGCCCATCGTGGCGGAGCCCGCGCGCGGCTAGCTGTCCTCGCTGTACACGTCCCGCTCCGGGTCGCGGCGCCAGACGAGGAAGGACAGCGCCACCGATCCGGCGGCGGTGGCCAGGATCAGGCCGGCGAACACAAAGACCGCCACTATCAGGGGCGCGAGCAGGGTGCATGCTGCGCCAATCAGGCCGCTGAGCACGAAGCCGCGCCCGGCCCAGCGGTGGGTCGCGTCCCAGGCGCGGTCGGACGACAGGGTCCACGGCGTGCGCACGCCGACGAACCAGTTGGGCCGCGCCTTGCCCAGCGCATTGCCGATAAGGACCATCAGGGCACACACCGACAGCATCACAGCGCGCGGCACGATCTCGCCGTCAGCGGTGATGAGGCCCAGCGCGGTGAGGGTGAGGGCGGCCTGGACGATGGCGAGCACCCCTACAGTCCCGATCCACACGGTCATCAGAACCGGCCCGGACGCCGCCAGATTGCGGCCGCGCGGATCGATATGGGGTGCGGCGGCGAACAGGAGAGACAGGAGGACGGCGATCCCCGGGATCAGCAGGAAAGCTTCCGCCTTGCCGCCATAGCGGTCGGGTTGTCCGGCGGCGTTCCAGTGCACGGCGATCTCGGCGCCGGGCGGTGTGGCGAGCCAGCCCCAGACGCTGAAGGCCAGGGTCAGTGCGATCAAAGCCGCTGCCGCGGCCAGTCCTTTAACGGTCATGCCTGGTCTCCTCTTCCTCGTGATCATCCTTGCCCGTCCCCAGCAGCCCCATGACTGCTGCGACGGCGTCCTCGGCCACTGATACATTGAGCCGGTAGCGGATGGTGGTGCCGATGCGTTCGGCCCGGATCAGGCCGGCCTCTTTCAGGGTCGCGAAATGGCGCGACATGGTGGGCTTGGTCACCGGAAACGCATCGGCCAGATCGCCCGCGCTCATCGGCCCCGCGCGCAGTTTTTTCAGTACTGCGCGGCGGACTGGATGGGCCAAGGCTTCGAAAATATCGGTCATGATCAAAATTTAGGCTCGACGCTAATTAGCGTCAATGCTAAATATAACGTCAAGCTGATCAGGAGCCTCGTCATGACCGCCCTCCACCGCGCCGTTCTATGCCTTGCCGCCGGCCTCGCGCTCGCTGCGTGCGGACCGCGTCCGGCCGAAGATGCACCGACGCCCGCCGGCTCCGAGGGCGAGGCGACGCCTGCCGCCGGCTTTGACGGCGCCTGGCGCGCGATATTGGAGATTGGCGGGCAGTCGCTGCGTCTGGAGCTGGAACTGGAGGAGGGCGAGGATGGCTGGCAGGGCGCGCTGATCTCCCTTGATCAGAGCCCGGCAGGCATGGGGCTGACCAGTCTGACCATCGACGGTGACGCGATCAATTTCGCCATCAATCCACCGGGCGTCGCTTTCGATGGCGTGCGCGAGGGTGATGTGATTCAAGGCCGCTTCCGCCAAGGGCCGGTCGAGGCTGATCTGAGGTTCGAACGCGGACGCTTTGAGGAGGCGGCCCCGGCGCCGCAACACAGCGATGTGGGCGAAACCCCTGTGACCATCCAGGCAGGCGAGGTCACGCTGTCGGGAACATTGCGTCTGGCGCCGGGCGAGGCGCCCGGTCCCGGCGTGGTGATCCTGTCCGGCTCCGGACCCCAGGACCGGGACGGGACGTTCGGCGAGCTGCGCCTCTACGCTGCGCTGGCGCAGGCGCTGGCCGCACAGGGGGTGTCGTCCCTGCGTCTTGATGATCGCGGCGTGGGCGCCAGTACAGGACCTGCGCCGCAGGCCCCGTCCCATCTCGCCGCCGACGCGGCGGCGGCGCTGGCCGCGCTGGCGGCTGAACCGCGTGTGGCGTGCGCCGGGTTCGCCGGTCATTCCGAAGGCGCGCTGATCGCCCTGCTCGCCGCACCCGCCGCGCAGCCTGACTTCATTGTCTCGCTGGCCGGAATGCATATGAGCCTGGAACAGACCCTGTTTGACCAGGCCGAAGCCCTGATCCGCGCCTCGGGCGGGACCGACGCCCAGGTCACCGGCAATCGCGCCTTGCAGGCAGCGATGTTCGCGGTGTTGCGCGAAGCGGAGCCCGGCGCGCGCGTGAGCGAGGACATGGAGCAAGCCTTGCTGGACGCCGGCGCGCCCGCTGGGCTCGCCCGCCAGCAAGCGCAGATCTGGGGCCAGCCTTATGCTGTGGCCAGCTTCGCCGTGGACCCGGTCTCGGTGTCGGCTGATTACCCCGGCCCTATGCTGGGCGTGTTCGGCGAGTTTGATCTGCAGGTGTTGCCCGCACCCCAGTCCCAGGCCCTGATGGCGGCGCGTGAGGGGTTGCCCACGCAGGTCGTGGTCCTCGACGGCGTCAATCACCTGTTCCAGGAGACCGAAACCGGCCTGCCGGCCGAGTACGTGCAGGCCCGCCATCCGCTCTCGCAAGACGCCCTCGGCGCCATCGCACAGCGCACCGCCGCACTGGCCGTGGAGGTCTGCGGGAATTAAGTCTGGCGCCATGTCCTCGCTGGAGCCGCCATGCGCCTGATCGCCGTATGCTTTGCCGCAGTCACCCTTGGCCTCGCCGCCTGCCAGCCTGCAGGACCGGCTGAGCCGATGGCGGTATTGTCCGGGACGGGCGAGCCGGCGGCGGCGCCGGACCCGCGCCTTGAGGGCGTGTGGGTCACGGTTCTGGAGACCGGGCTGGAGCCGCGCGCGCTGCGCCTGATCATCACGCTGGAGGGCGAGGCGGCGCAGGTGGTGCTCACCGCACCCGATCAGGGCGGGGCGCAGGTTCGCTTTGAACAGGTGCGCGTGGACGGGCCGCGCATCGGCTTCGCCACGGGCTTGGGCGCGCTGATGTTTGAAGGCGCGCTCGACGGCGAGGACGCCATCGCCGGCACGGTCTGGCAGGGGCGCGCGCCCAGCGATCTTGTCTGGTCGCGCGCGCGGTGACGCGGGCCGGTGCGCGGCGTGAATGGGCGCTGCGGCGCTGATGTGCAGCGCACCCAGATGACGCGTTGTGCTTGGTCCGGGTCATGGATATGGTGCGTCGCAATCAAATCCGGGTGTGTTGCACGCAGCCTCTCCAGGGGATGGCACGAGAGGTTGCGCACGGCGGCGCTGGTCCTGCTTGCGGGATCCGGGTCCGCCGCGCGCCGTCTGCGGCGGTGTGACGATCCGGATTTGGATGCGCGATGGGACCGAAAGCGCCCGCTTCCGGGGGGAGATTTGATTCATGGACGCATCCATCGTCATTCGCACCTATAATGAGGGCAAATGGCTGGGTGAGGCGCTTCAGGCGGTCGCGGCGCAAGACGCGGCGCCCTACAGCTATGAAGTCGTGATCGTGGATTCCGGCTCCACCGACGACACGCTGAAGATCGCGGAAGCCCATGGCTGCCGGATCACCCATATCAAGAAATCCGACTTCACCTTCGGCCGGTCCCTCAATGTCGGGTGCGAGGCGGCGCAGGGGCGGTTTCTGGTGTTCATTTCGGGCCATTGCATCCCGGTGGGCGCGCGCTGGCTGCATGATCTGGTCAAGCCGCTCGATGACGGGACTTGCGCCTATGTCTACGGACGCCAGCAGGGCAAGCCGGGTTTGACCAAATTTTCCGAGGAGCAGCTGTTCCGTAAATACTTCCCGGAGACGTCGAACGTCCCGCAGGATGATTTCTTCTGCAACAACGCCAACTCGGCCATCCTCAAATCGGTTTGGGAAACGCGCCCTTTCGACGAGACGGTGACCGGGCTGGAAGACATGGTGCTGGCCAAGCAGCTCGTGTCGGACGGCATGAAAATCGGCTATGTCGCCGAGGCGTCGGTGATCCACATCCACGAAGAGAGCTGGTCCAAGGTCAAGACGCGCTATGAGCGCGAGGCCGTGGCCCTGCAGGACATCATGCCGGAAGTGCATGTCAGCTTTGGCGATTTCCTGCGCTACACGATGGCGGGCGTCTTCCATGATCTGGGCGAGGCGCTCACTCAGCGCGTGTTCTGGAAGGAGGCGGGGGGAGTCATCCTGTTCCGCTTCAACCAGTACTGGGGCAGCTATCAGGGCAACAATAATCACCGCAAGCTGTCGCAGGATCGCAAGGACCGGTATTTCTACCCGCGCTGACCCGTGTCAGGCGGCCCCATTCAATCAGGAGCCTTTCCCATGCCGGACCGTTTCAAGCTTGTCGCCCTTCTGCCCATGAAGGCGCACTCGGCGCGCGTCACCTCCAAGAATTTCCGCGAGTTCGCGGGCAAGCCGCTGTTTCGCTGGATTCTCGACACCCTGCTGAGCATGGAGGAGATCGACCGCGTGGTGATCAACACCGATGCGCGCGAGATTCTGTCGGACAAGGGCCTCAATGACGGCGATGGCGGCGGCCGGGTGATGATCCGCGATCGCAAGCCGGAGATTTGCGGCGACTTCGTCTCGATGAATCTGGTGCTGGGCGATGATGTCGCCAATGTGGACGCCGACACGTATCTGATGACCCACACCACCAATCCGCTCCTGTCGGCCGACGCCATGCGCGGCGCGCTGGCCAAGTATCATGCGGCGAAGGCGGCGGGCGAGGCCGACAGCCTGTTCGCGGTCAACCGCATCCAGACCCGCTTCTACCGCGAGGACATGACCCCGGTGAATCATGATCCTGACAATCTGATCCGGACCCAGGACCTTGAGCCCTGGTATGAGGAAAACTCCAATCTCTACCTGTTCAACCGGGAGAGCTTTGCGGCCACCAGCGCCCGCATCGGCAAGCGGCCAGCCATGTATGTGACGCCGGCGCTGGAATCCATCGATATCGACGACGCCGACCAGTGGGCGCAGGCCGAGGCGGTCGCGCTGTACAATGCCCGCAAAGGAAGCTGAGCTCATGCGCGTTCTGGTCACCTGCCCGCCCATGCTGGGCATGATTGATGAGTTTCGTCCGGTCTTCGCCAAAAGCGGTGTCGAGTTGGAGGCGCCCAAGGTCGTCCAGACCCTGTCAGAGGACGAGCTGATCGCCCTCCTGCCAGGCTTTGACGGCTGGATTATTGGCGATGACCCGGCCAGCGCCCGCGTGCTGGAAGCCGGCGCGGCGGGCAATCTCAAAGCCATCGTGAAATGGGGTGTGGGCGTCGACAATGTGGACTTCGCCGCCGCCAAGCGTCTCAACCTGCCCGCAGTGAACACGCCGGGCGTGTTCGGGCGCGAGGTCGCCGATCTGGCGGTCAACTATGTCAACGGGCTGGCGCGCGAGAGCTATTACATCGACCGGGAAATCCGCCTCAACAAGACCTGGCCCAAGCCGCGCGGCATTTCGCTGGCCGGACGCACAGCCGGCGTGATCGGGTTTGGCGATATCGGCCGCAACACCGCCCTGCGCCTTCTGGCCGCCGAGATGCGCATCATCGCCTATGATCCCGCCTTCCGCCCGCTGGACGGCCATCAGGTAGAGAACAAGCCCTGGCCCGAAGGCGTGGAGGCGTGCGACTTCCTGGTCTTCACCGCTCCGCTCAACGCTCATACCCGCCACATGTTCAATGAGGATGTGCTGGCGCGGGTGAAGCCGGGCGTGCGGATCGTCAATGTCGGGCGCGGGCCGGTGGTCAAGGAAACCGCCCTGCTGGCGGGTCTGGAATCGGGACGCATTCACTCGGCCGCGCTGGACGTGTTCGAGATCGAGCCTCTGGCGCCGGACAATGTGCTGCGCACCTATGACCGATGCATTTTCGGGTCCCACAACGCCTCCAATACCGAGGACGCGGTGCGCCGGGTCAGCCTGCAGGCCATTGGCCACATGTTCGACTTCCTGGGCGTGAAACAGGCTGGCGGCTGATGCAGGCCGCGCTCGTCACCGGGATTTCGGGCGGGATCGGATCCGCGCTCGGCGCGGCGTTCAAGGCCGCAGGCTACCGCGTGATCGGGACCGGGCGCACGCCCGCTGAGGGCGATGTATGCGACGCCTTCGTGGAGGCCGACCTCAACCGCATCGCGGAGGACGACGCGGCGCTTGCCGCGCTGGCCCGGGACGTTCGCGCGGCGGTGGACGGTGCGCAGCTGACGGTGCTGGTCAATAACGCCGCCGCACAGATCCTCGCGCCAGTGGACACGCTGTCCATGGACGCCTGGCGGCGCACTATGAACGTCAATCTCACCGCGCCCTTCCGCCTGGTGCAGACTTTCCTGCCCGAGCTGGAAGCCGCGCGCGGCTGCGTGATCAATATCGGCAGCGTGCACGCCCAGGCGACCAAGCCGGAATTTGCCGCCTACGCCACGTCCAAGGCGGCGCTGCATGGCCTGACCAGGGCGCTGGCGGTGGATCTGGGCGCGCGGGTGCGCGTCAATTGCCTGGCGCCCGCCGCCATCGCCACCCCCATGCTGATGGCCGGGTTCGAGGGCCGTGAAGCTGCGTTCCAGGAGCTGGAAGCCTGCCACCCCCTCAATCGCATTGGCGCCCCGGAAGAGGCGGCGCAGGTGGCAGTGTTTCTCGCCTCGCCTGCAGCTGCGTTCGCAACGGGCACGACCTTCTGGCTCGACGGGGGCGTGCTGTCGCGCCTGCATGATCCGGTATGAGCGCTGGGCTGCGGATCGGGACGCCTGAGTGCGTGTGGGACGCCCGGGCCATTCTGGGCGAGGGCCCGGTCTGGGACGGGCAGGCGCTCTGGTGGACCGATATCAAGGCGCCCGCGCTGCACCGGTATGAGCCGGCGGGCGGCGGCAAGACGAGCTGGGAAGCGCCGGAACCGGTGGGCTCATTCCTGATCGAGCCTGACGGGCGGCTGCTCGCGGCCATGAAATCGGGCTTCGCCCGGCTGACTCTGCCCTCGGATGGCGGAGCCATTGAGGTGGAGCCGGTCTGTCAGCCCGAGGCCGCCACGCCCGGCAATCGCTTCAATGACGGCAAGCGCGCCCCGGACGGCAGTTTCTGGGCCGGGACCATGGATGATGCTGAAGCTATCGCATCCGGCGCGTGGTGGCGGCTCGATCCGGACGGGACGTCGCGATGTCTGGAAACGGGCTACCGCGTCACCAATGGTCCGGCCTTCGATGCGGCGCGCGGGCGGGCCTATCTCACGGATTCTGCGCGCCAGACCGTGTTTATCACTGATCTGGACGGCGGCGGCTCGGGCTTCTCCAACAAGCGGGTCTTCGCGCAGTTCGGGGACGGCGATGGCTATCCGGACGGTATGGAGACCGATGCGGACGGCTGTCTCTGGATTGCGTTCTGGGACGGCTGGCGGATCGACCGGTATGACCCGGACGGCGTGCTCATGGCCCGCATCGAGATGCCGGTGGCGCGCCCCACCAGCCTCGCCTTCGCAGACGGCGACATCTATGTCACCTCGGCCTCCATCGGCCTGGAGGGTCAGGCGCTGGCGGGCGGGCTGTTCAGGATTGAGCTGAGCGAAGCCTAGTCCGTATCCGGACGGTCAGCTTCCAGCTCTTCTAGCCGTGCGCGCGCATCCTCCAGCTGGGAATCCAGTTCGATATAGCGCAGCTCACGTGATGCTTCGCGCCGGTGCAGGTCCGCCAGCTGCCGGTGCGCTTCCATCAGCAGCCGGCGCGATTTGATCGCCACGGCGCCGGTGAAGATAAACCCGGCGGCAAACAGGGCCAGCGGCCATATCCACAGGCGGAAGGGTTCAACGGGCGGGCTCGCCACCACGACCGCTCCGATGGCCGTCATCACCAGCACCGCGGCGGCGAAGCGGCGATTGCGCCACAGCGACAGGAGAGGCTGGCGAAAGGACGCGGGCGCCCGGTTGATCAAGGCGTCCATGCCGCGCGGCCCGGCCGCCTGATCGGCCGCCGGGGCGGCGGCGGCGCGCGCCTTGATGATGACCTGAGCGTCCGGATCGAACAGCGCGTTGAACTCGACCTTGTCAAATACGTCCAGCGCGCCGTCGACTGTGGCGTCGAACACTTTAATGCCGCGCGCCTCCAGTGCATCGCGGGCGATGCGGTAGTGCTCCACCATCAGCTCGACTTTTGGGGCATGCCATTTGCGGCCCTTGCCGAAATAGGCCGGATCGAAATGATTGGCGTCATCGTCGCGCGTGGAGACCAGCGCCAGGCCCTCGCCATCTTCCTCATCGACGGTCGCGGGCACCGTGTAACGCGTGTCGCAGCCGAGCAGGTAAATCTCCGAAAAGCCCATATAAGCGGCGATCTGCAGCATGGTGATCGCGACGGTGCGCGGCTGTATCACATGCTGGTCGATATCGGGGGAGAACATGGACTCGGGCAGGTTCTCCAGAGTGCCGTAGGCTTCGCGGAAATAGAAGCGGTTGCGCGCCGAGGGCAGGATCGCGCGTGTGGGGTAGCGCCGCTTCTCCCCCACATGCTCCTGCACCTCGGCGGGAAAGAAGGCTGTTATGGACGGATTTTGCGCCAGCATCGCCTGGATGTCGCCGGCGCGATCCGGCAGCACGCGCGAATCCACACAGGTGTAATAGGTCGGGCGCCAGTTGATCCGGTCAAACAGGAGGAAGGCGGAATTGCACGCGAAGACCGTTTCGCCTTCCAGCAGCTCCAGATCGGTCCGGTTCAGCGACGGGCCATTGCCCATGATGAAGCAACGCTGCCCGGTATGAACCCCGGCGAAGCGCTCCAGCAGGCTGGGCGCGCGCGCACGCTCCAGCGCGCCGTCGAAGGCGCGGGTGTCGAGGGGGGCGGTGCGCGAGCTGCGCCCGCGCGGGTTCAGGCTGGCCGGGCGGATGATCGGCGGATCGCAGGCCGACAGCTCGGCATTGCGCGCCAGCCGCGTCTCGTCATCCAGCGTGACTGGTGCGTCAGGCAAGAAAGCGCCGAAAGCGTCGCGGAAAGTCGGCTCCACCGCGTCCAGCTCGCGGGCCAGAACATCCTTTGCCTCGCTCTCATAACGCGTCTTGAAGACGATGGACCGTTGGCCGGGCCGGACCCGGAAGCAGCCCATATGCCGGTCGACCGTGTGAAGCTCCGCATGCCGGAAGAATCGGCACCACAGCTCGAAATCATTGGCCAGGCGAAAGTCCGTATCCAGACGGCTGCCGGCGCGCTCCCACAGGCTGCGCCGCCAGAAGGTGGATTCCTGCTGGATCCACTGATTGTCGCCGGCCAGGAATCGCAGGCGCGACCAGGGCCTTGTCTGCCCCATCCACTCGATCACGCCGTCGGAATTCATACTGGAGGGGCGCCCGGTGATCCATTCGATATCGGGCCGCATTTCAAACAGCCGCGCGACAAAGGACAGCGTGCCCGGCAGGATCACATCATCGGAGTTGATCCAGCCCATCAGCTCGCCGGTGGACGTAGCGAAGCCCTTGTTCAGCGCATCGGCATGCCCGTTATCGGGCTCGCAGATAATGGTGGAGAGCCGGTCACGGTATTCCTCTATGAGCAGCCGGGACCCATCCGTGCTCGCCCCGTCCACGACGATGTATTCCAGCTCCGGATAATTTTGCTCCAGCACTGAATCCAGGCAGGGGCGCAGATAAGCCCGTCCATTCCAGTTCGGCGTCACGATGGAGAAGCGGGGGCGTGTCGCGGCGGCGGACATCAGCGGCTCCGGATGGGGTGCAGGGCGAAGGATGCGGTTGATTTGACGGCGTTCCACAGTCCGGCATGACGATGGACCAGCCGGGCGATTTCGGTGAGGCGGCGCGCACTGATGTCGGCCGTTTTGGTTCCTGACCCCATGTAGACGTGTGACAGCGTCCGGTCGATGCGCGCGAACCGGACCCCGGCGGCGTACAGGCGCACCCAGAGCTCCCAGTCCATGGTGTAGACCAGCGATTCATCAATTCCGCCAGCCGCCTCCACAATGGCGCGGCGCACAAAGCATGAGGGCTGGGAGATCAGATTGGAGCGGTAGAGCAGCGGTCCGGCTTCATCCACATGGTCGTGCACGCCGATGACGCGCCCGGTTTCGTCGATGAAGTCCGATCCGCCATGCACGACGCCGGTGTCTGGATCGGCGTCAAAGGCTTGCGACACGGCGGCGAGGGCGCCGGGAACCAGCAGATCGTCCGCATTCAGCCAGCCCAGGATCGGCGCGCGCGTGTGCGCCCATCCTTCCGCGATGGCGGCGGCCTGGCCTGCGTCCGGCCCGGTGCGCCGGTAGGCGAACTCAAGCTCGCTAGCGTCCGCCGCGGCGGCGACGCGCCCATCGCCTGACGCATCCAGAAAGGCGATCTCGACGCCTGTGTCCTGCCGCGCCACGCTGTCGAGAGCAGCCGGCAGCAGCGGATGCCACGCCCCCACCGGCATGGCGATGGCGAAGCGCGCGGCGGCGTCAATCGGGTCCGGGCCGGAGGCGGTCATGATTCGCGTTCTAGGCGGGGGTGCGCCGCGGTGCAATGTCGAGCTTCCTCATGTCATGAACTGAAATGATTTGTCGATGCGGGGTCTCTGGCGCCCAGCGTGCAGGGCTGACTATAACCGGTCCGGGTCCGGACCGCTGCGGGAGGCGTTTTCAATGTGTGGCATTGTCGGTGTGTCGGGGCGGGCGGATGCGGCAGACGTGCTCGTGGAAGGCCTGCGCCGGCTGGAGTATCGCGGCTACGATTCGGCGGGCGTGTGCGTCGCCGGCCCGGATGGCGGGCTCGCTGTCGAACGCGCTGCGGGCAAGGTCGCGGCGCTGTCAGACAAGCTGACGGCGCGCGGCGGGCTTGCGGGCCTCAGCGGCATCGCCCACACGCGCTGGGCGACCCATGGCGCGGCGGAAGAACGCAACGCCCACCCCCACCGCGCCGGACGGGTGGCGCTGGTCCATAATGGCATTATCGAGAACCATGCCGCGCTCAAGGCCGAACTGGCGGGCGAGGGCCGGGTGTTTCTCTCCGACACCGATTCAGAAGTCGTCGCCCATCTGTTCGACGCGGCGCTGGACGCCCACGGCGATCCCCATGACGCCTGGCGCGCGGCGGTCGACCGGCTGCAGGGCGCATTTGCGCTTGCCGCTATCAGCGAAACCGCACCGGGTCTGGTGTTCGGCGCGCGCAAGGCTGCGCCCCTGCTGGCCGCGCTGGGGCCGGGCACAGGCTATATCGCCTCGGACGCCATGGCGTTGCCAGAGGATGCGGCGACGCTGATCTATCTGGAAGACGGCGATACGGTGGTAGTGGGGCCGGGCGCGGCGGATGTGCGCGATGCCCGGGGCCGCCCCGCCCAGCGCAAACAGGCCGCCGGCCCCGGCGCGTTCGGGCGCGTGGACAAGGGTCCGTTCCGCCACTTCATGGAAAAGGAAATCCACGAACAGCCCGAAGTCGTCGGCCGCACGATCGCCGCTTACGTCAATCTCGCCGAGGGCGCGGTGAATCTGCCCGCCGCGGTGAATTTCGCCGGCATGAACCGGCTGCTGATCGTGGCGTGCGGCACGGCGGCCTATGCTGGCATGGTCGCGCGCTACTGGTTCGAAAGCCTCGCCGGGCTTCCCACCGAAGTCGATATCGCGTCAGAGTTCCGCTATCGCGACCCGGCGTTCTCACCGGGCGACGCAGCCCTTTTCATATCCCAGTCAGGCGAGACCGCCGACACGCTCGAAGCCCTGCGCTTGTGCAAGGCGGCGGGGCTTGTGACCATCGCGCTGACCAATACCGCCCATTCCACCATGGCGCGCGAGGCCGATATCGTGCTGCCCACGCTGGCCGGGCCGGAGATCGGCGTGGCCTCCACCAAGGCCTTTACCTGTCAGCTCGCCGCGCTGGCGGCTCTGTCCATCGCGGCGGGCGCCCAGCGTGGGCGCATGGATGCGAAGGCGGTGCAGGGCGCCATCGCTGATCTCTCCGCCGCGCCGCGCCTGATGGGCGAGGCGTTGAGCCTGCGTCAGGGCGTGGACGCGCTCGCGCTGGATCTCGCCCGCAGCGACATCGTGCTCTTCCTGGGGCGCAACTCCCTGTTCCCGCTGGCGCTGGAAGGCGCGCTGAAGCTCAAGGAGATCAGCTATATCCACGCTGAAGGCTATGCCGCCGGCGAGCTCAAGCACGGCCCCATCGCGCTGATCGAAGAAGGCGTGGCGGTGATCGTGCTGGCGCCCATGGACGCCTTGTTCGACAAGACCCGCTCCTCCATCGAGCAGGTGCGCGCCCGCGGCGCCCGGGTGATCGCTGTGACCGATCCGCAAGGCGAAGCAGAGCTGGCTGACCAGAGCGCGCTGACGCTGGTGACGCCCGCTGCGGGCCGGCTGGCGACGCCTATCGTCATGGCCGTGGCGGTGCAGCTGATCGCCTATCTTACAGCGGTGCACAAGGGCACGGACGTGGACCAGCCGCGCAACCTCGCCAAATCGGTGACTGTCGAATAAGGCAATGAAACGTGACTTAAGCGCTCGTGCGCGCGGGGCTATACGCCCCGCCGTGCCCCGCCTCGCAACAGGATGACCGCCCGCATGATTCCCTTTATTGATCTGGCCGCCCAGCGCGCCCGCATTCAGGACCGGCTCGACGCCGCCATCGCCAAGGTGATCGAGGAGGGCAAATATATTCTGGGGCCCGAAGTCACCGAGCTGGAAGCCCGGCTCAAGGCGTTTGGCGAGACGCGCCACGCCCTGACCTGCGCCAATGGCACCGATGCGATCCTCTTGCCGTTGATGGCGTGGAAGATCGGCAAGGGCGATGCGGTGTTCGTGCCCAGCTTCACCTTCGCCTCTACCGCTGAAGTGGTTGCGCTGGCGGGCGGGACAGCCGTGTTCGTGGATATCGATCCCGACACCTACTGCATGGACCCGGCAAGCCTGGAGCGCGCCATTGATGCGGTGAAACGCGAAGGCGCGCTGACCCCGCGCGCGGTGATCGCTGTGGATCTGTTCGGCCAGCCGGCGGACTATCCCGCGCTCAGCGCCATCACCAGCGCCCACGGGCTGAAGCTCATTTCCGACAGCGCGCAAGGCTTTGGCTGCACGCTCAATGACTATCACCCGGCCCGATGGGCGGACGTGGCGACCATCAGCTTCTACCCGGCCAAGCCGCTGGGCTGTTATGGCGATGGCGGGGCGGTGGTGACCAATGATGATGAACTGGCCGCCCTGTTCGCCTCGCTGCGCAATCATGGCCAGGGCGCCGAGCGCTACGCCTATGACCGCATCGGTCTGAACTCGCGCCTCGATACGATCCAGGCGGCGATCCTCCTGGAAAAGCTGGAGATTTTCCCTGACGAGATCATCCACCGCAACGTCGCCGCCGACGCTTATGCCGCCGCGCTCTCTGACGTGGTGAAGACGCCGGTGGTGATTGAGGGCGGGGTGTCGACCTGGGCGCAGTACACGATCGAGGTCGATGACCGCGACAAGTTCCGCGCTGCGCTGGCCGAGAAGGGCGTGCCCACGGCGGTGTACTACCCCGTCCCGATGCACGTGCAGGAACCCTATCAGCGCTGCCCGTTGGCGCCGGGCGGCCTGCCCGTGACGGAGCGGGCCATGGCGCGCGTCGTGTCGCTGCCCATGGACGCCTATCTGGCCGGGGAGCGTCAGGACCAGGTGACCAAGGCCGTGCGCGCCAGCGTGTAACGCGCCGTCTCGCCAGAGCCCGGCCAAGCCGTTACAAACGCAGGCGCAAATCAGTTGTGCGAAAGGGCCCACCGCCGTGCGCCACCTGCAGGCCAGCATCATAACCCGGCGTCTGAAGCGGCCCTTCGTGATCGCCACCGGCGCGCGCACCGAACAGGCGTCGGTGTCCGTCACCATCAGCCAGGGCAGTGATGTGGGCTATGGCGAAGCGGTGGGGGTGAGCTATCGCGGCGAGACCGCGCAGACCCTGATGTCGGAGATTGAGGGCGTGCGCAGCGCGATCGAGGCGGGCGCCGACCGCATGCGCCTCATGAGTCTGCTGCCGCCGGGCGGCGCGCGTGCGGCGCTGGATGCGGCGTTGTGGGATATGGAAGCGCGCCGGGCCGACACCAGTGTCGCCGCGCTGTGCGGGCTTTCTGGCCCGATCCAGCCTGTCGTCACCGCCTTCACCATCTCGCTCGACACGCCGGACGCCATGGAAGAGCAGGCGCGTGACGCGGCGCACCGGCCGCTCCTGAAGGTCAAGCTCGGCCGGCGTGACGGGCTGGACGGCGCGCGCGCCGCCGCCGTACGCCGGGGCGCGCCGGATGCGGTGCTGATCGCCGACGCCAATTGCGGCTGGACGCGCGAGGACCTGCCCCACCACGCCCATGAGCTCGCGGGGCTGGGTTTCAAACTGCTTGAACAGCCTTTGCCGCCTGATCAGGACAATCAGCTGGACGATTTCCGCTCGCCCTTGCCGCTGTGCGGCGATGAAAGCTGCCAATCCATGGCCGAGCTCGACCGGGCGGCGAGGCGCTATGACGTCATCAATATCAAGCTCGACAAGTGCGGCGGGCTAACCCATGGGCTGGAGATGCGCGCGCGCCTGCGGGCGCTGGGCAAGGGCGTGTTTGTGGGCTGCATGATCTGCGGCGTGCGGGCCATCGCCCCGGCGCTGATCCTGGCCCAGGACGCCGATTTCGTGGATGTGGACGGGCCGGTCTGGCTGGCTGAGGACATCGCCCCGATGGCGCTGGACGATCAGGGCCGGCTGTCGCCAGTGCCGGCCGGCGTGTGGGGCGGCATGGGAGAGACATTGTCATGATCGCGCTGCCCTATCTGGTGTTTCTGGGCGATGCCGACCGCGAAGTCGGTGTGAAGACCGCCCAGGGCGTGCTGTACTGGCGCCCCGAACAGGTGGCGGGCCAATTCCGTCTGTCCGGCTGCGAGCTGGACCTGGGCATTCCCGACATGGACTACGAGGCGGCCGTGGCGGCGGGCGCGCGCACCGTACTCATCGGCATCGCCAATCGCGGCGGCATACTGCCCGAGCGCTGGATCGAGCCGCTGCGCCAGGCGCTGGAAGCCGGGCTCGACATCGCCAGCGGCCTGCACCAGCGCCTGAGCTCGTTCCCGGTTCTCAAGGAGACCGCAGACCGGCTGGGCAGGCAGCTTCATGATGTGCGCCACTGGTCGGGTCCGCCCATCAAGCTGGGCACGGGAGAGAAGCGCTCCGGCAAGCGCGTGCTGATGGCCGGGACCGATTGCAATATCGGCAAAAAGTACACGGCGCTGGCCGTCGCGCAGGAGATGCGGGCGCGCGGCCTCAACGCCACTTTCCGCGCCACCGGCCAGACCGGGGTGCTGATCGCGGGGCAGGGGGTCGCCATTGATGCGATCCCCGCCGATTTCGTGTCGGGAGCGGTTGAGATGCTGGCCCCGGCCAACGCTGACGGCCACTGGGACGTGATCGAGGGGCAGGCCAGCGTGCTGCATCCCTTCTTCGGTCAGGTCACGCTGGGCCTCGTGCTCGGCGCCCAGCCCGATGTGCTGGTGCTGTGCCACGAGGCGGGTCGCGCCCATATCCGCGGGATGCCCCACCGAGCTTTGCCCAGCCTCACCGCGACGCTGGAAGCCCATCTCGCGGCAGCCCGCATCAATAATCCGGCTGTGCGCGCCGCGGCGGTGAGCGTCAACACGGGCGCGCTGTCGCCCGACGCCGCCGAAGCCGCGCTGGAAGCTGCCAGGCGCGAAACCGGCCTGCCAGCGACCGATCCGGTGCGTCATGGGGCGGGAGTGCTGGTGGACGCGATCCTGGCGGGGCGTTAGGAGCAGGGCGGTCAGTCCTGCCGCCCCTGCACGTCCAGCAGATCACCGGGGCGGCACTCCAGCGCGGCGCAGAGCCGGGCGAGCGTGTCAAAGCGCACGCCCTTCACCTTGCCCGAGCGCAGTAGAGACAGATTGGCCTCGGTAATGCCGATCTGCGCGGCCAGATCCTTCGCCTTCATCTTGCGCCGCGCCAGCATGATGTCGAGCGTGACGACAATGGCGGGCGGCTCGCCGTCTGTGTCTGGCTCAGACAAAGCTGTCATGCTCCGTCTGAAGCGCGTGGGCGTGCTGCATGGCGTAGGCCATGGCCGTGGTGAATATGCCGCCTGCCGCCAGCGCCAGTCCCGCGGCATCGATATTGACCTCGAACCCGCGCGATCCGCCGCCGATCCAGTCCAGCAGGGTGGGCTGGATCACGATCACCGCCGCCGCCGCCCAGACCAGCGCCTCGCCAAAGCTGCGGATGCGCTTGGCGTTCTGGGCGGAGAACATTTCCCCGCGCCCATAGGCGGCGCCGAGAGCGGCCATCGCCGCCAGCCCGTTGATCAGGAAGAGCAGCGGCATGGCGTCAACAAAGCCCAGCAGGACCGCGTTGAGCATGCCGAGCCCTCCCTCCGCTCCGACAGGCCCAGCCGAGACCCGCTCGGCCAGATGTATGGCGGCATGAATGAGGCAGAGCATGAGGGCGAGATAGCCCCCCACTTCCATCGCCCGTCCGAGGTTGCGCATTTGATTGTCAGCGGTCATGTGTCACCTCCGAAAGACCATGCCGCCTTATAACAAGAAATTTCTGCCTTACAATAATTTTTTATCGCGTCGCGGGGTTTTCTCGCTAAGCCCCGGATTCTACGGACATCCAGCCCGACAACACCGCGCGCCAGTTTTCAGGCAGGGGCGCGGGCCGCCGGCTCTCGCGGCCCACATAAACATGCACGAAGAACCCCTCGGCGATGGCCGCGTCTTCGCCGGTTCGGAAAATCGCCAGTTCATAGCGCACCGAGCTGGTCCCGATGTGCGCCACCCTCACGCCAGCCTCCAGCGGCTCGGGGAAGGCGGCGGACGCGTGGTAGCGGCAGCCGGTTTCCACTACGAGGCCGATCGTCTCCCCGCCGGTGATGTCCAGCAGGCCGGCCCGCGCCAGGCGCCGGTTCACGGCAGTGTCGAAAAAGGCGTAGAAGACCACGTTGTTCACATGGCCATAGGCGTCATTATCGGCCCAGCGCGTCTCAATGGGTTCGAAGACGGGGTAGTCGGCGCGGACGGGGCGGGCGGGACGCACGCTCATAGAATCTCCTCGAACATCGCCACGATGGACGCATAGTCCATGTCGCGCGGATTGTTGGGCAGCAGCCGGTCATTGGCCGCCACGTCTGCGGCCATGGCCGGGATATGATTGTGGCTGATGCCCAGCTCGGTTAGGCGCCGTTCGATGCCCACCTCCGCCGCGATGCGGTCCATCTCCGCGATCAGGCCGTCGGAGGAGGCGTGCAGGCCCAGATGGGCGGCGATCTCTGCATAAAGCCGCTCCGCCGCTGGCGCATTGAAGCGCAGCACGGGCGGCAGCACGACGGCGTTCGACAGGCCATGGGGCACGTGGAACATCCCGCCCAGCGGATAGGCCATGGCATGCACGCCCGCGCACGGGCTGTTGGAGAAGGCCTGGCCGGCCAGCATGGCGCCCAGCAGCATGTCGCCGCGTGCTTCCCTGTCGGACCCGTCCGCGCAGGCGCGCAGGATTGAACCGTGCAGTTTCTTCAGCGCCGCCAGCGCCAGCGCGTCGGACACCGGGTTCTTGGCGCGCCGGTTGGTGAAGGCCTCGATGGCGTGGACCATGGCGTCAATGCCGGTATAGGCAGTGGGGTGGCGCGGCAGGCCCAGCGTCAGATCCGGGTCCAGGATCGCCATGTCGGCATAGAGCGCATCGGCCGCGATGCCGCGCTTGGAGGTGGCGCCGGTGGTGAGCACGGCCACATTGGTCACCTCCGATCCCGTGCCGGCCGTGGTGGGCAGAAGGATCAGGGGCGGGCGGCTCGCGCGCACCTGTTGCACGCCATACATTTCCCTCAGGGCCTGCTCGCCTGACAGCAGCACGGCGACCACTTTGGCGGTGTCCATGGGGCTGCCGCCGCCAAACCCGATCACCGCCTGCGCCCCGAATTCACGTCCGGCCTGCACGGCGTCAAACACCGTCTGCTCGGGCGGGTCGGGTATGATCTGGTCATGGACCAGCACGTCGAGCCCCGCCTCGGCCAGTCCCGCCAGCGCGCCGTCGCACAGGCCCGCACTGCGCACCCCGGCATCGGTGACGAACAGAATGCGCCGCGCGCCCTTGAGTGCGGGGGCCGCGGTCTGCGCCAGACGGGCGCTGGCGCCGGGCTCGAACAATATGTGCGGCACGGTCTTGAAGGCGAAGGCGGTGGTCATGGGGCGCTCCGGGCTACGGCGCCCGTTTCTGGCAGGCGCCCGCACGCCCATGCTAGAAGGAGGCGGATACGCAGGACAAGGTTCAAGCCATGGCCGACGACATCGCAGGACACGCGCGCGCCCAGTCCATCCCGGGCATGGGGGACGCCTATTTCGATCCGCTGCTGCAGGACGCCGGCGAGGGGCTTGAGGGTCCCGGCGGCGCCATGCACCGCTACGCTAAACGCCCCGAAGGCTACACGCTGGGCGCTGACGACTTCGATGCCGACAGCTGGCTGCTCGCCCGCCAGCCGCGCTATACCGAGGCCGAGCATCACCGCTGGCGGCTCCTGTTCGAAAACCAGCGCAAAATGCTGCCCGGCCGCGCCTGCAGTGACTTCATGAAGGGCTTCAACGCCCTTGAAGGCGCCATGAAGGACGGCATTCCGGAGTTTGCCGACCTCAACAAGGTGCTGGAGCCCGCCACCGGCTGGACCGTGGTGGCGGTGCCCGAACTGATCCCAGACAACGTCTTCTTCTGGCATCTGGAGAACCGGCGCTTTCCCGCCGGCGCCTTCATCCGCGGCGGCAAGCCTAAGACATCCAGGGTGCGCAAGGCCAATGAGGGGCGCGCGCCCGAGCACATCGCCTATGAGCGGGTGGAGGATGACCTGTTCTATCTGCAGGAGCCGGACATTTTCCACGACGTGTTCGGCCATGTGCCCATGCTCATGGATCCGTTCTTCGCCGACTATATCGCCGCCTATGGCAAGGGTGGGCGGCGCGCGATCGAGCATAACCGTCTGAAGAATTTCGGCGCGATCTACTGGTATACGGTGGAGTTCGGCCTGATCCAGGAGGATAACGGCCTGCGCATCTATGGCGCGGGCATTTTGTCCTCGCCGGACGAGACATTGTTCTCGCTCTACTCCGACAGCCCGCACCGCATTGCGCTCAATGTCGACCGGGTGATGCGCACCGACTATGTGATCAGCGATTTCCAGGACACGTATTTCGTCATCGACTCGCTTGAAGCCCTGCACAAGGCCACAGCCGGGCGCGATTTCGGGCCGATCTACCAGCGCCTGCCCGCCGGCTTCACCTACGCCACCACCGCGCTTCTGGACACCGACACCGTCGTCCATGCGGGTACTCAGGAATACAAGTTCAATGGCGGCAAGGGCAAACCACGCGCCATGGAGCACATGACCGCCCTGCGCGACGCGCACGGTCGCTGATCTGATCCATGAGCGAGCTTTACCTTCTCACTCCGCCGCGCATTGACGCGCGCTTTGAAGCCCTGCTGACGCGGACGCTGGACGCCGGACGCGTCGCGGCGTTGCAGATCCGGCTGAAGGATCATGAGCCGGGCGATATCCGCGCGCTGGCCCCCGGCCTGATCGCCGCGGCGCGGGCGCGTGGTGTCACCGTGATCCTCAATGATGATCCGGCGCTGGCCGCCGAGCTGGGCTGTGACGGGGTGCATGTGGGGCAGGAGGACGCCAGCTGCGCGCAGGCGCGCGCCGCCATGGGACCCAAGGGACTGGTGGGCGTCACCTGTCACGACAGCCGCCATCTGGCCATGGTCGCGGGCGAACGCGGGGCGGACTATGTTGCCTTCGGCTCGGTCTTTCCCACCGCCACGAAAACGCCCAAGACATCCGCACCTTTGGAGCTGATCAGCTGGTGGCGCGAGCTGTTTGAACTGCCTTGCGTCGCCATTGGGGGCATCACGCCTGACAACGCCGCTCCGGTGATCGAGGCCGGCGCCGATTACATCGCTGTGTGCGCCGGAGTGTGGTCGCACCCGAAAGGACCTGAACACGCATGCGCGGCTTTCTCAAAATTGCTGGACTGATCCTGGCCGCAGGCCTCGCCTGCGCCGCCGCCCCCGGTGCGCGGGGCGATGAGGCGCCGGCCTTGCCGCCCGGGCTTTCAGACGTGATCGGGCGTGACCGCAGCGCCGAGCCTGTGGAGGGGCGTTCGCTCTCCAATGACGCCATGGCCAGTGCGTCGGGCGCTTACATGACCGGTGACTACGACATGGCGCTGCTGCATGCCGAGCGGGCGGCGGCGGGCGGCGAGCCGCGCGGCGCGACGCTGGCGGGCCATATCCTGTTGCACGGGCTCAGCGGCGAGGCGGATGAGGCGGCGGCTGTGCGCTGGCTGCGCCGGGCGGCGGACCTGAACGAGCCCGATGCGCTGATCATCCTGGCGCGCCTGGCTGAAGCCGGCCGCGCGGGCCTCGACCCGTGGCAGGCGCGCGAATATTTCTCCCGCGCTGCGGAAGCCGGCGATGGCCGCGCCGCCCATGAGTTCGGCCTCTATCTGATGGAGCGAACCGATCCCGGCGCAGCCTCCACCGCACTGGACTGGCTGCGCCTGGCGGCCGAGAGTGGGCGCACGGAATCCTATGCCGACTATGCCTATGCGCTGGGTGAATGGCCGCACGGTCCGCGCGACCTGACCCAGGCGCGCCAATGGTATGAGCGGGCGGGCGAGGCGGGCGTGCCATACGGCGCGCTGATGGCCGGCACCATGCATCTGGCCGGCGAGGGCGCCGACCCCGATCCCGAGCGCGGCGCCCAGCTGGTGCGCGTGGCGGCAGAATCCGGCCTGGTCCCGGCCATGGGCCAGTATGCGCTCTTGCTGTTTCAGGGCGCGCCGGGCATGGCCGCCGATCCGGTCAACGCCGCCCATTGGGCGCAGCAAGGCGCACAGCGCGGCGATCCCGAAAGCCAGTTTCTCTACGCCTATGCGCTGGCTGTCGGCGACGGAACCGCGCGCGATCTGGAAGACGCCTATGTCTGGGCGGTGCGCGCCGGGATCACCCGTGACGGCGAGATGGCTGATGACCCCGACCGGACGCAGCTGGAAGCGGCGCTGGCGCGGGCGCTGGGTCCGGAAGAGACCGAGCGCCTCAATCGCGCCGCCCGCCTCGCCGCTGCGGGGATTGAGTTGCGTTAGAGGCTGGAGGGTCTGAGTGCGCCACACGCGCTCATTCAGCGGCCAGTGCCCCGCCGTCCCTCCACAATCGCGATCGCCGCGCGGATAGCTTCGCCCTGGTTGAGCTCGCTGGTGTCCAGCTCGACGGCATCGTCCGCTTTCATCATCGGCGCGTCGGCGCGGCTGGCGTCGCGGGCATCGCGCTGGCGCAGCTGGTCGAGCACCTGGTCAAAGCCGATCTGCTCGCCGCGATTGACCAGCTCGGCATGGCGACGGCCCGCGCGCACATCGGCGCTGGCGGTGACGAAGAGTTTTACATCGGCATGAGGCGCGATCACCGTGCCGATATCGCGACCGTCCAGCACCGCGCCGCCGGTCTGGCCGGCGAACTCACGCTGCAGCGCGACCAGGGCCGCGCGCACGCCGGGGTGGGCTGCAACGATGCTGGCGCTGACGCCGGCCCCGGCGGTGCGGATGCGGGTCTCGTCAATGGCGTCGATGTCCAGCGCGCGCGCGGCGGCCTCGGCGGCGTCCGCGTCTTCAGGCTGGGCGCCGGAATCGGTCACGGCCACGGCCACGGCGCGGTAGAGCGTGCCTGTGTCCAGATGGGGCAGGCCAAAATGGGCCGCCAGAGCGCGTGCAATAGTGCCTTTGCCTGACGCCAACGGGCCGTCGACGGCGATGATCATGACGTGAAGCCCCTCCCCGGGGACCGGTCAGGAGGCGAGCTTGTCCATTTCGTCGTCGGAAATGTCGAAATTGGCGAACACCTCGCTCACATCGTCGAGATCTTCCAGCGCTTCCATGAGCTTCATCAAGGTGGCGGCCTTCTCGCCATCCACCTCGATGAGGTTTTGCGGTTTCCAGATGATATTGGCCGATTTGGCTTCGCCGAAATTGGCCTGCAGGGCGGCGGATACTTCGGCCAGATCCTCGCGGGCGCACAGGATGACGTGCTCGCGCGCCGGCTCGCCGTCATCGTCGCTCACGTCTTCCTGGGTCACGTCCTCGGCGCCGGCCTCGATGGCGGCTTCCAGCATGGCGTCCTCGCCGGCCACCGAGGCCGGGAAGCGGATTTCGCCGAACTGGTCGAACATGAAGGAAACCGAGCCGGTTTCGCCCAGATTGCCGCCATTGCGCGAGAACGCCGAGCGCACTTCCGAAGCCGCGCGATTGCGGTTGTCGGTGGCCGCTTCGACAATCAGGCCGATGCCGCCGGGGCCGAAGCCCTCATAGCGGATCTCGAAATACTCCTCGACGTCGCCGCCCTGGCCCTTCTTGATCGCCCGCTCGATATTGTCCTTGGGCATGGACTGGCCCTTGGCGTTGGCCACAGCCAGACGCAGGCGCGGGTTCATGTCCGGGTCCGGCCCGCCCATTTTCGAGGCGATGGTGATTTCCTTGGACAGCTTGGTGAACAGCTTGGCGCGGGCCTTGTCCTGGCGGCCCTTGCGGTGCTGGATATTGGCCCATTTGGAATGGCCGGCCATGAGATGTCTCCGCAGCAAAATGTCTAGCGCGCCGGGGCCGGGCCCGGACGCGAGACGCGCCTTCTAACCCATCCCCGCGCGTCCGGCAAAGGGGGCGGCGCCCTTGGCGGGGCGGCATGGTTCGTGGCAAGGACGTAAGCGCCTGTTTCGTCCGCGAGGCTCCACCCATGTCCGTCATCGCCGTGATCCCCGCCCGCTATGGCTCCACCCGATTTCCGGGTAAACCGCTGCACGCGATTGCGGGCGTGCCCATGGTGGAGCGGGTGCGCCGGCTAGCTGCCTCCGCCGCCTCAGTGGACCGGGTGCTGGTCGCCACGGATGATGAGCGTATCGCCGACGCCGTTCGCGGGTTCGGCGGCGAGGCGGTGATGACGCCCGAGGCCTGCCGCAACGGCACCGAACGATGCTTTGAGGCGGTAAAGAGCTTCGCCAGGCCGGATGACGTGATCGTCAATCTTCAGGGCGATGCGCCGCTGACGCCGCCCTGGGTGATCGAGGCCGCCGCAGGTGCCGTGGCGGCCGATCCCGCGCTGCAGCTGGCCACCCCCGCCGTGGCGCTCTCCGATGCGGCCTATGACAAGCTGGCCGAGGCCAAGGCGCGCGGCGAGGTGGGAGGCACCAGCGTGGTGTTCGATCACGCCATGAACGCGCTGTACTTCTCCAAGACGATCATACCCTTCCGCCGCGACCGCGACGCGGCGCGCATCTACAAGCATATCGGGCTCTACGCCTACCGCTTCGCGGCGCTGGAGCGGCTGGTGGCGCTGGAGCCGGGCCCGCTGGAGCTGGCCGAGAGCCTGGAACAGCTGCGCGCGCTGGAGAACGGGATTCCGATCCGGGTGGTGCTCACCGATTATCGCGGGCGCACGCCCTGGTCGGTGGATTCGCCGCGCGACGCCGACATCGCCGCGCAGATCATCGCGGCTGAAGGCGAGATCGTGTGATGCGGCTGATCCTCGCCCGGCATGGCAATACGTTCGAGGCGGGCGAGACGCCGGTCTGGGTCGGCGCGCGCGAGGATTTGCCGCTGACCGCCAGGGGTGAAGAGCAGTCGCGCGCCATCGGCGCGGCGCTCAAATCGGCCGGCATCGCACCGGCCCGCCTGATCGCCGGTCCCTTGAAGCGCACGCGCCATGGCGCAGCGCTGGCCGCGCAGGCGTGCGGCTTTGCTGGCGAGATCGAGATCGACGAGCGCCTGAAGGAAATCGACTACGGCGTCTGGGGCGGGCGCAGCGATGCGGACATCGCCGCACAATGGGGCGACAGCGCCATCGAGGCGTGGCGCGAGCGCAGCGTGGTCCCGAATGGCGCGGGCTGGTCGCCGGATCCGCAGACGATTGAATCCAATGCGCACGCCGTACTCAGCGCTATCGCCCAAGACCCGCGCGGCGATGTGCTCCTGATCAGTTCCAATGGGATCTTGCGCTATTTTCACCGCCTGATCGCAGGCGCCGGCGCGCCGCCGGAAGGCGCCAAGGTGAAGACCGGCCATATGGGCTCGGCGCGCCTGATCGACGGGGTCTGGCGCCTTGAACTGTGGAATTTCCCGCCCGAAGTGGCCCGTACCGGTTTCGAATCATGACCTTCGCGGCGCGCTACCGGCTGGGCGTGTTCCTGGTGTTCGCCGCGCTCAGCATATTCCTGACCGGGGCGGGCGGGCTTGGCCTGTCATCGTCGGTGGGGTTCATCGGCTTGCTCACCCTGCCCTTTCTGGCGGTCCCGGGCTGGCGGGCCGCGCGCGCCGCGCCTTTGCCGCTGGCTCTGGGCGCGGCGGCCATCGCCTGGTTCTGCATCACGCATGCCTGGTCGGCGCATCCGCGAGCGGATGAGGTCTACAAGCTCGCCCTGCTGACCCCGCTCTATGTGGCGGCCGTCTATGCGGGCGTGCGTATGGGCGAGGACGAAGCGCGCTTCGCGCGGCCATTGCTTCTGGCAGGCGCGCTGGCGCTCGGGGTGTTCTTCGCCATTGAAGCGCTGGCCGGCCTGCCCATCGCCGTGGCGTTCCAGGGCTGGCTTCATGACCTGACCGATCCCGAAGGCGCGCTGGGGATCGCCACGCGGCGCCTGTCGCGCGGCGCCACCGCCTTCATCATGCTGGCCGGCCCGGCCGGACTCTGGTTCTGGCTGAAAGGCGGCTATCTGCACCGCGCCGCTGCGCTGTGTCTTCTGGCCGCCAGCGCCATCGCGGCGTCCGGCTTCGGCGTCGAGGCGAATATCCTCGCGCTGGTTGGCGGGCTGGGAGCCATGGCGTTCGCCCTGCGCTGGCCGCGCATGACGCTGCAGGTGATCCTGACCGGAGCGGCGATTGCTGTGCTGGTCTCGCCGCTGATCATTGGCGCGCTCGTTGCGTTTCTCCCCGACAGTGTGGCCGAGCGCCTGCCGCTCTCATGGCACTGGCGCCTCGAGATCTGGGGTTTCGCGCTGGAGCGGATCGCGGAGGCGCCCCTGCTGGGCCAGGGCCTCGACGCCGGGCGGACGCTGTCTGAAACGATCTTGCTGCGCGGCGTGGAGATCGAGCGCATGCCAATCCACGCCCACAACGCCGGCCTGCATATCTGGATGGAGACCGGGGCGGTGGGCGCCATGCTTGCGGCCGGAACGCTGCTCGCGCTGGCGCGCAGCGCCGGGCGGGCCGCGCTGGGCGGCCCGTTGAGCGCCGGTCTCGCCTTCGCCGGGTCGGTCTGGATGATCAGCGTGATGCTGGGCTATGGCGTCTGGCAGGAATGGCACCACGGCGCCCTGGCCTTTGCACTCGGCTCAGCCTTCATCTTGCTGCGCGCGCGGGGCTGAACGCCAGCCTGACCCAGCGCTACACCACAAAACAATTTTTGTGGTGTAAGCCGTCGCTTCAGCGCGCCCGGATCGCCCGGGCGCGGATCGTGCCGTCAATGGCGCGAATCCGGTCCAGGAAATCGTCCGGCAGTTCGCCTTCCAGATCGGCGACCGCATAGCCCAGCTCGCCGTCGGTCTGCAGAAACTGCGCGGCGACGTTGGCGCCGGCGTCCTCGGCCATGTTGTTGAGCTTGCGCAGATATCCGGGCCGGTTGAGGTGCGGCGCCAGGATGCGCACGCGGCCCGGCTGCAGCGGGCCGGGGTCCACTTCGGGGAAGTTCACCGACTGGGACGTGGCGCCCTCGAACAGGAAGCGGGCGAGCTTGGTGGCCGCGTCCATGCCGATGGCGGCCTGGGCTTCCAGCGTCGAGCCGCCGATATGCGGGGTCAAAATAACATTGGGGCAGCCGATCAGCGGGCTCTCGAACCGCTCGTCCTTGCTTTTGGGCTCCACCGGGAACACGTCCACCGCTGCGCCCGCCAGATGGCCCGAGCGCAAGGCCTCAGCCAATGCATCGACATCCACCAGATCGCCGCGCGCCTGATTGATCAGGAAGGATCCCGGCTTCATCGCCTTGATGCGTTCGGCATTCATCAGATTGCGTGTGCGCGCCGTGGACGGCACGTGGACCGTGACCACGTCGCACTCGGCGATCAGCGCGTCCAGGCTCTCCATGGGCCGGGCATTGCCGTGGGCGAGCTTGGGCTCGATGTCATAGAAATACACGTGCATGCCCAGCGCCGAGGCGATCACCGACAGCTGGGCGCCGATATTGCCGTAACCGATAATGCCGAGCTTCTTCTTGCGCACCTCGTTGCAGCCGTCGGCGCTTTTCAGCCATTCGCCGCGTTCGATGGCGCTCATCTTCTCGGGCACGCGGCGCATCAGCATGATCACGCTGGCCATGGTCAGCTCGGCCACCGAGCGCGTGTTGGCGAAGGGCGCGTTGAACACGGGAATGCCGCGCGACGCGGCGGCCGACAGATCAACCTGGTTGGTGCCGATGCAGAAGCAGCCCACCGCCAATAGCTCCGGCGCGGCGTCCAGCAGCGCCGCGTCCACCTGGGTGCGCGAGCGTATGCCCAGCACCTGGGCGCGCGCGATCTCGCTGCGCAGCGCCTCGGGCGAAGGTGATCCGGCCACCCGGCGGATCGCCACCGGCCCGTACTGGGTCAGCGCGCTGTCGGCGTCAGGATGGACGTTTTCCACCAGAAGAGCGTCAAAGGCAGGCTGGGTCATGGGACGAATCCGCGTCGGGGGCCGGGGGCGTGTTGCGCTGCACACAATGGCGCCCGCCCATACAATTGCAAGCCGCCCTGAAACCGCTGCGGCATACGGCGCGCTAGCGTCTGCCGCCGCCGCTGCGGCGCTTTTTGCGCGCGGCCCGGCGCGGGGCGAACACCACCACGAACCAGAAGGCCGCCGCGAAGATGATCCCGGCGATAAAACCCTGCAGCCAGCCGCCCAGCACCAGCCACATGATCAGGCCGATGATCACGGCCAGCGACACGATCATGCTGATGACGTTGGCCGGCGGCAGCCAGCGGGGGCGCGGTTTGCTCATCGCGTGGCGTCCCGGTACAGTGTGGCGGTCATGCGCTCGGTGGTGATGAAGCGCCAGTTCCACTCTTCGTGGAACGGCGCCAGCGGCGCGGCGGCCATCACCTCTTGCTGGGTCAGGCCCTGGGCGGCCAGTTCACCCACCGCGTCACGCGCCGCGGTGAGCATGTCGATGCTCGCCAGCACGTCCGCGCGGGTGGATAGCGGGCCATGGCCGGGAATGATTTGCGTGTCCGGACCGGCGGCGTCGGCGATGGCCTGCATGCCCGCGATCATGCCGTCCACATCGCCGCCATTGTCCAGATCAATGAAGGGAAACATCCCTGAGAACAGCAAATCGCCTGCATGGATGATGTCGGCCTCGACGAAATGGACCCACAGATCGCCGTCGGTATGGGCGTCCGGGGCGTATTGGATGCGCGCCGTCAGGCCGTTCAGAATGATCTCGCTCTCGCCCGGAATGCCGATCACAGGCAGGAAGCCACCGGACAGCGGCTCGGGCGTGCTGCCGGTCACCGCATTGGGTGAGGGCGACTGAAGCCGCGCGCGCACGCTGGTGTGGGCCATGATCAGGGCGCCGCGTTCAGCAAAGTAGGCATTACCCAACACGTGATCGCCATGTAGGTGCGTGTTGAGCACCAGCCGCACCTCGCCGCCGTCCGAAACGGCCTTCTGCGCCTCATCCAGAGCCGGCGCGATGGGCGCCATCTGGGTGTCGATCATCCACACCCCGTCCTCGCCGACGCTAACCGCCACATTGCCCGCCATACCGGTGGAAAGCATGTAGACGCCGTGTCCCAGATCGGTGGTCTCCACTGCCGGGCCATCCTGGGCCAGGGCGGCAGGGGCGAGGCACAGGACGGCGGTGGCGGACAATGCGCGCAGGATCATGACGTGAACTCCTTGGCAGGATCGGCGGTCCTCCAACCATGAAGGGGAAGCCTGGCGGCGTCCAGTATCTCAGCGCCTTAACCTGGCCTTCACCGTGTGCGCGCAGCTTTGAGCCATGCTTCGCACCGGTCTCGCCATCCTCATCGCCGCCAGTCTTGCTGTGCCCGCGCTGGCGCAGGACTGCGACACGTTTTCCGGGCTGGCGACGCCGCGCTTCGTGACGCTGAAAGGCGATGACGCCATCGGGCGCACCGGCCCGTCGCTCCAGCATCCTGCGCAGTGGCGCTACCGCCGCGCCGGCCTGCCGGTGCTGATCGTGGCCGAGACCCCGCTCTGGCGCCGGGTGGAGGACCCGGACGGGGCGCAGGTGTGGATGCATCACGCCCTGCTTACCGGGCGGCGCTCAGTGATCGCCCGCACCGGAACCGATCTGCGCGCCCGGGCCGACGCGGACGCCAATCTGATCGCGCGCATCGAGCCGGGCGCCATCTTGTCCCTTGAAAGATGCCGGGCCGGCTGGTGCCGGATGAGCGCTGGCGGGCGGCGCGGCTGGGCTGAGGCCGGAGCCTTCTGGGGCGTCTATGCCGATGAGGCCGGCGCCAGTGGCGCGCTTGAGGGCGCGCAGGACCCGTGCTACCGCTCGCTTCCGGAGCCAGCGGCGCTGGCCGCCCGCGACGCGACAGCGCCCGACGGGCCGGCCCGCTGATCATATCAGTCCCGCGCCGCGCATGGGCCTCGCCCTGCCCGCCGCCAGAGCAGACCGTCGCCGGGATTGTCATGTCCCGGCCGGCCCAGAGGACCCATGACCGCTCAAAGCAACAGCTATGACTATGACGCCCTGATCGCCTGCGGGCGCGGGGAGCTATTCGGGCCGGGCAATGCCCAGCTGCCCCTGCCGCCCATGCTGATGTTCGACCGCATCACCCGCATCGCCGCAGAGGGCGGCTCCTATAACAAGGGCGAGGTTATCGCCGAGCTCGATGTGAAGCCGGACCTTTGGTTCTTCGACTGCCACTTCCAGGGCGACCCGGTCATGCCGGGCTGCCTGGGGCTGGACGCCATGTGGCAGCTGGTGGGATTTTATCTCGGCTGGACCGGCGCGCCGGGCAAGGGCCGGGCGCTGGGCGTGGGCGAGGTGAAATTCACAGGCCAGGTGCCTCCGAAGGTCAGGGATGTGCGTTACATCATCGACCTGAAGCGCGTCATCAACCGCAAGCTCGTGCTGGGCATCGCCGACGGGCGTGTTGAGGCGGACGGTCAGCTGATTTATGTGGCGAAGGATTTGCGGGTCGGCCTGTTCCGCCCCGAAGACCTCAATAGCGGAGGCTCTCAATGAGACGTGTCGTCGTCACCGGCATCGGTATCGTATCCTCCATCGGCGACAATGCTGACGAGGTCGCCGCTTCGCTCAAAGCCGGACGCTGCGGCGTCGGCGCGGCGCCCGAATACGCCGAGCTGAACTTCAAGTGCCAGGTGCATGCGCGCCCGAAAGCCAATCCGGCCGACCATGTGGACAAGCGCGCCTGGCGCTTCATGGGCGACGGGGCGGGCTGGGCGTATATGGCCATGGAACAGGCCATCGCCGATGCGGGCCTGACCCCTGAAGAGGTGTCGCACGAGCGCACCGGCCTGATCGTCGGCACGGGCGGGCCCAGCGTGGAGGCCATCGTGGCGGCCGCGGACGTCACCCGCGACAAGGGCCCGCGCCGCATCGGACCGTTCGCTGTGCCCAAGGCGATGTGCTCCACCGGCTCGGCCACGCTCGCCACCCCGTTCAAGATCAAGGGGCTGAACTATTCCATCAGCTCGGCCTGCACGACCTCGCTGCACTGCATCGGCGCGGCGGCCGAGCAGATCCAGTTCGGCAAGCAGGATGTCATGTTCGCCGGCGGCGGCGAGGAGCTGCACTGGGCGCTCTCCAATTTGTTCGACGCCATGGGCGCCATGAGCTCGAACTATAACGACACCCCGCAAAAAGCCTCGCGCGCCTTCGACAAGGACCGCGACGGCTTCGTCATCGCCGGCGGCGCCGGGATCGTGGTGCTGGAGGATTATGAGCGGGCGAAAGCGCGCGGCGCCACCATCTGGGCTGAAGTGCTCGGCTATGGCGCCACGTCGGACGGCCATGACATGGTCCAGCCTTCGGGCGAGGGCGCGGCGCGCTGCATGCGCATGGCGCTGGCTGAGGCCAAGGGCCGCTCAATCGACTATATCAACCCCCACGCCACCTCCACGCCGGTGGGAGACATCAAGGAAGCCGAAGCCCTGCGCGCGGTGTTCGGCCAGACCATCCCGGCCCTGTCAGGCACCAAGTCCATGTCCGGCCACTCCCTCGGAGCGGCAGGCGTGCAGGAGGCAATCTACTGCCTCCTGATGATGAAGCACGGCTTCATCGCGCCCTCCATTAATGTGGAAAACGTGGACCCGGAGCTCGCTGACCTGCCCATCGTCACCAAGACCCAACAGGCCGAGCTCAACACCATCCTGTCCAACTCCTTCGGCTTTGGCGGCACCAACGGCACGCTGATCATGGGACGGCCGGATTAGGCGCTTCAATCCGGCGTCAAAATCCACCCCTTTTCTGGCCGCAATGTCAGGTGCACCATGACGCTCTCAACGGGACAGGGAGCGGGATATGACACGTATTGTATGGACAGCGCTGGCGGGCGTGATGGCGGGCGCGCTTCTGGCCGGGTGTTCGGAGGGCGGCGGCGCCGGCTCGGACAGGCAAGTTATTGGCGAGTTCGATGCGCGGTCTTCGGTAACGACCGCCGGCGCGCGCATGGCCGCCGCGCCGCCGCCGCCCGCTATGGCCGAGCAGGCGATGGACTCCGGCAGCGGCGCATCACAGGCGCCGGCCGAATCCGGCGAGCCGGAAGCCTATCTGGCGTATCGCTATGACTACTCGGTGCGCCTGCCCGGCGAGGGTCTGGCCGGTCTGCACGGCGCCCATGTGGCGGCGTGCGAGGCGGCGGGGCTGGGTCAGTGCCAGGTGGTTCACGCCTCCACCCAGAATGCCGGAACGGAGAATGCCCGCGCCAATCTGCGCCTGCGCGCCGCGCCGGCCTGGATTGCGCGCTTCCGCGAGGGGCTGGCCGCCGAGCTGGAGGGCGCGGGCGGCACAGTGATTTCCGAGCAGACCGGCGTGGAGGACCTGACCACCCAGATCGTCGACGGCGAGGCGCGCCTGCGGGCCCGCATCGCCCTGCGCGACCGGCTGCAGACCATGCTGGAACAGCGCGAGGCGCGCCTTGAGGAGCTCATTCAGGTGGAGCGCGAGCTGGCGCGGGTCCAGTCCGACATTGAAGCGCGCGAGAGCGTGATCGCGGCCCTGCGCCTGCGCGTGTCCATGTCAGAACTGAGCGTGGCCTATCACCCCCAGCTGACCCCGGCCTCGGCCTCCAACTTTGAGCCTGTGAGCGAGGCCATCGAATCCATGAGCCGGACCTTCGCCGAGTCGGTGGCTGCGCTGATCAGCTTCCTGGCGGCGCTGCTGCCCTGGCTGGTGCTGATCATCCCCGGCGCCTGGCTGATCCGGCGCTGGGTGCGCAAAGGGCTGGAGCGCCGCCGCGCCCGCAGGGCGGGGGAGACGGGCTAACTGGTCGAACGGGCTGAAGATTCCAACGCAATCAGGGCGCTCGTGGCGGACATGGGGGCCGAGGCGGTGATCCCGCGCAATCGAATCCGAACACGCGCGATCGCTTACGCATTCGAGGCCCGGAAGGCGAGAATCACCGTCGAGCGCTGCTTCAACAAGCTCAGGCACGTCCGCTGTATCGCCACGCGCCCCGACCGGCGCGCAGTTTGCTTCCTCGGCCTTCTGCAGATTGCAGCTACTCTGCTTTGGGTCCGCTGAATGTCGATTCAGCCCAATATCCCTCGCCATGGCGAACCGGCCCGGCTAACGTCGGCCTGGAGTGAGGGGGCGGGCCATGAGTGAATTTGAATATGCAATCTTGTTCGTTGAGTTCCTGAACGCGTCCAATGTCGTGTTCGCCAACTACATGACGCTGGTTTTCGCGGGCCTGACCGCCAGCTGGTTCCTCGCCCGCCGCATGACGCGCGCCGTGGCGATCAGCTTCCTATTGCTGTTCACCCTGGGCGCCTTCGCAATCGGTATAGGGGTCTTTTTCTCCTTCAGCGACTTCTTCGCGCTGCAGACCCATCTCGCCGCCTCGGGCGCGTCTTTCCCGGCGCTGGACTGGCTGGGACCGCTGCGTGCCGGCGGCGCGGCGCCACTGCTTGGCGTGCAGCTTCTGATCCTCGCCATCCTGGTTTTCAGCTGGGCGGGAACCCTTGTGTTTTTCTGGATCGTGCGCCGCTCGAAATCCAATCAGCCCGAGGCGGCCAGCTGATGTTTCAGCGCCCATTCATTTGAAGCATGTTGGCGCGTCGTTCATCTCTTGGGGCGTGACTGCGGCGCTTGCGCCTCCGCCTTTCATAGACGCCCTGCTCGCAGACGCCTGTGCGCCGCTTTGTGGAGGGCGCATGTGCGGCGCCGGGTCGCCGGGCTCGTGACGGCAGGCGTGCTGCATGCCGTGGCGCTCTGATTGCTCGACGTGCTGACCCCGGCTGTTCTGCCCCAATCGGTGTGCGCCGCCGCTGCGATCAGCGTATGGATTTAAAATCGCCGTACGCTCTGAGTTTTTGATCAGGCGCGAATTTGCCCGAAAACCGGCGCCGATTTTCCGGATTGCGTCCTAGCTCCGCAGCCGCGCGCCCGCTTTCTCCGCCGCCGCGATGATCGCTTTGGAGGCCGCGTCGATTTCGGCGTCGGTGAGCGTCTTGTCAGACGGCTGGAGCGTCACCTCAACGGCCAGGCTCACATGACCCTCGGGCACGCCCTGACCGGCATAGCGGTCGAACAGCGCGGCGTCGGCGATCAGCGCCTTGTCCGCGCCGCGCACAGCGCGCAGGAGGTCGCCTGCGCTGAGGCTGTCCGGCGCCAGGAAGGCGAAATCGCGCCGCACGGGCATCAGGTCTGACAAGGCCAGCGCCGGGCGGGCTTTCAGCGCCTTCTTGCGCGCCGCCGGGATCGCGTCCAGCACGATCTCGAACGCGACGACGCGGCCCTCAATATCGAGGGCTTTGAGGACGCGCGGATGAATCTCGCCGAACTCGGCGATGATATTGCGGCCAAGGCGCAGAACGCCCGACCGTCCCGGATGCCACCAGTCGCGCGCATCGGCCGTGATCTGCAGATTGTCCACCGGCGCTTCGGCGGCGGCGAGCGCGGCCAGGACATCAGCTTTGATATCGAACACGTCCGGCGCATCGCCGCCGCGCCAGTCGCGGGAGGCGATCACCCGGCGGGCCGCCGCGACGACCGTGCGCTGGCCATCGGGCTGGTCATTGAGATAGACGGGTCCGGCCTCGAAGAAGCGCGGGTCGGGCAGGCCCCGGCGCGCATTGGCTTCCAGCGCCGTGATGAGGTGGATCAGCGCGCTGGGGCGCATCACGTCCAGTTCCGAACTGATCGGATTGGCAAGCCGCAGGCCCGGCCCGGCGCCGCCGAACAGGGCGGCTTGCGCGTGGTGGCAGAAGGACCAGGTGACCGCTTCCTGATAGCCACGCTGGGCCACAGCCCGGCGCGCCGCGCGCACGCGGTTCTGCAGGGGCGTGGCGGGCGCTTCAAGCCGGCCTTCGGGGCGGGACAGGCGCGTCGCGGGCAGCTTGTCATAGCCTTCGATGCGCGCGATTTCCTCAATCAGGTCAGCCGCCTCGCGGCAATCGCGCCGCCAGCTGGGGGGCGCGACGGTCCACACCGGCCCGCGCGTCACCTTGAAGCCCAGCGCGGTGAGGATGGCCTCAATCCGCTGGGGCGGCAGGTCCAGACCCAGCAGTTTCTTGACCCGCGCGATATCGAGCTCGATGGCCGGCAGGCGGGCGGGCGCCTTGCCCGCCACGCGCACTTCGCTGGGCTCGCCGCCGCCATATTCGAGGATCAGCGCCGTGGCGAGCTCCAGCCCGTCCATGACGCTTTCAGGGTCCACCCCGCGCTCGAAGCGGTATTTGGCGTCGCTGTCGATGCCGGTCTCGCGCCCTGTGACGCGGGTGATGGCCGGATCAAACCAGGCGCTCTCGATGAACACATCTTTCGTGTCGCCGGTGCAGCCCGAATGCTCTCCGCCCATGACGCCGCCCAGGCCCAGGCAGCGCTCATCATCGGCAATCACGCAGTGATGGGAGGCGGGATCATATTCACGCCCGTCCAGCGCCTCGAACCGGTCGGCCTCGCCGGCGCCGCGCCGGGCGCGGATCACCTTGCCGATCTTGGAAAGGTCATAGACGTGCAGCGGCCTTGCCCGGTCGTAGGACACGAAATTCGTCACATCGACCAGCAGATTGATCGGACGCAGGCCCACGGCTTTCAGCCAGCGCTGAAGCCAGTCGGGCGAAGGGCCGTTCCTGACGCCCTTGATCACCCGTCCGGCGAAAACCGGGCAGGCCTCGGGCCAGTCAGTCTCGATGATGACGGGGCAGGGGAAGAGGCCGGCCACGATTTCCACCGGCGCGTCCTTGAATTTCCCGGCGCCCGCAGCGGCGAGATCGCGCGCAATGCCGTGCACGCCCAGCCAGTCAGGCCGGTTGGGCGTGACCTCGAAATCAATCACCGGATCGTTGAGGCCCAGGGCCTCGGCCGCCGGCGTGCCCACCGGCCAGTCGCCCTCAAGGTCGGCGATGCCGTCATGGTCTTCGCCCGCCTCCAGCTCTTTCGTAGAGCACAGCATGCCGTGGCTTTCCACGCCGCGAATCTTGCGCGGCTTGGGGTCCAGCGCGAAATCGAGGCCGGGGATATACGCGCCCAGCGGGGCGTAGATCGCGGTCATGCCCGCGCGCGCATTGGGGGCGCCGCACACGATCTGCTTCTCGCCATCCTTCGTCTCCACCCGGCAGACCCGCAGCTTGTCAGCGTCGGGATGGGGTTCCGCCGCGAGCACGCGCGCGGTGGTGAAGGGGGCAAGGCGCGCCGCCGGATCCTCGACATGCTCGATCTCCAGCCCCGCCATGGTCATGGCGTCGGTCAGGGCCGGGAAGGAGAGGTCCGTGTCGAGATGGCGTTTCAGCCAGGAAAGGGTGAATTTCATGGGTCCAGTGTCCTGAAACGCTTAGCTGAGGCCGGTGGCGAGGTTTGCCTGCAGGAGCGGGCTGAAGCCGTAATGGGCCAGCCAGCGCGAATCCGGTTCGAAGAAGGGGCGCAGATCCGGCATGCCGTATTTCAGCATGGCCAGGCGATCCACCCCCATGCCGAAGGCGAAGCCCTGATACTCGTCCGGATCGAGGCCACAGGCGCGAATGACATTGGGATGCACCATGCCGCAGCCCAATATCTCCATCCATTTATCACCCGAACCCACCTTCACCGCGTCGCCCACGCGCTCATAGCGCACGTCCATCTCCGCGCTGGGCTCGGTGAAGGGGAAGTGGTGCGGGCGCAGGCGCGCCTCCACCTGATCGGTCTCGAAAAAGGCGGCGAGGAAATCGATGAGGCAGCCCTTGAGGTGACCCATATGGGTCTCGCGGTCGATCACCAGGCCCTCGACCTGATGGAACATGGGCGTGTGGGTCTGGTCCCAGTCACAGCGATACACCCGGCCCGGCGCGATGATGCGGATCGGGGGTTTGCTGTTCATCAGGGTGCGGATCTGCACCGGCGAGGTATGGGTGCGCAAAAGCTTCGCCACGCCGCTCTCGTCAGCGGACATGAAAAATGTGTCGTGCATGTCGCGCGCCGGGTGACCGGCGGGGAAGTTCAGGGCCGTGAAGTTATGGAAATCATCCTCCACATCCGGCCCTTCAGCCACCGCGAATCCCATATCGGCGAAGATCGCGGCCAGCTCCTCCATCACCTGGGCCACCGGGTGCAGGCTGCCTTGCGGCTCACGCCGGGCGGGCAGGGTGACATCCACCCGCTCCGACGCCAGCGCCGCGTTCAGGGCGGCGTCCTCCAGCACTTGCTTGCGCGCATCAATGGCGGCGCTGAGCCGGTCGCGCAGACCGTTGAGGGCGGGGCCCATCACCTGGCGCTCGTCCGGGCTCATGCCCCCCAGGGCGCGCATTTTCAGCGACACCTCGCCCTTCTTGCCCAAGGCTGCGACACGGATGTCGTCCAGCGCCTTGAGATCGGCGGCGGCGGCGATGTCGGCGGTAAAGCGCGCTTCCAGCGCCTCGAGGTCTGCTGTCTGGCTCATGGTCCCGGCGGTGTCCGTTTCAGGTCTGGCGCGGTGTCTAGCGTGTTTTCTTGAAGAGGGGCGCCCGGTTTGTGCGATTGGCGGCGGTCTAACGCAAACGCCCGCCTGGCGGGGCCAGGCGGGCGCTGTCGAGACGGTGTGAGAGCGGTGAGCCCTTACGCCAGCGCCTGCTTGGCCTGCTCGGCCAGCGCGGTAAAGGCTTCGGGCTCATGGATGGCGATGTCGGACAGCACTTTGCGGTCCAGCTCGATGCCGGCCTTGTTCAGGCCGTTGATGAAGCTGGCATAGGTCAGGCCGTTAAGGCGGGCCGCCGCATTGATGCGCTGGATCCAGAGCGCGCGGAACACGCGCTTCTTGGCGCGGCGGTCGCGATAGGCGTACTGGCCGGCCTTTTCGACGGCCTGACGGGCGATGCGGATGGTGTTCTTGCGGCGGCCGTAAAAGCCTTTCGCCTGCTCAAGAACTTTTTTTCTCCGGGCGAGACGCGCCGGACCGGTGGAAACGCGGGACATGGGATGATCTCCTGAACGTCGCTAAATCTGGTGGGTCCCGGCCGCGTTAGCGGCTGTACGGGAAGTAGGAACGCTTGACGATCTTCGCGTCCGGCGCCGAGAGGGCGACGGTGCCGCGTTTCTGGCGGATCTGTTTCGGGGTCCGCTTGATCATGCCGTGGCGTTTGCCAGACTGAGCGGCCAGGATCTTGCCTGTGGCCGTGACCTTGAAGCGCTTTTTGGCGCCGCTTTTGGTCTTCATCTTCGACATTTTGCTCTCCTTGAGTGGCGATCGAGCGCTGGCGCTGATCGCGGTCTGCGGCCGCCCGGCATGTCGATTGGGCCGGGTAGGCCTGTTTTTACGAAGCGGCGGTTATACGCGCGCGCGCCCAAAACGCAAGGGCCAGCGCGCATCCGCAGACGTCATTCTGGCATGGATGAAAGCAAAAGGCGCGCCCGGGATGTCCCGGACGCGCCCCATGTCTGCATATGACGTTTCAGGACGCCTAGTTCGCCCAGCTCGGGGTGATCTCGGAGATCCTCACCCGCGCCGGCGTGCCGGCATTATCCGACCGGTAGGCGCCCACATAGATGTCGTAGCGGCCCGACAGGGCTTCATCGAACGCCAGACCCGGGTTCAGATTGCCGGCACCGTCATCGTTACAGGCCCAGGTGCCGTCGGGCAGGTTGATCGCGATGGTGGTGTCCACCTCGCTCTCGGCCCAGATATAGAGCGGGCCGTCCTGACCGTCCCAGAACAGATTGGCGGTCGGTTCGCGGGTGATATGGCCCGCGCACCACAGCTCATCGCCCGAGAACCCGGCGTCGCTGGCGACGATTGAGCCGCCCGCCTCGACATCCAGATCATGCGGGTCGGGCAGGAAGCCGGCGGCCAGGGTCACCGCGCCGAACAGTGGCTCGGCATTGATATCTACCTGGCCCGCCATCGGGTCAGCGCCGCCGCCAATTTCCGAAATATACAGCGTGGCCGGGGCGGTCTCGCTGCCGAACGTGCCGGCATAGATGTCATAGACGCCTGCTTCAGCGTCGCTGAATCGCACGACGGGATCGAGCCCGATCGCATCGTCATTGCAATACCAGGCGCCGTCAGGCGAATTGACCGCCAGCGTGGTGTCGGCGTCGGACGTCAGCGAGATGAAGAGCGGCCCCATCGGCTCGTCAAAGCGAAGGCGGAAGCTCGGCTCGCGCGTTGCACTGCCGACACACCAGCCGTCAGCGACCACGCCGCCGGTGGTGCCCATGCCCAGATCCACCGGTCCACCGGCGGTCAGTTGGACCGAAACCGGATCGGGCAGGAAGCCGCCCGTCAGGCGGCGTTCGCCATGGCGCGGACGTCCGGCCACGTCGAGGCGGTTGTCCACCCCGTCAAAGCCCAGCTCTGAGATTACCAGCGAAGCGGACTCAGCCGGCCGGGACGCGCTGAGCAGGCCGGTCCAGATCAGGTACCGCCCGCTCTCCGGCTCGCTGAACGCGACGCCCGGGTTGAGTTCGATCTGGTCGTCATTGCAATGGAAGGTCCCGTCCGGGGCGCGCACGGCGAGCGTGCCGTCATTTTCCGAACGCATGAAGATATAAAGCGGCAGGTCGCCCGCCTCATAGTCCAGAGCCACGGCTGCTCCCTGGCTGGACTGGCCCACACAGGACCAGTCGAGCACGGCCATGTCGCCATCACCGCCGGCCATCACGTTGATGCGCCGCGGATCATTGCGGAAGCCCGCGCGCAGGCTGAGCGTCTGCAGCGGCGCCGCGTCCGCAGACGGGGCGGTGCTGTAGGGGTTGAGGGTTATGAAGGCATCGGTGGCCACGTGCACCACGGCGTCGGGATAGCCCACGCCCGGTGAGAAACTGCCCAGCCATACATCATAGCGGCCAGACGCGGCGTTATCGATGGCGACGCCGGGATTGAAGGAGCCGGCGCCGTCGTCGTCACACGAGATCGTTCCGTCAGGCGCACGCACGATCATGGTCGTGTCGGTGTCGCTGGCGGCCGCAAAGCGGACATTTCCGCGGCTGCGCAGGACAACCGCGACGGAGGGCTGTTCGGAAATATAGCCCCAGCAGTCCGGCGACAGGCGCTCGGCCGGGATGGCCCCGGCGGCGCGGATACGCAGGCTGACCGGCTCGGCGCCGGGCGTGTAGTCCAGTTCGCCATAGACGGGCGCGCCGGTGAAGGATTGCGCCAGCGAAGGCGCGGACAGTCCCAGCGCGCACAGGGGCGCCAGACAGGTGGACAGAATGAGGTTGCGAGTACGCATGAGCGTCTCCTTGGCGGCGCGTCGGGATGACGGGGGAACAAAGCAAAGCGGCCCCGCCCGGGAGGGCGGGGCCGTTCATTGGCCTTAGCGGCTGGTCAGCTCGGAGATGAAGAGCTGAGCCGGCTGCAGCGACGCGGTGCCATAGGTTCCGATCCAGATGTCGTACTGGCCCGATTGCGGGTTGTTGAAGCGGATCGAGGCGTTTAAGCCCTGGCCGCCATCATCATTGCAGTACCACGAGCCGTCCGGACCATTGATCACCAGCGTGGTGTCAGCCGAGGAGCTGGTGGAGAGGATCAGCGGCAGGCTGCCAGCCGAGAACTGCAGGCGCACGTCCGGCGCGTCAGCGATGAAGCCGGCGCAGCTGGACGAGATATTGCTCGCGGCGATCCCGCCGCCCGACTGAACATTGATCACATACGGATCGGGCGTGAACCCGCCGGACAGAGAAACGGTGCCATAGGTCGGATTGAGCGAGAAGTTCTGGGCGGACGCGACGCCAGCCAGAGCGGTTGCGGCGAAGGCCGCAGTCATGAGAGTGCGAATCATTGAAGTAGTCCCTTTAAGCCCCGCCATTCCCCCCCCGCCAGCCGGGGCGAACTGCCGGCGACGGTGATTCACTGCCGCTCCCTTGGAGATCAGCAGGTCACGCGAGCTTCATGAACGCAGGCTGTACCGGACATGAACGCCGGAGACTTGCGCCAATCGGGACCTTCAACGTTCTCGCAAGGCGTGCGCCTGTGGCGCCATTCAGGCGAGATCAGATTCCAAAGCTTAAAGCTCGATCAATACTTTAGCCGGATTTCGAAGGCGGCGCTACTCAAATCACGATGCCGGAAGGCGGATGCCTAGGCGCCTTCGATCTCCTCGCGCAGCAGCTCCAGCTCCAGCCACCGGTTTTCTTTCTCCGCCTTCTTCTTGGAGAGGCGCTCCAGCTCTGCGCTGGCGGCCTGGAAGCGGGCATGGTCGCGGGTGAACAGGCCGGCATCGGCCAGTTCAGCCTCCAGAGCGGTGATGCGCCCGGTCAGGGTTTCGATCTCGACCGGCAGGGATTCCAGCGCATGCTTGTCCTTGAACGACATTTTGGCGCGGTTCTGGGGCTTGGTCCGCGCGCTGGTCTGGGTGGGGGCGTCGCGTGAGGTGACCAGGTTCGCGGCCGCGCGGGCGGTGACGCCTTCGCCGCGCTGGGAGGCCATGTCTGAATAGCCCCCGGCGAACAGGCGCCAGACGCCGTCGCTTTCATAGGCCAGCGTCGCGGTGGCGGTGCGATCGATGAAATCGCGGTCGTGGCTGACGAGGATCACCGTGCCGGCATAGTCCTGGATGAGCTCTTCCAGCAGGTCCAGCGTCTCCAGGTCGAGATCATTGGTCGGCTCGTCCAGCACCAGAAGATTGGACGGCAGCGCGAGCGCGCGCGCCAGCATCAGCCGGGCCCGCTCGCCGCCGGACAGCGCCCGCACGGGCGTGCGCGCCTGTTCGGGCTGGAACAGGAAGTCTTTCATATAGGCGGCCACGTGCTTGGAGACGCCGCCCACCTCGACGCGCTCGCCGCCGCCGGGGGCGATGGCCTCGGTGACGGTCCATTCGGGCTGCAGGGCGGCGCGGCTCTGGTCCAGCGCGGCGATGTCCAGATTGGCGCCCAGGCGCACCTGGCCCGCATCGGGCGCCATCTGGCCGGTGAGCATGCGGATGAGCGTGGTCTTGCCCGCCCCGTTGGGTCCGATCAGGGCCAGCCGGTCGCCGCGCGCGATGCGCAAAGACAGGTTTTCCGCGATGACGCGGTCTTCAAACCGTTTGGTGAGGCCTTCAGCCTCGATCACCAGCTTACCCGACCGTTCGGCATCGCTGAGCGCCATGGACGCCGCGCCCTGGGGTCCGCGCCAAGCCTTGAGCTGCGCCTTCATGGCCTGGAACTCGCCCACGCGGCGCATGTTGCGCGTGCGCCGGGCGGTGACGCCATAGCGCATCCAGTGCTCTTCACGGGCGATCTGGCGCGACAACTTGTGGCGTTCGGCCTCCTCGGCTGCAAACACCTCGTCGCGCCAGGCCTCGAAATGGGCGAATCCCTTGTCCATGCGGCGGGTCACGCCGCGATCAATCCAGACGACCGCACGCGTCAGCGTCTCCAGAAAGCGGCGGTCGTGACTGATCAGCACCAGCGCGCCGCGCCAGCTTTTCAGCTCGCCTTCCAGCCATTCGATCGCCGGGAGGTCCAGATGGTTGGTCGGCTCATCCAGAAGCAGGATATCCGGTTGAGGCGCCAGGCAGCGCGCCAGCGCCGCGCGCCGCGCCTCGCCGCCTGACAGGCTGGCCGGCGCCGCTTCCGGATCAAGGCTGAGATGTTCGCACAGATAGTCGGCCCTGTAGGCCTCGTCGCCATCGGTGAGCCCGGCGCGGATATAGGAAATGACGCTGTCATGCCCGCCCAGATCGGGTTCCTGGGGCAGATAGCGCAGGGTGGATCCGGGATGGACGAAGCGGTCGCCCCCGTCCGCTTCGATCAGGCCGGCGGCGATTTTCAGGAAGGACGACTTGCCTGATCCATTGCGTCCGACCAGCCCGATGCGTTCACCGGCGCCGACAATCATGTCGGCCCCGGTCAACAGGGGCGTCGCGCCAAACGTCAGCCGGATGCCCGCGAGGGTCAGAAGGGGAGGAGCAGCCATGGCGCAGGTCTATGCAGGCGCGCGCCCGCCCCGGCAAGGGGCGCGCTACAGACGCGCCTCGCGCCGGGCCATCCGCGTGCGCAATTCCTCGCGGGCCATGTGCAGCTGGAAATCTTCACCGGTCTCCCAGTCTTCGGGCGGCTGGCGGATATCCTCGTATTCGAAGGGCGCTTCGGTCTCTTCAACCTCGTTGGCCAGCGCATTGCGCAGGTCAGCCTCACCCGACAGGATGCGCGTCTCCGGCGTGATCTGGCGCGGCGCGACCAGAATATCCGGAATCACGCCCTGACCCTGGATGGAGCGCCCGGCGGGGGTGTAGTAGCGCGCCGTGGTCAGACGCAGGGCGCCGTCCCGGCCGCCGCGCAGCGGCACCACAGTTTGCATGGAGCCTTTGCCGAAGCTCGGCAGGCCGATGATTGTGGCGCGCTGGCGATCCTGCAACGCACCAGCCACGATTTCCGAGGCGCTGGCGGAGCCCGCATTGGTGAGCACCACGATGGGCGCCCCGGCCAGCATATCGCCAGCCTCTGCGTTATAGCGGCGCGTGTCGCGCGGATCGCGCCCGCGCGTGGACACCACTTCGCCGCGGTCGAGGAACAGGCCGGAGACCGACACCGATTGTTCCAGCAAGCCGCCGGGATTGGAGCGCACGTCCAGGATCAGGCCGGGCAGCGGACCACCCTGGGCCGTCGTCATGTCGCGCAGCGCGGCGACTACGCGCTCGGTGGTGTTCTCGTTGAACGTGGTGATGCGCAGGTAAGGCAGGTCCTCGTCCATATTATAGATCACCGAGCGCACTTCGACGGCGGCGCGCACGACCGTGACCTCGAAAGGCTCCTGGCCTTCACGGCCAATGGTCAGGGTGACCGGCTCGCCGGCGGGTCCGCGAATGCGGTCCACGGCGGCGTCCATGCCCGCGCCCACCATGTTCTCGCCGTCCACGGCCAAGATCACGTCATTGGCCTCCAGCCCCGCTGCTTCGCCGGGCGTGCCGGCCATGGGTGACACGATGGTCACCAGATCATTGCGGAAGGTCACCTCGATGCCGATGCCGAAATATTCGCCGCGCGTCGTGGTCTGCATCTCTTGGAAGGCTTCGGGCGGCAGGTAGCGCGAATGGGGGTCCAGCGAACCCAGCATGCCGTTGATGGCCGCCTCAATCAGCGCCGCCTTGTCGGTTTCGACCACGAAGTCGGATTCGACCCGGCTGAGCACATCACCAAACAGTTCCAGCTGCCGGAAGGTCTCGGCGCGCTGCTGGTCGGGCGTCTCCTGCGACATGCCCAGCGTGGCCGCCCCGATGCCGAACAATACGGCGGAAGCGATGATCAGAAGGCGCATGCGGGTCATCCTTGCTCGGCGTCGTCAGGCGCGGTTCTCGTCAGAGGCTCAGCCCCTGCGAAATTCGGGCCGCAGCCATTGTTCAGGGTCTACAGCGTCGTCGGTGCTGCGCCGTATCTCAAGATAGAGCATCGGCGCCGGATTGACACGCTCGCTCATGAGTCCGACCGGCTCGCCTGTCAGAAGGGACTGTCCCTCCGTAGCGTAGATCAATGCAAGCCCGCCTAACACAATCGTGTAGCCGTCGGGCGTGTTGATCATCACCACGCCGTCAAACCCCTGGAAGGGACCGGCATAGACGGTGATCCCGTCAAACGGCGCCGTGACCGTGGCGCGCGCCGGAGCCTCGAACCAGATGCCGTCGCGCCGCACCCCGTCCGGGCCCGGCTGGCCCGCGCGGATGGCGAGGCGGCCATTGACCGGCGGCCGCAGGGCGCCGCGCGCGTCCGCCAGTCTCAATGTCTCGATCGGGCCGGCCAGCGGGCGGGCGTCGACAAGACCGCCGCTTTCAGCCGCGGCCCCGCTGCGCACCGCCGATTCCGCCTCCGCCAGCAGTGCACTGAGATCGGCGTCATCATTTTCCGGCGGGTCGGTTGGCGTCAGGGCCGGGTCCGGGCGCAGACGAGGCGAGGGGATGACCTCGGCTACGCTGGACGGGTCCGGCACAGCTGGTGGATCGGGTTCGAGCCTGGGCGCCAGGCGCGGTTCGGCGGCGGCGAAGCGGCGGATATCGGCCAGCAGATCGCGCAGCGACCCGGCTTCACGTGCGATGCGGGCCGCCTGCGCCGACAGATCATCGGCTTCGGCCCGCAGGCGGCGCTCGGCGTCGCGGCGCCGGGCGATCAGGGCGTCCACCTCGGCGCGGGTCAACGACAAGGCCTCGCGCGCCTCGCCCACGGTCTCGGCCTGGGCGGACAGCCGCTGCTCCAGGGTGTCAATCTCGGCCAGGCGCGTGCGCACCGCCGTGGCGCGCGCTTCCAGCTGAGGCGCCAGCGCCGCCAGCAGCCCAGCGGCGCGTGCGGCTTCAGCCGCGTCGTCCGGCGTGACAGCCAGAGCGGGCGGATCGGCCATGGCGATGCGTTGCAGCGCGGCCAACACCCGCGCGAGCCCGCCGCGATCTTCGGCAAGGCGCCGGCCCAGCTCGGCGCGCTCTGCTTCCAGCGATTCCAGCGTGCGCACTGCGGCTTCGGCTTCGCCTTCGCGGGCGCGCACCTCCTCACCCGCAGCGGCGAGGCGGCGTTGCAAAAGGGCGATCTCGGCTCTGGCGGCTTCCGCATCCAGGCGGCGCGCTTCGGCCGCTTCGCGCAAGGCTTCAGCTTCGCTGTCCAAAGCCTCAACCTGATCAGGGTCAGGGGCAGGCGGGGGCGTCGCCTGGCCAAGAGCGGCGGCGAGGATGAGGGCTGTGAACATCATCCCTCCCGGTGATAGGGCGCGCCCGCGATCAGCGAAGCAGCGCGATAAAGCTGCTCGGCCAGCATGACGCGCACAAGCTTGTGGGGCCAGGTCGCCGTGCCGTAGCTGATGAGCTGAACCCCGGGCGGCAGCAGGGCGCGCTCATGCCCGTCCGCGCCGCCGATCAGGAAGGCAGCGCTGCGCACGCCGTCATCGCGGGCGCGGGCGAGGCGGTCAGCAAAATTCATGGAGCTGATGGTCCTGCCGGTTTCGTCCAGCGCGATCACCAGGCTTCCAGGCTCCAGCCCGTCCAGCAGCGCAGCGGTTTCGGCCGCCTTGTCTTTCAGGCGGCGCGGATCAATCTCGTGGTCTGTAAAGGGGCCCAGGCCGCTCGGCCGGCCCGTTGCGGTGGCGCGGGCGAGATAGTCATCCACCATCGCGCGTTCAGGACCGGCTTTCAGCCGGCCTATAGCCCGGATTTCCGCCCGCATCGCCGTGCTCCGCGCGTGAGCCGCCGACGGGTCAGGCCGTCCCGCCGGGCGAGGCTGACCACATCTTCTCCAGATCGTAGAAGACGCGCACTTCGGGGCGGAACACGTGGACGATCACATCTCCGGCGTCGATCAGCACCCAGTCGGCGCTTTTCAGGCCTTCAGCCCGCACGCCGTCCACGCCCGCTTCCTTCAGCTTCCGCAAAAGGTGGTCGGAGATCGCGCCTACATGCCGGTTGGACCGGCCCGAGGCGATGATCACGATGTCGGCGACGGAAGATTTGCCGTCGAGGTCGATGGCGACGATGTCTTCGGCCTTGTCGTCCTCGAGGGCGGCGATGACGAGCGCTTCAAGCGCTTGAGGTCCGTTCGCGTCGGCGGCCGAAGGGCCGTCAGGCGCTCGGTGTTGCAGGTCAGTGGACAGAGTCCTTACTCCCATGGCTGTCACACCCGGCTGCGTCCGGGCGGTCAGCACCCTATCACGCTTCGCCCGGGCATTCGAGCCAGTGTATGGAGAAGGGCTCTTCATGCGCCTGCCAGGCGTGGACCGGCGCAAGCCCGGCCGAACGGGCGAGGTCGCGGAAGGTGTCGAGCGTGAATTTGTGCGAGTTCTCGGTGTGGATCGTCTCGCTTTCGCGCAGCACGAAAGCGCGTCCCGACACCGTGAAATGCTGATCCTTCACTGCTTGGAGATACATTTCCATGCGTGAGCGGTAGGGGTTCCAGAAAGCGCGGTAGCGCAGGCCTTCAGGGTCCAGCGTGCCATCGAGCTCGGTATTGATGCGCCGGACCAGATTGAAATTGAACTCCGCCGTGGCGCCGCCGGCATCATCATAGGCGGCTTCCAGAACCCGCGCGTCCTTGCGCAGATCGGCTCCGATCAGCAGCGCATCGCCGGGCCGCAGCCAGCCGGCCAGCGTCTGCAACAGCGCGCGCGCATCGATCAGCTCGAAATTGCCGATGGTGGAGCCGGGGAAAAACACGATCCGGCGTCCCGGCGGCAGCGGCAGGGCGGAGAGGTCAATAGGGCGGGTGAAGTCATGGCACACCGCCCCGATCACCATGTCGCGATGGTCGCTGGCGATGTCGGCGCAGGCTGCTTTGACGTGCTCGCCGGAAATATCCATGCCGACATAGGCGGACGGCGCGTCCAACGCATCGATCAGCTTGCGCACTTTCACGCTGGAGCCGGCGCCCGGTTCCAGCACCACGGCGCCGGGACCGGCCAGAGCGCGCAGCTCGGCCCCGATCTCGTCGAGCAAGGCGAGCTCGGTGCGGGTGGGATAGTATTCCGGCGCCCGCGTGATCCGGTCGAAAATGCGCGAGCCTTCCGCGTCGTAGAAATACTTTGGCGCAATGGCCTTTTGCGGCTTGGCGAGACCTGCCAGCACATCGGCGCGGAAATCGCCGGCAGGCGGACGCAGATCTTCAAAAAAGGCGAGCGCGGGCTCGCTGGGGAGGGGGTTGGTCATGGCGCCAGCCGGGCTGCTGAGGGTCAACCGCGCAACAGGCGCGACGCGTGGGGATGTAAGGGCTCGGTCAGATAAGTCCACCCGGGCGAGCCGGTATTCACCAGAGCGTGCGCCTGGCTCTCAGGGATTTGCGTGTGGCCGGGCGCACGTGCGGCGCGGCTGAAGCGGGCGGCGAGCCCGGCGCCGGGCCTCGCCACCACAGCCAGCGGCGTGCGCGCGGTGATCTCGCGCCAGGCCTTCCAGCGGTGCAGCTCGGCGAGGCCATCCGCGCCCATGATCCAGACAAAGCGCACGCCGCGATGGCGCGCTTGCAGCCAGGCGATGACATCCACCGTGCGATGGCTCGGCAGGCGGGCTTCGATCGCACTGACCACATGGCGCGGCCCGGGCGCGAGGGTGCGCACGGCGTCCAGGCGCCCTTCCAGCGGTGCAGGCGGGTTGTCCTTGAACGGGTTGCCCGGGCTGACCAGCCACCAGACCCGGTCCAGCTGCAGGCGCTTGAGGGCCGTACGGGCGACGTGCAGATGGCCGTCATGGGGCGGATCGAACGTCCCGCCATACAAGCCCACCCTCATACCCGGGGCTAGCAGTTCGCTTTTCAGCGCGGCCATGTTCCGCGCACCTGACCCGTGCCGCGCACAATGTACTTGCCGGTCGTCAGCTGGGCGGCGCCAACCGGTCCGCGCGCGTGCAGACGCCCCGTCGCGATGCCGATCTCGCCGCCATAACCGAACTCGGCCCCGTCAGAAAAACCCGTCGCCGCATTGTGCAGCGCCACAGCGGAATCCACCTGCCCCAGAAAGCGTGCAGCGGCGGTGTCGTCCTCGGTGATGATGGCGTCGGTATGGCCTGACCCGTGGGCGGCGACATGGTCCAACGCCTCCTCGATGCCGCCGACCACGCGCACCGACAAAATGGCGTCGAGATACTCGGTGTCCCAGTCCTCGTCCGTCGCCGCATCCATGCCGGGAACCAGCTTGCGTGCAGGGTCATCGCCGCGCAGCACACATCCTGTGCCCGCCAGCGCTCCGGCGATCACAGGCAACAGGTCCGGCGCGCAGGCAGAATCGATCAGCAGCGTCTCGGCGGCGTTGCACACGCCGGTCCGGCGCATTTTGGAATCCAGCGTGATGCGCAGCGCCTTTTCAGGATCGGCGTCCGCGTGGACATAGACATGGCACACGCCGTCCAGATGGCTCAGCACCGGCACGCGCGCGTGCTGGCGCACATGGGCGACCAGGCTCTTGCCGCCGCGCGGGATGACCAGATCGCACCCGTTTTCATCCAGGCTCAGCATGGCGGTCACCCAGGCGCGATCAGAATCCGGCGGGGTCTGGACCGCGTCCTCCGGCAGGCCTGCCGTGCGCAAGCCCGCACGCATGGCCTCGACCAGCGCGGCGCTCGTGCCAGTCGTCTCTGACCCGCCGCGCAGGATCACGGCATTGCCGGCGCGCACGCACAGCGCAGCGGCGTCGGCGGTAACATTGGGCCGGCTTTCGAAAATCACGCCGATCAGCCCGATGGGAACGGACACTTCAGAAATCTCCAGCCCGTTCGGCCGGGTCCAGCGGCGGCGTTCGCCGCCCACAGGATCAGGCAAATCGGCCACCGCCTCCACGCCAGCGGCGATGGCCTCCAGGCGCTCGGCGTCTAGGGTCAGGCGATCCAGGAAGGCGCCGGTCTGGCCGCGTTCACGGGCCGCCTCGGTCTCTTTGGCATTGACGTCCAGAATGGCTTTGGCGCGCGCGCGGATTTCAGCGGCGCTGGCGCGCAGGGCTGCACTGCGGGCGTCGGGTCCGGCGGCCTCCAGCGCGCGCCGGGCGGCGCGTCCTCTGGCGGCCAGGGCGGCAAAGCGATCAAGATGGGTCAATGGGTCTCCTCACTATCCAGTACGATATCGCCGGCATGGACGAGGGATGCCCCGCGGCGATAGCCCAGCGTGGCCTCCACGGCCTTGGACCGCAGGCCGGCGATGCGCCGCGCCTCCTCGCCATTATAGCCGGCGATCCCGGTGGCGAAGCCGCGTCCGTCCGGGTCCGCGATGCGCACCGTGTCACCGCGCCGGAACACGCCTTCGACCCGGGTCACCCCGGCGGGCAACAAGCTGCGGCCTGAAATGATGGCGCGGCAGGCGCCGGCGTCCAGATGAAGCGTGCCGCTGGGCGACAGGGCACCCTGTATCCAGGCCCGGCGGGCGCTTTCAGGCGAGCCATGGGCGGCGAACCAGCTGGCGCGCGCACCGTCGCGCAAGGCCTCCAGCGGACGGGCCGGCGCGCCGGAGGTGATCACCACCGCGCAGCCCGCCGACATGGCGATGCGCGCTGCGGCGATCTTGCTGGACATGCCGCCGGTTCCGGCGCCGGGGCGGGGCGGGCCCGCCAGAGCCTCGATCTCCGGCGTGATCGCGGCGATGTCAGGAATGTGCTGCGCGCCCGGCTCGGACGGATCGCGATCATAGAGACCGTCCACATCCGACAGAATGACCAGCAGCTGCGCACTGCACAGCTGGGCGGTGCGCGCAGCCAGCTTGTCATTGTCGCCAAAGCGCAATTTCTCGGTCGCCACGGTGTCGTTTTCGTTGATCACCGGCACGGCGCCAAAGCCGAACAGCGCCTCGATGGTGTTGCGGGCGTTCAGCCAGCGCGGGCGCGCCTCGGTATCGGCGGGCGACAGCAGCGCCTGGGCGGCCGGGAAACCATGAAAGGCGAAGGCCTGGTCCCACATCTGAATGAGCAGGGCCTGCCCGGCGGCGGCGGCGGCCTGCTTGTGTTCGAGGTTCAGGCGCTGTCGCGGGCCAAGGCCAAGCCTCGGACGTCCCAGCGCGACGGCGCCGGACGATACCAGCACCGCCTCCTGCCCGCGTGCGCGCAGCTCCGCGATATCAGCGGCCAGGGCGGCAAACCGGTCGGCGCGTGGCGCGCCGGTCTGCTGATCGATCAGCTGGGCTGATCCGATCTTGATCACCACCCGGCGCGCAGACGCGAGGCGTTCGGCAGCGTTCATGGCGTCCATCCGGTTTCGGCTTGTGCGGCGGCCTCCACCGCGGCCGCGGCGGCTTTGCGCTCGGCGATCTGGTGCGCCTGGACGGCTTCCCAGACCTTGAACATCAGGGGGCGCACGCCGTCCTGCGTGGCGCCCGACAGGCGCATCACGTCGCGTCCGCTGGCTGCGCGCAAGGCGGCTTCGGCGGCGTCCAGCGTCTCGTCGTCCACCGCGTCGATCTTGTTGAGCACGACGATTTCCGCCTTGTCTTCCAGCCCGGCGCCATATGCTTCAAGCTCGCCACGCACGATGGCGTAGGCGCCAGCCGGGTCTTCGCCCGAGGCATCGACCAGATGCACCAGCAGGGCGCAGCGTTCCACATGTCCGAGGAAGCGGTCGCCAATCCCGGCGCCTTCATGGGCGCCTTCGATGAGGCCTGGAATATCCGCAATCACGAAGCGCGCGCCGGGCGCCAGATCCACCACGCCCAGATTGGGATGCAGGGTGGTGAAGGGATAGTCGGCGATTTTCGGCGTGGCCGCGCTGACGACCGAGAGCAGCGTCGACTTGCCCGCATTGGGCAGGCCGATCAGGCCCGCATCCGCGATCAGCTTCAGGCGCAGCCAGACCCAGCGCTCCTCGGCCTCTTCGCCCGGCTGGGCGATGCGCGGCGCCTGGTTGCGGCTGGTGGTGAAGTGGGCGTTGCCCTTGCCGCCCCGGCCGCCCTTGGCGAGCAGTACGCGCTGACCGGCCTCGGCCAGGTCGGCGAGGATTGTCTCATTGTCCTCATCCAGGATCTGGGTGCCCACCGGTACTTTCAGGACCACGTCCGGCCCGTCCGGCCCGGTGCGGTTGCGCCCCGAGCCATGCACGCCGCGCCCGGCCTTGAAGTGCTGCTGATACCGGTAATCGATGAGGGTGTTCAGCCCCTCCACCGCCTCGGCCCAGACATCGCCGCCGGCGCCGCCATCGCCGCCATCGGGACCGCCGAATTCGATATATTTCTCCCGCCGGAAGGAGACACAGCCCTGCCCGCCTTGGCCGGACTTGATGTACACGCGTGCTTGGTCGAGGAATTTCATGGGCGAAGCTCTATCCGGTCTGGGGTCCGATGTGTAGGGCCATGGCCCGGTGCGAAGCGTGCGCCATGCGGCCCATGGAGAACATGTGTGTTTCGGCGCCGCCATCACTGTAGGCGAATCCGAGCTTTGTCAGCACCCGCGCCGAGGCTGGGTTGTCACTGAAATGGCCTGCGACGAGGCGCTCGATGCCGCGTGATTGCGCGTCTGCGATCACAGCGGAGCCCGCTTCCGTCGCGATGCCGCGCCCCCAGGCCGGCATCGCCAGCCAGTATCCCAGCTCCCACAAGCCATCGCCGTGGGGATGCAGGCCGATGACGCCCAGCGGCGCCTGGTCCGTGCGCTGCGTGATCAGCCGGACGCGGTCTCCGCGCGCGCCTTCAGCGGCGCGCATCGCCAGCACGAAGTGTTCTGACGCCAGCGCCATGCAGGGCGAGGGTATGCGCGCCACCATCCGCGCGACTTCAGGCCGCCCGCCTTCACGCGCCAGGAAAGGCGCATCCTCGAGGCGCAGCCTGCGCAGCGCGAGGCGCGCCGTGATCAGGTCAGGGGGCGAGGCCTCGTCCGGGTCGCCGATGCCGCCACGCATGTACCGCCTCCAGTTGAGCGGCGCGCCGGGGAGGGCGCAAGAAAAAGGGGAGGCGGGCGACCCGTCTCCCCTTTTTCAGCATGTCTGCCGGACCGGATCGCCCCTGTCGGGTGAGGCGGTCCGCATCCTGTCGCGCCGCCCTATTCAGCCGCCTCGGCAAGCGGGGCCACGCTCACGAATGTGCGCTGGTTGGCTTTGGTGCGGAACTCCACCCGGCCCTCGGTCAGGGCGAACAGGGTGTGATCCTTGCCGATGCCGACATTGACGCCGGGATAATATTTGGTGCCGCGCTGACGCACGATGATATTGCCCGGGATGACCGCTTGGCCGCCGGATTTCTTGACGCCCAGGCGACGGCCTGCGGAGTCGCGGCCGTTGCGTGAGGAGCCGCCTGCTTTTTTGTGAGCCATATCCGCTCTCCTTTAATCCTTGCGCAGACGCGTTACGCGCCGGCCAGTTCTCTCGCCTGGGCGATCCACTCGCCCGATTCCGCTTTCGCCTTCAGGCCAGCGATTTCGCTGTCCAGTTGCTCAAGGTCCGCCTCGGTCCACGCCGCCACCTGGGCAAACGTGGTGACGCCCGCCTCGGCCAGCTTTTTGGCGAAGGCCGGGCCGACGCCGTTGAGCTGGGTCAGATCGTCCGCGCCTGCCGCAGCTTTCGGCTTCGCCGCCGCCTTGGCGGGCTTGCCGTCGGCCTTTGCAGGCTTGGCCGGGGCCGCTTCAGCAGCCGGCTCTTCAGCCGCCGGCTTGGCCGCTTTTTTCTTGCCGCCGAGCGCGGATTTCGCGCCGGGTTTGAGAATTTCGGCGATCGAGATCACCGTGATCCACTGGCGGTGGCCGCGCTTGCGGCGGTAATTCTGCCGGCGGCGCTTCTTGAAGATGATGACCTTCTTGTCCTTGCGCTCGTCAAGGACTTCGGCCGTCACCGAGGCGCCATCCACGCCGGGCGCGCCCACCAGGGGGTCGCCTTCGCCGCCGATCATGAGGACCTGGTCAAACGTGACCACGTCGCCCGCTTCGGCGTCGAGCTTTTCCACGCGCAGAATGTCGCCCTGGGCGACCCGGTACTGCTTGCCGCCGGTTTTGATGACCGCGTACATATGTCTCTTCCTTCTGATCCGGCACCGTGACCGCGTGCGCCTCGACGGAGGCGGCCTTCCCGCGGGCCGGGACCCTTTTTCTTCGCCGGTTCTGATCCGATCCGGCGTTGTAAACAGGACAAACGCACCGGGCGAGCAAGGCCGTTGACCCTGCCCGCCGCAGAGCGAGCGCGCGATATAGGCGCATGGGCCTTTGTGAGTCAATGCGCGCGCCTGCCCGTGCGCGGCCCTGCGCGCTTGATTTCGCCGCCGGACTGCGCCACAAACCGCACCGCCGCTCGGAGAGGTGCCGGAGTGGTCGATCGGGGCGGTCTCGAAAACCGTTGTGCCTTCACGGGTACCGTGGGTTCGAATCCCACCCTCTCCGCCAGCAGCTTCCAAACCATATTTATCCCGTATTCCTGATAGACGCACGCACGCGTTGATCGACTGCCACGTCAAGCCGAGCGTGGAAGTGTTGACGGCATGCCGCGCTGCGCCGCCTGCGGCCGAAAGGCCTGGCGGGTCGCTGGCCGCGGGCGCGCGATCGGGTCATAGTCGGGCGAGCCAGGAAGGGCCTCTTCATCAATTTGATTGCCGCCCATCAGGTATGTCACCTCTCTCTTCGCCCGCCCCGCCATCACACACCGCCCCCCGCGCCTGACCGCGAAACAAAAGGAGACTGACCGATGACCTCCGTGCGCCTTGCCGGCCTCGCTGCCCTGTCCCTGCTCGCCGCCTGCAGCCCCGCGCCCGATACGCAGCCGGAAAGCGCGGCGCCTGAGCCGGCCGCGTCAGACACCGCCGCGACAGCTGCCGCTGCCCCGAACACAGCCGAGCCAGACGCTGCAGCGCCCGAAACCCCCTCCGCAGACATCGCTGCCCCGGACGCCGCTGCGCTGCACGCCCTGCTGGTGGAGCACGCCGGGGAACTGGTCCCGTCTGACTGGAATAGCGGCGAGCCGGTGTCGGAGACCTCCATGACTTACTGGGTCCTGCCTGCGCTGGATGTGGAGGAGACCCGTTCCGCCGCCTGCACGCCACTGGCCGAGCCCGCGCGCGCCCATGACTGCACGCTGAGCTTTGTGGCCCAGCCTGAGGAGGCGAACCGGCGCCCGGTAGAAGCCCGCTTCCGCTTCAACGTGGCGGAAGGCGCCGACGGCGAACTCATCTTGCTCAGTCCCGCTGTGCGCTGGGCCGTGACAGGCTGACCCCTTCTGGCGCCTGCGCCCCCATCGCTCTTAGGGAGCCGGTGCGTATCTATGACTGCCCGTATACCGATCCGGGCGCGGACGCATTGGGTGAGGGAGAGCGGCGGGGTGAAGTCCCATGAGGGCCGGGCGCTGCCGCCGTGGTGAACTCATCCTGGAGCGCAAGGTGGTGCGTTGGCCGGTCGGAACGCGCGAGCCGCGGCTGATTGCCGGAACGTTTGCCTTGCCCTGTACGCGCCTTCCGGGACATTGAGGCGTTATGGAAAGCCTCGCCCTGACCCTGGTGTTGTTCGCCGCCCTCGCTGTGCTGGCGGTGATCGATGCGCGCACCATGCGCCTTCCCGACTGGCTGACTCTGCCGCTGATCGCAGCGGGGCTGGTCATGGCCTGGGCGACGGGCGCGCCGCTGATCAGTCACGCCGCAGGCGCGGTGATCGGGTATGGCGGGCTGGTGGCGCTGGAGATCGCCTACCGGCGGCTGCGCGGACGTGATGGGATCGGGCGCGGCGACGCCAAACTTCTGGCGGCGGGCGGGGCCTGGTGCGGGGTCTGGGCGCTGCCCCTGATCCTGCTGGCGGCGAGCCTGAGCGCGCTGGCGGCCATACTCCTGTCCAGCCTTGTGAAACGTCAAAAGTTGGAGGGGTCTGCGCGCATTGCGTTCGGCCCATACCTCGCCTTTGCGATTGCCGTTGTCTGGGCCGCGTCGCGCGCCGGTCTGACGCCTGGTCCGGCGTGAACTCAGCCGGCGTTCGAAAATGCGCGACAACCGCCCGAACACTTTGTAAACACAGGGTATGGGAGAGCATGACGAGCTGATTGCCGCGTGGCAGGCGCAGCTGCGCAAGGGCGCAGCTGAACTGGCGGTGCTGTCGCTGTTGCAGTCGCGTGAGATGTACGGGATTGAATTGCTGGACGCCCTGTCCGGCGTTGACGGGCTGGGCATCTCTGACGGTACGATCTATCCGCTGCTCAAGCGGCTTGAACGGGATGGCCGGATAGACGCGCGCTGGCAGCAGAGCGTCACAGGACCGCCAAGAAAATACTATAAGCTCTCTTCCGATGGAGCGGCCGTGCTTGCGGCCATGAAAACAGCCTGGCGTGAGTTCCGCGGCCAGCTTGATCGGATCACAGGGCATGACCGGCAGGACGATTGATCAATATCTCCTGACGCTTGAAAGCGCGCTTGGCGCTTTGCCCGAAGCAGAGCGCGCTGACATCCTGGCCGAAACCCGGGCCCACCTGGCCGACCGCGCCTCGCAGCTGGGCGAAGAAATTGCGATTGACCGGATGGGGCCGGCCCGCGCGCTGGCGAGCGGCCACCTGGCCAGCCTGGGGTATGCACCTGTAGACGCGCCGCTGGGGGCGCGCATCTGGGTGTGGCCGTCGGCGGTGATTCTCTGGGCGTGTTCTGTGTTCGCCACCGGGCTTCTGGTCCTGGAAATCGTGTCGCCCCGAGTCACCGGGCTGTGGATGAATGTGCAGACCGGCAATCTGTTTCTGGGCGCTGCGAGTATCGAGACGCCCGGCCAGCTTATCGACCTGGCGGGGCCACTTCTGGCGCCGGCGGCGGCGGTGATTTCGGCCTTGGCGGCCCTGTGCGGCTGGCGGGTTTTCCGGCTGCGTGGCCGCCTCGCGGCCTGATCCTCCGCAGACTTTTTCAATAGATAACCTTTGTACTGAAATCGCTTAGCGGCGCTCAAGGCTGCCTGAGAGCGGTAACATGCAAAGCCTGTCACTGGCATGACATGAATCTTGTTTAACAGGATAGCGTGTCAGCTGGGGTGGGCTATCCGTCCCTCTGGCCCGAAATTTAATTTCCAGCTGCGGGGAGTCCGGACAGACCCCTGCATCAGAGGGGGTTCCTCATGTCCTTGCGCAAATACATTGTCAGTCTGGCTATGGGTCTGGCGGTCGCCGCCTGCACCCAGGGCACCGACATCGCCTCTCCGGGCGCGACCAATCCGGGCACGCCGCCGGGCGGCGGCGGTGGTGGTGGCGGCGGCGGTGGCGGCGGCACAGCCGCTTGCCCGAGCGGCTTCACCTGTGATGCAAACCCGACGGCTGGCTTTACCGTTGCGCAGCTTAACGGCGACTATCTGACCAATCTGACCCTGCCCTTCGTGGATGGTGTTGCGTACCGCGTTGATGGCCGCGTCAATATCGGTTCCGACGTTGGCGCTGATGGCAACCGGGCCGGCGGCGTGTCGGCCCGTCTGACCATTGAACCGGGCGTGACCGTCTTTGGTGAGAGCGGCGCTGACGCGCTCGTGATCAATCGCGGCTCCCAGATCGAAGCGCTGGGTACGGCCGCCTCACCGATCACCATGACGTCCGACGAAGACCTGATTCGTCGCGCCGCTGACCCGAGTGATTTCGGAGGTGACAATATCGGCGAATGGGGCGGTCTGGTTTTGCTCGGTCGTGCGCCGATCAACCGCTGCCGTGATGCGGCGACGCCGGGCACCGTTGACTGCGAAAACCTCATCGAAGGCCTGACCAATCCCGAGGGCCTGTACGGCGGTGGGAACCCCGAGGACAATTCGGGCATCCTGCGCTTTGTACGCGTGCTGTTCGCCGGCTTCGAAATCGCGCCGGGCAACGAGCTGAACGGCATCACGCTGGGCGGCGTCGGCCGTGGCACGACGTTTGAAAACATCCAGGTGCACAATGGCTCTGACGACGGCATTGAGTGGTTTGGCGGCACGGTGAACGGCCGCAACATCGTTGTGACCGGCGCGGACGACGACTCCTTCGACACCGACAATGGCTGGCAGGGCAATGTCCAGTTTGCGGTAGCGATCCAGCGCACGGGCGGCGGCGACAATATCTTTGAAGCCTCCAGCTCGGCCCCGGGCGTGACCCCGCTGTCGAACGCAACTTTCGCCAACTTCACCCTGGTTGGCGACCGCACCAATGCGTGGCGTCTGAACACCGGCACGGTCGGGCGTTACGTCAACGGCGTGGTGGACCATGGCCAGGAGTGCTTCCGTTGGGAATCTTCGGCTGGCAACGGGACTGCCGGGTACCAGGGAGTGGACGTCGACCCGACGTTCAACTCGGTGCTGTTTGACTGCGATGGCGGACTGTCCACAGGCAACTCTGACCAGGCGGCGGCTTCGGCCTCTGTCGCGGCGGATGCGAACAACGTGCAGGGCCCGAGCTCTCTGGCCTCGCGCATCTTCCCTGGCCCGGAAGAGCAGGCCATGACCCCGTTCGACGCCACGACGCTGGGCTCCTTCTTCGAGGACGCCGATTATGTCGGCGCCTTCAGCGCAACCGAAACCGAGACCAATAACTGGGCTGCGGGCTGGACCTTCGGCCTGTTCCCCGAACCCGACTGCCCCACCGGCACCACCGACACGGGCGCTGACCGCGATGGTCAGAATGTCTGCCGCCTGACCGGTGTCATCACCTCCGACATCCGCCTGACCCGCGGCAATTTCTACGAACTGGACGGCGATGTGCGCATCGGCCGCGATGTCGGCGCAGACGGCAACGCCGCTGACGGACAGGCGGCCTCGTTGACCATCGAATCGGGCGTGACGCTCTATGGCCGCTCGGGCGCCGACTACCTGCTGGTGAACCGCGGCTCCCAGATCTTCGCCAACGGTACGTCCGAAAACCCGATCATCATGACGTCGGAAAACGACATCACGAACACCGGCGACCGCGAAAACGCCATCGGCGAATGGGGCGGACTCGTCCTGCTCGGCCAGGCCCCGATCAATCGCTGCCGCGATGCCGCGACGCCGGGCACCGAAGCATGTGAAAATCTCGTGGAAGGTGTCACCAATCCGGACGGCCTCTATGGCGGCGCCCAGTCTGACGACGACACCGGGTCGCTGACCTTCGTTCAGGTCAAATACGCCGGCTTCGAGATCGCGCCGGGCAATGAGCTGAACGGCATCACGCTGGGCGGAGTCGGCAACGGCACCACCTTTGAAAACATCCAGGTCCACAACGGATCGGACGACGGCATCGAATGGTTCGGCGGCACGGTGAATGGCCGGAACATCGTCGTGACCGGCGCTGACGACGACTCCTTTGACACCGACAATGGCTGGCAGGGGAATATCCAGTTCCTTCTGGCCATCCAGCGCACCGGCGGCGGCGACAATATCGTCGAAGCCTCCAGCTCGGCGCCGGGCGTGACCCCGCTGTCGAACGCAACCTTCGCCAACTTCACCTTCGTGGGCAACCGCACCAACGCCTGGCGCCTGAACACCGGTACGGTCGGACGCTATGTCAATGGTGTGGTTGATTACGGCCAGGCCTGCTTCCGCTGGGAATCCTCTGCTGGCAACGGCAATGCCGGGTACCAGGGCGTGGACATTGATCCGAGCTTCGACTCGGTGCTGTTCGACTGCACGGGCGGCCTGTCCACAGGCAACTCCGACCAGGCGGCGGCGTCCTCTGCGGTGTCAACCGGTTCGAATAACACCACTGACGTGGCGAACACGCTGACCGGGATCTTCATCAACGGCGCCAACGAGAATGCCCGCACGGCGTTCGACGTGACGACGCTCGATCCGTACTTCACCGATGTCGATTATATCGGCGCAGTGCAGAATTCGAGCGATCGTTGGTGGGCTGGCTGGACCTGTGGTCTGGAATCCGGAAGCACCTGCTAGCGCGGGACAAGCGGGCGCGCCGGGTTAGTCCCGGCGCGCCTTTTCCCGTCCAAGGACGCACTCAAGATCAAAGGTCACATCCGATGAAACCCGTTACAATATTCAGCGGGGCCCTGCTGGCGACGAGCATGCTCGTTGCGCCAGCCGCCCTCGCCCAACAGCCCGAGGCGCCGCAACCGCAGCCCCAGGCTGAAGACGTGGTGGTGGTGCGCGGTGAATTCATTCCCGAGCCCCAGCGCCGCACTGCCCAGGTGGCGAGCTTCGTCACTCTGGAAGATCTCGATCGCGCCGGTGACGGCGACGCAGCCCTGGCTCTGGCCCGGGTCAGCGGCCTGAGCATCGTGCGCGGGCAGTACGCCTATGTGCGCGGTCTGGGCGACCGCTACTCGGCGGCCCTGCTCAACGGGTCTCCGCTGCCCAGCCCCGAGCCGCTGCGCCGCATCGTGCCGCTGGACCTGTTCCCGTCTGAAATTCTGGACGGCATCGCGGTCCAGAAAACCTACTCGGCCAACTATCCCGGCGAGTTCGGCGGCGGCGTCATCGACCTGCGCACCCTGCGCCGGCCCGAAGAGTCATTCCTGAACCTGTCTGTGGGCTCCAGCTACAATACCGTGACGACGGGCCGGGACGGCATTTTCCACCGCGGCTCCTCTGACGACTGGTCGAGCTGGGATGGCGGCTATCGCGATCAGCCGACGCCGCTTCGCGCGGTGCTCGCCAGCCAGACTGCGCTCAATGATCTGAGCACGGGCGATCTGGAAACGCTGACCGAAAGCCTGGTGATCCCGAACCTGCTTCTGCACCAGCAGGGCACGCTGGGCGCCGATTTCAACGCAGCTTTTGACGGCGGTCTCGCCTTCGAAGCGGGCGGCGTGGATTTCGGCTTCATCGCGGCGGGTGGCTATGACAGCGGCTGGACGACCCAGGAATCCGAGCGTCAACGCGTGCGCGGCGACGTCATCGGTTCGGAGTTCGATGTGTTCACCACCGCGCTCGACACCCAGGTCAACGCCCTGGCGTCGCTGACGGGCGAAGTGGACGAGCATGCCGTCTCGCTGACCACCTTCTTCGTGCGGTCGGTGCGCAAGGATACGCAGCTGACCCGCGGCGAAGACTTCAATGCACCGGGCGGACGTCCCCTCTATGAGGAGTCGACCGGCTGGTACGAGCGCGAGCTGGGCATGGTGCAGCTGGCCGGTGAGCACAGCTTCGGCAATCTGGAAGCAAACTGGCGCGGCTCCTTCGCCCGCGCCACGCGCGACACGCCGTTCCTTCAGCGCCTTCGCCGTTTTGAAGACGCGACCGGAACGCCGATCTACTCAACGTCCAACCAATACACGATCGAATTCACCGAACTGACCGACGATCTGTCCAATTTCGGCGGTGATCTGAGCTATGCGTTCACGCTTCCCGGCGCACGCGAGCTTCTGCTCACCGTGGGCGGCGACCGGTCGCAGACCGAACGGACCTTCGAGACCCTGTTCTTCCGTATGGCGGGCGGCAACTCCCTGCCCGCGGACGTGCAGCGCGCCCGTCCGGACTTCCTGTTCTCACCGGACAATATCGGGCCGGGCCGCTTCCTGCTGGCCGAAGTTCAGAATACCCAGTCGAACTATGTCGGTGATCTGGAAGTCGACGCCTTGTTCGCCCAGGCGGACGTCGACATCACGCCGTTCATCCGCGGCACGTTCGGCGTGCGTTACGAAGACGCTGTTCAATCGGTCCAGACCTTCAGCCGTTTCGGCGTGCTGGGGCGCGGCGCGGTGCTGGCGAACGACTATATTCTTCCGTCCGCCACGGTGACCTGGAACTTTGCTGACGATCTGCAACTGCGTGTCGGCTATTCGGAAACCATTGGCCGTCCGCAGTTCCGCGAACTGGCCAATTCGAGCTTCTTCGATCCGGAAAGCCAGCGCAGCTTCCGCGGTTTCGACGGTCTGGTCGACACCACCATGCGCAACTACGACGCGCGCCTGGAATACTATCTCGGCCGCAACCAGTTCGTGACGGGGGCGGTCTTCTTCAAGCAGATCGAAAACCCGATCGAGGAAGTGCAGTTCGAGACGGCGTCCTTCGTGACGGAGACGACCTTCTTCAACTCGCCCGAAGCCGAACTGACCGGCCTGGAGCTGGAATACCGCCAGACCTTCGACTTCCCGCTCGATATGGCCTGGTTCCGGGATCGCGACTGGCGCTTTGGCGTCAACTACACCTATACTCGCTCCGAGATCATCGCGCCGGCCGGTACGCTCGTGCTCGACCCGATCTCGGACTCGCTGCGTGATGCGGCGTTCTTCAACCTGGATGGCGCCAAGCTCCAGGGCACGCCGGAGAATGTCGTCAACGCCCAGTTCGGGTGGGAGACCGACAACGCCCAGCTCACCCTGCTTCTCAACTGGGTGGACGAGCGCATCCTGCAGCGCGGTTTTGACTCGCCGTCGGGCGTTCTGCCGGACGTGATCGAAGAGCCGGGCGTTCAGCTGGACCTGGTCTACCGGCGCTCGTTCAATGTCATGGGGCGTGACGTGCGCCTTGGCCTGAGCGGCCGCAATCTGCTCGACGAGCAGAGCCGGGAGTTCCAGCGGAACGAGACCATCGGTGACACCGAGTTCAACACGTATGAGCGCGGTCGCACCTTCTCTGTGAGCCTGTCGACCGGCTTCTAGCCGGCTGTCCACGCCAGGCCGCCCGGACCCCAGACTGTCCGGGCGGCCTGAGTGTGTCTGACCGCCGGTCTCTGCAATGGCCAGTAACCGGTATTGCACGATTGTCATGAAGCTGCGTTAAAGCCGTCTGTCTGCAGCGGGTGGCGCCATCATGACAGCGCATTATCGGGGCTTTCTTTTCACAAACCTGACCGGCGCACCGGCGCACGCTGTGCGCCTTGCGGTGGAATTGGCGCTCGCCGCAATTGTCGGCTGGCTGCTGGCCGGTTTGATCTGGCTAATTGCGTTTGGCGCTTATGGGGCCAGTCTGCCCGAGCCGCAGCCCATGACAGCCTCGGACGTGCGCGCGCCCCAGCCTGTCGCGCGCACCGAATTGAGGGGCCTGTTCGCCGCGGGCCCGACCGGCGCGGCAGACGAGGATATTGCGGCGCTGCCCGAAACCCGGCTCAGCCTGAACCTGTTCGGCGTGCGCACCGAAGGCGGCGGGACCGGCTCGGCGATCCTGGAAGCGGGCGCATCGGGACAGCGCAGCATTCTTGTTGGCGGCGAGATCGAGCCCGGCGTGATCCTGCACGCGGTGCATGAAGACTATGTCGTCATCAACCGGCGCGGCGTGCGCGAAGTGCTCTATCTCGATGACCGCAGCCGCGAGCGCGCCCGGGCCGCACCGGCGTCGGCGGCGCAGATCACGCTGGCGGGCGCCCGCTTCACCCTGGTGGAGAGCGGCGGCTGGCGCCTGGACGGCGGACCCGGCCCGCTGAGCGCGTTCGGCCTGAGCCAGGGCGATGTTGTCACCCACGTGGATGGCGCCGCGCTCGACCAAGATAGCGCATCCAGTATTGAAGCCGCCCTTGCGGGCGGAACGGCGCCGCGCACGCTGACCATCGAGCGTCAGGGCGAGCGTATTGTTCTTGAAACCGACATGACGGAAGGGCGCGTCCCATGAACCGATTGAACCCGGCCTTGCACCTGATCGCGCTGATATGCGCGGCATGCCTGATCACCGCGCCCGGCGAGGCGCGCCAGAATGGCGGCGCGACGCTGAATTTCCGTAATGCGGAAATCCAGGCTTTCATCGAGGATATCTCCGAGCTGACCGGCTACACCTTCGTGACCGACCCCCAGCTGCGCGGGGTGGTCAATATCGCCTCCCAGGGACCGCTGGACCGGGAGGAAATCTTCCAGGTGTTCCAGGCGACCTTGCGGGTACACGGCTATGTGGCGGTGCCCACATCGCCCGGCGTCTACCAGATCCGGCCCGAACGCGAGGGCGCCCGCTCCGGCGCGCCGCTGGTTCGCGCCGACACCAGCGGCTTCGTCACGTCGGTGGTGCGCCTGAACGCGGCCAGCGCCCGCGAGGCTGCCCGCACGCTCGCCTCCATGAGCAGTGCTGTAGGCACCATAACGGCCCTGGAAAGCGGCAATGCCCTGGTGATCGTCGATTTCGCCTCGAACGTGTCGGCGATCCGCGATGCGCTGGGCGCGCTGGACCGCGACAGCACGCTGATCGAGCTGGTGGCCCTTGAGAATGTGGCTGCGGCCGACATGGCCCAGGTGGTGGACCGTCTGCGCGCCCCGGCCTTTCAGGGTGAGGATAATCGCCGGCTGGCCCTGGTCGCCGCGCCCATCCCGGCGTCCAATACCTTGTTGCTGCGCGGCGAAGCCAGCGCGGTGCGCGAGATGATGGTGCTGATCCAGCGCGTTGATGCGGCCAGCCGCTCCAACCAGAGCTTCCGCGCCATCCCGCTCAGCCACGCCGACGGCGCGGGACTGCTGCCGATCCTCGAACAGGTCTCGGCGCGCCTCGGGCCAACGTCCGAAGCGGGCGGACAGGGCGTGCGCCGCGCGGCCATTGCTCACCATCCGGCAACCAACACGCTGGTGCTCAACGCCGATCCGGACCATTTGCGCGAGCTGGAGCTGGTGATCCGACAGCTGGACATCCGCCGGCCGCAGGTGATGGTCGAGGCGATCATCGTGGAAATGTCCGATCAGGCGGCGCGGGATCTGGGCGTTCAGCTGCTCCTGTCGGGCAATGAGGACAGCACAGTTCCCTTCTTTGCAACGCGCTACGGCGCTCCGGACATCCTGGCCATTGCCGGCGCGCTCACCGCACGCGGGGATGATGAGCTGAGCGAGTCTCTGCGCCAGGGCGCGGCGACGTCCCTGCTGGGCGCGCGCGGGGCGCTGGCGGGCGTGGGCGGACAGAACAGCTCGGGCACAACCTTCGGCCTGATCCTCAGCGCGCTGGAGCAGGACGGGGAATCCAACATCCTGTCCAAGCCCTCCATCGTCACGCTGGACAATGAGGAAGCCTCCATCATTGTCGGCCAGCAAATCCCGATCACGACGGGCGAGGTGCTCGGTTCGGCCAACTCCAATCCGTTCCGCACCATCGAGCGTCAGGATGTCGGCGTACAGCTGCGCGTGCGCCCGCAGATCAGCGATGGCGACACCATCCGGCTTTATCTGCGCCAGGAAGTCTCATCGGTGGCCGGACCGGTCAGCGCGAACTTCGCCGAGCTGATCACCAATAATCGCGCGATCGAGACCACCGTGCTGGCCGATGATGGCGAGATCATTGTGCTGGGCGGGCTGATGGAGCGCGATGAGCAGGTGGGCGAAAGCCGTGTGCCCGTGCTGGGCTCGATCCCGCTGCTGGGCCGCGCCTTCCGCAGCGAGTCCCGGTCGGGCGGGCGCACCAATCTGGTGGTGTTCATCCGCCCGGTCATCGTGCGCAGCCCGCAGGACATGCGCGATCTGGCCCTGCGCGCTTATGCCGGCATGCATGCCGGGGATTTGGGCGCGCCGTCTCCGGGGCTGGAAGAGCTCGCCGAGCTCCTGCGGGACGCGCCGCCCCCGCGCCGTGAAGAGATCAGCGGCGAGGCGCCCCGCGAATGACCCTGCTCACCTACGGCTTCGCGCGCGAGCAGGGCGTGGCACTTCAGCCCGGTGAACCGCCGGTCATGCTGATGCGCGAGGGTGCGCGCGCGCTCAGCCTGGCCGAGGCGATCCGCGCCGCCGGGCCGGACGGGCGCGAAGCTGTCGTGCGCAGGCTGGAAAGCGCCGCCTATGACCGGGCTTTGTCGGACATTTACGCCAGCGCCGCGCTGGCCGGAGACGCAGCGGCGGGGGCAGATGACGCCGACAGCCTGTCGCGCCTGATCGAAGACATGCCGGCGGCTGAAGACCTGCTGGCGTCGGATTCCGATGCGCCGGTGATCCGCCTCATCAACGGCCTGATCGCCGAGGCGATCCAGGCCGGGGCGTCGGATATCCACGTTGAGCCGTTTGAAGACCGGGTCTCCGTGCGCTTCCGCCTCGATGGCGTTCTGTCGGAGCGGATCAGCCTGGCGCCGCGCCTGGCGCCGGGCGTCGTGTCGCGCATCAAGGTGATGGCCCGGCTTGATATCGCCGAGCGCCGCGTGCCCCAGGATGGCCGGGTGACCCTGTCGCTGGCCGGGCGCGGTGTGGATGTGCGTGTGTCCACCCTGCCGGCGCGCCATGGCGAGCGGGTGGTGCTGCGCCTGCTGGACAAGTCTACCGCGCTGTTGAGCCTGGACGCACTGGCCATGCCGCCCGCCGTTCGCACCGCCTATGAAACCGGCCTGGCCCAGCCCAACGGGATTGTTCTGGTGACCGGACCGACCGGGTCGGGCAAGACCACTACGCTCTATGCTGGCCTGACCCGCCTGAATGACCGCACAAGCAATATTCTGACCGTAGAAGACCCGGTCGAATACGCCCTGGACGGCGTGGGTCAGACTCAGGTCAATGCGCGCGTCGGCATGACCTTCGCCGCCGGGCTGCGGGCGATCCTGCGCCAGGACCCGGATGTGGTGATGGTGGGCGAAATCCGCGACGCCGAAACGGCGCGCATAGCCGTACAGGCGAGCCTGACCGGGCATCTGGTGCTGTCCACCGTCCACACCAATTCCGCGGCGGCGGCGATTGCGCGCCTGCGCGATATGGGCGTTGAGAGCTATCTTCTGGCCAGCACGCTGTCGGTGGTGCTGGCCCAGCGGCTGGTGCGCAAGCTGTGCGCCCATTGCCGCGAGCCGTACGAGGCGGATGCGCGCGAACGCGCCCTGGCTGGCGTCTCCGGACCCCTGACGCTGTACCGCGCGCGCGGCTGTCCGGCCTGCCGCCATCAGGGCTATGCCGGGCGTCAGGGCGTCTATGAAGTCATCACTATCGACGAAACCTTGCGCGCCCTGATCCATGATGATGCGCGCGAGAGTGAGCTGGCTGCCCATGCTCACGGACAGGGCGGCGGCCTGTTCGACGCCGGTCTGGAGATGGCGCGCGAGGGTGTGACGACCTTGTCTGAAGTCCTACGCGTCTGCCGCGAGGAGGGTGAGCGCCATGCCGGCGTTTGAGTATCTCGCCCTCGATCCGGCCGGAAAGCGCAAGCGCGGGCTAATCTCAGCCGATAGCGGCGCGGCCGCGCGGCGCGCCTTGCGCCAGCGCGATCTGGCGCCGCTGGAAGTGGTGCAGGCGGACGCACGCCAGCGCGCTGACGCGCCGGCCCTGCTGCGCCGGACCACGCGCTCGCGCCTGAGCAAGCGTGAGCGCCTGCTGGTGACGCGCCAGTTGGCGACCCTCATCGAGGCCGGTCTGCCCGTGGCCGAAGCGCTGGGCGCGGTCGCGGGACAGGCCGGGTCGCCCGCCGCGCGGCGTCTGGTTCTGGGCTTGCGCGCCCGCGTCAATGAAGGTGAGCGCCTGTCGGAGGCCCTGGCGCGGTTTGAGGACAGCTTCTCGCCCGTGTTCATTGCGACGATCGCGGCGGGCGAGGCCAGTGGGGCACTGGGCCAGGTGCTCGACCGGCTGGCAACCCACCTGGAAGCGTCCGAAGCGCTGTCGCGGCGCCTGACTGCGGCGCTGGTCTATCCCATCGTGCTGGCGATTACGGCGCTCACCGTGTGCGGCGTGCTGATGGTGGCCATTGTGCCGCGCCTGGCTGAGCAATTCACTTCCATGGGGGTCGGCCTGCCGGTTCTGACCCAGGGGGTGATCGCAGTTTCCGAAACGCTTCAGGCGGGCTGGCCCTTCATTCTGGCGGGGATCGCCGCGCTGATCATCGGTCTGCGGTATCTGATCGCGCGGCCACCGGTGAAGGCGAGCCTCGACCGGCTGTGGCTGCGCGCGCCCGGTATCGGGGCCATGATCCGGGAGGTGGAGGCGGCGCGCTTTGCGCGCACGGCGGCCATTATTCTGGGCGCGGGCGGCGTGCTGCCCGATGCGCTGCGCGCGGCGCGCGACGCCACCTCCAACAGCGCCGTGCGTGATGCGGTCAAAGCCGTGATCGAAGCGGTGGAGACCGGCCGCAATCTGACCGATGCCCTGTCCGCAGCGAACATCATGCCGCCGCTGGCGCTGAGCATGATCGCTGCGGGCGAGCGGTCGGGCGCGCTGGAGCCGATGATGCTGCGCGCGGCGGCCCGGCTGGAGGCCGATATCGACGCCGCCGCCAGCGTGGCCCTGAGCCTTCTGGAGCCGGGGATCATTATCGTGATGGGCGGCCTTGTGGCGCTCATCGTTCTGTCTGTGCTGCTGCCCATTCTCCAGCTCAACACGCTGGCGCTGGGCTGACGACAAGGAAGGAATGGATCCATGCAGGAATATGCGAAGACAGACCGGGAGGCCGGTTTCACCCTGGTGGAGATCATGGTCGTTGTGGTCATCATCGGGCTTCTGGCGACCGTCGTGGTTCTCAACGTGCTGCCCAGCCAGGACCGGGCGCGGATCGAGAAGGCGCGTGCCGATATCGGCCGGATTGAACAGGCGATTGAAATGTTCCGCCTGGACATGGGGCGATACCCCACGACGGATGAGGGGCTGGAGGTGCTGGTGACTGCGCCGGGCGATCCGCGCCTGGCGGCGCGCTATCCTGATGGCGGATACATCAACCGGCTTCCCGAAGACCCCTGGGGCGGCGCCTATGAATACCTGTTTCCGGGCGAGAACGGCCGGTATGATATCTGGACGCTGGGCGCAGACGGCCGTCCGGGCGGCGAGGACGCCAACGCCGATATCGGGAACTGGTCGAACGGATGATGCCGTTGCGCCAGCCTGCCCGTGAAGAGGCCGGGTTCTCCCTGATCGAGGTCCTGGCGGCACTTGCGATCATGGCGATGGTCAGCGTCATGGCGGTGGCCATGCTGCCCGCACGCCTGTCGCCCGAAGCGCAGGAGGCGGACCGCCTGATCCTGCGCCTGGAGACCGCACGGCGTGAGGCGGAGACGTCAGGCGGCGTGATCGGGTTCGCGGCGGACGCCGATGGCGGCGGCTATGTGTTCTTCGACTGGACGGGCGAAGGCTGGCGCGTGCGCCGGCAGGATCGTGCGCTGGGCCCATACCGGTTCACGGCCGATGTCCGGCTGGCGGGCGATGTCAGGCCCGATGCAGCCCCGGGCGGCGAGGGGCCTGATCTCTGGTTTGATGCGGCGGGCGGCGAGGGGAATAGTGTCTACCGCCTGACGGGGCCGGGCGGTGTGCGGCGCATCCAGATCGCGCCCGGCGGCGATATCGGAGCCGATGATGGCGCGTGACGGCGGGTTTTCCCTGATCGAGGTGCTGGCGGCGTTGAGCGTGCTGGCCATCGCTGGGCTGGCGCTGGTCAGCGCCCTGACCCATTCGGCGCGTGCGGCTGTGTTTGCCGAGACCCGTACGCTGGCGGCGCTGAGCGCTGAAACCGTGCTGGTCGACGCGCGGCTTGACCATCCCAATGGCGTTCCCTCCGGACAGGGGCGCATCGAGATGGCGGGCCGGGCCTATGACTGGCGTCTTGACCTGATGGCCACGGCGGACCCGGACCTGCAGCGCATCGACATCACGCTGACCGAAGCGGGCGCGTCCGGCGCGGCGCCGGTCTACACCCTGACCGCATTCCAGAGGCGCCCATCATGACGCGCGAGGCCGGGTTCACGCTGGTGGAGGCACTGGCCGCGCTATTGGTGTTCGCCATCGCCGGCGCTCTGTCGACGGGGCTCATCATCTCCGCGCTGGATGGCCGCGCCCGGCAGGAGGCGGCGGCCGAGCGCCTCGCCTCCATGCAGATCGTGCGCACCTTGCTGCGCGAGGACGCCGGCCAGCTGGTGATGCGGCCGTATCGCACCGAGGATGGCGCCTTGCGCGGACCGGCGCTGGATCAGGCGCGCGGGGCAGGGCTCGGGCGCGGTGAGATGCACGAGTTGGTATCCCTGACCCGGCGGGGCCGCGCCAATCCCGATGGCGCGCCGCGTTCCAGCCTGCACCGCGTCGCCTGGCGCGTTGAGGACGGCGCGCTGGTGCGCGCGGTCTGGACTGATCCCGATGCGCCCGACGGCGCGCCCGCCCGGCGTGTGCTGGCCGGGGCGGTGAGCGATGTGGAGATCCATTTTCTCTATGGCCGCGCCTGGCGGCCTGATCCGGTGCAGGGCCGGCCGGGAGAGACGGGCGTTCCGGCGCCGCGCGCGGTGCGGCTGCGCTATCTCGATGATCTGGGCCGCGCGGTGGAGCATGTGGCGGTGATCCAGGCGGGAGCGCCCCCGTCATGAGCTGGCGCAGCGATACGGGCGGCGCGCTGATCACGGCGCTTCTGGCGGTGGCGCTGATGTCGGCGGTGTCGCTGTCGCTGGTGGAGCACATGCGCGCCGGGCTGTTGCGCGCTGGCGTGCTGGACGACCGGCTTCAGGCGGAGGCGTTTCTTGACGGCGCTGCGGCGTTCAGCGAGGCGATGCTGATCCGCGCGCGCGGGCCGGCCGGCCAGGCCGCCACGCCCGACGGGCCGTGGGATGGCCGCGCGCAGGTGTTTGACGTCGATGGCGGTCGACTCGCCGGCGCCATTCTGGATCGCCACAACTGCCTGAATGTGAACGCGCTGTACTCCGGCGCTGATCAGCGCGACGCCGACGCGGCGGCGGCGGAGCGGTTCCGATTGCTCTTCAGCGCGCTTGATCTGCCGCTTGCGGACAGTGAAAGCCTGATCGCCCAGGCCGCCGACTGGATCGATCCGGACGCCAGCGTCCGGCCCGGCGGCGCCGAGGATTACATGACCCGGGACGGTCAGCGCCGGCTCGCGGCCAACCAGCCGCTCACCGAGCTGGCCGAGCTGCGCGCCTTGCCGGTGATGACCCCTGCGCTGTTCGCCCGCATCGAGCCCTTCGTGTGCGTTTTACCGACGCCGGACCAGCCGCCGCTGAACCTCAACACGCTGCGCACCGAACAGAGCGTCCTGATCACGGCGATGACAGATGGCTCTATCAGTCCTGCCGCGGCGGCGGGCGTGATTTTCCGGCGGCCGAGCTCGGGCTTTTCAAACATGGAACAGGTCTGGCGCGATCCCGCCTTTGCAGCGCTTGAGGAAGAGGCGAGAGCCGCGGCGCGGGTGGATCTGCGCTCGGACTGGTTTGAACTGCATCTCGATGTCCAGCTGGACCGCGCGGCCTTGTCGCGACGCCAGCTCATCCGTATCGAGACGAGCGGCGCCGTGGCGCGCTATCCCGCGATCCAGGGAGCGGTTTTGTGACCCACACCCTTGTGCTGATTCTGCCCGGGGCGGAGGCTCTGCCCGAGGACCCGGTGCACTGGGTGCTCGCGGACGCCGACGGACGCCGCCTGCGTGAGGGATGGGCGGGTCCGGGCGATATGTTGGACTGGACCGCCGAGGAGCGCCCCGTGCGCACACTGGCGCTGGTCCCGGCTGATGCTGTCTTCACCGCCCGCCTGACCGCGTCCGCGCGCAGCGAGCGCGAGGCGCAACAGGCCGCGCCTTACATGATCGAGGATGCGCTGGCCTCGCCGCTGGATACGCAGACGATCGCGTGCGGGCCGGCGGACGCCGGCGGGCTGCGCCTGATCGTGGCGGCGGATGCGGCGCTGGTGGCGCGTTGGACGGCTCTGGCGGCACGTCTGGGCGTACGTCCGGTTCATGTCCTTCCCGACGCTGCGCTGCTGGCGCCGGAGGCGGGGATCGCCCTGCATCTGGACGCAGAGCGGATCGTGTGGGCCCGTGCCGGGCAAGGGCCGATGATCTCCGGCGCGGCGCCGGCGGCGCTGGCCGCAGACATCATCGGCGAGCTGGCGCAGGACCAGGACGGACTGGCGGCGAGCCCTTCAGCGCTGGACATGTGCCGCCAGGCCGGGCTGGATGCGCGGCCTGTGCCGGAGCCCGATTTCGCCCGCCTTGCGGGCCTGATGACCGACGCCGAAGCGCGCGCCTGGCCGCGCCTGCTGGGCGATGCGCTGTCGGCGCGGATCAATTGGACCGCCATGGCCCGGCCGTGGGCGCGCGCGGCGATCCTGGCGGTGAGTGCGGGCGCGCTTGCCCTGGCGATCCTGGGCGGGCAGGCCTACTGGCTGGACCGCCGGGCCGCCGCCTATGACAGCGCGGCGGTGGAGGCGTTCACGCAGGCCTTCCCCGAGGTGCGCCGCGTGGTCAATCCGCGCGCCCAGATCCAGCAACGTCTGCGGGCGCTGGAGGGCGCATCGGGCGCGGACCGGTTCGTGTCCCTGAGCGCGCGCCTGGCCAGCCTGCTGCAGGGCATGCCGGAGATGCAGGTCGAGGCGCTGCGGTTCGAGGCCGAACGCGGCGTCCTGTCGGTCACCGCGCGCTATCGCGAGTTCAGCGATTTCGAACGCCTGCGCGCCGCCGCGGCCGAGCTGGGCCTCAGCGTGGAGGATACCGGCGCGCGGCAGGTGGACGGAGGCGTCGTGGGCGACTTCCAGATCGGAGAGCGGCCATGATGCGCGCAGCGAAGACCCAGGCGGCGGCGGTATGGGCCGGGCGCACCGCGCGCGAACAGCTCCTGCTGGCCGGGGGCGCTGCGGTGTGCCTGGCGCTGGCGGCCTGGTTTGCGGTGATTGACCCGGTCATGGGCTGGCGCGCGGCAGCGGGCGCCCGCCACGCCGAGGCTGTGGCACAATATGAGGCCGTGGCGCAGGGCGTGGCGCGATACCGGGTGCTGGCTGTCGATGCGCCTGCCACTGAAGCTGAAGAGGAAACGATCCGGTCGGTGGTCGCCGGCGCTGCCGCGCGCTCGGGTCTGGTTCTGTCGCGGGTGCTGCCTGATGAGTCAGGCCGTCTGAATGTCTGGATCGATGCGGCGGACCCCGATCTGGTGATGGTCTGGCTGGGCGAGCTGGCCGTGCGTGACCGGATCGCCGTGCGCCGTGCGGCGCTGGAGCGCCTGCCGAACGGGCAGGTGCGCACGCAGGTGCTGCTGGCGCGCGAAGGGGCCGCGTGATGCGCCGCTGGCTGATCATTGCCGCCCTCAGCGCTGGTTTCGTCATCGGTCTCGTGGCGCTCGCCCCGGCGGCGCTGGTGCATCAGATCTGGCTGACAGGTCAGGGCGTGAGTGCGCGCGAGGTGACTGGCACGGTCTGGCGCAGCCAGTGGCGGGACGTGCGTGCGGCAGGCGTGACTCTCGCCCATGTGGAGGCGCGCCTGTCGTTACGGTCCTTGCTGACCGGCGCGGTGGAGACAAAGTGGCGCCTGTCTGATCCCAATGTGACCGGCTCGGGCCGCGCGCATCTGCGCGGCGACGCGTGGCGTATCGAGGCCGGCATGGTCCGGGTGAATCCTGCGGGCGGCGGTGCGCTGGCGCCATCGACACCGCACGTCTGGCGCATTCTGGCGTCAGCCCCCGTCCAGATCGCCGATCTGGTAGTGGAGGGGCGCGGCGGCGAATGCGTCTCGGCTGAAGGCGAGGTCCGGATCGCCGGTCTCGCCGACGCGGCGGCGGCGCAGGGCCTCGACGCGCCGGTGCTCACCGGCCCCCTCCGCTGCGCCGGCGCTGGGCTCGCGGCTGAGCTTAACGGCGCCAGCGACGCCCTCACCGTGTCCGGCGATGTGCGCGTCAGCGCCACAGCGGCGGGCTGGGGTCTGGTGCTGGATCCGCAAAGCCCGGCGATGGCCGCGATCCTGACTTCTGCCGGCATTGAGCGGCAGGACGACGGCCGCCACATCACCGAAGGCGTTCACACCTGGCGGTAAGCGGCGCCTGTCAGACCTGTCGCCCATGTTCGCGCACGCAAGACACGCTCAGATAATTTGGTTTGTTGCTTAAGCCCATGAATGGCCGTCCCCACCGAAGCAACCAGACAAAATTGCTGGATTGGGCAGGGGCAGTATGGTCTTGAAGCCTCCGGGGATGCGCACTCCGTCGCGCAGTTTCAAGCAATCGCCGGAGGTGATCCGCAGCTTGATGATGATGTATTTCCGGTTTTCATTTTCACTTCGAAACATCGAAGGCGTGCTTCAAGCGCGACCGTGATGCAATCCACGCAAAGGCGCGGCGCCAACAAAGCGTGATTACAGGTCTCAGAGGGTGGGGCGTCAAGCCGGGTCCATCATGAATTCCCCCGCCAGTGTTCTTCATATTTGTCTGTCCGACCCGGCGTCTTCAGCCTGGTCACAATGGCGGCCTTTGGCGGACGCCGTCGAAAAGGCGCGCATTAGTGCGGCATGCACCTCAGCCGGCTTGCCCCGCAGGCTCACTCCGGCCTGATCTGCCTGCGCCCTATGTGGGCCTGCTCCTAAGCGGCGGGCAGGACATAGCCCTTCAGGCGTCGGGTCTCGATCAGATCGTCTCCGACGACGGACCGGATGGAGCGGCGCAGGCGGGCCACCGCCACATCGATGACATTGATCTGGGGCGGCAGGTTGGGAAAATCGGTCCAGACTTCGGTCCACATCCGTTCCCGGCTCACCGGCTGTCCTGCCTGCTCGGCGAGCAGTTTGAGGATGTTGAATTCCTGTGGCGAGAGCGGGATGTGGGCGCCGTTCCAGTGGGCGGTGCGCGCTTTCACCCGCACTTCCAGCCCGCCCAGCACGATCACTTCCGGGTTCGCGGCCAGCCCGGCGCGCCGGGCCAGCGCCCTCAGCCTGGCGCGCAGCTCGGCCGCGTCAAAAGGTTTGGCGAGATAGTCATCGGCGCCGGCGTCCAGCCCCTCGACCCGCTGGTGGGCCTGGCCCAGGCTGGACAGAACCAGCGCCGGGGCGGTGACGCCCATCTCGCGCAATCGCGCCAGCAGCTGCAGCCCGTCAGCGCCGTCCGTCCCGATCACCCGGTCCACCACCAGCACGTCGATCGCCATGGAGCCGCCACGCGCCAGCGCGTCGCCGCCGGTGGCGACCCGTTCCAGCGTCCAGCCCGGCTCGGCCGATACCGCTTCGCGCGCCATCTGCGCCCAGATATCCTCGTCTTCAACCATCAGAATATGCATCGGCTGCCCCCCTCTGGCCGTTCTGTCTGGCGCCCTGTCAGAACGGGCCGCCGGACGCGTCTGCAAACCCGGCATGGTCCGGCGCGCGACCCGCGCCGCCCGTGTCCAGCGCCAGTGCAATATACCGAGGCTCGGTGTCGCCGCCACGCAGAACCCGCAAGGCCACATCGCGGCGCGCCAGCGTCAGGCGTACTTCAGCCTCTGCAGGGTCTGATAGATCCTCCGCGCCGACGGCCAGCACCCGGTCGCCGTCGCGCAGACCGGCCTGCGCCGCCGGGCTGCCGGGCACCACGTCAATGACCAGCACGCCGACCCCGTCGGCGGCGGCGAAGCTCAATCCGTAGCCGCGCCGCAGGCTGGACCCGTCGCCCGCATCGGCGGCGGCCGGGCCGGATTCGCTGTCAGGACGCAGGTCCAACACCGCCTCGACGCGCACGCGGGCTTGGCCGTCATGGACGCTCAGTGAGACCGGATCGCCCGGGCGGGTGAGCAAGAGTGCGCGTGCCAGATCGCGTGGCGCGGACAATTCGATGCCGTTGACGGCCAGCAGGGTTTGGCCGGCCCGCAAGCCGGCCTGCGCCGCGGGCGAGCCGGGGTCGACCGCCTCGATGAGCACGCCATCCCCGCTCTCACGCCGCATGGCGCTGGCCAGCGAGCCGTGCAGAGCCCGCACGGTCAGGCCCAGATAGCCCCGTTCGACGCGGCCGTTCTGGATGAGGGCGCCGGTGACCTCAGAGGCGATGCCGGCGGGGATGGCCAGCGATATGCCGACATTGAAGAAGGCTTCCTGGGGGATCGCGGTGTTGACGCCCACCACCCGGCCGGTCCGGTCGATCAACGGACCGCCGGAGCTGCCCGGATTGAGCGCGGCGTCGTGCTGGATATAGCCAACAGGGTCAGCCCCGTCATAGGCGCGCCCGAACCCGCCGACGATTCCGGCGCTGACCGACAGATGAAAGTCCAGCGGCGATCCCGCCGCGATCACCGGCGACCCAGCCCGCAGCGCCGTATCATCGCCCCAGGCCAGCGGCTCAAGATCCGCTTCGATGCGCAACAGCGCCAGATCCGTCAGTGGATCGGCGCCAATAAGTTGTGCCCGGACGCGGCGGCCCTCAGACAGGCGCGCCTCGATCTGCCGGGCGTCGGAAATGACATGATAGTTGGTGACGACATATCCACCGGCGGCGACTGCAAAGCCTGACCCGGACCGCCAGGACCAGCCCTCCTGGGGTTCAGTGCTGTTGCGCGCGCCTGTCTCGTCGAGATCCGCCGTCGTCAGAACCGGCCGGCTTACGCTGCGTTCGGCATAAACGGTGACGACCGAGCGGGTGACCCGCTCGGCCAGCTGCACGACCGGTGCGTTATCTGATCGGGACTCTGACGCGGCAGGCTGGCCGGCTGCAGGGCTGATGCCTTGGGACAGGTTAGCGCCAAGCTGGGCGGCCCCCAGAAGGGCGATCATGGCGGCGCCGGCGATCATGGCGCGCGTGCTGGATTCATACATTGAAAAGCTCCGCAATGCGTTCAGGCGGACCCTAATGAGCGGCGCCCTCGCTTCGCTACTGACAAGCCATGTCAGAAAAGCAAAGACGCCCCGCCAGCCGCGCTTTCTGACAATCACGGACAGCCTTGATTTGCGGCTTTGCGAACAGAAAGACCTCGGATACGAATTGAAAAGACAACAGGCGGTCGTGCCCGGGAACGGGGACTTTTAAAGATCGTGACCTGTTGGCGAATGCAGGAAATCGCTTCTTAAGGAGTCAAAAAATGAAAATGTCAGCTTTGCTTGCCGCCACTGCGGCTGTCGCCCTGACCGGCGCTGTCTTCGCCCAAGACGCGGACGAAACCGGAACCAATGTCGCCGAAGACCAGCGCGGCAGCGAGACCACGGGTGTCGAACTTCTGGCCCTCTCCCAGGAACTCTATGCGTATGGCGTTGACGCCCGCGACCCGCTGGCGGTGATCGTTGCGGCGCGCATTCGTCAGGGCGTCGACGTGGAAGAGCGCGAATACGAGATCGCCGAGCAGGAAGGCGAGGCTGAAGAGGCCGAGATCGAGTTCGCTTCGGCTGAGGACATGCTCGACGAAGCCCGCGTTCTGGCGCGCGGCGACGAAGCGCTGGCCGGCCTGATTGCCGAGGTGGAAGCAGACGCGAGCCGCGGCCGCGTGGGCGGCCCGGGCCGCGGCACCGGCTGGGTCGGCGCTCGCAGCTTCACGAGCTACAACGTCACCTTCCGCGGCGGCGAGCGCGCGGCAGTCTGGGCCAACGGCCCCGGCCGCACGGATCTGGACATGTATGTCTATGACCAGAACGGCAACCAGATCTGCCGCCACATCGACTATTCCGACCGCATGTCCTGCTACTGGACGCCCCGCTGGACCGGCACGTTCCGCGTCCAGATCCGCAATCTGGGCAATGTGGGCGTCAGCTACAACATGGTGACGAACTAGGCGTTCCGCTTTCAGGGGCCCTGCCCCGGAAGCCGGCCTTCAGGGCGGCGCGACGGCTCACACGCCTCGCGCCGCCCGCTTGGCATTGGCCGCCCGTGCAAAGCCCGGCCCTGTCCATCTTTGTCAGAAAACTGCGGCTCACGGCGTGTCCGCCGGGCGCTAGACTGGCCGCCAACGTCTGTTCCGCCATGGAGGGCAAGTCATGCGCCCGTTCGCACATATCCTTATGACCGCACTGACGGGACTGATGATGACCGTCGGCGCAGCTGAGGCCGACCAACCGCGGCGCCACGCTTTGCTGATCGGCGCATCGGGCTATGACGAGGCGCGCATCGGTCCGGGCGTACAATTGCTGGGTCCGCGCAATGACGTCGCGCTGATGATCCGCGCCTTGCGCGCCTATGACGTGCCGGATGCCAACATGCGCGTCCTGGCCGACGGCCTGGACCAGACCGGGATTGACTTCACCGCGCATGGAGACCCGACCCGGGCCGAGATACTGGAGTCGTTCGAGGCGATCCTGGACCGCGTGCAGCCGGGCGATGAGGTGCTGGTCTACTTCTCCGGCCACGGATCGCGCCAGCCGCAGCCCGAAGGCGCGCCCGTGCCCGAGGCCAACGGGTTTGACGAGATCTTCCTGCCGCTGGACATCGGCCATTGGGAAGGCGCGCAGGGCGACCGCCAGGCCGGCGTCCAGAACGCGCTGATTGATGACGAGATCGGCGCGTTTCTCGATGCGCTGCGGGACATGAATGTCTTCGTCTGGCTGGTGGTGGACACCTGTCATTCCGGCGGCGCCAATCGGGGCGCCGGACCCGGCGGCGAGTATCGCACCCGCGCCGTGACCGAAGACCTTCTGGGGATCCCGGCCGAGGCCCGCATCGCCGCCGAACAGCGCGCGCAGTCGACCCGCTCGGGCGCAACCTCCGCGCGCCCGGACGCCTCGATCGCGCTGGGCGAGGGCGGGTTCGTGGCGTTCTACGCCGCCCATTCCGGCCAACTGGCTCTTGAAGGTCTGATGCCCAAGGTGGGCGCCGCCGAGGCGCGCGACAATTTCGGCGTCATGACCTTCCACATCGCCAACGGGCTTCTGGCCGGCGGCGTGGCCAGCTATCGCGATCTCGCCTACCGCGTGCTGTCCGGCTACAATGACTGGGGCAGCCGGGCGCCCGCGCCTCTGTTCGAAGGCGATCTGGACCGGGCCCTGCTGGGCCAGGGCGGCGCGATCCGGTCCCCCCAATGGCATGCCCGCTTCCTGGCGCGTGATTCCGCCGAGATCGAAGCCGGCGCGCTGGAAGGCGTCGGCGAGGGCGCGGTCTTCGAAATCATCGTGCGCGATCCGGACACTCAGGGTCCGCACCCGGCCTTTCCCGGGCCATACTATGTCGAGGCGGTCGATGTCGGCCAGACCGCGACGCGCGCCGTTCTGGCGGCCTTTGACGGCAATGAGGCGGCGCGCGCGCTGCCCGGCCGCACTGCCTATATGACCGCCCGCCTGGTGGATCCGGGTGTGCGCTTCGCCCTGTCGGTGGCGGTGGAGCAGCCCGGTCCCGATCTCAATGATCGCGAGCGCCGGGCGCTGGATGCGCTGCGCGAACTGGCGGCCGCCAATCCTGAAACGCTGATCGCGCCGATTGATTTTCGTGACCCCGGACAGCCGGCCGATGTGCGCATTCGCGTTCAGGACGACGCCATCTGGCTGCTGCGCGGCGAGCCGGACATCATTGCGACGGGCCGGGACCGGTCTGCACGCATCACGCTCGAGGACACGGCCAACACCGACGCGCTGATGAGCCAGATCGAGGGCGAACTGCAAAAGCTGTCGCGCGTGCGCAATATGCTTAACGCGGCCAGCGCGCTTCAGGGCGCCAGCGGGCTCGAAAACCTGGAATATGAAGCCTTTGTCTGGCGCGCCCGGCCGCCGCGCCTGCCGGTCCAGGCGCGCGCCGCCGATGACTGGGCCTGTTCATTGCCCGACCCGGCGGCGATCCCGCCGGACGCCGTGTCTTTCGCCGAGCTGGGAACCAGCGAGCTCAACGCCCTGCAGCTGAGCCATTGCGACATCGTCTATATCCGGCTGACCAATACCGGCGAACGCCCGATTGACGTGACCCCGCTCTATATCGACAGCCAGGCCGGCGTTCACCGCCTGCCCTTCCTGGGGGCCGGCGCCACCACCCGGATCGAGCCGGGCGAACAGCCGCGCGTGGTCTGGGCGGGCCTGCGAACGTTTGACTGGACGACTGGCTATCCGGCCAGCGCCGGGCTGGAGCGGCTTGTCCTGCTCGCGGTCGAACGCGAAGCGGGCGCGTCCATCCCCATGGATTTCGGCTTCCTGACCCAGGCCAGCCTGTCACGCTCGGGCGAGGCGGCGGTCACCGACGCCCAGCGCTCGCCGCTGGGTCAGCTGATGGGTCAGGCCGCCTTTGGCGGCTCCGCCACCCGCAGCGCCCGCTCGCGCCCCGCCCTCGACGCGCAGGCCGGCGCAGTTCTGTTCCAGTGGCGCCTGGTCCCTCCCGGCGAGATGGAAGAATAATCCGATGCGCACAGCTCTGGTTTTGACGGCCGCCCTCCTGCTGGCGCTACCTGGCGCCGCGAACGCCCAGAAGGCGCCGGGCGCGGACCCGTCTCCAACCCCTGCCGCAAGCCGTCAGACTAGCATCCCGCCCGAGGCCATCGCCCGGGTGGAGCGCCATAACAGCGCCGGCGCGGCGGCCTTCCAGCAACAGGACTTCGCCACCGCGACGCGCGAGTTTGAAGCGGCTTTTCTGATATATAATCAGTATCTTGGCCTTGAGAATGCGCTCACCGCTGTCGCCGCCGCCAACACAGGGATGGGGATGATCGGCACGGGCCAATACAGTGACGCGCTCGAATTGCTCGAAGCCGCCGACGCCATTTTGTCGCGGGTCGACGCCGGGAATGCGCGCCGCCCCGGCATACAGCGCGCCATCGAGATGGCCCGCAGCCGCCGCAGTCCTGGCGCCGCCGCGCAGGCAGCACCCGCGCGATCAGCCCCTCAGTCCGGATCTGCAAGCGGAGGCAGCGGCGGCCCGAACCGGTCGGCTGTCGCCGTCAGCGACGCCGCCGCCGCCGCGTTTCAGTCAGGTAGTTACGCCGAAGCCGAGCTGGGCTTTCTGCAAGCCCTGCAGATGCATGAGAGCGCCGGCACAAGCGCCAGCGAAGCGGCGGGCGTCGCCTGGGTCAATCTGGGCGAGGCCTATAACCAGACGCGCCGCCAGGCGGAGGCTGAAAACGCCCTGGAGCGCGCCCGTGCGATTTTCGCGGCGCTGTCGCCGAGCCACCGCTATCTGGCCGTGGTGGAGAATAATCTGACGTCTGTGCGGCGCGCTCAAGGCGGGCCGCAAGCGGCGCTGCCGGGCTATCAGTCGGCGCTGGAGCGCATGCGCGAGACATTCGGCGCGGACCACCCCAACACGGCGACGGCCATGGGCAATCTGGCCAGCGCCTATCTGGCGCTTGGCCGCCCGTCCGAGGCCCGGGGCTTGCTGGAAGACGCGCTGGCCATTGAAATTGCGGCGTACGGAGATGGCGCGCCCCAAAGCGCCGACACGGTCAGCGGTCTGGGCCAGGCCTATCTCGATCTGGGCCGCTATGAGGACGCCATCCGCCTGCAACAGACCGCGCTGGGGACGCTGGAGAGCGCCGGCGCGTCCAATCCGCGCCACATCGCCGCCATGCGCCAACGCCTGGGCCGGGCGCTGCAGCTGGCCGGGCGCCCTGTCGAGGCCGAAGCTGTTCTGACGCAGGCCCTGAGCGAAACCGAGGCGGCGTTCGGAGCTGGCAGCGGCGAGGCGATCACCGCCATCAGCTTCCTGGCCTCAGCCGTGTTTGATCAGGGGCGGTACCAGGAGGCAGAAAGCCTGCAGCGCCGGGGTCTGTCCGAGGCCGGGTCGCTGGGCGACGGCGACCGGGAAGCGACCATTGCATCGCTGGAAAGCAATCTGGCGGGCAGCCTGCGCATGCTGGGCCGGCTGGACGAGGCCGAGGCCCTGTATCGCCGTTCGCTGGAGCAGGCCGAACAGGGCGGTCAGCCGCTGGACATCGCCATGAGCCTTGAGAACCTGGCCGGCTCGGTCCGGGTTCAGGGCCGCCTCGATGACGCCGCCACGCTCCAGGTGCGCGCGCTTGATCTCTATCGCGAGGCGCTGGGCTCAGATCACCCCCAGACGGTGCGGGCCTTCGCCAATGCCGGCACGACGCTGGGACTGGCCGGGGACCATGAGGGCGCCTTGCGCCTGATGCGCGGCGGGCTGGACGGCCTGTCCGGACGGGTGCCGGAAACGCACATCGCCCTGCTGGTCGCGCGGGCCAATCTCGCGTGGCTGTATCTCGCCCACATGAACCGGGCGGCCGATGCGCTGCAGCTTTACCGCACATCATCGGGCTCGATCATCCGCGCCGCACAGGACGCCGGACAGTCCGCGGCAGGCGACGCAGCCTCGTCGGCGCTGATCATCCGGCGCAACGACATGTTCCAGTTGCATACAGAAGCGGCGTGGGCCGCGGCACACCATGAAGGGTAATCCCATGCTCATCCGCCAAGTCTCGCATCTCGCCCGCACCCTTCTGGCGTCGACATGCCTCGCCGGCGCCGCCGTCACCGGCAGCGCGTTCGCGCAAGGCTCGACCGCCTGCGCCGAAGGCTCGATGGAATACAATTGCCTGCGCGCCGAAGGCTATTGGGCCGCTCAATGGGCGATCCAGACCTCCGCCGCCCGGGCTCTGTCCCAGGTCGGCGCCCGTTTCGCGTCGGGCGATGACGCGCTGGGCATCCTGGTGGCCGAGCGCCGGCGGATGGCCGATCAGCGCAGCGCCGCCGAACGCCGGCTCTATGAAGCTCTGGCCATCACTGACGCGGCCTCGCGTGAGGAAGCCACGGCCAGTGCGCGCAACGCCCTTGATGCGGCCTCCGCAAGGCTCGGCGAGATTGACGCCACGCTGAGCCGCGATTTTCCTGACTACGCCCAGCTGACCAGCCCGCAGCCGTTGTCGGTGGAGGCGACCCAGTCGCTTTTGCGGGCCGATGAGGCGCTGGTGCTGATCCTCGCCGGCGACCGCTCGACTTTTGTCTTCGCCATTGATCGCGACGGGATTGACTGGGCGCGGGTCGAAATCACGGCGGACGCGCTCAGCGAGGCTGTGAACCATTTGCGTGAGGGCGTCGATCTCAATCACGGGCGGGGCCCCTGGAATGCCGTGGCGGTGCAGAGCAGCTCCGCGTCGGCAGGCCTGCCCGTGTTCGACCGTCAGGCCTCATTCGCCCTGTACCAGCAGATTCTGGCGCCGGTCGAAGCGCGCCTTGAGGGCAAGACCCACGTCTATGCCGTCCCGTCCGGCGCGCTCTCCAGCCTGCCGCTGGCGTTGCTTGTGACCGAATTGCCCAGTGGCGCGGACGAGGATGTTCAGGCGTTACGCGAGACCGCATGGCTCGGGCGCCGTTTCGCCATGACCGTGCTGCCCACGCCCGCATCGCTGCAATCGCTGTCGCGCTTCGGGGCGAGCCGGGCGACGGGCCCGTTCCTCGGGGTCGGCGATCCGTGCATCGGCGCCCGGTCGGGCGCCGGGTGCGAGCGGGCGCCGGCCAGCTCGGGCGGCGGTCAGAATCGCGGCGGTCAAACGCGCGGCGTCTTCAACGCCAGCGCGTCGCGCGACGGGGTGTTCCTGGCCGATGTCGAGGCGGTGCGCGCCCTGAGCGCCCTGCCCAACACCCGGCCCGAATTGATCGCCCTGGCCCAGGCCTTTGGCGGCCAGCCCCAGCGTGATCTGCTGATCGGCGACGGCGCCACCGAGAGCAATCTGCGCACCACGGCCAATCTGCAGAACCGTCAGGTGATCGCCTTCGCCACCCACGGCCTGATCGCCGATGAACTGCCAGGCCTGACCGAGCCGGCCCTGGTGCTGACCCCGCCGGCCCAGGCCAGCGATGGCGATGACGGGCTGCTGACCGCGTCCGAGATTGCACGCGATCTGACGCTGGATGCTGACTGGGTGATCCTGTCGGCCTGCAACACCGCGGCGCCCGGCGGCGCCGGCGCCGAGAGCCTGTCGGGTCTGGCCAGCGCCTTTTTCTATGCCGGCGCCCGCGCGCTTCTGGTGAGCCACTGGGTCGTCGATGATGCGGCCGCGCGCCGGATCACCACCGGCACGCTGTCGTCCATGAACGCCAACCCGTCAGCGGGCCGCGCGGAAGCGCTGCGCCAGTCCATGATGTCGATGATGGATGATCCGGAGTTCGCCCACCCGGCCATGTGGGCGCCGTTCGTGCTGGTCGGCCAGAACCGCCCGGCGCAGTAGGACGCACAGCGCCAGCGCGGGGCCCGCGCCCCGCGCTATTGGCGCCCCGCCATCAGCCGGGTGATCAGCATGCGCACCTCATCCAGCCTGTCCGTGATCGCCGCGCCCGGCGTGGCCACGGCGCTCTGCAGCAGCGCCATCGGATCGCCATCCTCGCCGCCGCGGCGCATGGCCGTGATGGAGTATTTGAACACATCCAGTTCGCAATTCGCCCCGGTCTGGGGATCGACAGCGTAGAACTGGCCGAGCTGGCCGGTGTCCGTATGCAGGATGCAGCGCTCCTGCGGGCTCAGCGACAACCAGATCAGCGCCCGGAAATCGTCCATGGCCGGGCCGGCATAGTCGGAGTGTCCCAGCCCGCGTCCGCCGGCGGCGGTGGTGTCCACCGTGCTCAAACCCGCCAGCACCACCGGATAGGGCGGGTTGGAGTCGCCCGCGCGCGGTGCGCCGCCATTGATCCGCCGTGACAGGCGCAAGGCGCGGTCGCGGCTGGAGGTGTAGAGCGTCATGCCCGCCGCCAGATGGTCTACCTGCGGCACCAGCGCCATGAATTCCTGTGCGTCGACATCGGGCGACGCCCACACCACCTGGTCAAACAGCGGTTCGGGCGGGTTGGGATAGGTTTCGGCCAGACGCTCCAGCGCGCGGGCGAGGAAGCGGTTGCCCATGGAGTGCGCGACGATGTGGATGCGATCCGCGTTGGCGCCGCTCATGAGGAGGTAGAGATAGTCCACCAGATCTCCGACATTCTGGTCATTGACCTCGCGCCCATCGGCGAAATAGCCCAGGAGGGAGCCTCGCGACGGCCAGGAATAGAGCGCCGGGACGCCATCAATCTCCAGATCCACCGCCAGCTGGGCGGCGCGCTCGGCGGCGCCGCGGAAATCGGAATTAAACCCGTGAATGAAGACCAGAAGCTCGCGGCGCTCCGACGCGTCCATGGCCTCGCCCAGCGCGCGGGTGAAGCCGTAGTCATCGGCGAACGGCTCCACCCGCTCCAGGATGAAATACTCCCCGCGATACTGGTCGATATCACCGGGATAGTCGCCGCGCCGGGGGATGGACCCGACCTCGCGATTGCGCGGCACCGACACCGTGACGACGCCCAGATCCAGAGGGCCGGCCGACGCGCCATAGAAGGCATTGGGATCGTCTGAGCCCGTGCGCAGCCTGTTGACGCCATAGAAGACCGGCACGACCACGTGGTCGGCGTCCGCCCCCGCTTCGGGATCACGCGTCAGCGCCGCTTCATCCTCGCTCGCGGCCTGGGCCCGCAAGGCGGCCAGTTCCGCCTGCACCGCTTCACGGCTATGGGACTGATCAGCGGCGGACGCGGCGGCCTCGACGATCAGCGCGGTCTCCATCAGGAACAGAAAATCACGCGCCCGCGCGGCGCCGGCGTCCACCAGCATCGCGTCCGCTTCGTCAATGATCCCGCGCGCGCGATCAAATTGGCCCTGCGCAGCCTCCATGCGCGCTTCGGTCAGAAGCCCGAGCGCCCAGGCGCCGTCGACGTCTTGTGTGGCCGCGATCAGGGCGCGCGCCTGCGCATAAGCGCTGCGCGCCGCGGCGATGTCGCCGCACCCTGCGCGCCACTCGCCCACATCGAAATGGAACGCAATCTGTTCAGCCTGGCTGAGCTCCAGCCCGGACAGGTCCAGTGCAGCGATCTCGCTCTGCGCCACATTGCAGGCCTGCGCCTGAACGGGTGCGGCGGGCAAAGCCGCGAGCCCCGCCAGAGCAAGCGCGAACGCCATAGTGTGCCTGAAACCCATGCCCGATCTCCCCACCCTTGCGCCAGAGCCTTATTCTGACGTCTCGATATTGGGACACGCCCACCATGGGGGCAAGCTGGCGCGGCGACCGGGCGGAGTGTTTCAGCCCGTCTGACCGTGAAAGTCAGACTTTTTGCGGCGAGCGCGGCGTTTGCCAGACGGTGCGGGACCGGTAATCATGCGTCCGGGACAAAGTCTGCGGGGGAGGTTGGGTTCATGAACCGTATCGTGTTCACCGTGTGGGCGCTCGCGCTTGCGCTGGCATTGATGATCTCGCCCGCCGCATTGTCCCAGGACGCGCCGCCGCCACTGGCGCCGAGCATCACCGACGCCTCTGCCCGCGCCCTGATCGCCGCCGCCGAAGCCATTGATATGGAGCAGGACCCGGCCGGCGCGCGCGCCGCCTGGCAAGCCGCCCATGACGCGGCGCAGGCGCTGGACGGGGTGGCGGCGCATGATCGCGCGGCCATCATCAACCAGCTGGGCTCGGCCATTTTCTATGATGGCGGCCGTGAAGCTGCGCTCGCCAATTTCCAGGAAGCGGCGGACATTTTCGCGTCCGCAGGCCCGGAGCACCGCGAAGCGCTTGAGCAGTCGCTGGGCAATGTCGCGTCCATCCTGGCGACGCTGGGCCGTCTGGAAGAGGCCGAGGCTGTGCAGCGGCAGGTGCTGGATATCCGCCGTGCGCTCTACCCCGAAAACCACCCGCAAATCGCCCGGTCCTATTTCGAGCTCGGCTCGGTGCTGAACGCGCGCGGTGATCTGGACAATGCGATTGCGCTGGTCGAACGCTCGCTGGATATCCGCCGCGCCGTGCTGGAGGACGGCCACCCTCACATCGCGATGACGCAGGTCAGCCTGGCCGCGATCCTGATCCGCGCCCACCGCTATGGCGATGCGGCGGAGCTGTCGCGCAGCGCCGCCGAACAGCTCGAAGCCAATCTGCCGCCCGGACATCCCTTCATTGGTTTTGCGCAATCAAGCTATGCCGGCGCGCTCAATGCGTGGGGCCGGTATGAAGCGGCTGAACCCCTGCTGCGCCGGATTCTGGAAGATCGCCGGGCAAGCCTGGGCGAAGCCCATCCCCAGGTGGCCGACACGCTGAACAATCTGGGCGTGGCGCTGTTTGCGCAGGGCCGCGCCGCCGAAGCGCGCCCGCTGTTTCTCGCCGCGCGCGACATCTACCGAAACGCCGCCGGTGCGGACTCGGTCGAAGCGGCGCGCATGCAGATGAACGCCGCCGACGCCGCGCTCGCGGCGGGAGAGATGGACGCTGCGCGCTCTGAATATCTCAATTCATTGGCCGTTTTTGATGCAGCCGGGACCGGAGGGCCGGACCGTTTGCGGGTTCTGACTGAACTGGCGGCTCTGGAGACCCTGTCGGGCGATTTTGACATGGGCCGGCAATATCTCGGCGATGCGCGGGCGCTGGCCGCGTCCTACCTGCCCGAAGGCCATGAGCGGCGGCTCGAGCTGGCCATTGACGAGGCCTGGATATCGGCGATGAGCGGCGACGCCATGCGCTTTGTCCCGCGCGCGGCCAACAATGCCGTCACGGCGCTGGCCGCCGATCTCAGCCTGGTGGATGTCGACAGCGCGAGGGACATGGCCCGCCGGCGCCAGCGCGCGTTCCGCCGCGCGCTGGACGTCGCCTTCGCCGCCAGCGACGCCGAGGCCGCCTTTCGCTATATGCAGCATGTCCAGATGACGGGACTGGCGCTGGCCGCCGAGGCGACAGCCCTGCGGGCGCGGGCCGAAGGCGTGGACGCGGCCAATCTGATCCGCGCGCGGCAGGATGGCTGGCGGGCCGTGCGCCTGGCCGAAGAAAGTTATATCCGCGTGCGCTCGGCTGCCGGAACGCCGGACCCGCAGGCGCTTGCGAATGCGCGTGACGCCTATGATGCGGCGCGCGCCGGGCTGGGTCAGCTTACGGATGCGGGCGCCACGCCTGGCGGTCTGGCGGGCGTCAGCCTGCAAACGGTCCGCGACGCACTTCAGCCCCAAGAAACGATTGTCGCCTTCGCCTTCACGCCCGCAGGCGGGGTGAGCCTTCGCATCACGCCGGACGAGGTGCATATGGACCGTTTGGCGATCGACGCGGATACGGCGCTGGAGGCCGTCACCACGCTGCGGTCCGCGCTGGAAGCCGGTCCGTCAGGCGGCGATGTGCGGCCGTTCCCGGCCGAGCAGGCCCATCAGCTTTACGCCGGGGTGTTCACGCCGCGCCTGACGCAGGGGCTGGAGGCGGAGACGACGCTGCTGATCGTGGCCGACGGGCCCTACCGGTCCATTCCTTTCACGGTGCTGCTTACCGATGAATTTGACGCGCCGCTGACAGACGGCGCCGGCTTGCGGGCCGCGCCCTGGTTGATCCGGCGGCACGCCACGGCGGCCCTGCCGGACTTTTCGAGCCTCACAGCCCGCCACGCCCACGGGGGCGGCGTACGGGATCCCTTCCTGATGGGTTTTGGCGCGCCGGACTTTGCCGGCGAGGGGGATGGCGGCCCGGTCACGATGGCGGCGCTGGTGCGCAGCGGGGGTGGAGAGAGCGCCACACGGTCCCTTTCATCGCTGGCGCCATTGCCCGGTGCGCGCGCCGAGCTGGAGGAGCTGGCGCTGGTGTTTGGCGCGGACCGCTCTGACATCCGCCTTGGCGCTGACGCCACCGAAGCGGCGGTGAAGACCGCCGATCTCAGCCGCGCGAGCACGCTGGTCTTCGCCACCCACGGGCTGTTGAGCGGAGAACTGGAGACGGTGCTGGAGCCAGCGCTGGCCTTCACGCCGCCGGATGAATCCGGCCCGCTGGATGACGGTCTGCTGACCGCGTCCGAGATCGCCCGCCTGCCGCTCAATGCCGACTGGGTGGTGCTGTCGGCGTGCAATACCTTCGCTGCGGACGGCGCGGCGCGCTCGCCCGACAGGCTGGCCCAGGCCTTTCTTTATGCGGGCGCCCGCAGCCTTCTGGTGTCGCACTGGACGGTGCGGGACGATGCGGCGGCGGCGATTACGGCGCAGACCGCGCGCCGGTCACTGGCCGGCGAGCCGCGCGCGCAGGCGTTCCGCAATGCGGTGTTGAGGCTGATGCAGGATGACACGATTGACGGTAGCAGCCATCCCGGCGTCTGGGGGCCCTTCGCCCTGATCGGACAGTGACCTGGCGATGTCAGCCCGTCAGATGTCAGTTGGTGATCAGATAATATTCAACCGGGCCGCCGGTGAGATGGGCGATCTCTATGGTGAACGGCTCCGACCACACCGGAATCCACTGGCAGTTTCCCGGTGCGTCGGCCGCCAGCACGTCGCAAACCGTTTCGCCATCTGTGCGCTGGATCGACAGGCGCAGCATCCCGGCGCTGCGGGCCTGCAGCGAGACCCTCGCCGCGCGGCCCGAGTGGAAGCTGTCGCGCAGCACCGCCGCCTCGCCTGGACCCACGCTGCCGATGCGGTAGGCCGGCCCGGCGATTCGTCCGCGTACGGGCGGCGCAGAATGACCCAGATCACGGGCCATATTCCGCCAGCGCGCCGCCAGGTTTGTTTCGCCCTCGGCAGGCCGTGCGCCGCTGGAGTCCAGCAGCGTGGCGGCGGTCAGCATGGCGGCGCCGTCACGCGCCAATTCGGCCTGCAGGCCGGTTTCGAGCGCCAGGACAATCCGGGCCTCCGGTCCGGATGCGGCCTCGGCCATCGGGGCCGGGGCGTGCCCGGCGCAGGCGGCGAGACTGGCCGACACGGCCAGGCTGGCGGCCAGCGTGCTGCACCGATGACGCATTGGGGAGCCCCTCGTCCATGACCTCTGTGGAGAGTTTACCGCCAGAGGCCGCCGGGCGAAAACCCTTTCGTTTCGCGATGCTGCGGTCCACCTTTGCGCGCCTGGCCGCGCTGATCGCCGTGCTGGTCAGCCTGGCCTCCACCGTGGTCTTCGTGATCGCCTATGTCGCCTTCGCCTATGTCTCTGACCAGACCCTGCGCCAGCTGGTGGACACCGACGCGGCGGGGCTGGTGGATATCTACACGCTGGAAGGCGAGCCGGGCCTGCGCCGGTCGATCCAGGACAGGCTGGCCCTGCGTCCGCTGGAGGGGGAGGGGCCGGTCTATCTGCTGACCGACCCGGACGGCGAACCGCTGGCGGGCAATCTCACCCGTTGGCCCGAGGCTTTCGCGCTGGACGCCAGCTGGGTGCGCGGCGACTTCACCGTTGATGATGAGCCGCTGCCGGTTCTGGGCCGGGCGTTCCTGATGCCACAGGACTACCGCCTGTTCGTCGGGCGATCGACCACCAGCCAGGCGCAGGCGCAGGCGCGTCTGCGCACCATCTTCATCGCTGGGTTCTTCATCACGCTGACGCTGGGGATCGCGGCGGGACTGGTCGCGGCGGGGTGGATCATGACCCGGGTCGAACGGCTGAACCGCACCTGCCAGGCGGTGCGCGACGGCGCCATCGACCAGCGCGCGCCCGGGGCGGACGGGGTGGACGAGTTCGGCCTGCTGTCTCGCAATGTCAACGCCATGCTCGACCGGATCGAGCGGCTTATCAGCGCCCAGCGCGACGTGTCCGACCTGACGGCGCACGAACTGCGCACGCCCCTGATCCGCATTGACCGCACGCTGGCCGACGCCCTCGACGACCCGGCCCGGGTTGAGGATGCGCGCGAGCAACTCGCCGAGCTGGGCGAGCTCATCAACTCCCTGATGGATATCTCCGCGATCAGCGCCGAAATCGGCGATACGCGCGGACTGGAGATTCTGGATCTGGCCGCGCTCGCGCGGTCGGTCACGCCGCTTTACGATGATGTCGCCGCGGAAAAGGGCGCGCGGGTGAAACTCGATGCCCCCCGGCCGGTGATGATGCGCGGCAGCCCCGCCCAGCTGGGCCGCCTGATCGCCAATTTGCTCGACAACGCCGTCAAGTTTCTGCCCGATGGTGGAGAGGTGACGGTGATCGTACGCGACGGCCCGGTCCTGATCGTTGAAGACAACGGCCCCGGTGTGCCGGCCGACTGGCGCGAGCGGGTGTTCATGCGCTTTGCCCGGATCAGCCATGGCGGCCCGCGCGGGCACGGGCTGGGCCTGTCCTTTGTTCATGCCGTCGCGCGCCGTCACGCACTGGCCATCGAGGTGGAGGACGCCCGGCCGGGCGCCGCCCGCCCCGGCGCCCGATTCATCGTGCGTCCGGCGGGAGGCGCATAGCCGCCCGCGCCGAGGCGATGGCCCGATCTGAATTGGGGCGGAGCGACAGCATCGAGCAGCCGGAGGACGGCCGCCACGTCACCAAGAGCGTTCACGCCTGGTGCTGATCAGGGATTCGGGGAGCCAAAGCCGTGTTCGGGCGTTGATACCTCAATCCTTGCCGCCCCGGAGGCCTGCCGCCATGCTGAGGCAAGGCAGTTCGCGGGCGGCGCAATACGTTACGTTTGCGTGACGCGATGTCGCCGGCCAATCGGCCGGTCCGGCGCCGTGATCGAACCAGGCCCGCCCGTTGCGGGACGCCGCCGCACAGGAGCGAGCATGACCGAACCCCTATCGCCCGCCCCACCCCCGGCCTGGCAGCGGCATCTGGTGGAGCGGGCCCAGGCCATCATCCTGAAGCCCAAATCCACGTGGGCCGTGATTGACGGCGAGACCACGCCCATCCGCAATCTGTTCATCTATTACGCGCTGCCGCTGGCGGCTATTGGCCCGGTGGCCGGATTTCTGGGCGGGCAGATTTTCGGGCGCGGGGTAGGTGTTCTGGGCACGGTCTACCGGCCGTCCTTCCTGAATGCGCTGTCTTCGGCCGTGATCCAGTATGTGTTCGCGATTCTGGGCGTCGCCGTGCTGGCCCTTATCATCCATGCCTTCGCCCGGCAGTTTGGCGGCGCGCCCAGCCAGGCCCAGGCGTTCAAGGTGGCGATCTACGGCTCCACAGCCGCCTGGCTTGCCGGGATTTTCCAGCTTGTGCCGGCCCTGTCCGCGCTGAGCATAGTGGGGCTGTACAGCCTCTACCTGATCTATCTCGGCCTGCCCCGGTTGATGAAGGCGCCGCAGGACAAGGCGGTGATCTACGTGATCGTTGCGATCATTGCGGCGGTCATGGTGTGGATTGTCGCGGGCGCACTGGGCGCCGCTCTGACGCCACGCATGGTGGCATAGGATCTGACAGGACAATGCATGATCGGTTTGCGGCCTTCCACTGACAAAATCACACCCGCCCGGGGAACCGGATTGAGGTATATGTGATTTTTCATAACAAGGCTGGCGCCTCGCGCAATGAGCGCTATTATCCCCATCTGCCAATTTCGGAGGAGCAGGCTTAATGAGAACCACCAGTTTCTTTGCCGCGCTGATCGCGTCCACGGCCCTGGCCGCTTGCGGCGACAGCGGCGAACAGCCCGCCAGCGGCGCGCAACCGGCCCAGCCGGAACCCGCGGGTACGCAGACGTCTGCGCCTGAGCCCGCTGAAGAGCCGGCCGCTGAGGAGCCCGTTGCGGAAGAACCCGCCGCTGAGGAACCCGCCGCTGAGGAACCCGCCGCGGAAGAGCCGGCCGCGGAAGAGCCGGCGACCGAAACGCCTCCCGCCGGTTCCGGCGGTGCGGGTGACGGCGAATACCTGATTGCGGGCCTGACCGGCGATCCGGCGGCTGGCCGCCGCGTGTTCGTTCGCTGCCAGACCTGCCACGTGATCGAAGAAGGCGTGAACCGCGTCGGCCCGTCCCTTTACGGGATTTTCGGCCGCACTGCGGGCACCGTGGATGGCTTCCGCTACTCCACCGCCAACGCTGAGTCGGGTGTGGTCTGGGATGCGGAGAACATGTTCGAGTATCTCGAAAATCCGCGCGCCTTCATTCCCGGCACGATCATGGCGTTCCCCGGCATCCGCAGCGAGCAGGAGCGGGCCGACGTGATCGCCTATATCAAGGACAATGGCGGCGTCGCCGAGTAAGGCGCTGACCTCACGCGGCGCCCCGGCGCCGGCGGATAACGTCCCACAGATGAAATACGAAAGCGGCGGCCAATATGGCCGCCGTTATCGTATGGGGCGCGCCCGTGAGGGCGGCGCGCAGCGCCAGCATCAGCATGACCCCGGGGGCGATCAGCAGAGCGATATCGGCGAAACTCATGGCCCCGCGCAGTCGGGGGAAAGCCGCCAGCACTATAACCTCCACGACGACCACAAGCAGGATGAGGTCGACCACTCGTCCTGACGTGAACAGGTCCGACCAAAGCTCTGTCATCACAGCCGCATCAGATCTGCATCAGCGCGGGGAGAGGCCCAGCAAGTGGGCCATATCCTTGAAGAAAATCTTGGCGTGGGCGGCGGGATCGCGGCGCACCAGCTCTTTCTCCATATAGCCTTGCCAGGTCAGGCGCTGGACATCTTCATCGGCGCAGATCTTCACAAAGCGCTCGCGCCGTTTGTCATTGCGGTACCAGAAATGCTGCATGATCCCGAGGATAAAGAAGACCCGTCCGTGCGCTTTCATGAAGCGCTTGCGCACATTGGCCAGCGCCCGGGAATCGCCGGTGGCGAGGAATTCCAGCGCGCCTTCAGCCGCCATTTCCCCCGACGTCATGGCGTAGAAAATACCTTCGCCGGATGAGGGCGCGACCGCTCCGGCGGCGTCGCCGGCGAGGACCAGGTCGCGGCCATTGTCCCAGCGGGGCGCGGGTTTGTAGGGCAGGGGGGCGCCTTCGCGCCGGACCACTTCGCAGTCGGCGAGCCCGGCCGATTCGCGCAAGGATTTGACCGCGCCGCGCAGCGAGAAGCCCTTGACCTGGCTGCCTGTCCCCACGCTGGCCACCGCGCCGTGGGGGAAGACCCAGCCATAGAAGTCCGGGGATATCTTGCCGTCATAATACACGTCGCAGCGCTGGGGATCGTAATGGCTTTTGCTGCCGGCTTCGGGCGCGCGCACGATTTCATGATAGGCGAACACGCTCTTGACCTTCTCGGCGCCCTTCACGGTTTGCTGGGCGAGTTTGGAGCGCGCTCCATCGGCCGCGATGACGACACGGGCGCGAACGCGCACGGTCTCGTCGGGCGCCTGCGCGGGTGAAAACACAATGATGGCAGCGCCCTGGTCGTCGCGCTCCATCGCTTCGACCGTGCCGTCGCGGCGCTCGGCCCCTGCGGCCGCGGCGCGCTCGCGCAGGAACTCGTCAAAGTGCTCGCGGTCGACCATGCCGACATAACCCTCGCCGATCGGCATATCCACTTCCAGGCCTGAAGGGGCGAGGATACGCGCGCCCTGAGTGCGCGCGACGATCTGGGAATCGGGGATGTTGTAGGTACGGATAAGTTTGGGCGGCACGGCGCCGCCGCACGGCTTGATGCGACCGGGCTTGTCGATCAGCAGGACCGAGGCGCCGGTCTCGGCGATCTTCTGGGCGGCGGTGGCGCCGGCCGGTCCGCCGCCCACAACGACGGCGTCATAACTCTTCACAGCGTCGGTCACTATCCACCTCCCACTTGGGTTAGAACGAGTCCTCAAACGGGCCGATTGCGCCCGCCCTTATCCCTGATTTGCGTGACAACACAGCCTGTGACGGGGTCGTCAAACGGTCCTGAGGGGACATGGCGCGCCCGGCGCGTCACGAAACCGCCCCCTGATTGAGACCTGCCAGTGCAAAGGCGCTCGCCAGCATGCCCAGGACATAGAGCGTCACCCCGGTCCCGTTATACCAGGGCGCCAGCGCCTTGGGGTCGCGCATCAGGCGCACCATCAGGAGGAGCTGGACCAGCAGGGACAGGCCGACAATGCCGGCATGGATGGGCTGGCCCCAGAATGCCAGCAAAGCGACGACGAAAAACTGTGGCGCAGCCATGGTGATGCAGGCGATCCAGGCGGCCTTGCGCGGCCCCAGGGCGGCGGGCAGGGATTTGAGCCCCATCTTGATGTCGCCCTCGATCGCCTTGAAGTCGTTGAGCACCATGATGCCGTAGGCCCCCAGGCTGTAGAGGACGGCCAGCAGTATGGTCCGCCCGTCGGGCAGGGCCTGGGCCATCACGGCGGCGCCGGTGAACCAGGCAAGGCCTTCATAGGAAATGCCGACCGAAAGCGGTCCCCAGACGCCGCTGCGCTTCAGCCGCACCGGCGGCGCGCTATAGGCCCAGGACAGGGCGACGCCCACGGCGGCCGCCACCAGCACCCAGACGCCCAGAAAGGCGGCCCAGACCAGGCCGGCGACGGACCAGAAAATCGCGATCCACAAACCCCAGCGGCCGGGGATCCGGCCCGACGGAATCGGGCGGCCAGGTTCATTGATGGCGTCGACCTCGCGGTCGAACCAGTCATTGACAGCCTGGCTGCCCGCGCACAGCAGCGGGCCGGCCAACAGGACGCCGAAAATCAACAGGCCGATATTGTCGAGGCTGAACTGGCCGGACGAGACCACGCCGCACCCGAACGCCCACATGGGCGGGAACCAGGTGACCGGTTTGGACAGCTCCACGACCGCCAGCAAGGACGTTCGAAGGTCTGGCGACGGCAAGGGGGCTGAGCGCTCCATCCCTGTACGCTAAGGCGGACAAGACAGACCGTCAACTAAACTTGACGGTCTGTCAGTGCTCGGATTTGGGCTGGAGCTCGCCGATCTTGTGGCGGTGCATCTTGGCGTACAGGCTCTGGCGGCTGAGGCCGAGAATCTCCGCCGCCGAGGCGCGGTTGTCATTGGTCAGGGCCAGCGCCGCCTCGATGCAGCTTTGCTCGATCATGTCGGTGCTTTCGCGCACGATGTCTTTCAGCGCGACCCGCCCGACCAGATCGGACAATTGATCGACGGTGCCCGGCATGGCCCCGCCGGCGCGCTGGCGTCCGGCGACCAGCCGGCGGCCGACCGGGCGGATTGAGAAGCCGAACACGCTGCCCGTGGGGCCGGGGGCGGAGACGGCGGAAACTTCCACCGCTTCACGCAGATCATGCTGGCTGCGGACCAGGGTGGCGAAGTTGCGGATGACGCCATGCTCGCGCAAATTGGCCATCAGCACGTTCACTTCGGTCTCGGTGCGGCCGAGATAGGATTCGATGGGCACGCCCACGGCGGCGTCAATATCGCTGAGCTGGGCGATATCCACGAAGGCCTCGTTCACTGACAGGATCTTGCCGTCCTCGCCGGTAAGCACCAGCGCGTCGGGCAGGATTGCGGCGAGGCGCGCCATGGAGGCGTCGGCTTCCGCCGAGCCCAGCGCGTCCTGGGCCGAGACACGCGCGAGGAAATAGACTTCACGGCCCTGGCGGTAGACCGAGGCCAGCAGCTGGCAGGGCTTCTTGGCGCCGTCCGGCGTCACTTCGATCTTTTCGGTGCGGCCGGTGCGGCGCGCAACGGCCAGCGTCTCGCGCACGATGTCTGCCGCCGCGGTCCCGAACGCGCCTTCCAGCGAGCGGCCCTCAAGGCGCTGCGAGGAGCGTCCGAGCAGGCGCGAGGCTGCGGCGTTGACGTCAGTGATCCGGAACGTGTTGCCGTCGATAATGATGACGCCTTCGGACGCCAGCTGGAACAGGAGGCGGAAGCGGGTTTCGGCTTCGCGCACGCGCGCATAATCGCGCTCCATGGAGCGCTGGGCTTCGATCAGGCGCTTTTGCATGCGCGACGCGGCGCGCAGATCGCGCCCGATGGCCAGCGTCCAGCCTTCACGCCCGGCGGGCAGGGTGAAATAGCGCACCGGCAGGTCCGAGCCGCTGGGCTGGGCGTGATTCACATGACGCCAGCGCCGCTGGCCCGGCGTCGTCTGGGGCGCCAGCAAGGCCGCGACCTTGTCGCGCGAATCGACCTGAACCAGATCGATCCACTTGCGCCCGATCCAGCTGTCGAACTCGTCGTCATCTTCGGAGAACTCGTCACCGGAGAAGGCCGCGTCGCGCACCACGCCGCGGCTGTCGATCAACAAGGCGAGGTCCGCCGCGTTGGCGGCGAGGTCGGCTGCCGTCTCGTCGGAGAACGCCGACCGGGCGACCTCACGGGATTGGAACCTCGCATTCGGGCCTTCAGAGGCCTTGGTGTCCATGGAATCGCCTTGTGATAATGATCAACTCAATCAACTCGCCTGCGCCAGCCTATGGACCAGCCTTTCGGCCGTGACAACCGCCCGTACGCCATCGGTTGCGGTCGCGTCAGCGCCGATGCGGCGCGCCAGACCCATGTCCTCATTAAACAACTGACCCCCGACAAGGATAATGATGTCAGGGTTTTGCGACCTTGCGCGGATCAGTTTGATCATCGATTTGAGGTCTTTCATGTTCACGTCCGAGCTCGCCGACAGGCCGACGACATCGAAATGTGTCTCGACCACTGCGGCGACAATATGGTCGATCTCCGGGGTGGACTCGCAACGAACGCGCCAGCCTGAGCGGGCGAAGAACTCACCGACCATGACAATGCCGAACACGTGCTGCTCGCCGGGCGCCGGCGCCAGCAGGACGCGCGGCGACACCTTGCCCGAGCCCATGCTGCAGGGCGTGTCGGCGTTGATGCGCTCCAGGACGCGGTGCAGCTTCATCAGCCCGATGGTGACATCGGCGAAATCGCACACATCCTCTTCCCACAGCTTCCCGAGATGGCGCGCCGCCGGCGCGAGCAGCTTGAGCAGCACGTCCTCATGGGATGCACCGTCAAACAGCAGGCCATTGACCTCGTCGACCAGTTCCTGGGGGTCGCTGGTCACCGTGCGCAGCGCAAAGCTGTTGATCTGGGCGGTCTCGAACGCGGCGGTTTTCGACGCGGGCGGACGGGCCGGTCCTTCGGCATTGGCGGCTTCGCGGTTGATCAGCATCAGCCGGGGAATGATCTCGGCCTCGATCAGCTTGTCGAGGACCTCTTTGGGCGGTCCGGCCTTGTCGAGGTCGCAGGGCTTGGCGCCGCGGCCCCAATTTTTCCAGTTAAGCGATGCCTGAGTCGTGCGGGCCAGCCCCGCCAATCCGAACCGGTCGAATTCCGCCTGCGCCATGGTGGGTGCCTTCTCTCCCCGGGTGGTCGTAACGGGCGGACAGGCCGCCAGGTTCGCCACGATTTTTTTTAAACCGCTGCCTGTTTGTGGCGGCAGCGGCGGTGACGGACCGTCCCCGGACGAGGGCGCCGGGGTTTGGTCCGCCCCGAAATTGTCCCAAAGCCTGACAGGTAATTTTGCCGAGGGCCAGAAAATTCGTACCGCCGGTTTTTGCGGGCGCCCGCGCCAGGGAGCGGGCCCGAGTGTCCAATCGGCAGAACGTCAAACAATATTGACACTTCGTCAGCCGCTGCCGTACCTTCATCCCAACAAGAGACCAAGGGAGGGCGAGTCATGCAGGCCGAAGCTGATAGCCGCAATCGCCAGTTTTCAACCGCACAAGGGCGAACGCCCGGCGCCTCGACCGGCATAGGTTTCACGGTTGATCGCATGCTGCAGGGCTGGATCGACACGGTCGCGCCCTGTCCCTGGACGGCGCATTCGGGCAGCGCCGCGCACTATCGCCGCCGCGCCCACCGCGCCGCCTCCAAGCCTCAAACCCCGCTTTACACGCCCGAGCAGCGCATCAAGCGCGACGAAACGCCGTGGACGCTGGTTCAGGGGATTCTCGCGCCGCTTCAGTTTCTGGTGTTCGCGGTCAGCGTGTTTCTGGTCGTGCGCTATCTGGCCACCGGCGAGGGTTATGCGCTGGCCACCGCCTCGGTGATCATCAAGACGCTGGTGCTCTATCTCATCATGGTGACCGGCGCGGTCTGGGAGAAAGTGGTGTTCGGCCGCTATCTCTTCGCCCCGGCCTTCTTCTGGGAAGACGTCTTCTCCATGGTCGTGCTGGCGCTGCACACCGCCTATATCGGCGCGGTGCTGTTCAATATCGGCACGCCCGATCAGCAGATGATGATCGCGCTGGCGGCCTATTTCACCTACCTCATCAACGCAGGTCAGTTTCTGTGGAAACTGCGGGCGGCGCGCCTGGAGGGAGCAGTCTCTTGACCGCATCTCCGGCTTCTGCGACTGCGCCGCTCGACGGGATGCGTGATAGTGTTGTCCTGCGTGAACGCGGTCAACGCGAAGTGTTCTGCGGCCTCACCGGGATCATGTGGCTGCACCGCAAGATCCAGGACGCCTTCTTCCTGATCGTCGGCTCGCGCACCTGCGCCCACCTGATGCAGTCGGCCGCCGGCGTGATGATCTTCGCCGAGCCCCGCTTCGCCACCGCCATCATTGAAGAGCGCGATCTGGCCGGCATGGCCGATGCGAATGAGGAACTGGACCGGGTGGCGGCGCAGGTTCTGGCGCGCCGGCCTGACATCAAGACGCTGTTTCTGGTGGGCTCCTGCCCCAGCGAAGTGATCAAGATGGATCTGTCGCGCGCGGCGGCGCGCCTGGACTCAGCCCATTCCGGCGTGCGCGTGCTCGCCTATTCGGGCAGCGGCATCGAGACCACTTTCACCGAGGGCGAGGATGCGTGCCTGGAGGCGCTGGTTCCCGAGCTGCCGCAGGACACGTCTTCTGAAGCCTCGCTTCTGGTGGTCGGCGCGCTGGCTGATGTAGTGGAGGATCAGTTCACCCGCCTGTTCGAGGCGATGGGAATCGGCCCGGTCCGTTTCCTGCCCGCGCGCACGTCCAGCGATCTGCCCCCGGTAGGGCCCAATACGCGCTATCTGCTGGCTCAGCCTTTCCTCGGGCGGACCGGCGCAGCGCTGGATGATCGCGGCGCCAAGCGCATTTCCGCGCCCTTCCCGCTGGGCGCCAAGGGCACCGAAGCCTGGCTGCGCGCCGCCGCCGATGTCTGGAATATTGATGCCGACCGGTTCGAGGCCGTGGTCGCCGCGCCGCGCGCCCGCGCCGAGCGCGCCCTGGCGACCCATCGCGCCGACTTCACCGGCCGCAGCGTTTTCTTCTTCCCTGATTCCCAGCTGGAAATTCCGCTGGCCCGCTTCCTCCATGAGGAGCTGGGCGCCCGGCTGATCGAGGTGGGCACGCCCTATCTGCACCGCAGCCATCTCGATTGCGAACTGCCGCGCTTGCCGGCCGGCGTGCAGCTGAGCGAAGGCCAGCATGTGGATTCCCAGCTTGATCGCTGCCGCGCGGCGCGCCCGGACCTGACGGTGTGCGGGCTGGGCCTGGCCAATCCGCTGGAGGCCGAAGGCCTGTCGACCAAATGGGCGATCGAGCTCGTTTTCACCCCGATCCACGGCTTTGAGCAGGCCGGTGATCTGGCCGAATTGTTTACGCGCCCGCTGCGGCGCCGCGATCTGTTGAGGGTTGGATGAAGCTGACGGTCTGGACATATGAGGGACCGCCTCATGTCGGCGCCATGCGGGTCGCCACGGGCATGACGGACGTGCACTACCTGCTGCACGCGCCCCAGGGCGACACCTATGCCGATCTCCTGTTCACGATGATCGAGCGGCGCAATCACCGCCCGCCGGTGACCTACACCACCTTCCAGGCGCGCGATCTGGGCTCGGACACCGCCGAGCTGTTCATGACCGCCGCCCGCGACGCCTACGAGCGCTTCAAGCCGGCGGCGATGCTGGTGGGCTCGTCCTGCACCGCCGAACTGATCCAGGACGATCCGGGCGGCCTCGCCCTGACGCTGGGCCTGCCGTGCCCGGTGCTGCCGCTGGAGCTGCCCTCCTATATGCGCCGCGAAAACTGGGGCGCGTCGGAAACCTTCTACCGCCTGGTGCGCGGCCTTGCGGGCGCCCATGCGCCGGCGCCGGGCGAGACCCGGGCCGAGCGGGCGCCCGGACCGCCGCGCTGCAATATTCTGGGCGGCACGGCGCTGGGCTTCCGCCACCGCGACGACATCAAGGAAATCAAGAAGCTTCTGGGCCGGCTCGGCATTGAAGTCGCGGTCTGCGCCCCGCTGGGCGCCAGCGCCGCCGACATCGCCCGCATGGGCGAGGCGGACTTCAACGTCGTGCTCTATCCCGAGATCGGCGAAGAGGCCGCGCGCTGGCTGGAGAAAGCCTTTGGCCAGCCGCGCACCAAAATCGTCCCCATTGGCGTGGGCGCCACGCGCGACTTTGTGCGCGAAGTGGCCGAGATCGCCGGTGTCGATCCCGCCCCGGCTCTGGATGATGAAGACCTGCGCCAGCCTTGGTGGTCGCGGTCTGTGGACAGCAATTATCTCACCGGAAAGCGCGTTTTCGTGTTCGGCGATGCGACCCATGCCGTCGCCGCAGCCCGCGTGGCCGTCGAGGAGATGGGCTTCGAACTCGTCGGCCTGGGCGCCTATAACCGCGAGTTTGCGCGCAGCGTGCGCGAAACGGCGGCGCGCTACGGCGTGGAGCCGCTGATCAGCGACGATTATCTGGAAGTGGAAGCGGCCATCGAAGCGGCGGCGCCGGAACTGGTGCTGGGCACGCAGATGGAGCGCCATATCGCCAAGCGCCTCGGGATTGGCTGCGCGGTCATTTCCGCGCCGGTCCATGTGGAGGACTTCCCCGCCCGCTACGCCCCGCAAATGGGCTATGAGGGCGCGAACGTATTGTTCGACACCTGGGTCCATCCGCTGGTGATGGGTCTTGAAGAACATTTGCTGGGCATGTTCCGCGAGGACTTCGAGTTCAGCAACGACGCCGGACCCTCCCATCTGGGTTCGCACAAGCAGGCGCCGGCTCCGGCGCCCGCCCCCATGCCTGCGGTGCAGGCTGACGACACCCCTGAAACAGCTGACGCCGCCGCGGTCTGGCGCGACGACGCTCTGGCCGAGCTGAAGAAGATCCCCTTCTTCGTGCGCGGCAAGGCTCGCCGGAACGCCGAGACCTTCGCTGCCCAGAGCGGTGCGGAGGTGATTACGCTGGAGACGCTCTATGATGCAAAAGCCCATTTCGGCCGCTGAGGCGGCCCCCATCCGGGTCGTCATCGTCACGCTGGACAATCATCTGGCGGGGGCGGCGGAGCGTGCGCAGCGCAGTTTGCGGGCGGACTATCCCGGACTGGAGCTGGCGTTTCATGCCGCGGCTGATTTTGCTGCGAGCCCGGACTCGCTGGCGCGCTGCCTCAATGACATCGCGCGTGGCGACATCATCGCCGCCAACATGCTGTTCCTCGAAGACCACATCCAGGCCGTGCTGCCTGCGCTCAAAGCGCGCGCGCCCGAGTGCGACGCGATGGTCGGCTCCATGTCGGCGCCCGAAGTGGTGCGCCTGACGCGCCTGGGCGGGCTGGACATGAGCGCGCCCCAGAGCGGGCTGATGATGGCGCTCAAAAAACTGCGCGGCGGGTCGAACAATGGCGCGCCCAAGGCGGGCGGCAAGAGCCAGCTGGCCATGCTGCGCCGCCTGCCCAAGCTTCTGCGCTTCCTGCCCGGCAAGGCGCAGGATCTGCGCGCCTATTTCCTGACCATGCAGTACTGGCTGGCCGGGTCGGAATCCAATTTCACCAACATGATCCGCAATCTGGTGGACCGGTACGCTGCGGGCCCGCGCGCCGTGCTGCGCGGCCGCGCCAAGGTCGAGCCGCCGGTGGAATACCCCGAAGAGGGGCTCTACCACCCCGATTTCCCGGGCCGTATCGCGGATCGCGTCTCGGCGCTTCCGGCCGGTCGCGGCCACGGCAAGGGCACGGTCGGCCTTCTGGTCATGCGCTCCTACCTGCTGGCGGGCGACACCGCCCATTATGACGGCGTGATCCGCGCGCTTGAGGCCCATGGCCTTGACGTCGTCCCGGCGTTTGCCAGCGGGCTCGACGCCCGCCCGGCGGTGGAGCATTTCTTCATCGAGCATGGCCGCCCGAAGGTGGATGTGGTGCTCTCGCTCACCGGCTTCTCGCTGGTGGGTGGCCCGGCCTATAACGATGCGCGCGCCGCCGAGGCGCTGCTGGCCAAGCTCGACGTGCCGTATCTGGCCGCCCACCCGCTGGAGTTCCAGTCGCTGGAAGACTGGCGCGCCTCCACCGCCGGTCTGACCCCGGTGGAAGCCTCCATGATGGTGACCCTGCCCGAGCTCGACGGCGCCACCAATCCGATGGTGTTCGGCGGGCGCTGCGCGGACGGGCGTGTGTGCCACGGCTGCAAGCGCGAATGCGCCTTCCCCGAAGGCCAGCCGCGCGCCATGCAGGTGTGCGCCGAGCGCGCCGAAGCGCTGTCGGCCCGCGTCGCCAAGCTGGTGCGCCTGCGCCGCGCCAAGCTGAAAGACCGCAAGGTGGCGGTGGTGCTGTTCAACTTCCCGCCCAATGCCGGCGCGGCGGGCACGGCGGCCAATCTCTCGGTCTTCGCCTCGCTCCACAATCTGCTGCATGCCATGAAGGCCGAAGGCTATTCGGTTGAGCCGCCCGCCACGGTGGACGAGTTGCGCGCGGCGGTGCTGGAGGGCGACTCGGTCCGGTTCGGCACCGACGCCAATATCCTCGACCGCATCGCCATCAATGATCACGTGATGCGCGAGCCGCACCTTAAAGAGATCGAGGCCCAGTGGGGTCCGGCGCCGGGCCGCAAGGACACGGACGGACGCTCGATCTTCGTGCTGGGCGCCAAGTTCGGCAATGTGATGATCGGCCTGCAGCCCTCCTTCGGCTATGAGGGCGACCCGATGCGCCTTCTGTTTGAAGGCAGCTTTGCCCCGACCCACTCTTTCTCGGCCTTCTACCGCTATGTGCGCGAGGATTTCGCCGCCGACGCGGTGCTGCACTTTGGCACCCATGGCGCGCTGGAATTCATGCCCGGCAAGCAGACCGGCATGTCCAGCGAGTGCTGGTCGGACCGTCTCATCGGCGACGTGCCCAATTTCTATCTCTACTGCGCCGACAACCCGTCCGAAGGCCTGATCGCCAAGCGCCGCAGCGCGGCCACGCTGATCAGCTATCTGACGCCGCCCATCTCCAAGGCGGGCCTGTATCGCGGCATGACGGAGCTCAAAGCCACGCTGAGCGACTGGCGTCTCCTGCCGCCCGACACGCCGGCCAATCGCCGCGACGCGCTGGCCGAGCTGATCCAGACCCAGGCCTCGGTGCTGGATCTGGCCAAGCCCGAGCCGCTGTGGACCGGCGCGGACGCCGCTCACATCGACAAGCTGCGCGACACTCTGACCGAGCTGGAAAGCACGCTGATCCCCAACGGCCTGCATATTCTGGGCGAAGTGCCCGATACCGCAGCCCGGCGCGAACTGCTCTCGGCCATCGCCGAGATCGAGCGCGGAACCCCGCCGCCCGACAATGCGCTGGACCGGCTGATGGAAACCGGCGAGGCCGCGTCGGCGCTGGCCCTGCTGCCCGCCGCCCAGCGCGAAACCTGGGCGCCGGTGTTCGACCGTCTGGAGAAAACCCAGAACGGCCTCAGCGCCAACCGCGAACTGGAATCGACCCTGCACGCGATTGGCGGCGGCTTCGTCGCGCCGGTGGCCGGCGGTGATCTGGTGCGCAATCCGGACATTCTGCCCACGGGCCGCAATCTGCACGGCTTTGATCCCTTCCGCCTGCCCAGCCCCTGGGCGGTGCGCGACGGCGCGGCGCAGGCCCAGCGCCTGATCGATCGCCATATCGCCGACACCGGCGCGATGCCTGAAACCGTCGCGCTGGTGCTGTGGGGCACGGACAACCTCAAAACCGAAGGCGGGCCCATCGCCCAGGCCCTCGCGCTGATCGGCGCCCGGCCCCGGCAGGACTCGTTCGGGCGCCTGGCTGGCGCCGAGCTGATCCCGCTGGAAGAGCTGGGCCGTGCGCGCATCGACGTGCTGATGACCTTGTCGGGCATTTTCCGCGATCTTCTGCCGCTGCAAACCAAAATGCTGGCCGAGGCCGCGTATCTCGCCGCCACAGCCGACGAACCCGCCGAGCTGAACCCGGTCCGGCGCCACGCCCTGGCCTATGCCGCCGAGCATGGCGTGGACATGGACACGGCATCCTTGCGCGTCTTCTCCAATGCCGACGGGGCCTATGGCGCCAACGTCAATCAGCTGATCGACAGCGGCATGTGGGATGACGAGAACGAGCTGGCTGACGCCTATCAGACCCGCAAATGCTACGCGTTCGGCCGCAACGGCATGCCGGCCAAGCAGGGCGAGCTTCTGGGCTCCATCCTGAGCGAAGTCGATCTGGCCTATCAGAATCTCGACTCGGTGGAGCTCGGCGTCACCACGATCGACCATTATTTCGATACGCTGGGCGGCATTGGCCGCGCGGTGCATCGCGCCCGCGGCAAGGAATCGCCGGTCTATATCGGCGATCAGACCTCGGGCGAGGGCAAGGTGCGCTCCCTGTCCGAACAGGTGGCGCTGGAGACCCGCACCCGGGTGCTCAATCCGCGCTGGTATGAATCCATGCTGCGCCACGGCCATGAGGGCGTGCGCAATATCGAGGCCCACGTGACCAACACCATGGGCTGGTCGGCCACCACCGGCCAGGTGGACCCCTGGGTCTATCAGAAAATTACCGAGACCTATGTGCTGGACGAAGCGATGCGTGACCGCCTCGCCGAGCTCAATCCGAAGGCCTCGGCCCGCCTGTCCGAACGCCTGATCGAAGCGCACGAGCGCAGCTATTGGCGGCCCGACGCCGCCACGCTGGAGGCGCTCAAGCGCGCCGGAGAAGCCATTGAAGACCGGCTGGAGGGAATCGCCCCCGCCGCAGTGAAAATCGCATGACCGCGCGCCCACAAACCTCGCGCACAAGGATGGCCCAATGACCACGCTGAACCTCAATCGACCCGCGCCCAAGCGCCCTGACGGAGAGGGAAGCCTGCAGGTCCATCTGGACCCGACGCTGGCCATCGATTCTGCGAAAGTCTTCGCGGTCTATGGCAAGGGCGGGATCGGCAAGTCGACGACCTCGTCGAACCTGTCGGTCGCGTTCTCCAAGCTGGGCAAGAAGGTGCTTCAGATCGGCTGCGACCCGAAGCACGATTCCACCTTCACCCTGACCAAGCGCCTGGCGCCCACGGTGATCGACGTTCTGGAAAGCGTCGACTTCCATACCGAGGAGCTGCGCACCGAGGACTTCGTGTTCGAGGGCTATAACGGCGTGATGTGCGTGGAGGCCGGTGGCCCGCCTGCGGGTACGGGCTGCGGCGGCTATGTGGTCGGCCAGACGGTGAAACTCCTGAAAGAGCACCATCTTCTGGACGACGCCGACATCGTGATCTTCGACGTGCTGGGTGATGTGGTGTGCGGCGGGTTCGCCTCGCCGCTGCAGCATGCCCATCGCGGCCTGATCGTCGCGGCCAATGATTTTGATTCCATCTTCGCGATGAACCGGATCATGGCGGCGATCGGGGCCAAGTCGAAAAATTACGAAGTGCGCCTGGGCGGCGTCATCGCCAACCGCTCGGCGGCCACCGACCAGATTGACCGCTTCGCTGACGCGACCGGGCTCAACCGCCTCGCCCATTTCCCGGATCTCGACGCCATCCGCCTGTCGCGCCTGAAAAAGAGCACCCTGTTCGAGATGGACTCAACGCCTGAGCTGGAAGCGGTGAAGACCGAGTATATGCGCCTGGCCGCCTCGCTGCTGGCCGGGATCGAGCCGTGCATCGCCACGCCGATGAAAGATCGTGAGATCTTCGACTTCCTGGGGTTCGAATAATGGCCAACGCCACCTACACTCACACGCGCGACGCGCTTGAGACCTATTTCGACCGCACGGCGGCCGATGCCTGGGCCAAGCTGACGTCCGAAGCGCCGGTGAGCGGCGTGCGCGCCACGGTGCGCGCGGGCCGCGACAGCTTGCGCGACACCTTCCTGTCCTGGTTGCCGGAAAACATGACCGGCGAAACCGTGCTGGACGCGGGCTGCGGCCCGGGCCAGCTCTCTTTCGCCATGGCCGGCCGCGGCGCTCATGTCGAGGCCGTCGATCTGTCGGCGACCCTGCTGGAGATCGCCGCCCAGCGTGCGCCCGCCGATCTGCCGGGCTCCGTCACCTTCCGCGCGGGCGACATGCTCGATGCGTCGGGTGGCATGGTCGACCGGGTGGTGGCGATGGACTCGGTGATCCATTACGGCCCTGAAGACATGGTCAACATGATCAAGGGCCTGGCCAGCCGGGCGAAAACCTCGGTCATGTTCAGCTTCGCCCCGCGCACGCCTCTGCTCACCGTGATGCACGCCACCGGCAAGCTGTTCCCCAAATCGGACCGCGCCCCGGCGATCGTGCCGATTTCGGAAAGCGGCCTGCGCCGCCGCATCGAAGCCTGCCCGGACCTCAAGGGCTGGCGGATCGGGCGGACCAGGCGCATCGACAGCTTCTTCTACATCTCTCAGGCGATGGAGCTGGTGCAGGCATGAAGCGCGAATCGGCATCTCTGGCGCGGCGCTGGGCGGAGCTTGGAATTTCCATGCTCCCCTTTGCGGATGTCGCGACCAAAGAGCTGCCGCTCAGCCAGCTTCTGCGCCTGTCGCTGTTCCAGGTGTCTGTGGGCATGGCCGCCGTCCTGCTCACCGGCACGCTCAACCGGGTGATGATCGCCGAGCTCGGCATGCCCGCCGCGCTTGTCGCGCTGATGGTGGCTTTGCCGCTGGTGTTCGCGCCGCTGCGCGCCCTGATCGGGTTCAAGTCCGACACCCATGTCTCCGCGCTGGGCTGGCGGCGCGTGCCGTTCATCTGGTTCGGCTCGCTGATGCAGTTCGGCGGGCTGGCCATCATGCCGTTCGCGCTGCTGGTGATGTCGGGCGATTCCGGCGCGCCGGTGGGCCTCGGCATGGCGGCGAGCGCTTTGGCCTTCCTCCTGGTGGGCGCCGGGATGCATACCACCCAGACCGCCGGTCTGGCGTTGGCGACAGACCTGGCGACCGAGGAAAACCGGCCCCGGGTCGTGGCGCTTTTATACGTGATGCTTCTGGTGGGCATGCTCATCAGCGCCATCGTGATCGGCACGCTGCTGATTGATTTTGATCCGCTAGCTCTCATTCGCGTGATCCAAGGCGCGGCCGCGCTGACCATCGTGCTCAATATCGCCGCGCTCTGGCGCCAGGAAGCGCGCGCGCCGAAACTGACCAGCCCCGATCGCCCCCGCCCGACCTTCGCGGAAGCCTGGGCGGCGTTTTCCGCTGGCGGACGCCAGACGCGCCTGTTGGTCGCCATCGGCCTGGGCGCGGCTGCCTTCTCCATGCAGGACGTGCTGCTAGAGCCCTATGGCGGGGAGGTGCTCGGCCTGTCGGTTGCGGGCACCACGGTGCTGACCGCGCTTTGGGCGATCGGCGCGCTGGCCGGCTTCGCTCTGGCGGCCAAAGGGCTGACGGCGGGGTTCGACCCCCATCGCCTGGCCGCTTACGGCATGGTTGTGGGCGTGTTCGCCTTCGCCTTTGTCATCATGTCCGATCCGCTGGGATCGCCCTTCATGTTCCGCGCCGGCGCCGTGCTCATCGGGCTCGGCGGCGGGCTGTTCGCCGTCGGTACGCTGACCGCGGCGATGGAGCTGGGCGAGGGCAGCGGATCGGGAATCGCGCTGGGCGCCTGGGGCGCGGTGCAGGCCACAGCCGCCGGAGTGGCGATCGCCATCGGCGGGAGTCTGCGCGACGTCATCGACGCTCTGGGTCAGGCCGGGACGCTGGGTCCGGGCATGACGGGACCGGCCGTTGGATACTCTGTAGTCTACCACATCGAAATTGCGCTTCTGTTCGCCGCCCTCGCGGCGATAGGGCCGCTCGCCCGCCATGCCGGCGGCCGATCGGGGCGCACGCCCGGAAAATTCGGCATCGCCGAATTCCCCGGCTAAAGGCTCAAAGGGAGGCCTTGTCATGAGTGATGGAACGATAATCGGCTCGCTGGACCTGACGACCCTGCTGTTTTCAGCATTCGTCCTGTTTTTCATCGGCCTTGTTTTCTACCTGCGCCGCGAAGACCGCCGCGAGGGCTATCCGCTGGAGTCCGACACCACGGGCAAGATGGAGCCGACGGGCTCTGCCTGGTACCCCACGGCCAAGGAGATGCGGCTGCCTACAGGCGACATCGCCTTGAAACCCGACACCCGCCGCGAGCCCATCTCGGACAAGATGAAGCGGCTGGCCGTGTGGCCGGGCGCTCCCTATGAGCCTGTTGGCGATCCCATGACCGCCGGCGTCGGCCCGGGCGCGTATGCTCTGCGCGACGACAAGCCCGATCTCACCCATGAGAACCTGCCCAAAATCGTGCCGATGCGCATTCTGCCGGCGTTCAATGTCGCCAAGGGCGACGCCGACCCGCGCGGCATGACGGTGATTGGTGGCGACGGCCAGGCGGCCGGCGTGGTCAGCGATATCTGGGTGGACCGCGCCGAGGCTTTGGTGCGCTATTACGAGATCGAGCTCGCCGATGGCGGCCGCAAGGTGCTGGCGCCCTACGCCTTCACCAATATCAAGGGCAAGGCGCGCCAGGCCCGGATTGAATCGATCCAGTCGGGCCAGTTTTCGGGCGTTCCGGCTCACGCCTCGCCAGACCAGGTGACGCGCCTCGAAGAGGAACGCATCAGCGCCTATTATGCGGCGGGCACGCTCTACGCCACGCCGGGCAAGACGGAGCCGTGGTTCTGATGTGTGATCCTGACAAAATCAAACCTGAACCCATTCCCGGCCTGCCGGACAAGCTTCCCGAGGGCGAGCGCGTCCTGTGGAGCGGCGGACCCGACTGGAAATCGCTGGCCCTGCACGTGTTCCACGTGCGCGCCGTGGCGGTGTATTTCGCGATCCTGATCGTCTGGCAGGCCAGCACCGGCCTGTCAGCCGGGGTGACGGGCAGCGAGGCGGCGGTGACCGCAGTGCTCCAAGCCCTGCTGGGCGTGGCCGCCATCGGCCTGTTGTCGGTGTTCGCCTGGCTGATCGCCCGCTCCACGATCTACACCGTGACCAATGAGCGGGTGGTGATCCGGGCTGGCGTCGCCCTGCCCAAGGCGGTCAATATCCCGTTCAAGGTCATCGGCTCGGCGTCGCTGAAAGCCCGCTCTGGCGGCAATGGCGATATCCCGCTGGCGCTGACCGGACCGGACCGGGTGGCCTATCTGTCGCTCTGGCCGCACGTGCGGCCCTGGCACATCAATAACGCCCAGCCCATGCTGCGCGGACTGCCCGATGCGGCTGCGGCCGCCCAGGTGCTCGCCGGGGCGCTGGCGGAGAAGGCGGGTCAGCCCGCTGCGCGCATCGCCGTGGCGGCCAATGACACGGCCCGCCGCCGGACCCTGCCTGACCACGCCGCTGCTGCGGTGCACACCTGAGACCGATGGAAACCGAGCCGATGCAAGAGAACCGCCAGGAAGTCATCCACAGACGCGCCGTCCAGGGCATGATCGTCATTGTCATTCTGACGGTGATTCTGGCGGCGGTGACTCAATTCACCGGCGGCGGGGCGCGCTATGCCCCCGAAGGCGCGCCTGTTGTGACGGCGGAGCTTCTGTTCGAAGACGGCGAGCGCGGGCTGGTTACGGTGCACAACGCCGCGACCGGCGCGCACCTGATCGCTTACGGCGAGAATGAAGGCGTGTTCGTGCGCGCCATCATGCGCACCGTGGCCCGTCAGCGCCGGATTCGCGGCCTTGGCCGGGAAACGCCGGTGCAGCTGTCGCGTTTTGATGGCGATCAGCTCTGGCTGATCGATCCGGCCAGCGGCGTCCAGATGTATCTCAATGCGTTCGGGCCCGACAATCTGGCCGCCTTCAACGAGATTCTGGAGCGCAAGGAACAGAGCCTGCGCGCTGAGGCCGAAGGCGGCGCGTCATGAGCCACGGTCCGCGCCAGTTCGACGTCAACTGCACCATCGAGGTGGAGCACACCAATGAGCACCTCCATGCCCATGTGGCGCTGGAGGGCGATGTGCCGATCTATCCCGGCGACCGCGTGCGCGTGCACGGCTCCCCGATCCGCGTCGAGTACGGCGAGGCCGCCCGCTATGACCGGGTCGCCACGGTGATGCGCGCGGGCTGGCTGTCACGCCAATGGACCCGCCTGATGGCGCGTCTGGAAATCACCGAATTGTACGAAGTCAGCTTTTCAGCCGGGAGGAAACTATGACCGCCGCTGCTATCGACACCTCCGCCGACCGCGCCTCGACCCGCGCGCGCGCGGAGCTCAATGAGTCCACCCGCCTGGCCCAACAGGACACCATTCTGAGCCCGCGCTTCTACACCACCGATTTCGACGAGATGGACGCGCTCGATATCGAGCCGGTGCGCGCTGAATGGGACAAGCTGATCGCCGAGATGGAGGCCGATCCCAACAAGGGTCACTTCCGCCGCACCGAGGCGTTCGACAATGCGCTGATGAGCCTGCCTGAAGGCCTGCGCAAGGAATTCGTCGACTTCCTCGTAAGCTCGCTGACCTCGGAGTTTTCCGGGTGCGTGCTTTACGGAGAGATCGTCAAGAACACCAAAAATCCCGACGTGCGCAAGCTGTTCAAGCTGATGGCGCGCGATGAAAGCCGCCATGCCGGCTTCATCAATACCTGCCTGAAGGATTACGGGATCGGGGTTGATCTCGGCTTCCTGACCAAGACCAAGAAATACACCTTCTTCAAGCCCAAGTTCATCTTCTATGCCACGTATCTGTCGGAGAAGATCGGCTATGCGCGCTACATCACCATCTACCGCCAGCTCGAGCGTCATCCCGAGAAGCAATTCCACCCGATTTTCTCGTGGTTCAAGGAATGGTGTAATGACGAGTTCCGCCATGGAGAGGCGTTCGCGCTGATCATGCGCGCCAATCCGCACCTCCTGCGCGGCGCCAACAAGCTGTGGATCCGCTTCTTCCTGCTGGCGGTGTACTCGACCATGTATGTGCGCGACCATGCGCGCCCGCACTTCCATGAAGGCCTGGGCGTGGACCCCACCGAGTATGATTACGAGGTGTTCCGAATCACGTCGGAAATTACCAAGCAGGTCTACCCGCTGACGCTGGACACCGATAATCCCAAAATGCGCGCCGGCATGGAGCGCATGCGCCGCATCATGGGCCGCATGGACGACGCCAAGGCCGAAGGCGGCTTCATGGGCGGCGTCAAGCGGGTCTTCGCCGGCGCCCATGCGGGTCTGACGTTTGTGAGCATGTATCTTCTGCCGGTCATACCCAATGAGACGCCCGAAGACGTGCGCCTCGTCCCGGTCTGGTGATCTGCTGCTTATGAGCCTGGTCGCCCCCATCCTCGCCACGCTGGCGCTCTGGTGGATATCCACCGGCGCCATCCTGATGCTGGGCGAGCGCTCCGAGCGCTCGCGCCGCGCCGCGATGGTCATCGTCAGCGTGCTGGCGGTGGGAAGTCTCATCGGCCTCTGGATGGTGCGTGACATCACCACCCCGTTCGGGGCCTATGCGGGGGCGCTGTGTGCGCTGACGCTGTGGGCGTGGCACGAGATGAGCTTCCTGTTCGGCTATCTCACCGGCCCCAACCGCAAGGCCTGCCCGGACAATCTCACCGGCTGGCCCCGTTTCCGGGCCGCGGCGGCGACGCTGATGCATCACGAGCTGGCCATCGCGGCCACGGTCGTGGTGATGGCGCTCATGAGCATCGGGGCGGCCAATATGGTGGCGCTGCAGCTCTTCGTGCTGCTGTTCGCCCTGCGGCTGAGCTCCAAGTTCAATCTTTTCCTGGGCGCGCCGCACTTCACCGATCAGTTCCTGCCCGGGCGGCTCAGCCATCTGCGCAGTTATTTCAGCCCCCGGCCGGCCGGGGGTTTCTTTGTGGTCACCACCAGCGTGATCGCGCTTCTCGCCGGAGCTCTGATCTGGAGCGCCGCCACCGCCGCCTCGCCCTTTGAGGCCGCCGCCTTCGCACTTCTGGGGACGCTCGCGGCCCTGGGCGTGCTCGAACACCTGTTTCTTGCCCTGCCGCTGCCTGACGCAGCGCTGTGGCGTTGGCTCTTGCCGGCGCGCGACCCGCGCCGCTCGCCCGATCTGTGAGGGGAGGGGAAATCATGGACTTCCAGGCTTTTTTCGAAGACGAGCTCAGCAATCTGAAAGCGGAAGGCAATTACCGCGTCTTCAATGATATCGAACGGCGCAAGGGCGCCTTCCCCGTCGCCACCCGCCATCAGGACGATATCGAGACCGAAGTGACGGTCTGGTGCTCAAACGACTATCTGGGCATGGGCCAGAACGCCGTGGTGCTCGACGCCATGCACGAGGCGCTGGACCGCTGCGGCGCCGGGGCCGGGGGCACGCGCAATATTTCCGGCACGAACCACTATCACGTGCTGCTGGAGCGCGAGCTGGCCGATCTGCACGGCAAGGAAGCCGCGCTCCTGTTCACCTCGGGCTATGTCTCCAACTGGGCGACCCTGGGCACGCTGGCGGCGCGCATCCCGGGCTGCATCGTGATGTCGGACGCGCAGAACCATGCCTCGATGATCGAGGGCATCCGCCACTCGCGTGCTGAAAAGCACGTCTTTGCGCACAATGATCCCGAAGATCTGGACCGCCGGCTGAGCCGGCTCGATCCCGGCGCGCCCAAGCTGGTGGCGTTTGAATCGGTCTATTCCATGGATGGCGATATCGCCCCCATCGCCGAAATCTGCGATGTGGCCGAGCGCCATGGCGCCATGACCTATCTGGATGAAGTGCACGCGGTGGGCCTGTACGGCCCGCGCGGCGGCGGCATCGCGGAGCGCGAAGGCCTGATGGACCGCGTCACCCTGATCGAAGGCACGCTGGGCAAGGCCTATGGCGTGATGGGCGGCTATATCGCCGGCTCGGCCGCGATGTGCGACTTCGTGCGCTCCTTCTCCTCGGGCTTCATCTTCACCACCGCCCTGCCGCCGGCTGTGGCCGCCGGCGCCCTGGCGGCGGTGCGCTATCTCAAGGTCTCCGACATGGAGCGCCAGCGCCAGCGCCGCAATGTGCGCCGCGTGCGCGCCAAGCTCACCGCCATGGGCATCCCGACGCTGGACAATCCCAGCCATATCGTGCCGGTGATGGTGGGCGAGCCGGTGAAATGCAAACGCATCAGCGACTGGCTGATGAGCGAGCACGGCATCTATGTTCAGCCGATCAATTATCCCACCGTGCCCAAGGGGACCGAGCGCCTGCGCATCACGCCCTCGCCGGTTCACAGCGATGCGGATATAGATCGTCTGATCACAGCCCTGTCGGAAATCTGGTCGGAATGCGCTCTGCACCGAAAATACGGCGCCGCCTGACCTCCGGTCCGGATGATCGCATCATATCGGCCATCGGCCCTGACGGCGCGCGCTTCCCTGTGGAGAAGCTGAAAGCGCACCGTGAGGGCCTGTTGCACGATGCTGTCTCGGTGTTCGTCTTTGACGGCTCCGAGACGCTGCTGCAGCGCCGGGCCGCCAGCAAGTATCACTGCGCCGGACTGTGGGCGAACGCCTGCTGCACCCATCCCGACTGGGGCGAGGATGCGGGCGTCAGCGCCCGCCGGCGCCTGGGCGAAGAGCTGGGCGTCGATCTCGATCTCACGGAATTTGCTCTGACCACCTACCGGGCCGATGTCGGCGGCGGCATGGTGGAGCATGAGCGCGTCCGCCTGTTCCGCGCGGACGTGGACCGGCGCACGCTCGCCTTCGATCTCAACCCGGTGGAAGTGTCCGACGTGCGTTGGGTGAGCCGTCAGGCGCTGCTGCGCGAGACGGCCGAGACCCCGGAGCGTTTTGCGCCCTGGCTGCGCATCTATCTCGACCGCTGGGACGCGCTGGGCCTCACCGCCTGATCACCTGCGGGAATATCACGGCCCGAAATCACCGCACAAAAAAAGACCCCCGGGAAGCGCTGGTGCGCCGCCCGGGGGTCTTTGGTCTGCCCGTTGAGGGCCGGGTTCGTGCGGGGCTCTAGAGCGGCCGCGCGATCCCGTTTTCGCTGGCCCAGATGAACCAGTTGTCCACAACGGTACCCGTGATCAGGATCCCGATGCCGCCCGTCAGGGTGGTCAGAACGGCGAACCACCAGGCCCAACGGTGGATGGATTCCATCGTCGCGTTGAAGCCCATGGTCCAGCGCCAGAACAGCGCCGCCCGCTCGGTGGCGGTGCCACGATCGCTGATCTGTTCGATCTCGCGATCGCCGCCAAAGCGGCCCACCGCCAGGATCGTCGCGCCGTGCATGGCGAACAGCAGGGCTGAGCCGTACAGGAAGGCGATCGAGAGCATGTGGAACGGGTTGTAGAAGAGGTTCCCGTAGATCAGGGAGAAGTTATTGGTCCAGTCCAGGTGGGTGAAGATGCCGAACGGCACTGCCTGGGACCAGTCGCCCATCAGCATGGGCCGGATAAAGCCCAGCACCAGGTAGAGCCAGATCGCCGAGGCGAAGGCCCAGGCCACATGGGTGCCCAGGCCCAGCTGGATGGCGCGCCGGTATGTGCGCACCCACCACAACAGGATGGACGTGGTCAGGAAGAAGCCGGCCAGGATATACCACCCGCCCTCATTGAGAGGCACGAAGGGCTGGAAGCCGTATTCCGGTCCCGGCGGGTCCAGGGTCAGCCAGAAGAACTCCCGGCCGAAGGCGATCGGGTCCCAGTTGACCGAGGCCAGCATGTTCAGGCCGATGATCTCGATTGCGATGAAGCCGCAGATCAGCGAGGCGACACCGGTGAAACCGAGATAGATCGGGCCGATCTGGGCGTTGCCGATCCGGCCGAGCAGGTGGCTGAAGAAGCCTCCGCCCGTGCGCGGCTCGTCACCGGCCGGCAGGTGAACCCCGCCTTCGATCGGGCCGCGGACCTGAACCTGGGTGAAGATGTTTTGATAGGTTGTCATCATATGTCTCCGCTCAGCTCCAGATCGGCAGCTCGCGCCACCAATTCCACCAATCAGGCCATGACCGGATCCACGGTCCCGAGATGATGATGCACACCGCGCTCCAGAACCCGGCGGAGAGCGCCAGGAACAGGCCGAGGCGGTGGATCCCCAGCGGGCCTATGGAATAGCCCAGGATGTCCCGGAAGAAGGTATCTTCGTGGTCAGGCGTCTTCACGGTCTTGCCCTTGCCGGGATTGGTCGCCGACAGGACGAGGGCGCCGTGAAGGCCCAGTGCGAAGGTCGTGATGAAGAAGAAGCTCACCGCGATCATGTGCGCCGGGTTGTAGTGGAAGTTCACGTAGGCGTAGCCCACGTTGGAGACCCAATCGAGGTGGCTCATGATGCCGTAGGGGAAACCTTCCCCCCAGGCGCCCAGGAGCATGGGCCGGAACACGTTGAGGGTCACAAAGGCGAAAATCGCCACCCCGAAGGCGATGGGCACGTGATAGCCGATGCCCAGCTTGCGGCAGATTTCAACCTCCCGAAGCGCCCAGGATATAAAGGCGCCCGTCGCGCAGATCGTGATGATCTGCCACAAACCGCCTTCCCGCATCGGCGCCAGGGCGAGCCCGTAGCTGACGTCAGGCGGCTGAATGTCGATCAGCCAGGGGTTCCAGGTATCGCCGAGCGAGGCGGCGAAGAAGATGAGCCCGGTGCCGAGCACCGAAAAGAAGATCGTTGTCACGCCGAAGAAGCCGACGAAGAACGGACCTATCCAGAAATCGAACAGATCTCCGCCGATCAGCGTTCCGCCGCGGACCCGATATTTGCGCTCGTAACTCAATAATGCCATTGCACTATCTCCGTTATCGGTCGTCCGGGCGGCGCCGGGCGCATTGCGCCCGGCCCCGCTGTACGGCCGTCAGGATTGACCGAACGCGCGTTTGCGTCCGGTGCGCCGCCCGCTAGTGACGGCGTCAAGCGCCCGTCAACTCGTTAGAGATTGACAGACTCAGTCGTGATGGCGGCAGTGCCGCCTCCCGCCGCGCCGTCAATCCAGTTGTACCTGTCACTCGAGAGCAGGATGAAATGGATCAGAATCGCGAGGGTGAAGAGAAACACGAAGAGCGCGATAATCGCCCGGCGCGGATCGAACAGAAGCCAAATTTTCCACATGATTTCGTTCTCCTAGCCGAGCCACGGACGCCACACCCACACGAGAACGTGGGCGATGACGGCGATGACAGTGAATCCGATGAAACTCGAGACGAAGATCTTGTGGAACTCCTTCGCCTCGTTTTCAGAAAGTCCGGACATTGAGTCACTCATGAGACTTTACTCCATAAGGCGCTGCGGCGTGTCCGCAGCGGGTGAAATCGCGGCAAAGTGCGCCGCGACAGTTTCCCGGGCCGGCAGAGCCGGACCGGAAACGAGGATGGAAGGGCGCAGCGGCGCTCATGCGCCTTGCCCTTCCAGAAGGAACCGCTCTGCGCCCTGCACATGGGCGCAGGTCACCGTGCTGGCGCCGTCGCGCCGGGCGTTGGCCTCGGCGGCGTCGCGCAGCCGTTTGGCGGCGGAGATGCGGGTGAGAATCGGCTGGCGCTCCACCAGATCATCCATGGCGTCGCGCGCGTCGCTGTCCCAGGCGAGCTCGCGGGCGAGGCGCGCGGGCGTGGCCGGCGCGCGGTCCATGTCCGTGCCCAGCGGCAGGATGTGGAACAGCGCGTCGAACAGCGCGTTGCAGGTTTCCTGGATGATGTAGGTGGCGCCCGAATAGCCCATGAAGGGCGTGCCGGTGTGCCGGCGGATCACGGCGCCGGGGAAAGAGGCCGGAATGAAGCGCGAGCGCCCGCCGGTTTCGGCCAGATACATGCGCTCGTTGAAGCTGCCGAACATGATGAAGGGCGGCGTGTCCTTGATGGCCTGGCGCACGGCGGCGTTGTCGGGCTTCACCCCGGCGCGCCGGGAGAAGGCGAAGGTGCACGGCAGGCCCATCTCCTCATGGAGGAAATGCTTGAGGCCCCGGGCATAGGTCTCGTTGGCGACCACCGCAAAGCTGGCGGTGCCGAAGAAGTCCTGGGTCACCGACCGCCACAAATCCCACAGCGGCTTGATGGTGGTGTGGCGCTCGCGCTCGATGAAGGGCTCGGCGTCCAGCTCCAGCAATTCAGCCAGCTTGCGCAGGAATTTCGTGGTGGAATGCAGGCCGATAGGGGCCTGGAGATACGGCGTGTCGAGCGCTTCGCACAGAAGCCGCCCGAACTCGCGGTACATGCAGATATTGACCTCGGCATCCACCAGGCGCGGCGCATTGGCCAGATGGCTGCCCAGCGGGAAGACCATGTTGACCTCCGCGCCGATGCCTTCGACCAGGCGGCGGATCTCGGCGAGGTCCGAGGGCATGTTGAACATGCCATAGGCCGGGCCGATGATGTTGACGCGCGGCTTGGCGCCGTCGGCGCGCTTGCGGGCCTTGGGGCGCTTGCCATGCTTGGCGCCGTATTCGGTCCACAGCCACAAAAGCGCGCGGTCCGCGCTCTGCCACTGATCCTCGTCGATGGTGCGCGGCAGGAAGCGGTGGATATTCAGGCCTTCGGGGGTCACGCCGCCGCCGATCATTTCGGCGATGGAGCCGGTGACCACCACGGCGGGCAGGTCGGGCTCCAGCGTCTCGTGGGCGCGCTTCATGGCCTCTTCGGTGCCGGCGCCCATTTCGTCTTCGCTAAGCCCGGTCACCACGATGGGCAGCTCGTGGGGCGGCAGAGCGTCGGTGTAATGGAGCACGGAGGTGACGGGCAGGTTTTCGCAACCCACCGGGCCATCAATGATGACCTGCAGGCCCTTCACCGCAGTGAAGACATACACCGCGCCCCAGTACCCACCGGCCCTGTCGTGATCGAGCACTAACATCCTGTGGGCGCCTCGATCGCTTTTTCGCGGGCCTTCTCGGCGCTGAAGCGCTTGCGGGCCTCTTTCATGCGGAAGGTGCGGCTGTCTTCAGGCGTGTCTTCCCACACCCCGGCCGCATGGCCGGTTCCCACGCCTTCAAAGAAGTCGCGCATGGTGTCGAAGCGGTGCTTGGAGCCCATGGCCGCATTGACCACTTCGGCCAGCGAGCCGGCGCCCGCCGGGCCCATCAGGGGCCGCGCGGAAATGAGATTGGTGAAGTAGAGCGACGGGGTGCCGGTCTCTTTCACGGCCTGCACGACGGGCGTCGTGCCGATGGCCAGATCAGGTTTGAACTCGCGGAACGCCGCCATGTCCTGTTCCAGCGAGGCGCGGAACTGGACGTGGACGCCCTTGGCCTTCAGCCATTCCAGATCATCGGCTGACCAGGGCGTTTTGGGGCAGGCCGTGCCCACGTAACGCACGTCCGCGCCGCTTTCGACCAGCAGGCGCGCCACCAGCAATTCCGAACCCTCATAGCCCGACAGGGTGATGCGGCCCTGGATCGGCTTGGCTTTCAGTGCGCCCTCGATGGCGGGCAGGACGGCCTGCTTGGCCGCTTCGATTTTCGCGTTCGAGACATTGGCCGCCGCGCCGATGGCTTCAAGCCAGGCGGCCGTGCCGTCGCGGCCCACCGGCGCGGAGCCGACAATGGCGCGCCCGGCGGCTTTGAACTCGCGGATGGAGGCGGTGTAGAAGGGATGGATCGCGCCCACGACCTGGCTGTCGAGCGCGGCATAAAGCTCGCGCCATTCGCGCGTCGGCACCACGGGACCTGCGCCCAGACCCATCGGCTCCAGCAGACGGCCGATCACCACCGGATCGGCGGGGAACATCTCGCCCAGCAGCGTCACGGTGGGGCGCTCGTCGCGCGGGCGGTCGGGCGCCTGCACCGGGCCGAGCTCGGCTTCGGTGCGGGCATAGTTGAGCATGGCGCCGGCCAGAACATCCTTGGCCTCGGCATGGGTCGGCACGCCAAAACCCGGCACATCGATGCCGATAATACGCACGCCGTTGATTTCCTTGGGCAGCAGACGCAGCGGCACGCCGGACGCTGTGGGCACGCACAGATTGGTGATCACGATGGCGTCGTAGTTTTCCGGATCGGCCATGTCATAGACCGCGTCACGGATGTCCTCGAACAGCTTGCCGGTGACCAGGGTCTCGGAATTGAACGGCACATAGCCCACCGTGCGGCGCGCGCCGTAGAAGTGGGATGTGAAGGTCAGGCCGTACACGCAGCACGCCGAGCCCGACAGGATGGTCGCGGTGCGGCGCATGCGCAGGCCAACGCGCAGCGAGCCGAAGGCCGGGCACATGGATTGCGGCTGATCGTGGGGGCCTTTGGGATAGTCTTTCTCGTACTGCTCAAGAATTTCCGACGCGCCCGAGGCCTTGGCCTGGGCCAGCATTTTTTCCGCGCCGGCATGACAGCCAGAGCCGTCGTCCGCTGCGCCCGCGACCGGAGCCCCTTGCGCCGGCGCAGACGCGTCCTGCGCCATCACCGCGTCGGCCTGAGCGTTCGCGATGGCGGAATCGTCCAGCGATGTCTCGCCGGCGCCGTCATAGCGCACCTCTCCGCTGGAGCGGGAATTGATAAGGGTCACCGAGTCTTTTGCCATGCCGCTGTCCCTCAAACTTCGTCGTACACGACTTCGAGGGAGGCTTTTTCCACGTGGTTCACGCCGCACATGTCCGCCGACGTGGCCGGCGTCATGGTGAAGCCTGCGCCCTCTTCGGCGTCGAACAGGGCCAGAAGCCCGTCCTGATCCAGCGGCGTGGGCTGAACCGGGGGCGCCTCGGCGACATTGATCCCCAGCGCTTCAAACAGCGACGCCCAGGGCGAGCCCGGGCGGCCGATAATCTCGTAATTGGCGCTTTTCTTGCGGATGTCGTCATCGGCGGGAATGGCCGCCAGGACCGGGATGCCCACCGCCTTGGCGAAGGCCTGGGCCTCGCCGGTGCCGTCATCCTTGTTGATGACCAGGCCCGCCACGCCGACATTGCCGCCCAGCTTGCGGAAATATTCCACCGCCGAGCAGACATTATTGGCGACATAGAGCGATTGCAGGTCATTGGAGCCGACAACGATCACCTTCTGGCACATGTCGCGGGCGATCGGCAGGCCGAAGCCGCCGCACACCACGTCGCCCAGGAAGTCCAGGAGGACATAGTCGAAATCCCACTCGTGGAAGCCGAGGCTTTCCAGAAGCTCGAACCCGTGAATGATGCCGCGTCCGCCGCAGCCCCGGCCCACTTCCGGTCCGCCCAGCTCCATTGCGTAGACGCCATCGCGCTTGAAGCAGACATCGCCAATGGCGACCGCTTCGCCCGCCAGCTTTTTCTTGGACGAGGTCTCGATAATGGTGGGGCAGGCGCGGCCGCCGAACAGGAGCGAGGTGGTGTCGCTCTTGGGGTCGCAGCCGATCAGCAGGACCTTCTTGCCCAGCTGGGCCATCATATAGCTGAGATTGGACAGGGTGAACGACTTGCCGATCCCGCCCTTGCCATAGATGGCGATGACCTGGGTGGTCTTCTTGATCGGTCCGGTGTGGACCGCGTCGGGCTCGATCGCCGCTTCACGCCGCAGCGCGTCAGAGCCGCCGTCTTGCTTGAATTCGCCGTCCATTAGTGGGCACTCCAATCAATGATCATTTTCAGGCAGTTGGCGTCGGAAAAGGCGGTTTCGTACGCCTCTCCGGCCTGTGCAGGCGCGCTGTGATGGGTGATCAGCCCGTCCAGTGAGAGCGCGCCGCTATTGAGAAGGTGTCCGACGCCCTCAAGGTCGCCGGGATTGAATTCCGCCGCGATGCGCAGTCGGGCTTCTTTCATGAAGGCGGGCGCGAAATTGAAGCTGAGCCGCTCGGCGTAGAACCCCGCCAGAACGATCTCGCCGCCCTTGGCCAGACGGCCCACGAGTGAGTCGAGCAGGGAGGAATCCCCGCTGACGTCATAGATCGCGCGATAATCGCGCCGGGTGTCGTCTTCGGGGCGGATAACCGGATAGCCGTCCGCGCCGTCCATGCGCATGGGATTGATTTCCCACACCGTCGGCGCGGGTCCGCCTGCGGCCACCGCAATGCGCGCCAGCAGACGGCCAAGGGCGCCATGTCCGATGATCAGATCGGGCGCCTCAGTCACATTGGCCATGGCGTGATAGGCGGTGGCGGCCAGCGCCAGCAGCACGCCACGCTCGCCGAGATTTTCATCAACCGGGGTGACGCGCGCGCCGGGCAGGGTGACCCGCGAGGCGGAGCCGCCAAACAGGCCGCGCACCGCGCCAAAGCATTGCGCGCCGGGGACAAACACCCAGTCGCCTTCGGCCCGGCCCGAAGCGGGGCCAGCCTGAACGACGCGTCCAATGGATTCGTAACCGGGGACCAGCGGATAGCCCATGCCCGGAAAGGCCGGCATCGTGCCGGACCAGAGCAGGCGCTCGGTGCCCGTGCTTACGCCTGACCAGGCGATTTCGACCACCACGTCCTGATCGCCGGGCCCGGCGATATCGAGCCTGTTGAGCGCAATGCGCCTCGGCTCTTCAAGAACGATAGCGAGGGCGTCCAAGTTTTGCCTCCCCAGGCTTGTGGTCGGATTAAGGCGTCATCTGTCAGTTTACATTGACACTGCCCACAGTCAATTCTGATTTACGCTTTTCCGGCTCGCGCGGTCATGACACTGGCGATAAGGGGGATTCTCGAGCGGTGGACGCGTGCGCCGGCAAAGCCCGCATCGCCCAGCATGCGGGCCAATCGCGCGGGGTTTCGCGGCCGTCCGCCGCCCATGGCTGCGAGATAGAAGCCGAAATAGGCCTCCCCCATGGGCGCCGCGCCGGGGGCGTCGGCCATGGGTTCGGCCACTAGCAGCGTGCCGCCTGGCGCTATCGATTCGCGGCAGGCGCGCAGGAGGCGCATGACATCGTCATCGCTGTGATCATGGATGATGCGCACAAGAGAGATGAGATCGGCGCCTGACGGCAGCGTGTCTGTGAGGAAGCTGCCGCCATGGATATCGGCGCGCCCGGCCAGACCCGCCTCGCTCAGGCGCTCGCGCGCCCGCGCCGCCACCGGCGGCAGGTCGAACAGGGCCAGCGACAGCCGGGGCGCGGCGCGTGCGGCCTCTTTGAGGAAAGCGCCTTCGCCGCCGCCCACATCGAGAAGCGTCTTGTATCTCTTGAGGTCCACCGCGGCGAACACCTCCTCGGCGACCATGGGCAGGGTGGCGGCCATCAGGGCGGAATAGGCGTCGGGCCGGCCGGATGCGCCATCGCCGCGCCCATAGCCCCAGAAATCGGCGAGCTGACCGGACACCTCCCCGCGCAGCATGGCCATAGGGTCGGCTAGGTCGTGATAGAGCAGGCGGTGGTGGCCGGTCATGGCGGCCAGACCCTTGTCCCCCACCAGCGCGGCCCCCAGAGAGCCCAGCGCGAATCGATTGTCTGAACGGCGCTCCAGCAGATTGAGCGAGGCTGCGGCTTGCGCCAGGCGCTCCGCGCCCTCGGGCGGCAGACCGGCCCGGGCGGCGATGTCGTCGACGGTGCGCGGGCCGTCTTTCAGGAATTCAAACAGATCCGCTTCGACGCAGGCCAGCAGAGTCTGGGAATACACAAAGCCCGCCATCAGATCGAAAATGGCGCGCGCCTCGCGGCGGGCCTTGAAGCGGGTCAAGGGGAAGGATTTGGCGAAACGGCGAAAGTCCGGGTTGGAGACCAGCCGGTTTCGCAGGTCTCCCAAAGCGGCTTGCCAGCCCATTCCTGGCTCAGGCCGCCGCGGCGGCGAGGTTTTTGGGCACCAGGCGCTTGGCCTGCGCGCGCACCAGCTCGCGCAGCATGGGCGCGCCGGGGCAGTCGGGCACGGCGGCGGCGGCTTCGGCCACCAGCGAGCGCAGCTTGGCCACCGCGCCGTCGGTGCCGAGCTCGCGCGCGCAGCTCGGGCGGTTCAGCGCCACGTCGCGGCCTACCGGCTTGCCGGCCTCGTCCCCGCCCATGGCGTCCAGCAAATCGTCGGCGACCTGATAGGCCTCGCCGATCTTCTCGCCCAGCACCCGCCAGGGACCGGGATCGGCCCCCGCAGCGAGCGCGCCGGCCATGGTCGCGCCCACAAACAGCGCGCCGGTCTTGGCGCGGTGATAGGTCTCTACGGAAACTTCGGTCTCGCTTTCCCACGCCTGGCCGGCGCAGATGCCGTTGGGCGCGCCGACAGAGCGGGCGATCAGGGCCATCAGGGCGGGCAGGCGGTCGGGCGCGGCGGCGCCGGCGCGCGCCACAATCTCGAACGCCAGAACGATCAGTGCATCGCCGGCGAGAATCGCCAGCGGCTCGCCATAGGCGGCATGGACGGACGGCGTGCCGCGGCGCAGATCCGCGCCATCAAAGGCCGGCAGATCGTCATGGACCAGGGACGCGCAATGCAAAAGCTCCAGCGCGGCGGCTGTGGCGCTGGACAGGGCCGGATGCGGATCGCCGCAGGCGCCGGCCACAGCCAGGCACAGCTTGGGCCGCACGCGCGCGCCGCCCGGGAAAACGGCATGCTCAAGCGCCTTGGCGAATTTCGGGGGGCATTCAGGGCCTGTGGCCCGGGCAATGGCGGCCCGCAGCTCCGCCTCGATGCGCGCTTCGGCCTCCATTCCTACCTCCCCGTCAGTTGCCCGCGTCCAGTTTTCCTGTCAGCTTGACTGTCATGAAGATTGGACACTCTTTACGGACCTGTCAATGAGCCCGGCGCGCGGCGGCGACCCCGTGGTGATTGTGGGCGCAGGCATGGGCGGGCTGGCCGCCGCCATCGATCTCGCCGCCTGCGGCGAGCCTGTGACGTTGATCGAACGTGCGCAAGCGCCCGGCGGCAAGATGCGCACCCTGCCCGTGGGCGAGCAGGCGGTGGATGCCGGACCGACGGTCCTGACCATGCGCGGCGCGTTCGAAGAGCTGTTCGCCGGGGCGGGCGCGGACCTGAACGATCATGTCCGCCTGACCCGCGCGGACCGGCTCGCGCGTCACGCCTGGGACGGCCAGGGTCATTTTGATCTGCACGCCGATCCGGCGCACACGATGGACGAGGTGGGCCGGTTTTCCGGCGCGGTGCAGGCGCGCGCATTCGACCGCTTCCTGCGCGACGGACGGCGCCTGTTCGCGGCGCTGGACCACAGCTTTCTGAAAGGCTCACGGCCCAGCATGCCGGGTCTGGTGACCCGCATCGCGATGCGCAATCCGGCGGGGCTGACGGCCATGCGGCCGTTTTCCTCGCTGTGGGATGTGCTGGGCGAATATTTCCCCGATCCGCGCCTGCGCCAGCTGTTTGGCCGCTACGCCACGTATTGCGGGGCCTCGCCCTTCGAGGCGCCCGCCACCCTCCTGATGATCGCGGAGCTGGAGCAGCAGGGCGTGTGGTTTGTCGACGGCGGCATGACGCGGCTTTCGGAGGCGATGGCGTCGCTGGCCCGCTCGCTGGGCGCTGATATCCGCTATGGCGAGGGCGTGGAGGAGATTGTGGTGGAGGGCGGCCGCGCCGCCGGCGTTCGCCTCTCCACCGGCGAGACGCTGCGGGCGCGCGCCGTGCTGGCCAATGCCGATCCGGATGCGCTGAGGACCGGGCTTCTGGGTCCGGCCGCCTCCAGCGCCCTGCCGCCGCCGGCCGGCCCGCGCGCCCTGTCAGCGCTGGTCTGGACCGCGACGGGGCGGGCCACCGGCTTTGATCTGGAGCGCCACAACGTGTTCTTTTCCGGCGATTATCCGGCCGAGTTCCGCGCCCTGTTTGATGAGCGCCGTATGCCCGATGCGCCGACGATCTATGTCTGTGCGCAGGATCGCGGCGCGGGGACTATTCCGGACGGACCGGAGCGCTTTCTGATCCTGATCAATGCGCCCGCTGACGGAGATGAGCGCGCCTACGCGCCTGAGGAGATCGATACATGGCTCGCGCGAACGACGGACCGCCTGAAGGCCTGCGGCCTGACCCTCTCACTGGAAGCAATGACGGCGACGGCGCCGGACGGGTTTGCGGCGCGGTTTCCAGGGTCGGGCGGGGCGCTGTACGGCAGAGCTCTGCACGGATGGCGGGCGGCGTTCCAGAGGCCGGGGGCGCGCACCCGCCTGCCGGGCCTGTATCTGGCGGGGGGCGGCGTGCATCCGGGTCCGGGCGTGCCGACGGCGATGCTGTCGGGCCGGATCGCGGCGCGCTCGATCTTGGCCGATTTGGCTTCGACATCGCCCCGTCGCCGGGCGGATACCGGTGGGTCTATGCCGACGCGGTCAGCGAGGACGGACGCTACGCCCTCGTCCTGATCGCGCTGACAGGCAGCGTCTTTTCACCCTACTATGCATGGTCGGGCCGGGGCGATCCGCTCAATCACTGCGCCCTCAATGTCTGCCTTTACGGTCCGGGCGTACGGCGCTGGGCGATGACCGAACGCCGCCGGGGCGCGGTTGAGACCAGCGCCGACAGCCTGACGCTTGGCCCGAGCCAGGTGCGCTTTGAGGACGGGGCGCTGATTTATGACATCGCCGAGCATGGCGCGCCTTTGCCCAAGGTTGTGCGCGGGCGGGTGGTGATCCGGCCCGAGGTGGAGCAGGGCGAAGCCTTCACGCTGGACGGGTCGGGCCGACATGTCTGGCGCCCGGTCTGGCCGCGCGCGCGGGTGGAGGCTGAGTTCGACGCGCCGGACCTGCGCTTTTCCGGTGATGGCTATGTAGACATGAATGCGGGCGCCGAGCCACTGGAAGCCGGTTTCCGGTCCTGGAACTGGGCGCGCACGGCCCTGCCGGACGGCGCGGCGATTCTGTATGACTCGGTCTGGGCGGATGCCGGCGGGCAATCGCTGGCGCTGCGCATTGATCAAACGGGCCGGGCTGAAACGTTCGATGCGCCGCCGGTGCAGGCCCTGCCAAAGACCGGCTGGCGGGTGGATCGCGAAACGCGCTCGGGCGGTCCGGCTCGGGTGATCGAGACGTTGGAGGATACGCCCTTCTACTCGCGCTCGCTCATCGAAACTGAGCTCCTGGGCGCACGCCGGACATCGATGCATGAATGCCTCGACCTGACGCGGTTTTCCTCGCCCGTGGTGAAAATGATGCTGCCCTTCCGCATGCCGCGCGCGTACTGGCGCTGAGGCATGGACCGGCGCGTCAGTCCTCGCGCTTGTCCTCCCGCTTTTCATCGCGATGCAGCTTGACCAGCTCCCACACGGCGAAGCCCAGGACCAGGCCGAACACCAGCGCCATCTCGACGATGAAAACATAGTTGTTCATGCCGCTCTCCCGTTCAGCCGCACGATTTGCAGATTGAGCGTGGCGGCGATGGTCACCCAGATCAGATAGGGCGCGAGCAGCCAACCGGCGATGGCGTCGATCTGGGCGAAGGCATAGAGATTGGCCGCCACAGCGAGCCAGAGCAGGGCCACTTCGGCCAGCGCCAGTCCCGGCTTGCGCATGCCGAAGAACACCGCTGACCACAGCGCGTTCAGCGCCAGCTGCACCGCCCAGATCGCCAGCGCGGGGTCTAGCCCCTCAAGGTCCCACACCCGCCAGGCCGCATAGGCCATGGCGACATAGAGCAGGCCCCAGACGACGGGAAAGACGACATCGGGCGGCGTCCAGCCGGGCTTGTTCAGGGATTTGTACCACTGGCCCGGACGGAATATCGCGCCCGTCAGCGAGGCGATGAACACCACGCCGATAAACGGCAGGATGGTCCAGAGGGGGGCGTCGATCATACTCGGTGCATCCTTGCGCTCGTCGGCCCGGCGTCAACAGTTAGGCCCGCGCATCCCCGGTACAATGACCGGTCTCAGGATGAGTTCCCGGACGTGTCGTCCTTGTCCTTGTCCTCGTCGCGATTGAGGATGATCAGCTCGCGCACGCCCCAGCCGATGACCGCGCCGGCGATCAGGATCTCGAACACGAGGGGCAGGTAAGCGCGCATCAGCCCTGCCGCCGTTCGCGGCCCATGTCCGGGACGCGGCTCGACGCCTGCTCGCGCAGTTCCAGATCGTGCAGGATATCGATCATGCGGCCCCACTGCTCATCCACGCGCCACCAGGCCGGCTCCGGCGCGGACGGGGGCGCAGGGGGAATAGCATACACCAGGAACTGGGTTTCGGCGAGCGGGGCGGCCTCGTCATCGCCCCGCGTCAGGGCCGCGTCGAGCAATCCGGCCGCCGCCAGCGAGAGCTTGCGCCCCGTCGAGGTGACGACGCGGCGGTTGACCGTGTCCCAGCCGGCGCGTTCCGCCTCGGCGCCAATCTCTCTATAGATGCGCGAGGCGGCGTGGATCGCCGGGCGGCAGCCCAGGGGCAGGAGCGCGATCCCGGGCCGTGCGCGCGCATACAGGCGCTCGGCCTCGTCCAGCACGCGGCGGATCACGCCCGCCAGCGCCGGCCCGAACTGCGGCGCGGCGAGCCAGGCGTCCGGCTCCAGCCCCGCCTCGCGCATCCAGTCCAGCGGCAGGTAGAGCCGCCCGGCGCGGGCGTCCTCGCCCACATCGCGGGCAATATTGGTGAGCTGCATGGCCACGCCCAGATCGCAGGCGCGCGACAGGGCGGAGGGCGAGCGCACGCCCATGACCAGCGTCATCATCGCGCCGACTGATCCGGCGACCCGCGCGCCATAGGCGCGCAGCTCCGAGATCGTCTCGAACCGCAGGCCTTCGGCGTCCCAGGCGAAGCCTTCGATCAGGGCGGCGGGCAGGGATTTGGGGATGGCGCGCCTGCGCACCACATCGGCGAAGGCGCGGTCCACCGGCTCGTCGCCCGGACGGCCGGCGTAAATCTCGTCCAGCCGCCAGCTCAAATCGGCGCAGGCTTTGGCCGGGTCAAACCCGTCATCCACCGCGTCATCGGCGCGCCGGCAAAAGCCGTAGAGCGCGTAGGCATCGTCTCGCACTTCTTCAGGCAGCAGCAGTGAGGCGGCGAAGAAGCTTTTGGAGCCGCCGCGGATGGCGCGGCGGCAGGAATCGAGATCGGCCAGACTGGCAAAACGTTCAGGCATGGGTCCTCGCATCGGGAACAACTGTGTCGAGGACACGGGCCGAGGACAAGACCCCGGGCACGCCGGCGCCAGGATGCGTCCCTGCGCCGACCAGATACAGGCCGTCTATATCTTCGCTTTTATTGTGCGGCCGGAACCAGGCGCTCTGGGTGAGCACCGGCTCCAGCCCGAAGGCGGCGCCGCGCAGGGAGTTCAGCCGGTCGCGGAAATCCAGCGGCGTCATCACCATAGACACCTCCACCGCATCCTTCAGGCCGGGCAGGAGGGTTTCCTCCAGCCGTTTCTCGATGGCCTGACGATAGGGTTCGGCCTTCGCCGCCCAGTCGGTGTCGCCTTCCAGATTGGGCACGGGCGAGAGCACGTAGAACGCTTCGCAGCCCTCGGGCGCCAGGGAGGGATCGGTTGCGGTGGGGCGGTGGAGATACAGGCTGAAATCATCGGCCAGATGCTTCTTGTGGAAGATGTCATCCAGCAGGCCGCGATAGCGTGGGCCCAGCACGATGGTGTGGTGGTCCACGTCGGGATAGGTGCGGCGCACCCCGAAATACCAGACGAACAGACCCATGGAGTAACGCGCGCTCTCCACCTTCTTGTCGGTCCAGCGCTTGCGCTTGGCGCCCGACAACAGGTGCTTGTAGGTGTGCCCGGTCTCGGCGTTGGAGATGACAATATCGGCGGGCAGGACCTCGCCGCCGTCCAGACGCACGCCAGTGACGCGGCCTTGCGCGACCTCGATCTGCTCGACCTCGGCCCCGCAGCGCACCTCGCCGCCCTGGCCGCGCACCAGATTGACGAGGCCCTTCACCAGCTCACCCGTGCCGCCCATGGCGAAATGAACGCCCCATTTGCGTTCGAGATACGAGATCAGGCAGTAGACGGCGCTGGCCGAGAACGGATTGCCGCCGATCAGCAGAGGGTGAAAGCTCAGCGCGGTGCGCACCTTGGGGTCTTTCACATATTGGCTGACCAGGCTGTAGACCGAGCGATGCCCGGACAGGCGGATCAGGTCTGGCGCGATGCGAGCCATGTCGGCGATGGTGCTGAAGGGCACATGGCCCAATTGTTCAAAGCCGACGCGGAAAATCTCCTCGCTCTTTTTCAGGAAGCGCTCATAGCCCGCCACGTCGGACGGGTTAAATTTGGCGACTTCGGCGCGCATGGCTTCGGGATCGCGCGAGCACTGGAACACCGAGCCGTCATCAAAGCGGATGCCGTAGAAGGGCGAGATTTCGCGCAGCTCCACATCATCTTCCAGCTTGCGCCCGGCCAGCGCCCACAGCTCCTCGAACAGGAAGGGCGCAGTGATGATGGTGGGGCCGGCGTCAAAGGCGTAGCCGCCTTCGCGGAACACATAGGCCCGCCCGCCCGGCGCATCGAGCTTTTCCAGAACCGTCACGCGATAGCCGCGCGCGCCCAGCCTGACGGCGGCGGCCAGTCCGCCAAAGCCCGCGCCGATCACGACGGCATGGGGTCTGCGGTCATCGCCGCCCAAAGGCGTATCTGCGTCTCTGGGCATGGGATTAATCCTCCTCATCCGACGACTTGCCGAGCCGTCCGCGCACGCGGCGCAGGCCGATGAACAGCGCCAACGCGACCAGCGGAACGGCGGCGGCAGTGATGATCGCGGCGTCCAGCGGCAGGCCGAGCACCTCTGTGCCCTTGGCGAAGTAGGCGACCAGGCCGACGAGATAATAGGTGATGGCCGCGATCGAGAGCCCTTCCACCGTACGCTGGAGGCGCAGCTGGATCTTGGCGCGCCGCGCCATGGCGGCCAGAAGCTTGCGGCTGTCCTGCTGCTGGGTCAGGGCGACGCGCGTGGACAAGAGCTGTGTGACCCGCGCCAGGTGCTCCGACATGGATTCCAGCCGGTCAGAGACCGCCTCCACCGTGCTCATGGCCGGCGCCAGGCGGCGCTCGACGAACTCGGCAAAAGTCTGCAGGCCTTCCAGGCGCTCTTCGCGCAGCTCTTCGATGCGGGCCTGGACGATGCCGTAATAGGCCGCCGACGCGCCGAACCGGTAGCGGTGCTGGGAGTGGCGGCGCTCGATGTCCGACTGCAGGCGGGTGATCCGGTCCAGCAGGCCGCTTTCGTCGGAATGGATTCCATCGGCCATCTCGTGGGTGATGCCCGCCAGCTCCTGCTCGCGGTCGGTCATGACCCGCCCCAGATAGCGCGCCGCCGGCAGGCCGAGCAGCGCCATCATCCGGTAGGTGTCCATCTCCAGAAGGCTGCGCATCAGGCGCCCGGCCTGGATTGCCGACAGATTGCGATTGCGGATCAGATAGCGGTTAAAGCCGTCGCCATGGCTGCGGAAGCTGGTCAGCGCCACCGCGCCGCCGGACGCAATGCGCGAGCCCACCAGCTCGGCGTCGCCGAACAAGCGGCGGGCGGTCTCGTCCAGGGAGGAGTCGTCCTCGCCGGTGTCCAGCATCAGCACATGGGCGGCGAAAATCACCTGACCGGGCAGGCTGGCGAGCCAGTCGGCGGGCGCTTCGGCGATGGGCGGATTGTCGAAGGGGGCGCGTTCATCGCCCTTCTGGCGGATGAAGGTGTAGCGGGTAAACTCGGTATGGCGCTCCCAGATCACGCGCACGGGGCCGAGATGAGCGTTGTAGTGCGTGGCGCCTTCAGACGGCTCGGCGGCGCTGAAGCGCGCGGCCAGGGCGGCGATGGCGGCGCGGTCGGCGGCCTGTTCTTCCGGACCGGTATAGAGCACCAGATAGGAGGCGCTGAGTGGCGCGGTGAGCGGCTGAGGCGGGCGCGCATGAACCTCCTCGCTGAGATCGACGCGGCGCGGATGGTTGGCAGGCAAGGTGAGGGCAGGCATCAGCTTCCTCCGGCCATGCGGCGCGTTTGCGCGCTGGCGCTTGTGTCGAGCCCTGCGGCCTGTGCAGCGAGGCGTATGATACCGGCCGTGCGGCCGGGATCTTCTTCATGGGCCAGATGGCCGAGGCCTGGAAGCCGAATTTCGTGGCAGCCGGGCATGCGGCGCGCTGCAGCCCAGGCCTCTGCGGCCGGGGTGGCGCGGTCGTTCTCGCCCAGCACCACGGTGGTCGGCGTGGTCACCCGGGGCAGGTCCGCCAGCAGCGGACGCAGCTTCCAGTGCGCCATCAGGCGCAACGCGCCGGCGACATGGCCCGGCTGTTTGAGCAATTGCTGATAGCGCGCCACGCCCGCCTCATCGAGCCGGGAGCCGGTGTTGGCGATCAGGCGCGCGACACTCGCGGTGTTGGCGCGCATGGCGAACAGGCGCGGGGTCAACGGATTGAGCAAAGCCATCCGGGCGAGTTTCGAGGCGATGCCGTCCGCCGCGCCGCCATAGGGCTGCAGCGCGGGGGCGAGGCCGATCACCGCGTGCGGCTTGATCACTCCGTCCAGCGCCATGCGGACGGCGATGGCCGCGCCGGCCGAATGTCCCGCGACCATGGCGGGCGCGGCGCCTAGGCGCGCCATCAGCGCGCCCAATGCCTGGGCCACCAGCGGCAATTCCGGCGTCTCCATCTGTCCCGAGAAGCCGTGGCCGGGCAGGTCGGCCATGACGATTTCGAACTCGCTGCTAAGCTCGCACGCCAGATGTTCAAACGAATGGGTCGACGCCCCGGTGCCGTGAATGAGCAGCAGCACCGGCCCCGACCCCACACGCTGGACATGCCAGCTGACCCCGCCCGCCGCGATCATCTCGCTGTTGCCGCGGTGTGGCCAGTCATCGGGGATGCGCGCGATTGTCATGCGGCGGCCGTCCGGGCGATATCCACCAGCGCGCCGGGATTGCCGGCGGGCAGGCGCACATAGCGCGCTGCCATGTTCTGGGCGACCGATTTGGCTGTATCTGCGCCCCGCTTGGACACATCGACGATGATCGCGGCATGGCCCGCCGCGCGCAGGCGCCGTGCGGCATCATGCGCTTCAGCCTGGGCCACATCCCGCCCGCCGGTTCCGGCGCGCGTGACGTTGGCGGCCCCGTCGGTGAGGAAAACCAGCGTCACGGTGCGTCCCTGCCGCGCGGCGGCGTGGGCGAGGGCTTCGGCCGCTTCGATGGCGGTCGCCAGCGGCGTGCCGCCGCCGCCGGGCAAAGCCGAGAGGCATTTCTTGGCGCGGGTCAGCGAGCGGGTGGGCGGGAGCAGCGTCTCGGCGCTGGTCCCGCGAAACGCGATGAGCGCCACCTGATCACGCCGCACATAGGATTCGGCCAGCATCAGTTCCACCGCGCCCTTGGCTTCGGACAGGCGGTTGAGCGCCAGAGAGCCCGAGGCGTCCACGACGAAGACGGTGAGCGTCTCGGCCTTCTGCTTGAAATGCTTGATGCGGAAGTCTTCGCGCCGGACCTCCAGCGCGGGGCCGGATTTGAGCCGGTCCCAGCCTCGCCGCCGCACGCGCCCCCAGGGAGCTGCGGCGCGCAAGGTGGCCAGGACGTCCAGCTTGCGGCCCTCGCCCGGATCGCCCCGGCGCGTGCCGGCGGGACGTCCGCGCTGGCCGCTCTTGCGCGTGGCGCCGGACTGGCCTGCGCTGCTGGCCCGGCTGTTGGACACGCCCGCCTCCAGCCGCGCCAGCAATCCGGCGGGGATGGCGGCCTTGGCGGCTTCAGTGGTGATTTCGGTCAATTCATCCGGGGTCTGGGCGTTATCGGGCTGGTCGTCGGTTTGATCATCCGGCTCGGTATTGTCGTTCTGCGCCTCGTCGTCCTGGGGCGGCGCGTCGGGTTCGTTGTCCTGCGGCTGGTCGTCCGCCTGGTCTTCGTGGGGCAGATGCAAGGCGCGCGGCCCCAGCACCAGCCTTGCGGCCAGCGCCGCCTGTTCCTCGCCAATCTCGTCCAGACCGTCGAGCGCCGCTGCGGCGCGCGCGGCGCGCAGGGCCAGAAGGGGCGGGCGCAGGGAGTTGATCCCCAGCGCCGCGGCGGTCTGGGTCAGGGCGCGGTCCACATCGCCATTGAGCACGTGGGGCAGGCGCACCCGCGCCATGGCCACGGCCTCGCGGTCCAGATCAAACGCGCTGGTATTGAGATCGCTCAGGGACACGCCGGACAGATCGAGATGGAAGGCCAGGCGCTCGAGAAGCGCGCCGGGCGCGCCCTCATCCGGGTCGGCGCTTTCATCAAGGGCGATGATCATGGGCGCCGGATGGCTGTCGAGCGCCAGGGCCAGACGGGCCGCCAGCCCGGTCTCGGCGCGCTCGGCCATGGCCAGCACGCCGACGCCGTTTTGGATTTCGTCCAGCAGGCCTGCGCGATGCACGGCGTGTCCGGCTTTCAGGGTGGCGGCCAGATCGACGCCGCCCAGCAGCGCCTCATCACCCACGCCCGCCGGGATGCGCCGCCAGGGCGCGGCCTCGTTGACCAGATCGCGCAGCGTCTCCAGCCAGGCGTCCCGCGCCGGTCCGGCGCGGGCTTTGAGCACCGCGCCGCCGAGACCCGGATCCACCGCCAGCAGCGCGGCGGCCAGGCGCGCTTCGCCCCAGCCATCGCGCATATGGGCGGTCTCGCTCACGCGGCGAACGCCTCGGCCAGGCCGCGCTCGATGCGGACGGACGAGCCGGCTTCATCCAGCGGATCGCGGCGCAGACGGTGGCGCAGGGCGGCGGGCGCCACAGCGCGCAGATGCTCCAGTGAGATTTCTTCCGACCCCTCCAGCGCGGCCTGCGCGCGCGCGGCCCGGATCAGGGTCAGCTCGCCGCGCAGCCCGTCCGCGCCCAGCGCCATGCAAATCTCCGAGGCGCGCCGCAGCACGGCGTCCGGCGTGCCGATTTTCACGACCAGCTTCTGAGCGGCGGCAACGCGTTCTCGCAGCGCGTCGCCGGCTTCAGCCCATGTCGCACAGAAGGCCAGCGGATCGCGCTCGAACGCATCGCGGCGGCGCACCACTTCGATGCGGTCTTCGATATCGCGCGGCGTGGCGACTTCCACCGACAGGCCGAACCGGTCGAGCAATTGCGGGCGCAGCTCGCCTTCTTCCGGGTTGCCGCTGCCGACAAGCACGAATTTGGCCGGATGGCGCACGCTCAGCCCGTCGCGCTCCACCACGTTCTCGCCGGTGGCCGCCACGTCCAGCAGCAGATCGACGATATGGTCCTCTAGCAGATTGACCTCGTCGATATAGAGAAATCCGCGATTGGCCCGCGCCAAGAGGCCGGGCTCGAACGCCTTCTCGCCCTTGCGCAGCGCTTTTTCGATATCCAGCGCCCCAACCACCCGGTCCTCGGTCACGCCCAGCGGCAGATCGACCACAGGGGTGGGCTTGCGCACCACCGAACCGCGTGATTTGGCGTCGCCGCCAATGGGATCAGAGCCCGGCGCCGAATTATAGGGGCAGTGCTCATAGGTCTCGATCCCGGGCAGCAGGCCGGCCAGCGCGCGCACGGCGGTGGACTTGGCGGTGCCGCGGTCGCCGAAGATCAACACCCCGCCCACTCTGGGTTCGACACAAGCGATCAGCAGAGCTTGCTTCATCTCCTCCTGCCCGACAATGGCGGGGAAGGGAAAGGATAGGGTCATGGATGCGCCTCGGTTCGTCAGAATGGGAAGTGTCTAGCAAATTGGACACTCGCACAATTTTTTTCGTCTGACACCGGCGCGTCGCGCGGTTTTTCAAATTCCGCTGTCATTGACGATTCGCGCGCGATGCAGGCTTGACCATCATATGCAACGCCGCGATCCTCCACGCCGTCAAAGGGGCGGGGATCATGAAAAAACTTCTGTTGGGCGCGGCCGGCATCGTGGCCGTGGCGATCGGCGCGGGCGCGCTCTACGTCAATCTGTCCACGATCGGGCAGATTTATCTGCCCAGCGGAACCGGCATCACCGCCAAGCAGGTGTGCTCGCTGGTCTTCGTGTCGGGGCTTGAGCCCGAACGGTCCCAGGCGCTGTACACTGATCCGCTGCTGGGCCCGGCCTTGCCGCTGGTGAGCGTGTCGGTGGATGAGGCCGCCCGCGAGGCGCAGGCCAGCGTGCTCGGGCTCGCCTGGCGCCAGCGCGCGGTATACCGCGACGGCTTCGGCTGCACGCTGGTGCATGGATCGGGCGCGTTCGACGCCGCGCTGTCCATGCCGGAGCGCCCGGCTGATTCGGCGCAGATCGACGCCGCCCATCGCGACGCGCATTTCGACGCTGCGGCGCTCGACGCCGCGCTGGACGCGGCGTTCACCGAGGATGGCCGCAACACGCTGGCGGCTCTGGTGATGCATGATGGCCGCATCGTCGCCGAGCGCTATGCCGACGGCGTCACCCACGAGACGCCGCTGCATGGCTGGTCGATGACCAAATCGCTGGCCGCCACCATGGCCGGCGTGCTGGTCCAGCGCGGCCTGATCGATATTCACGCCCAGGGCCAGGTCCCGGCGCTGGCCGAGGCCGGCCGGCCTGAAATCACGATCGATCATTTGCTGCGCATGACCGGCGGGCTGGCCGGATATGAAGGCAATGACGGCACGGACCCCACGTCGCAGATGCTGTTCACGCAAAGCGACATGGCCATGTTCGCCGCGACACGCGATGTAATTGCCGCGCCCGGCGCGCGCTGGGACTATCAGTCCGGCAATACGATCCTCGCCGGCTCGGCGCTGGAGCCGTATCTCGGTGATTCGCCTGCGGCCGTCATCGAAACCGTCCGCGCCTGGCTGTTCGAGCCGCTGTCGATGAACACGGCCATTCTCGAAGCGGACGAGTCCGGAACCCAGAAATGGTCCAGCTACATGTACGCCAGCGCCCGCGACTGGGCGCGGCTGGGCCAGCTTTATCTCAATGACGGGCGCGCGCCGGACGGGACACAGATCATTCCGGAAAACTGGGCCGCCTATGTCTCCGAGCCCACGCCGGGATCGGATGGTCAGTACGGATCGGGCTTCTGGATGTTCCCCACGGGCCTGCCCGAGGGCACGTTCATCATGAGCGGATTTCAGGGCCAGAACGCCTTTGTCGTCCCCGCTGAAGACCTTGTGGTGGTGCGCCTGGGCGCAACGAATTACCAGCGCACCGGGGCAGGCGATTTCGCCAACGCCGTCGTGGCGGCGCGCCGCGCGCCGGAACCGGTGGAGAGCGCGCCAGGGGCTGAGGCGCCGGCCCCTGAGCGGGACACGCCCGACGCGCCCTGAGAGCCGGTGCGTTTGCACGACTGAACGTCCCGGACCGGCCGCGCTCAAGGATGCAAGGCGTCGAAGGCCAATGTGAAATTGGAGCCGCCAAACTCCGCCATCAGCCGGGCGTGCTCGCTCTCGCTGATGCGCTGGATTTCGCACAGGCACCAGATATCGCCGTCCCAGGTAAAGTGCGGCGTGTCCAGCGTCTTGATGTAGGCGGTGCGGCCGGGGCTTTCGATCCGGTTGAGCGACACGGTCATGGCCAGCTCGCCCTGGAAAATGCCGGTGCTTTCCCAACGTTCGGTCACGCAATCGACGTCCGGCCCGAACAGGCCGTAGATGCTGCGTCCGCGCAGGTCGCTGGCCTCGACGCCAATCTCGCTCAGGGCGCGGGCGTTGAACTCGATGAACACGGCGCCGGGCCCCACCAGAGACGCCGGCCAGAGCGCATTGCGAACCCGGGCGCGCGCCACCAGGTCCTGCTTGCCCGCCGCGCGCTGGCGGTAGAGGTCACGGATGCGCTGGCGCAGCCTGAAGGCGGGCGCGTCCTGGCCGCGTTCCCATCGCGACACCGTCGTCTGATCCACGCCCAGCCAGGCCGCCAGCGCGGTCTGTGTCAGGTTCTCGCGCGAGCGCACGCTCTTGATCAGACGCGGCCAGTAGCTTTCCCCCTCGATCATGGAAGCCTCCTTGCTCGCTGGTCCCATTGTCTGCCTGTCGTGTGACAGTCGTGTGACGCCTGGCGCAGTCCCGCCGGTCCCGCCCCTGAACGTATCGCAGGCGCGCAGGCGGTTATAGGCGCTTGCGTTACGGAAAGTTTTCGGCGCCTTGGCGCGCCTGTCACAACAATGATGCAAACCGGTCCCGCCATTCGGCCCAGGAGGGGACCCATGACCCGATTCAAGACCGCCATTCGTTTCGCCAGCTGCCTCATCGCCGTGAGCGCGCTGACCCCGGGGGCTTTCGCCGACTCCGACGCCGCCATCGAGGCCGCCGTCCAGGCGGCTGCCGGCGAGGAGACGGACGCCCGGCCCGTGCGCCAGACGCCCGACGCCGACACCATCACGGTCTACAGCCGGGTGCCCCAGCGCCTGGATCAGGTGGGGTCCGCCGCCAGCCTGTTCACCGCCGAGGATATCGAGTTGCAGGATTTGCGGGTGCTGGACGACGTGCTGCAGCGCTTGCCGGGCGTGGCGGTCACGCGCTCGGGCGGGTTCGGTCAGAACACCCAGGTGCGCATGCGCGGCTTCACCACCAAGCACACCCTGATCCTGGTGGATGGCGTACGGATGAATAATCCGTCCGAGTTCTCCAACCAGTTCGGCATTTCCCACGTCATGCTGGACATGATCGAGCGGGTTGAAGTGCTGCGCGGCCCGCAATCGGGCCTCTACGGCGCCGAAGCGGTGGCCGGCGTGATCTCCATCACCACCAAGCGCGGGCGCGGCGAACCGGACTTCCGCCTGATGGGCGGGTATGGCACGCATAACACGGTCCAGGCCGGCATCGGCTCGCAGGGCGAGATTGGCGATTTCGGCTACGCCGCCTCAGTCTCCTTCATCGAAACCGACGGCATCTCCATCGCCAGCCGCGCGCCGGGCAATGTGGAGGATGACGGCTATCGCAATACGACGGCCTCGTTCAATCTCGACTATCGCCCGCGCGAGGGCCTGGAGCTGCGCAGCGGCGTGCGGTTCGCGCAGGCGGTGAATGAGACCGACAACGCTTTCCTGTTCGGCGATCCTGTGCTGCCCAACTTCCTGTTTCAGGATTCAGAGGGCTATATCGACAGCGATCAGCTGATCGTGAATGCGGGCTTTACCGCTGACTCGCTCGGCGGGCGGCTCATCCATGACGGCCAGATCGCCTATACCCGCCTGGACAGCCTGAGCGAGGCGCCCGCCAGCGCGTCCGACAGCGTGGGCGAGCGGCGCGAGATCCAGTACTTCGCCACCTGGCAATTTGATGGCGCCGGCCCGTATCTGGGATCGGAGTCGTTCTTCCTGGCGGGCGTGAACCACACAAGCGACAGCGCCCAGTTCCGCAGCCTGCGCGGCGCGCCGTTCGCGGCGATCGACGAGAGTGTCGATAATCTGGGCGTCTACGCCAATTTCAACTGGCAGATCGCCGAAGATTTGTTCCTTTCCCTGTCCGGGCGCCATGACGAGAACGAGTTGTTCGGCGGCGTGCGCACCGGCCGTGCGGCGGTGTCGTGGGGCGTGCCCCAGAGCCTGACCGGCGAGGCAAGCGTGCGGCTGCGCGCCTCCTATGGCACGGGCCGCGAGGCGCCGAGCCTGCGCCAGCTGCTGGGTCAGTCGGCGACCTTCCAGGGCAATCCCGATCTGCTGCCGGAAGAGACCTGGATGGTGGACGCGGGCATCGACCTCATCTCGCCGGGCGGGGGCTACTCCCTTTCGGTCACCGGTTATATCGGCGAAGCTGACAATGGCATTTTCTCGGTGTTCAATCCGGCGCTCGGCGTCAGCAGCCCGCAGAACATCGCCAGCGTGGTGGAGATGGACGGGATCGAGGTCGAGGCCGGCGCCCAACTGACCGACTGGCTCGATCTGACCCTGGCCTACACCAATGCCCGTTCCGTGATCGCCGCCACCGGCGTGCAGCTGTTCGGCCGGCCTGAGCACGAGTTCAGCTTCGCCTTCACCGCCCGCGCCACCGAACGCCTGAACCTGACCTTTGATGGTTATGCGCGCAGCGATTTCCTGTCAGATTTCCCCTCCACCTTCGAGATGCCGGGGTTTGAGCTGTTCAACGCGTCGGTGCGCTACCAGCTCAATGACGCCGTCACCCTGCAGGGCGCGGTGAAGAATATTCTCGACACCGAGTATGAGTACAAGCTGGGCGACGGGACCTATGGGCGCACATTTGATGCGCGCATTTCAGTGCGGTTCTAGAGTTCTGACCGACTGCAGACCCACAGCCAGGGACAGGATGATCCGATGAAGACGATCCTACAGGCGTCCGCCGTCTTCTCCTGCCTCTGGCTCGCGGCCTGCTCGGCGCCCGAAGGCGCGCCGGGCGTGGCGCCCGCCCCGCCCGCGACGGCGCAGCCCGCCCGTGCGGCCTTGCCTGAACCGCTCATCCCGGCTGTGACGCCGGACGGTCAGATCATCCCGGACGTGCTGCGCTGCCTGCATAGTCAGGGCGCGGCGCTGATCAGCGCCCATCGCGGAGGCTGGGGTCCAGGCTATCCGGAGAACGCGATCGAAACCGCCGCCTACACCCTGTCGCGCGGACCGATGATTCTGGAGATCGATGTCAGGCGCACAGCGGACGGGGTGATCATCGCCCTGCATGACGACACGCTGGAGCGCACCACGAACGGCGCCGGCGCGGTCAGCGAGATGGATTTCGCTGATCTGGCCGATGTGCGCCTGGTCGACCAGGACGGGGCAGTGACGGACTTCGCCATTCCTGCCCTGGAGGAAGTGCTGGACTGGGCGCGCGGACGGGCTTTCGTCCAGCTGGATGTGAAGTCCAGCGTGCCTGTCGAAGAGGTGGCCGCCGCCGTGGTGGAGGCTGACGCCATCGGCTACGCCGCCGTGATTGTTTATTCCGCCGAAGAGGCTATCCGCGCCGCAGGCGTGGACCCGCGCGTGGCGATTTCGGTGGAGGTCCAGGATCAGGACCGTCTCGATACGCTGATGGCTGCCGGAGTGGCGCCGGAGCGTCTGATGGCCTGGACCGGGGTGCACCGTGCACCCGTGCCTGACATCTGGGACATGCTGCATGCGGCGGACATCCCGGTCGCGTTCGGCGCGCTCTGGTATATCGATGCTGATGTGCGCGAGAGCGGGGATGTCTCCATCTATCGCGACATCGCCGATGGCGGCGTGGTGGTCATTGCCACCGACATCCACTGGACCGCCTATGAGGCGCTCAGTGAACGCCAGGACACGCTGGCCGCGTTCCGGGCCTGCACGGCAGGATAAGCGACGGGCGGCGGTATCGCCCACGGGAAAAACGTCGTTGCGCATTCAAACGCTTGCCCGAAATCTCGCCGGTCAGCGCGCGAATCCGGCCTCGGCGCGCTTCAGTTTTTCGCGCGGATGGGGTATCCCGCAGGCCTCCATCACGCTCACGACAGAAAGCCGACGCCATGATTCGCACACTCTCTATGCCCTGGATTCGCGCCGCCTGCGCGCTGGCCGCAGCCGGGTTCCTGGCCGCCTGCTCGCCGGACGCCGCGCCGCCGGCGGACGCTCCGGACGCGCCCCCCGCCACTCAGGATGCACCTTCCAATGGGGACATGCCGGCTGGCGATCCGGCCCCTGCCGAAACGGCCCCGGCCATGGACGACGCGCCTGCCAGCGCAGAGGCCCCTGCGGCAGATCCTGCCGGTCCGAGCGGCGCCACGGTCGCCGAGGATGATATCGCAGTGCGTTTTGCGGTTCTGGGCGACGCCGAGCCCAAGCCGTGCGCGCTGTTTCCCGGCGTGGAAGCGGCGGTGCTGGACGTGAACGCGCTGGCGCAAGCGGGCCGCATCGATTTCGTGCTCGGCGTCGGTGATCTCGCCCACAAGGGCACCGAGATCCAGTACGAGAACGTCACCCCGGCCCTGCAATCGCTGACCGCGCCCTTCTATCCCATCATGGGCAATGAGGAGCATGGCGATACGGTCGAACGCTTCCTGGAGTTCGCCGGCCAGTGGAACCCTGAAGTGACCGAGGCCAGCTACACGCTGGAGCGCGGGCCGGTGACCTTCGTGATGGCCTCACCCGATTTCAGCCGCCAGTTCAACGATGAGAGCATTGACTGGATCCTGGAACAGGTGCGCGCCGCCGCGCCGCGCCCGGTCTTCCTGGTGGTGCATGGCGCGCAGGTGGGCGTGTATGCGGAGAACCCTGACAAAGGCGTAGAGAACCCGCGCTTCCTCGAGATCGTCGCCGAGCCCAATCTGGCCGCGGTGATTTCCGGCGATCTGCACATGGACATGGACCGGGTGCGGCACTCGCTGGAGATCGAGGGCGTGCACTATTTCCACATCCCCGGGCTGGAGCGCACCAAAATCCCAGACGAGACCAATCACACGCCGATGTTCCGCGTGTTCACCGTCACGAATGACGGCGAGGTTTGGGTGGACACCTACCAGACGGGCGTCGCCGAGCCGCTGGCGCGTCACGCCTACCGCTTCTCTCTGAACGGCGAGACGCGCTAGACGCGTCAGCCTCAGACAGCCTGCCTGACAGCCCCGTGCGCCTTGGATTACATCCGGCGCGCGGGGTTTTTTATGGGCCGGGCGCCGGCCTCAGATACTGTCTGTCTTTCCCCGCCGTGTCCCATTTTGTTCATTGATCCGTCACCGACGTGAAGCGGTGCTGTCAAATTCGCCGACTATGGTCTGGCTTCGATCGGGTGCATCGGGCGCCCTGTACGGGGGCATTCATGACACGACTTGCACGCATGCTTGGGGCCGCGTCCGCGCTGGCGCTCGCGACCGCCGCAGCGGCCAATGCCGGTGAGATCACCGGGCGGGTGACCGAAGCCACGGGTACGATTGGCCTTCAAGGCGCGATCATCCGGATCGTCGAGACCGGCCAGACAGCGACGACGCAACAGGATGGGACCTACCGCTTCGCCAATGTGCGGCCGGGCGACTACACGGTTGTGGTGAGCTATCTGGGCGCGGAGGACATGACGCGCGGCGTGGTGCTCTCGACCGAAACCGAGACGGTTGAAACCAGCTTCCGCATCGGCGCGGACCTGTCAGTCACCGACAACGTGCTGGTGATCGGCCAGCGCGGCCAGCTCACCAGCGCGATCAATCGCCAGCGCTCGTCGAACTCGGTGCTCACGGTGCTGTCGTCTGACGCCATCGGGGCCATCCCGGACGAGAACGTCGCCGAGGCGGCGCGCCGCGCGCCGGGCGTCAACGTGCTCAACGACCAGGGCGAAGGCCGCTTTGTGTCTGTCCGGGGCCTGGATCCGAACTTCGTGACGTCGAGCTTCAACGGTGTGCGCCTGCCCTCGCCGGAGGCGGGCGACCGCCAGGTGCCGCTGGACGTGATCGATTCCGAAATCCTGTCATCTATCGCCATCTCCAAGACGCTGACCCCGGAAATGAACGGCGACACGGTCGGCGGCAATATCGATATTGAAACGCTCTCGGGCCTGAGCCGGAATGACCGCCTCGTGCGCCTGAACGCGGCGGGCATCTACACCGATCTGGTGGACGAGACCGGGTATCGCGGCTCGCTGACCTTCGCCGACCAGTTCGCCGATGGCCGCTTCGGGATCGCGGCGTCGCTGGCGCATCAGAACCGCCCCTTTGGGTCGGACAATTTCGAGACCGGCGCGGAATGGGAGACCAACCCGGCCTTCTACCCGCTGGAAGTGGAGCTGCGCGACTATCTGGTCGAGCGCGAGCGCACGACCTTCGCGCTCAATCTCGATTTTGCGCCGGATGACAACAGCCGCATCTACCTGCGCTCGCTGTACTCCGACTTCTCCGACCAGGAATACCGCACCACGGCGGTGATCCCGTTCGAGGACGGCGTGCTGGATCCGTCCAGCGCGGGCAATACCGCGATCATCCGCGCCGAGCCGGGCGACGAGATCGAGATCGAGCGCGAGCTGAAGGACCGTCTGGAAATCCAGCGCATCTACTCGGTGGCGGTGGGCGGCGAGCGCACCGCCGGCCTGTGGACCTTCGACGCCCAGGCCGCGTACTCGCAGGCGGAAGAGATCGAGGACAACGCGCTGTACAGCGTGTTCGTCCAGGAGCTCGACGCCGGCGCCTTCACCATCGACTCGCGCAATGGCGAGCTGCCGCGCATCTCCCTCGACGGCGACGCGTCGGCGGCCTGGAATGACGCCTCGGGTTATGAGTTCGACGGGTTCGAACTGGTCGACGGCGCGAGCCGCGACGAGGAGTGGTCATTCGACTTCAACGCCGAACGCGAAACCTATCTGTTCGGCGGCCCGGGCTCGATCAAGTTCGGCGGCGCGATCCGCCTGCGCGAGAAGGGCTTTGAGGCCGATGTGACCTTCTTTGAGGATTTCGCGGGCGGCGATCTGTTCCTGTCCCAGTTCCTCGGAGAGGTGGACTATTCGCTTGCGCCGTTCGGTCCGGCGGTGGACGGCCCGGCGATCCGCACCTTCTTCAACAACAATCGCAGCCAGTTCGACATCAACGACATCGACACGGCCATCGACAGCAATGCCGAGACCTACTCGGCGCAGGAAGACGTGTTCGCCGGCTATCTGATGCACACGCTGGATGTGGAAGCGCTGCGCATTGTCTACGGCGTGCGGGTCGAGCGCACCGACTTCACCTCCACCGGCAACCAGGTCGACATCATCGAGGGTGGCGAGACGGTCAATGGCGTGTTCTACGCCGATGATACGGTGCTGGTGTCCCAGATCACCGCCGACAATCGCTACACCGACTGGCTGCCCAGCGTGAACCTGCGCTACGCGTTCAATGACCGGCTGATCGGCCGCGCAGCCTATTTCGCGTCTATCGTCCGTCCGAACCCGGAGCAGGCGACGGCGCGCGTGGCCATCGAGCGCTCCGGCGGCGATGTCGAAGGCGAGGCGGGCAATCCCGATCTGGTGCGCGCCCAGGCGGACAATTTCGATCTGGCGTTCGAATACTATCCCAACAACGACTCGGTGCTGTCGGCCAACCTGTTCTACAAGCGCATCGAAAACTTCATCGGCGAGACCACGTTCGACAACACCGTCGTCAACGGCGTGACCTTCGATGAAGTGTCGACCTTCATCAATCTCGATGACGCCGAAATCCTCGGGATCGAGTTCAACTACCAGCAGGCCCTGACCATGCTGCCGGGACCCCTCTCGGACCTGATCGTCTCGGCCAACTACACCTGGGTGGACTCCGAAGTGACCCTTCCCGATGGCCGCACGATCACCGTGCCGGGACAGGCGCAGAACGTGGCCAGCCTGGTGCTGGGCTATGAAAACGGACCGCTGGACCTGCGCGCCGCGGCCACCTATCGCGACCGCTTCCTGGACGGGATCAATGAGGGCGGGGACGGCATCGACCGCTTCGCTCAGGACCATCTCGGCCTGGACATCTCGGTCAAGTACCGCTTCACCGAGCAGCTGCGCGCCTTCCTGGAATTCAAGAACCTGCGTGACGAGCCCTTCGTCGCCGTGGTCAATCAGGGCGGACGCAATCTGAGCTCCCAGTACGAGGAATACGGCTGGACCGCCCTGTTCGGGTTCCAGTTCACTTACTAAGGCCGGCTCGCCGGAACGTGAGGCCCCCCGGAACCGGCGTTCCGGGGGGTTTTATGTCCTGGCATGCCTCGCCGCGCTTCCTCGCTCTTGCTGCGCCCTTGCGCTGCGTCCAGTCTGGCGCAAAGGGAGTCTGTCATGACCCACTGGACCTGTCGGGCCGCCGCCGCGGCGCTTTGTCTGGCGCTGGCCGCCTGCGGACAGCCATCACGCGATGATGGCGCGGTCCTGCATCGCGGCAATACGATTGAACCGGGCACGCTCGATCCGCACCGGGCGCTGATCACCAATGAGCAGGCGATCATCTATGATCTCTTCCTCGGCTTGGCCCAGCCCGGCCCCGACGGGCGGCCGGTCCCCGGTCTCGCGGACAGCTGGACCGTCAGCGAGGATGGCCTCGAATGGGTGTTTCATTTGCGCGCGGCGAGCTGGTCCGACGGCCAGCCCATCACGGCGGATGACGTGGTCGGCAGCCTGCGCCGCACGCTCGACGCGGCGACGCTCAACCCGTTTCCAGCGCTGCTGTTCTCCATCGAGAATGCGTCGGCGGTGAATGCCGGCGAAGCGCCGCCCGAGGCGCTGGGGGCGCAGGCCATCGACCCGCGCACCGTGCGGCTGACGCTGGCTTATCCCGCCCCCTACCTGCTTGACGTGCTGATGCAGAGCACCGCCGTGCCCGTGCCCCTGCAGGTCATCGCCGAGCATGGCGAGCACTGGACGCGGCCGGAGAACATGGTGGTCAGCGGGCCGTATCGGCTGGCGTCCTGGCGCTCGTTTGAACATATCCGCCTGGTGCGCAATGAAGCCTTCCATGAAGCGGACGCCGCCTGCATCGACACGGTGTATTACTACCCCACTGTTGACGCCGCCGCCGCCGAACGCCGGGTGCGCAATGGAGAGCTCGACCTGAACACGGACTATCTCGCCAGCAATGACGCCTTCCTGCGCCGCGAGGCGCCGGATCTGGTGCGCTCGGTCCCGGGCCGGGTTTTGCGCATGCTGACGCTGAACACCGCCCGGCCGCCGTTTGACGATGTGCGGGCGCGCCGCGCGGTGGCCATGGCGATTGACCGTGATTTCATCGCTGATCAGGTGCTGGCCGGCGCCGACCGCGCGGCGTTCCAGTTCATGCCCGATGACGTGCCCGGACGCACCGGCCCGGCGCGGATGAGCCAGGCGGACGAGCCCATGGAGGCGCGCCGCATCGCCGCCCGGGCGCTGCTGGCCGAGGCCGGCTGGGGGCCGGACAATCCCTTGCGGCTCACCTTCTCCCACCAGCCTGCGGCCAGCTGGCCGCGCCTCGCCCCGGTGATCCAGGCCGATCTGACCGCCATCGCGCCCTGGGTGAGCGTGGAGATCGAGACCGCCGACACGCCGATCCATTATGCCCAGATGCAGGCGGGCGATTTCGACATCGCCAGCGATGGCTGGGCGCCCTATTTCGACGATGCCTACGGCTATCTCATGGTCACCGAAAGCGCGGCGGGCGAGTATAATTACTCGCGCTGGACCGACCCCGAATTCGACGCCCTGCTGACCCGCTCCCATTTCGAGCTGGACGAAAGAGAGCGCGGCGCCCTGCTGGCTGAGGCCGAGCAGAGGCTGCTCGACAGCGCCCACTACATCCCGGTCTTCTTCGAAAACCAGCGCGCCCTTGTCAGTCCGCGCGTCGAAGGCTGGACCGCCCACGCCCGGGTGATCAATCCGACGCGATGGCTGTGTGTGGGGGAGGGGGATTAGGGTCTCCACCCATGCCTTTCAGGGCGTCTAAATCTCGCCCCGGTCGATCTGGTGATCCCGGCGACGGGTCGCGACCCTAATCGCAATCAGCAAACCCGCTCGTCGTGCAACGCTCCGCCCGGGCGATGGCCTGGGCGATTTGGTCCGGCGTCAGGTCATCAGCGAGGCGGTCGAGGTCACGGTTCGCCAGGTCATGGCCGATGTCCGCCGCGATGATCAGGAAAGTCAGGGCGGACACGCCATCGGGCTCCCCGCGACTGCCCGTTAAATAAGAGACTGCCAGATTATAGCAGCCCAGCCCTATGCCGCTCATTCAACCCTGTCGAAACAGGGCCGCCGCCCGCGTCTCGTCGGCCGTGACCCCTTGTCCGAGGCTATACATCACCCCGAGATTGACGCATCCGGTGTCGTCGCCGGCGTCACAGGCCTGGCCAAAGAGTATGGCGGCGCGCGATTGATCCTGCGCGACGCCCTGACCATTGCGATGCAGCACCCCGAGATTCAGGCAGCCCAGGACCACCCCGCGGCCACACGCCGCTTCGTACAGTTCGGCGGCCCTTGCCTCGTCCTGCGCGACGCCGCGGCCGTCAGCGAGCAGGACGCCGGCATTGTAGCAGCCCTCCATGTGTTCACTGTCGCATGACAAACGATAATAGCCATAGGCGCGGGCCGCATCCTGCGCGACCCCGAGGCCATTGTCGTAGAGGTATCCCAGATTGCTGCAGCTTCTCGAATGCCCGCTCTGGCAAGCCTGCCTGTAGAGCCCGGCGGCCTGACCATAGTCCTGCGCGACAGCGCGGCCATACTAATAGGAAACCGCCAGATTGTGGCAGCCGTCCGGCGATCCGCCCTCGCAGGCCTGCCGGAACAGCTCCACCGCGCGGGCGCCGTCCTGTGTCACACTGCGACCCTCCACGTGCTGGATCCCGAGATTCGCGCAGCCATTCATATCACCCGCCTGGCAAAGCTGGTGATTGCGCTCGGCCAGCGCGATATAATCTTCCGGCGTCTGCGCGTGCGACGCGGCGGCAGCGACAGCCAGCAAAAGGCCAGTAGCGAGTACCCGAAACATCGTCATCGTCCCCCCGGACTTGATCAGACCGCGAAAGCCACCGGGCGCCGTGCGGGTGGCAAGAGGGATTGGCCGGGGCAATGCCCCGGCGGGGACTTGAAACGAGCAAGCGGGCGCGCCCTTTAGGGAGCGCGCCCGCCTGATGAACGCCTGTCCTACCAGCCGAAGCGCAGGCCGGCGCGGGCGCCGACCTTGCCGGTGTCGGCCCCGACGCCCAGAGCGCCGTTGAACGACACCTGGGAGTTGATCCGCGCCGCGCCGGAGAAGGCGAACGCGTTGGCGCTGTCAAAGAAGCCCCAGTTGGCGCTGACCGCGTAACGCTCGCCCGCTTCCAGATGGGTGACGCCGGCCATGGCCATGGCGACCGCGGCGCCGTCAACGGCGATGCGAAGCCGGGAGTCCAGCTGGCCCACCCGTGTGTGCAGCTGATCCACGTCGGTGCGCAGGATCGAGACATTGTTCTCGATGCCCATGAAGCGCAGCTCGGCCTGCGGGCTGATCGCCGGGACGTCAGCCAGGGCGAGATCGCGCACCCCGGGCGACCCGTCAATCGTGCTGCGCGCGCCCGGCACATAGGGCCGGTTGCCTTCCGGCATGACCGGCTGGGCCGCGTCGGCGACCTCGCGCGCGTCGCCGGTGACCGGCCGGGCGCCGGACTGGACCGGGGTTTCGGCCTGCGCCAGCAGCACCGAAGCGTCGCCGCCGTTTTGCATCATGGCCATCAACTGGCTCTGCATGGCCTGCATCTGCGCCATCTGGGCTTCAAGCGCCTGAACGCGGCTGTTCAGGATCTGATTTTCAGCGGTCACGGTTTCATTCTGGGCGCGAAGCGCCGCCAGTTCTGGAGCGGCTGTGGAAGACTGGCTCCCCGGCATGGCGCTTCCCATGGCCGTGGACGCGCCGCTGGAATGGGCGCTGGCGGACGCCGACGCGCCGGAGCCCATGGTGAAGTTGGAGATATGCATGGATTTCAGCGATCCAGACCCGTCCGAGACCACCAGCCAGTCCGCGCTGGTGACCTGGTTGTGGGCCGAGAGCAGGCCCGGGAAGGTGTAGATCGACTGGGCGCGGCCGAACACGAACTGCTCGGCCATGCTGGTGACGGCGCCGAAGCCCAGCGCCACCGAGCCGGTGTGAAGCGCCTGTGTGTCGCGTCCGAACGCCATGGAGCGCGCGCCGGTGGCGCGGGCATTGAATCCGAACGCGAAGGCGTGGTTTCCGGTCGCTTGCGAGCTGGCCCCGATGGCGATGGAACTGTTGGCGCTGGACAGGGCGTTGCGGCCCATTGCGAATGCATTCGCCCCGCTGGCCACGGCGTCCGACCCGATCGCGACCGACGAGCCGCCTGTCGCCCTGGACGAGACGCCGAACGCCAGATCGCGGTTAGTGGTCGCCCGCGCGTCCGTGCCCAGCGCCATTGTCTGGCCTTCGGTCGCCTGAGCATTGGCGCCCAGAGCCAGAGCGCCGGTGCCGGACGCGATTGCACCTGCGCCAGCGGCCACGCTCGACACCCCGATTGATGTGCTGCCATCGCCCAGAGCCACCGTGCCGGTATTGCTCGCCACAGCGCCCGAACCCAGTGCGATGGCGCCGGCGCCGGCCGCGCTGGCGTCCAAGGTCCCGTTGATCACGACATACGGGTTCTGCAAGCCTTCGATCCCGGCATTCAGGATGGCCGCATTCATCTGACGCAGCGTCACCGCATCACGCTCATCCACACCGTCATCGAGATTTGTGATCCGGCGGAACAGATTGGCGGTGGCATTGCCCACCGAGACGGTGAAGGACGCGCCGGTCAGTGAGTTGTGACCCAGGGCGACGGCGTCCTGATGGTCTGCGTTGACGACGGCGCCGCGGCCTAACGCCGTGCTGTTGGCGCCCCCGGCTGCCGCCAGATAGCCCAAGGCTGTACTGTTGAAGCCGGTGGCGAGGGCGTTGGAGCCCAGAGCTGTGCTGGAACTTCCTGTTGCTGCGGCAAAAGCGCCGGACGCGGTGCTGTTGATGCCCGAGGCTGCGGCGCTGTGGCCCAAGGCGGTGCTGTCAAGGCCGGAAGCCGAAGCAGTGGCGCCCAGTGCTGAACTGCGGTCGCCCGCCGCAGAGGCGCTGCTGCCCAACGCTGTGCCGTCAGCGCCAGCAGCCGTGGCGCCGAACCCCACCGCCGTGCTGAAGTTGCCCGCCGCCGAAGCGCTGCGGCCTAACGCCGTGCTGAGGTCACCTGCAGCCGAGGCATCGTAGCCCAGTGCTGTGCTGTCAAGGCCCTCAGCCGAAGCGCTGCCCCCCAACGCTGTGCTTCGGAGCCCGGACGCAGAAGCAAAGTAGCCGAGGGCTGTGCTCTCATCACCCGCAGCGGAGGCTGATTGGCCCAGTGCAGTGCTGTTCGTGCCTGCAGCCGACGCGCTGCTGCCCAAGGCGGTGCTGTTACCCCCGGTGGCCGACGCGCTGCGGCCCACGGCTGTGCTGTCAAAACCCGCAGCGGACGCCGATCTGCCCAGGGCGATGCTGTTCGTGCCTGCAGCCGACGCTAACATGCCCAGGGCTGTGCTGCTGGCCCCGGTAGCCGAGGCGCTGCTGCCCACGGCGGTGCTGCTAAAGCTCGCTGTAATCGCAAAGTAGCCGAGGGCTGTGTTGTTATCACCCGCAGCGGACGCCGATCTGCCCAGTGCTGTGCTGTTAAGGCCAGAAGCCGTAGCAAAGTAGCCGAGGGCTGTGCTGTCATTACCCACAGCGAACGCCGATCTGCCCACGGCGGTGCTGTTCGTGCCTGCAGCCGACGCGCTGCGGCCCAGGGCGATGCTGTTCGTGCCTGCAGCCGACGCAAAGTAGCCGAGGGCTGTGCTGTCATTACCCGCAGCGGACGCCGATCTGCCCACTGCTGTGCTGTTCGTGCCTGCAGCCGACGCGCTGCGGCCCACGGCGGTGCTCTGCCCGGTAGCCGACGCGAACGCGCCCAAGGCTGTGCTGCTCGTGCCTGCAGCCGAGGCGTTGCTGCCCAACGCGGTGCTGTCTTGACTTGCGGCCGAGGCGAGGCGGCCCAACGCAGTGCTGCCTGCTCCTGCAGCCGACGCGCCATTGCCCAGAGCTGTACCGCTTGAGCCCGCAGCCGAAGCATTGCCGCCCACAGCCGTGGCGAAGGCGCCACTGGCTTCAGCGCCATCGCCACACTGTAGCCGGGACGTAACGTTGCTGTTGCGCTGACAGGCCGCCCCCACATTGGGGGCGAAGGGCGTGTCGGCCAGATATGCTGACTGAGACGCATCAAAATATCCGTTCAGCAATCCGGTGAGGGCGAAACGGTAGGGCGCCCGTTCGTCCGTTGCACCGGCAGAGTCATGCGGGCGTGTGACATTGAAGTCTGCAAATGGCGCCGTATCCGGCTTGTTTGCCCCGGATGCGGCTGGCTGGCCGGCCTCAGCGAACTCCCGGGCGGCGTTGTCTGCCGACTGAAGATCAGAGGATTGCATGCCGGTAACATTTTGAATCCTGAATTGAGAACTGGCTGCGGGCGCCACGTTGTCAAAATTGGAACCGTCACTTGCAAAGGCTGAGCCTGCGCAAAATAATGTTATATTCACATAAGTGAAGGCTGCAGCTCCTGACATGAGCATCGAATTTTTTGCAGACATGGATCCCCCCGGATTTATGAAAATGCATTACTAGATGGACCTGAACATGAAGGTCATCGCCAAAGTTCAAGTTGCGGCGATCATCACGGAAAGTTTTCCCAGGAACAAGCGAAACTTTTTGAAGCATCCGATGCACGCCGGCGCGCACTCTATCGCCCGGCACAAGCGGGCAGGCCGGGGCTCCCGCAATGAGTCCGTTATCAGCGTGCAGGCATCTGCAGGCGGATGATGAAGAGAGGCCGGGAGCAACAACGCGTTCGAGGGCGCCGTGTTTGCCGGCCTGCAGAGCGTGACCGGAGAGGAGGCTGGCGCTGAAACCAGGTCCGCAGGAGCTGCCGCCGCGCCATGCCGCCAGTGACGCCCGGACGCCGAATGCCAGGGCGGACCCATGAAGGTCTCGCCTCTGAAATTTCATCCAATTTAACGGATCAAGACAATCTGTGGTGCCCAGGAGAAGACTCGAACTTCCACTCCCTTTCGGGAACTGGCACCTGAAGCCAGCGCGTCTACCAATTCCGCCACCTGGGCAAGGCAACAGAGGCCGCGGGTGATACGGCGCGCGGGGCGGGGTGTCAACGCCCGCGCGCGGGCGCCAGGGCGGGCATATGCACATGGGCTGCGTCTGGAGGCGTCGCCACCGCCGCACGCGCCCCGCCGCCGGCCGGGTGTGTGATCCGGCCCGGTCACATGGTCACAGCGCCTGCAGCGCGCATGGACAGGCGCGGGGATTTTTGGTCTATCGCGGGGCAACCAGTTTCTGATGCCCTGACACGAGCGCGCGAGGCCTTTCGCGGCGCTGCTCACCGGGAGACCCGCCATGGCGTTACGCGACGAGATGATCACGGTGTTTGGCGCCTCCGGCTTTATCGGCCGGTATGTTGTGCGCCGTCTGGCCAAGGCGGGTTACCGGGTGCGCGCGGCCACGCGCCGCCCGCATTTGGCCCATGAGCTCAAGCCCATGGGCGTTGTGGGGCAGGTCCAGCTGGCCCAGGCCAATCTGCGCGACGCGGATTCGGTGGCCCGCGCGGTGGATGGCGCCTATGGCGTGGTCAATCTGGTGGGCATTCTGGCCGAAGGCGGCCGCCAGACCTTCCAGTCGCTGCAGGCTGACGGCGCGCGCACCATCGCCGAAGCCGCACAGGCCGCCGGGATCGAGCGCTTTGTGCAGGTCTCGGCCATCGGCGCAGACGCGCAGAGCAAGTCACGCTATGCCCGCACCAAGGCGGCGGGCGAGGCGGCGGTGCTGGAGGCGTTGCCCGGCGCGGTGGTGCTGCGCCCCTCCATCGTGTTCGGACCCGAAGACGGTTTCTTCAACCGCTTTGCCGACATGGCGCGCTTTGTCCCCGCCCTGCCGCTGATCGGCGGCGGCGCCACGCAGTTCCAGCCGGTCTATTGCGGCGATGTGGCCGAGTGCGCAGTGCGCGCCCTGGAGATGGAGGCCGCGCGCGGCCAGGTGTTTGAGCTGGGCGGGCCGTCGGTCTACACATTCCGCGAGCTGATGACCTACATCCTCAAGACCATAGACCGTCAGCGCCTGCTGATCCCAGTGCCGTTCCCCATCGCCACACTGATGGGTCTGGGCGGCGAGATTGCCGGGGCGCTGCCCTTTGTCGAGCCCTTCCTGACGCGCGACCAGGTGACCCTCCTGAAGCAGGACAATGTGGTCGGCGCGGGCGGAGAGGGGCTGGGCCGGATCGATGCGTTCGGCGTGACGCCCGAAGCCATCGAGGCCATTGTGCCGTCCTATCTGGCGCGTTACCGCAAGGGCGGCCAGTTCGCCGCAAAACGGAAAGGCGTATGAGCGAGACCCAGACCTTCCCCGGCTGGCGCGGCACCACCATCGTGTGCGTGCGAAAGGGCGGCCGCGTGTGCATCGCGGGCGACGGCCAGGTGTCCATCGGCAACACGGTGATCAAGTCACGCGCCCGCAAGGTGCGGCCTCTGGCCGGCGGCGCGGTGGTGGCCGGGTTCGCCGGCGCCACGGCGGATGCATTTGCCTTGTTCGAGCGCCTCGAAGCCAAGCTGGAGCAATATCCCGGCCAGCTGGCGCGGGCCTGTGTGGAGCTGGCCAAGGACTGGCGCACGGACCGGTATCTGCGCCGGCTGGAAGCCATGCTGATCGTGGCCGACGCCAAGGAAAGCTTCGTGCTCACCGGGGCGGGCGATGTGCTGGAGCCCGAGCACGGCATCGCCGCCATCGGGTCGGGCGGGCATTACGCGCTGGCCGCGGCGCGCGCACTGATGGATCACCTGGATGATCCCGAAGCCATCGCCCGGCGCGCCATGGAGATCGCGTCGGAAATCTGCGTCTTCTCCAACAATAATCTGACCGTCGAAACGCTCGGCTAGAACGCCTCTGGCGCACGGCGCGGCGGCGCCTTACCTCCTCGCGGCCCGCCGCCTGCGGGCGGTGTGTTTTTCGAGATGATCATGACCGATGCGCGGTTTCTGTCCGGCGACGCGAGAGCGGACAGCCGGTTCGCCTTCGCCGAAGCGCTGGCCGCGCGCGGCGATTTCGCCGGCGCCATCGACGTGCTGACAGGCGCGCTTGAGCTTGCGCCCGACTGGGCGGCGGGCTGGTATCAGCTGGGCGACTGGTGCGCCGGGGCTGACCAAGGCAAGGAGGCCGAACTGGCCTGGCGGCGCGTGCTGACGCTGGACCCCGAAGATGCGCTGGGCGCGGGCGCGCGGCTGGATCTCCTGACCGGTCAGCCAGTCTCGGAAAGCCTGCCGGCGGCCTTTGTGGAGACCTTGTTCGACCAGTTCGCACCCCGCTTTGACGCCGCCCTGACCGGCAAGCTCGCCTACCGCGCGCCGCAGCTGATCGGCGAGGCGCTGGATCAGGCCGGGTTCGGCCGGGCCGGCCGGGCGCTGGATCTGGGATGCGGCACCGGGCTGATGGGCGAGGTTTTGCGCGATCGGTGCGACTGGCTGGGCGGGATCGATCTGTCCGCGGGGATGCTGGCGCGGGCGAAGGCCAAGGGCCTCTATGACCAGCTGGACAAGGCCGACCTCAACACGCTGGCGCTGGATGAGGCGCGCTATGATCTGATCGTGGCGGCGGACGTGTTCACCTATGTGGGCGCGCTGGAACGCATCATCGCCTGGTGCGCCGGATCGCTGAACCCCGGCGGACGGCTGGCGTTCGCGGTGGAAGCGGGTGAGGCGGGTGAGGCGGGCGTCATCCTGCGCGAAAGCCGCCGCTTCGCCCATGGCCGCGCCTATCTGGCCGAGTTGCTGGCGAGTGCAGGCTTTGCCGGCGCGACGCTTACCGATTGCGTGCTGAGGCAGGACCGGGGCGCTGATATCGCCGGCCTGATCGCTGTGGCCGCAGCGCCGGTCATTGGCCAGCACCGCGAAGGTGATGGCGCCCTGACCGAGATGATCTGAGGCGTCCGCCAGCCTGTGACCAAACCCGCCTTCAGCCAATGTCCCCGCCCGATGTAAAACCGGCCTTGGATATGCCGCTTGCCGCAATCGGCGTTTCAAATGCGCGCTGGAGCGCGCTAAGACTGCAGCATGGCGGTCGAGCAGATGTCCTCAAAATGACCACGACACTCGTGACAGGCGGACTCGGCTTTATCGGGTCGGCGATGGTGCGCCGCCTTGTGCGCGAAACCACCGACCGGGTCGTGGTGCTGGACGCGCAGACCTATGCGGCCTCGCCCGACGCCGTGGCCGAATGCGCCGCATCGGGCCGCTACCGGCTGGAGACCGGCGATATCCGCGATGAGGAGCGGGTGCGCGCGGTGTTCCTGGCGCACCAGCCTGACCGGGTGCTGCATCTGGCGGCGGAAACCCATGTGGACCGCTCCATCGACGGGCCGAGCGCCTTCATCGACACCAATATCAACGGGACCTACACCCTGCTTCAGGCCGCCCGCGCGCATTATGAGGGGCTGGCTGGCGAAGCCCGCGCGCATTTCCGCTTCCTGCACGTCTCCACAGACGAGGTGTATGGCAGTCTCGGTCCCGATGACCCGGCGTTCAACGAGGCCACGCCCTATGATCCGCGCTCGCCCTATGCGGCGTCCAAGGCGGCCTCCGATCATCTGGCGCGCGCCTGGGGCGAGACCTTCGGCCTGCCGGTGATCGTGTCGAACTGCACCAATAATTACGGCCCCTGGCAGCATGCCGAGAAGCTCATCCCCCACATGATCGCGCGCGGCGCGGACGGCCTCACCCTGCCGGTCTACGGCACGGGGCTGAATGTGCGCGACTGGCTGCATGTGGAGGATCATGTGGAGGCGCTGCACCTGATCCTCGACCGCGCCAGCCCCGGGTCCAGCTTCTGCATTGGCGGCGGGGCCGAGCGCACGAATCTGCAGGTGGTCGAGGCGATCTGCGCGGCGCTGGACGCGCGCCGGCCCGGCGGCGCGCCCCACGCGGACAAGATCAGCTTCGTCACGGACCGGCCCGGGCATGATTTTCGCTACGCCATGGACTACACGGCGCTGGAGCGCACGCTCGGCTGGTCGCCGCGCCGGCGGTTCGAGGACGGGCTGATCGCGACCGTGGACTGGTATCTCGGCCACGAGGCATGGTGGCGGCGATTGCTGGCGCGCACGGGCGGCGCGCAGCGCCTGGGTCTGGGGGCCCCGGCCGGCCCGGAGGGGACATGAAGGGCATTATTCTGGCCGGCGGCGCGGGCACGCGCCTGCATCCGGTGACGCTGGCGGTCTCCAAACAGCTCCTGCCGGTCTATGACAAGCCGATGATCTACTACCCGCTTTCGCTTCTGATGCTGGCGGGGGTGCGCGAGATCCTGATCATCACCACGCCGCGCGACCACGAGGCCTTCAGCCTGCTCCTGGGCGACGGATCGCGTTTCGGCGTGACGCTGAGCTATGCGGTCCAGACCAGGCCGGACGGGATCGCGCAGGCGTTTCTGATCGGGCGCGAGTTCATCGGGGGCGATCCCGTGGCGCTGGTTCTGGGCGACAACATACTCTACGGCCACGCGCTGAAAGACATCCTCTCCGGCGCCGCCGCGAAGCGGTCCGGCGCCACCGTGTTCGGCTATCAGGTGGCTGACCCGGGGCGCTATGGGGTCATCGCGTTTGATGATGAGGGCCGCCCGGTCTCCATCGAAGAAAAGCCGAAAAAGCCAAAGTCCAATTTCGCCGTCATCGGGCTCTATTTCTACGACAATGATGTGGTCGATATCGCCGCTCACCTGACGCAATCGCGCCGGGGCGAGCTGGAGATCACGGACGTCAACCGGATCTATCTCGACCGGGGCGCCCTGACCGTGGAGCGCTTCGGGCGCGGCTATGCCTGGTTTGACGCCGGCACCCATGCCTCATTGCTGGATGCATCCAATTTCGTGGCCAGCCTGACCGAGCGTCAGGGCGTGTCGATCTGCGCACCCGAAGAAGTGGCCTGGCGCAATGGCTGGCTGACCGATGAGCAGCTGGCGGCGTCTGCGCGCGAGATCGGGCGCAGCGGCTACGGCGCCTATCTCGCCACGCTGGTGAAGGCCGGGCGGCCCGCCGATCCGTCCTGACGCTCTAGCGGAACAGCATCACCGGGACCGGGCTGGAGCGCAGCATTTCGGTCGTGGTGCTGCCGATGAACAGATTGCGCAGCCGCGAATGGCCATAGGCGCCCATCACCAGCAGATCGATATCGTGCGCCTTGATGTGTCCGGCGATGGCGTCCTCCGGCTTGCCCGCCAGGATGTGCGCCGTGGCGTCAAGCCCGCCCGCGCGCAGCGCCTCAGCAGCCGTCTCCAGCGGCGCGCGCCGCTCAGGCGCCTCCTCGCCCACTGAGACGATATCAATGGCGACGCCCTTGAGCAGGGCCCCCTTGGCCAGATGCGCCACCGCTTTCTGCGCGCTGGGGCCGCCATCAAAGGCGATCAGGGCGCGCGCGACCGGCTTGAAGGCCTGGGACGCCACCAGCACAGGCTTGGCCGCTGCGCGCACGATGCGCTCCAGATTGGAGCCCAGATGATCCTTGGCGTAGTCAGCTGCTTCGCCGCGCTTGCCCAGAATGATCAGCGCCGCGTCGGCCTCTACATCCTTGATCGCCTCGACAATATCGCCGAGACGCAGGCGCGCCGTGACTTCGCTCACCCCTGCAGCCTCAAGCTCGGCCTTGGCCGCGTCCAGGATGACCCGGCCGCGCTCCCTGGCCAGCTTGGCGTACTCAGCATCGTGACTGGCCAGCTTGTCGAGCAGGTCCGACCGCGCGCCCAGCGTCAGATTGCCGGACAAATTCGCCGGCTGGCTGCCCGTGCTGCGCCGGCCCAGCACGTGCAGGAGCTCCACGCTGGCCGAGGTTTGCCAGGCGGCCCACGCGGCGTGCTCGCAGACGCTTCTGGCATAGACCGAGCCGTCGATGAGGGCGGTGATATGGGTCATGGCGGCGGCCTCCTAATGACCCATCAGGCGCTCGAGCGCGCCCGGCTTGTCGTGAATGCCCAGCTTGTCGACGAGGGTCCGGCTGGCGTCATTCATGCCCTTGAGCTCCACCTCCGCGCCGTCGCGGCGGAATTTGAGCACGGCCATATCGATAGCGGCCACGCTGGACAAATCCCAGATATGGGCTGCCGACAGATCGATGGTCACCTTGTCGAGGGCTTCCTTGAAGTCGAAGGCCTTCATGAAGTCCTCGGACGAGGCGAAGAAGAGCTGGCCGGTGACGGTGTAGGTGCGTTCGCGCCCGTCATTGCTGGCCATGGTCGTGACGGCGAAACTGCGCGAGACCCGCCAGGCGAAGAATATCCCCGACAACAGAACGCCGACGCCCACCCCGATGGCCAGGTTATGGCTGAAGATCACCGTGGCCACCGTGGCGATCATCACGAAGCTGGAGCTTTTGGGGTGGTCGCGCAAATTCTTCACCGAGCGCCAGGAGAATGTCCCGATGGACACCATGATCATGATGGCCACCAGGGCGGGCATCGGGATCAGCCCCACCCATTCGCCCAGCACCAGGATCATGAACAGCAGGAACAGGCCCGCCATCAGCGTCGACAGCCGCCCGCGCCCGCCCGATTTGATGTTGATGATGGACTGGCCGATCATCGCGCACCCCGCCATGCCGCCGATAAAGCCGGTGGCGGTGTTGGCGACGCCCTGGCCGATGCACTCGCGATTGCGGTCGCTGGCTGTGTCGGTGAGATCGTCGACGATCTGCGCCGTCAGCAGCGATTCCAGCAGGCCCACCATCGCCACCGCCAGCGAGTAGGGCAGGATGATCATCAGCGTGTCGAGATTGAACGGAATGTCCGGGATCAGGAAAACCGGGAGGGTGGAGGGAAGTTCGCCCATGTCCGACACGGTGCGCACATCCATCCCCAGCCACATAGCAAGGCCTGTCAGCACCACAATGCACACCAGCGGCGAGGGGATCGCCTTGGTGATATAGGGAAAGCCGTAAATGATCCCCAGCCCGGCGGCGACCATGGCGTAGGTGACCCAGGTCACATTGGTCAGCTCGGGGATCTGGGCGAGGAAAATCAATATGGCCAGCGCGTTGACGAAGCCCGTCAGCACCGAGCGCGAGACGAAGCGCATCACGAAGCCGAGCCTGAGCACGCCGGCGCCAATCTGGATCAGGCCGGCCAGCACGGTGGCCGCCAGCAGGTATTGCAGGCCATGGTCGCGCACCAGCGTGACCATCAAGACGGCGGTGGCCGCCGTCGCCGCCGAGATCATGCCCGGGCGCCCGCCGGTAAAGGCGATCAGCACGGCGATGGAGAAGCTGGCGTAGAGTCCGACCTGCGGGTCGACCCCGGCGATGATGGAAAACGCGATCGCTTCAGGGATCAGCGCCAGCGCCACCACCAGACCCGCCAGCACATCCCCGCGCACATTGCCGAACCATTCAGCCCGGATGCGGCGCAGAATGTCGAAATCCAGGTCGGGAAGCGCCGGTCTGGGCAGGTTCATGTCGGGTCTCACTCAGCAATGGCGCGCCAATGGCCGCCTGAAAGCAGGCAGGCCTGATGGCCAAGCATCGATGTCAGCTTGGGCGCCGCACCGCGCGGGGCGAGCGGGGACGCGTGAATCGCCGTGGGGATATATGTTGCAGCGCACAATAGCAAGCGGGGGCAGGGTGTGCCCCCGAACCCGAGAGTGTTCGCACCCGGCTACGCCGGAGCGAAGCCCCGGCTTCGCCGAGGCGAGAGCGCGACCGCCCGGACGGCGTGAGCATGTGAAAAAACGAACCCGACAGGGTTCGCGAGCGCGACCGCGCGCCCGCAGCTTTAGCGAGGACCGACCGAGCGGAGCGAGGGAGGATGAAAAAATTAAATTCTGGCGTCCCCGACAGGATTCGAACCTGTGGCCCCCAGATTAGGAATCTGGTGCTCTATCCTGCTGAGCTACGGGGACGCAGCGAGGGGCGGTATAGCGTGAGCGGGGTGTTTTGGCGAGACCGTGGGCGGCGCTGCATCTGCCCGACGGCACTCCTGGCGTCACGCAGGTGTGAGCGGCAGCGGCTTTCGCGGCGCGGCGCATAGGGGTATGGTGCGCCATGATGCGCTGGTTCATGTCGCTTCTGGCGGTGCTGGTCCTTGTCGAGGCCGGCGCGCGCTTTTGCCCCGGCATGCTGGACGGGACCGCGCATGCGCATGCGTTTGAGGGCGAAGCGACTGCTGCGGCGGACTGCCATGGCGCGCCGGCGCAGACCCCGGACTCCGACGCTGATGCCGACTGCACGGGCGGCGCCGCCTGCGGGACCTGCGTCCTTTTGGCTGCCCTTGACAGTGCGCCCGCATCCGGACCCGCCTCGCCCCAGGCCGATCCGGGACACGCCTTCGCGCCCAACCCGGCGCCGTCCGCCCTGCGTCTCACCGATCCGCCCCCGCCGAAACGCTGACCGCGACACAATTTTTCGCGTTCTTCGTTTACCCGGCATGGGAGCGTATGAGAGTTCATGCGACATTTACTGACGGCCTGCGCGTGTATCGCGCTGGGCGCTGGCGCGGCTGACGCCCGCCCGGTGTCCTATGAAGGGGGATGGACCACCATCGCCCAGTCAGACCGGATGAATACCGGTCTTCTGATCCACTACACCCCGCGTTTTGACTATTCCATCGGCGTGAAGACCGAATGGGACCGCGCGGACGATCTTCTGTTCAACGGCGCCCAGGCCACCTGGCTGGCCAATCGCTGGTTCGGCGAGGACTATCAGGCCAATCTTTACGCCTTCGCGGGCGCCGGGGTGGCTCAGGGCATCAACGACAATGATCGCGGCGCCACCGGCGCGGGCTATGCCGGCATCATGGCCGACTGGGAGACCCGGCGCTGGTTCCTGTCTTACATGGGCCGGGTCAGCGATATGGGCGAGGGCGGCCACGCCATGCAGGCGGCTCGCGCCGGGGTCGCGCCCTATATCGCGGGCTTTGGCGAGCTGCACACCTGGCTGATGGTTGAGGTCGACCACCATCCCGAAGACGCCACGCCCGTGGCGGTGACGCCGCTGGTGCGCTTCTTCCGGGGCCCGGCCCTGCTGGAGCTGGGCTACACGCCGGTTGTCGACGAGGCCCTTGTCACCTTCATCTATCGTTTCTGATGATCCTCAAAAGGAGAGATCCCATGTTTCGTATCCTGAACGCGGCCATCGCCGCCCTGCTTTTCACCACTCTGCCGCTCGCTCCGGCCGCCATGGCCGACGACCACGCCTACGCCACGCCCGAACTCGCCGCCGCCGTTGAGGAAGGCGGCACGCTGGTCAGCGCCGACATCCTCGGCATGGTCTGTGATTTCTGCGCTATCGCCATGACCCGCACCTTCGGGCGCCGGGCCGAGGTCGCCGCCGTGCACATCGATCTCGATGACAAGACGCTCCAGCTGGTGGTGCGCGACGGTCAGACGCTGGACGACGCGACCATCACCGATCTGGTGCGCCGCTCGGGCTATCAGCTCACCGGCGACATCCGCCGCGGGGATGACGCCTGATGCGTCTGGCTTTCAGAGAAACCGCAGCTCCGGCGCTGGCGCTCTTCGCCAGCGCCGGGACGCTGATCTGCTGCGCCCTGCCGGCCCTGCTGGTCACCATTGGCGCGGGCGCGGTGATGGCAGGTCTGGCGTCCAATGCGCCGGGCCTGATCTTTCTGTCCGCAAACAAGGAATGGGTGTTCGCGATCGCGGCGCTTGTCCTGGCGGCGGCCTTCGCCGTGCGCTGGGCCACGCGCAACGCACCCTGTCCGGCGGACCCCGCTCAGGCCAGGGCCTGCGCGCGGCTGCGCAAGATCGGCGGCTGGGCGCTGTGGTCGGCGCTGGTGCTGCTCCTGATCGGTGGTTTCTTCGCCTTCTTCGCGGCGGAGTTGCTGCTCCGATAGTGCATTCCCCTTTTGCGCGTTCTGCGTCATGATATTCTCCTTTCAGGGGAGGGCGTCATGGCGCGGGGCGTGCGGATCGGGTTGGGTGTATTGTTGGCGCCGGCGCTGCTTGCAGCGTGTGGAGAGCGTGTGGAGCAAGCTGCGCATACGCCGCAAGCGCCGGTCCTGGTGCGCGCCGCAGGCGAAGTGGCGTCCGCCCACGCCTTCACCTTTCCTGCAGAAGACGGGACCGAGACCCGGGTCATTCTGGCCGGCGTCGCCACGCCGCGCCCTGAGGCCGCGCCCGAGGCCGCCGCGCTGGCGCGCGCGCATCTGGAAGGTCTCTTGAGCGAGGCGGGGGCGGGCCTGTCTCTCATCCCTGTGGTGGACGGCGACAGCCTGGACCGTTACGGCCGGGTGCAGGCGCGGGCGGTCTTTACGCGCGGCGCCGATGAGCTGGACGTGGGCGCGGACCTGATTGCCCAGGGCTGGGGGCTGGTCTGGCCGCGCGACGGGCTCGACCTGCCGCTGGAGGATTTTCTGGCGTACGAGGGGGATGCCCGCGCCGGCGCGCGCGGCGCCTGGGGGCTGGGCGTGTTTGCGATCCGCGATCCCGATCCGGACCGTCTCGCCCAGCATCTCGACAGCGCCCAGATCGTGGAGGGCCGGGTGACCAGCACCGGCGAGGCGCGCAATGGCCGGGTGTTTCTCAATTTCGGCGCTGACTGGCGCACCGACTTCACCACCAGCGCCAGCCGTGCTGCGCGCAACCGCTTCGAGGCGGCTGGCGTGCAGCTCGAGACGCTGGAGGGCGCGCAGGTACGCGTCCGCGGCTGGCTGCAGGAAGAGAACGGTCCGATGATCATCCTGACCCACCCCGCCCAGCTGGAAATCCTCGACGCGCCCGAGCCGCGTACGCTGCGCTGAGGCGGCCTGCGGCAAGCCGCGCGTCAGGCGTCGACCCGTTGGCCCGGGCCGATTAATGTGCGCGCCGCAAGATCAAGGAGCGCGCCATGGCTGACCCCCGTCTCATCACCGCGCTGGACCTGCCATCCGTCGCCGTGGCTGAAGCGCTGGTGGAGCGGCTGGGCCCGGCCTGCAGCCATTACAAGATCGGGCTCCAGCTCCTGCCCGTGGGCGGGATGGCGCTGGCGGCGGGGCTGAAGAACCGGGGCGCGCAGGTGTTTCTGGACTACAAGCTCCACGACATCCCCGCCACGGTGGAAAAAGCCGTGCGCTCCATCACCGGGGCCGGCGCCGATCTTCTGACCGTCCACGCCGAACCGCCGGTGATGCGCGCCGCGGCGGACGGCCGGGCGGGATCAGACCTCAAAATCCTCGCCGTCACCGTGCTCACCGCCTATGACGACGCCATGCTGGCGCAGATGGGATATGGCATGGGCGCGCGCGATCTGGTGCTGCGCCGGGTGGAGCAGGCGATCGAGTGCGGCATGGACGGCGTGGTCGCCTCGCCGCAAGAGGCCGCCGAGATCGCCGCGCGCGTGCCCGAAGGCTTCCTGATCGTCACGCCGGGCGTGCGCCCGGCCGGCGCCGACAAGGGCGATCAGGTGCGCACCGCCACCCCCGCGCAAGCGCTGCGCGCCGGCGCCACCCATCTGGTCATCGGCCGCCCCATCAGCGCCGCCCCCGATCCGCGCGCGGCGGCGGAGGCGATTGCGGCGGAGATGGCGGGGGCGTGACCCCTCACCCGCCAAACACCAGCGGCGTCAGCAAGGTGGCGAGCAGGGCGATCAGCGGGGCGATGACGATATTGATGCGCAGGCCGGCGCGGATCATCTGGCTCATGCTGGCTGCGCCCGAGGCGTAGACGATGGCGTTGGGCGCGGTGGCCACCGGCAGCATGAAGGCGCAGCTGGCCGCCAGCGCCAGCGGCACGATCAGGTGGGCGGGCGGCACGCCGGCCTCCACAGCGATCGCCGCCAGCACGGGCAGGAAGCCCGACACTGTGGCGACGTTGGAGGTGAGCTCGGTCAGGAAGATCACCATGAACACCAGGATCAGCACGGTGAGGGGCAAGGGCAGGGCGGCGACCCAGCTGAGCTGACCACCAATCCAGCCCGCCAGCCCTGTCGCCTGGATCGCAGCGGCCAGCGACAGTCCGCCGCCGAACAGGATCACCGCCGCCCAGGGCAGGCGCTGGACCGTCTCCCAGTCCATCAGCGCCTGACCCTTGCTGGCGTCCCCGCCGGCCGGAATCAGGAACACCGCCACCGCGCCCAGAATCGCGATCTGGGCGTCGGACAAAGCCAGGCGCACCGGCAGGGCCAGAGCCTCGGACAGCCAGGCCAGCAGCGGGTTCCAGCCGAAGCTGATCTCGGGCCGGAAGATCAGCGCGCCGGGCAGTTCGCGTCCCATCCACAGCAGGGCGACGGTCCCGAACGCCAGCGCCACGCGCCATTCGGGCGTAGTCATGCGCCCCAGCGCCCGCTTCTGGCGCAGCACTTCCTCATGGCCCGCCGCATTGGGCGCGCTGGCGCTGACCTTGAAGGTGAAGCGGGTGAGGATGATCCACATCACGGGCAGGATCACCGCCACCGCCGGCACGCCCAGCATCATCCATTCAACAAAGGTGATGGAGGCGGCGAACTCGCGCTCCAGAAACCCGATGGCGATCAAATTGGTGGGCGTGCCCACCGGCGTCGCCAATCCGCCGACGCTGGCTGAATACGCCACCGCCAGCGCCAGCGCCGGGGCGAACATTTTCAGCTCTACGCCCTCATCGGCCATTTTCTCGGCGACCTTGAAGGCGATGGGGATCATCATCAGCGTGGTGGCGGTATTGGAGATCCACATGGACAGCAAGGCTGTGGCCAACATGAAGCCGAGGACCAGCAGCGCAGGGCGCCCGCCAAAGCGGGCCACCACGTTCAGCGCGATGCGCGCATGCAGATTCCAGCGCTCGATGGCCAGCGCGACAATGAACCCGCCCAAGAGCAGCATGACGATGGGGTCGGCATAGGGCGCCGCCGCGGCGCGCGTGGACAGCACGCCGAACACCGGAAACAACGCCAGTGGAATGAAGGCGGTGGCGGCTATGGGAATGGCTTCAGTGGCCCACCAGCACGCCATCAGCACCGCGATGGACGCCACGATCCAGGCTTCACGCGAGACGCCCTCGGGCACCGGCAGGAGCTGGATGATGAGGGCGAGGGCCAGCCCCAGAATCAGCCCGATCCGCTTTGCCGTCCAGAATCCGGTCATGCTTTTGCGCCCCCCGCTGCCCTCGCCTGCGGCGATCAGGGCCGCGCATGGGCTGATTGTGGCGGCCAGGCCGCGCGGGTCAACCGGCTATGGGCTGGTGCGGGCAGGAAAGCGTCAGGCGGCGGCTGCGCCGGGATCGTCTCTGGAGCCCTGCAGCACGAAGCGTCGGTCGCAATAGCCGCATTCCACGCAAGTGTCCGTTCCCATATCGTACCAGACCCTCGGATGGCCCAGCGCGCCGCCGCCGCCATCGCACATCACCTTCTTGGATGTCACCACGATGACTTCGGGCGGCGGGAAGGCGGTGGAATCGGGACGGGCGGACATGGTTGGCACAGCGCTCCGCTTGTGGCCGCGCGGCGTTCCGGCGTGGACGCGCCGGTCAGCGCGGGTCTAGTTTGCGTCGATCCGTACCTAGGCGCGCGGCGCGCTGGCGTCAATTGCGCGCCGCGCCGCGCACCGCTCTGACCCGACGGGATTGCCCATGACCGATCACCTCCCCGACTACGCGCTGGAAGCCGAAGGGCTGGAGAAGACCTATCCGGCCGCGAAGAACAGCCCGGCCAAGCACGCGCTGCGCGGGGTGGACCTGATGATCCCGCGCGGGTCGATCTTCGGCCTGCTGGGACCCAATGGCGCTGGCAAGTCCACCTTCATCAATATCTTCGCAGGCCTGGTGACCAAGACTGCCGGGCGCGGCGCCATCTGGGGCAAGGATATCGACCGGCATCCGCGCGCGGCGCGCGCCGCCATCGGCGTGGTGCCCCAGGAACTGGCCATGGACGTGTTCTTCACCCCGTTCGAGACGCTGGAGCTGATGGCCGGCTTCTATGGCGTGCCCAAGGCCGAACGGCGCACCATGGAGATTCTCGACATCATGGGCCTGGCCGACAAGCGCGACGCCTATGTGCGCCAGCTGTCGGGCGGCATGAAACGGCGCCTTCTGGTCGCCAAGGCGCTGGTGCATAACCCGCCGCTTCTGGTGCTCGACGAGCCCACCGCCGGGGTGGATATCGAGCTGCGCCGCCAGCTGTGGGACTATGTGGTGCGCCTCAACGAGGCCGGGGTGACGATCGTGCTCACCACCCACTATCTCGAAGAGGCCCAGGAGCTGTGCGACCAGATCGCCATCGTCAATCACGGACAGGTGGTGGCGTGCGAATCCAAGGACTCCCTGCTCAAACGCCTCAATCGCAAGACGCTGGTTATCGAGCCGGGCGAGCCCCTGTCCGCCGTGCCGGCCGGCTTCGAGCACGCCGATGCGGTGATCCGCAAGGATGGCGCGCTGGCCATCACCTACAAGGTGGGCGAGGCGTCGGTGGCGCGCCTCATTGAGACCTATCACGCCTCGGGCGGGCGCATCGCCGACCTGCGCACCGAAGAGCCGGATCTGGAAGACGTCTTCCTGGCCCTGACCTATGAGGCAGACAGCGCGGCCTGACGGGCCGTCACTTCGCCGTATTTGAGGCTATGCTGGCGGTATGAGCTTCATCGCACGCATGTTCACCCGGTTTCTGGCGCTGATTTTGGCGCTCAGCGTCTTTGGCGTCTCGCTCTGGCTGGCGTTTTACATGCGGCCGGAAGGCGCAGGCGGCTGGGTCCTGCTCATTGGCCTGCCCTTCGCCGGGGCGCTGGCGGGCCTCATCATTTATGGCAGCCTGATGCGGTCGACGGGCGTTTCTGCGCCCCATCCCGAGCGCACCGGCGCGGGCATGATGGTGGGTCTGGGCTACCGCGCACGCCAGAGCGATGAGGACGAACTCGATCTTTGATACGATCTCAGCAGGGCGTCCGCCTGACGCCGCAGGTCAAAGATGAAATGTTGTACATACGCAATGAATTGATTGCGCCCTCCATCAATGCGGGTTAGATAAGGGACAAGACGCGCCACAGCCGGTTGGTCCGGCGCGGCGCGAAGACCCGGAGCCCAGGCGCGTGAACGACACGGCAATCATCCATAACCGCCTGCCTGTGCTGCGCGCCGAGCGCGGCCTGTCGCGCAAGGCGCTCGCCGAGGCGCTCGGGGTCAATTATCAGACCGTCGGCTATCTGGAGCGGGGCGATTACAACCCGTCGCTGGAGCTGGCGCTGAAGCTGGCGGCGTATTTCGAGCTGCCAGTAGAAATGATCTTCTCCCTGCAGCCTTTCACGCCCCTGTCGCGCATGGCTGCCTCTGGCAAAGGCGACTGAGATGTCCTTTTATATGCGCACGGCCTCGGGCCGCATTCCCTACCGCTCGCGCGCCTCGGTGCGCGCCGCCGTCATCCTGGTGCTCATCGGTTATCCCGTGGGCTGCATCGTGCAGCTCATCGCGCCGCACGTGGCGCTGGATATCTTCGGCCTGTTTCTGGTGCTGGCGAGCGTGCTGGCGTTCTTCTGGGTCGCGCCCTCCTATGTCCAGCGCATCGCCGGCGAGGTCCCAAGCGCTCTGGATGACGTGGAGCGTGATCTGCGTCACCGCGCCTACGCCTTCTCCTACACTGTGCTCACCGCGCTGGCCGCTGCGGCGGTGTTCTATCTGGCTGTCGCCAATGATGACACGCGCCTGACCCTCTGGGCGCCGCAGGGCTATGCCCACTGGAACGCGATCTTCTTCGGCGTGCTGATCTACAGCTTCATCATGCCCGCGGCCTGGCTCGCCTGGACCCTGCCCGAGCCCGACGCCGAAGACGTCGAGGGCGAGGCCCCGGTGCGCAAGGGCGGGGCGCGCGTGTGGCTGTGGAGCCTGCTGGCGCTGGGCGGCATGGCCGGCTTTGTCCTGGCCCGCCTCATCTCCGGATGAGCAAGGCGCGACAGGCGCGCCGGACCCTGCGGGCGGGCGCGCGACACGATTGAACCGGGCGCCCGCCTCCTGTATGCACCTCGTCTGGCCGATCAGCACCCGTAGCTCAGCTGGATAGAGCGCTGCCCTCCGAAGGCAGAGGTCACAGGTTCGAATCCTGTCGGGTGCGCCAGATTTTCCTTCGAGCTCGCAATCAGAACCGCTCAGCCGCTCCGGGCGTCCCGCCGCGAACGGCGAAGCCCGCTACCAGCCAAACGCCCGCGCAGCGCGCCGCACCAGGCGGGCGATGGGGTTGTGGGGGTCGGGTTCGGCGTGAGCCAGCGCGGGGACCTGGGCAGGGGGCGACGCCTCGTGGGTCGCGGCGCCGTTCGTTGCGCCTGTGGCGGCGGCGCCGTCCGGGGCCGTTTCGGGGATTGAAACCGCCCCGGCGTCTGCCGGCGCATCCGCGGCAGGCCGGCGGCGGCCCTTGCGGGCTTCCGCCTTGAGGCGGCCGGCTTCGCGGGCTTCCACCGCGGCGGCGATCTGGACTTGCGCCCGCTCATCGCGTCCCACCTGGCGGCGCTCCATCTCTTCGCCATAGGCTTGGAGGATGTCCCTCACATCGCCATCGCCGCGCACGCGGCCGGCATCCAGCCACAGGGCGCGCTTGCAGGTGTCGATCAGAAGCGACGGGCTGTGCGAGGCGAGCACCAGGATCCCGGCCTTGTCCACGAAGGCCTGCATGCGCTCGGTTGCCTTCTTGCGGAAGGCGGCGTCGCCGGCCGACAGCCACTCGTCGAGAATCAACACGTCGGGTTCGAACGCTGTGGCGATGGCGAAGCTCAGCCGCATGCGCATGCCGGCCGAATAGGTCTCCACCGGCAGAGCCAGGAAATCGCCCAGCTCGGAGAAGGCGGCGATTTCCGCGCGGCGCTCCTCGATCTCGGCGCGGGTGCGTCCGGCCGCCAGGCCGCGCAGGGTAATATTGCGATGGCCACTGGCCTCGGCGTTCATGCCCAGATTGATATTGACCAGGGCGGTGGTCTGGCCCTCGATCTCCACCTCGCCCGCGTCGGGCGAGTAAATGCCTGCAAGCACCTGTAAAAGCGTAGTCTTGCCCGAACCGTTCTCGCCGATCAGCGCGATGCGCTCGCCGGACCCGGCCTCAAAAGTGACGCCCTGCAACGCACGCACGCCGACCACCCGGTTCTTGCGGTCGCGTACCATGCGATCGAGGTCCGGATCAATCTCGTGCACGCCCGCTGCGGCGCGGCTGCGGCCGTACAGCGGGTAGTTCACGCACAGATTCTCGACGCGGATATGGGACACGGCAGCGCGCTCCTACAGCCAGTAGGCCAGGCGGCGGCGCATGCGCGACGCGACGATCGCCGCCGCGATCCACACCACCACGGTCAGGACCCCGACCACGATCCAGCTCAGCGGACGTGGCTCAAGACCCATGAGCGGCGCGCGGAACACCTCCACATAATGGGCGACCGGATTGAAATCGGCGAAATTGCTGCGCCCGGTATCGAGATCGGACCGTATCCACAAGATCGGCGTGACGAACAGCAGCAGGCGCGTGATCGAGCCGACCAGATGGGTGACGTCGCGGTAACGCGCGCTGATCAGCCCCATCAGGTACTGGATCGCGACCGCATTCAGCAGGAAGACGGCGATCGCGGGCAGGACCCAGAGATTGACCAGGGTAGGCTGCCAGCCGGCGCCGATGATGATGACTGCGGCCACAATGAATTGCAGGGCGAAGGTGAAGATCGACCGGCAGATGCTGCGATAGATATGGATCGAGTGCGGCAAGGCGATGGACTGGATCCAGACCCTGGCCCCTGTGAACACGGTGCATCCGTCTGTCACATTGCCCACGATGAAACTGAACGCCGCAAAGCCGATCGCGACGTGAATGACGAAGAATTCCCCGCCCCGGTCGGAAAACCCGGAAAAGATGATCGACACGCCGCCAACAAACATGGCGTAGGAGACAACGATCCAGGCCACGCCCAGTATGCTGCGCCGGTAGCGCTGCTGCATCTCGTCCCAGGCAAAGGTGCGCCAGAGATCGGTCATGCGCAAACCGGCAGCGAGGTCGGCGAAGAAGCTGGATATTTCCCCGTCTCTGGCCGTTCGGCGGACGGTGACGCTGGTGCTCATGGACTGACCCCGTCCGTGGTCGGAGGCGCCTGGCGCAAAGGCGCGGGCGCGATCAGGCGGCGCCTGAGTGAAATGGACTTTGCGGCCATGCCTGTCGCCTGTTCCGGCAGCGTCCCCGCGACGCGCCGTGTCCGATCGCTGCGCTGCATCAGCGGCTCTTGTAGGGCGCAATGGCCCGCCTATGCAACTCGCCAAGGCTGAGGCGGGCGACCTGCGCACGCGGATAGACGCTAAAGTTTGAAAAGGTTAGTCTTACCGGGTATTTTATTCGACTCAAAACGTATAGATTGTATTGAGTCGGGTGGCGGCTGGGGAATTTCGAGCCAGACTGGCTCCGCAGACAGCACGGGAAGCAGGGTGTGACGCACGTGGCGTTCAAAACACCTGGCGCAGGGCTAAGCCTTGCGGGAGCCGCTCACTGGGCGACTACCCCTTTGCCTGCCCTGTTCCTTGATCTGCGCCGCCCGTTTGCGCGCGCCTGGAGTGACCCCGATGCGCCCGCTGCACCTTGAGTGCATTGTCTATGGCCGCCCCGGCCTGATTGTCCATGTGGGCGCCGGGCCGGACGGGCCGGGCGCGCTGGCGCAGTCAGCGCGCGCTGCAATTCTGATCGAGCCGGATCCGGACCGGGCGGAGCAGTTGCGCATACGCTACGGCGCCACGCCGTCTGTGCGGCTGATAGAGGGAGCGGTCACCCGCGCCGCCGGGCGCATGCCGTGGCGCCGGGCGCACGCCTTCACCCACGCCATGGGCGCGGCCGGCGCGCAGGGTCTGGTTCGTGACCTCGCTGCAGCCATTGAGCGCGACGCGGACTGTGTCGTGGACTGCATCGCGGCGGATTCGATCCTCAAACCTGACGATTTTGATGGCGAGGGCGAACACATCCTCCTGATCGACGCCGCCGACGATGCTGTGGATGTGCTGGACGCCCTTGACGCCGCTGGCTGGCTGGCGCGGTTCGATCACGTGATTGTCCGGGTCAATGAGGCCCCGCCGCCCGGGCACGCGAAGGCGCGCGGCGATGTGGCGGACTGGGCGCAGGCCCGCAGATGGCTGATGCTGGCGCTGCCCGGACAGGGCGGCGCGGATGCATGGCGCGCCTGGATCGGCCCGGTGCGCAAGCCTGCATCCGGCGCCGGGCCGGAGCAGAACCGTCCGGCGCCGCACGCCGCGCGCGTGGTTGAACTGGAGGCGGCGCTGGAAACCTATCGCGCCGCAACCCGCGACGCCGAAGCGCGCTGGCTTGAGCAGCGCGCAGGTTTGATGGACGAGCTGCGCGCAAGTCAGGCCCGCTGCGCCGGGCTTGAGGCGGACGGTGAGCTGGAAGCTGTTCGCCGCGCGGCCGCTGAGTCCGAGGCGCACAGCCGGGCGCGGCGCGAAGAACTGGTGGCCGAGCTCGAGGCGGCGCGCGTGCGGGCGCTGGAGCTGGGACGCGCCCTGCAAACGGCCGAGGCGGCGCGCGCCAGCGCCGAGGCGCAATTGCAAAGCGCCCGCCAACCCGCGCGGGATCGCGACGGCTATCAGTCCGCCCTGCGCGAAGACGCTGTCCGGTTTCAGCGCGAGCTTGACCGGCATCTGGAGGCGGCGCGCGCCGCTTCCGAGCGCGAGCGCGCCCTGACGGCCCAGATCACAGCGGCGCGAGACGATCTACGCCTGGCGATCAAAGGCCAGCGCCTGGCCCAGGCGAGCCTGTCGGAGCTCCAGGACCGCTACAGCGCGCTTCTGGATGATCGCAACGCCCTGGATGGGTTGCTGCGACAGCTGACCGACCGGCTGACAAGCGCCGCTACGGCCCGGCTCGGCATCGCTCGCTCCGGGGCGCAGGCGGATTGGGACCATTGAACGCGCAATCCAAAACCGCACCAGGCTTGCCTGTGATGGTCGAAGAAGCGCTGGAGTTGTTGCAGGGGCGTTATCCGCCGGCGGCGCGCGGCGGCTCGGCGGGGATGCCGCTGGGCCAGTTGCTCGAACAATGCTGGGCGCGTAGCCAGGCGCGCGCCCATGCCGGTCCCGAGCCGGTGCGGGTGATCCGCCAGCTCGCCTGCGTTGGCGGGACAATGTTCGCCCGCGCGCTGCAGGCCCAGCCCAATGTGGTGGTGCTGAGCGAAGTGGACCCGTTCGCATCGCGTCCGCGCCGGTCTCCGGAGTTTGCGCCCACCGATCTGTTGTATCTGGCCGAAACCGCAACGGGCAGTGTCGATAACGCCGTGCGCGCGCAGGTTTTCAGCGCCAGTCTCCGCGCCCTCCACGCGGCTTATGACCGCCGGGGTTCTCGCCTGGTGGTGCGCGCTCACAGCCATACCCGATATTGCACCGCGCGCGACTGGGCCTCGCGCCCCGGCGTGACCGAGCTGGTGGCGCGCGACCTGCCGGTGCGCACGCTCACCCTGGTGCGCCACCCGCTGGATTCCTGGATGTCGCTGAACGCCAATGAATGGGTGCACTTCCAGCCGCGGACGCTGGAGGAGTATGCACGGCGCTCTCTCGCCTTCATTGATCAGCCCCATGCCGGGCGGGTGGTGAAGTATGAAAGCGTCGCGGCTGATCCGCACGCCATGATGGGTTGGGTCTGCGAATGGCTGGAGCTGGCCTTCAATCCCGACTGGGACGATCTGGTGGGCGCCATACGCCTGTCCGGGGCCAGTGGCCGGAGTGGCGATGCCGTCAGCCCGCGCCCTCGCGCCGCCGTGCCGGAGTGGATCGCGCAGGAAGCCTCAACCAGCCCGGCCTATCAGCGGCTGTGTGCGCGGCTGGACTATAATCCTGATCCGGCCTCGCCGCCTTTGCCGCGCGGCGCTCCGGCGGACGCGGGCGCCTAAAAGCGCGCGATGGCCGCTTCCATCAGCGCTACCGCCTCGGGGCTCGCCCAGTCCGCGTCGCCGTCCAGCCGGCCGATCTCGATTCCGTGGCGGTCATAGAGCACGCTCAGCGGCAGGCCGCGCGCCCCGGCGGCGAAGCCCAGATTCATGTTGGGATCGAAATACAGGGCGAGATGACCAAGCCCGCGCTCGGCGTAAAACGCTTCAGCATCCTCGACCCGGCGATCCATGGAGATGGCGACCACTTCAAAATCATCCGAGCCCAGCCGGGCCTGCAGGGCGTCAAGCGCCGGCATCTCCACCACGCAGGGCGGGCACCAGGTGGCCCAGAAATTGACCAGGATCACCTTGCCGCGCTTGTCGGCCAGGGTGATCTCGCGCCCCTCGGCGGTGAGGATCGGCCCGCGCGGCTGGGCGGGCGCGCCCGCAACGCTGCGAAACGCGCTCATCTCGCCCACTGTGAAACTCGATAATGCAGCGGGCGCCGGGCCGCTGAAAAAGGCCCCGCCCAGCGTCCAGATGGCGGCGCCGGCGCCGATGACGATCATGGCGACGATGGCGTGGGACAGCTTCAGCTGCGGCTTGCGCATGACGCACTTCCTCTTCCTAATGCCGGCACACCGCCGAACACCCGCTCACGCACAGGACGCCGCCCCGCCCATGACCACTGACGCCCCCGCCTCGTCCCCGTCCGCCAGCGGCATCTGGGGCGGCCGCTTTGACGCCGGACCGTCCGCCGTGATGCAGGCCATCAACGCCTCGGTGGATGTCGACAAGCGCCTGTTTGAACAGGACATCGCCGGATCGCTGGCGCACGCTGCGATGTTGACCGCTTGCGGCGTGATTTCAAGGGAGGACGGTGAGGCGATTGCGCGCGGTCTGGAGGCTGTGCGCAGTGATATCCGCGCCGGCCGGTTTGAATGGAAGGCCGAGCTGGAAGACGTGCACATGAATATCGAGGCGGCCCTGCGCGACCGCATCGGCGCGCCCGCTGGCCGCTTGCACACGGCCCGGTCGCGCAATGACCAGGTCGCCACAGACTTCCGCCTCTGGCTGCGCGAGGCGCTCGAAAGCGCGGCCGACGCGTTGCAGGCCTATCAACGGGCGCTGGTCGCGCGCGCTGATGATCACGCCGACTGGGTCATGCCCGGCTTCACCCATCTGCAGACCGCCCAGCCGGTGAGCCTGGGCCATCACCTCCTGTGCTGGGTGGAGGCGGCCGAGCGCGACCGTGGGCGGCTGCTGGACGCGCGCGCGCGGCTGAATGAATCGCCACTGGGCGCCGCGGCGCTGGCGGGCACGGCGTTCGCGATTGACCGGGAGATGACGGCGAAAGTGCTGGGTTTTGACCGGCCCATGGCCAATTCGCTGGACGCGGTGTCCTCGCGCGATTTTGCGCTGGAGGCGCTGTCGGCGGCGGCCATCACAGCGATCAATCTGTCGCGTTTTGCTGAAGAGATCGTGTTGTGGACCTCGCGCCGTTTCGGCTTCGCCAGCCTGTCGGATGCGTTTTCCACCGGTTCGTCCATCATGCCGCAAAAGCGCAATCCCGACGCCGCCGAACTGGTGCGCGCCAAGCCCGGCCGCATCGCCGGGGCGCTGCAGGGGCTGATCCTGGTGATGAAGGGCCTGCCGCTGGCCTATTCCAAGGACATGCAGGAAGACAAGGCGCTGGTGTTTACCGCGTTTGACGACCTGATGCTCGCCATCACCGCCATGACCGGCATGGCCGGCGATCTCACATTCAACCGCGATGCGCTGGAAGCGGCGGCGGGCGAAGCCTATTCGGACGCCACGGATCTGGCCGACTGGCTGGTGCGTGAGCTGAACATGCCCTTCCGCGACGCCCATCACGTGGCCGGGTCTGCGGTGAAAACCGCCGAAGCCTCCGGTCTGGCGTTGAAGGACCTGCCGCTGGCGCGTTATCAGGAGATCGAACCGCGCATTGATGCGCGCCTGTTCGAGGTCTTGTCCGCGCGCGCCTCGATGGAGAGCCGGACCAGCTTTGGCGGTACGGCGCCAGTGCGGGTGCGCGAACAGATCGCCGTTTGGAAACAACGCCTGCAGGCGTGAGGAGACCGACCATGACCGCCGACATCACATGGCAGCGCATCGCGGGGCTCACCGCCTGCGCTCTGGCTGCGCTCGCGCTCACCGGGTGCGGCGTGCGCGGCGGGCTGGAGCGGCCCGCGCCGCTCTGGGGCGATCCCCGGGAGATCGAACCGGACTCCGCTCAGGATGACGACGAGGACGAGGCTGAAGAGGAGGACGATTTCCTCGACCCGGACGACTGGCGCGCGCCGGGCTAGCGCGCCGACACGTCCACCCAGCCGAGGCAGCCGGATTGTGCGCGGGCGCCTTCGACGGGCGTCAGCCGCCATTGGGCAAGCTGTTCGCGCAACTGGCGATTGGCGGCGCGGGCCTGCTGGCGGGTCATCACTGGCTGGCTTTCGGGGAAGGCCAGCATGATCGGGCGCAGATTGGACGTTGAGCCGCTGGTGCTGACATCATAGGCGAAAACATAGCGCGCCGCGCCGATCCAGGCGGTGTTGCCGAGCCGCAGCGTCGCGCCCGACCACGATGAAAATCCCTCCGCTACGCCGTCCGCTGTCGTGCAGTCGGCGCTGGCGAGCAGGGCGGCCTGTTCGGCCTCGTCCATGAAGGCGATGGTGCTTGACTGGCCGGCCAGAAGCGCGGCGGCGGCGGCGAGTGTGGCGAGAACGGACATGGGTGTCTCCGGTATGTGGACCTGACCGCAGTATGATCCAGTCCTGGCCCGCTGGCAAAGCCTGCCGGCCGGGTTATCGGACGGTCAGCTGCGCCGTCGCATGGCAGCCTGTCAGGGGCCGGTCTGGAGAGGCGGTCTCAAACCGCTCCCAGGTGATCCAGTCCAGCAATTCAGCCTCCAGGACCTGGCGCTGGCCGCGTGTGAAATGCCGGGCGCGATCATGATAGGTATAGCGCGTGATGCGTGCGTTGGTGGTCCGGTTATCGCTGTCGATATCAAACAGGAAGTCCACCGTCACCGAACCCCGCCAGAACTCCATGATGCTGTTGGGCACGGTCGGCGACCCCGCAGAGCGGTAACCATCAGAAAAAAATCTGACGTCCTCATCGGTCGCATGGGCGTGGCCGCAATCACCCTGCTGGAATATCCGCTCCACCTCGTCGGGCGGGATCACATCCACAACCCCGCCGCGCTGGCGCGCCTCGGCAGGGGCGGCAGCCATCACGGTTAGCAGGATGAGCACTGCGCTGACAGCGCCGGAACGAGCCATGAAAACCCCTCTTCAAGGGGAAAACTTACGCCGATGCACGCTCAAATGACAAGCCCCGCCGGATCGCTCCGGCGGGGCTTTCTGTATCGCGCAGGCGTAAGGCCTAGTAGCGGTAGTGCTCGGCCTTGAACGGGCCGGCCTGGCTGACGCTGATATAGTCGGCCTGTTCTTCGCTCAGCACGGTCAGATTGGCGCCCAGCTTGGGCAGATGCAGGGCTGCGACCTTTTCATCCAGGTGCTTGGGCAGGATGTAGACGTCGTTCTTGTACTGGTCGCCGCGCGTCCACAGCTCGATCTGGGCCAGCACCTGGTTGGTGAAGCTGGCGCTCATCACGAAGGACGGGTGGCCGTTGGCGTTGCCCAGATTTACCAGCCGACCTTCGGACAGCATGATGATCTTGTGGCCTTCAGGGAACTCGATCAGGTCGACCTGCGGCTTCACATTGGTCCATTGGAAATTGCGCAGGGCCTCGACCTGGATCTCGTTGTCGAAGTGGCCGATATTGCACACGATGGCCATGTGCTTCATGGCGCGCATGTGGTCGACCGTGACCACGTCCTTGTTGCCGGTGGCGGTGACGACGATGTCGACATCGTTGATCACGTCTTCCAGGCGCACCACGCCGAACCCGTCCATGCACGCCTGCAGGGCGCAGATCGGGTCCACTTCGGTGACAGACACGCGGCAGCCGGCCTTGGCCAGCGATTCCGCCGAGCCCTTGCCCACGTCGCCATAGCCGCACACGACGGCGGTCTTGCCGGCCATCATGACGTCGGTGCCGCGCCGGATCGCGTCCACCAGGCTCTCACGGCAGCCATAGCGGTTGTCGAATTTCGACTTGGTCACGCTGTCGTTCACGTTGATGGCCGGGAAGGCGAGCTCGCCGCGCTTGGCCATCTGATACAGGCGCATCACGCCGGTGGTGGTTTCTTCCGACACGCCCTTGATGGCGGCTTTGGCGGTCTTGAACCAGCCCGGCGACATCCGGATGCGTTCGCGGATGGTTTCGAAGAGGAATTTTTCCTCTTCCGACTTCGGCTCGCCCAGCACGGACGGGTCCGCCTCGGCCTTTTCGCCCAGCTGCAGGTACATGGTGGCGTCGCCGCCATCGTCCAGGATCATGTTGGCGGTTTCGCCATTGGGCCAATGGAAGATCGCATCGGCGAACTCCCAGTATTCCTTCAGGTTTTCACCCTTGTAGGCGAACACCGGAATGCCGGCCTCGGCGATCGCCGCGGCGGCGTGGTCCTGGGTGGAGAAGATGTTGCACGACGCCCAGCGCACGTCGGCGCCGAGAGCGACGAGCGTCTCGATCAGCACCGCAGTCTGGATGGTCATGTGCAGCGAGCCGGCGATGCGTGCGCCTTTCAAGGGCTTGGACGCGCCGAACTCCTCGCGCAGGGACATCAGGCCGGGCATTTCGATCTCGGCCATTTCGATTTCGATCCGGCCCCAGCGCGCCAGGCTCATGTCTTTCACATACCGGTCTTCGCCGGTGTTCGCAGCATTGATCAGAGTCATTGTTTACAAGGGCCTTTTCGCCAGTCGTGGGGAGAGTGTCTCATTCGTCCCGGATCGGGACGCCGATCATATAAAGGAAAGTGCATATCGGCGCAAACGCGCATCGCGCCACGGGCGAAATTCCTTGCGACTCAGGAAAATTCTTAAAACGGTCCTAATCTTGTATATACTCTTCGGTAACCGGTGGTGCGGGCGTTCGGAGGGGATGCGTGCGCCATCGCGGGAGGGGTTTCAGCTGACCTGCACGGCGTTTTCGCCGCGGATTGGCTCGCATGAGGGGAAGATTCATCATGGCGACTTTGCCGACGGCCTATGCCAGCCTGCGTTTCGGGCGCAAGACCATCGACTTCTACGCTGTCACCGGCGAAGTCGTCGGCTCTGACCCGCGCGCCCGCGCCGAGGAACGCCGCATTCAGGATCTCGATGGCGCGCGTCACACGCTGCGCCTGATGGAAAAGAGCTACCGGCTCGAGCCGGGCGACAGCGCCAGCGTGCTGCGCCTGCAGCCCGGACCGGAGCGCCGCTCGCGCCCCGTCGCGGTGGCGAGCCCCTCGGCCCAGAGCTGGTCGCGCACCCATCCGGGCGTCGCGGCCCTGCTGTCGCGCGCCGGCGTATCACGCAATGTGAACTGGTGGCTGACCATGGCGCTGTTTACCCTCGCGGCGCTGGCGATGGTGTGGCCCTATCTGCATGCCTTCCTGGTGGAGCTGGCGCCCGGGCGCATCGCCGCCCTGCCGGCGCCGGATTTGTTTGCGCTGGCCGCGGCGTCCGTGCCCGGTCTCGACACATTCCGCTGGTCGGACGCCGCAGCCGGGCTCGCCCCTCTGCTGGACTCCGCCGCACCCGGTCTCGCGGACCAGACCGGCATGATCGTCTTCGCCGCCATCGTGTCCGCGTTCGCGGTGCTGGTTTATGCGGCGCGTTCCTGGCGCCTGGTCTGGGCGCCGGTGTTTGTGGCGCTGGCGGTGGCGGGGGCTATCGGTCTGAACGGGCCGGCCGGCGCTGAAGGCCCGGCTCTGGCCGCGCTGGGCGTTGCGGCGCTGCTGTTTGTGGTGGGCGGGATGATCAATCGCCTGCGCGACGAGGCGCGGCTGGACCAGCGTATCGCGCTGCTGGCCGACCATCTGGTGTCCCAGGCCCCGGTCGAGCATGTACGCGCCTCGCGCCTGCCGGAGGCTGCTGCGGCCGGGATCGGCGCCAGCACCATCACCGCGTCTGCTCTGCGCGAACCGGCGGCGCCGCATGAGGCGGCAGAGACGGCGATCGACGCCGGCACGGACGTTCAGACCGATGCGCCGGCGGCCGAGGCCACCAGCGCCGCAGTGACAGTCGAGGCTGAACCTGCCTCGGACGCAGAAGCCCAGACAGAAACAGCCGCCGCTGAAACGCTGCCCGAGGCGGCAACCACCGGCGCCGCGGAGACAAGCGTCTCCACGCCTGCGGACACCGCGGACGCTACGGCTGAGGCGCCTGCCGAGGCGACCGAGCCGGTCAATTCAGCGCCGGTGAGCCACAACGCGACGGCCGAGACGGCGTCTGACGCCATCGAAGCGGATGGATTTGTGGATCCGGACCTGAGCGTGGACACCGCCCCGGCCATTCCGGTTGCCTCCCCCGCCCCGGCTGCGGCCGAGGCCGCGCCGGCCGACGCCGACAGCATCGAGGAAGCGCGCCTGCGCGATGATCCGCGCTATGCCGCGCGCGCCATCGTCCTGCCCGCGCCGCCGCCGATGCCGGCGCCTCAGACCGGGGCCGCGCCCGCCTTCGCTGCGCCTGCGGGCGATAACGCTGCGCTGCAGTCCGGTGAGGCGGAGGCCGAAGGCGCAGGCGACGCTGAACGCACGCCGGAGACGGCCCGCTAGGGCAATCGCGTCTGCAGCGCGTGTTGCCTCAGCCCGGCGGGGTCAAACCCTTCGGATCAGGCCTTCGCAGCCTTTCTCGATCAGGTCGAGGGCGCGGTTGAAATCGGTTTCATCGCCGTAGTACGGGTCCGGCACGTCCTGTCCGGCCATACCCACGGACCAGTCGAGCAAGAGCGAGATTTTCGCGCGCTCGGGCAGGCGGCGGTAATCGCGCGCGGACAGGAGCCAGCGCTTGTGGCCCTTGTCGAGCGCGATCAGGTGATCGAAACGCTCGAAGTCCTCATCTGTGACTGCCCGCGCCGTGATCCCGGACAGATCATAGCCGCGTCGTTCACCAGCCGCAGCGGCGCGCGGATCAGCGCTTTCGCCGGCATGCCAGTCGCCAGTTCCGGCGGACTCAAAGGCCATTGGCTTGCCGGCGCGCTGCGCCAGAGTGCTCGCGACCGCTTCGGCCAGGGGCGAGCGGCAGATATTCCCGGTGCAGACAAACAGAACCGATATCGCCCGGCGCGCCATGATGGATATCCCTTTGGGGCAAGAAAAAAACGGCGGCCCCATAGAGCCGCCGTTTGCTTTAAGGCGCACTTAAGCGGCGCGGTTAACCGGGCGTGACCGCCGGTTGGGCTGCAAATTGCGGCGCGATGCGCAGATCACGCGCCCAGCGCAGCTTCTCGAAAATCAAAAGCGCTGTGCCGTTATAGTCGAACACCCGGTTGAACAGGCCGCGCCGGGGCAGGTGCAGGGCGCTGGACGGCTCGTCGTGGTGGTGGTCATGAAACGCTTCGCCACCCGTGAGCAGCGCCAGCAGATAGTCGGCCCAGGCCGGCGTCTTGAGGTGACCGAACACGTTCACGCCCAGGATCGTCGCGTGGAACTGCACTCCGCGCGCCACCACGGCGCTGGCGTGCAGGATCAGGGTCAGGATCAGCGATCCGCCCAGCGCCCAGACCAGCGCATAGATCACGGCGGGCAGCACCAGGTGCACCGCCACCGAGATCAGCGAATAGTGACGGTCAAAGACCACCACCGAGCGCGTATCGCGCAGCCACATGGCCAGCGGGCGCTTGAGATCACTGGGGTCGCGCCAGAACAGCCAGCCCAGCCATGCCCACATTTTGCCTTCGGCCGGATTGTGCGGATCGCCGGGGCGGTCCGACAGGCGGTGGTGCTGGCTGTGATAGTTCACCCAGTCCCGGAACCGGCCCTGCATGGCGACAACGCAGTTGAAGGTGGTCAGCACCTGCGCCGGCCAGCGCAGCTCGCCCGCCTTGTGCTGCCAAACACGGTGAAGCACGCCGATGCCGACATTGCAGATCACCAGCGTCACGGCGCCGGACAGGAGAGCGAGGGGGATATACCACCATTCCAGGGTCACCCCGGAGAAGGACCAGCCGATGATGGCGGCGGCGATGAGGCCGATGACGCCCAGGGCGGGATAGATGATGGCGGCGAAGACGCTGGCCCAGTCGAGATTGGACCAGCTTTTGCGGATGGCGACCGACCGCGGCGTCGGCAAGGCTTTCATTCAGGACCTCTGTTTGATTTGCCTGCCAGCGATGACACAAGCGCCGTCTGGCAGGACCTCCCCCTTCTGCGAGGAAGATTGACATGGCTTCACGGCGAAAAACAGGCCTTCGTGCGTCCGCGCCGGTCACAGCGCAGTGAGGCGGGTCGCGGCCGGCGCTCGACGCAGGCGCGCGTGTGCGCTATTGGCGATGGCAGGATGACGGGGCGGGCGGCGATGGCTGTCAGAGCCCTGAAATAACAGGCAGGGAGCAGGCAATGGCTGAAGGCGAATTTCCGGCGGGCGCACTCATGAAGGGCAAGCGCGGGCTTGTCATGGGCGTGGCGAACAAGAATTCCATCGCCTGGGGGATTGCCCGCCAGCTGCATGCGCAAGGCGCCGAGCTCGCCTTCTCCTACCAGGACGAGGCGCTGGAAAAGCGCGTGCGGCCGCTGGTCGAATCATTGGGTGATGAACCCTTCATGGTCACCGCCGACGTGTCGGACGACGCCTCCATGGACGCCTGTTTCGAAACGCTGAAGGCCAAATGGGGCCGGCTGGACTTTCTGGTCCATGCCATCGCGTTCGCCGGCAAGGACGAGCTTCAGGGCTCCTTCACCCACAACACCACCCGCGAAGGCTTCAAGCGGGCGATGGACATCTCCGCCTTCTCCTTCGTCGATGCGGCCAAGCGCGCCAGCGCCCTGATGCCGTCACGTGAAGAGGGCGGCGGCGCCATGGTGACGCTGACCTATCTGGGCGCCGAGCGCGTCGTGCCCAATTACAATGTCATGGGCGTCGCCAAGGCCGCGCTGGAAGCCAGCACCCGCTATATCGCCCGCGATCTGGGCCCTGAAGGCATCCGCGTGAACGCCATCTCCGCCGGTCCGATGCGCACCCTCGCCATGGCCGGCATCAGCGGCGGACGCCAGCTGATGAAGACCGGCAAGGACTGGTCGCTCCTGAAAGAAGACACCACGATGGAAGGCGTCGCGGGCGCGGCGCTCTACCTCCTGTCCGATCTCGGCAAATCGTGCACCGGCGAGGTCCTGCACGTGGACGCCGGCTTCCATGTCGTCGGCGTGCCCGATGCGGGGGAAGGGGAGGAGTAGCCCTCCCTCACCCCACCGGCTGACGCGGCTGGAAGGTCGCCAGGCACGCATCGGCCAGGCGCCACTGGCCGTCTTCCAAGACAAAGCGGCAGGCGGCGTGGTCGCGGCCCGGCTCGCCGGTCTGCAGTCCGGTCATGCCCGGGTTCTGCAGGGCGTCGAAGCGCCCGGCGGGGAAGACATAGGTCAGGCGCGCATTGTCCGTCGCCGGTTCATCGATCAGGCACAAAGGCGGGCGCATGAGCACGGTGCGCACCGAGCGGTCATTCATGCGTGCGCCGAACACCTGCGCGAACACCGCCGGGTCTTCCGCGCGCAGGCGGCGCGCCGTCTCGCCGCCTTCAGCAGCGAGAAGCCCCGCCAGCCGGTTCTGGTCATGGGTGACGATGGCGGCGAAGGCGGCCCGCTCGGACGCATCGGCGTCGCGGCAGGAGACCGACTGGGTCGTCGTGGTGCAGGCGCTCGCCAGCGCGGCGGCGGCGAGGGCGGGTGCAAGGCGGCTCAGGCGGGCGGTCATGACAGCGTCTCCGGCATCGTGTCAGCCGCAAGGTGCGGCGGAATTGTCGCCGGGAAGAATGCACGCCCGCGCCCGCTTCGCCAAGCCGTCAGGGGCGCAATTCAGCCGCATCCGCCGCTCATGGCGCCGATCCAGGCGGCGATCAGGGCCGCGCCCTCGTGATAGGTCACCGACCGGCCAAGCTCGGGCATCATGTCGCTGAGCCGCTCGGTTTCCAGGCGATGGGCGAATATCGACTGTTCCGGCGATCCCGGCACGATGGAGAAGGGCCGCCCGCCTGTGCCCGTCCCTGCGGCGATGGGTGGTTTGCACCGGCCCAGATGCGGCCCGTCCGGCTCCCACGGCTCCAGATACAGCCCCGAGGTGCGCGCCGGTCCGGTGCGCGAATGGCAGTGGGCGCAGTTGATGTCCAGCCAGGCGCGTGAGGCCGCATCCAGCGCGGCGCCGGACAAGGTGACATCGCCGTCCCAGACCGCCGCTCGCGGCGCCAGGTCCGGCTCCGGCGCGCCGGTCAGCAGGCCGGTCTGCGTCCAATGCGCCAGCTGGTTCTCAGGTCCGTCGGCATAAGCGAACGGTCCATTGAGATGCCGCGCACGCGGGCCGATGGGGCGCACCGCGCCGTCGCGCGCGTCGGTGACGTGGCAGGCCGCGCACTGGTTCACGTCCGGCACGGCGTAGGTGAAGCTTTGCGCCGGCCGCGCCGCGCTGATCAGGGTCAGGTCCACAAAGGCCCCGGTGCGCGCCAGCGCCGCGCCGCGCTGGGCGTCGTCCCAGACGTAAGGCAGCGCCTCCCACCCCGCCTCGCGGCGCACGAGAACCCGCGTCTCGATGAGGCGCAGGCCCGTGAGATCAAGCTGCACCCCGTCAAAATGATCCTCCAGCCGGCCCCGGGCCGAGACCTGATCAAATCCACCATCGCTGAGCGAATAGAAGAAGGTCTTGGTGATCACCGTGCCGACGGGAAACTCGAACGTGTCTGTCTCGTGATACGCCGCTGGTCCGGCGCCGTCCGGGATCCAGACCGTGCGCAGTTTCAGCGCATAGTCGGAAAACAGCGCGGTGTTGAGGTCATAGGCCGTCACGCCCTCGCCCAGCACCAGCGCATCGCCGCGCCGGGCCACCTGGCCCCAGGCCTCCAGCGCCGCCGGGCGCCCGTCCGCGATATAGGCCGGCTCCGGGGCCGGCGCCTGCGGCTGCGCGGAGCAGGCGGCGCAGAGCAGGGCGAGGCCGGCGGCGAGGATCAGCCTCAAGACTAGCCCTCCAGCGTCACGGCGGGCAGGGGCTCATGGCTGCAGTCGAAGGCCGCGCGATCCACTTGCGGGTCGGCGAAGTCGTTGGGACCGTCGGCGTTGAGCACCTCGGCGTCGGTGACGCACAGGCGCAGGGCGCCGGGCAGGGCGCCATCCACCATCCGGTCCGTGTTCACATACCCGTCCCAGAACACCGGGGGCAGGCGGCCCGTGGGTCCGAACTTCAGGAGCCGCAGGGCCTGCAGCTCCATATTGTCTGGATTATTGCCGCCGCCCTCATAGGTGTTGGAATGCACGTGGATGCCTTCGGGATAGGGATCGAACTCCTCGTTCACGCCCAGATCGGAGAAGCCCGAGGAATAGCCTGACGAGATGATCACGTGGGCGGTGCGGTTGTCGCGCATCCGGTTGTTGAAAATCTCCACATCATCATTGGCGTTGATGAGGATGCCCGTACCTGCCGGCACATTGGCCACCGGCGTGCCGGCATGGCCGAAATTGGCGGTGTTGTTCTCGTGCACATCATTGTCGAACACGCGCGTGCCCGCGCCGGGACGCGGCAGGTTGGGCATGTTGAACACCAGAATGCCGCCGGTATTGTTCACCGCCACATTGCCGTAAACGTCGGCATTGTTGGAGTTCTCGATCTCGATCCCGGCCACATTGTACTCGGCGCGGTTATTGCGCACGATGATCATGTCGGACTGGCCCACATAGATCCCTGCGTCCGATGCCGCGATGGCCACCGAATCCTCGATCAGCACATTGCGCGACAGCACCGGATACAGCCCGTAGGCGCCATTGTCGGTGGAGGGGCCGCGCGTCCATTCCACCCGCACGCCGCGGATCGTCACGCCGTCGCCGCCGGTGATCTTCACCGCGTCGCCGGCGGTGTCCTCCACAGCCAGGTTCTCGATGGTGAAATTGTCCGAGTTGGAGACCAGAAGGCCCTCGGCGCCCTGGCGCTGACCGGCGAAGGACAGGATGGTCTCGTCCATCCCGGCGCCGCGGATCGTGACGCCGCTGACGCCGCTCAGGGACAGGCCCCGGTCAAAGGCGAAGCGCCCGGCCGGGATCTCGATCACATCGCCGGGCTGCGCATCCAGCAGCGCCTCGTGCAGGACGCTCTGATACTCGGTGTCGAAATCGCTGGTGTCGCGGGCCTCGGGCTCGCCGCCGCAGGCCGTCAGGATCAGGGCTGCGCCAAACGCAGCAATCAGGCGTGACAAGGTCATCGTGGTTTCTCCCCTGACCGGCGCGGCGCGTCTGGCGTGCGCACATCTTGCCGGAGCATGGGGAGAGGTTAACCGCGCGGGGCGGGCGATGTCGAGCAAGATGAACGCTGTTCACACACGAAAAACGCCGCGCTCCCGCGGACCAGGGAGCACGGCGTTTCATGTCGTACAGCAAGCGTCGTCAGGTCGGGCCAGCGCTCTAGCGCCGGGCTGCGACCTTCGGCTTGGGAAGCAGACCTTCGCGCTGGGCGCGCTTGCGGGCCAGCTTGCGGGCGCGGCGGATGGCCTCGGCCTTCTGGCGCGCCTTTTTCTCGGACGGCTTTTCGTAATGGTTACGGCGCTTCATTTCACGGAAGGTGCCCTCCCGCTGCATTTTCTTTTTCAACGCCTTGAGCGCTTGCTCGACGTTGTTATCGCGCACAACAATCTGAACGATGGTCCGCTCTCCCTGGTGTGTTCCGTGCAGGACGCCGCGCGCCTGCTGCCTGTTGATATGTGCTGTCCACGCAAAACGCGCCGGGCCAAGGGGTTTAAGCCCCCGGCGGCGCGGCGGCGCTTCCAGCAGAGGCGGGGGGTATACCGGAGGCGGATACGTCTGTCCAGCGGCCCGGCGCGGCGAAACGCCCCGTGACGCAGGCGTCTGCGGGGCTTATATCTGCATCCATGACAGAGACCGCCACCCCCCGCGCCGACGCCGGCCGCCTCGCCCTTCTGGACGCGGCCCTGCTCCATGCCGCCTTTGACGGCTGGACCGCCGCCACGCTGAAAGCGGCGGGCGAGGATGCGGGGCTCAGCGCCGGCGAAGTGGCGCTGTATTGCCCCGGCGGGGTGCTGGACCTGATCGAGACCTGGTCGCGGCGCAGCGATTCCATCGCCGCCGAGGCCATCGCCGCCGATCCCGCCAGGCGCGTGCGTGAGCGGGTGACCCATGGCGTGATGTTCCGCCTTGAAGCCATGGCCGGCCATGAAGATGCTGCGCGGCGCGCCCGCGCCCGGCTGCTGCTTCCCGATGGTCTGGATCGCGGCGCGCGCCTGATCTGGGCCAGCGCAGACTCCATCTGGCGCGCGCTGGGCGATCCCAGCACCGACGTCAATTTCTATACCAAGCGGGTGACGCTGTCGGGCGTGTTCACGACTACCCAGGCGGTCTGGCTCGACGAGGATGATCCGGCCAAGCCGCGCACGCGGGCTTTCCTGGACCGTCGTATCGACGGCGTCATGCAGTTTGAGAAGGTCAAGGCGCGCTGGCGCGAGGCGCAGGCAAGCCTGCCGGATCTGGCCGCCCTGGCCGGACGCATGCGCTATGGCGGGGGCGGCGGCCGCTAGGGCCTGCACGCCGCCTCAGGCACGCAACGGGTAACCGTCATCCAGCTCGCCCATGGCGTCCGCGTCTTTGTCAGCGTGTGACGGCGCAGCAATGTCCGCCTCAGGGCGCGGGCGCGTCATCCGGCTGGCCGCGTAGCCCGAGAGGAGCGTCGCCAGCATGATCAACAGCAATTGAAAGACCGCGGTGCGCACCGCCGCGTCGCGGCGCGCCTGGGCTTCGCCCAGCACTTCGCGCACGCCCTCCTGGGCGAAGCGATTGCGCAAGGTGGACAGCTCGAAATAGATCGGCAGCCGCGTCTCCCGCCACCAGGCGCGGTGCGTCTCGTCCAGCGGCGCGCCATAGCCCGCCGCGATCAGATGACCGCGCGCTTCGGCCAGCGTGCCGGGCGCGGCCCGGGCGATCACGCTTTGCAGCTCCCAGTCCCAGCGCGTGTCCGCGAGGGAATGGAATGCAGCCAGATGGCTGTTCTGCGCGCCCATCGCCTGCAACAGCACGCCATGGGATGACCGGCTGATCTCTCCGGCGGCATAGGCGAACAGGCCCGCCCCCAGCTCCTCGGAATAGCGGTCATGGAAGCGGCACAGGGCGACGAAGGCGCCCGTGAAGCGCGCCTCTTCTCCGGTGGCCAGGCTCAATTCCAGCGCCATCACATCGATGAAGTGATTGAGCGCGCCGGTATAGGCGGCCAGCGAGTCTTCCACCGAGACGCTGCGCGCCAGCACGGCAGGCCGGATCGCCTGGATATCGGTCAGCGACAGGCGCAGTGCATCGCGGGTCTCGGGCCGGAAGGCGGCGGCGTGCACGCTTCCCTCTTCAAACAACGCGAACAGGTTTTCGGTCGTGCCCTCAAAGTTTTCCCAGTTGGATTCATACATCTGGCGCGACGCGTCCGAGCCGGAGATCAGCCAGCTGGTTGCGTTGGCGCGCTCACGCTGCAGATCATCCAGCGCCACCGCCGACCGCGCGGCGAACTCGCCCACCGCTTCGGCCGACGCAATGCGCGCGCCGGTCCCGCTGAACACCGACAGCGCCGACGCGCCCACGATGACCAGAGCGATCAGCGGGGCGAGCAGGAGCAGGCCGAACCAGGGCAGCTTGTCGTCAGACATGGGAGGCAATCCTGTGGAGGCGGCATGAGCCGGGCCTAAGGGTTTATACTCATCAACCCTTTAGGCTCCGCTAACGCGCCGGGGCAGGCCTCACCGCCGCCCGAACAGGCGTTCGATATCGGCGAGCTTCAGCTCCACATAAGTGGGCCGGCCATGGTTGCACTGGCCCGAATGGGGCGTGGCCTCCATCTCGCGCAGGAGGGCGTTCATCTCCTCCACGCCCAGCCGGCGTCCCGCCCGCACCGAGCCGTGGCAGGCCATGGTGCCCACCACCTCTTCCAGCTTTTCTTTGAGCGACAGCGCCTCGTCATATTCGGCGAGCTCATCGGCCAGATCGCGGATCAGGCCCTGCACGTCGAGGCGTTTGAGAAGGGCGGGCGTCTCGCGCACGGCGACGGCGCCCGCGCCAAACGGCTCCACCACCAGGCCCAGCTCGGCCAGCTCATCTGCCCGCTCCAGCACGCGGCGGCATTCGGCCTCGTCCAGCTCGACGATTTCAGGCACCAGCAGGCTCTGGCGCGCCACGCCGGTCTCGGCGAGCTGGCGCTTCATGCGCTCATAGACCAGGCGCTCATGGGCGGCGTGCTGATCAACGATCACCAGACCGTCCGCGGTCTCGGCGATCACATAGGTGGTGTGCACCTGCGCGCGCGCCGCGCCCAGCGGCCAGCCGGTCTCGTCCGGCGCGGCCGATGCGCCCTCAAAGGCGGGACGCGCGCTTTCGCCCATGCCGGGCCCGGCGTACGCGACGCCCGCATCAAACGGCTCTTGCGCATTCTCCGCCAGCGACGCCTCCCAGGCGGGTGAGGGACGGTTGGCCCAGCCGGACCGGCTCAGCGGCAAGGAGGGCGCCGGCGCGCCTTCGGGCCGGGCGCGGCCCAGCGCAAAACCCGCCACCGTGGTGGAGGCGCGGTGACCGGCGCCCGCCAGCGCATGGCGCAGCGCGCCCACGATCAGGCCGCGCACCAGACCGGCATCGCGAAACCGCACCTCGGCCTTGGCCGGATGGACGTTCACGTCCACCTGATCGGCCGGCACGTCCACATAGAGCGCCACCACCGGATGGCGGTCGCGGGCGAGGAAATCCTGATAGGCGCCGCGCACCGCGCCGACGATCAGCCGGTCCTTCACCGGGCGCCCGTTCACAAACAGGTGCTGATGCTGGTTGGTGCCGCGATTATAGGTGGGCAGGGACGCAAACCCGGTCAGGCGCACGCCCTCGCGGGTCTGGTCCAGCGCCAGCGCGTTCTCGCCAAAATCCGCGCCCAGCACCGCCGACAATCGCGCCCGGCGCGCCTCGGCCGGGTCGTCATGGGTCTCGGCCGGCACCGACAGGCGCGCGCGTCCGTCGGCATGGACGGAAAACGCCACATCGGGCCGCGCCAGCGCCAGGCGCTTGATCATGTCGATGACTGCGCTGGTCTCGGCGCGCTCGCTTTTGAGGAATTTCAGCCGCGCGGGGGTGGCGTAGAACAGGTCGCGCACGCTGACGCGCGTGCCGGAGCGGCCGAGCGGCGCCGCCGGTTTGACATCGCCAGTGCGCCCGCCTTCCACATACAGCTCGAACGCTTCATTCGAGCCGCGGGCCTGGCTCACCAGGGTCAGACGCGCCACCGAGCCGATGGAGGGCAGGGCCTCGCCGCGAAAGCCCATGGAATGGATGTTCAGAAGATCATCCGCCCCGTCCGCGCCCACGGGCAGTTTGGAGGTGGCGTGACGCTCGATGGCGACGGCCAGCATGTCCGCATCCATGCCTTCGCCGTCATCCTCGACCATGATGAGGCTGAGGCCCCCCGCTTCGATGCGCACATCGATACGGTTGGCGCCGGCGTCCAGCGCGTTTTCCGCCAGCTCCTTCACCGCCGAGGCCGGACGCTCGACGACTTCGCCCGCGGCGATCCGGTTGACGGTTTCAGGCGACAGGCGGCGGATGCGGGTCATGGCCCAAAGCCTCGTGGCGCGCGGTGAGTCGGTCAAGGCGTCTGCGCCCGGTCTTTCTCAGCGCGTACAGCCCATGATATGCAAGCTCCCATGACCGGAGCGCCCATGACCCAGTTTGACAAGGACTTCAGCGGCGAAGCCCATCTTGAGTATGGCGACGCCGATTTCCTCATCATGAAGCCCGGCGCCTATGTCACCTGCGCGGTGACGGGCGCCCGGATTTCGCTCAATGATCTGCGCTACTGGAGCGCGGAGCATCAGGAAGCCTATGCCGACGCCAGCGCCGCCACGGCGCGGTGGCTGCAGCTCAATGGCGGCCCCGCCGGGGCGCCGCAACCGGAGGCGGGATCATGATCGCAATACTGGCCCTCACTCTCATGGCCGCCAGCCCGGAGGCTGAAACCCCCATCACATGCGCCGGTGAACACCGCCAGGGCGCGATATTGGTCTGCCGCACCGCGCCGGGCGCGCAGGTGACGCTGGGCGATCTCACCGAGCGCGCCGACGCCGAAGGCTGGATTGTCATGGGCCATCACCGCGATGCGCCACCCGAGGCCGTGTTCCGCGTGCGCCATGATGGCGGCCTGTGGGAAAGCCGTGTCGATGTGGCGGCCCGCGAATACGAAATCCAGCGTATTGATGGCCTGCCGCCCGCCATGGTGACGCCGCCGCCCGATCCCGAGTTTCAGGCGCGTCTGGCGCGCGAGAACCGGGCCAAGGGCGCGGCCTATACCTCGCGCTGGGAAGGCCGCGGCTTCCTGGACGGGTTCGAGTGGCCGGTGACGGGACGCATTACAGGCGTCTACGGCTCCCAGCGCGTGCTCAATGGCGAACCGCGCCGGCCCCATTTCGGTATCGACATCGCCGCGCCGACCGGCACGCCGGTCCTGTCGCCGGCTGCGGGCATCGTGACGCTGGCCGATCCTGACATGTACTGGGAAGGCGGGCTGATCTTCATCGATCACGGCCAGGGCTTTACCGGCGTGTTCATGCATCTCGACACGGTCGATGTGGACGTCGGCGATGTGGTGGAGCGCGGTCAGGTGATCGGCACGGTCGGGGCCACAGGCCGCGTTACCGGTCCGCATCTCGACTGGCGCGTACGCTGGCGCAATCGTCAGATCGATCCCGAGGCGCTGCTGGCGCTGGACGTGTCAGTGGTGCGGTAAAGCGCCTTCTCAAACCGGCGATGCACCCAGAACCATTGTGACGGCGCAGCGTGGATCTGGGCTTCCAGAAACGCGTTGATGCGCGTGGTCGCCTCCAGCACCGCCGCCGCGCCCTGGCCTTGCGGCTTTTCGAGCGGATCATGCACGGTGATGCGGAAGCGCACGCCGTCCAGCCGGCGCAGCGACATCGGCACGATATCCAGCCCATAGCGCAGCGCCATGCGCGCGGGCGCCGATGCCGTCATGCCCTGCCGGCCCAGGAAGGGCGCGGCGATGCCGTCATTCATCTTCTGGTCGGTCAGCATGGCGATGGAGGCGCCGTCCTTGAGCGCACCCATGATCACCCGCGCGCCGGACGGCCCCTTGGGGGCGAAGAAGTTCACGCCATAGGCCGTGCGCATGGCGCGGATGCGGTCTTCCACCAGCGGGTTGTTCACCGCCCGGTAGGCGATGCCGCAATTTTTCATGTAATGGCCGATGAAGGCGGGCTGCATTTCCCAGTTGGCGAAATGCCCGCCGACGAACACCACAGCCCGGCCCGAGGCGTTGATGGCGTCCAGCGCCTCCAGGTTCTCCACCTCCAGATGCTGGCCGCCGGGGTTGAGGTCGATGCGGTCCATATTGGCCACTTCGCCCAGCGTCCGGCCCAGATTGTCCCACATCGCGTCCAGCAGCGCGTCCAGCTCGCGCTCATGAGCCTGCGGGAAGGCCAATCGCATATTCACCCGAGCGATGTGATGCACGCCGGTGCGCGGCCCGACCCGGCGCGCCAGCTTGGCGCCCGCATCGCTGGCGCGCTCCAGCCCCATCGCCCGGAAGCCGGCGGAATAGCCGTCCCAGGCCAGGCGCTCCAGACGGCGCGAAAAAGTGGAGAGAAAGCCGGTCATGAACTCGCTCTAGCGCCGGGCGCCCCAAACGTCCATCGCCTGCTCGACCAGGGCCGACAGGCGCGCCGGTTCGGCGAAGCGCGCGCGCACCGGCCAGGCGTGAATCCCGCCCGCCAAATCGCCGGGCAGGCGCACCCAGTCCTTCTCCGTGGTGATCAGCTGGGCCTCCAGCGCCGCAGCCAGATCGGCCAGACGATGCAGATCGGCCCGGCTGAACACGTGATGATCGGGGAAGCTGGCGGTGTCGCGCAGATCGCCGCCCCACTGCACCAGCGCGTCAAAGAATTTCTGCGGCCGGCCAATCCCCGCGAACGCCAGCAGCGGACCTTCGGGCGGCGCGGCGACCGGCTCCAGCCACGCGCGCAGCACCGGCTTGTCGAGCTCGGCGAGTTCCAGCGCCTCCAGATCGGGCTCGAAGCGTTCATCCGGGCCCATGACCACCACGGCGTCCGCGCGCGCCAGACCCGCGCTCACAGGTTCGCGAAGCGGCCCGGCGGGAAAGATCTGCCCCGGTCCCCAGCCGCTGACACCATCCACCACAACGAGGGACAGGGTTTTTTCCAGGCGCGGGTTCTGATGGCCGTCATCCATCACGATGATCTGCGCTCCCAGCGTTGCCGCCAGTCCCGCGCCCGCCACCCGCGTGCGGTCCACAATGGTCAGGCCCTCGCGCGCCAGCAGGAGCGGCTCGTCGCCCACCTCGCGCACGCCATGGACCGCGGCGTCGACCTGAACTGGCCCGGCCAGCCGCCCGCCCCAGCCCCGCGTTAGCGCCGCCGGCGTCAGGCCCAGCGCACGCGCCGCCTCCATCACCGCCAGCGTCACCGGCGTCTTCCCCGTGCCGCCCAGCGTCAGATTGCCCACGCAGATCACCGGAACCGGCGCCGGGGCGGGAGTGGTTGTCGCAATCCGTCTGGCGCCGATAGCCGCATAGGCCCAGCCCAGCGGCGACAGCAAAGCGCGGGTGATCGCGCCGGAGCTGCGCGCGCCATTGGGGTCCCAGAAGGGCGGCGGTCTCATGAGAGAGCCTCCCGGGGCAGGAGATTGAGGATCGCCGCGCTGGTCTGCGCCAGCGCACCGCCGGGCAGGGAGGCGATGGCGCGCGTGCCTGCCTGCGCATCCGGCCCGCGCCCGTCCCAGATGGCGAGCACCGCGTCAGCGATCTCGTCAGCGTTCGCCGCGGTCAGCACGGCGTCGTGGGCGCGGTAGGCGGCGTAGACATCGGCAAAGCTGGCGGCATATGGCCCGGTGATCGCGGCTGAACCGGCGCGCGTCGCCTCCACCGGGTTGTGGCCGCCAATGGCGTCGATGAAGCTGCCGCCAATCACCGCTGCGGGGCTGACGGCGTACCACAAGCCCATCTCGCCCAGCGTATCGGCGAGCCAGACCGGCGTGCCGGCATCCGGGGCGCCGCCATCGGACCGGCGCACATAGGCGAGGCCCTGTGCACGCAACGCCTCGCCCGCCTCGTCCGCGCGCGCCGGGTGGCGCGGCGCCAGGATCATCAGCGCATCGGGCCGGGTTTTAAGAATGCCGGCGTGAGCTCTGGCCAGGATCGCCTCTTCCCCGGCATGGGTGCTGGCGGCGGTGAAGACGGGGCGGCCTGTCAGCGCCGCGCGCACTTGCGCCAGCGTTTGCGGGTCGGGATCGGGTTGCGCGGCTTCCAGCTTCAGATTGGCTGTCAGGGAGGGCGCTTTGCCGGTCAGGCGCTTGAGGCCTTGCGCCGTGCGCGCGTCCGCGGCGCCGATCCAGTCAAACGAAGAGGCCAGCGCGCGGAACGCGCCGGAAAACCGGCCCCAGCTGCGGATCGAGGCGTCATTCATGCGCGCATTGGCCAGCGCCAGCGGAACCCCCGCCTGCACCGCCGCAGAGATCAGGTTGGGCCACAGCTCGCTTTCCAGAAACACGCCTGCGTCGGGGCGCCAATGGGCGATGAAGCGCGCCGCCCAGGACGGGCGGTCCACCGGAACATACTGATGCATCACCCGCTCCGGCGCGCGCCGGGCGATCAGATGCGCGGAGGTCACCGTGCCCGAGGTGATCAGGATTGACAGAGCGCTGCGCGCGGCCGTCAAGGCTTCAGCCAGGCTCAGCGCCACCAGGCTTTCGCCCACGCTGGCGGCATGCAGCCAGACCAGAGCGCCCTCAGGCCGGGGCAGGCTGGCGATCCCGCGCCGCTCGCTCAGGCGTGCCCGGTCTTCCTTGCCGGCGGACGCCCGGCGCTCGAGCACGAATCCCGCCACCGGACCCAGCAGCTGCGCTGCGCCGGCATAGGCCTGCAGCGCGGGCGTGCGTCGCAGGGCGGTCACGGCGCCGGATCCGGGAAGATGGGCGCATGGCCGCAGGCGATATCGGCGGCGGCCATGCCGTCATTAAGCCGGGCCTCCACCAGCGCGCGGGCGGCTTCGATGTCGTCCGGCGTGGGGTTATCGGGCAGGCGCACCGGCTCGCCCCAGATAATCACGCCCCGCCCGAAGGGCAGGGGCACGTGAAACCGGTCCCAGGAATTCAGCCGGAAGCCCCAGCGCGTCGACCAGCTGACTGGCACCAGCGGCGCGCCGGTCATTTGCGCCAGCTTGATGGCGCCCAGAGACACGCGCTGGCGCGGCCCGCGCGGCCCGTCGGGCGTAATCGCCATGCAGCCGCCGCCGCGCACCCAGCGCACCATGTCGCGGAAGGCCGCCGCGCCGCCCTTCTCCTTGTGCTTCTTGGCGTCGTTCTGGGTGGAGCCGCGGATCAGCGCCACGCCATTGAGGCTGGCGGCGCGCGCCACCACATCGCCCTCGCGTGATTTGGAGATCAGGATGGCCGGGGGCTGGCGATCCGCAGGCCAGGTGGATTCCATGAACAGATTGCGCCCGTGCCAGCCGCACAGGACCAGGCCTTCGCCGCTCTCCCAGATGGGCGCGATATGCTCGCGCCCGCGCATGTCCCAGCGCGTAAAGCGCTTGATCAGGGCCATATGTCCGCCGATCAGGCCGCCCAGCGCCCATATGACCGGGCCGTAAGAGAGGATAGATTTCGCCATCGCGCACGCTGGATCGCTGGCCGCAGCCGCTTCGTCAAGCGCTCAGGCGCATTGCCGCGCGCAGGATCAGCGGCTAGGGGGAGGCGTCATGGGGAATGATCTCGACAATCCGGCGGCGTACCGCCGCGCCATGCGCGCCCTGATGTGGAGCGATCACGGCGTCCTGCGCCAGCGCTGGCGCAATATGCACCGGGTTGGCGGGGACATGTGGCGCGGCAACCAGCCCAGCCCGCAGCGCCTGGCCGAGCTCAAAGACATGGGCTTTCGCACCATCCTCAATCTGCGCGGGACCCAGCCGGGCCGGCCCTATTACGATCTGGAGCATCACGCCGCGCGCCAGCTGGGCCTCACCGTCATCGACCTGCCCTGGGGATCGCGCGAGGCGCCGTTCGTGGAGCGCATCGAGCGCTTGATCGAGGTGTTCGGCACGATCGAGTACCCCGCCTTCATGCACTGCAAGTCCGGCGCGGACCGGGCGGGAATCGTCGCGGTGTTCTACAAGCTGCTCCACGAAAAGGCGCCATTTGAAGAGGCGGTGGAGCAGCTTTCGCTGAAATACGGCCATGTCCGCCAGGGCAAGACCGGCATGCTGGACCATTTCTTCGATCTTTACCGCCAGCGCAATGCGCGCGAGCCCATCGATTTCCTGACCTGGGTGCGCACCGAATATGACCGCCAGGCTTGCCATGACGGCTTCATGGCCAGCTGGTGGGGCTCGCTGCTGACGGAAAAACTGCTGCGGCGCGAGTAATTCACCCGCACAGGGTTTTGTTTACTGTATGCATGCAATGTACGCGCTCAGTGAGCCGATGGAAGCATGCCAGCTATGCCGCGCCGCCATGTCATTTCCCGCCCCCGGGACGGTCTGATTCGCATCGAGGTGTATGGCGAACGCTGCGACGCGCAGGCGCGGGCGTCCACAGGGGCCTTTCTCGCGGTGCAGAACGCCGACCCCACCAGCCAAATTCTGTTTGACATCACCCAGGCGACCTATTCCGGCGCCCCTGAAGCGCTGTATGAGCGCGCGGTGCAGTGCGGTCAGGGCATGGCGCCGTGCAAGGTCGCCATTCTCGCCGGACGGCTGGACAGCATATATGCGCGCTTCTGGCGGCGCGGCCTGATGGAGACCGGCCACGAGACGGCAGTGTTCATCTGCGAGCGCGAGGCCGACGCCTGGCTCGCCAGCGAGGCCGAAGCCGACATCCTCTTTCTCGCCTGACGGGCAGCGCCTTTCAATCTGGCCCCGGGCTTGCAGCGCCCGCCTCCACCATGGAGGCCCCGTCATGCATGTATCCGCTCACATCCGCGCGCTTCAAAGCCGGTTTCCGGCGCTGCTGGAAGCCAAGGCGAACGCCCAGCGCCTGATGCGCCGCGCCCTGCGCCAGCCTTTCGAGGCGGATTTCGCGCTTTTGAGCCGCTGGGCGCCGGAAGCGGGCGAGGTGTTCATCGATGTCGGCGCCAATCGCGGCCAGTCCATCGACGCCATCCGCCTGTATCATCCTGATGCGCTGATCCACGCCTTTGAGCCCAACGCGCATCTGGCCGCCAATCTCAGCCGCCTGTTTGCGCGCGATGATGCGCTGGCGGTCTATGCCTGCGGGCTGGGCGAGCGCGACGAGACCCACACCCTGCACATCCCGGTCTATCGCGGCTTTGTCTATGACGGGCTGGCCTCGTTCGACGCGGCCGAATGCGCCAGCTGGCTCAACGCCGAAACCGTCGCGGGGTTTGACCCGGACCAGCTGAAAATCATCGCCTGCGAGGCGCGCGCCTTTCCCCTCGACGATCTCGATCTCAATCCCGGCTTCATCAAGCTCGACGTGCAGGGCTTCGAGCGCTCGGTGCTGGCCGGCGCCCGCAAGACGCTGGAGCGCTGCACGCCGCTGGTGATGCTGGAGAACAACGCGGCAGCCGATGACTTCCTGACCGGTGAGCTGGGCTGGACGCGCGCCGCCTGGACCGGACAGGGCCTGGATCTGGGCCTGCCGGGCGAGCTCAACACGCTCTATGTCGCGCCCGCACGCCGGGCGTCATTGAAGCGAGCGGGGCTTCTGGGCTGACGCCGGCGACGCCGGGCGCATTCGCCGCACTGAAATTTCTGGACGCGCGCGGACGCCGCGCCACCTATTGTGCCGCAAACGGTACAAGGCGGAGGCGGCATGGCCTATAAATCCCTACGCGAGTTCATGGCGCTGCTCGAAGCCGAGGGCGATCTCAAGCGCGTTTCAAAGCCCGTCTCCACCCATCTGGAAATGACCGAGATCCAGACCCGCCTCCTGGCCAAGGGCGGTCCGGCGGTATTGTTCGAAAATCCTGTCCATGAAGATGGCCGCCCCAGCGAAATGCCGGCCCTGGTCAATCTGTTCGGCACGGTGGGCCGGGTGGCGCGCGCCGTGACCATGGGCGGCGAGCCGCGCAAGACGGCGGCTGATCTGCGCGAGGTGGGCGAGCTATTGGCCTTCCTGCGCCAGCCCGAACCGCCGCGCGGCTTCCGTGACGCCATGGAGCTCCTGCCCCTGGCCAGGACGGTGATGGCCATGCGCCCCAATACCGTGAAGAAGGCCCCGTGTCAGGAAGTGGTCCTCACCGGCAAGGATATCGATCTCGGCCGCCTGCCGATCCAGGGCTGCTGGCCGGGCGAGCCGGCGCCGCTGATCACCTGGCCGCTGGTGGTCACGAAAGGCCCGTCAGACGACAAGCAGGACGATTTCAATCTCGGCATTTACCGCATGCAGAAGCTCTCCAAGGACCGCACGCTGATGCGCTGGCTGAAGCACCGCGGCGGGGCGCAGCACTATCAGCGCTGGAAGGGCGCGCGGCCTGATCCCTTGCCCGCGGCGGCTGTGCTGGGCGCCGATCCCGGCACGATCCTGGCCGCCGTGACGCCCGTGCCGGACACGCTCTCGGAATACCAGTTCGCCGGCCTCCTGCGCGGGCGCAAGGCCGAGCTGGTAGCGTGCAAGACCGTGCCGCTGAAAGTGCCCGCTGAAGCCGAGATCGTCATCGAGGGCCATGTCCTCCTGGACGAGGACGGGCCGGAAGGGCCGTATGGCGACCATACCGGCTATTACAACTCGGTGGAGCGCTTCCCGGTCTTCCAGATCAGCGCCATCACCATGCGCCGCGATCCCATCTATCTGACCACCTTCACCGGCCGCCCGCCCGATGAGCCGAGCGTACTGGGCGAGGCGCTCAACGAGGTGTTCATCCCCCTCATCCGTCAGCAATTTCCAGAGATCATCGATTTCTGGCTGCCGCCCGAAGGCTGCAGCTACCGCATCGCCGTGATCTCCATGAAGAAGGCCTATCCCGGCCACGCCAAGCGCGTGATGCTGGGCGCCTGGTCGTACCTTCGTCAGTTCATGTACACCAAATGGGTGATCGTCGTGGATGACGACATCAATGCGCGCGACTGGAAGGACGTGATGTGGGCCATGTCCACCCGCATGGACCCGGCGCGCGACTGCACCATCATCGAACACACCCCCATCGACTATCTCGATTTCGCCTCCCCCGTCTCCGGCCTCGGCTCCAAGATCGGCCTCGACGCCACCAACAAATGGGAAGGCGAAACAACCCGCGAATGGGGCGAGAAGCTGTTTATGGAGCAGGAGATTATCGATAAGGTGGACGCGATGTGGGGGGAGTTGGGGCTTTAGGTGCTCTGGGGAGGCCAGCTAAATATTGTCTGGGGATCTGAAGGTTCCCGGTACCAATCTAAAGTCCATCGAGAGTAGCGCGCGGCCACCTCCGGTCGCGTTTTTATTTCTTTTCCGTCAAATGACCAAATTGAAGATGATTTACCGACAGTAAAACTGTAAAGAATGAAGGCGTTCCCGGTTCCAAACTGATAAATTGAGCCTCGATTCGATTCCTTTTCATAAGAAAGTCCGTTTGAATCTACGCTCACACTCTTATGATCGCATCTAATTTTTACATTGCTTAATTTAATTAATTCTTGGCCGCCCCATGCGTCTAGATGGGTGCTGATTGCAAATGCACCAAATCCCCCACCTCTTTCACGGTGGCGTGCGAAAAGCGCTGCTGAGCTATCATCATCGAGTCGGAGAATTAGCGATGGGCCATCGAACATCTCATGCTGCATCAACCCAAATTGGCCTGCTTCGAGCTTCTCAAGTGTGGTGCCGCTACCTAAAGAAACTACCGAGACCATTTTAAACTCCGATTGCGAATCAGGCTGACGCTCGATACATCGTAACTTATGAAAGAGTGGTCGAAGAACTATTTAAGCAACGGAAATTTGATCCAGAATGACGAAGAATCGTCCTTCTGGTTTAGGCGCTTTACCACCAGTCTGGCAATTGGAAACGGTGCGGCCGCCTTAGCAATTGGAAGTTACGCGAGCAGTGCTGGTGGCGGATTCAATAGTGCATTGTCCTTTCCATTTGGTGTATTTGCATTGGGCATTTTACTTTCTGGATTATTGCCGCTTGCGTTGAGCGTTAGGCACTCGCTGAAGGTTCCACGCAAAAGATACAAAAAAGGCCCCAGTGAAGAGACCAAGCCTGATGAAGGAAGATATTATCATCCGATATTCTGGGCCATTTATTACTGGACGGCAATGAAATTACATTTCGCTTTGGCAATTTTCGCTGCTGCATTTTTTTCATACGGACTTTATCTAGTTTTTGAGCAATTTGACAAAGCGGCGTAAGGTCAAGGGCATACTATTTCCCCCTCACGCCCGCACCGATTCCCACAGCTCCAGCTTCACGCCGTCCGGGTCCATGATCCAGGCGAAGCGGCCATAGGGATAGCTTTCGGGCTCGCCCACCAGCGCCACGCCCCGCTCGGCGAGGCGCGCCAGAATGGCGTCGAGATCATCGACCATCAGATTGATCATGATGGGGTGGGGCGAGGGGTCGAAATAGGGGCTGGCCGCGTCAAAGCGGGCGAAGATCGTGCGGGCGCCGTCCTCGAATGTGTCGGCGCTGCGCCGGTGGCGGAAGTCGAACTCGCCATACTCATTGAGGCTCATGCCCAGCACGTCCTGATACCAGGCGCGCGTCGCCGCCGGATCGGCGCTTTTGACAAACACCCCGCCCACACCGATCACCGCCATGACGCGCTCCTCTGACCAGATCCTGTCCGGCGATGAGCTTGCCACGCGGCGGGCGCAGGGGCGAGCCCTTGCGGGGGAGGGGTGATCGCATTTGGACGGGGCCTATCAGTTCTCCCTCCCCCACCGGGGGAGGGCCGGGGTGGGGGGCACGCAGTTTCCGACACCGTCACGTCATCCGTCACCGCCTCACACCCCACCCCAACCCTCCCCTCAAGGGGAGGGAGAAAGGGCTCAATGCTCAAATGCGATAGCCCTGCTTGCCCGGACGGCGCCGCTATGGCATTTTATGGCAAAGCCTGTCATCGAAAAGGAGCGCGCCTTGGCCACAATGAATGTCTCTCTCCCCGACCTCCTCAAGGCGGCGGTGGATGAGCAGGTCGCCTTGGGGCGCTATGCCAGCGCCAGCGACTATGTCCGCGACCTGATCCGGCGCGACGCGGAGTCGCGTGCCAAGTGGGCCGAGTTCAATCGCCTGATCCAGGAGGGTCTGGATAGTCCGGTGGTGGATCAGAGCATCACCGAAATAATTGACGAGGTGCGCGGCGAGGCGCGCATGCGAACCTTTGATGGGGTGTTTGACGCAGCTCTGGCGCGGGCGCGGGCCGATGGCGCGCGCGACTGAGCCCGTCCGCCCCAACCCCCGCGCGCCCTTAACCGGCGCTTAACCGCCAAACCTGAATCCGCGTGCAAAATCCGCGCTGTGCAGGCAGGTTAGGCGCATGGACACGCACCGGGCGAGAGCCTGCGTCCACCTGCCCAGCTGACGAACCGGTGTGTGATCCCATCGCCTGCACCATCCCTGCTGCGCTCCCCCCAAGGCGCACCCGCCTCGTGCAGCCGCCCGAGCCGCCATCGTCCCCCCACCACCACGATGGCTCGGGCGGCTGCACATTTCCTGTCCTTGAAATTGTCCAGCCCAACGCAAAACGCCCGGCCTTGAGGGCCGGGCGCTGCGTCTGTCAGGCGTGAGCCTGAGAGATGATTACGAGGTGCGGTGCGGCGCGATGCGGATTTCCACGCGGCGGTTGGCGGCGCGGCCCTCATCGGTGGAGTTGTCTGCGATCGGCTGGGTCAGCCCCATGCCGGCCACGAACAGGCGCTCGCGGATGACGCCGCGGCCGATCAGCTCGGCGGCCACCGAGCTGGCGCGGCGCTCGGAGAGCTGCTGGTTGAACTGGGCCGAGCCGACATTGTCGGTGTGGCCGACCACGTCCACATAGGTGGCCGGATAGGTCTGCAGCACGTCGCCGACATCATGGAGAACGCCGCTGAAGCGCGGGCTCACGGTCGCCGAGCCGGTGGCGAAGGTGATATTGCCCGGCATCACCAGGACCAGATCATCACCCACACGGCGCACGGTCACGCCCGAATCGCGCAGGCGCTCGCGCATGTCGCGCTCCTGGCGGTCCATGTAATTGCCGACCGCGCCGCCGGCCAGCGCGCCCACGCCCGCGCCGATCAGCGCATTGCGGCGGTCATCGCCGCCCGCCAGCATGCCGAGCAGAGCGCCCGCCGCCGCGCCCGCCAGGACGCCTTGTCCGGTGCGGTTCGGGTTGGTGTTGCCGTATTGGTCGGTGGTGGTGCACGCAGCCAGGCTCACGGCCAGGGTTGCGGCGGCAAGAGAACGGATAATCATCTGAGACTCCCTCGAGAATGTCGTATTCGCGCGCCAGGGCAGTCCCGGCGCGCAGGCTTCCGGCCAGGCCGAAGCTTTGATCAACCTAGCATGAACGCGCACTGAACGCATACGTTCCCGATGGCGCAATTTTGTGGCGCCTGTGCGCTGTGCCGCCCCTTGACGCTTGCCAGCGCCCCCCTTACTTCCACGAGCGTTGGCAGCCGGGGCGTGAGAGTGCTAACGCCCCTGTCCCCGGACCGCCAGACAGATACCGGAACGATGAGCGATACCGCTCGATAACGGAGACACGGTCATGAAATTTCGTCCGCTGCACGATCGCGTGCTGGTGAAGCGCGTTGAAGAAGAAGCCAAGACCAAAGGCGGGATCATCATTCCCGACACGGCCAAGGAAAAGCCCCAGGAAGGCGAAGTCGTCGCCGTGGGCGGCGGAGCGATCAAGGAAGACGGTTCGGTCCGTCAACTGGACGTGAAAGCGGGCGACCGCATCCTGTTCGGCAAATGGTCGGGCACCGAGGTGACGGTTGATGGTCAGGAACTCCTGATCATGAAGGAATCCGACATCCTGGGCATTCTGGCCTGAGGCAGTTCGCGATTTCCGCCACCCATCTTCTGAACATCTGAAAAGAGAGAACACCCTATGTCCGCGAAAGACGTGAAATTCGGCGCATCCGCCCGCGAGCGCATGCTGCGTGGCGTTGATATCCTGGCCGACGCCGTGAAAGTCACCCTCGGCCCCAAAGGCCGTAACGTGGTGATCGAGAAATCCTTCGGCGCGCCGCGCACCACCAAGGACGGCGTCACCGTCGCCAAGGAGATCGAACTGGAAGACAAGTTCGAGAACATGGGCGCCCAGATGGTCCGCGAAGTCGCTTCGCGCACCAATGACGAAGCCGGCGACGGCACCACCACCGCCACCGTGCTGGCCCAGGCCATCATCCGCGAAGGCATGAAGTCGGTGGCCGCCGGCATGAACCCGATGGACCTCAAGCGCGGCATCGACAAGGCCGTCCTGAAAGTCATCGAGACCATCAAGGGCATGTCCACCCCGATCAAGGGCTCGTCGGAAATCGCCCAGGTCGGCACGATCTCGGCCAACGGCGAATCCTCCATCGGCGACATGATCGCCCGTGCGATGGAAAAAGTCGGCAATGAAGGCGTGATCACGGTCGAGGAAGCCAAATCCCTCGAAACCGAGCTGGAAGTCGTCGAAGGCATGCAGTTCGACCGCGGCTACCTGTCGCCCTACTTCATCACCGACGCCGACAAGATGCGCGCCGAGCTGGAAGACCCCTACATCCTCCTGTTCGAAAAGAAGCTGTCCTCGCTGCAGGCCATGCTGCCCGTGCTCGAAGCGGTGGTTCAGTCCAACCGTCCGCTGCTGATCATCTCCGAAGATGTCGAAGGCGAAGCGCTGGCCACCCTGGTGGTCAACAAGCTGCGCGGCGGTCTGAAAATCGCCGCCGTCAAGGCGCCGGGCTTCGGTGATCGCCGCAAGGCCATGCTGGAGGACATCGCTGTCCTGACCGGCGGCCAGGTCATCTCCGAAGATCTGGGCATCAAGCTGGAGAACGTCACCCTGGACATGCTGGGCACCGCCAAGAAAGTGTCCATCACCAAGGATGACACCACCATCGTGGACGGCGCCGGCGAGAAAGTCGCGATCGAGGGCCGGGTCAACCAGATCCGCCGTCAGATCGAGGACACGTCCTCCGACTACGACAAGGAGAAGCTGCAAGAGCGTCTGGCGAAACTCGCCGGCGGTGTCGCCGTGATCAAGGTCGGCGGCGCGTCGGAAATCGAAGTGAAAGAGCGCAAGGACCGTGTTGACGATGCCCTGAACGCCACCCGCGCTGCGGTGGAAGAAGGCATCGTGCCGGGCGGCGGCGTGGCTCTGCTCAAAGCCTCCAAAGTCCTGGTCGGCATGACCGGCGACAATGAGGACCAGAACCAGGGCATCCAGATCATCGCCCGAGCCCTGCAGGCTCCGATCCGCCAGATCGCCGAGAACGCCGGCGTTGAAGGCTCGATCGTGGTCGGCAAGGTGATGGAGTCCAAGGACGCCAACTTCGGCTACAACGCCCAGACCGAGAAGTACGAAGACCTGGTCGCCTCGGGCGTCATCGACCCGGCCAAAGTGGTGCGCACCGCGCTGCAGGACGCCGCGTCCGTGGCCGCGCTGATGATCACCACCGAAGCGGCCGTGGCCGAAAAGCCGAAGAAAGACTCCGGCCAGTCCATGGGCGGCGGCGGCGGCATGGGCGGCATGGGCGGCATGGACTTCTAAGGAAGCCTGTACCCCCACGACCCTACACCTACGCGAAAGGGCGGCTGGCGACAGCCGCCCTTTTTCTGTTGAGATGATCTGTAAGCTCAGCCCCCCGCCGCCAGCGCCTCGCCGATCGCGCGCGCCACCGCTTCAGGCTCCAGCAAATCCGATTTCGACACCGGTCCGATCAGTCTGAGAATATCCGACGACGCGCTCACACCTTCGGGCGCAGCGGTGATCAGCAGGACCGGGCCGCGCCAGCCGCTGGCTTCGATCAGGGGCAGGGTTTCGGAAAAACACCCCCAGGGCGGTATGCGGCGGTCGAGTATCACCAGATCGGCCTGCGGCGCCGCGGCGAACGCCTCCACCGTGGCGACATGCGCCAGCGTGTGCTCCGATCCGGAATGCTCCAGCAGGCTGCGCAGGATCAGCGCCTCCACCGGATCATCATCGATCAGGGCGATGCGCGCCACTATGCCGCCGCCCCGTTCAGCCGGGCGTGCAGGGCGTTGACCAGGGCTTGCCCGTCCACAGGCTTGGCGAAGAAGCGGTCAGCGCCCAGCCCGTCCAGGCGCTCGCGCGTATCCTTGGTGACGTCGGCGGTGACGATGAAGACCGGCAAATCGGCCGGCCCGGCCTCGCCGGCCCGGATGCGGCGCAGCGCTTCATCCCCGCTCATCCCCGGCATGTGCAGGTCCATCAGGACAGCGTCGACCGTTCCCGACCGCAAATGGTCTAGCGCGTCCGCGGCGCAGCCTGTCTGGGTGACGTGGAAGCCGGCCTGGCTGAGCATGCCCACGGCCACATCGCGGTTGACCGGGTGATCCTCCACCACAAGCACGCTGCGTGCTGGGCCCGGCGGTGCAGGGGTGGGCGCGGCTTCGGGCGTGTCCTGCGCGCAGGCCGCCGGAGGCGCAGGCTGCTCGACCCAGAACAGGGCGCCGTGGCCAGGCTCGGAGACCACGCCGATGCGCCCGCCGGCCAGCTCGGTCAGTTCGCGTGCAATGGCCAGACCCAGCCCGGCCCCGCCATGATCCCGGCTCGCGCTCATATCAGCCTGGCTGAAGCGCTCGAACACGCGGCCCTGGAACGCCAGATCCAGTCCCGGCCCTGTGTCTTCCACTTCAAGGCGCAGCCACCCCTGCGGCAGGGCGCGCGCCCGCACGTTCACACCGCCCTGCTCGGTGAATTTCACAGCGTTCGAGACGAGATTGATCAAAACCTGCCCGAAGCGCTGAGGGTCGATCAGAACCGGGCCCTCCAGCGCCGCATCAATCTCGATTGTGACAGCCAGACCCTTGGTCGCGGCGCCCGCCGCCCCCGCCTGCAATGCCTCGTGCACCACATCAGCCAGACGCACCGGCTGCGGGAACAAGGTCAGCTTGCCCGCTTCGATGCGCGCAATGTCCAGAACATCCTCGATCACCGCCTGAAGCGCGCGGCCCGAGGCCCGGATCGTGTCCACATAGCTGCGCTGGCGCGGGTCCAGAGCGGTCATTTCCAGCAATTGAGCCATGCCAATCATCCCGTTGAGCGGCGTGCGGATCTCATGGCTCATATTGGCGAGGAATTCGGACTTGGCCTGGTTGGCCCGGTCTGCGTCAATCAGCGCCGTGTGCAATTCAGATTGCATGCCCTTGATCTTGAGAATCAGCGCGTCGCCAAACAGCACCGCCGGCGTGGCGACGACCAGCGGCACGACGGTTCCGATCATGGCGATCGCGGCGAGCAGCCCCATGGACCCGGCCGGTTCGAACAGATCACGCAATAAAAATCCCAGCGTCAGGGACAGAATCAGGCTGGCTGTCACGATGATGATTACCAGGGCCGTGTTGGCTGTCAGGGAGCTGGACTGCTCTGTTATGTCCAGAACACGGTTCAGCCAGGCTGGGCCCGGCGGCGCGGTTTTGCCCGCCTCAGACCCGATTGCAGTCTCGACCATGGTCGCCCCCCTTTTGACGGCCCAGAATTGAAGGGGCCGGGGCTGGCGTCAAGCCGCCCGCCGATATCCGCACACTGCAATCAGAGCATGAAACGGACGGAGCCCTACGCCGCAGTCCCCGTCAGGCGCGCGCGCAGGGCGTTGACCAGGGCCGGTCCGTCCACCGGCTTGGCGAAGAAGCGGTCGGCGCCCAGCCCGTCCAGGCGTTCGCGCGCATCCTTGGTGACGTCGGCGGTGACGATGAAGACTGGCAAATCCGCGGCTCCGGCTTCGCCAGCGCGGATGCGGCGCAGCGCCTCGTCGCCCCCCATGCCGGGCATATGCAGGTCCAGAAGCATGGCGTCCACGCCGCCTTCGCGCAGACAGTCGAGGGCGTCCGCGGCGCACTCGGCTTCACAGACCACGAAGCCGGCTTCATGCAGCATGCCGGTCGCCACGGCCCGATTGACCGGATTGTCCTCCACCACCAGCACGCGCCGCGCCGGTCCCGGCGGCGGCGGGGTGGGGGGTTCGGCGCGCGCGGGCTCGACCGGCCCGCAGGGCGGCGCAGGCTGCTCCACCCAGAACAGGGCGCCGTGTCCGGGCTCGGATTCCACGCCGATGCGCCCGCCGGCCAGCTCGGTCAGTTCGCGGGCGATGGCCAGGCCCAGCCCGGCGCCGCCATGGGCCCGGCTGGGGCTCATATCGGCCTGGCTGAAGCGCTCGAACACGCGCACCTGAAGGGCGCGGTCAAGGCCCGGCCCGGTGTCGCGCACCTCCAGCCGGATCCAGCCGCCGGGCAGGGCGCGGGCGCGCACGGCGACCTGACCGTGCTGGGTGAATTTGACGGCGTTGGAGATCAGATTGGTCAGCACCTGGGCCAGCCGCTGGGGATCGACCTTCACCGGCGCCTCCAGGGCAGGATCAATCTCCGTGATGATTTTCAGCCCCTTGCGCGCCACATCGCCGGCCACCGGAGCCAGCGCCTGCACCACAATATCGCCGGTCAGGGCCGGCTCGGGCGACAGGGTCAGCTTGCCCGCCTCGATGCGCGAAATGTCCAGAATATCTTCGATCACCGCCTGCAGCGCGCGGCCGGACGCCCGAATGGTCTCCACATAGCTGCGCTGGCGCGAATCGAGGGCGGTCAGCTCCATCAGCTGGGCCATGCCCAGAACGCCATTGAGAGGGGTGCGGATCTCATGGCTCATATTGGCCAGGAATTGCGATTTGGCGGCGCTGGCGGCTTCGGCGGCGTCGAGCAATTCTTTCAGGCGCAGCTCGGCCGCCTTGCGGTCGGTCAGGTCCTGGGTGATGCCCACAATGCGCAGGGGCTTGCCCGAGGAGTCGCGCGCGACCACGCCAACCTGGGCGAGGATCCAGACCGGCGTGCCGTCCCGCTTGAGAATGCGGTGTTCCGACTGCACCTCGTCCACCTCGCCCTCAATCAGGCCGCGCAGCAATTGGGTCGTCCTCTCAAGATCATCAGGATGGGTGAACGCCCAGGCGTCCTTGGGCGTCATGGGCGAGTCGGCGAGGCCCGGCCGGTCCATAAGCTCGGCGAGCGTTGCGTCCATGCTGACCAGGCCGGTGGCGCCGTCCTGTTCCCAGACCCCGAGCTTGCCGGCCTTCAGGGCGATCTGGGCGCGCACGCCCAGGCGCCGGGCCTGGGCTTCAGCCTCGCGCTCTCCGGTGATGTCCAGCAATGAGCCGGCCATGCGCACCGCCCGCCCTGTCTCGTCTCGCATCGCCTTGCCGCGCACGCGCACATGGACATAGCCGCCGCGGGCATCGCGTATGCGCATGTCCTGATTATAGGGTTCGTCGGTGCTCAGATGATGTCCCGTGGCCGCTTCGATGCGCGCGCGGTCTTCGGGATGCAGCTGGTCCATGAAGTCAGCTGTCGGTCCGACCCAGTCGCCCGGCGGGCCGCCGAGAATCTCGTTCAGGCGCGGCGAGAAATAGACCTCTTTGCGCACGATATCATTGTCCCAGATCGCCATAAGAGAGCCGGTGACGGCCAGGTCATACCGGTCGTTGGCCTTGCGCAGCGCCACCTCGGCGTCGTGCAGGCCGGAGATGTCGCGCGCCACGACGACATAGCCTCGCCCGCTACCCGGCGCTTCAGGCGGAAGGGGCGCGGCGGACAGTTCGAACCAGCGTATGCCGGTGGACGTCTCGAAGCCGTCGCGATAGCCGCGCACCAGGCCGGTTGCGTCTACCTCGGCCATCAGCGCGCGCCCCATGGCGGCGACTTCCGGGCGCAGCACGTCTTCCAGCATCTGGCCGACCAGAGCCTCCGCCGGCAGCATCAGCAGATCGGAATCGTTGGCGTGTATCGCCATGAACCGGCCCTCATGGTCGACTTCGACAACGATGTCCGGCATGGCGTTCAGCGTCGCCTGCAGCCGGTTGCGCGCCGCGATGGCGGCCTGTTCCTGGATTTTACGCTCGGTGATGTCGGTATGGACCGCGACAAACCCGTCCACCGCGCCGTCCGGGCCGTAGGTCGGCTGGACATCGATGTTCAGCCAGTACCGTTCGCCGTCCCGGCTCTCGCACAGCATATCGACGCGCACCCGCCGGCCCGCCTCCATCTCACGGCGCAGCATCGGGCCGGTTTCGGGATCGGTGTCGGCGCAGCGCAGAAACTGTCCGGGGTTGTGCCCGCGCACCACATCCAGCGAATAGCCTGTGCGCGTTTCCCACGCCCGGTTGACCCACATAATGGTCAGGTCCGGCGCCATCACCACCAGCATGTGACTGGCGCTCTGGACCAAAGTGGTCAGCCTGCGCATGAGGTCGTTTCTTGAAGGCGTGTCGGGCATCACTCCCCCCGCCGGGTCCGCTATGAATGAAGATATAACCGCAGCCGCGTCCTGTGTGATACCCCGGGCCTGCACTCTTCCGTCACAGGCCGTGCCGGTCTATATCCTGTGCAATCGACCCTTAACCCCCGAGTTTTGTTGAAAGGTGAACCCATGGCCGCTCTGATCGCCCTTGGTCTCTGCTTTGGTGTGTTCGCGATCTTGAACCTGATCGACAACAAGCGCCTCGACTAGCGCGAATCCGTCGCTGAGCGGGGGCTGCGCCCTTGGCTGAAAATCTCCTCCTGATCCTGATGGTCGTCATCGGGATTGTGCTGCTGCTGGCAGGCGGCGACGTGCTGGTGCGCGGCGCCACGGCCATGGCGCGCAAGATGGGCGTGCCGCCGCTGGTGGTCGGCCTCACGGTGGTGGCTTTCGGCACCAGCGCACCGGAAATGGTGGTCTCGGTGGCCGCCGCGATCCAGGGCGCGCCGGGCCTCGCCTACGGCAATATCGTCGGCTCCAACATCGCCAATATCCTGCTCGTGCTCGGCGTGGCGGCCCTGTTCGCCCCGCTGGTCACCCGCGCGCCGGGCGTGCGCACCAACACCGCCATCGCCGCCGTCCTGACCGCCTTGTTCATCGCCCTGGGCCTGAACGGCGAGTTCGGCCTGCGCGAAGGCTGGGTGCTGATCGGGGCCATCGTCCTCTACGTGCTCTGGCTCGCCTGGTCCGCCACCCGGCCCAAGGCCGCCGCCGATCCGCTGCTGTCAGAAATGACCGACGTGGACAATATGGACGGCCTGCCGCGCACGGCCCTCATGATCTCGGTCTTCCTGATCGTGGGCCTTGTCCTGTTGCCGCTGGGCGCCCATTTCGTGGTGTCCAACGGGTCGGTGCTGGCCCGTCAGCTGGGCATCAGCGAAGCGGTCATCGGCCTCACTTTGCTCGCGGTCGGCACCAGCCTGCCCGAGCTCGCCACCGCCATCGTCGCCGCCGTGCGCAAGCAGGCCGCCATGGCGTTCGGCAATATCATCGGATCGAACATCTTCAACATCGCCGCCGTGGGCGGGCTGACCGCGGTGTCGGCGCATCTGGCTGGCGTGTCGGTCACGGTGGACCCGATCTTCCTGCGCTTTGATTTCTGGGTCATGGCCGGCGCCATGTTGGCCGGCGCGGCCTTCGTGTTTACCCAGCGGCCTATCGGACGCGTCGCGGGCATTGTGCTATCGGGCGGCTATGCCGCCTATCTCGCCGCGCTGGTCTATATTCACCTGGGCTGACGCCGCGCCACCTCACCCCTCTTCGCGGAACGCCGCCAGCGGGGCGGGCGCGCCGGTATTGGCGATCAGCGCCTGGCGGCGGTAGAAGCGGGTCAGTCCGGCTGCGCCCATGCGTGACGGCCCAAGGCCCGATTGCCGGAAGCTCTGCTTTTCCGCCTCGTAGAACAGCGCCGTCAGCGCCGCGTCATTGAGCGAGACCGCGCCCGCTTCCAGGCGCCGTGCGATGGCTTCAGCCTCATCAAGATCACCGGCGAACACCGCCGCAGACAGGCCGTAGACCGTGTCATTGGCCAGCGCGACCGCCTCATCCACATCCTCAAACCCCATCACGGGCAGGACCGGACCGAACGTCTCCTCGGTCATCACTGCCATCGTGTGGTCGACGTTGGAGAGGACGGTGGGGCGGATCCACAATCCCCCGCCATGACGCTCCACCTTGCCGCCGGTGTGCACGCGCGCGCCTTTGGATTTCGCATCCTTGATCTGTCCGGCGATCAGATCGGCCTGTTTTTCAAAGATGATCGGACCGATCTCGCCTTGCGTGATGTCGGGCCAGTTGAGTCTCACGCCTTCAGCCGCCTGGACCAGCCGCTCCAGGAAAGCGTCATGGATCGCCCGGTCCACATAGATGCGCTCGATGGACTGACACGCTTGACCGGTGGACAGGACCGAGCCGCGCAGGGCCGCGCGCACCGCCAGCTCCAGATCGGCGCTGCGGGTAATGATCAGCGGGTCCTTGCCGCCCAGCTCAAGGAAAGCCGGGATCAGGCGCCCGGCGCAGGCTGCGGCCACCTTGCGCCCCGTGGGGACCGAGCCGGTGAAGCAGATGAGATCACTCACCGCGATGACCTGCTGGCCGGTCTCGCCGGCGCCGGGCGCAAACGCGATCAGGTCAGACAGGCCGGCTTCTGCAATGCTCGCCGCCACCGGTTCGGCAAAGCGCGGCGTCACCTCGGACGGCTTGATCAGCACCGCGCAACCGGCGGCCAGCGCCGGGATGGCGTCGATCAGCGACAGGGTGAGGGGGAAGTTCCACGGGCTGATCACGCCCACCAATGGATAGGGGATGTATTGTCCTGAATGCTTCAGCGCCGGATTGCTGCGCCCCGGGGTCCAGTCAGCCTTCGGCGCCAGCGCCGGCGCGCCCGCCGCCCAGCCGCGGATCGAGGCGCAGGCGCCTTGCACTTCCATGCGCGCCACCCGCCGCCGCCCGGTATCGGCCTCCAGCGCGGCGGCGATGGCGTCGATTTCGCGGGCCATGATATGGGCCCAGCTGACGAGGCGCGCCAGGCGCTCTTCGATTGATAGCGACGCCCAGCCGGGCTGAGCCGCGCGCAGGCGGGCCGCTGTCCCGGCAAGCTCCGCCTCCGAAGGCGGCGTGAAGCGGTAATCGGTTTTGCCGGTGCGCGGATTGCGTACGGATATCGCTCGGGTCATGACTCGCCGTCCAGTCTAAGGGCGCCAGGATTGATCATGTCGTGCGGGTCCAGCTCGGCTTTGATCGCGCGCAAGAGCGCCAGCGCCGGAGCTGACCGCGTGCGCGCCAGCGGATAGGTGCGCCCGATCTGGAAATGCGCCGCGCCATAGCGGGTGAAAATATCCACTACCGCCGTTCGCGCTTCGGCCACCAGCGCGGTCGCCGCCGGGTCGGCGGGCCCGGGTTTCAGGGATTTGAGATAGCCCGCCTCCACATGCGCGCGGTGCAGATCGAATAATTCATCGGGCCACAGGAAGACCGGCTCTACCAGAAAGCCGGTGGTCCCCAGCGTCGTCACCAGAAAGCCGGTGGTGACGCCATGGGCGTCAAATCGGGGTTTCAGGCTGGCGAACAGCGCCTCGATCTCAGCCCAGCAGGCCGGGCCGTCATCCATGGCGACGATGCCATGGACCGGCACCCAGCGCTCGGCGCTCGGGCCGATCATATTGTTCAAGGGCGTGAAGGGGTTGGCGCGGATCACCTTGGGGATGGTCGGCTCGACGCTGCGCCCGCCCGCGCGTTCGGCGAGCTCCGTCAGCTGGCGCATCGCATCGTCCGCCCCGGCTTTGGAATGGCTTTCGGTCACCACATGCAGATTGAAATCGGCCTCACCCAGGAATGACCGGCCCGCCAGCGCCATTTTCGCGCCCTCGGCCAGGCCCTTCACCAGATTCTTCTGGCCGGTCACCACCTTGCCCAGGGTCTTGGCGTCGCTCATCAGCGAGGCGCGCTTCATGCGCACGGCGGTCAGGCCCGGATCAAACGCAAACAGCTCGCATGCCAGCCCGGTACGGCCCATGGAGGCCAGGGCGGCCGCGCAGGAATCACGGCTCGCGAAGGAGAAGCTCGCCCAGCGCTCATGGGCCGGGGCGGGGATCAGGCGCAGCGTGATCTCGGTCTTCACCCCCAGGGCCCCGGCATCGCCGCAGAACAGGCCGGTCAGGTCCGGTCCATAATGACGGAAGAAGGGGCGGGCGGGCCCGGCGCCGGTCTCGCCAGACGCGGTTCCGGTGCGCAATATTGCGCCATCGGGCAGGGCGACGGAGACTGACAATACGCTGTCGGCGGTCGGGCCATGCACGCCGGCGCCGAAGAAGGCGTTGTTCTGCGACACGCCCCCGCCGATTGTGGAGGAAATGCCCGACAGCGGCCCCCAGAACGGGGTGCGCAGGCGGGTGGGCGCCAGCGCCTCATGCAACGTCTTCCAGTTGCAGCCCGCCTCCACGCGCACATACATGCCCGCTTCGCTGATCTCGAGCACCCGGTTCATGCGTGTCGTGTCGAGACACACGCCCCCGGGCCGGTCGGCCAGATAACCGCCCGTGTAGGACATGCCCCCGCCGCGCGGATAGATCGCTGCCCCGGCTTGCGCGCAGGCGCGGACCAAAGCCGCGCACTCGGCCTCGCTGGCCGGACTCGCCACCAGATCCACACGCGCGCCTTCGCGCCAGACATCCTGGGAATACAGGGTTCGGGCGGCGTCGCCAGTATGGACGTCACCGGCGCCGACAATCCCCGACAGGGTGGCGGCGAGGGTTCCTGCTGTGGCCGCTTCGGCGGTGCGGGTCATGGCGATACTCCCTCTAGACCGGCTGCAGGACGCCGAGCGCGGCGGCGCTCAGCACGGCGGCCCAGATCACGAACACCCAGAAGCGCGCTTTCGACAGGCTGGTGCGGACAGTTGTCTCAGCCGTCTCATCGCCTTGGCCCGCCGCAATCTGTCCGAAGGCCGGACCAAACGGCGCCAGCACAAGCCGCACCATCAGCCCGGCAAACACCGCCAGCGCCAGCACTAACAGCTTGCCCGCAATGAACAGGGGCAGGACGATCAATCCGGCGAGCCCTGCCGCGCCCGCGCCGGCAAAGCCGATCAGCGCGACAATCCGGATCGCCATGTCGATGCGCTTGGCCAGCCCGTCCGGCCCGGCTTTCAGATGCACCATCCAGGCTGCTGCCGCCCACACCAGCGCCAGCGCAAACGCTGGCGCGATCCACACCGCGTCGATCTGCAGCCAGCCCTCATACAACGCCAGTGCAAAGCCGGTGGGGAAGGCGAAGATCAGCGCCATGCGCGGCGCCATGTCCACATCCATCAGGATTTTCGCGGCCGCGGCCCGTCCAGCGGGCGGGCGGGCCGGATCGGCTACGATCCGGCTGGCGACAAACGCGCCCAGATCACCGCCCAGCCAGTAGACGAGGATGAGAATGTGGAGAAGTTCCAGAAGCGCCATCGCCCGCCGTCCGCTCGCATTACCCCTTGATCAGCCGGCAGGACCGGCTTCAAATGGTATAGTTATATATCTTTTGGGCGGAGGGAAAGACGATGGGAGCGGCGCGCGCCTTAGCTCATTTCAGCTTCGCTCCAGTCGTCATCGGCGGCGCCCTTGCGCACCAGACGCATGTGATAGCGGAAGCGTTCAGGCCGGTAATAGGCGATGATATGCTGCACCGCGCGCCCGTCCGCCCCGCGCATGATGCGTTTGATCTTCAGCAGCGGCGATCCTGGCGAGATGCGCAGCGCCGAAGCGATCAGCGGCTCGGCGGCCACCGCCGTGATGGTCTGGTCGGCCTCCACAGTCTCCGCCCCCGCCCGGCGCAACAATTCCTGCATGGGCTGGGTTTTCAAATCCTCTTCGCTGTAACGCTGCGCGATCTCCCAGGGCACATGGGTGACCAGATAGGAAAACGTGTCGCCCTCCAGCGAGCGCAGGCGCACTGCGCGCTGCAGCTTGCAGCCCGGGTCCAGCGTCATCTCAAGCGCCAGATCCTCGCTGGCGCGCACCAGTTCGGCTTCAAGAAGCTGGACCTGGGTCTCCAGCCCCATGCGCTTGAGGGCGTCGAACAGCGTGTCGAACCGCCCTTCCACCACCGGCGCCGAGGCGTTGTGGGTGACCACCGTGCCGCGCCCGCGATGGCGGGTGACGAAGCCGTGGGCGGCCAGCTCGTTCATGGCGCGCTTGACGGTGATGCGCGAGACATTGAACAGCCGCGTCAGCTCCTGCTCGCCCGGCAGGATCGCGCCTGCGGGAAATCCGCCCTCGCGAATCCGGTCGCGCAGCACCAGAAAGATCTGGTGATAGAGCGGCGTGGGCAGGGTCTCGTCGATCAAATCGGGCGCCAGCCGCGGCGCAGCGCCGCCGTCCAGCCTGGAAGTGGGGCTCATGTCTGGCCTGCTGAGGTCCGTGACGGATTGTTCATGTCCGGACTATGTCTTGGGTTCGCACATGACTGCAAGGAGACAGTGTGATGACGCAATCTGACCCCGCCTATACGGCGCTCGCCCTGCAGTCTCTGTGCGAGACGGTGAACGCCTGCCCGGACGGCGAGAGCGCGCGCGCCCGCATGCTCGCCTCCATCGCGCGCATCCGCGCCGAGATCGCCGGCTCCATCGCCTTTATCGGCCCGGATGTGCGCCTGGTGGTGTTGCCCGAATATGCGCTCACCGGCTTTCCCATGCGCGAAACCGCCACCCAGTGGCGCGGCAAGGCGGCGATCAGCGCGGACGGGCCGGAGTTCGAGGCGATGGCCGCCATCGCTTCGGACTTCAACATCTTCCTGGCCTGGAACGGGTATGAGACTGACCCGCACTTCCCCGATCTCTATTTCCAGGCCTGCGTGGTGATCGATCCGTCCGGCGCGCAGGTGCTGCGCTACCGGCGCCTCATCTCAATGTATGCGCCCAGCCCGTATGACGTGCTCGACGCCTATCTCGACGCCTATGGCGAGGAGGCGCTGTTCCCGGTGGCCGATACCGCCATCGGCCGGCTGGCGGCCATTGCGTCCGAAGAGATTCTTCACCCCGAGATCGCCCGCCTGCACGCGGTGCGCGGGGCGGAGGTGTTCGTGCATTCCTCGTCTGAAGTCTCGAGCCCCCAGGCCACGCCCAAGAACATCGCCAAGCAGGCGCGCGCCATCGAAAACCTCGCCTATGTCGTCTCAGCCAATACCGGCGGCATGATCGGCACGCCGATCCCGCAGGCGAGCGCCGACCGCGGCTCCAAGATCGTCGATCCGCGCGGGCTGATCATCGCCGAAGCCGCCTCCGGCCCGTCCATGTGCGCCTATGGCGAGGTGGATGTGGGGCTGGTGCGCCGCCTGCGCCGCAAGGTGTCCATGGGTAATCTTCTGGCCCGCCAGCCCATGGATCTGTGGGCGCGCGCCTATGCCGGCGCCGCCATCCATCCGCCTGAAACCCTGATGGCGGATGGCGCGGTGACGACCCCCGCCAAGGAATTCTACCGCGAGCGTCAGGCCGGCGTGATCGAGGCCCTGGCCAAACGCGGCGTGATTTGAAGGCGCCCTGTTCAGGGGAGGGCGTTGCCGGTGACGCGCGCCTAACCTCCCGTTCGGTGAAGCCGGACCGGCCTTGATGACCGGCCGGCGCCAGAACGGGGATTAGTCATGAAACACTATCTTGCCGCCGCCGGGGCGGCGATCATCCTGGCCGGCGCAGCGTCGGCCCAGGAAGGCCAGGTCATGCTGATGGGCGACACCGCCATGAGCTGTCAGCAGATCATCGTGGCCGCCACCGAGCAGACCGAGATTCTCGGCGGCTCGCCCGAGGGCGGCTTGCTGGGCAGCGAATACGCGGTGGGCGCCGCCACGGCGCTGGCCCAGCAGGGCGCGCTGATGTCCGGCGCGGGCCGGGCGATCCCGGGTCTGGGCATGGTGGGCGGCATGATGGGCCGCGCCGCCCAGCGCCGCCGCGAGGAAGAAGAAGCCCGCCGCGCCATCGCCGAAAAGCGCTGGTACTTCCTCAACGGCCTCTATGGCGGGCGCGACTGCGACGAGGTTCTGCGCCGCGAAGCCGAGGCGGCCGCCGCCGCTGCAGCTTCTGCGCCGGCTCCTGAGCCCGTTTACGAGCCCGCCGATGAACCCGCCTACGAGCCAGCCTCTGAAGGCGACGGCCGCTAGGCGCCTGTAGCGCCGCCATGAGCTCCGCCTGGCCCGGGCTGCTCCGGGAAGGGCGGGGCCTGGCGTGGCTTGGGCGCTGCGAAGGCCTTGTCCTCGCGCCTGGCCGGATAGATCAGCGAGAGGGTCGAGCCCAGCGTGTAGTAGGAGCGCAGGAAGCGGAACCCCATATAGAGCGGCAGGATCAGGATGAGATCAAAGCGCCGCCACAGGATCAGCACCGTCAGCGCCAGCACGAACGGCATGCCCAGCACCACCGCGACCACCGTGGCGAAATGGGGGTGTCCGTACACGCCGCCGAACAGCAGAAACACGATCACGCCATAGATCAGCAGCGGCGTCATCATGGCGCGCCGCGCCCCGTTGAGCAGGGTGAAGGGCAGCACCACACAGCCGATGATGGATCCGTTGGCGAACAGCACCCGGCGGTTATGGGCGGTGACGTGATAGAGCGAGCGGAACCAGCGCGTGCGCTGCTCGCGCAGGAAGGCCAGTGTGTCCGGCGTCTCGGTATAGAATTTGGCGCGCGGGTCCGACACCATCCGCCATCCCAGGCTGGTCATGGCCAGGGTGATGTCAGTGTCCTCGCCATTCATGCCTTCGGTAAAGCCGCCCGCCTCGTCCAGCGCGGACTTGCGGTAGATCACGAACATGCCCGGCAGGCCGAAAATCCCGCCAAACGCGCCAAAGCTCACCTGCACAAACCCGTGGCGCAGCAGCACCTCGATGGCGCGCACCTTGGACAGGAGGCCTTCGCCCTCATGGGGCAAAGGCAGTCCGCCCACGCCGCCGACCTTGGCGTTGGCGAAATGGCGCATGGCGATGCGGATGGCGTCCGGCCCGATGGTTGTGTCGGCGTCGATGCGCACGACGAACTCGTCTTCGATCATGTCGAGACCGCGATTAAGCGCCTTGGCCTTGCCGGGGATCTGGCTGGAATCCACCGTCCAGCCGGACAGATGCGTGCATTCGGCCAGCGTGGTTTCGGCCAGGCGCGCTGTGGCGTCGCTGGAGTTGTTCTCCATCACCACAACGCGAACCGGCCCGTCATAGCGCGCCGCGGCCGCGTCCACCGCGCGCAGGGTTTCATGGATCTGGTGCGCCTCGTTGTGGGCGGGGACAAGCACCGTCACCGGCGGGGAGAAGGCGCGCCGGCGCGAGACCATGTTGCGGATCCAGCCAATGGCGGCGAGCTGGCCGGTCATCAGCTGCTGGGCCAGGAACACGCCCGGTCCCATCCCGCCCAGAATGGCGATGGAGCGCAGATAGCCCGCCTCGTCGCCATAGACCGTCGCCACAATGATGGCGATCACCGCCGCGATCAACGCGGCGATGAACAGGATGGCGTACTCATGCACCTTGCCGGTGCGCAGATTGGCCACGCCTGAATCCACCGGCAGCCGCGCGTTTGAAATCAGCGTGTGGGGAAAGATCACCAGCCCCGCCATGCCCGCCAGGAATTGCTGGAAATGGATCGGCCAGACCGCATCCACGAACCGCCAGCTCAGCCATGCGCCCCCGTCAATGATGGCGCACGCCGCCACAAACTTGGCCAGGAACAGAAGCGCCAGCCTGCCCCGCGTCACCACCGAGCCATAAGCGAACAGCGCGTAGGTGAGGAAGAACGCCAGGATGAAGCTGCGCACCGGCAGCATGGAATTGACCCGGTCGGCGCTGAAAATCACGTAATCGCGCGGGATCGCGAGGTCGAGCACGCCGGTGCGCGCCAGTTCGGGCAGCGCCAGCACGATGATCGAGATGAAGGCGAAGGCGACCAACGCGGTGTCCTGGACCATGCGCGGGCGGGCGACGGACACGGCCTTGGGCGCGGAATCCACCGAGCGGAAGAAATCCGCCGACCGTCCCGTGCTGTCCAGACGCGCTGCGTCCGGCGCGCGTTTGGCGTCCGGACGGGCAACCGGCTCCGCCGTTTGTGGACGCGTCTGCGTCCTGATGCCGTCTTCCATATGCGTCCCCTGGCCTCGAAATCGCCTGATGCGCGCCCTTCAAGGCCCGCAATCGCACCCCATGGCTCTATCTTAACGCCCGATTAACCGGCAAAATAAAGGCCAAAACCGACATCGGCCAAATCGGGGCTGATCGAGATTGAGGGGGATCGCATGCGCATCACGTTCGCCGCCGCAGGACTGGCGCTCTTGACCGGGGCCGCCGCCGACGCCCAGGAGGGCCGGTTCGAGTTCAATTCAGACAACATGATCGCGCGCGATGACCCGTTCTCGCCCGATGACGAACTGAGCGCCGGACCGGGCGGCCAGCCGTTCGGCCTGGCCACCGGGTTTGATTCCAACAATTGGGGCCGCTGGGTGCAGCCTTTGTCGGGCCGCCAGGTCCTGCGGTTCGAGCAGCAGATGCGCGTGCGCAGCTATTTTGATCGCGACGGGCTGGATTCCCTTCTGCTCACCCCGCGCATCCAGTACTGGAACACCACGCAGGACAATACATTCCAGTTCCGCCTGTCGGCGGCCTACAGCCATTTGACGCGCGATGGCTCGGCTCAGTGGACCCGGCCCGAGGCCGAGGCGCAGCTGCGCTGGCGCCCGCGCGGCGACCGCACGCTGGAAACGGTCGGGCGGCTGCGCCTCAACGCCTATGATTTCCGTGGGGCGGCGCTGCAGGGCTTGAGCTCCACGCGCGCGCGGGCCGGGGTCGAGCAGTTCGTGCGCGCCCCGGACGATGCCTGGGAAGTGCGCCTGTCGGCATTCCGCGAAACCGCTGACGCAGACAGCGAAGCGTTTTCGTTTGACGAGACCCGCCTGGGCGCCGCCGTCACCTGGAGCGCCGGGACCCGCACCACGCTGGGCCTTGCCGCCGATTACCGCGATCGCGACTACAAGGATGCGTTCTCTCTGGCCATTCCGCTGGAGCGCTCCGATCAGCGCCTGCTGACCGAAGCGCGCGTGGAGCACCAGCTCGGCGAGCGCGCCACCGCGTTTGCCGCGGCCGGCTATCTGGACAATCAGTCCAACATTGCGTCGCGCGACTATGGCGGCGCGGTGTGGCGGCTGGGCGTGCGTTTCCGGTTCTAGGGGCGGCAGTTGCGCGGGAACGGAACCAAGTGACACATTCGCGCCTTAAACATGCCTTCCCGGGGCCGGAAAGCAGACCTTTCCAAGCCGCAATGGGGAACCATGTCTGACGTAATGAAAAATTTCCTAACGCCCTGGGGCGGGGCGAACGAGCAATTGCTCAAAAGGGGCTGACATGAAATCCAATCATGAGGACAAGCGGCGCTTTCCGTGGTTTTCGGCGTCGCTGGGCGTCATTGCGCTGGCGAGTGTCGCCACGCTCTTCGTCTCTGGCCAGCTCAACGCCGGCCAGGGCGATTTCGGCACGTTCGTGACCCGCACCGCCGAGCGCCTGACCAATGCCCAGGCCGTGATCGGCGTGGAAGGCCGCCACCGTATCCGCTTTGAAGACGCGGGCGCCGAAGCCGGCGTTGTCGTCGCGGGATTTCCGTCTTTCGCCTCTGTGAACCTGCCGCTGGTGCGCGACCAGGCCCCGCGCGCCGTACGCCTGGTGCTGACCGGCGAGCAGGATGTCGGTCCCGACACGGTGACCGCCCTGCAGGTGACGGTGAATGGCCGGCGCGTGATGGAGCGCCGCCTGACCCCGGGCCGGCGTACCTTCAACTGGGTGTTTGACCTGACCGAAGATCTGGCGGGCGCCTCGGAAGCGCGCGTCGCGTTCCAGCTCAGCGGCGACCTGCCCCAGGATTTGTGCCACAACGAGCGCTCCATGGGCGCCATGGTGGCCTTCACCGCTGATTCCGGCGTCGAGGTGGACCTGGACGGTCCGCTGACCTCGGTGCGCGACGTGATGGCGCTGACCCCGCACCACGTGACCATCGGCATGGACGAAGGCGACGCCTGGTTCGAGCTGGCGGTGCGTCTGGGGGCGCGCCTGGCCCGCAACGGCTATGAGATCGACATGGTCGATCTGTCCACGGCCGCCGAGATGGTCCAGCCGGGCACGCGCGGCCTGATCCTGGCCGCCTCGCCCGAGGCGTTGCGCCGGGCCGGCTTCACCCCCGTGCGCGAACGCGCCCCGGCGGGCGCGGGCCTGTATCGCCGCGCCGGCGCCACGCTGGTGGCGCTGATGGACGCCGAACGTTTCGAGACTGTGAGCTTCCTGACCAGCGAGATGGCCTCCATCGCGCGCTCCGACGTCATTGACGCGGTGTTGTTCGAAGATCTGTCTGCGGATGCGTCTATGACGCCGCTGTCGGCCTTTGGCGCGGACACCTCGGTGCAGAACATCGCCAACAGCCGCACCTGGCGGATGGACTATGCGCTGGCGGATCTGCCCGGCGGACGCTTGCCCGAGGCTGTGTCCATTGACCTGCGCCTGTCCGAAGGCCCGGATGGCTTCACCAATCTGGTGCACACCGTCCTCAACGGCGAAATGATCGATTCGCGCCGTCTTCAGCCTGGCGTGGACAGCCGCTTCGCCGTCGGTCTGCCCCCGCACCTGCACAATCTGAATAATGAGCTGTCCATCACGCTGCAGCGCCATCGCGATGTCGGCGGCTGCGAAATCAGCCAGCAGCGCTTCCCTGTCCAGCTCAGCGCCGAAAGCGGGCTGATGCTGGCGCGCGGCGCCGGCGCGGCGGGTTTCACCGCCTTGCCGCCGGTGTTCAGCGATGCGCTGCTGGTGCGCCTTCCGTCCGAGATGGACGCGCCCGAGCGGCTGATCACCGCGCGGGTTGCTGCGGAGTCCATCGCCCGCTTCGCGCCGCGCCGGGCCGATCTGACCTTCGAGTTCGCTGTTGTGGACAACGGGTCTTCCGACCGGGTGACGCGCCCCTTCCTGGCGATCAACAACATGCCGGGCAATGCCGAGGCCCCGCTGCGCGTCTATGCCGACCGGCTGGTGATGGATTCACGCGCCTACGCCGCCGATGCGGATGTGCGCGCCCTGTCTGACCTGGCCCTGCTTCAGGTGTCGCGCGCGCGTCTGAACCCGAATGCGCCGCCCAGCGAACCGGCGGTCTATGTCAACGGGCTCGTGGTGCACGCCATCGACCAGGCGCCGTCCATGATGGGCGCGACATTGGGCCGGGAGTTCGTCTCCATCGTCCACGCCGATGGTGAAGCGGTCGCCCCGCGCAGCGCGTCGGCCGCCGGGATCGCCGAGGCTCTGCCGCGCGGCTAGGGTGGACAGGCCTGTGGCCGGCCCCGTTCGGGGCTGGCCTCAAGCCAGCGCTTTGAGCTGATCGCGGGTGAGGCCGGCGGGCACGACGGTCACCGGGATCATCCGGGCGTCGAACAGGCCCTTGCCGCGCCCAAGCGCGCTGACCAGCGGGCCGGGACCATCGCCGTCGCCCGCCGCGCCCAGCACCAGGATGGCGATGGCGTCGTCGGTCTCGATCAGTTTGCGCAGCTCGTCCAGCAGGACGCCTTCGCGCAGAATCACTTCGGGCCGCGCGCCGGTGACCTCCTCCACGTCTTCGGCCAGGCTCTCCAGCGCGGTCTCGGCATTGTGCAGCGCCTCGGCGCGCATGGCGTCGCCGACGCCCAGCCACAACTCGCCCGAGCTTTCCACCTGGGCCACGGCCAGGATGGTCACCGCGCCATCGGTCTTGCGCGCCCGGCGCGCCGCAAAGTATGCAGCCAGACGGCTCTCGTCGGAGTCGTCTGCGATCACGAGGAATTTGCGCGCCATGGTCATGATGCTGACGCTGCCCTGTTCGCCCGTTCAGGGCAAGCCCGGGCGCACGTCATGAGCGCGCGCGGCCCGATCATCATGCTCGAGGATCGCCGCTCGCCGCTGGCGCGCACGCGCACGGTGAGCCTCTATCCCGACCGCATCGATCTGTCCGATGACGGCGCGCTGGCCCGGCGCATTGATCTGTCCGCCATTACCGAAGTGCGCCTGACCGTGGAGCCGGCGCCCGGCGCCGGGACCGGCGCGCTGGTGGTGTGCCGCGTGCGCGCCGGGTCCAAAGAGATCGCCTTCGGCTCGCGCCGTCTGAAGCCCGATGGCGGCTGGAGCGATGAGGGCTATGCCTTCCGCAAGGCGATCATCGCGCTTCACACCGCTTTGCGCCCGCGCGCGGGCGAGATCGCTTTTCGCGAGGGCCCGTCCCTTCGCACCCGGCTCATCCTGTTCAGCGCCGGGCTGGCCATGGTGATCGGGGCGGTCGGTTTTACCGGATACATGGCTCTGGCGCGCAATGCCGGCCTGCTGGCGGTGATGGGCGCGCCGTTCGCGCTGATCGGCGGGGCGATTGCGTGGATGTACCGGCCGCGCCGCGACCAGGCCTATGACCCCGACGCGCTGATCCAGCGATTCTCCGGAAAAACCGCCGACAGGGCCTGATCGCGCGCGTCGCGCAGGCCCGCGTCCGACACATTTTCCAGCACGAACCGGTCCACGGGCAAATCCAGGTCCAGCGCCTCGATCGCCATGGACTGGGCCTCCCACTGCCCGCCTTCGGGCCAGCCGCACCCCGTTGAAGGAAAAGCGGAGACCCGCAGCGGCAAACATCCACTGAGACAGGCATAGGCCTCGAACGGCGCCCTCACTGCCGGCGGCGCGTCGATGGGGGCGATCGGCACGCCGTCATAGACTGCGCCGCGATCTTCCGTGGCGTTCATGATGGCGTAGTCGCGCGCGCTCAGCAGTGTCGCCCACACCCGCGCCGTTCCGCCCGGACGCGCCACCAAAGTGGCGGGCACCGAGCCGTATTCGGCCAGCCGGTTGGCGTAGGCGACGATATGGTCGGGCACGGTGATGGGGATGACCAGAATCGCCACGTCATCAAGATGCGCGGCGAATTTGCGCCGCAACTGGCCCGGCGCGGCGTTGGAGCCGACAGCGGCCACGGCGTGATAGGCGCCGGCTTCATAATCGCCAAGCTGACCCGGCGTCAGCAGATCGCCCAGCGCCATGTCGTCGCGTGCTGCATGCACCCGCCACTGCGCGAACGCACCCTCGGTCGAGGTGATCGCCCAGCTGGCCCCGTTCAGGAACACGAAGGCCCGCTTGGGCCGCGCAAACGGATAGCTCAGCGCCCATTGCAGGCGCAATGTGGCCTCATCGATCATGTCCGCTTTGCTTCGATCCAGTTGGCGATCAGGGCCGAACCGTCCACGCCGGAAAACCGCCGCAGCTCCTGCAGGCCCGTCGGCGAGGTGACATTGATTTCCGTCAGGTAGCGCCCGATCACATCGATCCCGACAAACACGAGGCCCCGCCGCTTCAGCTCCGGGCCGATCATGGCGCAGATCTCCAGATCGCGCTCGGTCAGCGTCGATTCCACCGCCTTGCCGCCCACATGCATGTTGGCGCGCACCTCGCCCTCGGCCGGGACGCGGTTGATCGCCCCGATGGGCTCGCCATCGATCAGGATCACCCGCTTGTCGCCATTGCGCACGTCTGGCACGAAGGCCTGGGCCATCAAAGGATCGCGGCTGACCTGCTGGAACAGCTCCACCAGAGAGGCGAGATTCTCCGCCGTCTCGCGGATGCGGAACACGCCCGCCCCGCCATTGCCGAACAGCGGCTTGACCACGATGTCGCGGTTATGGCGCTCGAAAAAGGCGCGGATTTCCTTTTCATCCGACGTGATCAGCGTCGGCGGCATCAGCCCCTCGAACATGGTCACGAACAGTTTTTCCGGCGCATCGCGCACATGGCGCGGATCATTGACCACCAGAACCTGCGGCTGGAGATGCTCCAATATATGCGTCGAGGTGATGTAGCTCATGTCAAACGGCGGGTCCTGGCGCAGGAAAACCACGTCCACACCATGCAGATCCAGCACCGCCGGCTGCGCCAGGCGCACATGATCGCCCTGCACCCGCTGCAAATGCTCCACCCGCCGCGCCAGCGCCCGCACCTGCCCGTCCTCGAACGTCAGGTGACGCGGCTCATGCACCCACAGCTGATGCCCGCGATTGAAGCATTCGAGCGCAATATCAAACGTGGAATCCCCGTTCACATTGACGCCCGTGATGGGGTCCATCTGGAAGGCGATCTTGAGCATGGGCATGTCTCCTGACGGACCGGCGGGCGAACTGGCGGGCGCGCTGCGCTAGAGGTAGGCGATGGCGCGCCCCGGGGGAAGGCGCAGCACGCGGGCGAGGGCAGGGGGGGGAGATGGTTTATGCGATTCGGAGCATAATTCACGTTTATGCGATTTATGGCGTAATGTGAAAATATGCTATAAATCACATATTGTAAATTTATGCCATTTATCGCATAATGGTGTTGAGGAGATTCTGGTATGAATGCGCTCGCGCGATCGCCCAAGCAAATGGGACAAATTATTCAGAGGCGCCGGAAAGCTCTGGGAATGAGCCAGACCGAGCTCGCTTCGAGAACTGGCGTGCGCCAGGAGCTCATCTCCCGGATTGAAGGCGGCCACGATGGCGCGAAGCTCAGCACCATCTGCGATCTGCTCGCAGCGCTCGGCCTCGAAATGACAATTGCCCCCCGCTCCAAGAGCTCATCGGCAGACATTCGGGATATCTTCTAATGGGCCGCCGCAAGGCGCATGCGCCATTAAATGTGCTCATCAACAATCGCCAAATCGGGCGGCTGGAAAAAGACCCGAGCGGTGCGATCAGCTTCCAATACGATGATAGCTGGCTGAATTTTCCCAGACACTTTCCCGTCTCTCTGTCCCTTCCACCTCGACCCGAGCCATATCGGGGAGAAGGGGTCATCGCAGTGTTCGACAATCTTCTCCCGGACAATCCTGATGTGCGGGGTCTGGTGGCGGCCAAAACCGGCGCGCAAGGGACAGATGCCTACAGCCTTCTGGAGCAGATCGGCCGAGACTGCGTGGGGGCCATGCAGTTCATTCCCGATGGCCGCAGCGTTGACGCCATGGCGCCTGTGTCCGGTGAGGCGGTATCGGATAGGGAGATCGAACAGATACTCGCCAACCTTGCGCGCGCGCCGCTAGGCATCAATCTGGAACAGGACTTCCGGATTTCTGTCGCCGGAGCGCAGGAAAAAACGGCCCTTCTGCATCATGAGGGCCGCTGGAAACGCCCCGCCGGCACGACGCCGACCACGCATATCCTGAAGCCGCAAATGGGCGAGATACCAACCCCGGATGGTGTGGTTGATCTTTCAAACAGCGTCGAAAACGAGCACTACTGCCTGAAAATCATGGAAGGGTTCGGCCTGCCGGCTGCCAAGACCGAGATCGCCACCTTCGGCAAGCGCAAGGTTCTTGTCATTGAGCGCTTTGACCGCGAATGGCGAGATCAGGATCACATTCTTCGCCTGCCACAGGAGGACTGCTGCCAAGCGCTCTCCATCCCCTCAAGCCGGAAATACCAGAGCCATGGCGGCCCTGGCATTGTCGATATCCTGAAGCTGCTTGGCGGGAGTGACGAACCCTCACGCGATCAGGCGGCCTTCTTCAAAAGCCAGATCATTTTCTGGCTCATCGGCGCGCCCGACGGGCATGGCAAGAACTTCAGCATCTTCTTGCGGCCCGGCGGACGTTTCGAGCTGACACCGTTTTATGATGTGCTGACTGTTCAGCCAGCTGTTGACGCCAAGCGCATTCGTCACAACCAGTTCAAGGCCGCGATGTGCGTCGGGAATAGCCGCAAATACGAAATCCTGCGCATTCACGGACGCCATTTCGTGGAGACCGCCAGACAGGCCGGGCTTGGCCCCGCCATCATCCGCGAGGTTGTCGATGAGGTGATGCGCGATGCAGCGCGCGCACTGGACAGCGCCCGGCGCGCCATGCCGCACGATTTTCCCGCAGACCTTGTCCACTCCGTTGAAACTGCGGCGCTGGGGCGCCTCAATCAGCTGAAGACCGCCTATGACGCATTCTAGCGCCAAGCGCTGGACTCCCTCCTTCGCCGCCCGCAAGCTGGCGTGTGTCGCCTCGAGGGGGAGGGGAGGGCGTGGAGTTTCAGGGCTGGATCGAGGCCGGGCTTGCCCTGTGGGCCGGGCTTCCCGGCTGGGTTCAGGGCGCGGCGCTGACGCTGCTCGGCGTGTACGCGCTGTGGGCGGTTTTGTATCTGGCCCAGCGCCGCCTGATCTATTTCACCGATCCCACCCGCATCGCCCCGGCCGAGGCCGGCCTGACGCGCGCGCGGGAGATTGAGCTCAAGACAAGCGACGGCCAGACCCTCGTGCTCTGGCGCGCCGACCCGGCTTATGAGGGCGCGCCGCATATCCTTTACCTCCACGGCAATAGGCGCGCGCTGTGGCGCCGGGCGCGCTTTTTCCGCATGTTTCTGGCCGCCGGCTGGGGCTTCACGGCTCTCGCCCACCGGGGCTTCAACGGTTCCACAGGACGCCCCGGTGAGCGGGTCAATGTGGCCGATGCAATTTTTACCCTGGACCAGATCGCGGCAGACGGCGTCGATCCCCTGCGCGTGGTGGTCTATGGCGAATCCATGGGATCGGGCACGGCCATCCAGGTCGCCGCCGCCCGCGCCGTGGGCGGGGTGATCTTGCATGCGCCCTATGACAGCTTTCGCGACATTGTGCGCGCGCGCACCGGCTGGCTGCTGCCGCGCGCCTTGTTCCGGGAGCGGTATGATTCCATCCGCCAGATCGGGCGCGTCACAGCGCCGATCCTGTGGCTCCACGGCGATGATGACCGGGTCATCCCGCTCAGCCGCGGGCGGCGCCTCTATGACGCGGCGCGCGGGCCGAAATATGCCGCCCTGGTCAGGGGCGCGAACCATTTCGGCATCTACACCCAGCAGGTGTTCAACCAGCATATCCGCTTTTTCTGCGAGAGCGTGGCGCGCGCCAGCGCCGACCCCCGCCAGGAAGGCGAGATGAGCGTCATCGACCCGGTCCTGCCCAGCGAGGATGCAAGGCCGGAATTATCGCCGGTTGCAAATGCCTGTCTGAAGGGGCTCAAATCAGGGTCAAAGCTACAACTATTAATCTAGGCGGAGACATGCCCCGATTTCCAGCAAGGCGCTTGGCTGATCTCGCCGCTGACGTCATCAACAGAGCGCTTGGGCTGGAGCTTGACGCGGCGCCTGTCTGGATGAGCAAAGCCGCACACAGGCACATCGCGCTGGATCATCCGGAAGACTATCCGCAGATCATTGGCCGGCTGGGAGAGGTCATTTCTTGCCCAGCCTATGTGGGACAGAAGCCGGGCATCTCGGACAATTTCTATGTGGTCCGTAATTTGCGCGACGTTTCATCCCCAATCCTCGTCGCTGTAGGGATCGGACTGAGCAAGTTCGGCACGTACAATCTGCGCAGTGCGTACTGCATTTCCATGGAGGACGTTGACCGCTACCGGCAGAGTGGCCACTTGTTCATCGTGAAATGAAAAAGGGACCGCCAAGCGATCCCTTTTAGAACTTGAGCGCGACGCCAATCGCGATCTCTCGGCTCGAAGCCTCTACCCTTTCGGGTGTGTGGGGTGGCTGTTCCCACCTCTCAAGTCACTTTGGATAATAGAACAAAGAGGCATCAATTTCAATAAAATTCAGCACGCCTGACGCCTCGGGCGTCTGTCCTCACGGGTGCGGTCAGCCTGCGAGCGTCAGGCTCACCTCGGCCCGTGCGCCCAGGCCACGAAGGGTCCGTTGAGATAGTCCGTCTCGGTCTTGCCGTAGAGGAAGGGTCCGCCATCCGGGCGGGTTACTGCGCCGTCGGCCGCGATCAGCACGGCATGGCCCGCGCCCGTGTCCCATTCCTTGGTCGGACCAAAGCGCGGATAGACATCGGCGGCGCCTTCCGCCACCCGGCAGAATTTCAGGGAGGACCCGGCGCTGACCGTGTCGGTCACGCCGAGCCTTTTGGCGAAGCGCCGCGTCTCTTCATCGGCGTGGGAGCGGCTCATCACCGCCGTCAGGCCGCCTGTGGGCGCAGGGCGTGTGCGGATGGATTGGGCCGCAGCCGGATCAAAGCTCGCGCCGGGCGCCAGGGACGCTGATGCCGCCTCGCGCCCGCCCAGCCAGATGCGCGACAGGGCCGGGGCGTAGACGCAGCCGGCCACCGGAACGCGATCCCGGATCAGGGCGATATTGATGGTGAACTCATCATTCTTGTTGATAAATTCCTTGGTGCCATCCACCGGATCGACCAGCACGAACTCGCCTGCGATGTCCGGGCGCAGCCCGGCCTCGAAGCTTTCCTCGGCCAGCACCGGCACGCCGGGCAGCACGCCGGCCAGTTCATGCAGGATCACATCCTCGGCGCGCCGGTCCGCCTCGGTCACGGGCGAGCGGTCGGCTTTCTGATCGGCGGTGAATTCGGTGGCGTAGACCTCCATCACCGGGATCGCGGCGCGCGCGCAAATGGCGGCGAAGACCCGGGCGAGCCGGTCGGCGTCAGTCATCATGTCAGTCCCCCAAAACCCGAATTGTCCGTATGCGGCGAGAAGGGCGTCCGGCGCCCGTCAGGCGCGCGAGGCTGCCGTCACGGCGGCGCAGATATCGTCCACGACATTGACCACCAGCTTGCGGTCGCCCTCGGCCATCACGCGGATCAGCGGCTCGGTGCCCGATTTGCGCACCAGAAGGCGGCCCTTGCCATTAAGCCGCGCCTCGCCCGCCGAGATGGCGGCCTGCACCGCCTCGGCGCCCAGCGGATCGGCCCCCGGCGCATAGCGCACGTTTTTCAGGATTTGCGGCGCCGGGGTGAACACGCGCAACAGGTCGCTGGCCTTCTTGCCCGAGCTGACCAGCAGGGACAGCACCTGCAGCGCGGCGATCAGCGCATCGCCCGTGGTGGCGAAATCGCTGAGCACCAGATGGCCTGACTGCTCGCCGCCCAGATTGAAGCCGCCTGCGCGCATGGCCTCGACCACATAGCGGTCGCCCACCTTGGCGCGCTCCATCCTGATCCCGGCGTCGGCGAGGGCTTTTTCCAGCCCGATATTGCTCATCACCGTGGTGACGACCGTGTCATGGGCGAGGCGTCCCGACTCCTTGAAGGCCAGGGCGATCAGGCCGATCAGCTGGTCGCCATCGATGATTCGCCCGGTCTCGTCGCACACGATCAGCCGGTCCGCGTCGCCATCAAAGGCGATGCCGATATCGGCGCGGTATTTCAGCACGTGCTCGGCCATGGTCAGGGGCGAGACCGCGCCGCAATCTTCGTTGATGTTGAAGCCGTTGGGATCGGTATTGATCGGGACGACGTCGGCGCCCAGCTCCCACAGCACGCGCGGGCCCACCTTGTAGGCCGCGCCATGGGCGCAATCGACCACGATGCGAAGGCTCGACAGGCGCATGGAGCGCGGGAAGGTCGCCTTGACGATCTCCATATAGCGCGCGGCCGCGTCGTCCACCCGCTTGGCGCGCCCAAGATCAGGCGGGGCGGCCAGCGCCTCGGCCGGATCGGCCTCCATCAGCGCCTCGATCTCCAGCTCGGCGGCGTCATCCAGCTTGAACCCGTCGGGGCCGAACAGCTTGATGCCGTTGTCCTTGTACAGATTGTGCGAGGCGGTGATCATCACGCCCAGATCCGCGCGCAGCGAGCGTGTCAGCGTGGCCACCGCCGGGGTTGGCACCGGACCGAACAGCGACACATCCATGCCCGAACTGGTGAAGCCGGCGGTCAGCGCGTTTTCCAGCATATAGCCTGACAGGCGGGTATCCTTGCCGATCACCACCGAATGGCGCCCGCCATTGGACCGGCGGAAATAGCGCGACGCCGCCATGCCCAGGCGCAGCGCCGTCTCCGCGGTCATGGGAAAACTGTTGGTCTCGCCGCGCACGCCGTCCGTGCCGAAATAGCGCTTGGTCATGCCGCACTCCGCCCGTGATGGCCAAAGGCCGTATCGCCGTTATGCACGGCCCGCAAGACCGGCGCCAGAGGCGGGTCTGCGCGCCGCCCTCACGCATCGCTTGAACTTTCCCCCGCAAAAGCGGATTTTGTTTCCATGAGCGAGCCGGTTCCTGCCGAAGACGATGATGTGCTGGCCCAGGCGGCTGCGCGCCTGGAGCGCGCCGTGGCGGCGGCGTCTGCGCGCATGGACGAGCTGGTGCGCCGCGCGGGCGCGGCGGGCGACGAAGCCCATGCCGCACGCAACTCCGATGATGACCGCGCGCGTTTGGCCCAGGCGCTGGATGAGGCGCGCGGCCGCGAGGCGGAGCTGACGCAAGCTGCGCGCGAGGCGGGCGAGGCGCTGGACGAAGCCATGATCGAACTGACAGCCTTGCTGGCCGGCGCCGGAACCGGTGATGACGAAGCCGATGATCCGGAGGACGAGGCGTGAGCAAGGTCACGATCTCCCTCAATGGCCGCGCCTTCACCATTGGCTGCGAGGACGGCCAGCAGGCATACTTGCGCGAGCTGGCCGCCCATCTCGACGGGCATGTGCGCGAGCTGTCCGAGCGCGTGGGCCAGATCGGCGATGTGCGCCTCTTGCTCATGGCCGCCCTGATCGTCGGCGATGAATTGCGCGAAGCCCAGGGCCGCGTCGAGGCGCTGGAAGAGAGCCTGACCGACACGCGCGGACGCCTGTCCCAGGCCGAGGCGCGCCGCCGCGCCGACCGGGCGCGCGCCGCTGAAGCCATCAACGCCGCCGCCGCCCGGCTGGAGGCGCTGGCCTCTGATTCGCCGGGCGATGAGCAAGACGCTTGAGCCCGGCGCGGTTCAGGCCCATCTTCATCAGTGGCGGTCGCTCGTTCGTGCGCCAGGCCTTAACATCCCGAGGACCTTACCTCTCTGTGAGGGAGCTACCTCTGGCGCGGACCGTGGTCCGTGTCACGCGGCGCCCACCTGATTTATCAGGTCATCAGGGACGGAAAACGGTCAGCGGCGAAACCGGCGCCGCCACCTATTTTGCATGGAGCCGGCCATGCTGATGCAATGGCGCAAGCAGCGCGCCCGCGCCGCCGCGCTCAAACGCCGGGCCGCCGCCCACGCCGGCGATCCCGAGGCCGGACGGCGCCTGGCCGACCATTTCCCCGATTGTCTCTGGCCGAAGCTGCACAGCGTGGTGGCCGGCTACTACGCCGTGCGCAGCGAGATTGATCCCGCCCCCCTCATGGAGACGTTCTGGTGCGAGCAGGCCCGCCTGGCGTTGCCCTGCGTCACCGCCCCGGACGCGCCGCTGGAATTCCGCGCCTGGGCGCCGGGGGACGCGTTGGAAACCGGCGCCTATTCCATCGCCTGTCCGCAGCCGCGCGCGCCGGTCCTGACACCCGATCTCGTGCTCGTCCCCCTGCTGGCCTTTGACCATATGGGCCGGCGCCTCGGCTATGGCGGCGGGTATTACGACCGCACCATCGCTGCGCTGCGCGCCGCCGGAGACGTGCAGGTCGTGGGCCTCGCCTATTCCGCCCAGCGCCTCACCCGGGTTCCCAGCGCCGCCCACGACATGCGCCTCGACTGGATCGTCACCGAGCATGGCGCGCTCAAAGCAGGCGCCTGACCCCCTGCGACACAGTGAGGCGGTTGGCAACAGCGCGGCGCGCGCCGTAAAACCACCCATAGCGGGGAACTTCCCAGACAAGACCGGAAGGATGGGCGATGGCGGCGGTGACGGAACAGACGGTGTTGTCGGTGCGCCATTATACCGACCGCCTCTTCGCCTTCCGCGTCACACGCCCGCCCAGCTTCCGCTTCCGCTCAGGCGAGTTTGTGATGCTGGGCCTGATGATAGAAGGCAAGCCGCTCCTGCGCGCCTATTCCATCGCCAGCCCGTCCTGGGACGAGGAGCTGGAGTTCTTCTCCATCAAGGTGCCCGGCGGCCCGCTCACCGAGCACCTCCAGCACATCCAGCCCGGCGACACGATCCTTCTGGGGACCAAATCGGTGGGCACGCTGGTCCATGACGCCCTCCTGCCCGGTGAGCACCTCTATCTCCTCTCCACCGGCACCGGCATCGCGCCCTTCGGCGCAGTGGTGCGCGATCCGGAGACCTATGAGCGCTTCTCCAAGGTGATCCTCACCCATACCTGCCGCGAGGCGGCCGAGCTGACCTATGGCGTGGAGCTGGTCGCCGCCGCCAAGGCCGACGAGCTGGTGGGCGAGATGGCGACCGCCCAGCTCATCCACTACCCCACCACCACCCGCGAGCAGACCGGGCGCATGGGCCGCATCACCACGCTCATCGAAACCGGAGAACTCTTCGAGGATCTGGGATTCCCCCCCTTCGACCCCGCCCATGACCGGGTGATGATCTGCGGCTCCATGGACATGCTCGCCGACCTCAAAACCCTGTGCGAAGCGGCGGGCCTGGAAGAAGGCGCCAATTCGCGCCCCGCCCACTACGTGGTGGAAAAGGCGTTTGTGGGATAGGGGGCGCTAAAGCGCGTTCAGGCGGACCAGCTCGTCGCGGAAGGTGCGGCGCACCTGCTCGGCTTCGTCGGCGGGCAGCCAATTGGCCATTTGCGGCACGACGGTGGCGTGGAATTTGAGCTCGTCTTCTGTCCAGGGCATTTCGGCGCTGGCTTGCAATTGCTCGATCACTACGCACAGGCGTCGACGGATCGCCGCCGGGTCGGGCACAGCGGACGCCTTGGGCCGGGTCGACGCCCCGAAAAGATCAAGTTGAGCCATCAGCTGAGCATTGCCTCGATTCGGATGGGCGGCTAGTCACTTTGTGTCCGGTTGCAGGGTGTTCGCCCTTGCGTCTTCGAACCATCAGGTGACCCATGTCCGATCCTTTCCAGGCTGCGATGGCCCGGTTCGGCGCCGCCGCCAAGGCCAAGCTGTCCAACCCCGCCGCCGCCGGAGCGCCGGAAGACCAGCTGCGCGCCCCGCTGGAGGCGTTGATCCAGGACATCTCGCCGTTGATCGGGCTGGACGCAAAACGCAGCGTCATGGTGGGCGAGACCTCGCTGGCCGACCTCCACACGCGTCCGGACTACGCTGTCACCCGTGACGGCGCGCTGATCGGTTTCATTGAGGTCAAGGCGCCGGGCAAGGGTTGCGACCCGCGCAAATTCAGGGACCCGCACGACAAAGCCCAGTGGCGCAAGCTCCAGTCCCTGCCTAACCTGATCTACACGGACGGCAACGGCATGAGCCTGTGGCGCGACGGCAAGCGCGAAGGCGAGATCGTTCTGTTCGATGGCGATGTAGAGACCAGCGGCGCCAAGCTCGCCGCGCCGGCCGCCCTCGTGGCGCTGCTGGCCGAGTTTTACAGCTGGAAGCCGATCCCGCCGAAAAAGCCCCGGGCGCTGGCCGAGACGACGGCGCGCCTGTGCCGCCTGTTGCGTGACGAGGTCACCGAGCAACTCGAGCTGGGAGCCGGTGCGCTGGAGGCTCTCAAGGATGACTGGCGCCAGCTGCTCTTTCCCGAAGCGACCAACGAGCAATTCGCCGACGGCTACGCACAGGCGGTCACCTTCGGTCTGCTGATGGCCCGGGCGCGCCGCATCAGCCTTACGGCGAATATTCACGACGTGGCCAGATCGCTGCGCCACACCAATTCGCTGGTCGGCGCGGCGCTTGATCTGCTGGTCGGCGACGATGCGGGCAGCCCGACGCTGAAGACCTCGCTCAGCACGCTGGTGCGCGTGCTCGACGAGGTGGACTGGGACGTCATCAGCAAAGGCGATCCCGACGCCTGGCTGTATTTCTACGAGCATTTTCTGGAGGTGTACGACAACGCGCTGCGCAAGCAGACCGGGTCCTACTACACCCCGCCGGAGATTGTGCGCGACATGGTGCGGCTCAGTGATGAGGCATTGCGCCATCCCGAACTGTTCGCCTTGCCGCGCGGGCTGGCCGCGCCGGAAGTCACTATTTGTGACCCGGCGGTGGGCACCGGCACCTTCCTTCTGGGCGTGCTGCGCAAAATCGCGGCGATCGAGACCGCCGAAACCGGCCCGGGCCAGGCCGCCGGGTCGGTCAAGGCTGCGATGGATCGCCTGATCGGGTTCGAGTTGCAGTTCGGACCGTTCGCCGTCGCCCAGCTGCGCCTGCTCGCCGAGATTGCCGAGCTGACCGGCGCGAAGCCGGAGGACGCGCTGGACGTGGCCTTGCGCCTGTTTGTGGCCGATACGCTGGGCGATCCGGACGAGGAGATGAGCTGGATTCCCGCCCGGCTCAAACCCATTGCGGATTCACGCCGCGCCGCCAACACGCTCAAACGTGAAGCGCCGATCACTCTGGTCATCGGCAATCCGCCCTACAAGGAAAAGGCGCGCGGACGCGGCGGCTGGGTGGAGCAGGGCCTGCTGCCTGGCTGGCAGCCGCCCCTGGGCTGGCGCGTGGGCGAACACGCCAAGCATTTGCGCAATCTGTATGTCTATTTCTGGCGCTGGGCGGCCTGGAAAGTATTTGGCGAGGCCGCCGCCACGCCCGGCCATGGCGGGGATGACAAGGGCGTCATCGCCTATATCACCGTGGCCGGGTTCCTGAACGGACCGGGCTTTCAGAAAATGCGCGCCGATCTGCGCCGTCAGGCCAGCCATATCTGGATCATCGACTGCACGCCGGAGGGCCATCAGCCGCCCGTGGCGAGCCGGGTCTTTGAAGGCGTTCAGCAGCCGGTCTGCATCGTCATCGCCGCGCGCAAGCCCGGCGTGGATGAAAGCCGCCCGGCGCGCGTGCGCTTCCTGGCCCTGCCCGAAGGCCCGCGCGAGGACAAGTTCACGGCGCTGGCGGCGGTGACGCTGGACGGCGCCGCGTGGACCGATTGCCCCATCGAATGGCGCGCGCCCTTCCTCCCCAAGGGCTCGGCGGCATGGGAAAGCTATCCGCGTCTGGACCAGATTTTCACCTATGACGGGTCGGGTGTGATGCCGGGCCGCACCTGGGTGATCGCGCCTGACAAAGCCTCGCTCGCCCGGCGCTGGGACCGGCTGAAGTCAGAGCGCGATCTGGCGGAAAAGCGCCACCTGTTTCATCCGCATCTGCGCAATGGTGAGCCCGGCGACAAACATTTGGATAAGGTGGTCAGGGAGGCCTTGCCCAATTATCCTCATCAACCTGTGTCGACCGGTGCGGACTCGGGTCCAGTTGCGGAACCTGTCCGTTACGGTTTCAGGTCGTTCGACAGATCTTGGGTCATTCCCGACGCTCGGCTCCTGAATCAGCCCAACCCCACCCTCTGGCGCGCCCATTCGGACCGGCAGATTTATGCGACGGCATGGATGCGCGATCCTGTCACATCGGGGCCTGCTCTGACATTTACGGCGCTGATCCCTGATTTGCACCACTACCGGGGCAATTTCGGCGGTCGGGTCTTCCCGCTCTGGGCCGATGCGCAGGGCGGCGAGGCCAATCTGGCCCCGGGCCTTCTGGCCGAGATGGCGCTGGCGCTGGGCGGCCCGGCCGCGCCGGAAGATGTCTTCGCCTATATCGCCGCCATCGCCGCCCATCCGGGATACACGGCGCGCTTCGCGCGCGATCTGCGCCGTCCGGGTCTGCGTATTCCCCTGACGGCCGACGCTGCCCTGTTCGCTCAGGCCGTGGCGCTGGGCCGCGAAGTGGTCTGGCTGCACACCTTCGGTGATCGCTGCGCCGACCCGGCGGCTGGCCGCCCCTCCGCTTCGCCGCGCCTGACCGGGGACGGTCCCGTCGTGACGGTGGAGGGGGCCATTCCCTCGCAGCCTCACCGCTTTCCCGACGAGATCGATTACGATCCCGCCACCCGGCGGCTGAAGGTGGGCGAAGGCTGGGTGGATAATGTCAGCCCGGCGATGTGGGCGTATGAAGTTTCCGGCGTCTCGGTCATCCGCCAATGGTTCAGCTATCGCAAGAAGGACCGGTCGCGCCCCATCATCGGCGACCGCCGCCCGCCCTCGCCGCTGGGCCTGATCCAGCCCGAGGGATGGCTTCCTGAATACACCGCCGAACTGGTCAATGTGCTGCATGTGCTGGGCCGGCTGATCGCGCTGGAGCCGGCGCAGGCGGACCTGCTGGACCAGATCATCGCCGGACCGACGCTGGGCGTGGACGCGCTGCGCGAAGCCGGAGCGGTCGCCGAAGAAGAGGCCTGACCCCCCGTTTGCCAAATCGTCACGCTCTCCCGATAAGACGGGGCTCGTAACGCCGCCGCACGCGATGGAGTCCGCCATGCAGATTTTTCTCGACACCGCCGATATCGACGCCATCCGGGCGCGGGCCCATTCGGGTCTGGTGGACGGGGTGACGACCAATCCGTCCCTGATCGCGGCGTCGGGCGCGGATATTTTCGAGCGCATCGCTGAAATCTGCGACGCGGTCGACGGGCCGGTCAGCGCCGAAGTGGTGGCCACGGATTTTGAGGGCATGCTGGCCGAGGGGCGCAAGCTGGCGGCCATCGCGCCCAATGTGGTGGTCAAGCTGCCGCTCACCGTGGACGGGCTCAAGGCCTGTCACATCTTTGCGGGCGAGGGCGTGCAGACCAATGTCACGCTGTGCTTTTCCATCAATCAGGCCCTGCTCGCGGCCAAGGCGGGCGCCAGCTATATCTCGCCCTTCGTGGGCCGGGTGGAGGATATGGGCGGGGACGGGCTCGACCTCCTGATGGGTATTCGCGAGGTCTATGACCAGTTCGGCTATGAGACCGAAGTGCTGGCGGCGAGCCTGCGCTCGCCCGCCCATGTGGAATCAGCCGCGCGGGTGGGGTGCGATGTAGTGACCATCCCGCCCAAAGTGTTCGACGCCCTGATCAAACACCCGCTCACCGATGCGGGGCTGGAGGCGTTTCTGGCCGACTGGAAAAAGACCGGGCGCAAGGGTCTGGTCTAGGGGGGCTGGTTTAGGCGTTACGCCTCGCCCAGCGACCGCCCGATGGCGAGGAAACGCTCGCGGCGGCGCTTGCGAATCTCCGCCGGATCGAGACCGTCCAGATTGGACAGCGCCGCCTCGATGGCGTCGCCCACCCGGGCAATCGTCCCGGCCCGGTCACGATGGGCGCCGCCCAGCGGTTCGGGGATGATGGAATCGATGATTTTCAGCTCGATCAGATCCTGCGCCGTGATCTTCATCGCCATGGCGGCATCGCGGGCCTTGGCGCCGTCGCGCCACAGGATGGAGGCGCAGCCCTCGGGCGAGATCACCGAATAGATCGAATGTTCCAGCATGATCACGGTATTGGCCGAGGCCAGCGCCACCGCGCCGCCTGATCCGCCTTCGCCGGTGATGACCGAGATCAGAGGCGTGCCCAGGGTCAGGCAGCGCTCGGTGGAGCGGGCGATGGCTTCGGACTGGCCGCGCTCTTCGGCGCCCACCCCGGGATAGGCGCCGGCGGTGTCCACCAGCGTGATCACCGGCAGGCCATAGCGCTCGGCCAGATCCATCAGGCGGATCGCCTTGCGGTAGCCTTCGGGCCGGGCCATGCCGAAATTGTGCTTGATGCGGGTCTGGGTGTCGTGGCCCTTCTCATGACCCATGATGACCGCCGGACGGCCCCTGAAGCGGCCCGTGCCACCCACAATGGCGCAGTCCTCGCCAAAGCGCCGGTCGCCGCTGAGTTCTTCAAAATCGGTGACCAGCGCATCGAGATAATCGCTCAGGTGCGGTCGCTCGGGATGGCGCGCGACCTGGGTCTTGCGCCACGCATCCAGCTTTGAATACAGGGCTTTCAGCTGATCGGCCGACTTCTGGCGCAGCTTGGCGACTTCTTCGGCGGCGTCGGGCGCATCGGCGCCGCTGCGCGACAATACGCCCTGCAGCTCCTCGATCTTGGCGTCGAGCTCGGCGATGGGGCGTTCGAAGTCGAGATAGGTGCGGGTCGGGTCAGACATGAGCCGTCCTGGACAAGCGCTGAAACAGATAAGTGCGTGCAAACTATAGCCCGCTTGCGTGGCGCGCAATCGCTGCGCGCGGCGGGCATTGCCGGGGGCCGGACGCGCCTTACTCGGCCTTGCGCGCCAGCGGGTGGGCGTCGTGGACGAGGCGCGTCAGGCGCTCCTCCAGCACATGGGTGTAAATCTGGGTCGTGGACACATCGGCATGGCCCAGGAGGAGCTGCACGCTGCGCAAATCCGCGCCGTGAGCCAGCAAGTGCGTGGCGAAGGCGTGGCGCAGCACGTGGGGGCTGACGCGTTCAGGATCGAGCCCGGCGGCCAGTGCGATCTCTTTCAGGACCTGCGCAAAGCGCTCACGGGTCAGATGCCCGGTGGCGCCCGTGCCTGACGGGAACAGATGACGCTCGGCCTTGGCGCGCGTCGGCGCGGCCTTGCCCGGCAAATGCTCAGGCCGCACCAGCTTGTAGGCAGCCACCGCCTCCAGCGCCGCATCGGTGAGCGGGACCAGCCGCTCGCGCCCGCCCTTGCCGGTAATGATCACGCAGCGCTCGGCGCGCGCAAACGCCGCCAGCGGCAGGCCCACCAGCTCGGTGACCCGCAACCCCCCGGCATAGAGCAGCTCCAGCAGCGCCCGCGCCCGCACGCCATTGGCGCCGGGCAGCGCATCGGCGGCGTCAAACAGCGCCTCCACATCGGCTTCGCTCAGCACTTTGGGCAAGGGGCGCGGCAGTTTCGGGCCGGACAGGCCCGACGCCGGATCATCCGCGCGCAGGCCTTCTTTCAGGAGGAAGCGGTAATAGCGCTTCAGCGCCGACAGGCGCCGCGCACCCGTGGCCGGCGCCAGACCGTCGGCGGCGATGCCCGCCAGCAGAGTTTCCAGATCGGGCGTCGACGCGGTTTCAAGCTTTGCGCCGCGCGCGGCCAGGCGCTCAGTGCAATCATCCAGATCACGGCGATAGGCGTCGAGCGTGTTGCGCGCCGCGCCCCGCTCGGCGGCCATCATGTCGAGGAACAGCGCGATTGAGCGCCCGCTCACGCCGCCTCGTCCAGGATCAGCTCCAGCACAAAGCGCAGCGCCTCCAGGCGCAGGCCCGCCCGGTCCAGCGCCAGCGCCGCGCCGGCGCAGGCTTCAGGATCGCGCCCGCCCTGCTCGATCAGGCGCGCGGCATGCAGCTGGGTCTCGCCTTTGGCGCCCGCCACTGCGGCCAGCAGGGCTGGCACGATCAGCGGCGCCGGGGCGTCGGGATCACGCACCAGCCCGGTCATGGCGGTGCGGATGGCCGCGCCGTCATCGGCGCCCAGCGCGATCAGCGCTGCGGCCTGGCACAGGCGCGCCGGGCTCGGCGTCTCCATGCGTGCGGCCAGCAGGGCTTCAAAGCCCGGCCCGGTGATTTCGCCGGTGGCCACAGCGCGGGCGAAATCCACCGCCACCAGCACGCGCGGCGGGGGCGGGGTCCAGTCGATCTCCGGCTCGGGATTGGCCGCAGAGGGCGCGTTGGCGTCGATTTCATCGGGGAAGGCATTGCCCGCCCCGTCGTCGAAGTCGAGGCGGAAGGCGTCCTGCGCCAGCGGGGCGGGCCGCGGCGGCCCGCTCATCATGGCTTCGCGCCAGGCATTGGCGGCGATGATGTCGTCGGCGGCCAGCGCGGCCAGCACGAAGCGCGCGCCATGGGCCAGCGTATCGCCGGTGATGGGCAGGTCAGCGACCTCCGTGCCGTAGGCGCTGGCGGTCTCGACAAAGCCGCCATTGCGCGTGGCGTCGTCGAGCGCGATGGCCAGGGCTTCGGCAGCGATTTCACGATCGAGATCCTGCTGGATCAGCGCGCCCAGCGCCGCGGCGCGCAACGCCCCCTCCATCGCCACCGCCGCCTCCAGCGCCTCGCCCAGATCTTCGGGCAGGGCGACGGTCTCGCCGGTGCGTTCGGCGGCGCGCTTGAGCCAGCGCGGCGCGGCGTCACCGGGGATGATGCGGGTGTCGGGCGCCAGATGCTCGGCGATCGCCAGCTGCACCCCGCTCATCGGCGCAGCGTTGTCCGGCAGGCCGCGGCCCAGCGCCAGCGCATCGAACAGACTCTCAAACGCCGGGTTGGCGGCCTGGGCGCGGGCGAGCTCCGCGCTCAGCTCGGCCGCGGCGATATTGCCGGCAAACGCCTGGCACGCTGCGCGCACGCGCAGCCAGTAGGCGGTCTCGCGCCCGTTCACCAGCGTGTCGGCGATGCGGCAGGCTTCGTCCCGCCGCCCCAGCGCAAAGGCGGTTTCGGCATAGAGACGCGACAGCGGCGCCGATTCATTGGTGCGCGGCGTGCGCGAGAGCAGGGTGTGCACCGGTTCGGCCCGGCCCGCCGCCAGCGCCCGTCCCGCCCGGCGCGCCGCCAGCTCATGGTCGCCGCGCGCGCCTTCCGGCGGCGTTCCGGCGCTCAGCAGGGCGCGCAAGGCCAGGCGCGCCGCCGCCGGTGAGCGCCAGCCCGGCCCGCCGCTTTCGGGCAGCACATCCAGAATGGCGCGCAGCGCGCGCGCATCACCCGACGACCACACATCGCTTTCTAGCGCGCCGCCCGGCGCGCCGACCTCGAACGGATCGGTCACCGCCAGCTCGCGCATTTCAATCGGCGCGCGCGGCTGCTGCTGGGCCAGCGCGGCAGGCGCGCCCAGCGTCAGAGCCAGCGCACAGGTCAGGACAGGCGCAACACCCTTCAAGCTCATGTCAGAGCCCCAGCTCTTCGCTGACATCGGTGCGGATCTCGCCCGGTTCCGGCGCGCCGGACTCGGCGATCACCAGAAGGGCGACGAACCCGCCCCCGGCGATCAAAATCACCGCCACCAGACCCACCAGAAAACCCCTCATAAGCCGCCGCCTCCATCGCGAAATTGTAGATATCTCAATAAAGCAGGAGATTGGGGCGTTTTCCAGACAGGCGCACCGATTGCGGCGCCGGCCCGCGCTGGCGTATAGACACTCCATGACCCAGGCCGATCCCCTGCGCGACCTTGCGCGCCCCGTCGTGCTGGTCGGACTGATGGGCGTGGGCAAGACCACGGTCGGACGCCGGCTGGCCGCACGCCTCAACCGCCCCTTCGTGGACGCCGATGAAGAGATCGAGCGCTCGGCGGGCCGTCCCATCCCTGAAATCTTCGCCGATTTCGGCGAAGCGGCGTTCCGCGACGGCGAGCGCCGGGTGATCGCGCGCATCCTGGAATCGCCCAAACCGATGGTGTTGGCGCTGGGCGGCGGCGCCTTTGTGCAGGAGGCTGTGCGCGAGGTGGTGAAAGCCGCCGCTGTGTCGATCTGGCTGCGCGCTGATCTTGATACGCTGATGGAGCGGGTCGGCCGGCGGCCCGGCGCACGGCCCCTGCTGGAGACCGAAGACCCGCGCGAGGTGATGGCCCGCCTCATCGAGGCGCGCGCGCCGGCCTATGGCGAGGCCGACATCATCGTGGACAGTGCAGCCGGCTCCCACGACGCGACCACCCAGCGCGTGGTCGAGGCGCTCCAAGGCTGGATGGAGACGGCGGGCTCATGACCTGCCTCACCGTCACCGTCGCGCTGGGCGCGCGCAGCTATGACGTGCTGATCGGCGCGCGCGCGCTGGAGGCGGGCGCAGGCCAGCTGGCGGCGCACTGTCCGCGCGGCCGGGCCCTGATCGCCGCTGACAGAAACGCGCTGGCCCAACATGCCGGCCGGCTGGAAGGCGTTCTGGCCGGCGCCGGCCTTTTGCCGGTCATCTGTGAGATCGACGGCGGCGAGGGCGCCAAGACCTGGGCCGGGCTGGAAACGCTGGTCGACTGGATGCTCGATCAGGGCATGGAGCGCGGCGACGCGCTGATCGCCTTTGGCGGCGGCACCGTCGGCGATCTCGCCGGTTTCGCGGCTTCAGTGATGAAGCGCGGCTGCCCGTTCGTGCAAATCCCCACCACCCTGCTGGCCCAGGTGGACAGCTCGGTGGGCGGCAAGACCGGCATCAATACCCGTCACGGCAAAAATCTCGCCGGCGCGTTTCATCAGCCGTCTCTCGTGATCGCCGATACCGGCTTTCTCGCCACGCTCCCCCAGCGCGAAATCCGCGCGGGCTATGCCGAGATCGTCAAGGCCGGGATGATCGCCGACCGGGCCCTGTTCGAGCGTCTCGAAGCGCTGGGACCCAAAGCGCTGGAGGGCGATGCGCTGACTGAAGCCATCGCCGACGCCGTGGCCTTCAAGGCGCGCATCGTGGCGGGCGACGAACATGAGCGCGGCGCACGCGCCCTGCTCAATCTGGGCCACACCTTCGCCCACGCCTTCGAGGCGGAAGCCGCCAAAGGCGCGCTGATCCATGGCGAGGCGGTGGCCGCCGGTCTGGTGCTGGCGATGCGCTATTCAGTCCGGCTGGGCGTATGCCCGCAGGCCGACGCCGATCGCGCTGAAGCGCACATCGCCGCCGCCGGCCTGCCCGCCCGCATCGCACACCTGCCCGGCGGGCCGTTTGACGCCGCCCGGCTGGTGGCGCGCATGGGGTCTGACAAGAAGAATGCCGGCGGCGCGATCACGCTGGTGCTCGCGCGCGCCCTGGGCGACGCGTATATCGTCCCCGGCGCCGACCGGGCTGATCTGGAACGCTTCCTTCAAGAGGAGATTGAACGGTGACGATCGTATTGGAACCCTGGATGATCTGGGCGGGCCTTGTCATCGTCTTCCTGCTGGCGTGCTCGGCCTTCTTTTCAGGCTCGGAAACCGCGCTGACCGCCACCTCTCGCGCGCGCATGCTGACGCTGGAGAAGGATAAAGATCACCGCGCGGCCCGTGTGAACCGGCTGATCGCCGACCGTGAAAGCCTGATCGGCGCGATCCTTTTGGGCAATAACATGGTCAATATCCTGGCCTCCTCCATCGCCGCGGCGGTGTTCCTGGCGATGTTCGGCGATGCCGGCGTGCCGGTGGCCACGCTGGTGATGACGCTTCTGGTGCTGATCTTCGCCGAGGTGCTGCCCAAGACTTACGCCCTGTCCAACCCCGACCGGCTGGCGCTGATCGTGTCCTTGCCTTTGCGCTTCTTCGTGCTGGTCTTCGCGCCGGTGGTGGCGGCGGTGCAGGCGGTGGTGCGCACCACGCTGCGCCTGCTGGGCGCGCGGGTGGAGGGGCCGGTGCTCTCAGCGCGCGAGGAGATTCGCGGCCAGATCGATCTGCACCACCAGGAAGCCTCGCTGGTCAAATCGGACCGCGACATGCTGGGCGGCGTGCTGGATCTGGGCGATTTGAGCGTCGTGGACATCATGGTCCACCGCAAGAATTTGATCATGCTCGATTTCGACGCGCCCAATAACGTCATCGTTGAAACGGCGCTACACAGCCCGCACACCCGCCTGCCGCTCTATCAGGGCGACACCGAGAACATCGTCGGCGTGCTGCATGTGCGCGATCTGGCCCGGGCCTTGCGCCAGGCCGGCGGCGATCCCGAAGGGCTCGACATCCAGGCCATCATGCGCGAGGCCTGGTTCGTGCCCGAGACCACCCCGGTGCAGGACCAGTTGTCGGCTTTCCGCACCAAGCGCGAGCACTTCGCCCTGGTGGTGGATGAGTATGGCGCGCTGATGGGCGTGGTGACGCTGGAGGATATTCTCGAAGAGATTGTCGGCGAGATTCAGGACGAGCACGACGTCACCCCGGCGGGCGTGGCGCGCACGGCCGACGGCTTCGTGCTGGTCGATGGCGCCACCCCGATCCGCGACGTGAACCGGGCGCTGGACTGGGACTTGCCCAATGAGGAAGCGGTGACCATCGCCGGTCTGGTGATCCACGAAGCCCAGACCATCCCCGAAACCGGTCAGGTTTTCCGCTTTCACGGCGTGCAGTTTGAAATCCTCGAACGCAAGCGCAACCAGATCACCCGCCTGCGCCTGAAGGCCGATCCGGGCCAGAGCGATGCGGGGCTGTAGAAGGCGATCATTGAGCTTTGCTAAATCATGGGTAAGGGCGGCTTGGCTTGTTATGGTGCAGCGCACAGTTAGGTGACACGGGATGATCAGGCCGCACTGCGGCCGTTTCCCGGAGACCGCGCCATGCGCCTTGCCGTGCCCGCCTTGCTCGCCTTGACCCTCACCCTGGCCGCTTGCGGCGGCGATACCGGAGGCCGTGTCATCGAAACCCCCGCCATCCCCGACGGGATCGCCTTCGAGATCCTGGACACTGCCTACGCCGAAGCGCCCCCGGCCATGGCCGCGCTGGACGCGGCGTTCGAAACCGCGGCGCGCGAGAACAAGCGCGTGCTGGCGATCTTTGGCGGCGACTGGTGCCCCGATTGCCGCATCTTTGGCGGCATGCTGACCATTCCGGCGATGGCCGAGTTCGTCGACGCGCATTTCGTGGTGGTGAAGATCGACGCCGAACGCACCGGCGAGCTCAATGCCGACGCCATCGCCCGCTTCGGCTATGAGGACGGCCTCACCGGCTATCCCACCGTCGTGGTGGTCACGGCGGACGGTGAGGTGGTCAATCGCGCCGACGCCGCGCAGTGGCGCACCGCCCGCGAGCGCCGCCCTCAGGAAGTCGCCGACTGGCTCACCGCCCTCGTCACCGCGCCTGTGCCCGCAGATGCTGGCCGGGTCGACACCGGCGCAGGCGGCGCATGATCGCCCTGCCTTACGCCGAGCTGCACGCCTTCCCCGACGGGGACGCGCCCCATACCGGCAATCCGGCGGGCGTGATGGTGCTGACCGCGCCCATGAGCGACGCGGACCGGCTGGGCATCGCCTCGTCGAACAATCTGTCCGAGACGGCGTTCCTCGAAGCCTCGGGCGAGGCGGATCTCTGGCGCCTGCGCTGGTTTACGCCCGGCGTGGAGGTGGATCTGTGCGGCCACGCCACCCTGGCCAGCGCCGTCTGGCTGTTTGAAGAGGGCCATGTGGCGGGCGATACGGCGCGGTTCGACACCCGGTCCGGTATTTTGAGCGTCACCCGCGCAGGTATCGACCGCTACGCCATGGATCTGCCGGCGATCGGGTATAAGCCCGCCGATGCAGCCCCGGAGGCGATCGCCGCGCTCGGCGCCGGCGCGCCGGAGGCCGCCTTCGACATCGAGCGCGTCCACGGCGCGCGCTATCAGATGCTGGTCTATGGCGACGAAGCGATTGTGGCCGGCCTGCGCCCGGACATCAGTGCGCTCAAGGCTGCCGGGATCAATGTCATTGCTGCCGCGCCGGGCGCCAGCGCCGACGTGGTCTCACGCTTCTTCGCACCCGCCAGCGGCGTCGACGAAGACCCCGTCACCGGCTCGGCCCACGCCACCCTCGCCCCCTACTGGGCACAGCGCCTTGGCCGCCAAACCCTCACCGCCCGCCAGATCGGCCCCCGCCCCGGCGCGCTGGAGATGACGCTGGGCGGGAATGGCCGCGTGACGCTGACCGGGACCGCGAGGCGGTATCTGGATGGGGTGGTGCGGGTTTAGGGGGGCGCCGTCCTTCATCTCCCCCCGCTTGCGGGTGGGGTGAGACGCGAAGCGTCGAACGCGCGAAGCGGCGAGGGGGGGTGCGGCAGAGCGTTCATTCTCAGCCCTCGCAGATGCGTCATTCCCCCCTCCGGCCCTACGGGCCACCTCCCCCGCAAGCGGGGGAGGATAAGCAGCCCCACCCCACCTACCCAGGCGGCGGCACCACACTCAGATCAAAGCTCTGCACCAGCGAGCCGACCACAAGGCGCCAGCCATCCACCAGCACGAAGAAGATCAGCTTGAACGGCAGCGAGATCACGATGGGGGGCAGCATCATCATGCCCATGGACATGAGGATGGAAGCCACGACGAGGTCGATGATCAGGAAGGGGATGAACAGGAGGAACCCGATCTCGAACGCCCGGCGCAGTTCTGAAATCATGAAGGCCGGGGCGACCACCTGGAAGGGGACGGCTTCGGGGTTGTCCGGCTCGATCCCGGCGATGGAGATGAACAGCGCCAGATCATCCTCGCGGGTCTGGCCGAGCATGAAGGTTTTTACCGGCGCGGTGGTGGCGGTGAACGCCTCGCCGGTCTCCATCTGGCCGTCGATATAGGGCGACAGGCCCTGCTCCCAGGACTGGGTGAAGACCGGCGCCATGATGAAGGCGGTCAGGAACAGCGCCAGCGAGATCAGCACGGCGTTGGGCGGGCTCTGCTGCAGGCCGATGGCGGTGCGCAAAAGGCTCAGCACCACCACGATGCGCACGAAGCTCGTCGTCATGATGATGATGGACGGCGCCAGGCTGAGCACCGTCAGAAGCACGATGAGCTGGACCACCCGCTCGGTCAGGCCGCCGCCTTCCTCGCCCAGATCAATGCTGATCGCCTGCGCGTCCGCCGCGCCGGCGGCCAGCGTCACAAGAACGAGGCCCAATGACACATAAAGCGCCGCTTTGAACACATGGCCCCACCCGCTTGACCCCGAAAACCCCGGTTTCATGGCTGCCTGTCCCCGGTTCTGCGGGCCGCGCTATCCGCCTCGCTGTCCATGCCGGGGTCCGGTTCGCTATCCCCGGGGCTGTCAATGTCCGGAGCGGATTCAAACACCGGCTCGAATACCGGTTCGGGCAGCGCGGGGCGGGTGTCGAGCACCGTCTCGCCCGACGCGCCCAGCAGCACCACGTGTTCGATGCCGTCCGCGCGCACGATCACCACGCGCCGGCGCGGGTCGAGCAGAAGGCTTTCGCGGATGCTGAGGCGGCGGGCGCCGCGCGCGGGCTGCAGATTGACCAGGCCGGAAAACCCCGACGGCAGCCAGCCCTTGCGCAGAATCACCCAGAACCCGCCGAGCAGGCCCAGCACCAGAATGAGTGCTGCGAAAAAGCGTATGAAATCAACTTGATCCACGCCTGCGCCTTGCCGATTGAAACCCTGCCGCCGCGTCCGCGCGGCTCGCGCGCACGCCGGGACAGTCCAAGGCCTAGCGGGAGTCGGCCCATCGGTTAAGCCTGTCTTAACCGGCGCGCGAGAGGGTTAACGCCACAGTCAAACTCCAGAACGGAGCGAGGCGCTCATGCGCTCAGACGACATTCCGCTTCTGTCCATGTTGCGCGAGGCGATGGGCTTCCACGCCGCGCGTCAGCGCACGCTGGCCCAGAACGTCGCCAATGCCGACACGCCCGGCTTCACGCCCTCGGACCTGTCGCGCGCCTCGTTCGAGCAGGCGCTGGAGGGACGGGCGCGTCCGAGCGCGGGGCTGCAGCGCACCGATGCGCGCCATATCGCCGGCCAGGCGGACGCGGCGGGCCGCTTCCGCACCGAGCGCACGCCCGACAGCGAAACCACGGCCAACGGCAATTCGGTGGTGCTCGAAGAACAGATGGCGCGCGCCAGCGAGACGCGCATGCAATACGAAACCGCCGTCAGCCTGTACCAGAAAAGCCTCACGCTGATCCGCATGGCGGCGCGCGGGCCCGGCGCCTAAATACCTGACAAGGAGGTCTGATCCATGGACCGCTCCCACGACGTTCTGCACATCTCCGCTTCGGGTCTGCGCGCGCAATCGGCGCGCATGCGCATCATTGCGGAGAATCTGGCCAACGCCGATTCCGCCGCGCAAACGCCCGATGGGAATCCGTACCAGCGCCAGATCCCGGTGTTCCGCGCAGAGCTGGACCGCGAAACCGGCGCGCAGGTGGCCCGCATGACCGATGTGCGCCTGGACGACCGGGACTTCCGCTCGGTCTACCAGCCCGGCCACCCGGGCGCGGATGACGAGGGCTATGTGCGCTATCCCAATGTGTCCTCGCTCATCGAGCTCATGGACATGCGCGAGGCCCAGCGCAGCTATGAAGCCAATCTCACCATGATCGAAGGCTCGCGCCGCATGCTGGAGCGCACCCTGGATCTGCTGCGCCGCTAGGAGTTAACCCATGGATCTCGCCGCTCTCCGCGCCTATGCCCAGGCGGCCCAGGCCGCCAGCGGCGCCGCCGCGCCCGCGCCTGCGCCCACAGGGGATGCCAGCGGTTTCGCCAGCCTCGTCACTGACGCGGTCAGCGCGCTTCAGTCCAGCGTCTCGGCGGCTGAAACCCAGTCCAGCCAGGCCGTGATGGGCCGCGCGGAACTGACCGATGTGGTCACCGCCATGGCCGCGGCGGAAGTCCAGCTGGAAACCGCCATCGCCGTGCGCGACCAGGTGATCCGCGCCTATCAGGAAATCATGCGCATGCCGATCTAGGGGCTGGCGCGCCGATCCTGATATGGCCTCCCAACTGCGCCGCATTGCAACATTTTCATTGCAGTGACCATGGCATGACGCCCACACTCTGAGGGAGCCAGAGGCAGGGTGTGATGTTTTTCGATGAAATGACCGGGCATGGCGGCGCCGGCGAGGTGCGTGACAGCTATCGCGCACTGTCAAAATGGCTCGCGGACTCGCCGCCCGATCTGCTCGAAGCGCGCTCCCGGCAGGCGGAATTCTTTTTCCGGCGCATGGGCATCACCTTCGCGGTCTATGGCGAGGCCAACGCCAGCGAGCGGCTGATCCCGTTCGACATCGTGCCGCGCATCCTGTCAGCCTCCGAATGGCTGCTGCTGGAAGCGGGGCTGGTGCAGCGCGTGGCGGCGCTGAACCTGTTCCTCAAGGACATTTACGGTGCGCAGGACTGCATCCGCGCCGGGATCATCCCGGCCGATATCGTGCTGACCAATCCCCATTTCCGGCCCGAGATGACCGGCCGGCGTCCGCCCCAGGATGTCTGGGTGCACATTGCCGGCGTCGATCTGGTGCGCACGTCTGAAGATGCGTTCTACGTGCTGGAGGACAATGCGCGCACGCCGTCGGGCGTGTCCTACATGCTGGAAAACCGCGAAATGATGATGCGGCTCTTTCCCGACCTGTTCAGCGAATACCCGGTGCGGCCGGTGGAAAACTACACCGACATGCTGCTGCACTCGCTCAAGACCTGCGCGCCTGACAGCGCCGCCAAGGATCCGAGCGTGGTGGTGCTGACGCCGGGGCCTTATAATTCAGCCTATTACGAGCATTCTTTCCTGGCCGACAAGCTGGGCGTGGAGCTGGTGGAGGGCTCCGACCTCTATGTCGACGATGCGCGCGTCTACATGCGCACCACCGAAGGCCCGCGCAAGGTGGATGTGATCTATCGCCGGGTGGATGACGACTTCCTCGATCCGCTGACTTTCAATCCTGACAGCGCGCTGGGCGTGCCCGGCCTCATGCTCGCCTATCAGGCGGGCCATGTGACGCTGGCCAATGCGGTGGGGACCGGCGTCGCCGACGACAAGGCGGTCTATACCTATATGCCGCAAATCATTCGCTTTTTCACCGGCGAAGACCCGATCCTGCACAATGTACCGACCTGGCGCTGCCGCGAACCGGACGCGCTCAAGGAAGTGCTCTCATGCCTTGATGAGGTGGTGGTCAAGGAGGTGGGCGGCTCAGGCGGCTACGGCATGCTGGTCGGGCCGGCGGCGACGAAGGATGAAATCGAAACCTTCCGCAAAAAGCTGATCGCCGACCCGGCCGCCTTCATCGCCCAGCCGACCCTGCAATTGTCCACCGCGCCGACGCTGTGCGGATCGCGGCTCTCCGGGCGCCATGTGGATCTGCGTCCCTTCGTGCTCACCGGCCCGCAGGGCGTACAGGTCGCGCCGGGCGGCCTGACCCGGGTGGCGCTCAAAGAGGGTTCGCTGGTCGTCAACTCAAGCCAGGGAGGCGGCACCAAGGACACCTGGGTGCTGGATGTGTGATGCTCTCTCGCACCGCTGATAGCCTGTACTGGGTCGGCCGCTATGTGGAGCGGGCCGACTTCCTCGCCCGGATTCTGGAATCAACCTTGCGCCTGTCATCGGTCCCGTCGCGCGACGGCGAAGTGGACGCCGCCTGGCACAGCGCTTTGCATGCCGCCGGGGTCCGGGGCGCGTTTGACGCCAGCGACCGCCGTGTCACGGAGATGTCCGTGCGGGAGTATCTGGCTTTCTGTCCCGACAACCCGTCCTCGATCTCCAACTGCATCATCAGCGCGCGCACCAATGCGCGCTCGGTGCGCACGGCGCTGACCGTGGAGCTGTGGGAGGCCATAAACGGAAGCTGGAACGCGCTTGAGGAGCAGGGCCAGCCGACCCAGCGCGCCGAGTTCGCCGAGTTTCTGGGCTGGGTGAAATCGGTCACCCTGCTGGTCGAGGGGGCGGCCAGCCGCTCCATGCTGCGCAATGACGCCTACTGGTTCCTGCGCCTGGGCTCGGCGCTTGAACGCGCCGACAACACCGCCCGTCTGCTGGACGCCAAATACCATCTGCTCCTGCCGGAGGGCGAGCCGGTGGGCGGACAGCTGGATTATTTCCAGTGGACCACGCTCTTGCGCCAGGTGTCGGCGCTGACCGCCTATCGCTGGGTCTATCGCGACAGCGTCAAGCCGTGGCTGGTGGCTGATCTTCTGGTGCTGAACCGGCAAATGCCGCGCTCGCTGGCTGCGTGTCAGGCCTCCATCGTGGAGTATCTCGAGCATCTGGCGGCCGATTACGGCCGGCGCGGACCGGCCCAGCGCCTGGCCGCGGCCCGGCTGGGCAAGCTGGAGGAGGCGTCCATGAAAGTCATTTTCCAGTCCGGCCTGCACGAATACATCGAAGACTTTCTGTCTGAGAACGCGAAGCTGAGTCAGGCCGTCACCGAGCAATACCTGACCTGAGGAGGGTCCTGGATGCTGATCCGCATCGATCACGCGACCCGGTATCAGTACGAAAGCGCGCCGCGCTTCGTCATTCAGGTGCTGCGCAAGACCCCGCGCTCGTGCGACCGCCAGCATGTGCGCCGCTGGCGCATCGATACCGATATCGACGCGCGTATCCGCCAGAGCGAGGACGCGTTCGGCAATATCATCCACGCCATCTACTCTGAAAAACCCGTCGACAGCCTGACCGTCAGCGTGGCCGGAGAGGTGGAAACAGGCGACTCGTCCGGCCCGCTGGACGGATGGCCGGAACGCCAGCCCCCGCTGGTGTATCTGCGCACCACGCCGCTGACCCTGGCCGATGAGGCGATCCGCGAGTTCGCGCTGGAGCATGCCGGCGGCGACCGGCTGGACATGCTGCACGCCCTCATGGGCGCCGTGCGCGCGCGCATCGGCTTTGACACCGGCGCCACTGCGGTCACCCACACGGCGGCCGAGGCGTTCGCAGTGGGACGCGGCGTGTGCCAGGACCATGCCCATGTTTTCATCGCCGCAGCGCGCTGGCTGGGCGTGCCCGCGCGTTATGTATCGGGCCATTTGCGCCGGTCCGATGGCGAGGCCGAGCAGGAGGCCGCCCACGCCTGGGCCGAGGCGCTGGTGGACGGGCTCGGCTGGATCGGGTTCGACGCCGCCAATGGCGTCAGTCCGGACGAAAGCTATGTCCGCATCGCCTCTGCTCTGGACTATCTGGGCGCGGCCCCGGTGCGCGGCGCCAGTTATGGCGGCTCGGGCGAGCGCATGACCGTCAGCCTGCAGGTGCGCAGCCATCCCCAGGCCCAGCGGCAGCAATAGGCCGCGCATGCCGGTGTGGAATCGGCTATCACTCCGCCTGCGGGGGCTGAACTGCGCGTTGGAGCGCTGCATTCATGACGTATTGCGTTGGCATGTTGCTGGAAGACGGTCTGGCGATGATCGCGGACACCCGGACCAATGCGGGCGTCGACAACATTGCGATCTACAAGAAGCTGTTCGTCACCGAAGTGCCAGGCGAGCGCGTCATCGCCATTGCGACGGCGGGCAATCTCTCGGTCACCCAGACGGCGCTCAACCGCCTGAAAGAAGGGATCAAGCTGCCCGATTCCGACGGGCCGGAGACCTTGTTGACGGCGCCGACGCTGTTCCGGGCCGTCCAGCTGGTGGGCCACGCCATCAAGTCCGTGCGCATTGATTTCGAAGAAGGTCTGGAAGCCGAGAGCGTCTCCATGCGCGCGACCGTCCTCCTGGGCGGGCAGATCCGGGGCGGGGCGCTGGGCCTCCACCTCATCTATTCCGAAGGCAACGCCATCCAGTGCGGGGCGGACACGCCCTATCTGCAGGTGGGCGAGCTGAAATACGGCAAACCCATTCTCGACAGGGCCCTGCGCACCGACACGCCGCTGGTTGAAGCGATCAAGCTGGGGCTGATCTCGTTTGATTCCACCTTGCGTTCCAATCTCGGCGTCGGCCTGCCGTTCGACATGATCACCATCCGCCCTGACGCCCTCATCGGCGACCAGCGCCGCATCGAGACCGATGATCCCTATTTCAGTGAGCTGGGCGCGCAATGGTCGCAAGCCATCGCCAAAGCCCACCGCGCCATGCCGCCGCCGCCCTGGGACATCGCCTGAGCACACACCGCCGTCGCTCAGCCCCGCTGCACGTCCGCCGCCAGAGCCAGGCGGATGAGCGCGGGCAGGGAGCCTGCCCCGGTCTTGCGCATCACCGCCGCGCGATGGTTCTCCACCGTACGCTGATTGATGCCCAGATCGGCAGCGATGATCTTGTTGGGCGAGCCGTCGAGCACCTCGAACAACACGTCGCGTTCGCGCGGGGTCAGGCTGGAGAATTTCGCCTCGGCGGCCTTTCGGGCGTGGGCCTGCGCATGACTGCTTTCGGCTGCCTCGAGCGCGCTGCGCACGCTTGCCAGCAATTCGGCAGCGCTGGCGGGCTTTTCGATCAGGTCTGATGCCCCGGCCTTCAGGGCGGCAACCGCCACCGAGGCGTCGCCATGACCGGTCAGCATGACGGCGGGGAGGGGCGAGTTCTCCGACCGCAGCTGGCGTACCAGTGCCAGTCCGTCCATGCCGGGCAGATAGTTGTCGACCAGCAGGCAGGCGTTGGTATCAGGGCGCGGGCACATCAGGAAGTTTTCAGCCGAGGCATAGGTTTCCACCATCCAGCCTTCGGCTTCGAGCAGGCGGCGCATGGTGGCCAGGATCACCGGATCATCGTCGATGATATGGACGGTGGTCCCGGAATTTTTCTGGCGATCAATCCGTCTCGTTTTTGATTTTCGGTCCTTTCCGATGATCTCGGAAATCAGGGCGAGAAGCACGTCGGGCTGGATCGGCTTGGACACCTGGTGGCAGTCCGATTCCGCGATGCTCTTCATGGTGGCCGCGGTGATGTCGCCGGTCAGGATGATGGTCGGCACGCCCTCACCCAGAATGTTTGGAAGATCTTGCGCCAAGCCCAAGCCCGTCGCCTCTCCGTGCAGCTCGAAATCGGTCAGCAGAAGATCGGGGCGCGGTGTGTCGCCGCTGGCCCAGGACAGCGCCTCGCTCGCACTCGCCTTGGCGATGACGGTATGCCCCTCCTTTGACAGCACCTCGGCAAGGATGTTGCGCAGCGGCTCCTCATCTTCCACCAGCAGAATGGTTCCGCGCTCCAGTGCTGCGCCTTTCAAGCGGGGCGCTGTCAGATGCGTGGACCAGGTTTCCGGCAGCGCGTCGGCCAGCGGCAGCGTGATCATGAACGCTGACCCTTTTCCCGGCGTCGAGCGGACGGAGACGTCATGCTCCAGGATGGTTGCGAGCCGCTGAACGATCGACAGCCCGAGCCCGAGGCCGGACCCGGATAGCGCGGCGGCGTCTTCGCCCTGGCGATAGGCCTCGAAGATCACCTTCGATTCCGAGGCGGACACGCCGATCCCGGTATCGCAGACGGCAATCGTCAAAAGCGGACCGCGCCACCGGCACCCGATCAGGATACTGCCCCTGGGTGTGTATTTCAGGGCGTTGGACATCAGATTGCGCAGCATCTGTTCCAGCAATTGGGGATCTGTGAACACCCAGGCCGAACAGGGCACGGTGCGCAAAGTCAGGCCTTTGAGGGCACATTGCGGACCAAACTCGTCGGCCAGGCGCTGCAGGAGCGGGGCCACGGCAACCGGCCGCTTTCTGGGCTGCACAATCCCGGATTCGATCCGGTTGGCGTCCAGCATGGAATCCAGCATCTCGGTCATGGAACTGAGGGTCTGATCCATCAGCGCAGCCAGGCGCGTGCTTTCCGATGACCGTTTGTGCCCGGCCATCAGCTTGTGCAGCATCGCCATGGATTGCAGCGGCTGACGCAAATCGTGGCTGGCCGATGCCAGAAAGCGCGACTTGGCCTTGGTGGCCCGGTCAGCCTCGTCCAGAGCAATTTGAAGCGCGGCGTTGGTGCGTTTGCGCTCAGTGATGTCGGTATAGGTGATGACCACGCCTTCCACCCGTCCGCCCTCGGCGCGATAGGGTTGGATGCAGCGCAGATACCACTTGTCTGCGGACCCCCGCGTCTCGCGTTCGCTGGGGGCGTTGGCGGCGAGCACGGCGCGGGCCTCGGCGGCCAGATCATCGTCCTTGGACACGGCCGCGAGGTCCGCCAAAGGCCGGCCCACATCGGTGGGGATAACGCGGAAGATCGCGCGCGCGGCGGGCGTGAAGAAGCGGATATTGAGATCCAGGTCGAGGAAAAGCGTGGCGATATCAGTGCTGAACAGCACGTTCTGCAAATCGTTGGCGGTGGTGCGGTGGCGTTCCAGCGTCTCCTGCAGCTGGCCGTTCAGCGCGGTCAGCTCCTCGTTGAGCGATTGCAGCTCCTCCTTGGAGGCCAGCAATTCCTCATTGGTGGACTGAAACTCCTCATTGACCGACAGCGCCTCGGCGGCGTCGGCGCCATGGGCCTCGACCTCATGCTCCAGGTCGCGCAGCGCATCGACCAAATCATTGCGCGTGGCTTCCAGGTCAGCTTCCAGATCGGCGGCGCGCCGCGCCTGGCCCTTCTGCGCCGGCGTCCCGCCTGTCATCTGGCCGGGGCGCGGAGTGTCGATGAAACAGGCCAGCAGGAGCGGTTCGGAGCCGGACCCGGATCCCGAAGCCACCGCATGCAGGGCGATGTCAAATCCGCCCGAATTGCTGGTGCGCCCGCCCGACACGACCACTTTGGGATTGGCTGGCGTACAGTCCGCCGCCGCCGTGCGAAACCGGACGCGCAGCGCCTTGGGCAGCATGCCGACAATGCCGGGATCAGGATGGCCTTGCGTGATTTTCAGGTATTTTTCGGTTGGGCCGAGCAGATACAGAATGTCCAGCCGGCTATTCAGCAGGATGGCGGCGGGCGCGTAGTTATCCAGCACGATCCGGCGGCACAGATCGGCGAGCGCCGGGCGGCGGGCGGGCGTGTGCCCGGCGGGGGAGGCCGGCTCCTCGCGCCTTCCTATGGCGAATTTCAGATCGCCGGGCAGGCTGCGCCCGACACGGCGCCACAGCCGGGCGCCCTTGTCCTCGACCGCGAAACAGCCATCGCCCTGGCCCGGCATCTCGGCCGCGCCCAGCAGCAGCAAGCCGCCCGGGCGCAGCGCAAAGCAGCAGCGCGCGATCACGCGCTTTTGCGCCTCGGGGCCCAGATAGATCAGCACATTGCGGCAGGACACCAGATCGATCTTGGAAAACGGCGGGTCAGACAACAGGTCCGCCACGGTAAACACGATCACGTCGCGCAGCGTCGAGATGACCCGCCAGCCATCGTCCTCGGCAATGAAGAAGCGGGCGAGGCGATCAGCTGAGACGAAGGCTTCGATGTCCTTTGAATAATATCCGGCCCGCGCCGTCGCGATGGCCTCGGGATCCACATCGGAGGCCAGAATTTGCAGCCGGGCGCCGGACCCCGCCGCATCAATGGCTTCAAGGCACGACATGGCGAGGCTGTAGGCCTCTTCGCCGGTGCTGCACCCGGCAGCCCAGACCCGCAACGGCCGGTCTGCGGGCAGGGCCTTGATCAGCTCGGGCAGGGCTTTTTCAGACAAATGCTCGAACACGGCCGGATCGCGGAAGAAGCTGGTGACGTGGATCAACAGGTCGGCCACCAGATGACCGCGTTCCTCGCGGTCGTCCTGCAGAATCGCGAGATAGCGCGCGGTATCGTCCTCGCCGAGGCCGAGCAGGGCCATGCGGCGCGCGATGCGCCGCTCCAGTGTGCCGCGCTTGTAGAGCGAAAAGTCCTGCGCAGAGTGCTGGCCCAGATAGGTCAGCAGTGCATCATATCCGTTCTGCCCGGCGTCACCCGCGCCACGAGCGATGGTTTTGGCGCCCTGTGCTTTGCCGGGCGCGCGCGGCGAACCGCTTTTGCCAGCGCCCAGAAACTGTTCGAGCGCGGGAGCGATCTCGCGGGCGGGCAGGATTTTGTCGACGAAGCCGGTGGCGATGGCGCTTTCAGACATGCCGGCATAGCCAGCCTCCTTGGGGTCCTGGGCGATCACCAGCCCGCCGGCGGCATGGATATCGCCGATCCCCAGACTGCCGTCCGTCCCTGTTCCCGACAGGACGACGCAGGCGGATGGCGCCGTGGTGTCCTGGGCCAGCGACCGCAGCAATACATCAAAAGGCAGGCGCACCGCCTTGCCGCTCTCAGGCCCGGACAGGTGCAGGGCCTGGTTTCTGACGGTGAGGAATACGCCGGGCGGGATCACGTGCAGGCAGCCAGGCTTGAGGGTCACGCCTTCAGACGCCTGAATCACATCCAGACCCGTATGGGCCTTAAGCAGATCGGCCATCATGCTGTTATGGGTCGGATCGAGATGCAGGATCAGGATGAACGCCGCCTGCATATCGCCCCGTACGCCTTTGAGCAGGGCGCGGCAGGCCTCCAGCCCCCCGGCCGACGCCCCTATAGCGATCACAGGCAAGTCAGGTCTCGGCGTATTGTCCGACATGGTCTCTCCACTAGGGGCTGACTGTCGGTCCGCAGGGTTGGATTGGATCAGACGCCGCCAGGCTGGCGGCGTGAATCGTCCCTCCCGGTACGGATGCACTCCTTAACAGAGTTAGTTGTGAGCGGATACGTCCGAGAGAGAAAATTCGCGGGAACCGTTCCGGCGCAGCGCCGTTACATAGACACGGCATGAGTATATTCCGGCGCTACTCAACAAACCCGCCGGGACTTAATGTCAGACCACGCTGCGCCAACTATGAGGCGCACAACGAGAGACTGGACAGTCAGGCAGCTGCCGATGCGATATGGAACACCCCTCCCCGGTCTCCAGAGGCATGGCAGCATTATACCCAACCTGGCTGTCCAGTCGGCTTCTTAAGTCATCGCGCCTTGGGTCGCCACGCACCGCGTGTTTAGCGACTGACCAAGTGCGCATGTGTCTTGAACCGCCGCCATCCGTGGCGGCGCCAGCAGGATCGAGCGATCCAAGGAAAATCACCATGTCCCAGATCATCTACATCGTCGGCGCCATCGTCATCATTCTGGCCCTGCTCAGCTTTGTCGGCCTGCGCTGAATCGCGCCTCCCAGTTCAAGGAATTTGTCCATGATGTCTGATCTTCCGCCGCCGCACAGCGCAGCCGAAATCGCCCGTCCCTACACCAGCGACGCCTCCTATATCGACTGGGCCGCAATCCTCGCCGGCGCCGTCTTCGCGCTCGCGCTGTCCATCCTCCTCATGAGCTTCGGCGCCAGCTTGGGCTTGTCCCTCACATCTCCGTATGAGGGCGAGGGCCTGTCCGCTGTGTGGGCCACGATTGCTGTCGGCATCTGGTTCGCCTGGGTGATGGTCACCGGCTTCGGCGCCGGCGGCTATCTGTGCGGGCGCATGCGCCGGCGCGCCGGTGACGCCACCGAAGATGAAGTCGGCGTGCGCGATGGCGCTCACGGACTGATGGTCTGGGCCACCGGCGCGGTCGTCGCCATGGTGCTCGCCGCCACGGGCGGACTGACCGCCCTGAACATCGGCGCGAACGCCGCCGGAGCGGCGGCCGAGGCCGCCACCGAGACGGTCTCTTCGGACTATTTCGCCAATGTCATGCTGCGCAGCGAAGGCGCTCAGGGCCAGACGATCGCGGGTGTCGATGCTGACGCCCAGCAGGAGATCGCCGGCATCCTGACGCGCAGCGCCGCTGACGGCGAGATGTCGGAGCGCGACCGCAATTATCTCGCCCAGCTCGTGGCGGCCAACAGCGATCTCACCCCCGCCGAAGCCCGCACCCGCGTGGACGAGGTCAACGCTGAAATCAGCGAGGCCCGCGAAGCCGCCGCTGAAGCCGCTGACCGCGCCCGGATCGCCGGCGTGATCTTCGGTTTCATCGCCGCCGCCACCTTGCTGCTCGGCGCTGTCGCGGCTTTCGCCGCCGCTGGCGCCGGCGGACGTCACCGCGATGAAGGCATTGGCTTCAACGCCTTCACCATGGCGCGGCGCTGATGCGCCGCCGCCTTTTCCAGACCCTGAAAGGATAATCCCATGCCCGCCATCATCGCCTGGCTTCTCGGAGCCCCGCTTCTGGTCGTGATCATCATCGCCTTCCTGCTGTGATGACCGGGCGCCGCCGCCAGGCGGCGCCCCTAGAAGCCCACCCCGCAACGACCCCTTTTATGGAGTATTCCATGTCGATCGAAACGCTCGAAGACTTGTTCCACCACACTCTGAAGGACGTGCTCTACGCCGAGCGCAAACTCCTCAAAGTGCTCCCGAAAATGGGGCGCAAGGCGGGCGATTCAAAGGTCAGGGCCGCTCTGGCCGCGAGCCGCGAAGAGACCGAAGATCAGGTCGTACGCCTTGACGAGGTGTTCGAGGCCATCGGCAAGCAGGCGCGCGGCGCCAAGTGCGACGCCATGGTCGGCCTTGTCGATGAAGCCGAAGGCCTGATGGACGAGATCGAAGACGCCGAGACGATGGACGCGGCGCTCATCTCCCTCGCCCAGGCGATGGATCACTACAAGATCGCCCGCTACGGCACGCTCGTGGCCTGGGCCAGGGAGCTCGGCCACTCCAAAGCCGCAACGCATCTCAAGACCACGCTCGATGAAGTGTACGGCTCCGACCGCAAGCTGTCGGCGCTGGCTGAAGACCGCGTGAACGCGACCGCCGCCAACTGAATCGCACTCCAGACCGGCCCTGCGCTGCTGCACCAGCGCAGGGCCGTCATGGCGGCGCGAGGCTGGCGGCGGTGCTCACCCCCAAAGCTGGAGGCGTCCCGTGACCGAACGACATCCGTTCCACCTGCTCCTCCCGCAGCAAGCCCCCGTGCTGCGCCGCCGGGCGCTCAAGCTCACATCCAACCGGCATCGCGCCGACGATCTGGTGCAGGACACGCTCCTGAAAGCCTGGGCGTCCCGCGACAGCTACAGCCCCGATACGCGCCTGCGCGCCTGGCTGTTCACGATCCTGCGCAACACCTTCTATTCCGATCTGCGAAAACGCCGGCGCGAGGTGGAGGACGCCGATGGCGCCCTGGCTCTGTCCGTTGTTCAGGAGCCGTGCCAGGAGCACAAGCTGGCGCTCAATGAGCTGATGGCCGCCATGGGTCAGCTGGCGCCCAGCCAGCGCGAAGCGCTCGTCCTGATGGGCGCCTACGGGTATTCCCAACTGGAAGCGGCCAAAGCGTCGGGGTGCAGCGTGGGAACCATCAAGAGCCGGGTCAGCCGCAGCCGCACCGTCCTGACCCAGTTGCTGGCCGGGCCAGTGACCGAGAGCGCAATACAGGACAGGCCAGGTCTGACCCCATCGCCTTCGACAGCGGGGCCGGGCTAGCGCGCAGCGGGGGCGGATAGCCGTCAGGCCCGCTTGTGCAGCAGGAAGAAGCGCAGCATCTCGCGCGAGGCGTCGGGCCCTTTCGGGTCGGTGTAACTGCCGCCGGCCTGACCGCCGGCCCAGGCGTGGCCTGCACCTTCGACCTCCCAGTATTCGGCCAGGCTGCAGCCCTTTGCATCCTCGTAGCGGGTGTCGGCGCCCATGGCGCTGCGCTGGGTGACGGACAGACACTGCGAGGCGGTGCGCGGCGGCGCATGCGGCGCGGACGCGGCGCGTGTCCTTCAGCGATCCTCCAACACCGCCCGGCCGCTTTCGTTCCGGAGGCCGGGCGCCGCAGCGCCGCAGCGCGCGCCGGCCAGCCGTGATCCTGGCGGTTGCCGCCGGCGCGTGGGAACGCAGTGGCGGGCCGCACGTTCTCTAAGAGCCGGCAGACGTTTCGACGTCGCGCTCACACGGGCGCAGGCATCAGACCGGGACAGGGCGCAGCAGGCCAGGAAGGCATCGACATGACGCACACGTCCGGATCAGTCCGCGCCGCCGCCGCCGCTGGCATGGGTCAGGGGCCGGTGTTGCTGCATGTCATGCAACGCGCAGCATGCCCGCCGCCCGGCGCCGAGCCAGCCTGGGACTACACGTGGCGCTCAGGCCTTGTGGTGGCGGGCGCCGCCGCCATCCTGATCATTCCCATGGCGGCGCTCGCCGCGGCGACCGCTCTGGTCGTGCTGCAGCTCACCCTGATCATCATCTGCCATCTGCCCGCAGCGATCCGCGCCAGTCTTCCGGGCGGGCGGATCGCCGAGGGCCACGCCAACGCGCTCAGCCTCATTCAGCTTTACGCCACACCCGGGCGGCGCGCTGCGGACGACCCGCGTCACCGACCACCCGTCGCCGCCCGACTATCATCACAGGACGGTTCTGATCTGTGGGTAAGGGGCGGACGGCTTCGCCCGGAAGCAAACCCGATCTTGCGCAGTTCCGCGCGGAACTGCGCGCCGTTTTGCGCGTTCAGTCCACTCCACAAAGGAGAACCCATCATGAAGTACATTCTGACGTTCGTTTTCGCATCGCTCACGATCCTGGTCGCCAGCTGCAACACCATCGCGGGCGTCGGCGAAGACACGCAGCGCGCTGGCGAGGCCATTGAAGACGCGGCTGACGACAACAGCTAAGCGCCAGGCCGAATTTGATTGATGGGAGCGGGCGGCCTAGATGGCCGCCCGTTTCTCATGACCGCCGCCGTCAGCGCGGGCGGCCCTACTGCACATCCGTGACGCTGACCGAGACCTGAAGCCCCAGGAACCGGCCGCCTTCAGACGTGAAAGTTCCGCTCACCGGGCGGGCCTGGGCCGGCGTGCGGGTCTTTGCCACCCGGATCAGATTGCGGCTGGCGAAAATGCGGTTGGTGGGGTCGAACTCCACCCAGCCGGCGCCCGGCACGAAGACGTCGGCCCAGGCATGGGTGGCGCCGCCGCCGGTCATGTCTTCGCCGGACCCGTTGGCCGCAGCCTCGTCATGAAGGTATCCGGTGATGAAGCGCGCCGCGAAGCCGAGGCTGCGCACGGCGTCCATGAACAACAGCGCGAAGTCGCGGCAGGTGCCTGATCCCAGCGCGATGGTTTGCGCCGGTGTCTGCACGCCTTCTTCATCGCGCCGGGAATACGCGAACGCGCCGTGAATCGCGCCGCTCAGCGCGCGCAGCACGTCCAGGCTGCCGCCCGGCCGGTCGGGCAGCACATGATCCATCCAGGCGGCCAGCGCGTCGCGGTCCTGCGGCTGGTCGAAGATGAAATAGGGGCCGAGATCAATCTGCTCGTCGCCATCGTATTGCGGCGGGTAGGCCCCGGCATAGCGCCCGATCCGCACCATCGGCTCATCCAGGCCATACCGGCGCAGCAACAATTCGCTGTCGATCACCAGCTCGTCTGCAGCGTCGTGGAACGAAAGTACGGCCACAGAGTTGCCAAAAGTATCGAAGGCCCAATGCACGTCCGCACGCGGCGACACTGTGAGACTGGAATCCAGGATCCGCATGTCGTGTCCGTCACGCGGCCGGATCATCAGGCGGTGTTCGCCAAAACTGACCGGGCGGTCATAGGCGTACCGCGTTCGGTGAAGGATGCGCAGGGTTCGGATCGCGTGGCCCTTCAGCGTGTCTGTTCAGGGTGTCGGATCGCGCCGCACGGGCGTCTTGCAGACCGGGCAGGGCGTGCAACAACAGAGAAAAGCCTACGTCAGGCCAGGAAGGGCGGCAATGTTCATTCGCATCGGCTACGAGATCACCATCGAGAGCAAGGCGGGCGCCGTCCTGATCCTCGCCCTGTCCCCGCACACCAGCCTGAACGGGCGGGTCATCGGGTTCTCCGATGTCCACACCACCCCGGACGTGAAGCTGCAGCCTTTCGTGGACACGTTCGGCAACCGGCTGCACCGGCTGACCGCGCCGGCCGGGCGCCTGACGCTGTGGTCCGATTGCTTCATCGAGGTCGACGGACAGCCCGACCCGTATGACTGGTACGCCCCGCAGCACGATGTCGCCGATCTGCCGAGCGACACGCTGCGCTTCCTCACCCCCAGCCGCTATTGCGAATCCGACGTGCTGGTCTCCGCTGCGTTTGATCTGTTTGGCGCGACGCCGCCGGGCTGGGCGCGGGTGCAGGCGATCTGCAACCATGTCCACAATCATTTGACCTTCGGATATGGCTTCGGGCGCAGCACCAAGACGGCCAGTGACGCGCACCGTGAAAAGACCGGCGTGTGCCGGGATTTTGCACATCTGGCCATCGCGCTGTGCCGCGCCATGAACATCCCCGCCCGCTATGCCAGCGGGTATCTGGGCGATATCGGCGTGCCGTATTCGGGGCCGGGCGATTTCTGCGCCTGGTTCGAGGCCTATGTCGGCGGGCGCTGGTATACGTTTGACGCGCGCTACAACACGCCCCGGATCGGCCGCGTGCTCATGGTGCGCGGACGCGACGCGGCCGACGGCGCGATGATCACCTCCTTCGGGTCGTATGACATGAAGGCGTTCAAGGTCTGGACAGATCAGGCGCCCGACGGGCACTCTGAAGCCATGCTGCTCGACATGCTCAAGACCCGCCCGGACACCCCGGCCCTGACCCTGGCCCCGGCGCGTGGCGGGCAGGCGCGCCAGGACGCTGACCTCCAGCCTGCGCAGTGACCGCATGCGCATCCAGCATCGGCGCCCCGTGCAGCGCCGCCGCCGGGGCGTTGGATGCATAATTTCATCTTCCGCCGGATCATGCAGTTCAAGCAGAACTACTGGTTCTGGCCCAGCGCGATGACCGCCGCGGCGGTGCTGCTGGGTTTCCTGCTGCCCTATCTGGACGCCCGGCTCGGCTCGGACTGGATCCAGTCGGTGGATTTCATCCGCGCCAGCGGTGTGGACGGCGCCCGGTCGATCCTGACGACGCTGGCCGGCGCCACGCTGGGCGTGGCCGGCGTGGCGTTCTCCGTCACCATCGTGGCCGTGTCGTTCGCCAGTTCCAATTACGGGCCGCGCCTGATCGGCAATTTCATGGGCGACCGCAAGAACCAGGTCGTCCTGGGCGTGTTCGTGGCGACCTTCGTGTATTGCATCACGGTTCTGAGCACCGTCCACGCCAGCGCAGAGGCATCGGGCAATGAGCTCGACGCCTTCGTGCCGCAGCTCTCGGTGTTTCTGGCCCTGCTGCTTACGCTGGCCGCTGTCGGCGCGCTGATCGCCTACATCCACCACATCCCTGAATCCATCAACATCATGAATCTGACGGCGAAGATCGGGGACAAGCTGCACAGCTCCATCGTCGCCATGCTGGACCGGGAGGAGGCGCGCGATTGCGATGAGGGCGACGCGGTCGATGTGACCGCCTGGCGCGCGGCGCCGGCAGACGACAGCGCGGCCCTTATCCGGGCAAAGGGCGCAGGCTTCCTGCAGCAGATCGATCTGGATAGCCTGACCGACATCGCGCGCGAACACGAAATGCAGATCGTGCTTCACCGCGCGCCGGGTGATTTTCTGGTGGCGGACGAGATCGTCATGAGCGTCACGCCCGGCGCCCAGGCCAGCCAGGACCTGCCCCAGCGCATCCGAAAGTGCTATACGCAAGGCGCCAACCGCACTGATTTTCAGGACATTCTGTTCCTGTCCGACCAGCTGGTCGAAGTGCTCGGGCGCGCCCTGTCCACCGGCGTGAACGATCCCCACACGGCGGTATTGTGCCTCAACTGGCTGCGGGCCGGTCTGGTCTCATTCGCCAGGCGGCCCCCGGTGCAGCCGGCCATGCGCAGCGATCCGGTGGTCTATCAGCGCGTGACGTTCGAGGACATGCTTGACCGCTCCTTCGACCGGATGCGCCAGTACATCGCGGGCGACAGGTCGGTCACCCTGCACGCCTTGCGCGTCCTGACAGACATAGCCGAGGCGGCATCGCGCCAGGCCATGGCGGACGCCTGCCTGCGCCAGATGCGTGAACTCGCCCGGTCCGCGCAGGAGCAATTGCCTGACCCGGTAGGGCGCGACGAGGTGGAGGCCGCCCTGACCCAGGCGCTCAAGGCGGTCGCGGCGCGGGACGGGTAGGGAGCGCCAGCGACAGACCTGTGCGCTGCGATCGCCCGCAATGCGTCATCCGGCCGGCGTGAGGGGACGCCGTGAATCCTTAGGAAGGCCCGCGCTCCGGCTCCGAGCAGGTCAGCGCCCGCGCGCCGGGATCGAGACGGATGGCGCCTGACGGGCCGTCGACCGTGATGATGGCGTGTTGCAAGAGATCGAGGCCCAATACCATGGCGGGCCTGTTGCGCCAGCCCAGGGCGCGGAACATGTCCACATCCGCCTGAATGGCGCCCATCGCCTGGATGCAGATCGCTCCGAGACGCACCCGTTCCAGGCGGGCGCGCTCCTCGACGGCGGCGCTGGGGGCGGAGCGGGTAATGGCGCCGATGCGCATACGCATGACCGGCTCGCGGTCAAGGCGGCGCGCCAGAGCCGAGTTGATGAGCGTGAAACCGGACCCGGTATCGACCAGCACCATGACCGGTTCGCGCACGCCGTGGACACGCGCCTCCACCATCGCCACGCCATGCACCGGATCGATGCGCCCGTGGGCGTGATCAATGGCGGACACATCGAAGACGATCTCGCCGGCGGGAAAGTCCAGGCGCACGCGCTCGCCGGCCAACGCATCAAGCCCGACAAGCCCCTGCAGCTCATCGCCCACCACATCGGCGACCACCGCGTTGAGGCTGGCCGCGCGCGCCGGCCCGAACCGCATATCGGCGATCGCGAGCCGCTCCTCCAGCGTCTCCGCCGTCAGGGTCTGGACCGCATGAAGATGCTCGCGCGTGGAGATGAAGCCCAGCGCCTCGGCCACGGGCAGGGCCAGCGTGGTGTGGCTCGCCCCGGTATCGATCATGAAGGGCCAGGGACCCACGCCCGAAATGGTTACATCCACGAGGAACTGGCCGGTGGACGCACGCTCAAGGGTCAGCCGGGTGTCCTGCGCGGCGGCTGCACTGTCATGGGCGGCGTAAAGACTGAGTGCACTGAGAAGGGTGGCCAGCATGATGCTCATGCCCTCCGCTCCGGATCCGCCCCCGCATCCCGGACCTGAACCTAAACGCCTTTACCCCGCCCCGCCAAGCGTCAGGCCTTCAACGCGCAGGGTCGGCTGGCCGACGCCCACGGGCACGCCCTGTCCGCCCTTGCCACACATGCCCACGCCGGAGTCCAGCGCCATGTCATTGCCGATCATGGTGATCTGTTTGAGCGCCGCCGGGCCGTCGCCGATCAGGGTGGCGCCCTTGATGGGCTCCATGATCTTGCCGCCGCGCACCCGGTAGGCCTCGGTGCAGCGGAACACGAATTTGCCAGACGTGATGTCCACCTGACCGCCGCCGAAATTCTTGGCGTAGATGCCGTCCTTCAGGCTTTCCAGAATCTCGGCCGGATCGTGGGAGCCGTTCTCCATGATGGTGTTGGTCATGCGCGGCATCACGGGGTGGGCATAGCTTTCGCGCCGTCCGTTTCCGGTGGGGGCCATGCCCATCAGCCGGGCGTTCTGCCGGTCCTGCATATAGCCGCGCAATATGCCGTCCTCGATCAGCACGGTGCGCGAAGTGGGCGTCCCTTCATCATCAAAGGACAGCGATCCGCGCCGGTCTGGTATCGTGCCGTCATCGACGATGGTCACGCCTTTGGCCGCCACCTGCTGGCCCAGTCTGCCGGCAAATGCGCTGGTCCCCTTGCGGTTGAAATCGCCTTCCAGCCCGTGACCCACCGCCTCGTGCAGCAGTACGGCGGGCCAGCCCGGGCCCAGCACAACCGGCCATTCGCCCGCCGGGGCGTCCACGGCCTCCAGATTGACATGGGCCACGCGCAGCGCCTCGGCGGCCAGGCTTTTCCAGCTTTCGGGCGCCAGCCAGTGCTCGAACGCCGCGCGGCCGCCCGCGCCGGCCGATCCGGTCTCGCGCCGGCCGTCGCGCTCGCACGTCACCGACACATTCAGGCGCACCAGCGGGCGCACTTCGGCGCGCACATCGCCGCCCGACCGCACAATGGCGATCACCCGGCGTGACCCGGTCAGCGAGGCCGACACCTGCACCACGCTGGAATCCTGCGCGCGCACCCAGGCGTCGATCTCGGCCAGCAGGGCCGATTTCGCCTCAAAGCCCGGCTCGGCGATCACGTCCACATCGTCATACAGGCGCTGGTTGGCGCGGGGCGGCGGGGGCGCCATCACCGCGTCGCGGCCCTTGCGGGCGGCGGATGCCGTCTCGGCGGCGCGCGTCAGCGCGGTGAGGGACGGATCGCTGGAGTGGGCGAACCCGGTGGTCTCGCCAAACACCGCGCGCAGGCCAAAGCCGCGCTCGGACGAGAAATTGGCGATCTTCAGCCGGCCATCATCAAAGGCCAGCGATTCCGACGCCGAGGTCTCCAGAAACAATTCCCCGTCATCCGCGCCCGCCAGCGCATGGTCCAGCACCCGGGCCGCATCGGCGGCGTCGAACTCGAAGGCGGCGAACGCATCTGTGGTCATGTCGGCTCCCGGCGTCTGTGTCTTCTCCAGAGATAGCCGCTCGGGCGCCGGCTTGCGAGGGGGCGGGTGTGTTCAGACCGAAACCGAGTGACGCGCCACGCTGGCGGGCAGGTAGGCGTCGAACGCCGCCGCAGCGAGCCGGGCGAGCGGGCGGTAGCCCGGCGCGATCCGGATGCGGCGGCCCTCACGCACCACAATGCCCGCCTGTTCCAGCGCAGCCAGACCGGCCCGGGGTTCAGGCAGGCCATGGTCCGCAGCGATGGCGGCGGGGTCGGCTTCCAGAAACGTCATGATCTGCTCGATCACCGCCCGGCGCAGCCGGTCATCCGGCGTCAGCGCCACGCCCCGCCGTGCGGTGAGGCGTCCGGCCTCCACCGCCTGCCCCCAGGCGCGCACATCGCTGTGGGCCTGGACATATCCCTGGGGCAGGGCGGCGATCGCCGAGGCGCCCAGGCCCAGCAGCGTGTCCGAGGGATCGGTGGTGTAGCCCTGGAAGTTGCGCTTCAGCGATCCCGCCGCCAGCGCCCGGGCCATGGCGTCTTCGGGGCGGGCGTAATGGTCGATGCCGATGGTCTGGTAGCCGGCCGCCAGCAAGGCGCTCTCCATGGCGTCGGCCTGGTCCAGCCGCCCGCGCGCATCGGGCAGGTCCGCGTCTTTGATCAGGCGCTGATGGGCCATCATGTGAGGCACATGGGCATAGCCGAACACCGCCAGCCGATCCGGCGCGAGGTCTGCGGCGGCTTCGGCGCTGGCGCGCGCGCTGGCTGTGCTCTGGCGCGGCAGGCCGTAGAGCAGGTCGATATTGATCGCGCTCACCCCCGCCTCGCGCAGCCGGTCAAAGGCGATGGCCGCCAGCTCCCAGGGCTGGATGCGGTTGATGGCCGCCTGCACTGCCGGATCGAAGCTCTGCACGCCGGTGGAGGCGCGGGTGAAACCGTTGCGCGCCAGGCCCAGCGCATCCGCCCGGGTGAAATGGCGCGGATCGATCTCGATGGACAGCTCTGCACCGGGCAGAAACTCAAAGCGCGCGCGCACCGCGTCCATCAGCGCGCTGATCTGGTCCGGGGAGAGAATGGCGGGCGTGCCGCCGCCCATGGCGAAGTGGGAGAGTGTCATCCGCCCCGGCAGGCGGGCAGCCATCAGGTCCAGCTCTGCAAGCAAGCGTTCAAGATAGGCCGCCACCGGTTCGCTGCGCGTGGTCGCGCGGGTGTTGCAGCCGCAATACCAGCACAGCGACCGGCAATAGGGCACATGGACATAGAGCGAGACCGGCCGCGCCGGGTCCAGCGCGCCCAGCCAGCGCGCCAGCGTGTCGGCGTCCACGCCCTCATGGAAATGCGGCGCGGTGGGGTAGCTGGTGTAGCGCGGCGTGCGCGCCTGGGCGTGGTGCAGGATGGTGTCGCGGCGGCTCATGAAATATCCCTCATTGATTTAGGGACATTTCGCGCATTCCGGGGCCGGACGCGATGGGGCGCCTCGCCGCACCTGGGCCTGAGCCTTCGCCCTGTCAGCCGCGCTCCAGCGCCTTCAGGCGCTCCACCGCCGCAATCTTGTCGATGGCCGCGGCGACATAGGCGTCCAGGCCTGAGCCTTCGGTGAAATCGGCCTGGGCCGTGAAATGCACCCGGTGATCGGCTTTGAGCTGGGCGGTCTTGGCCGCCAGGGCCTCGTCTTCAGGCGGGTGCACCGCGATGGATACGCCGCCCTGTTCCTTGACCGTGCGCATGCACGGCACATCGGTATCGCCATCGCCGATATAGATCATGTTGCGGAACGGCACCGGGCGCTCGTCCTCGGGCACATAGCGGTTGACCGCCGCGTGGTCGCCGGGGTCCATCGCGCCCTTGTTGATGCGGAACAGGAATTGGGTCTTGTTGGTGTAGTTCACCGCCGCCGCCGCCCACTCGGGCACGTCATTGGCGTCGTATTTGAATTCCGAGGCGAAGATGGCGGCGAATTCCGGCCCGATGGCGCTGGCCGCGATCATCTCTTTGAGGCCCGACGAGATGATCACGTGCTGCACATCCAGCCCCGCCGCGGCGCCGCGGGCACGCTGGCGCGCGAACCAGCCATCGGCCACGCCGGGAAAGAAGCCCACCCGCGCGCCGTGGCGCTGAATGTCTTCCTTGCGGAAACGCACGCCCTGCTTGCGCGCCGCCTTCACCATCTCGTGCATGTAGACGAGGATATTGTCGGCTTTGAGCCGCGCCGCATCGCCATTCACCCGCGCCCAGAACGCCGCCTTGTCCTCGCCGATCTCCGGGATGAAGGAATGCTCCTGCATGGAGCCCGGCGACAGCGTGCCGTCAAAATCATAGGCGATGGCGAGGACGGGGCGCGGGCTCATGGCTCCAAGTTCTAGGCCGCTTGCCCCGGACCGCCAAGCACTCCGCGGCGCCGTTGCGCGCGGCGCCCTGGGCGGGTGACGCTCGATTCGTCCCGGGGAGCGTCGCGGGCAGCCTGCTGAGCGCCTCGCCCCGTTTTTGGAGCCGCTAGGCAAAGACATTTTTGCCGGTCAAGATCGGGCGTCTGTGTTGGAGCAACCTTGTGGAACTGAGTCGGCTGGCGATCATCATCGTGTGCGCCCTCGCCATAGCGGGGTGCAGCAAGCCAGCCCATTCGGCTGAACACGCGCGGGACATATTCCAGAGTGAATCCGCCCGGGCTGTGGCGGCCGCCGCCTGCAACGGCGATGTCGAAACCCTTCAGGGCCTGATCGCCGGCGGTGCGGATGTGAATGCGGCCGGACGCCACGGCGTCACGCCCCTGATCTGGGCGCTGACCTGTCATGGACTTCAGTTCAACGACATGATCGCAAATGAGGCGGTCAGCCGGGGCCCCGGCGCCGTCAGACCCATACCCGCTCCACGCCAGCTTGCGGCGCTGGAGGTGCTGCTGGCGGCCGGGGCCGACCCCAACGCCATGATCGATGGCGATTTCGGGCCGGTCTATCCCGGCGCCAGCGCCTACTGGATTGACCGCTACACCCCCATGCTCATCGCGGCGGAGTTTCATGAGCCGGGCGTGCTGGCGCTGCTGCTCGCCCATGGCGGCGACCCGAATGCGGTGCATGGCGGCGGCGGCGCCACGGCCCTGATGCTGGCGTATGAGCGGGGCCAGTGGCTCGACCTCGGCCCGCAACTGGCGCCCTTCGATGACCGGCAGTGGCGCAACATGTTCATGCTGCTCGATGCCGGCGCCCGGCTTGAGCTGGCGCCGGACAACCAGTCGGACATTGTCGTGCTGGCGTCAGCGCACCGGGTCGCCATCGCGTCCCGGCTGCTCCGTGAGTATGACTATGCGGGAGATTTCGACGCCATCGTCTACAATCTCCTCAATGGCATAGAGATGGGCTTTCCCGGCGAACAGGAACGCCTCGATCTCCTGGCCTGGCTGCGCGATGAGCGCGGGATCGACATCGAGGCGATCCGGGCAAGATATTGGCCGCCCGCCCCGCAGCGCGGCCCCTGACCCTTGCGCGCCCACCCTTGCGCGCCCGGGCCGGCGCGTGCGAAGTTCATATTTCAACGTTCCAAGGGGCGTCCCGTGATCATCACGGGGCTGAGATCGCACCCTCAGGACCGGATCCGGGTCATGCCGGCGTCGGGATGGAGCCTATGACGCTAGACGATTACAACACCCATTGCGCGCGCCTGCCCGCCGCCTCCCATGTGATCCAGTGGGGCGGGGCGCATGTGTGGAAGGTGGGCGCGGGCGCCGGCCAGACCGGCAAGGTGTTCGCCGTGGCCGGCTGGGGCGAGGACGAGAGCCTCGCCGTCACCTTCAAATGTTCCGACATCGTGTTTGAGGTGCTGCGCGATGCGCCCGGCTGCCGGCCCGCGCCCTATCTCGCCTCGCGCGGCATGCTGTGGATCCAGCGCACGAGCGCAGACAGCGTCAGCGATGACGAGCTCAAAACCCACCTTGCCGAAAGCTGGCGCCTGGCCAGCCTTGGCCTCACCCAGAAACGCCGCGCCGCGCTGGGCCTTGCCTGACGCACAGCCCGCCCCTTTTCGCTCAAGCCCGTGAAAGCCCTATCCCATGAACAAGCCCCTCAACCCGTCCGAATTTCCCACGCCCACCGTCACCACCGGGCCGCTGGCCGGGTCGCGCCGGGTGTTCACCCACCCGCAGGCCGCGCCGCATCTCGCCGTGCCGCACCGGGAGATCGAGTTGCACCCCACGGCCATGGAGCCGGCGGTGCGCGTCTATGACTGTTCGGGGCCGTATACCGATCCCGGCGCCAGCATCGACGTGGAAAAGGGCCTGGCGCGCCCCCGCACGGCCTGGGTCACGGCGCGCGGCGGCGTTGAAGCCTATGAGGGCCGGGCGCCGAGCCCGCTCGATAATGGCGGGGCGCAGGGGAAATATCTCGCCCGCGCCTTCCCGGTGCGCCACCGCCCCTTGCGCGCCACCGGGACCGGCCCGGTCACCCAGTATGAATTCGCGCGCGCCGGCATCATCACCGATGAAATGATCTACGCCGCCGAGCGCGAGAATATCGGCCGCGCCCGGGCCCTGCCCGGCGCCGCAGAGCGCCGCGCGGACGGCGAGGATTTTGGCGCGGCCATCCCGGAGTTCGTCACGCCGGAATTTGTGCGCAGCGAGATCGCGCGCGGGCGGGCCATCATCCCGGCCAATATCAATCATGGCGAGCTCGAACCCATGGTGATCGGCCGCAATTTCCTGGTGAAGATCAACGCCAATATCGGCAATTCCGCCGTCGCGTCTTCCGTGGAGGAGGAGGTGGACAAGATGGTCTGGGCCATCCGCTGGGGCGCCGACACGGTGATGGACCTGTCCACCGGCAAGAACATCCACAACACCCGCGAATGGATTTTGCGCAATTCGCCCGTCCCCATCGGCACCGTGCCGATCTATCAGGCGCTGGAGAAGGTGGGCGGCGTCGCCGAGGACCTGACCTTCGACATTTTCGCCGACACGCTCATCGAGCAGGCCGAGCAGGGCGTGGATTATTTCACCATCCATGCCGGGGTGCGCCTGGCCTATGTGCCGCTCACCGCCAACCGCGTCACCGGCATCGTCTCGCGCGGCGGGTCCATCATGGCCAAATGGTGCCTCTCCCATCACAAGGAGAGCTTCCTCTACACGCGCTTTGACGAGATCTGCGAGATCATGCGCGCCTATGATGTGAGCTTCTCAATGGGCGACGGCCTGCGCCCCGGCTCCATCGCCGACGCCAATGACGCGGCCCAGTTCGCCGAGCTGGAGACGCTGGGCGAGCTCACGAAAGTGGCCTGGGCCCATGGTTGCCAGGTGATGATCGAGGGGCCGGGCCATGTGGCCATGCACAAGATCAAAGCCAATATGGACAAGCAGCTGGAAACCTGCGGCGAGGCGCCCTTCTACACCCTTGGGCCCCTGACCACCGATATCGCGCCGGGCTATGATCACATCACCAGCGGTATCGGCGCCGCCATGATCGGCTGGTTTGGCTGCGCCATGCTTTGCTATGTCACGCCGAAAGAACATCTGGGCCTGCCCGACCGCGATGATGTGAAGACCGGCGTCATCACCTACAAGATCGCCGCCCACGCCGCGGATCTCGCCAAGGGTCACCCGGCCGCGAAACTGCGCGACGATGCGCTCTCCCGCGCCCGGTTCGAATTCCGCTGGGAGGACCAGTTCAACCTCTCCCTCGACCCCGACACGGCCCGCGACTTCCACGACCAGACCCTGCCCAAGGACGCCCACAAGGTCGCCCATTTCTGCTCCATGTGCGGCCCGAAATTCTGCTCCATGAAAATCACCCAGGACGTGCGCGACTACGCGGCGGGCCTGTCGCAGAACGAAAAAGCCGACCTGGAGCGCCAGGCGGATGAAGCGTCAAAAGGCATGGCGGAGAAGGCGGAGGAGTTCAAACGCAGCGGCGGGGAGATTTATGTGGAGGAGGGGTAGGGAGTGCCCGATCAGAACCTGTCTGATCGGGCACCGGTTTTAGAACAGGCCTGGCTGTTCAGGACCTTCCAGCTTGACGTCCGCGAACCGCTTTCCTGTATTGATCTCGGAAATGCGTCCTTGGTTCAGGCTGTAGTCGGCCGCGATGTCATGTTGATGATCGCCGCGCTTCAAGCGCTTCTTGATCGCCATGACGTCCTTTGGGCTGAGCTTGCTGATCGAGCTCATCTTTCGAATCCTCCTGATTCGATTGACAAAATGGCGATCTCAGCCCTATAAAGAAACTGAGATCGCCGACTTGGTGGCTCACCAAGAGCCGTCGCTGACCTTTCCAAGGGGCTTTAGCGACGGCTCTTTTCGTTACGGCCAACCGCGCGGGTAAGCATGCGCGCGGCGGCTACCTCTCTCTTCCCATGTTTGATTCCTTGTCGCGTTCTTGATGCGCGAAGGGCTGAAACACGTTCACAATTAATGTCTCCAAATGATGTGCAACCGTTTGGTCGCGCAGTTGATAGTCGTTTGGGTGACCACAAGAATTACGTCGATCTAGACACTCTATTAATGCAATCTTAACGTCTTTAGAGATTGCGCCAATGGCTGCGATCCGGTCGAGAAAATCTCGCTCCTTCAATCGAGACAAGCCATTTTTATCCCGTATGGGTTTGAATTTTGGGTCTAATCGAGAGCACTCGCGATTCAATTCTTTCAAATGATGCTCAACGACATTTCCTTGGAGTGCATCGACTGCGCCCAGCCACGACATCACAGCTGCGGAGCGAAACAACGAGTTTTCATACGCTTCGATGGATTCACGCACAAACGCTTGCGTTCGTTGATCACCAATTGCCGGTAGGAGCTCACGGAGGTCATTGGCTACTCGAAGGGTTGGTCGCTTCGAGGTCATCAGGCCCATTGCCACCAAGGCATCATTTCCTCGCGACGTAATTTCCCAACCAGAGGGTTTTTGAACTGCTTGCCCTCGAGTCCGTTTCAATATGCTTGAACAGCTCCAGGACGTCGGAATCCGAAAACCATGTTGTTCAGAGACCCGCTTGATATCTCGAATTTGAGCTCCTCGATCAATCTCTTTTAGAATCAGAAGTAGCTTAACCGATCGCGGCAAATCAGATTGGAGGGAAATTGCCAACTCATCCGGCATCTTCGATCAGCGCCTCCATGTTTTCCCGCTCTTGTTTTGGTAGGGCATAGGTGCTCGTTGAAACTTGATTGAGGCGTCGATTGCGCACCAGGTTGTTGAGATAAGCGCTAAGGTTGCTGGAGAAAGTTCGCTTATAATAAGCGGTCGCAGATTTCATCTCCTCTGCGATCTCTGAGCGAGTCGCAGTGCTTTTCCCTTGGACTAATTGGATGTGAGCGACGGCTGCAACGATGAGATCTGGCCCGCTCTGCGACGCCATCAATCCCGCAATCGTATTGGTCGACAGCTGGCTTGATTTCCGCTCCTGCTCAGCGGAAGAGCTGGCAGCTTCAGATTGCTTCTCTGGGGGGAGGAGTGGTATTTTTGCGCTTTCTCCAACGAGCGATTCTATGAAGCTCAGGAGGCCGCCGCCTTCGATGAAGCGCTGATCTCCAGAATACTCGATTTGAAGTCCGCCGTAGGTGACTTTGATGTTTGCCGAGTGGTCTTGACTGGCGCCCATAGCGCTCTCCTTTTCATGTCAACGCGCTACCATAGCCATACATAAAAGCGTCTGTCAAGGAGCATAAGTGCGTGGTCAGAGAAGCCCCATTTTGCCGTGATTATTCTCCAAGAAAATGTGCATTGCATGCATGCGGGCCGCGTTGTAGCTCCAGAAATGGATAAGCGTCCGGTTAGAGGCTTAAATTCACCATATAAAATAACGGTATAAGGGCATTACGAAGGGCACGAGATATCGGCGGCGATACGCGGTAGAAAGGTGGGCAATTTCGGCGACCTCTTTCCTCCCCCTCCCTCCATCCCGAACTCTCCCCCAACCCGCTCAGCGCGCGTCAAGGCCGTCCCGGTCTTGATCCGGGGCAACGCACGGGCGGTCCCGGCCCGGCGGGCCGGGCGGTTTGGGCCGGTCTGACGCTTTAGCGGCTGAGATGTGCCGGGATGGTTCCCGGATAACCGCTTCGCGGTTTCCGGGAAAACAGGGGTGGGGAATCAAAACACCCATCTTGTTTTCCCGGGCGACCGGAGGGAGACCCGGGACCCATCCACCAATCCTCTGAGCCCTTGAGGCGGTTGGAATGTATCGGGATGGGTCCCGGATATTGGCTGCGCCAATTCCGGGAAGACAGGGGTGGGGGATCAAACAAAACAGGGGCTGGGGGTTTGGATTAGAGCGTCAGGTCAAAGGTCAGATCGCGCCAGTCCGGGTTTTCGGTTTCGATCAGGGTGATTTTCCAGGCGCGCCGCCAGCGCTTGAGCCGGCGCTCATGGGCATACGCTTCCAGCACATCGTTATGATGGGCGTACCAGACGAGGCGCGTCACCTTGTGCTGGCGCACGAAGGCCGAGCCCACGCCCTCGCGATGTTCCCACACCCGGCGCACCAGATCGTTGGTCATCCCGGTATAAAGCGCGCCCTGTTTCCGGTTCGCCATGATGTAGACATAGAAATTATAGTCGCGCATCGGGCGATTTTGATACAATTAAATAATTTAAATCAACTCAAACTGTTTTCCCGGCCGAGCGTAGCGAGCGCCGGGACCCATCCACCGATCCTTTCCGCCACTGCGGCGGGTAAGATGTATCGGGATGGATCCCGGATATTTGCTGACGCAAATTCCGGGAAGACAGGGGTGGGGGATCATAACAACCCATCTTGTTTTCCCGAATACCGGGGACACACACCTGTTTGTCGCCCATTAAGCCTCAACAGCCGGCTCAGCCCGCGTCAAGCTTCGCCAGCCCGGCTGGCGACCGCTGCGCGGCGTCCCGGACCTGTGTCCGGGACGGCCTTGACCCGCCCTGACGCTTGCGAAAATGGCTTGCAGGGTTTGAGGGGGGCGGCGGGGTGGGGGATCAAAACACCCATCTTGTTTTCCCGGGCGGCCGTAGGGAGACCCGGGACCGATCCACGGATGCTGTCCACCGCCTGAGCGGGTTAGATGTATCGGGATAGCGCCCGGATGTGGGCTGCGCCCCTTCCAGGACGGCGGTTTGCGTGGGCGGCCCGGCTGGGCTAGGCTTCGGGCATCAAGGGACTGAGGGGGTAATTCCATGAGTATATATGTGCGCACCGCTTTGGCGGCGGTGCTGGCTCCGGCCGCTGCTCTGGGCGCGTTGTGGGGCGCCGATCAGGCAGGTTTTGCCGGCGGGGGTGGCGCGATCACTGCAGCGCCGGCGCAGGCGGTGGCGCCTGAGGCGCAGTTGCAGCCGAGCCGGTATGACCTGTTCAGCCCGCCTGCAGCTGACAACGCGGCCGCGGCGGTGAATTCGGCGTGCGGGTTCGCGCCGTCCCTGACCGGAGGGGGAAGCCGGATCTGGTTCGCCGGCGACCCGGCAGAGGGGGTGATGATCGATTCGGCCCGTGACGGCGCCGAGGGCGAGGACGGCGCGTTGACGCGGTACACCGCGCGCGCGGACGCCGTGCATGCCTTCGCCCAGGACGGCGAGCTGTTCGTGCAGGCCGGTCATGCCGACCGCGACGGCCTGGAGGGCCGGGTCTGGCTGCTGGACGCGGGCGGCGAGCCCACCTTCAGCGGACCGGTGATGGCGCGCGGGCGCGTCGCCCTGGCCTGCCAGGATGCCCAGGGCGCCGCCAACCTGCTGAACGCCGCGCTGGCGTCCGCCGGGGGACCGGCCGACCCGGTGCGCGCCGCGGTGCGCGCCTTCGAGATCGGCGACGGGGTCCCCGAATGGGATCATCCGCGCGTTGACGCCTTTGTCAGCGCCTGCACGCCGGACGCGGCGCTCGCCGATATGCCCGCCGCCGCGCCTTTCGTGTTGATGGCGCAGTACGATGCCGATGCGCGCTTTGGAGACTCCATCGTCCATGAGATGTCCGGCGAAAGCCTGGGCGGGTCCCCCGAGCCGATGGTCTACGTCACGCTCGCGAACCTGACCAACGCGCCGAACTACGGGTATGTGCGCACGATGCGCATTCCGATCAGCTGGTCGGATCTGGTGCGAGGCGACGACGCAGTCACGCTGATCTTTCGCTTCGAGGCGATCGAGAGCCGCCAATGGTTGATCGAATCGAACGGCGCGCGCGCACACGGCATGGGCGCAGACGCGCTCTCCAGCGTACGCCTTGCCTGCGCTGACCCCGAGGCCGGCGCGGCGGCGCTGGAGGCGGTGCGCGATCAGGCGGAGACCGGCGCGCAGTGACGGGCCTGACGCGGCGGCGGGCGGGGTGGTTTGGGCCGCTCTGACGCCTGAGCGGCTGAGATGTATCGGGAAGGCAGGGGTGGGGAATGGCCCCCGGGCGGCCAGCCGGCGCCGCGCGTGTCCGCCGCTTGTCCGCCCCCGCCGCGGGCGGGGCTATGTTTTGCGCGTCCCGGATATGTCCGGGCGGAAGGCGGACCATGGCCCAGGGCGGAGGATGAGACTGATGAGAGTCATAAGAACGGTAAGAGGACAGTGGCCCTACGGAGTCTCACCGGAGACTCTCGCCCTCTCCCGCCCGGTGGGTCAGCGCGGGCGCGACGAAATCACAGCAGCCCTGCTGTTTTTGACGGAGGAAGGCGACGCCGGCCCGGGAGCCGCCGGCCAGTCCTGTCCCCCGCCGGGGCGGCTCAATGCTGGCGCAATGGGCCCCGGATATGGGCCAACGCCCAGACTGGGACAACAAACGGGCGCGGAGCCAGTGCTGCACCTGAGCCCAAACCAAAGCCGGAAACACAAGAGATGAGCGAGCCGTCAGGCCCCTATTTCTTCTTGTTGCCCAGATGCTCCAGCCCGCCGACCGATCCGGTTTTCTGGGACGGCTGGGAGGCGTTGCTTTTTTGCTTCTGATTCTTTTCGGCTTTGGGCTTTTTCGCCTCGCGGCCGGATTTTTGTTGGCCTTTGGCCATGGCGTGATCCTTTGCTGGAGGGCAAAGCCCTCAGCCACATTTATATGACGGATCGCCCCGTCCGGTCACGCGATTTTGCTGCAGGCTCAGCCGCCGTCGAGCGTGTTCCACGCCGCGTCATCGGCCAGCGTCGGGATGGCCTGGCAGTCGGGCGCGCAGACATAGCTGGCGCGGGTATTATTGCGGAACACCTGCACCACGCCGCGGTCATTGCCGGTGACGGAGAGGTCGGCGGTATAGAGCACGCGGCCCGCGGCGTTCAGCGCGATCAGATTGGTGCGCCCGAACTGCTTGCCCGTGATGAAGATGGTGCGCGCATCATAGAGATTGGCGTCGGCGATGGCCGGATTGCCGACCACAATGGCCGCCGCCTCGCCGGGCAGGCGGATCAGGGCGGCGTGATCGGCGGGCACGCGGAACACCTGGGCCATGGCGGGCGCGCCCGCGGCGGCCGTCAGGACGAGGGCGAGAGCGGCGATACGGGCGCACAGGCGCATGGCGTCATCCTCATTGGAGCAATAGCACTCTTTTCGCGCGCGCGTATGAAGGAAGTCTAAACGGGAGCTGCCTGCCCTGACCTGTGTTTACCCAACAGAAACCATAATCCATGCAAACGCAATTAACTGAAAATAAAGCATGGATTTTTACCCGGCTTAAATCGTCCTCGTGTTTACTCACATCACGTTCAGAGCGGGTCGGGACGGACTTGAGCCTCTGGGCTGGAAAAAAGAGCAAACGGAGTGGATGGAAATGAAAAACCTGGTTTCGAAATTCTTCAAAGACGAGTCCGGCGCCACGGCCATTGAATATGGTCTGATCGCCGCCCTGATCGCCGTGGCGATCATCACCGTGGTCGGCCTGGTTGGCACCAACCTCACCACGACCTTCCAGGAAGTGGCCGACAACCTCGGCTAAACGGCGCCGCCCCAAGGGGCATAGTCGTCGGCGAACAGAGCCGTCCCGTCACCGGGGCGGCTCTTTTGCGTCGGGGCGGGGCCCCGTGTTGGGGAAGCCTTAAGCCCTGCCGGTACAGGCTGGGGCCGACACACAGACCTTGAACGGGACGCACAGCCATGATCGCCCATATCCTCCTTCTCGCCCTGGCCGGATTGATGCTGGCGGCGGCGTGGCATGATGCGGCGCGCTTCATCATCCCCAACTGGATATCCGGCGTGCTGGTGCTGGCCTGGATCCCGGCGGCCTTCACGCTGGACTATGGCTGGCCGGGGGCGGGGCTGGCGCTGCTGACCGGGTTTGCGGTGCTGGCCGCCGGCATGGCGCTGTGGGCGCCGGGCTGGCTGGGCGGGGGCGATGTGAAGCTCCTGGCCGCCGGGGCTTTGTGGTTCGGCTGGCCGGACGTGGTGTCGTTTCTGGTGTGGTCCATGCTGGCGGGCGGGGTCTTGGCGCTGGTGCTGGTGCTGGCGCGGCGCATTGCGCCTGCGATCCCGCAAATGGCCGGACGCCTGACCGGGACAGCCCTGGCGCCGGGCGCGCCTGCCCCCTACGGGATCGCCATCGCGGCGGGCGCGCTCATCACCCTACCGCGCAGCCAGATCTTCATGGCGCTGGGGCTGTAGGTTTCAGCCTTTGAAATTGTCCTTGCGCGCGCGCACCGCGCCGTAAACTTCCCAGTCCTTGGCGGTCTCCAGTCCGAGACGGGCGCGCAAGCCCGCATCATCCCAGCGCAGAAACGGATTGGCCGCGCGCTCGCGCTCGATGGTGGTCGGCACCGTCGGCTCGCCCCGCGCGCGCAGGCGTTCCACCCCGGCGGCGTAGTCAATCAGCGCGGCGTTCTGCGGATCGACGCTCAGCGCAAACCTCGCATTCGCCTGCGTGTATTCATGGGCGCAATGGATGACGGTGTCCGGCGGCAAGTCGCGCAGGCGCGCCAGCCCCGCCTGCGCCTGTTGCGGCGTGCCTTCAAACAGGCGCCCGCAGCCCAGCGCGAACAGGGCGTCGCCGACAAACGCCACACCCTCGCTCTCGAACCAGTAGGCGATATGGCCCAGCGTATGGCCGCCCACATCCAGCACCTGCGCCTCCAGCGCGCCGAGCCTTACCCGGTCGCCGGGTCTGACCGCGGCGTCCACATGGCCGATCTTGTCCGCCTCGGCGGCGGGCGCGGTGATGCGCGCGCCATTGGCGGCGCGGACGGTGTCATTGCCGCCGGCATGGTCCCAGTGATGATGCGTGTTCCAGATCTCGCTCAGGCGCCAGCCTGCGGCGCGCGCCTCCTCCAGGATGCGGGCGGGTTCAGGCGTGTCGATGGCGGCGCAGGCGCCGGTCTCGCTGCACGCGATCAGGAAACCATAATTGTCCTGAAGGCAGGGGAATTGGCGGATCTGCAGGGCCATGACGACGCCCTCCTGTGCGCATGCCCTTACGCGGGCGGGATGCAGAGCCTATCATTATACACGACGCTATTGCGAGGCTGGCCTATGCGCACAGACGCGCTGGAAATCGACCGCTTCTACCGCTCCGTGCGCGGCCGCGCCGCACGCGACATGGCCGTGCGGCGGCTGACCGCGCTGTGGTCCCAGGCCAAGGGTCTGGACGTGCTGGGCTATGGCTTTGCGGGCGCGTATCTCGAACCCTACCGGGCCGAGGCGCGGCGCACCGTGGCCTATATGCCGGCAGCGCAGGGCGCTGTGGGTTGGCCGAAGACCGGCCTCTCGCTGACGGCACTTGGCGAAGAAGCGCGCCTGCCCTTCAAGGAAGCCATGTTCGACCGGGTCGTGCTGGCCCATGCGCTGGAGGAGGCAGACGATCTGCGCCGGCTCCTGCGCGAGCTGTGGCGGGTTACGGCGCCGGAAGGGCGCATCGTGGTCATCGCCGCCCACCGCGCCGGGCTGTGGGCCCGGTCCGAGGCGACGCCGTTCGGCCACGGACGCCCGTTTTCGAAGCGCCAGTTGTCCGATCTTCTGACCGGCGCCCTGTTTGAACCCGTGGCCTGGTCGCGCGCGCTCTACGCCCCGCCCTGGCGCTGGGCGTGCGGACCGAAGACCGCATCGGCGTTCGAAAGCGCGGGCGAACGGGTCGCGCCAGCCTTTGGCGGGTTGATCCTGGCCGAGGCGATCAAGCATGTGGGCGCGGTGCGTCCGGGCGGCTCGGCTGAACGCGTCCGGCGCCCCGCGCTTGAAGGCGCCGCGCGCCCCGCGCTATCTCCCAAGTCCACGCCCCCTGATCACGCCGCGAAAGACACAGCTTCATGACGCTTCAACCCCGCCCCGGCCTTCTGGACATCAAGCCTTACGTGCCCGGCGCCGCTGCGCCCGCCGGCGCGGTGAAGCTGTCGTCCAACGAAAACGCGCTGGGCGCCAGCCCGAAAGCGGCCGAAGCCTTCAAGGCGGCGGCAGGCCGGCTGCAGCTCTATCCCGATGGCGGGGCCACCAAGCTGCGCGAAGCCATCGGCAAGGCGGAAGGCCTTGATCCTGCGCGCATCGTGTGTGGCGCGGGGTCTGACGAACTGTTGCAGCTGATCGGCCGGGCCTATCTGGCGCCGGGCGATACTGTGGTGCAGAGCCAGTACGGATTTCTCGTCTACCGGCTGGTGGCGCTGCAATCGGGCGCGCACTGCGTCAGCGCGCCCGAGCGCGACTATACCGCCGATGTGGACGCCCTGATCGCGGCGGCCAGGCCCGGCGCGCGCATTGTGTTTCTGGCCAATCCGAACAATCCCACCGGCACGTGGATTCCCGGCTCTGAAGTGCGCCGCCTGCGCGAGGGCCTGCCCGAGGATACGCTGCTGGTGCTGGACGGCGCCTATGCCGAGTTTGTCGATACGCCCGGCTGGGAAGACCCGATCAAGCTGGCGGATGAGTATTCCAACCTGGTGGTGACGCGGACCTTCTCGAAAATCCATGGCCTCGCGGCCCTGCGCTTGGGCTGGATGTATGGCCCGCAGGAAGTGGTCGACGTGATCCACCGCGTGCGCGGGCCGTTCAACGTCAATCTGCCGGCTATAGAGGCGGGCGTGGCCGCCATCTCCGATCCCGATTTCGTGCGCCGCTCCAAGGCCCACAATGACCAGTGGCTGGCCTATCTGGCTCAGCAGCTGGGCGGGCTGGGCTTTGAAGTCACCCCGTCTGTATGCAATTTCGTGCTGGTGCATTTCGAGGATGCGCCCGGCCGCACAGCGGCGGAGGCTGACCGTTTCCTGACCGAGCGCGGCCTGGTGGTGCGGGCGCTGGCGCCGTATGGCCTGCCCAATGCGTTGCGCATCACCGTGGGTCTGGAGGCGCATAACCGCGCCGTAGTCGACGCGCTGTCCGCCTTCCGGGACAGCTGGGGTTAAGCGATCTCCAGCTCTTCCATCGCCGTTCCATAGGCCCAGTCGAGCCAGGGACCGAGCGCTGCGACGTCGTCCGTGTCCACCGTGGGGCCGCACCAGATGCGCAGGCCCGCCGGGGCTTTGGGATGGGGGATGACGTCAAACGCCGCGCCTTCGCGGTCCAGCAAGAGCCCCATGCGCCGCGACACGGCCCAGCGCTCGGCGTCGGACTTGGCGGCCAGCTCGGGGCTTGTGAATGTCAGCGTCACCGAGGTGGTGGAGCGGGTCGCCGGGTCCTCGGCCAGGAAATCAATCCAGGACGCGCTGTCGACCCACGATGCAAGCGCTGCGAAATTGGCGTTGGTGCGCGCGATCAGCGCCGTGACGCCGCCTTCGCGCGCGGCCCATTTCAGGGCGTCCAGATAGTCCTCCACGCACATCAGCGAGGGCGTGTTGATGGTGGAGCCGGCATAGATGGCGGCGTCTTCCGCGCCCGCTTCAAATAGCTGCAGCAAACGCGGCACGGGCCAGGACGGACGGTACTCACGAAGGCGCGCCCGGGCGCGCGGCGACAGGACGGCGACGCCATGCTGGGCCTCGCCTCCTAAGCATTTCTGCCAGCTGAACGTGGTGACGTCGAATTTCTCCCACGGCAGGTCCATGGCGAAGGCCGCCGACGTGGCGTCGCAGATCGTCACGCCCTCACGGTCGTCCTTGATCCAGCTGGCGTCCGGGATGCGCACGCCCGCGGCGGTGGCGTTCCAGGTGAAGACCTGATCATGGGCCGGGTTGGCGCGGCTGTAATCAGGCGCGCGGCCATAGGGAGTCTCGTAGACATTCAGCCCGGCGGGTTTCAGCTCGTCGCGCAAATCCACCAGCCAGCGCCGGCCGAACTCGTCACAGGAAAACACGTCCACAGGCCGCGCGCCGGTCATGGACCACAGCGCGCCTTCCATGGCGCCGGTGTCTGAGGCGGGCAGGATCACCACCTTGTAATCAGACGGGATTTCCAGCACCGCCGCCGTGCGTTCCAGCGCTTCGGCCAGGCGCGCCTTGGGGGTGCCGGCGCGGTGATTGCGGCCCAGCGGCGCAGCCGCCAGCGCGCTCCATTCCCAGCCCGGGCGCTTCTTGGTGGGGCCGCACGAAAAGCGTGCATCGGACGGGCGCAGGCTGGGTTTGGAGCGGGCCATGACGATTCCCCCGGGCTGTCTGGTTTGCAGGCTATTGCGGTAGGCCTTCGCGCGCGCAGCGTCAAATCCTGTCTGGGGCGGCGGCTTGACGCGGGGGCAGCGCAAGCCTACCGGCACGGCCATGATCACCCTTGAAAGCCCCTCAACCGCCCACGCCGCCCAGGGCCTGGAGCGGTCCACGTGACGCCGGACAAGCCGGGTCTCAAGGGCTGGGGCGGGCTGATCGCGCTGGCGCTGCTATGGGGCGGGGCGTTCGCCTTCATCACGGTCGGGGTGGAGACCTTGCCGCCGTCTGTGGTCGCCTTCGGGCGCCTGGCGCTGGCGGCTGTGGTGCTGACCGTGTGGGCGGTGGCGCAGAAGCGCTATCTGCCGCCGCTCACAGACCGGCGCTGGCTGTGGTTTGCAGGCCTCGGCCTGTTCGGCAATGCCCTGCCCTTCACCCTGATCGCCATCGGCCAGCAGACCGTGCCGTCCGGCGTGGCGGGCATCCTCATGGGCATGACGCCGCTGGCCATCATCATGGCGGCGCATTTCGTTTTGCCGGGCGAGCGGATCAATGCATGGAAGGGGGCCGGCTTCCTGATCGGGTTTTCCGGGATCGTCCTGCTGACAGGCCCGTCCGCGCTGGCGGGCATGCTGGAAACCGATTTTCTGGCCCAGATGCTGATTTTCGCGGCGACACTGGCCTACGCCACCAACGCCATCATGTACCAGCGCATGCCCGAAACCCCGCCCATCACCGTCGCCGCTGGATCGCTGATCTGCGCCTCCGTGCTGACCGTGCCGCTGGTGATCTGGGACGGTGCGACCGGCGCCGCCCTGCAGCCGAGCCTCAATTCAATTCTCGCCGTCATCGCACTTGGCATCCTGCCCACGGCGCTGGCGACCATTGTCTATATGGCCATTGCCCGCAAAGTGGGCGCGGCCTTCATCGCGCTCATCAATTACGCCGTACCGGTGGTGGCGGCGATGATCGGGCTGGTGCTGGGCGAGGCGATGGGCCTCACCGCCTGGCTGGCGCTGGGGATCATTCTATTGGGGATTTTCATCGCCCGGCGCGGCACACGGCGCAAAGACGTCTAGACCGCTTTCACAGCCTGGACCGCTACCGGTCTTGGCGCGGAGCGGGTCAGGCCCAGAAGGGTCTGGAGGCCCGGAATATCCAGCTGTTCAGGATTATTGTCCGAGGAATAGGACCAGCCATCGCGCACGGCCTCTGCGCCCGCTTCCTCCCAGGCCCGGCGCACGGCGTCGCGGCCCTGGGCCACCACCACATAGCGGTCGCCGGCGTCCAGCGTGGAGCGCGAATCGTCCGGCGTGATCATCACCTCGTGCAGCTTCTCGCCCGGGCGCGCGCCGACAATGCGGTGGGGCAGGGCCGGCGCGATAGCGCGGGCGAGATCAATGGTGCGCATGGAGGGCAGCTTGGGCACGAACACCTCGCCGCCCTGCATATCTGACAGGACGGAGAGGACGAAGTTCACCCCCTGATCCAGCGTGATCCAGAACCGCGTCATGCGCGGGTCGGTGATGGGCAGATCGCGCGCGCCTTCAGCCGCAAGGCGCTGGAAAAACGGCGCCACCGAGCCGCGCGATCCCACCACATTGCCGTAGCGCACTACCGAAAACCGCGGGCCTTGCGCGCCCGCCAGAGCGTTGGCCGCCAGAATGATCTTGTCGGACGCGAGCTTGGTCGCGCCATACAAATTCACCGGCGCCGCCGCCTTGTCCGAGGACAGCGCGACAACCCGCTCCACGCCGTTGGCGATGGCAGCGCGCACCACATGTTCGGCCCCGTGGATATTGGTCTGGACGCACTCGAACGGATTGGCCTCGGCGATAGGCACGTGCTTCATCGCGGCGGCGTGGATGACGATGTCGGCTCCGCGCATGGCTTCTGCCACCCGCGCGGCATCTCGCACATCGCCGATCATGAAGCGCAGAAAGGGATAAGCCTCGGGGCTGAAGCGCTGGGCGGTTTCGTACTGCTTGAGCTCGTCGCGCGAAAAGATCACCAGCTGGCGCGGCTTGAAGCGGCGCGTCACAGTGTCGAGAAACTGGTGTCCAAATGAGCCGGTGCCGCCGGTCAGGAAGATGGACCGCCCGGTCAGATCACAGGCTGTTCCGGCGAAGTCGCGCAAGGGCGAGCCGTGCGCATCGCGCGATGCTCCTGCTGATCCGGCCATGAAATGCGCCCCGCAAGTGATTCTCTACCACGTCAGTCTAACGCTTGACGCCAGCGGGTTAACGCTCCGTTTGTGTTACGGCGCGATGGGCCTTGGGCGCGAGCAATCCTAACCAATTGTCAGCGCTTTGAGCGGCATACTGCGCGCGGGCGGCGTGTGTTCGCCCGCTGGAAAGAATCAGACAGGACATGGCGTTTTCGGTCGAGTTGCTTGGCGCATGGTACGGGGCTCAGTCTGCCCGGCAGTTTGCCGGTCAGTCGAACGCTCCGCGCGCGCCGGGAACCGGGCAGGACGCCCAGAGCCGGAGCAGCGCGCAAACCCTGCCGCCCTGGGATGCCCGCGGGTCGATCACGGCGCTTGAAACCCTGCGCCGACAGGTGCTGGGCAATGGCCGCTTCTTCGACGCCTCGCTGACCAACGTCTCCAATCCCGGCGTCAGCCGGGATGAGCAACAATTATTCGCCATGTATCAGGGCCTGCGCGGCCTGCAGTCGCTGGCCGACGCCGCCATGCAGCGCGACGCCAGTGATCTGGACCGCAGCTTCTGGCAGCGCCGGTTCAACGAAGGCCTCGAACAGCTGGGCGGGTTCTTTCAGGATCTGGAGCTGGAAGGCGTGTCGGTGCTGCGCGGCAAGGAGCTGAGCAAGGCCGAGAGCGCACTGGCCATTTCGCGCGGCGCATCGGAATACGCCACCGCCGCAATCCATACCGGCGCGTTTGACGCAGAAGTCGCGGCGTTTCAGGGCGACGCCGCCTTCACTATAACTGTGCGCAAAAACGGCGGCGACACCGATGTGGCCATTGATCTGGCAGAGCTCGGCGGCGCGCCGCGCACGCTCGACAACGTCATTGGCCTGATCAATCAGAAGCTTGAAGACGCCGGTATGCTGACCCGCTTCGGCCGCCAGCGCGTGGGCACGCCCAATGAGTTCGGCGTGATTGCAGGCGATGACTGGGGCTTCAAGATTCAAGGCATATTGACCGAGCGTATCAGCTTTTCCGCGCCGGCGTCTGCGCCCACCGTCTGGCTCGCCGGGGTGAGCGGGACGAAGGAATCAGCCTCCGGCCAGCTCACGCGGATCAGCGGGCTGGACGCAGGCGGCCAGACGGATTTCACCCGCCGGATCGAGGCCGATCCGGATGTGGCCGAAACCACCAATGACAAGGGCGACAGCAAAACCACCCAGACCTCCAATCCGTTGCGCATCCTCGACACGGCGCAGGCGGCTGATGGCGGCATTTATGTGGTGGGTCATGGCGCGTCCGGCGTGGCGGGACAGGCGCTCAAGGGCGAGCAGGACCTGATCCTCCAGCGCTTTGACACCACCGGCAAGCTGGTCTGGACCCGCGCGCTGGGCGCCGCCGAAAGCGCCTCGGGCGCATCGCTGGCGGTGGACGGGCAGGGCAATGTCATCGTGGCAGGCTCGGTGACCGGCGCGCTCAGCGGAACCAACGCCGTGGGCGGCGAGGATTCGCTGGTGGTGAAATTCAACGCCGACGGCGTGGAGCAGTGGGCTCAGCGCTTTGGCGGGCAGGGCGATGACCGTGCGCTGGCCGTCACGGTGGATGATGCGGGCAATGCGTTTGTGGCCGGAGAGACCCGGTCCGGCTTTGGCGGCATGGCCCACCAGGGCATGGTGGACGGCTATGTGCGCGCCCTCGATGCGTCGGGCGCGACGCTCTACACGCGCTCGGTGGAGGCCGGCGCCGGGGTGGAGCGGGTGCGCGCTGTCGCCATGGCCGCCGATGGCGGGCTGCTGACTGCCACCGAGGTCGACGGCCGCGCGGTGTTGGCGAAGTTTGCGCCCGGCGATGACGGGACCGGCGCGCCGGTCTGGCGCCTGGACATGGGTGATCTCGATGGCGGGCGCATTGCGGGCCTGGCCGTGGACGAAGATGGCGCGATCTATCTGGCGGGCTCCGCCGGGGCCGGATTTGCGCCGGGCGCAGTGCTGAACGCCAATGCCGGCGGGCGGGACGCCATGCTGGTGAGCCTTGAAGACGGCGCGGCGCCGACCGTGAGCTATACGACATTCCTCGGGACCGACGGCGACAACAGCGCCGCGTCCGTGAAGACGGGGGGCGGTAAGGTTTATCTCGCCGGAACCACTTCCGGCGCGCTGCCGGGCTCCCAGCAGTCGGGCGAGCGCAACAGCTTCGCCGCCGGCTTTGACGCCGCCACGGGCGCGCTGGAGTGGACACAGCAGGTTTCAGGTCGCGGCGGCCTGTCTGAAGCGACAGGCCTCGTGGTGGATAAGGGCGGGGATTCTGTGCTGAACCGGCTTGGCCTGCCAAACGGCGCCATCGCCTATGCTGACAGCCGGGCGATCAATCAGCGCTCGTCGGTGCGCGCAGGCGATCACTTCTTCATCTCTGTGGATGGCGGGCGCCAGCGCCGCATCGAGATCGGCCCCAACGAGACCATGCGCTCGCTGACCTTCAAGCTGAACGCGGTCATGCTATTCAACGGCTCGGCCGATGTGCGCCGCTCCGGCGCGGGCGACATGCTGCGCCTGACGCCCAAACCCGGCGTCACCATTGAGCTGACCGCCGGCGCCGACGGGCGTGACGCTCTGTCCGGCCTCGGTCTGCCCTCGGGCGCCATCACAGGCAAGGCCTCGCTTCTGGCCCGCTCCGATGACGCCACCTCGGACGCCCCTGCCGTGTTTGCGCTGGAGCTGCCCGACTACATGTCCATCACCGACCGCGGCTCGGCGCAGGCCGCCTATGAGGCGCTGTCGGCGGCGCAGAGCAAAATCCAGCGCGCCTGGCGCGATCTGACCCAGGACCCGGCGCTGAAAGAGATGCTCAAAGGCCCCGCCAACGGCAAGCGCGGTGGAACGGTGCCGGGCTATCTCACCGCCCAGATCGCCAATTACCAGTCCGGCCTCGACAGGCTGATGGGCGGCGGCGGTGGAGAGACGCTGGGGTTATTCTAGGCCGGACCGAGCTTGCGCACCCGGGCCTCGAAACCCGCACGGGCGCGGGCGTAGGCGTCTTCGATCAAAGCCCGGTGCTGATCCAGCCGAGCCTGTTCCGGGCACAGCATGGCGCACCAGCCCATCCAGCCATAGACAGGATGGGGCGTCAGCCGGTTGAGCGCGGTGAAATCCCAGTCCCCGGCGATGATCCCGCCCTTGGCGGGGCGCGCCGGGAGCGGTCCGAACAGGGCCGCATAGCGCGCCTTCGACACCCCGAAGCTCAGCCGCCAGACGCCCTCGCGCGACAGGCCGGACGCTGTGTCGTTAGGGCCATCTGACAGCTTGATGGTGGCGAAATAGGCGCCGTTCGCAAACCGGCGACCCGGATTGTAGAAGTAGGATGTCTCGCCCCAGCTAGCCTTCGGGGCGACGCCCTCAAAGCTTTCCAGCAGCGCTGCGGCGAGCGCGGGACCCGTCATGGCTCAAGCCGTCTGATTGCACGCCAGCGCGCCCACGGCGCCGTAGCGGGCGGCGGACGGGCCGTATCCCGCCTGGGATTGTTTCTGGCGCGAAGCCTCCTCGGCGATGGCGCGCACCAGGCCTTCGGTGAGCACTTTGAGCGCTTCCACCGAGGCGTGATTGCGCGAGAGGGCAGCGTTGAAGTGCTCGGTCGCCGTGCGCAGCCGGCCTTTCAGGGCCGGCGCCAAGCCCGCAAGACGTTCGGGTTCGCGCGCGGCGCGCTGGGTTTCGGCGCGGTAGAGCGTGGCCAGGCGCATTTTCTCGGTCTGCAGATGAACCGCCTCATGGGGGCGGCGCGCCTCGAACAGGTCGGTTTCCTGTTCCAACAGGACTGTCAGGCGCGATGTCAGGCGGATCATCGCTTCGGCGCGTTCGGTCGGGGTCTGGGCGGCGAGCTCGGTGGTCACGATCCGGCCTCCTGATATCTGAGCATTTCACGCGCCAGGGAATCGGCCAGGCCAATACCGCCGGCCCGGGTGATCACCTTGGCGTATTCTTCATTGAGCATGGAGCTGAACGCCGCTTCGCCGGGCCCGCCGCCAAAGCTCGACTGGGTGGTCTCACCCATCATCGCTTCGAGCACCTGGGCCAGGAACACGGATTCGAAGTCTTCCGCCGTGGCGCGCAGCTGATCGGGCGTGCGGGCCTGACGGGCCTGAGCGCCGCCCGGCGCAGAGCGCGCCGACAGCATGGCCGCCTGCATCTGGGCGTCGAGCAGGCCGTCCATCACAGCACCTCGATATCAGCTTGCAGCGCGCCGGCGGCCTTGATGGTCTGCAGGATCGTGATCAGATCGCGCGGACTGACTCCCAGCGCATTGAGCCCGTCGACCAGTTCGCGCAGCGTCACCGTGCCTTGCAGCACGCCCATCTCGCGCATGTCTTCCTGCACCGACACATCGGTGCGCGGCAACACCACCGTTTCGCCGTCCGAGAAGGGGGCGGGCTGGCTGGCGATGGGGCTTTCCGAGACCGTGACCGTCAGACCACCCTGGGCGATGGCGACGGTGGAGACGCGCACATTATCGCCCATCACAATGGTGCCGGTGCTTTCGTCGATCACGACGCGGGCGCGCATGTCGGTCTGCACGCGCAGCTGCTCCACATCGGCGATCAGCGACACCATGTCCCCGCGAAAGCTCGCAGGCCGGGTCAGCGCCACGGTGGAGGGGTTCTGCGCCGAGGCCACGCCGGAGCCGAGATAGGCGTTGATGGTGTCGGCCATGCGCCGGGCGGTGGTGAAATCGGGATTGCGCAGCGACAGGCGGATCTCGTCGCGTCCGGCCAGATCAAATTCCATCTCGCGCTCGATCACGGCGCCGTTGGCGATGCGCGCCGTGGTGGGCACGCCGCGCGTCACGGTCGCAGCCTGACCGCCCGCGGCGAAGCCGCCCGCCGCGACCGATCCTTGGGCCACCGCAAACACTTCGCCGTTGGCGCCCACCAGCGGGGTGGCGATCAACACGCCGCCCTGCAGGCTGCTGGCGTCGCCCAGCGCCGAGACGGTGACGTCGATGCGCGTGCCCTGCATGGAGAAGGGCGGCAGCTCGGCCGTCACCATGACGGCAGCGACATTGCCGGTGCGCAGATCGGCTTCGCGCACATTAATGTTGAAGCGCTCCAGCATGGAGTTCATGGCCTGACGGGTGAAGGCGGCATTGCGCAGCGTATCGCCCGACCCGTCCAGTCCCACCACAAGGCCGTACCCGACCAGCTGGTTGCTCCGCACGCCCTCCACATCGGCGATGTCCTTGATGCGCGGATTGGCGTGGGCCGCCGCCGACAGGCTGGCGCACAGGGCGAGGGCGGTCAGGATTTTGACTAGTCTCATCATGGCGCACGCAACTCCGGCCGGCTCCTGTACGCGGACCTGCGAAAAGCGTGCCAAGGTTAACGTCAGAAATACCGCATTAAATCAGTAGCTTGAAATTGCACGGGCCGGCGCTATCTGCCGGTCCGGCCGCGATTAGGCAAATTCTGCCCGGCATACGGGCCGGGCTTAATCGCGCGTTAACCCAGGTTAAGCCAGCTTCTGCCTGACGATTTGCGTCCGGGGTCCCGCCATGAAAGTCAACGCGCCGCGCAGCACTCAGCCTGCCTCGCCGGTTCGCCGCAAGCCGGGCGCCGGGTCTGGACAAGGCTTTGCGCCTGACAGCGCGGCGTCGTCGTCGGCGTCCGGCGCGGCCTCCGGCGTGAGCGGGGCCGGCCCGGTCAACTCCATCGAGGCGCTGATGGCGCTGCAGGGCGCGGGCGATTATCAGGGCGCGCGCAAGCGCGCCACCGAGCGCGCCTTCTCCATTCTGGACGTGCTCGACGATCTCAAGCTGGCGCTTCTGGACGGGTCTCTGCCCCGCGACACGCTGGTGCGCCTCATGGAGACGGTGAAGACCCAGCGCGACAATACCAGCGATCCGCGCCTTGAAGCCGTGCTTGACGAGGTCGAAATCCGCGCCGCGGTGGAGCTGGCCAAGCACGGCCGGCACGGGTGATCACTGTTCAAGCGCCTCTCCTGCCTTGCAAAATTCACACTGGCGCCAAACTTGCGCGCGAGGAGAGTTGGCCGATTGACTTGAAGGGCTTGCTGGATATGCTCCGGCGCGCTCAAGGCAGGGCATGCAGGGAGGTGCTGATATGGCTGTGACCGAGTCCTCGATCGAGCTGCCCAAGGGCTACGCACCCAGCGAAGCCGAGCCCTTCATGAATGCGCGCCAGAAGGAATACTTCCGGCGCAAGCTGTCGGCCTGGAAGGATGAGATCATCCGCGAGAGCCGCTCCACCTTGTCCGCGCTTCAGGAAGATATCGGCGCGCTGCCTGATCTGGCTGACCGAGCCTCCACCGAAACTGACCGCGCGCTCGAGCTACGCGCCCGAGACCGCCAGCGCAAGCTGGTGGCCAAGATCGATGCGGCCCTGCGCCGGATCGAGGATGACACCTATGGCTATTGCGAAGAGACCGGCGAGCCCATCTCGCTGGCGCGTCTGGACGCACGCCCGGTGGCGACGCTCAGCCTGGAAGCCCAGGAGCGCCATGAGCGCTCCGAGCGCGTCCACCGCGACGATTGAGCCACGCCTCAGCTGAGCTGGGCGCGCATCCAGGCCTCGGCTTCACTCCAGTCGGCAAAGCACCGGGACCTGAAGCCCGCCTTGTGAAGCATTTTCGTCATCATCATCGCATGCATCATATTCGCCGTGCTGTAGACGTAGGCGATGACCACCTGCCTGGGCAGGTACTCGGCGAAAATCTCCGCAATTGACGCGAACTGCGGCACGGTGTGCTCCAGCGCGCAGTCGCTGTAATCCAGCAACAGCCCGTCGCGCCCTTCCACGGTCAGGCGCTGGCACAGGCGCGGCGCATTGGCCCGGCTTTCGGCCACGGAATTGCGTCCGCGCGTGCGGATGCACAGCACATTGGCGCCATCAAGGGCAAAGCGTTCAATCTGGAGTGCGCTGGTTGGCATGCCCCTAGAATGGCCAAAGAAGGTTATAAACTTCCTGACCAATCGGCGGGCGCTGCATTTCGGAGATGTGGCCGCGGCCGCCATAGGAGACGCGCGCTTCGGCGATCTTGCGATGCTCGATCGTATTGTCCGCCGCGATGTCCTGCGGGCGCACGATGCCGGAGATCAAAAGCTCGCGCACCTCGTTGTTGATGCGCACTTCCTGACGCCCGTGGATCACCAGATTGCCGTTCCACAACACGTCCACGACGATAGCCGCCGCCGTCATGGAGATGGTCTCTGACCGGTTGACGCTGCCGGACCCTTGCGTGGAGGAATCGGACCCGAAGCGGGTCAAATTCGCCGGATCGATGGCGTCGTTGAAGATGGCGTCCAGAGCGGCTTCGCCGCCGAGGAAATTGGTCAGGTTGGAGCGCTCCGAGGTCTGGCGCGCGCGCGAGGTCTGGTTCTGCACCTGGGCGCGGTCAGAGATTTCGATGGTCACCGTCAGAATATCGCCCACATGGGCGGCGCGCGGATCGCCAAAGAAGGTGGTCGTATTGGCGCTCCATAGCGAATTGACGTTGCGGCGCTGGTGGGCGCGCTCGGCCATCAGCTGCTGGATGCGCGCCGCGCGCGCTGCGTCGATCTGCGCCGGCGTCATGCCCGCACTGCTCACCGCGCCGGTCAGGACCGCCGTATTGTCCATCGGCGACAGGGGCGGCGGCTGGCCGACATAGGACAGCCGGTCGGTGGCCGCGCAGGCGGTTAACAGGGCGCCGGCGAGCGTGACGGCGGCGGTGTTCATCAAGGTCGCGCGCATGGCGGCTGGCTCCTAGTTGGTGAAGGTGGGACCCGACGCGACCCGGGCCTGGCCTGGCGCCTCGGCGATCGCGTCGATGGTGCGGTTGGATTGAAGGTTCAAAAAGCGCGCCGTCTGGCCCTCGGACGCATTGTCCAGCGCCCGCGCGCGCGCGGTCAGCACCAGCCCGCCGGCCTGATAGACCAGCTGCACGGTGTCGCCGCGATTGATCAGGACCGGCGCCTGCAGGTCCAGGGCGCGCAGCGGCGTGTCGGCGCGCAGTGTGCGGCGGGCCTCCTGGCCGACCAGCGCGTCGGCGCTCATCAGCGTGTCGGGGCGGACCTGGCCTGCCGCCAGCCGCTCCCAGCGCACCATGTCGTCGGTGATGACATCGCCGCGGGCCACGGCGCGGGTCAGCACCGGGACATCACTGACCGGCTGGACCCGGCCGCCGACGCGCTCGGGCGCGGCGCCCGGCCAGGGTGCGATCTCGGCGCGGAACAGACCCGCGCGCGCATCATGCTCCAGGCTGACCAGCTCGGGCCCGCCCGCGCTGTCCAGCGGGGCGTGAAGCGTCTGGGTGCGGTTGGACAGCTCCACCAGATGGGCCTGGCCGCTTTCCACGTACAGGGCTTCCTCGATCAGGCGGGCGATATCGGTGGCGCTGACCGTGCGCGCGGCGCGCTCCACGGTCACCCGCATCACGCCGCCCGCATTGGCCCAGCTGAGGCCGTGGCGCGCGGCCTCGGCGCGGATAAAGGCCGGATCCAGTGACACGCGCTGACCGGGCGCTGGCGCGCGCGCCAGAATGGCGTCCGCCGCCTCGCCGGCGCCGTCGAACAGATCGCCCAGCGTGATCACGCCATCCAGAGTGGTCAGCCGGTCTTTCAGGATCACCGTGCGCGCCTCGTCCGCATCGGCGGCGGGCGGCGCGGCAAGGGAGAGGACGGCGAGCGCGGAGAGCAGGGCGAGGGTGCGGGTCATGGCGTGCCTTTCCTAATCCTCAGCGCAGGTTCGACGAGGCGGCGAGCATCTCGTCGGCGGCGCTGATGACGCGGGCGTTCATTTCGTAGGCGCGCTGGGCCTGGATGAGGGCGGTCACCTCGGTGACGGCGTCCACATTGGAGCTTTCGATGAAGCCCTGACGCACCACGCCGAAGCCGGGATCGCCCGGCACGCCGGGCTGCGGCGCGCCGGAGGCTGCGCTCTCCAGCAGCAGATTGCCGCCAATCTGTTCCAGACCGGCCTCATTTGCGAAGATCACCAGCTCCAGCTGGCCCACCACTTGCGGCTCGGCCTCGCCGTCGAGCAGGGCCTGCACCTGGCCTTGCTGATTGATCACCATCTGGCGCGCTTCCACCGGCACCACGATGCCGGGTTCCACCCGGTAACCGTCAGACGTCACCAGCTCGCCTTCGGGGCTGAGGGAGAAATTGCCCGCCCGCGTGTAGGCCTCGCCGCCATTGGGCAGCTGGATACGGAAATAGCCGTCGCCCGAAATGGCGACGTCATAGGGGTTGGCCGTCTGGGACAGGCTGCCCTGTTCGGTGATGCGGTAAACCGAGCCGGCATTGACCCCGAGGCCGACCTGCACCCCGGTGGGCACGATGGTGCCGGCGTCAGACGAGGCCGCGCCGGGCTGGCGCAGGGTCTGGTAGAGCAGATCCTGAAACTCGGCCCGCTGGCGCTTGAACGCCGTGGTGTTCATGTTCGCCAGATTGTGGGCGATCACCTCAACGGCCAGCTGCTGGGCTTCCATCCCGGTGGCGGCGGTGGACAGGGCGCGCATGATGCAGTCTCCAGCTTAAGGAAAATTACGGCCGGCCAAGGCGTTCGATCGCCTTGCGGCTCAGTTCGTCGGCGTCACGGATCATGCGGGTCACCGACTGATACGCGCGGCTGACCTCCATCATCCGGCTCATTTCAAGGATGGCGCGGACATTCGAGCTCTCGCTGAAGCCCTGGCGCACAACCGGGCGTTCATCGAGGCGCGCGGCGTCTTCGGGCGCCGCATACCGGTTGTCGCCGATCTTGGAGAGCTGGCCCGGCGCTTCGAACACGGCCAGCGCCAGACGCGCGCCGGGATTGCCGTTCTGGATCAGCACGCCGTCTGTGCCGAACTGCACGGGGCCCGCGTTCGGGTCCAGCACGATGGGCGCGCCGCCTTCATCCAGCACACGCGCGCCGTCGGACGCCGTCAGCTCGCCCTGGGCATTGAGCGTGAACCGCCCGTCGCGGGTGAAGCGATCGCCGGCCTGGGTTTCCAGAACAAAGAAGCCCGGCCCGTCCAGCGCCAGATCCAGCGGGCGCCCGGTGGAGGTCAGCGCGCCCTGGTTGAAGTCGCGCGCCATGGCCCATTCGCCGACAAACTGCACCTGCGGCGGGCCGTCTTCGTGGCGCGCGCGGCGGGTCTCGCGCGATTCCAGCATCACGCGCTCGGCCTTGAAGCCGTCCGTGTTGATGTTCGCGATATTGTTGGCCGTGATGTCCATCTCGCGGCGCAGCGTGAGCTGGCGCGACAGACCGATGAGCATCGCATTGTCCATGGGGCGCCTCTCCTTCTGGCGTTGAGCCCCAGCCGCGGGTTCTTGGCGGCCGTTCCTGATCGCTGGCGCAAGCCTTGTGCCATGGTTAATGCATTGATTTCATTGAGGCAGGCCGTGGGCCGCCTTGATCAGATGGTGCAGGCTTGCCGCTCAGGTGTGCACAAGGCGGCAATAACTGCCGGGTGAAAGCGCTTTCCCAACGAATCGTTAACCGCAGCGGCGGTTAATGCCCGTTGATCGCAATTGCGCCGCGACGGGAGCAGGCCATGGCCGAGGATGTGGAAAAAGAGGGCGAGGCGGACGGCGCTGAAGCCGAAGCCGGCAAGTCCAAGCCTGATATCAAGAAGCTGGCCCTGTTTATCGGCCTGCCGGCGGTGATCCTCATTCTCGCGGGCGTCGCGGGCGCCTTGCTGTTGCTGGGCGGCGGCGAGGACGAGGTGGATGTGGCGGCGGCCGAAGCCGCTGAAACCGCCGCACTTGAGCAGCAAACCTATATGGACCGGATGGCCACCGCCTCGCCCCTGGACGAGCCGATCACCGTCTCTCTGGTCGGGACCGGGCGGCGCACCACCATCATCGTATCCTTCCAGGTGGCGTACCAGGATGCCCGCGTGGCCGAGCAGCTGGCCGATCCGATGCGCCGCCAGGTGCTCAGAGACAGCTATCTGGAATTTCTGCGCACGCTGCGCCCTGAAGACCTGGACGGCTCCATGGGGCATTTCCGCTTCAAGGCCGAGCTGGTGCGCCGCACGAACCTGATCATCGCCCCGCTCGAGGTGGACGATGTCCTGTTCGACGAATTCATGATGCAATAGCGGGGAAACGGGCTGTGAGCGACGTCGATCAGGAAGCCATGGCCGCCGAATGGGAGGCGGACGCTGCGGGCGATCAGCCCGACGCCGGCGCATCCGGCGGCGCGCCTGAAGACGGCGACGCGCTGGCGTCTGAATGGGAGGCGATGGTCGGGGACGAGTCCCAGACCTCCCTGCCGGCCCAGAACGGTCAGAGCCAGGAGCGCATCCTCAATCAGGACGAGATAGACTCCCTGCTCGGCTTCTCGGTTTCGGACGACGAAACCAATGAGCGCTCGGGCATCCGCGCCATCATCAACTCGGCGCTGGTGTCCTACGAGCGCCTGCCCATGCTGGAGATCGTCTTCGACCGCCTGGTGCGGCTGATGACGACGAGCTTGCGCAATTTCACCTCGGACAATGTGGAGGTGAGCCTTGATAATATCTCCTCCATCCGGTTTGGCGACTACCTCAACTCCATCCCGCTGCCCGCGATCCTGGCGGTGTTCCGGGCGCGCCAGCTCGACAATTTCGGCCTGCTGACAGTGGATTCCAATCTCATTTATTCCATCGTGGACGTGCTGCTGGGCGGACGGCGCGGCACCTCGGCCATGCGTGTGGAGGGACGGCCCTACACCACCATCGAGCGCACGCTCGTGCAGCGCATGATCGAAGTGGTGCTCAATGATGCGCGCGCCGCTTTTGCGCCGCTGACCGAGGTGGATTTCGATCTCGACCGGGTCGAGACCAATCCGCGCTTCGCCGCCATCGCCCGCCCGGCCAACGCCGCCATCCTGGTCAAGCTGCGCATCGACATGGAAGACCGCGGCGGCCGCATCGAGATGCTGCTGCCCTACGCCACGCTGGAGCCGATCCGCAAAATGCTGCTGCAGCAGTTCATGGGCGAGAAGTTCGGGCGCGACAATATCTGGGAAAGCCATTTGGCGACCGAGCTGTGGTCCACCAAGGTCGAAGTCGCCGCCGTGCTGGACGAGATGCAAAAGCCTCTCGGCGAGGTGATGAAGCTGAAAGTGGGCGACACGCTCCTGCTCGATACCGGCCCGGACGGCGCGATTGAATTGCGGTGCGGCCCGATTCAGCTGACCCACGGGCGTATGGGCCGCATTGGCCACAATATCGGCGTGCGGCTCGACGCCCCGCTCTCGTCCGCCGCCCGCAAATCGGTAATGAGGTTCACATGACGCTCGCAGCTCTCGCTTTTGAAGGACTGGTCTGTCTCCTGCTGGCGGCGGCCGCGATCATGTGCTGGCGCGTGGATCGCCGGCTGCGCACGCTGCGCGAGGGGCAGGACGGCCTCAAGGAGACCATCGCCAGCCTCAATGACGCCGTGGACCGCGCCCGCGCCAGCCTGGCCGCGCTGGACCGGGCCGCGCGCGAGCAGGGCGCAAGCCTGAAGGGCGATGTCGAACAGGCCCGGCGCCTGTGTGACGAGCTTCGCTTCCTGGGCGCCGGGGCTGACGAGCAGGCCTCGCGCCTGTCCGAGCGGTCGCAACGCACCTGTGCCCCGCGCGCCGCCGCTGCGCCGCAAGCCGATGACGCGCGCCGCCGTCTCGAGACGCTCAAGGCGATGAGGTAAGATCAATGCGCGCCGCCCGTCCGCTCCTCCTCCTGTCGGTCGTTCTGGCCGGGCTGCTGGCCCTGAAAGGCCTGTCGCTCGCCGACGGCGCGATCACCTGGCTGGGCGAGGCGTCCGCCTATGCCGTCGAAGATCCCGCGCCCGCAGACGACGAACCCGCGCCGCCTGACGAGTCCGCTGAAGCGCCACCACCTCTGCCGCCTCTGCCAGACGAGTCCGCGCCCATGGCGTTGCCATCCCAGGCCGAGCTGGACCTGCAAAGCCGCGTCGCCCAGCGCATGCGCGCCCTGGACCGCCGCGCCGCCGAGCTCGACACGCGCGAGCAATTGATCACCGTCGCCGAGCGCCGCCTGGACGAGCGCGAGGTGCAGCTGCTCGCTCTGCGCGACGATATCCAGACGCTGGTCGATACCCTCAACGCGGCGCGTGACAATCAGCTCGGCGCCATCGTGCAGGTCTATGCCACCATGGAGCCCGACGCGGCGGCCCCGGTGCTGGAGACCTTGATGGTCACCGATCGTGACACGCTGATCCAGATCGCGGCGGCGCTGCAGGAGATGAATGCGCGTCGCTATTCGCAGATCATGGAGGCCGCCAATCCGCGCTTCGTCGCCGACCTGACGACCCTGCTGGCAGCGCGCGCCCAGCCGCCTCTGACCCGTGCAGAGATGGAGGCGCGGCGTGTCGCGGCGGTGGACTGACCTGCGCGCCCTGATCGCCGCAGCCCTGGCGGCGCTGGCGGCGGGGGCCGCGACAGCGCAGGTCCCGGCCAGCGTGTCGGTGGAGCGCACCGGCGCCACCGCGCGCCTGTTGATCACCTTGCCTGAAAGTTCCGGCGGCGCATTGACAGCCGAGGCCGATGTGGCCGCCGGCGCGGTTCTGGTCGCGCGCCTGTCCGAGCCGGTGATTCTGGATGCGGACGCGGTGCGAGATGCGCTGCCGGACATCGTGGCCATGGCCCGGCTGGACGCGGACGGGCGCACGCTGCGCCTGGCGCTGAACCGTGCCGTCGAGCCGCGCGTTTTGGTTTCTCACAATGTCATCGCGCTGGATCTGGCCGCGCCCGGCGCTCCGGCGCTGGCCCCCTTCGTCAGCGATTTCGTCATTCGCCAGCGCGAGGCGCAAGCCGCTCGCGAGGCCGCCGCAGCAGAGGCTGCCGAGGCCGCCGCCGCCCCCCTGCCGCCTCTGGCCGCCAGCGTGCGTGTGGGCGAGGCGAGCGACTGGTCGAGGCTCATCTTCACCTGGCCCGAGCCCGTTGAGTGGACGCTGGAGCAAAGCGCGCAGGAGATGCGCCTGCGCTTTGCCCGCGAGGCGGAGATTGATCTCTCCGACCTTTTGGGCGCGCCGCCGCGCTTCATCCAGTCGGTGCGCCGCGAGCGCGATGGCGGTCAGAGCTTCATCCTGGTCTTCCGTCTGGAAGACGGCGCGACCCTGCGCGCCTGGTCCGATGCGCCGGGCGAGCTGACCGTGGATGCAGCGCGCACCCAGTCCGCCGCGAATGCGGCGCTGGCCGCCTTGCAGGCGTTCGCTGACGCCAACGGCGCCGCGCCTGAGGCGCCAGGCGCCGCCGTGCCGGAGCCTGTGGAGGCTGAGCCTGACCTGCAGTCCGAACAAACGCCTGATCCGGAGCCTGCGGACGTGACGCCGGACGCAGTTGAGCCCGACCGGGCGGATCTGGATTTGCCCGCCTTCGCAGTGCGGACCGATCCGGTGCCTGACGATGGCGTCGTGCGCGTGCGCGTGCAGCCCGCGCCGGGCGGCGTGGTCAGCCTGCACTTCCCCTGGGCGGCGCTCCCGGGCGCAGCAGTATTCCGGCGCGCCGGCGCGATCTGGATCGTGTTTGACGCGGCCGCCGAGCTTGACCTGAGCGCGCTGGACCTGGCGCCGTCGACGCGGGTGCGCAGCCCGCGTGTCGTGTCTGGCCCGGACCATACCGCGCTGCGTTTCGAGACCACCCCGGCGACGCTGGCCGAGGTACGCGCCGCGGGCGCGGGCTGGACCTTCACGCTCGCCGATTCCCTGTCCGAGGCGCCGCATCCGGTGCGCCTGGCGCGCGATACCGGCGCCGGACGCCCGTCCGTCTTGCGCATGGCGATGTCCGGGGCGCGCTCCGTGGTCGAGTTGGCCGATCCGGTGGTCGGCGACCGGCTGTTCGTCCTGACCGCGGACGGGCGGATGACCGGCCTGCCCGAAGAGCGCCGTTTCGCCGATGCGGTTATCCTTGCGTCCACCCATGGCGCGGCGGTTCAACCCCTGTCCGACGGCCTGTCGCTGGTCGCGCGGCCCGGCGGGGCAGAGCTGATGCGTCCGGGCGGGCTGACCCTGTCGCGCGCCTCCGATCCGGCCCTGACCGCGGGCTCGGACGCCCCTGTGTCGCCAGGCTTCCTCGATTTCGAGCGCTGGCGCGGTGATCAGCCCTTCATGGAAGGCCGGCGCCATCATGAGCGTCAGGCGCGCGCGCAGGATCCCGAGAGCGTACTGGCGCTGGCGCGCTTTCTTCTCGGCTGGGAGCTGGCGACGGAGGCCGCCGGGGTCGTCCAGCTCGCGGTTCAGCTGCGGCCCGAATACGAAACCACACCCGAGATCGCCGCCATGCACGGCGCGGCGGCCTATATGGCGGGGCGCCTGGGCGAGGCCGAGCGCTATTTCGCCCACCCGGCGCTGGTCAATGATGCCGCGGCGCGGCCCTGGCAGGGCCTGCTGGCGGTGGAGCGCGGCGACTGGCCCCGGGCGCGCCGCCTGTTCGAGGAAGGGCGTGACGCGCTGTTCTTCATGGACCCGGTCTGGCGGGCGCGCATGTCTTCTGCGGCGGCCATCGCGGCGCTTAACAGCCGGGATCTGGCGGGCGCAAACGCCTGGATCGACCGCGCTCTGGCCGAACCGGCCGATCCGCGCGCCCGCGCCGAGGCGGCGTTCGCGCTGGCGGGACTGGCGGCGGCGCAAGGCGATATCGATCTGGCGCTGTCGCGCTATGCGGCGCTGGACAGTGATCCCTGGACGCCCATTCAGGCGCGCGCCCTGCTGGAGAAGACCCGCCTTGAGATGGCCCATGACCGCATCAGCGCGGATGCCGCCGCCGTGCAGCTGGAGGGGCTCCTCTATCGCTGGCGCGGCGACGAGGTGGAGCAGGCGGTGGCCGGCATGCTGGGCACAGCCTATGCGCAGGCCGGGCGGTATGAGGAAGCCTTCGCGATCATGAGCTCAGCCCAGGAACGCTTCCCGGGCAGCCGCGTGGCGCGCCAGCTGGGCGTCGACATGCAGGAGGAGTTCCGCCGCCTGTTCGAAGGCGAGCGGTTTGACCGCATGGACCCCATGCAGGCGCTGGCGCTCTGGTACGACAATCATGCGCTGACGCCGCAGGGCCCGTCCGGTCACCGCATCGTGCGCCGCATCGCGCGCCGGCTGGTGGAGATCGGCCTGTTCGACCGGGCGGCGCAATTGCTGGACCACCAGCTCAGCCCCGACGTGACCATGACGAGCCTGGCGCGCGCCCAGATCGCCGAGGAGCTGGCGCAGGTCCATCTTATGGACGGCAATCCGGAAGCGGCCCTGAACGCCATCGAACGCACCCGCATCGCGGGCCTGCCAGGTGATCTGGTCGCCTCGCGGCGCATGCTCCAGGCGCGCGCGCTGGCGGGCCTCAACCGCCCCGATCAGGCGTTGGAGCTGATCAGTTCCGACCGCTCGCCCGAAGCCGACCGCCTGCGCGCCGACATCGCCTGGGACACCCGGCGCTGGGATGAAGCGGGCCGGCGCCTGGAGGCAATGCTGGGCGAGCGCTGGCGCGATGACGCGCCGCTGGCCGATTCCGAAACCCACGACGTGTTGCGCGCGGCGCTGGCCTATGCGCTGGCCGAGGAGCGTCCGGGGCTGGAGCGTGTGGAGGCGCGCTATGGCGCGGCCATGGCCGCCAGCCGCCACGCCGACGCCTTCGCCCTGGTGTCTGACAGCACGGGCCGGTCCAGTGATCCGCGCCTGTCGGCGCTGGCCAGCACATTGTCCGATGTCGGCGGCGCACGCGCCTGGCGCGGCGGGTTCGGGGCCGGGCGCTAGGTTCGACGCTGGCGGACGCTACATCTTCCTGGCGTCTTCTCGTTCGGTGATCTGGTGGGCCAGCAGCGCCGCCATCAGGCTCATGGAGCGCTTGGGCGTCTTGCCGTCCCCCAGCCGCAATATGTTGCGGTAGAAAAACGCCATCAATGCCAGGCCCTCCACCACGCGGCGCAACTCGTCAGGAAAGGCGGCGGTGAAGACCGGATGGACTTTCAGCTGCGTCTCCCAGGCGGGCAGCCAGTCCCACACTCCACGCAGCAGTTTGGCCGGCGCGTCCGGATCGACGCAGAGCGGCCGGCCCAAACCGATCACCGCCACGCCATCCTCCAGCGCTTCGGTCATCGCTTTGGCGGTGCGGAACCCGCCGGTGACCATGACCGGCGTTCTGGCCGCCGCGATCACCTCGCGGGCATAGGTCATGAAATAGGCTTCGCGCGCCCGTGTGCTGTCGCGCGCCCCGGGGTCAAACACCGGCTCCAGACCCTCCAGCCCCATCATGCTGGGTTGTTCGTAATTGCCGCCGGAAATCTCGATCAGGTCGACGCCTTCCTCATCGAGCAAGGCCACCACGGCCAGACAGTCTTCAAAGCTGAAGCCGCCCTTCTGAAAGTCGGACGAATTCAGCTTCACACTCACCACTTTGTATGGCCCGACAGCCTGCCGCACTGCGCGCACGGTCTCGATCAGCAGGCGGGCGCGGTTCTCCAGCGCGCCGCCCCAGCGGTCATCGCGCTGATTGACGCGCGGATTGAGGAACTCGCTGATCAGATAGCCGTGGGCGCCATGAACCTGCACACCGTCAAACCCGGCATCGGTCAGACAGCGCGCCGTGTGGGCGAAGCGCGCGATGATGTCGGTGATCTCGTCCTCGGTCAGACCGCGCGGCGCCGCGAAGACGCCGCCGGGCAGCTTAACCGCCACGGCGGACGGCCCCACCGGCTCTGGCGCAATGATTTTCGGGCTCTGGCGCCCGGCATGGGAGATCTGCGCGATGGCTGCGCCGCCGCCTGACTTGGCAGCGTCGGCGAAGGCGGTGAGGCCTGCCATCGCTTCAGCGCTTTGTTCACCCTGCACCACGATATTGGCTGGACGCTCGCGAAACCGCCGGTCGATCATGACATTGCCGGTGATCTGCAGCCCGGCCCCGCCAGCGGCCCAGGTGCGATAGGCGCGCGCGATGCGCACTCCCGCCCGGCCCCCCGGCTCGGCCAGGCCCTCGGTCATCGCCGCTTTTGCCAACCGGTTCTCGATTGTCACGCCGCATGGCAGGGTGAAGGGTGTGGCCATCAGGGTCATGACAGGAGACTTTCATGCTGGAACGGATCGGCAAGCAGGGCGGGCTGGGACTGCGCCGCTATTTCGGCCGGCGCATGGCGCGCAAGGTAGGGCGCAGCTCGCTGTCGCGCGACTCCTCTGTCGAAGTGCAGCGCGCGCGCATGGATCATGCCGGCGACCGGCTGCCCGCGGCCAAAGGGGTTGCGATCGAGCGCATCAGCTATGCCGGATTGTCCGCTCTGGCCTTCACGCCGCGCCAGCCGGAGCCAGGATTGATCCTGTTCTTTCATGGCGGCGGGTATTCGCGCGGCTCGGCCCAGAGCCACAAGCCGCTGGTGGCCCGCCTGTCGGCCCTGTTCAACGTGCGCGCCGTGTCGGTGGATTACCGCATGGCGCCTGAGCATGCCTGCCCGGCGGCGGTGGAAGATGGGGCGGCCGCTCTGGCGCTCGCCTGCACTGAAGAAGACGGCCCGCTTCTGCTGGCCGGGGACAGCGCGGGCGGCGGACTGGCGCTGGCCAGCCTCATCCGTCAGCGTGATGCGGGCGGGGGCTTGCCGGACGCGCTGTATCTCATCTCGCCCTGGACCGATCTGTCCCTGTCCGGCGACAGCGTGAAAACCCGCGCCGGCGCCGATCCCATGCTGACGCCGGGCAATCTCAAGGCCGGGGCGGAGCTGTATCTGCGCCGCCTCGACGCGCGCGATCCCGACGCCTCGCCGCTCTATGCTGACCTCACAGACCTGCCGCCGGTCTTCATTCAGGTGGGCGAGGACGAGATCCTGCTCGACGATTCGGTGCGCCTGCACGCGGCGCTGGAGGCTGCGGGCGTGGAGGCGCATTGCGAGGTCTGGGCCGGGATGTGGCATGATTTCCAGCTCTTCGCGCCGCTGATCAGCGAAGCCGATGTATCGCTCAAGCGCGCCCGAGACTGGCTCACACCTCATCTCTCCGCCAACCAGGCCTGAGCATCGCCGCCCGCCAGCGCCAGCGCAAAGCCGGTGGCGAGGCCAGACCAGTTATTGGTGATCACCCCATCGCGCGTCTTGTACCAGCTGGGGCAATCCTCCGCCCAGACCGTGCGGGCGAGGCGCGCCTGCATGCGCGAGTTGAAGCGCGCCTCGGCCTGCGCGGTGACTTCCAGCGTGCGCCAATCCTCGCCGATCAGGCGGCGCACCTGCCGGGCGGCGTATTCGCTTTGGCGCTCCAGCATGAAGATGATGGAGTTGTGGCCCAGATTGGTGTTCGGGCCGTAGAGGATGAACAGGTTGGGAAAGCCGTGAACCGCCACGCCGCGATAGGCGCGCGGGCTGTCGCCCCACACGGCGCGCAGATTCCGCCCGTCCCGGCCCGTCACTGAAATCGTGGGCAGAAATTCCGTCGCCTTGAACCCCGTCGCGAACACCAGCGTGTCGGCGGCGACGTGGTCGCCCCGGCCATTAATGATCTCGCGCGGGCGGATGCTCGCCACGCCGCTATCGTCCAGCGTGACATTGGGCTGCTGCAGGGTGGGATAGAACTCGCTGGTCAGCAGGATGCGCTTGCAGCCCGGCGCAAAATCCGGTGTCAGCCTGGCGCGCAAGGCCGGATCGCGGACCTCGCGCTTCAGCCGCGCCAGCATGCGCCAGCGGGTAAACGCATTTGCCAGCGTGCCCGACAGGAAGGCGGCAAAGCGGGTTTCGTGGATCAGGAAGCTGGCGGTGCGGTAAAGCCAATGCCAGCCGGGCACGTGGCGGAAGGCGGCCTTCTCCAGTGCGGTGAACTGGCGATCAGGCTTGTCGATGATCCAGTTGGGCGTGCGCTGAAACACGGTAAGGTGCGCCGCACGCTCCTCCATCTCGGGCAGGAGCTGCACGGCGCTTGCGGCGGCGCCGATGACGGCGACGTTCTGCCCGGTCACGTCGAGGTCCTCGGGCCACTCAGCCGAGTGCACGACTTGACCTTCGAACGTCTCGAGGCCGGGAATGGCCGGGATCACCGGCTCGGACAGCTGGCCCACGGCGCTGATCACGGTTCGGGTGGAGAGCGTGCGTCCGTCGGACAGCGTGACGCGCCAGCGGCCTTCGTCCTGATCAAAGGCGAGGCTGGTGACCGTGCACCCGAACCGCATGCGGCGGCGCAGATCGAAGGCGTCGGCGGCGCGGTCCAGATAGGCGAGGATTTCGGCCTGGGGCGAGAATTTCCGGCTCCAGTCCGGGTTGGGAAAGAAGCTGAAGGAATACAGATGGCTCGGCACGTCGCACGCCGCGCCGGGATAGCGGTTGGCGCGCCACACGCCGCCGGCGCCGTCAGCACGTTCGAGAATCACGAAATCACTCACCCCCGCACGATCCAGCTGGCGGCCCATGGCGATGCCGGCGAAACCGGCGCCAATGATGACGGCGTCGCAGCGGTCAGGCAGCGGGGCGTCAGATATCGGCGCCGGCATGGCCTTCAGCGTACATCGCCTCGATCAGCGCGCTGTTGCGCGCCGTCACCACATTGCGCCGCACCTTCATGGTGGGGGTCAGCTCTCCGGTTTCCACGGTCAGGGCGGCGGGCAGGACCCGGAATTTGCGCACATTCTCCACCCGGGCGTAGCGCTTGTTGACGCCATCCACCGCCGTCTGCAGCGCGGCGGTGAGGGCGTCGCTGACGCGCGCCGCGCCCGCATCCATCCCCTTGGCCTTGGCGAATTTGGCCAGCCCGTCCTCGCTCAGCGTCACCAGCGCGGTGAGGTAGGGCTTGGCGTCACCCACCACCACCGCATGCTCGATCAGCGGGTCATTCATCAGATCGGTCTCGATATTGGCCGGCGTGATGTTCTTGCCGCCCGACGTGATGATGATGTCCTTGATCCGGCCGGTGATGAAGACGAAGCCGTCCTCGTCCATGCGCACCACGTCGCCGGTGCGCATCCAGCCATCCCGGGTGAAGCTGTTCTCGGTGGCTTCGTTATTCTTCATGTATCCGGCGAAGACATTGGGGCCCCTGACCTGCAGCTCGCCCTCTTCGGAGATGCGCGCCTCCATATGGTCGATCATGCGCCCCACCGACCCCAGACGCACCGCGCCGGGCTGGTTGAAGGCGGTGGGCGCGCTGGTTTCCGACTGGCCGTAGCCTTCGTAGATGACGAGATCCAGGCTGGTGAAGAAGACCAGCACCTCCTTGGAAATCGGCGCCGCGCCGGAGATCAGCATGCGCGCCCGGTCGAGCCCCAGCGCCGCCTTGATCTTGCCCAGCACCAGCTTGCGCGCCAGACCCATCTGCAAGCTGAGGAGGGGGCCTGGATTGCGGCCATTGATGTCCGCCTCGTGATAGCGTTTGGCCACGCCCATGGCCCAGGCGGCGATTTTGGCCTTGGCGCCCGTGGCTTCGGCGAGGCGCCCGCGCAGGGCCTCTTGGAATTTTTCCCACACCCGCGGCACGCCAAAGAACACGGTCGGCCGGGCGGCCTTGAGGTCTTCAGCCAGTGTCTCCATGGAGCGGGCGAAATAGAGATTGGAGCCGGACGCCACGTGATTGTGGACGCTCGCCTGCTGCTCGGCGATGTGGGCGATGGGCAGGTAAGACAGGCCGGTATCGCCCTCGCGGTGCTTGAACATCTCCGACAGCATGCCCGCGCTCCACGAGATATTGCCGTGGCTGAGCATCACAGCCTTGGGCGGACCGGTGGTGCCCGAGGTGTAGATCAGTGCGCCGATGGTCGCCTCGTTGATCGCCTTGAGGCGGGCGCTGACCGCGTCGTCATATTGCGCCTCGCCCTTGGCCATGAAGGCCTCCCAGCTCAGCACGCCCTCGGGTGCGGGCTCTGGCCCTTGCATCATGATGATGTGGGTGAGGCTCGGGCATTCGGCCTTGAGCGCCAAGGCGTTGCGCGCCTGTTCGGCGGTTTCCACCAGATAGACCGGGCTTTCCGAATGCTGGAGGATATAGGCGATCTCCGGTTCAGAGCTGGTCCAGTAGACGCCCGCCGGGCGCCCGCCCGCCATCATGGCGGCGATGGCGGCGATGGTCCATTCAGGCCTGTTGAAGCCGAGGATGGCGCAGGCATCATCGGCCTTGAAGCCCAGCGCGATCAGGGCGCGCGCCGCCTGCCGGGTCTGATCGGCATAGTCGCGCCAGCTGGTCGAGACCCAGTTCGCGCCGTCATAGGCGGTATAGGCCGGCGCGTCCCCCCGCCGCTGCGCCTGATCGAGCATCCGCGCCGGCGTGGAGGGAAACAGCCCGTCCAGAATTCGCGGCAAGTCCTTCGCCGTCGCCTGCATGCCAACCTCCCGTTATCGCGCCCCGTCCGGTGACGGCGGGGTCTAGTGCGTCAGTCCCATGATCTTACGGGCTTCCTGCGGCGACGCCACCTCGCGTCCGGCGTTTTTCGCGCATTGCGCCAGCGCCTCGATGAGGGCGCCATTGCCGGGCGCGCGCTCGCCATCGGGCAGGTAGAATGTGTCTTCCAGCCCGGTGCGCAGCATCCCGCCCAGCTCCGCCACGCGCTGGTGAACCGGCCAGATCTCCGCGCGCCCGATCAGGGTCGCCTGCCAGGGATCGCCCGCGCGCTTGTATTTGATGAGCAATTTCAAGAGGTCAGGGTCGCACGGCATACCCGAGGCGACGCCCATGACGAAGTTGTAGTGCGCCGCCGGGGCCATGCCGTTCTCGATGAACATGCCCACGCTGCGCACGATGCCGACATCGAAGCACTCAAACTCGGGGTGGGCGCCGACTTCCGCCATGGCGTCGAGCATGGTCTGAATCTTGTCCACCGGATTGTCGAACACCATGGGCGGCCAGGCCCAGCTGCCGTCGCTGCGCAGTTTGAGATAGTTGAGCGAGCCGGCATTGCAGGCGGCGATCTCCGGTCTGACTCGCCTTATGCACGCCACGGGGCCCGACACGTCCGGGCCGACAATGCCGGTGGTCTGGTTGATGATCACGTCCGGGCAGGCGCTGCGGATGGCGTCGATGATGGCCGCGGCCACATCCGGGTCCCAGCTGGGGAAATGGCCGACGCCGTCTTCCTGCATGCGGAAATGGACATGCATGACGCTGGCGCCCGCGTCATAGGCCTCGCGCGCGCTGGCGGCCATCTGCTCCGGGGTCACCGGCACAGGATGGGTCTTGGGATTGGTCAGCACGCCATTGAGCGCGCAGGTCAAAACCGCTTTGTCAGTCATGGCTTTACCTCAAGCTTGAGTTCGATCAGCAGCGCGCCGCCATTCGCCTGCTGGCCCGGCGCGGTGTGCACGGCGGCCACCACGCCATCGGCGGCGGCGGTCAGGCGCATTTCCATCTTCATGGCTTCGATCACCGCCAGCACATCGCCCGCCTTCACGCTGTCGCCGGGTTTCACGTTGACTGCCACCACCGCGCCGCTCACGGGCGCCGTCACGCGCGAGGGATCGGCCGCGCCCGCGCCGGCCAGCAAGGCTGGCTCACGCACCACGGCGATGCGGTTGTTCAGCGCCACATGCACCGCGCCGTCGGCATCCTGCAGCGCCAGGCAGCGCCGGTCCACGCCATCAAGGCGGTAGCGCAGGCGCGGGCCGTCACGCTCCAGAAGAAGGATATCGTGGCGGCTATCCCCCATCGTGACGGTCAGCGCGCCGGGTCCGGCCTGCTCCACCATGGGCTCAACGCGTGTTCCATCCGCGTCAAGCGGCAGGGCGAAACGTGTCACCGAACCGGACCGGATCACCCCTTCGTCGTGTCGCGCCAGGAGCAGAGCGGTGACAAGAACGGCCTCTGTGGAGACATCAGCGGGCGAAAAGGGTCCCGTGCCTGCGCCCGCCCACTCGTCGAGGTCGGAAATGGTGATGGCGCCGGCGCGAAAGGCCGCGCTGTCGATCAGGCGCATCAGGAAGTCGCGATTGGTCTTCACCCCCAGAAGCGGCGCCTTGGCGAGCCCCAGGAGCAGCCGGTCGATCGCTTCGTCGCGGTTCATCGAGAAGGCGATGACTTTGGCGACCATGGCGTCATAGGCGGTGGAGATCACATCCCCGGTTTCGAAACCGGTATCGATGCGCACCTCGCGCTCGGCGTCTTTGGTTTCGAACCAGGCGATGTCGCCGGCTTGCGGCGTGAAGCCGTTGAGCGGGTCTTCGGCGTAGAGGCGCACCTCGATGGAATGGCCGTAAGGCTCCATCTGGTCCTGGGTGGCGGGCAGCGCGCCGCCGGTCGCCACGAGGAATTGCCAGCCCACCAGATCCATTCCGTAGACCTCTTCGGTCACGGGATGCTCCACCTGCAGGCGGGTATTCATTTCCAGGAAATAGAAGGCGCCGTCTGCGTCCAGCAGGAACTCGACGGTGCCGGCCCCGACATAGCCCACCGCCTGCGCCACCCGGACGGCTTCCTGACCCATTGCGTGGCGCAGCGTGGGGCTCACCGCGGGCGAGGGGGCTTCCTCCACCACTTTCTGGCGGCGGCGCTGGGCCGAGCAGTCACGCTCGCCGATGTGCAGCACATTGCCATGGGTGTCGGCGAAGACCTGCACTTCTACATGCCGGCCCCGCTCGATGAGCTTCTCCAGCAGCACGGCGTCATCGCCAAAGGCTGATTTCGCCTCGCGCCGGGCCGAAGCCAGCGCCTCGGCGAACTCACCGGCGCCATGCACGGCGCGCATGCCGCGCCCGCCGCCGCCCGCCACCGCCTTGATCAGCAGGGGATAGCCGATGGCGTCAGCTTGTTTGGCCAGATTGGCGTCAGACTGGTCCTCGCCCTGCCAGCCGGGCACCATGGGAATACCGGACTGGGCCAGCAGCGCCTTGGCGCGGGCCTTGTCGCCCATGGCCTCAATGGCGCCGGCCGGCGGGCCGATGAAGATGATCCCCGCCGCCTCGCAGGCGCGGGCAAACGCGGCGTTCTCTGACAGAAACCCATAGCCGGGATGGATGGCGTCGGCGCCGGTGGCCTTGGCTGCCGAGATGATCGCCTCGATATCAAGATAGCTCTGCGCCGCCGGAGCCGGACCGATGCGCACGGCGATATCGGCCTCGCGCACATGCATCGCGCCGGCGTCAGCGTCGGAATAGACCGCGATGGTGCGCATCTGATTGTTCTTGGCATGACGCAACACGCGCACAGCGATCTCGCCACGATTGGCCACGAGGACCGAGCGGATAGGGCGGCGGGTGCTCATCCCTGCACCCAATTCGCCAGGCGCTTTTCCAGAAATGCCGTCAGGCCCTCAGCGCCTTCTTCACTTTTCACGGCGGCGGCAAACACCGCCGCGGCCTCGTCGATCAGATCGCCCGCATCGTTCAGGCGCGCCTTGCGCATCAGGCGTTTGGTGGCGGCGATGGCGTTGGGGGCGCCTTTGCGAATATCGCCCAGCACGCCGTCCAACGTCTCCATCAGCGCATCCTCGCCATCACACACGCCATGGACCAGTCCCAGCGCCAGCGCGGCGCGGGCATCGATCTTGCCCCCCGTGACGGCGAGGCGGCGCGCCTGCGAATAGCCGAGGCGCTCCACCAGGAAGGGCGCGATCTGGGCGGGTACGAGGCCGAGGCCGGTTTCGGGCAGGCGGAACACCGCCGTCTCGCGCGCCAGCGCCACATCGGCGACGCAGGCGAGGCCAAACCCGCCGCCCATCACCGCCCCGTCCAGCACGGCGACCACCGGCAGGCCGGTCTCTGCATAGGCTTTGCACAAATGGCCAAAGCGCGCGTTCACCCGCGCCGCCGGATCCACGCCGTCTGCGCCCGCAGCGCTTTGCGCCGCGCCCATATCCTTGATGTCGCCGCCCGAGCAGAAATGTCCGCCTGCGCCGCGCAGCACGATGGCGCGGGCGCCCGAGCCTTCAGCCGCCTCAAGCGCGGCCAGCAGTTCGTCCACCATGGCGAGCGACATGGCGTTGCGCAGCTCGGGCCGGTTCAGCGTGATATGAACCACGCTGGCGCGGGTCTCGACGCTGAGGGTCTGGTAGGTCTCAGGCATTGCCTTCCACCGGTTTCTTGCGCCGGGGCAATGTGCCTTCCAGCTTGGCGATAATGCCCAGCATGATCTCGTCCGCGCCGCCGCCGATGGAGACCAGGCGCCCGTCACGGAAAGCCCGCGCGATGGGGTTGTCAGACGTGTAGCCCATGCCGCCCCAGTATTGCAGGCAGGCGTCGGACACTTCGCGCGACAGCCGGCCTGTCTTCAGCTTGGCCATGGAGGCGAGCTTGGTGACGTCCTTGCCGGCGATGAAATCCTCCACCGCGCGGTAGGTCAGCGAGCGCAGGGCCTCGACCTCGGTGCGCAGCTCGGCCAGGCGGAAATGGACCACCTGATTGTCCAGGATCGGCGTGCCGAAGGTCTTGCGCTCCCGCGTGTATTCAATGGTCAGGTCGATCTGGCGGTCCAGTGCCTTGAGAGAAGACGCCGCGCCATAGATGCGCTCCTCCTGGAATTGCAGCATCTGATAAAGGAAGCCCGCGCCCTCATCGCCGATCCGATTGCGCTTGGGCACCCGCACTTCATCAAAGAAGAGCTGCGCGGTATCGGACGAGTGCATGCCGATCTTGTGGATTTTCTGCCGCGTGATGCCCTTTTCATTCATCGGCACGATGATCAGGGACTTGTTCTCGTGGGCCTTGCCGTCCGACGTGTTGGCCAGCAGGCAGCACCAGTCGGCCTTCATGCCATTGGTGATCCACATCTTGGCGCCGGTGATGACATAGTCATCGCCGTCGGAGACCGCTTTCGTGGTCACCGCCGCCACGTCCGAGCCGCCGCCCGGTTCCGACACGCCCAGACAGCCGACATAATCGCCGGTGATGGAGGGGGTCAGGAATTCCCGGCACAGCTCTTCGGACCCGAAATTGGCCAGCGCCGGCGTGCACATATCGGTGTGCACCCCAATGGCCATGGGCACGCCGCCGCAATTGATCAGGCCGAGCTCCTCGGCCATCACCATGGAGTAGGACATGTCCAGCCCCGCGCCGCCATATTTCTCTGGCCAGCGCAGGCCGAGCAGGCCCAGATCACCCATTTTCTTGAAGACCTCATGGGAGGGAAACTCGCCCGCCTTCTCCCATTCCTCCACATGCGGATTGATTTCCTGGGTGATGAATTTCGCGACCGTGTCGCGCAGCTGGTCGTGCTGTTCGGTGAACTGCATGTCTGGTCTCCTTCGGGACGATCCCTGTCCGGTTCGTTGAGCGGCGGCGCGTCAAAACCGCGCCACGCCGAATGTGTTGGGCCGCAAGCTCCGCGCTTCGGCCTCGGCGCAGATATTGAGGCATTCCATGAGGATGGCGCGGGTGTCGCGCGGGTCGATGATGCCGTCATCCCAGAGCCGGGCCGAGCCGAACAGCGCCTGGGACTGCTCGTTCAGCCCCTGCTCGATCATGGCGCTCATCTGGGCCAGACCCGCTTCGTCCGTCTCCTGACCATCGCGGGCATTCTTGGTACGGGTGACGATCTCCATCACCTTGGCGGCTTGCGCGCCGCCCATCACGGCGGTGCGCGCGGTGGGCCAGGCGAAGATGAAGCGTGGATCGAAGCCGCGCCCACACATGCCGTAATTGCCCGCCCCGAAACTGCCGCCCAGCACGATCGTCAGCTTGGGCACGCGGGCATTGGCCACGGCCTGGATCATTTTCGAACCATGCTTGATGGCGCCCTCGCGCTCGGCGCGCGTGCCGACCATGTAGCCGGTGGTGTTCTGCAGGAAGACCAGCGGCGTGCCCGACTGGTCGCATAGCTGGATGAACTGGCCCGCCTTCATGGAGCCTTCAGGCTGAATCGGACCGTTATTGCCGATAATCCCCACCAGCCGCCCGCCGATACGGGCGTGGCCGCACACCGTCTCGGCGCCATAGCGCTCCTTGAAGGCCAGGAAGTCTGATCCGTCCACGATGCGCGCGATCACCTCGCGCACATCCCAGGGCGTGCGGTCATCAGGCGGGATGATGCCCAGCAGCTCGTCAGCGTCATGGCGCGGCGGCGCGCCGGCGCCGGGCGCGGTGGCGGCGTCCCAGTTGAGCTTGTCCATGATCTCGCGCGCGCAGGCGAGCGCTTGCGCGTCATCATCGACGATGTATTCGCCCAGCCCCGTCACCTCGGCATGCAGATCCGCGCCGCCCAGCGATTCATCGTCGGCATCCTCGCCAATGGCGGCTTTGACCAGCGGCGGACCGGCCAGGAAGATTTTCGACTTGTTGCGCACCAGCACGACATAGTCCGACAGGCCCGGCAGATAGGCCCCGCCCGCGGTGGACGATCCGTGCACCACGGCGATCTGGGGAATGCCCGCCGCGCTCAGGCGCGCCTGATTGGCGAAGCTGCGTCCGCCATCGACGAAAATCTCGGCCTGATAGAGAAGGTTGGCGCCGCCCGATTCCACCAGATGGATCATGGGCAGCTTGTTTTCCAGCGCGATCTCCTGCGCCCGCAAAGCTTTCTTCAGGCCCATGGGCGCCACCGTGCCGCCCTTGATGGCGCTGTCGGAGGCGGACACCACGCAGCGCTTGCCGGCCACCACGCCAATCCCGATGATCGACCCGCCGCCCGAGGCGCCGCGCCCGCCATCATCATCATGCATTTTCAGCCCGGCCAGCGCCGACAGCTCCAGAAACGGCGCCCCGCGATCGACCAGGAGCGCCACGCGCTCGCGCGGCAGGATCTGTCCGCGTTCGGTGAAGCGCTCGCGCTTTGAGGCGGAGTTGGCGCGCACCTTGTCTTCGAGGCCGCGCGCCTCGGCCAGCTTCTCCATCATAGCATCGCGTGCGGCGCTGAAATCATCCGAGGCCGGATTGAGGCGTGAGACGATCTGAGGCATCAGCCCTCTCCACGCAGGACGGCCGGGTCCACCGCCCGGTGAAATCCGTTATACACCGGCGCCGCCTGATGGGCTTCCAGCGGCCAGTGGCGTCCGCCCAGAGGCGCGCCGCCATCCACGCGCAGCATGGCGCCAGTGATGAAGGCGGCGGCGGGGCTGAGCAGGAAGGTCACGGCGGCCGCGATCTCGGCTTCCGAGCCCAGGCGCTGGGCAGGCAAATGCTGTTTGAGATAGGGGATCATGGCGCGCACCGCGCCGCCATAGGTGTCCATGCCCGAGGAGGCGACCCAGCCTGGCGCGACGGCATTGACGCGCACGCCGTGTTTCGCCCACTCCACCGCCGCGGTCATGGTCAGGTTTTCCATACCCGCCCGCGCGGCGCCCGAATGCGCCATGCCGGGCATGCCGTTATGCATGTCGGCGGTGATGTTCACCACTGCGCCGCCATGGTCTTTGAGGCTCGCCTCGAACACCGCCTTCATGACCAGAAATCCTCCGGTCAGATTGGTGGCGACGACGGCGTCCCAGCCTTTCTTGGAGATGTCCTTGATCTCAGCCGGGAACTGCCCGCCGGCATTATTGACAAGGCCGTGGATCGCGCCATGGCGCGCGACAATGTCCGCCACGCCCGCACGCACCGCCTCTTCGTCGCGAATGTCGAAGGCTTGTGTATCCGCCTGTCCGCCATCGGATGTAATCTCTGCTGCGACGGCGGTGAGTTTGTCCGGCTTGCGCCCGGCCAGCACGACATGCGCGCCTAGCGAGGCCAGCTCATGGGCGATACAGCGGCCAATGCCGGAGCCGCCGCCAGTGACCAGAATAACCTGGCCGTCAAACAGGCCGGGCCGGAACACGCTGTCATAGCGGGCTGGCGTGTCGGTCATGCGGCCCCGTCTCCTCCCTGACTGGTCCGGCGATACATGCCGCCACGATCCAGACCGCCAACCTCCCCCAAGCTAACGTATACGTCAAGGGTCTCTTGTTTGCGTCAGCTGCCTTGGCTAGGCTCCCGGTCAAGGGAGAGAGGCCATGGGCTCGAATATCAAGGACGGCGCAGCCAGCGAGACGCTGTACGGCATCGCTGAACTGGCTGAGGCCCATGGCGTCAGCCAGCGCACCATACGCTTCTATGAAGACAAGGGGCTGATCAGCCCGCGCCGGGTGGGCGGGCAGCGCGTTTACAGCGAGGCGGATTCAAAACGCCTGTCGCTGATCCTGCGCGCCAAATCCATCGGCACGAAGCTGTCAGACATCCGCACCTTTCTGGAGCTCTATGGCCGCGAGGGCGAGGGCCGGGTGCGCCAGCTGGAATTTGTCATCGAGAAGACTGCCGCCGAGATCGAGGCGCTGGAGGCCAAGAAGCGCCAGATCGACCAGACGCTGGCGGAACTCAAACTGATCCATGACGGCGCGCGCGAGCGGCTGGCCCGCCGGCGCGGCTGAGGGCTCGCCACTGCGCATCCGCGCCGCTAGGGTGCGCCGCAACACATCTCAAACAAAACACCATCGGGAGGAATTCCATGTCCGAACAGGATTTGTCGCTCAAGGGCAAGGTCGCGCTGATCGCCGGCGCCAGCCGCGGCATTGGCGAGGCGGCCGCCAAGCGCCTGGCGCGCAATGGCGCCATGGTCATCTGCTCCAGCCGCAAGCTGGACGATTGCAAGCGCGTGGCTGACGAGATCAAGGCCGAGGGCGGCCAGGCCCGCGCCATGGTCCTGCATCTGGGCGAGGCCGAACACCGCGAAGCCGCCATTGAGTCCATCCAGAAGACCGAAGGCCGGCTGGACATTCTGGTCAATAACGGAGCCACCAGCCCGTATTTCGGCGAGGCCGCCAAGACCCCGGACGGCGCATGGGACAAGACCATGGAGGTCAACGTCAAAGGTCCGTTCTTCCTGTCCTCGCTGGCCATTCCGATGATGTCGGCCCAGGGCGGCGGCTCCATCATCAATGTCGCCTCCATCAACGGCATCCGTCCGGGCTTCTTCCAGGGCGTGTACTCGGTGTCCAAGGCGGCCGTGATCTCCATGACCCAGGTGCTGGCCCAGGAATATGGCGCCCACAATATCCGCGTGAATGCGCTGTGCCCGGGCCTGACCGAGACCAAGCTCGCCTCGGCGCTCACCTCCGATCCGTCGCTCGCCGACCTGATGAAGCGCAATTTCTCCATCCAGCGCGTGGGTCAGCCTGAAGACATGGCCGCGGCCATTCACTTCCTGGCCAGCGATGCGTCAAGCTATATGACCGGCCAGTGCCTGATCATTGATGCGGGCATCACCGCGCGCGGACCGCTCTGACCCCGATGCGCACGCGCGAGGCCTGCGCGGCGCTCGACGCCGCCGATCCGCTTAAAAGTCGCCGGGCGCTGTTCGCACTGCCCAAGGGCGATATCTATCTCGACGGCAATTCCCTCGGGCCGCCGCCGCTCAGTGCGCTCAAGCGTCTCGATGCGGCGGCGCGCGAGGAGTGGGGCCAGGGCCTCATCGGGTCGTGGAATGCGGCCGGCTGGATGGATCTGCCGCTCACGCTCGGCGCCCGCCTCGCCCGCCTGATCGGTGTCGATGCTGACGAGGTCATCGCCATCGACACTGTCACCATCAATATCTTCAAGCTGGCCGCCGCCCTGATCGCGCGCGAGGGCGGGGCGCTGGCGGCAGAGGCGGGCGAGTTTCCCACTGACGGCCATGTGCTGGAGGGCTTGTCGCGCATCTCCGGCGCGCCCTTCCACCGCGTGGCGCCCGACACCCCGCCCTCGGACCTTCCGGCCGATGTGCGCGTGCTGGTCAAAAGCGCGGTGCACTACAAGAGCGCCCGCATCGCTGATTTCGAACGCTGGGAGCGCGAAGCCGCCGCGCGGGGCCTCTCCATTATCTGGGACCTCAGCCACGCCACGGGTCTGGTTGACCTGAAGCTCAAGGCCTGGGGCGCGCGATACGCCGTGGGCTGCGGGTATAAATTCCTCAATGGCGGACCGGGCGCGCCCGCCTTCCTTTATTGCGCGCGGGGTGAGACGCCAAAGCTGGAGCATCCGGTCACGGGCTGGCTCGGCCATGCCCGGCCGTTCGAGTTTGAAGACGCCTATGCCCCCCATGAGGGCATGGCCCGCTGGCGCACCAGCTCGCCCTCCATCCTGGCGCTGTCGACGCTCGACGGCGCGCTGGACGCCTATGACGGCGTGGACATGGCGCGGGTGGAGGCCAAGGCCGGCGTGCTGGGCGATATCCTTCTGGAGTGCGCGGAATCGTTGGGGCTGGAGACGGCATGTCCGGGGATTGGCGAGCGGCGCGGCGGCCATGTGGTGCTGCGTCATGAGCAGGGCTACGCCATTGTCCAGGCGATGATCGCGCGCGGCATGACCGGCGACTTCCGCGCGCCGGACCTGATGCGGTTCGGCTTCAACCCGCTCTACCTCTCCCATGTGGAGGTGTTCGATGCGGGCGCGGCGCTGGCCGAGGTGATCAACACGCGCGAGTGGGACCGGCCGGAATTCACCGCCCGCAAGGCGGTGACCTGATCACGCTTGCGCGTCCCGTCCGCCTCGCGCACGCTCGCGCCAACCATAGCCGGGGAGGGCTGTCATGACGCGCTGGATTGTCTCGATCATCGCCACGCTGGTGCTGCTGGTGGTGCTGGCGGCCTACGGGCCGGGATCGCTCAATGCCGTGAAGTTCGAACCCACGCCGCCCGATCCGGCGCTGGCGGCCCTGTTCGATATTCCAACCGTGGACCCGGAAATTCGTGAATCCGACCTGATCGGCGCTGAAGATATAGAGCCCGGCCCGGACGGGCGGCTCTATGCCGGTCTGCAGGACGGGCGCATCATGGCGCGCGATGCGGACGGCGGCTGGAGCGAGTTCGCCAACACGGGCGGGCGCCCGCTGGGGCTGGGCTTCGGGCCTGACGGCACGCTGTTCGTCGCCGACGCCCTGCGCGGCCTCCTCAGGCATGGCGGCGGCGATGACTGGGAGGTCTGGCTGGCGCAGGAACCTGAAGGCCCGCTGGTCTTCACCGATGACATCACCGTGCTTGCCGACGGTTCGGTGATCCTGTCGGACGCCTCCAAGCGCTATGGCTACGGGAACTACATGACCTCCTATCTCGAAGGCGAGGCGACGGGCGTGATCTACCGCGTGCGCGGGCCGGATGATTTCGATGTGCTGGCTGACGGGCTCGCCTTCGCCAATGGCGTCACCCACGATCCGGCGACGGGCCTCATCTATATCAACGAGACGTGGGCGGCGCGGGTCTGGACGCTGGACCCGGACACCGGCGCGCGGGAGCCCTTCCTCGACGGCCTGCCGGGCTATCCCGACAACATGCATTTTGATCCCGAAACGGGCCTGTTGTGGATCGCCATGCCGTCCTTGCGCGCCGCCGACATCGAGGCGCTGCATCCGCGCCCGCTCTTCAAACGCCTGATCTGGCGGTGGATTCAGGTGGCAGGCCTGCCGCCTCTGCCGCCGCGCCCGGTGATGATCCTGGCGGTGGACCGCGACGGGGCGCCGGTCCACGTCATTCATGGCCCGGACGATCAGCCCTATGGCGCCACCGGCATGGCGCCCTGGCAGGGCCGCATCTGGGTCGGCGGGCTGGAGCGCGAAAGCGTGGACGCGTTTGCCTGGCCAGAGACGTTGCCATGACCCAGACGGCCCTGATCACCGGCGGATCCAGCGGCATCGGGCTGGACGTCTCGCGCCGGCTCGCCGCGCGAGGCTGGCGCTTGCTGTGGGTCTCCTTGAGCGAAGACGAGATCGCTGCGGCGCGCGAGGCGCTCCTCGCCACACTCCCCGGCGCGCTGATTGACGGGCTGGCCCTTGATCTCGCCGTCCCGGATGCGCCGCAGCGCGTGTTCGAGTGGGCTGAAACTCAGGGCGGCTGCGATCTCCTTATCAATAATGCCGGGTTCGGCGTCTACGGCCCGTCGTCCAGCCTGGCGCTGGAGGCCGAGCAGGCGATGATCGCGGTCAATATCGGCGCGCTGCACGCACTCACGCGCCTCTTCCTGCCCGCCATGACGGCGCGCGGCGGCGGAACGATCGTCAATATCGCGTCCAACTCCGCCTTCGTGCCCGCGCCGGACCTCGCCGTCTATGCGGCCACCAAGGCCTTCGTGAAGCATTACTCCGAAGCCCTCACCGCCGAGCTGGAGGAGGCGGGCAGCCCGGTGCGGGTGATGACGGTGTGCCCGTCCGCCATCTCCGACACGCCCTTCCTCAAACGCGCCGGGATGGAGGGCGTGCGCACCTTTAAGAGCTTCACCGCCACCACCGCCGACGAGGTGGCGCGTGACATCCTCGCCGGCCTCGACCAGAACCGCCGCTTCGTCCTCACCGGCGCCGCCATGCGCCGCGCAATGTGGCTGATGAAACTGGCGCCAGCGCCGGTGCTGAGATGGGTGACGCGAAGGGAGACGCGGCGGGTTTGAGGGGTCAGGTTGGGAAGAGGGCGGCCTGATCGCGTGCGCCGTGGGCGACGCGGATGATCAGAACCTGTCTGGCGTCGAAGGTGTAGTAGATCGCATAGCGCCGAAAAAATGATGCTCTGAGCTCAGGAGCGAACTGGCTTCGGTCGCCTCCCGTTTCGGGGTGAATCAGCAGCCCCTTTGCATGATCATATATCGCATCGATGAACCGGTCGGCGGCTGTGTCGCTGTCTTCAGCGATGAACGCCCAAATCTCGGCGAGGTCAGCCTCCGCCGCATGGGTAAGGGTCAGCCGGCGCGCCGCGATGACCGCCTCCCGCGCGCCTTGATCGCTTCGGGATCGAAATCCGTCACCCGGCCGTCAGCCTGATCGGCCAGGCCACGGGCGATGAAGGTCTGCATCTCCACCAGCGCTCGCTGGGACTCCAGCCGGCTCGTGCGCCAGCCGCGCAGGGCCTCGCGCACCGCCTCGCTGGCCGAGGCGTAATCCCCGGACGCCACCGCCTCGCGGATCATCCCCGCCATTTCAGGCGTCACGGTAATGGTCAGGCGTTCCAGATCGCTCATGATCATACTTTATCATACTTTTGCGCGAAGGGGAGCCGCCTCCGAACCCTCCACCGTTCGCACCCGGCTACGCCGAAGCGAAGCCCCGGCTTTGCCGAGGCGAGAGGGCGACTGCCCGCCCGCAGCTTTAGTGAGGACCGACCGAGCGGAGCGAGGGAGGACAGGGGAATTTGGTGGGCCCGGAGGGACTCGAACCCCCAACCAAGCGGTTATGAGCCGCCGGCTCTAACCAATTGAGCTACAGGCCCGGCGCGTGCGCGCGAGGCCGGTTTCATAGCGCGGCGCGGCGCGCGCGCCAAGCGCGCATCGCCACGCGCATCTCGCTGCACCCATCTCCGTCCGCGCATCGCCGCGCGCGCCGTGGTATGGTGCGTCATCTCCCAGACGCCGCCGCGCGGGCGCCCCATTGGCGCCGTGATCGGGGGCTGGTCTGGGGCGCGCGGTCCATAGGGCCGCCATAACAGGAGAACTCCCCATGCGCCGTCTCGCCCTTCTCTTTGCTCTGCCGGTATTTCTGGCCGCCGCGCCGGCCGCCTTCGCCCAGATCGCTTCGCCCGAACCGGCGCGACTCGATCTGTCCGCCACGGGCAGCGTCACGGTCACGCCGGACCAGGCCCATGTCTCGTCGGGCGTCGTGACGCGCGCAGACACGGCGGCGGACGCCCTGCGCGCCAACAGCCAGGCCATGACGCGCGTGTTCGCCGAACTGCGCCGCGCCGGCGTCGCCGAGCGCGACATGCAGACCCGCCAGCTCACGGTGTCGCCGGTCTATACCCAGCCGGGGCGCGACACGAACCAGTCACCCCAGATCACCGGCTATGAGGCGCGCAACACCGTCACCGCCCTGATCCGCGATCTGGACCGCACCGGCCCGGTGATCGATGCGCTGGTCACAGCCGGCGCCAATCAGCTGGAAGGCGTGCGTTTCGGATATTCGGGCGAGGACGAGGCGCGCAACGAGGCCCGCCGCGCGGCGGTGACCGAGCTGCACGCCCGGCGCGACCTTTATGCAGACGCGGCGGGCTTTCGCATTGTGCGCCTGGTCAGCTTCACCGAGAGCGGCGGCTACCGTCCCGAATCTGGCATGTACGCCATGTCCATGCGCGCCGACAGCAGCTCAACCCCTGTGGCCGCTGGCGAAATGACCATCGAGGTCACGGTCAATGCCGGCTGGGAGATTGAAGGCTAGCTGGCCGAGCCAACCGGCTTGACCAGGAAATGGCCATGGAGCGTCGCGACCGGAGCGGCGCGGCGCTCCTGCCAGGCTTCCACACGCACATTGGCTACGCGCGATCCCTGCCGGGTAATCGCCGCGCGCGCATACACATCCGCCGGGCGCACCGGGCGCAGATAGTCGATGGAGACATCGATGGGCTTGGGCAGGGCGGCCAGATCGCTGGCCGCCAGCAGGCCGGCCGCGGCGGTGATCTCCATGAAGGCGCCAATCGCGCCGCCATGCAGGGCGGGGATCAGCGGATTGCCCACCAGCGCCTCGGCGTAGGGCAAAATGCCCGTCAGCTCGTCGCCATGATCATCAAAGCGCACGCCCAGGCGGCGCACATAGGGGCTGTTCATCAACAGGGACAGACGCGCGCTCATCGGGCGCCTCCCGCCTGGCCGGGTCCTGGCGTGCGGGTGTAGGGGCCGGCGCGCCCCGCCTCGATATCGGCGCGCACCCGGTCGGCGGCTTCCTGGCTGACGCGCGACACCATGAAGGCGGCGTGGGACGTGGCCACCGGATCATTGCGGTCGCCGTCATGGGCGATGGCGCTGACAAAGGCGATCAGACCCGAGACCTTGACCGTGTGCGCCTCGGCGATGATTGCGCGGCCCGGCGCGGCGGGCCGCATATAGTCGATGCGCAGATCCAGCGTCGCCAGCGCCTTGTCGCCGCCCAGCCCGGCGAACGCGGCCGTGCCCGAGGCATGGTCCAGCAGCGCCGTCACGACGCCGCCATGGGTCACGCCGGTGTCGGGATCGCCCACCAGGTCTTCGCGATAAGGGGCGCGCACCACCGCTTCGCCGGGACGCACCGCGTCCAGCACAAAGCCGAGATCGGCAGCATGGGGACTGCCGGCCACCAGAAGCGGCGCCAGCTGGTCGAGCCTCGATTGAAGATCATCTGTCATGAGCGCCTAGTTAGGCGCGCGCAGGCCTTTGCGCCAGTGCGTCAGGCGGCGCGGCGCCGGGCGGTCAGGCGCTCAAGGCTGTCCACGATCTCCGCGCGCACGTCGCCGGGCGCGCCATGCAGCGCCTCCAGCTTGGCCAGCGTGGCGCGGTGCAGCGCGGTGATTTCGGCTTCTTTCGGGCCCAGCGCCTGGGCGTTCTCCAGGCTGCGCGCCAGCGACTTTCCCACGCGCTCGGCCAGCGGGTCCTTGCGCCGGCGCATGCGTGTGATCATGGCGTAGGCCTGGGCGCGGGCGGCCTCGATGGGCGTGGTCAGGCCCGCCGTCACGTCCACATTGCGCTTGAAAGCGGCTTCACCGGCTGCGCGCTGGCGGCGGTCGGGCCCGCGGAAATACTCGCTGCGCACAAAGGGCCGGCGCTGCCGGGTGATATGGTCGAGGCGCACGATAATGTCCTTCGGCGCAATCGGGCGCAGGACCAGCGCATCCACCCCGGCGTCGCGCGCGCGCTCGGCGTCCTCGACAGTGCGTCGCGACGAGACGATGAGAGAGGGCGCAAGCGCGGCCGGCGCAGTGTCCAGCCGAAGCTTGCGCACGAGGTTCGCAGCATCCTCTGCTTCAGGGTTGTCCTGCCAGCCCGCCACCAGGATGGCCCCGCGCGTATGCTTCATGAACCACAACGCGCCGTCAGCGTCGTCCACTGCGGTGACCCGGGTGGCGCCTGCATTGCGCAGAATATCGACGGTCAGCCGGCGCAGATACCCCCCCGGCTCGCACAGCACCAGGGGGCGCGTGCGCCAGTCTGTGCGCGCGCTCACGGCGGCGGGCGATGGCGTCAATTGGGTCAAGGCGGAGCTCCGATCCGTACGGCCCCGTTCTAACGCTTTGCGCGCCCGCGCGCCGCTGGAAACCGGAAACAGGGTAAAGGGCGGGTTTACGCTGACCCGCCTTCACCTGGCCTGTTCGATTAGTCTTCGATACGGAAATACAGGCCCGCCTTGCCGGTCAGACGCGCAATGCCCGCTTCGCGCAGGGCCGGGGCGGGCGTCCACACGCCGCCGGGCGTGTCATCACGGCTGACATCGTTCGCCAGAGCCAGCGCGCACTCGGAAATCATGCGCGAAGTGGAGCCATAGCCCGGATCCAGATCCCCGCCGGCCACGGCGGTCAGGCGCTTTCCGTCAGCCATCTGCCCGGTGAACATGATCTGGTAATGGCCAGCCTCGCGTTCGGCGCGCGACGGACCTTCGCCGGGCTTGGGCGGGTTCTCGGCCATGGACCGGTCCTTGGCCACGTGATTTGCCAGGGCCTCGCCCTGCTCGCCCGGCCCGGTCAGCAGCATCTCGTCATAGACAAAGTCGGTCCCGTAGAGATGGCCGAGCAACAGGTTGGAGCGGTGGATGTTCTTGGTATTGATGGCCGCCATCATGAAGGGCGCCGACCAGCTGCCCAGGTCTTCCTCATAGAGCGGTTTGGCTCCGTGGGGCTGGTCCGGGCCGCGGAAATCCGGGGTCAGGGAGAAGGGGTCCTTGAGCCAGTTGATCACGTCTGGCTCGCGCGCGGCGCGGGCCATGGTCTGCGCAAAGCTCGCCGCCGTGCCGCCCGAAAACGTGCCTTTCATCTTGCGCACCCGGCCCTTGACCCGGGTGATGGGCTTTCCGCTGCGCGCAATCGCCTCGCGCTGCAGGACATAGACGCCGAGATCAAAGGGCACCGAATCAAAGCCGCACGACAGCACGATGCGGGCGCCGGACGCCTTGGCCGGGGCGTCATAGCGGTGGATGATATCGTGCATCCAGGCCGGCTCGCCGCACAGATCGACATAATCGGTCCCGGCTTCGGCGCAGGCGGCGACCAGCGGCTCGCCGAAATTCTGGTACGGGCCGACCGTCGTGATCACGACCTTGGTGCGTTCCGCCAGGGCTTTGAGCGAGGCCCGGTCCGCGCTGTCAGCTGTGATGAGCGGCGTATCGGCCGGCGCGCCGATTTCATCGCGCACCGCAGCCAGCTTGTCCGCCGACCGCCCAGCCATCGCCCAGCGCACGGAAGGTCCGTATTGCTGGCTCAGGTATTCGGCGACAAGGCGGCCGGTAAACCCGGTGGCGCCGAAAACGATCACGTCAAACTCGCGCTGGCTCATGAAGTCTCTCTGGCTGTTGGGATGGGTGCGGTGTGTGAGGGTTGATCCCATGGTTTCACACCTGACGTGCTGCGAACAGCCTGTATTGCGGCCCGCGCGCGTCAAACAAAAACCCCCGGATCAGGCTGATCCGGGGGCGAGGTTTCAGGCCGGGTTGGGTCCGGGTCTTCAGTTCGGCGGGCGGGTGGCGAAGGTCGCCGCATTGCCCACCGCCGTGGCCGAGCTGGAGATGAAGGGCGTGTAGCCGGGTGAGTTGACCTGCGCGCGGGCGGTCACCGCGCCGGAATTGGTCTGGTTCATGAAGGTGGTCAGGCCCACCGGGCATTCCGAACAGATATAGCCCGACTGGGCGTTGCCGATGGCCGAGGCCGAGGCGACGATGCCCCCGCCCACGCCCGATCCGCCATTATGCCCGCCATTGAACACGGCCTCGCCGGACACGGCGCCGGTATTGACCTGGCCGATCCCGCTATAGGCGTCCGCGCCGATATTGGAGACCAGCGCGTTATTGCCCACGCCATGGGCGCTGATCGCTGCGACGCCGTTGGAGAACTCGCCGAGATTCACCACCGTGCGGGCGGTGATGTCGCCGGTATTGGTTTGCTCGCCCTGCAGATGGGCATAGCCCCAGTCATTGGTGATGACGGCGGTATTGCCCGCAGCTTCGGTGGCGGCGGTCAGGCCCCAGTGTACATCGCGCGCGGTGATATCGGCTTCGGCGGTGACTGTGCCGGACTGGGACTGGTTGATCTGCGCGTTCGGATTGGCCTCGTAGCCCGACACCTGCAGGCTGTTGCCCGACGCCTGCACGGCGGCGGCCACATCCTCGATGCGCGCGTCTTCAGCGTCCAGCCGTGCGCCGGCATAGGTGTCGCCCGCTGCTGTCTGGGTCAGGTTGATGGCCTGGCTGCCATAGGCCGCGTTGACCTCGACGGCATTGGCTGCCGCGACCGAAGTCTGAATTACGTGCGCCGTGTAGTCGGCGACACGCAGCTCGGACAGGGCGCTGACGCGCGAACCCGCTGCCGCATTCTGGGTCAGGTCCACGTCCAGATCGCTCAGGCTCTGAACCGTCATGCCGTTGCCCTGGGCCACCGCGCCGGAAATGATCCACGACCAGATATCGTCCGCCTCGACGCGCGAGACCGCGTCGGCCGAAGCGGTAAAGGTCTGCTGGCCGGTGACCGAGGTCCAGTCTGTGACGAAGCCGGTGGCGCCGTTGGCCTGCACCATGGCGGTGGAGTTCACCGATTCGCCGACCCCGACCGTGACCGCGTCCGAGGCCGCATTAGCCCCGGAATTGGTCTGGTCGAGGGCGACCCTATTGGTAGGTTCCGCGAAGCTGGCTGCGGAGATCAGCATCGCGGCGGTCGTGCCCGCGATCAATGCTTGTGCGTGCCTGGACATAGGGAGCCTCCGTGGGGGCGTAACGGGTTTGAAGCTGGACGCCGCCGGTCGCATTGGACGCGCCGAGCGGATCGTCAAAGGCGCAGACCTGATCGGGGCTGACGCCGTAGAGCGTAGAGGTCATTTCCAGCACCGCGCGCTCGACCACCGAGCGGACGGCCAGCTGGATCGGCTCCAGCGAGCGGCCGCCGGCGGACACGTCCACCACGGCGTCGCCGAAGAAAGCGAACACGCCGGCCGACAGTTCGCGGCCGATGATCTGCTTCTGGTAGGAGACCACATCGACAACCTCGAGCGTGCGCGAGTCGATCAGGCGCAGATCAAGGCCGACATTCATCACGTAGACGCGGCGCGAGAAGACGCCCGAGGGGCTGGAGTCGACGCTGTCGCCGGCGAACAAATCCTGGCCGTTGGAGCGGATATTGGCGTTCAGCTCCGTGACGCCGCCCACCAGATAATAGTCCGAGCCCGGGATCGAGCCGGCATAGATCTGACGGAAGCCCTGTTCTTCGCCCTCGTCGGTGATCAGCTGGTTGTTGGCGTAGCGAAGCTCCAGCTCGGCCACCGAGGTGTCGAACCGCTCCACCAGCCGCACGCCGGCCTTGGCCAGCGCGCTGATCGCCATCAGCGAGGCGCCCTGGGTGACGCGGGTGCCGCCTTCGGGCGCCATCTGGCCGGTATAGTCGGCGATGCGTCCCACAGCGATACGCGGCGCGGCGCGTCCGGCCTGACGGGCGTGGGACGACATGCACACCAGCGCCTGCGAATAGGGCGTGGGGTTGGGGGTGACCGGCGCGCTGCCGGTCGGCGTGGCGTACAGCCCGTCCGATCCCGGCGTGCTGGTGGCGCAGGCGGTGACGCTCAGGGCGGAGACCGCCGCAGCGAGAAGGGTGCGCAGCTTAGTCATTGTCGCTGTCTCCCGTGGCTTGCGCCGGACCGGCGTCGGCGGTGACCGGGCCGGCATTGGCCGTGACCCGGCCGGAATTGATCTGGCGGCTGTTGACCACGACGGTGTTGTAATTGCCGTTCACCACGACATTGAGCTGGTTGGCGATGGCGGTGGCCTGGTGAAAGGCGAAACCCGCGCCTGCGCCGTCGCCGTTCTGGACGCCGCCACTGAGGCTGGCGGACCCTTGAGCGAAGGCGCTGGCCTGGGCCGAGACACCGACGCCGGTCTGGATGATGCCGTTGATCACCACCCGGTTGCCGGCCCGCGAACGCGCCCCGGCAAAGGGCTGGGCGCCGTCCTGGTGGGACTGGCCGTAAGGACGGTTCCACTCCGACGGATTGGTCTGCGCCGATTGGGCGCTGACGCCAGGAGCCATGAACGCAATGGCGGCCAAAGCGGCGGGGAGGGCTTTGAGGGGGCTACGCATGGTATATGTGTCCTCTTTGAAGACTCGATTGACCGGCCTGCTGCAACCCTCGTGCCACGCCGCTGTGTCAGACTGAGGCCACATCCAAGGCCGCTCACCGGAAGGAAACGCCATGACCGGTCCGGATCCGGACTCGCGACCGACCCCGCCGCCGCCCCCCTTGCAGGCGCCGCGCCAGCCGATTCTGACGGGCCTGCCCCCGGTGATCGCCCTTCTGCTGGCGGTCATGGTCGGCGTGCACACGCTGGACTGGTGGTCGGTCAATCAGGGTGACGGCGCCTTTCACGGCTGGCTGGTCGATACCGCCGCCGTGCGCACCGGCGAGACGGCCGACCGGTTCGGGCCTGGCCCGCTGGGCGGGTTCGCGCCTTATCTCGCCCACGTCTTTTTGCATTTCGGCTGGGCGCATCTGCTGCTCAACGCCGGGGCCCTGCTGGCGTTCGGGGCCGCAGCGGCAAGGCCCTTCGGTACAGGTCCGGCCGGATCGGCGGGCTTTCTCGCCTTCTTCTTTGCCTGCGCGCTGGCCGGGGCGGGCCTGCATGCGCTGGTGCATATGAACGACGCCAGCGTCATGGCCGGGTCATCCACCGCCGTCATGGGATTGCTGGCCGCAGCCGGCTGGGCCCAGGGCGGACGCCGGGGGATGTTGCGCCTGGCGGTTCCGCTGCTGGGCCTGCACGTGGTGATGATTCTGGCCGACCCCTGGCTCAACCTGCCCATCGCCTGGACCGGCCATGTGGGCGGGCTGCTGGTCGGGATGATCGCCTATCCGGCCTTCGTGCGGATATTCGCCCGGCGCTAAAACAGCCGGTCCAGCCGGTCCTCGCCGTCAATCTCCAGACCCTTGGTGACGGCGTCGCCCGAGGCGCTCACCGACACGATCAGGCGCAGCCGAGCGCCTTCGCGCAGGCGTTCCAGCTCAAGGGCCTCGTCCCGGCTGGCGTAGTAGCGTTCGAGGTTGTAGCGCATGCGCAGCCGTTCGTGCCGGCTGTCCGGATCGTTCACCCAGTCGCCATCTTCGGTCTCCATCCGGTCAAAGCGCAGGAGGACGCGCTCCACCTTGCCCCGGATCACGACCCCCTCGCCGGGGCGCTGGCGATGCATGCTGGCAGGGCTCCACGCGCCGGTCTGTTCATCGTGGCGCAGGATGACGAAGATATCGTCGCCGCTCGAAAACCCGGTCTGGACGGGGCCGAAATCTTCAGGGTCCAGCACATGCAGCGGCGTTTCGATCACCACATAATGCCCCAGCAGCGGATCGCGCGGATCCACGGCGAGCATGTCGAGCCGTATTTCGGTTCCGCCCGCGCGCTGGGCGGCGTGCAGTCCGGCCATGGCGATCAGCACGGCGCTCATCGCCAGCGCCATCATGATCAGGCGGAGGGGCGCGGTCATGGCTGGTCTCCCGATCGTGCGGCGGGTGCAGGACCGCGCCTGCGCGCCCAGCGCCCGATGCCGACGGACAGGGCCATAAGCAAAAGCCCGCCGACAAAGAAGAACGCGGCGGTGTCCAAAAGACCTCCAAACAGGTTCGCATACACATAAAGAGACTGCAGGGCGAAAACCGTCACCCCCAGCGCCCCGGCGAATCGCCGCCCGGGCGCGGATCCGGTCAGCACCAGCGCAGCAGCCCCGGCAAAGATCACCGCGCCAAGCGTCATTTCGGCAGCGGTTTCGTTCAGCGTGATGGCCGGCCAGGCCAGCACGAACGCCGCCGCGACCAGCAGCGCCACCGCCGGCCCGCGCTCCAGCGTCCGCCTTTGCGTGCGCCAGACGCTCAAGGCCGCGAACGCCGCAAACGCGACCCCGGCGATGATCGCGTAGGCGATGGCCGGCCCGGCCCGGTCGCTGCCGACAAAGTCTGCGCCTTGCAGCGCCAGCGCGCCCAGCGCCGCAGCCCAGGCCATCCACCCCGCCAGCACGCCCGCCCCCTCGATGCGCCGGTCCAGCGCCAGCGAGGCCGCCATCGCCAGGGCGCCCGACACAAGGATGAAAGCGCACAGCCAGTAGCGCGTATCACTGCCGAAACGGCCCAACGTCTCGAACAGCGTGTGTCCGATCCACACCACCAGCCCGGCTGCCAGAAGGTGCAGCGTGATTGATGATTTCAGACGCAAAGCGGCGGCGGCCGTCACCGCCCACAGCGCCAGATAGGTCCAGACCGGGCCCGGCGCGAAGGGATTGCCCGCCTCCAGCCCGGCCCAGAGCGCGCCCACGCCGGCGGCCAGCACCAGAACCGGTCTTGAGGGGATGACCAGAGCTGTGGCCAGCGCGCCCGCCGCCCAGATCAGCACGCCGGTATTGCGGAACGCGCTCATATTGAAGGTCTGGGCGGTCAGCATGATGGCCGCGCCGAACAAAGCCGCGCCCAGAAGGGCCAGCGCATGGCCCAGCGCCGGAGCGCCGCGCGCGAACGCAGCCGCTGCGCCGCCCAGGCTCGCCCACAACGCCGCGAGGATCAGGATGAAGCGGGCGAGTTTGGGCAGCTCGCTCCAGTTGGCGGCGACAAAGCTCAGCGCGGCCAGCGCCAGCAGGATCGCGCCCAGAGTCGCGGCGGCGCCCGCCGCGCTCCCGCGGCGGGGCGAGGGCGCGGCGCTGTCGAGAATCGCCTGGCGGTTCTGGGCCGGCACCAGCCCGTCGGCGATCCACCGGTCGAGATCGCGCGCCAGCCGTTTGAGATATCCGTCTCCCATGCCGTCCCCGCCTCCCCGGACGCCTGTTTGCGCAGCACGCCGCCTTGAGGCATGATCATAGCCGATATCGCCACATCGAAGGAGGCGAATATGACGGCAGGCAAAATCCTGTCCCACAAAGGTTCGGACGTGGTCACGATCCGGCCTGAGGACACGCTGGAAGCGGCGGTCCGGGTCTTGCGCGACAAGCGGATCGGCGCGGCCGTGGTGCTCGGCGATGACGGCCAGCCGGCCGGTGTCTTCTCGGAGCGCGATCTGGTGCGCATGGTGGCCGACCACGGCGCGGCGGCCCTGTCCATGCCCGTATCGTCCGCCATGACCCGCGGGCTCATCACCGCAGAGCCGGGCGCGCACGTGGACGATCTCATGGCGATGATGACCGACCGGCGCGTGCGCCACATCATCATCCTCGAATCCGGGCGCATGACCGGGGTGGTGTCCATCGGCGACGTGGTCAAACGCAAGATCGCCGAGGCCCAGGCGGAAGCCGAGACGCTCAAGGCGTATATCGAAACAGCCTGACTCCGCTTGTCAGGCTTGGCTATCGCCCCAGGCTGCCGAAGCTGAATGCAAAAAAACCGTCATGAGGGGTTGCTCCGGCCAGGGCAGGGGGATAGAACCCCCTTCCTCGGCGGCGGACTGCTTCGGCTCCGAACGCAAACGGGAACGCGCCTCACGGCAAATTCCTCTTGCGGACAGCATCGAAGCGCTTCATACTGCTGAGCCTCTCCGCTTCGGACGGGAGTTCATCGACGGCGTGTCAGCCGCGCCGAGGAAGAGCTTTTTGCTCTTTTTCGCCCGGCAGATGCCGCTGACAGGAACTTCTTTCGGGGCGGTTGACACGGGGAGCGTCAGTCAATAGACACCGCGCTCCTCGCCGTCAGATGCATCGCTGGAAACGAGTTTCCGGCGCGCTGCACAGAGGCGATTGACTTCGGAGTGGCGCGTCAGTAGACACCGCGCTCCTTGCAGACCGGGCGGCTCGCCAGAGCGGCCCGGGGCGGAAAGACCGGGCTGCGGCCCGCCTGGATGCCGGCTCTTTGACATCGTTGGAAAATTGGAAAGAGAAACGCAGGCGGCGGCGCTCTGCGGACGCAACAGCCCATTGGGCGAGGGCGTCCACCGAGACGACGTTTGCTTACGTTTCTCAATTAGGTGTGGAGAATTTGAAATGGCTTCGGCCAAATCAGTCTCCGTCACTTTGAGAGAGAACAACAGCGAGCTTAGTCGAATCAACATGAGAGTTTGATTCTGGCTCAGAACGAACGCTGGCGGAAGGCTTAACACATGCAAGTCGAGCGCGCCCTTCGGGGCGAGCGGCAGACGGGTGAGTAACGCGTGGGAACGTACCTTTTGGTTCGGAATAGCCCCGGGAAACTGGGAGTAATACCGGATAAGCCCCTCGGGGGAAAGATTTATCGCCAAAAGATCGGCCCGCGTCAGATTAGCTAGTTGGTGAGGTAATGGCTCACCAAGGCGACGATCTGTAGCTGGTCTGAGAGGATGATCAGCCACACTGGGACTGAGACACGGCCCAGACTCCTACGGGAGGCAGCAGTGGGGA